>Ga0247609_10000026_pt1 | contig 213498 bp, 384 predicted proteins | sample 172DNAGHGlowgp2_FD_193487 | JGI IMG/M metagenome (GOLD analysis project Ga0247609, IMG submission 193487) | Sheep rumen microbial communities from Palmerston North, Manawatu-Wanganui, New Zealand - 1728 DNA GHGlow gp2 | ecosystem: Host-associated > Mammals > Digestive system > Stomach > Rumen...
TGAATCATATCTTGGTGTTGTACCAGGATGGTCATGTTTAGAATCTAAATCACCTAACAACTTATCCCATACATTAGCAAACTTAGAATAGTGATTGGTAAGATTCTTAGTACTATCATATCTTGGTGTTGTACCCGGATGGTCATGTTGACTATCTAAATCACCTAACAACTTGTCCCATACATTAGCAAACTTAGAATAGTGATTAGTAAGATTCTTAGTACTATCATATCTTGGTGTTGTACCAGGATGGTCATGTTGGCTATCTAAGTCACCTAATAATTTATCCCATACATCAGCGAACTTAGAATAGTGGTTAGTAAGATTCTTAGTACTATCATATCTAGGTGTAGTACCAGGATGGTCATGCTTAGAATCTAAATCACCTAACAACTTATCCCATACATCAGCAAACTTAGAATAGTGATTGGTAAGATTCTTAGTACTATCATATCTTGGTGTAGTACCAGGATGGTCATGCTTAGAATCTAAATCACCTAACAACTTATCCCATACATTAGCAAACTTAGAATAGTGGTTAGTAAGATTCTTAGTGCTATCATATCTAGGTGTTGTACCAGGATGGTCATGTTGGCTATCTAAGTCACCTAATAACTTATCCCATACATCAGCAAACTTAGAATAGTGATTGGTAAGATTCTTAGTACTATCATATCTTGGTGTTGTACCAGGATGGTCATGCTTAGAATCTAAATCACCTAACAACTTATCCCATACATTAGCAAACTTAGAATAGTGGTTAGTAAGATTCTTAGTACTATCATATCTAGGTGTTGTACCAGGATGGTCATGCTTAGAATCTAAATCACCTAACAATTTGTCCCATACATCGGCAAATTTAGAATAGTGGTTAGTAAGATTATTATTTGAATTATAACTTTCTGTAGTTCCTTCATGTCCATGTTGACTGTTAAGATCATTAAGTAATTTATCCCAAGTATCAGAGAATTTAGAATAATGATTAGTTAAATTATCTTTCGAATTATAACTTTCTGTAGTTCCTCCATGACTATGTTCACTATTTAAATCTTTTAATGTTTTATCCCATACATCAGCAAATTGTGAATAATGAACTGTCAAATTCTCAGAAGAATTATATGATGGTGTTGTTCTTTTATGATCATGTTCACTATTTAAATCTTTTAATATTTTATCCCAAACATCTGCAAATTGTGAATAATGAACTGTTAAATTCTCTGTTGGATCATAAACATCTGTTGTATTATTATGATCATGACCAGAAGTAAATTGTTTTTGTTTAAATATCCAATAATCAGCTAAATTCATCTTTTTATTTTCTAATGAATTATTACCAAAATTGAATTGTTCGGTCATTTCATATATAGATGAACCTTTTCTAAATGTTCTATATGGATATGGTTCTCCATTTTCTGTTTTAGGTTGTCTTGTATCTTTATGTTCAAATATAGTTGAAACATAATCTTTTAATCCTTGAACCATATCAGCTGTATATTTTGAATAATTAACTGTTAAATTTTCATCTCCTTTATATGGTTCTGATGTATTTGTATGATCATGTTTAGAATTAAGATTATCAAATGATGTAGACCATTTATCTTTATTCTGACTATATTTATTAGTTAAATTATTTTTTGAATCATAAGGTAATGTTGTATCTTTATGTTCAAATTTGCTTGTTAATCTATTAACACTTTCTTTCCATTTATCACTATTTCCTGGTATATAATCTTCATTACCAGTTAAATATCCTAATGTTGTTAAATTACTCCAAGTATTACCAAGTAATTTACCCATTATTTTATTAGCAAACTTAGATACATTATTAGTAGCATATTCTGCTAACATTCCACCAAAATGTTTAGCAACACCTTCAATATTTGTTAAATCATCTGGCATCATTATTTGAATACGATTATCAATATTATAACCAAGACTACCGGCATATTGTGAATTTACTTGGTTATCATAATCATAAATAATACCATCTGAACCAAATAGCATTCTTTCAAATTCATTACTTGTATGTTGGTAACATTGGTCATATTTAATCTTAATATTTCCTTTACCTAAATTAAATGGGTTTTCATTATTAATATCACCAGGAACTTGCGATGATATTGATTCTCTATCTATTTCACAACCAATAAATTCAAATAATTTAAATGAGAAATTATTACCAAATTGTTCTGGTGTAGATTTTTCAGCATTCTTCTTAAATAATTTATTAACTTGGTTGTCAATTAATGATGATAATTTATCTTTACCTGCAGAAGATTTATCAGTATGTGCAAAAGGTACAGATTGTGATAAGTTCATAACTGGCATATGTAATTCCTTAATAGGACTTGGGAATACCATTATCAACATATCAAATTTACGAAGATTTTCTGGTATAACTTCATAATGATACATATCATCATAACATGCAAATTTATACCAATCCATCATTGTGGATAATCTCATATCTATAGAATCAACATTACATTCTATATCTATAGTTTTTTCTTTTGTAAAATCATCTATAATTGGTATACCAGCTTTATCTAATCCTTTAACTGACTTAAAAAACCAAGGTGCATTTGTACTAATATAACTTAATGTTCTGGTAAATCTTACTAAAGCATTTATTCTTTCACCAGCCATAATAGAAGTATTCCAATTATTGTTAATTCCTTGAAGATACTTAATAGCACTATTATGTGCATAAATCATATTATTTTCAGTAGTTGGTGCTTGTCCTTCTCCACTACTATTACCTAAAAATGAATCAAGTGCTTGTTTACCAGTATTAAGTAATTTCTTACCTGTATCTTTTAATTTATTGAATACATTTTTAGATTTTTTATCAGTTTTAGTTGGAGTAGAACTTTGGGATTGTGAACTTATAGGAGACAACCCATTTAAAATACCACCAAATAATCCATAGTTAGTATCAAACTTAAAAAATATTTTATAATAGAAATACCCAGGTTCTCCAAAGAAATTATATAAATTTCTTTGCCACATATATTTTTCATTAAGCCATACATCATATCCAAAATTAGGAACAGATGTTTGATAATGCAATTCTTGAGGAGAATCTTCTAATGCTTCTTCTGGTAATGAGTCTATACCCCATTTAAAAGTAGCGGCATTAGCCCGAATCATATTATCTTGATATCTCCATATACTAGGTACCCAATCTTTAATTTTTCCAACTTGTTTCGAATAATTATCTGTAAAAGTATTTGCTGTTCCTGAAGTAAATTGATTATAAACATTAAAAAGGTCTGTGGCAAGATTACCTGATCCGCCATTACCCATTCCTACAAATGATTTTGCAGAACCTACAACAGATGAACCTATAGAGTTTAAAAATCCCATTCGTTATTAAAATTTATTTGATATGAAAGAATTTTTTGATAATAAATAATTTTCACTAATTTTATTAGTTTCACCATTTAAATAATCAAAATCCAATTCATATTCTTTATCTAATGTTTCTGAATATAATTTAGCTTTACCTTTAACATAGTTTAAATCAATTATTTCAGAATCTAAAATATTTTCCTGTGACAACTTAATATTTTCTATTTCTTTTTCTTTCTTACGTGGATAATAATTCCAATATTTACTTAAATCTACTTCCCATTTCAATGCCGGTGATTGAACAGAAATAAATTTTGTCATTATTAAACATTTTGATGGTTGCCAATATTCTTTATTTGGTATTTCTACAATTATAGCATTACCAATAAAATCATCATAACTATTCACATTATAAATAAATTTATCTTGATTTTTATCAATATATATTTTATCATCTTTATATTTATTTATAAATGATAAATTATGCATATAATGAGCTTTTTTGTTTTGATATTCTTCATCAAACATAGATTCAAAATGCCCATTATTGTTTTCTAAATATTCTGATAATATATAATTTTCTTCTAATAATTTTTTAACTTTTAACCATTCTTTAATATACTTTGATAATGCTAAATTATATAATTGCTTATGTACAATGTTATATTTATTAGATATGAAATCACTAAACTTTACAGGTTTAGTGTCATATAACATATCATTATATTTTTTATTTACAAAACTATTAATTATCATAATTTAGAAATACTTATTATATAATTGTCGTGATAAACCACCAGTTTGAACTTCATGACTGAATGAAACAACAGGAATTCCTAATTCTGAAGCTGGTGTTTCGGAAGGACTTGATACAGGTGGATTGTCTAATACACCATATTCTTCAGGTTTAAGTCTTGTTGAATTATAAAGACTATTATATGAAGATTGTGGTCCTTTCTTAATTAAGAATAAATTTTGAACTAATTTTTCATGGCTAGGATCATATTCAAAAGTCATTGCATCTATATAATATAAACCAGAAAGTGCCACATCAAGTACTTCGGCTGATTCTTCTATAGATAGATCTCTCATAGTTTCAAAATCATTTAACTTACCTTTATTTAATGTCTCATCTTGTGTAGGATTATCTTCATGTCCTGGTGCTACATTTGTACCATCAGTTAATACTTTTGCCTTTTGGGCAGGATTAGTTGTTGATTTGTGTATATTTACTAATGTTCCTCTTTGCAATCCTAAATTAAGTCTATTCAATACTAATTTATAAGATTTTGAACGTTTCAATTCAAAAAACTTTTGTCTAATTATTTTTTGGTTATTAGTATTATATGGATCAACTAATATTGTAACTTGTTGTTCAGTATTAGTATTATAATCTGATATCTTAGAACCATCTACTGAATTCTCTTGGGCTTGAATATCTTTTACCACCATATCATTCTTTTCTGAATTAGTATCTTGTGTTCCACCTTTTGCTTGATATATTGGATTATTAACAAACATACCGAATGTATGAATATCATTATCCGATATTTGTGTAAAATTATCTTGGTCATATTCCATATTAGCTAAACCATCATTCTTATTTGAACATGTTAATGTTCTATGAACTAATCTAAATTTTGCTTTTGGTGTCATTTTAGCTTGGCCATCATTACCGACAACGGCATTTATAGCTAAATGGTTAACATCTATATCTTCAGTTAATACCCAAGAGACATTTACCATTGTGATATATCTATAAAAATCTATCCAAACATCAAATATTGAATCTTCATCTAATCCACTAATTTTAATTTGCCTATCAATAAATTCTTTGAAATTTTCATGTTGCATTAATCTTGGTAATCTATCTTCAATATCTTTACATTTATCTGTAGTAGCAAATCCTAAACCACTTGCTCTTGATATTTCATGTAAATACTCCCAAGTATTTGGTTTTATTTGTGGAGCAGGATTACAATTTATTTGCTCATCTGCTACTTCATCATTTGCCCCTTGTTTTTTCTTTACATTAGGACAACCAGGATATTTAATTTGACAATTTCTTTTTTCTTCAAATGATTGTACCCATAAATGTCCTGTAAATGTATATGAATCACCACGGGTAAAATCACAATTATCTATATAAAATTCAAGAGATATATTCTTATATGTTCCTTCAACTTCAGGAACGATAATTACTCGAATATGGTTATTTATACCAGGACTATTTGAAAATTTAATAGTACCATCTTGATCATCTCTTACCTTTAAATATAATGTAGGAAAGAAACTATCATAATATATAACTAATTTTTGAATTTGTTGTGCTTGTAATACAGTTGTATTTAATAAAACCAAAGGAAAATCACGACCTTCGATTCTATTTATTTCTACATCCTCTCTTGCACCAGCAATATCTCCTTCTTCATTACCATTTCCTTCTGCATCAGATGGTTGATATTTAGTTACTATTGCCGGTGCTTGAATAGTTGGGTCATGATAAACAACTGGGTCAGTATAATTTAATGGTGGAACTAATGGATGACTTTCTGAAGTATTTTCTGATGATTCTCCATCATCTTTAGTACTATCTTGAGAATCATTTTGTTGGGCATCATCAGTTTGATTATCTGTAGGAGTTTCTTCTTCATCAGATTCATCATCAAATTCTTTTGGTTCTTCTTGAGGAGTATTTTCACCTTCAATTAAACCTTGACTTTTCCATTTTTCTTGTTCTTCTGCTTCTAGTTTAGCAGCTTCTTCCGGATTTTCTTTTTTCCATTGTTGATATTCATCACTCTCCCAATATTCTTCAGTAATCTTTTTTCCTTCTAAATCATAAGCCTTTTGTGCTTCATCTTTATTATAAAATATCTCTGATTCACCATTACTGTAAGTTACTTTCCATCCTCCACCATCATATGTTCCATTACCATAGATGGAATTTATATAATGTTCTTTAGGTACCCATTGAGCCATAATATATTATCTTTAATAAAAAACTAATCCCATTGATTTATTTATCACGAAATTATCTTCTCCTTCAATAAGTTCATTAGAGCCACGGATTTCGTCAAATTTCTTTTTATTATTAGTTTTTGTATTTTTCTTTATTTCATCATCTTCTGATTCTATTAATTCAGAAGTATTGCCAGTATATTTAACACAATTAGCTATATAATCAATATGTGGTAAAAACAATATATCATCTTCATTTAATTCAAATGGGTTAGATATACCATTTACTTTACATATTATATCTGCATAAGAATCTGTTTGATATACAGCTAAAGATATCAAATCTGGTCTTGCTACATAATATTTATTCACAATTATGAAGTCACCATTTACTCCTTTAACAGGTGTGAAATTATTACCCATTAAATCAAGAAATGTTATTCCATTCCTTTTAATAATTGGTTTATAATTGATTATTTTATAATTTAACATATTAATCTAAATTAGACATATTTTCGGCGGCTACATTAGCTAAATTAGCAATAGCTTCTTCTAAATCTGAAAATTCTTGTTTAACTACTGATGATCTAATTGGTAAATTAGAATCTGATAATGTTGTAGCTACTTTACCAGCATCAAGTAAAGCTTCTAATAATTCTGGTGTAGTATTAATGGTATATGTATTTCCATTAAAAGTTAATTCTGCACCTGACCAGTTCAAGAATAAAGCTGGTGTAGTTAATTTATCTGCTAAATTTTGACTAGTAGTATTAACTTTAATAACATTAGTGGTTTTAACTTTATTAGTTGTACCATCAATTAAATTAGCATTACTATATACTTGAGTTGTACCAATACTATATCCATCTTTATTAGCTAAATTATCAAAATTAGTAAAATTAATAGATGTATTTTTTGCTTGAATTGTTTGTGCCATAAAGATATTATTGTTTTTTTAAAAATAAAAAATACCGATATTTTTCTTAAATACCGGTATTATTTTATATTATTTTATTTTTATCTAAAATATGCGGTAATTGCAGAATCTGCCGTATTCATCTTAAATACTGTAAATGGACTGCCACCAATAGATACATTATTAGTTATTGTATATTGGGTAGTAGGTACTGGGTTAGTATTAAGTGAATCATACATTGTAGTTACATTCCATGATTGTGGGAATGCAAAGTACCAAGTATGGTCATTTAAATCTTCATCTTCTAATATAACTTTAGTATTGGTTATTGATGTAGCTGTTGTCCATGTATCCCAAGTTGTCTTAGTTTGTCCAACAGATGTTAATGTAGCTGGGTTTGTATCACCCTTAAACCATTTATTTGTAGTTGTAGGTGTAGTTTTTGCAGGAACTGTTATTGTACCAGTTGTATAAACAGCTGTATTAGAAGCATTAGTATTTGTTAATTGGATAGTACCAGCAGCAACGGTTGCAGCAGTTGTATTTGTATTAATAAGTGTAATTGATTGACCTGTTGTAGCACTTAATGATACTCCACTTGGAAGTGATTTACCACTTACAACACTCCATGTATATGTTCCAGCGCTTAATGGTGATGTAGATTTACTATATGTTAATTTTACTGATTTAGGAGTAGCACCACTATAAGAAGCTGTTACTGTTGTAGCATATTCATTCTTAGCTATAGCACCTTGTGTGAAGCTACCATTTAATACCCTAGTTCCTTGTGTAGATGTAGAATTAGTAGAACCAATACTAATACTTACAGTACCTTTATTAGCAGTAGGAGTAGTAGTATTATTAGGTGTTACTGTTATTGATGCACCTGAAGCAGCACTCTTCTTAAATGTATTTCCAGTTGTACCTTCATTGGTTATACCCCAAGTTGTATTAGATGCTGTACCATTAGTTACTGTTGCACTTACTGTTTTAGCATCAGTAATTGTAGTATCTGAACTTGGATTCAAACTAATAACCGGTGTTGTTACTGTTTTTGGTCCATAAATTACTTCAATAACATGTCCATATTGATCAACTTTAATAGATTCAATATATTGAGCACCATTAGCTGTAGCTGAATAAGTTTTTGTAGCAGAACCTGTAGTATGACCAGTAGCAGCAGGCATAGTCATTGTTCTATTTGTTACAGTTACTTGACCATTAGCAGCTTGAGATACTTGTGGAACAGTAAATGTACCACCATGTGTTAAAGTTGCATTAGCACTAGGACCACCAGAAGCGGCTGTCCATGTATGTGTGTGGTTACCAGCAGCAGCTGTATTAGCAGTAGTACCAATAGTAAGTATTGTTGGTCTATTAGTTAAGTCATTATAACTACCAGATGTAGCTACTGTTGCAAAATTAGGTTTACCACTAAGATTTGACCATGTTGCGGCTGCAGGGATAGTAGGCATTGTAAAGATTACAGATGAACCACCAGCAGTTAACTTATATTTACCAGCAGAAGCCAAGGTAATAGAAGATATACCAGTATCGGTAGCTAATGATGCTGTATGAGTGTGGTTACCAGCAGCGGCTGTAGTAGCAGTAGTACCAATAGATGGTGCAAATGTGGATGGTTTACCAGTAAGAGTTGACCAGGTAGGATATTCTGGTAAATATAATATACTTGTTGTACCTTCAGTTATAGCATAACCACTAACAGTATCATTATGAACAGCATCTTTTACATTAACTTTTGAAGCTCTACTTGTATTAAATGCTATAATTCTTGCACGAAGAACTGATTCTCTACTTAATGCATTAAGTAATTGACCTGTGGTTTTTAATGGATTTTGATTATCAAAACCAAAAACACCAGTCACACCATTCCAATCAATTTCGACTGCATTAATAAATGGTTCTACTCCATCAGTTGCTGCATCAGCAAAATCCACATTATTACCATTCCCATATTTATTAGGTAATTTTTGACCTGGTAATACCGATGTAAATTGTATTCCGTCTTGTTTAAAACTTGCCATAAAATATTTATTTTATTTATTTAATAATTATTGCATTAATACCTCTACTGGTTGAATTAGATGCATATATTGTATGAGTTTGATTTCCTACAGTTATATTACCTTTTGAAGTAAATGTAGATGCTATAACATTATTATTTAATGAATCATAAATAGCATGACCTGTTGGTACTAATACATAATAAGTAGCTTTTGCATTTGCATTATATAATGTATTAGAAGTATAATCCATTGTAGATTTACTTGTTGTCTTCTTACCGGCAGTATTATTAGTAGATGATCCAGAAACTGCAGGATATTTTTCAGCTATAATTGTATCTACATTAGTTGCTGTAGGTTGAGTCCAACCAGCATAATAATAATATGTATTAGTTACTGGTTTGGCATTAATAGTAAATTGTTTAGTTGCTGTACCAGAATTATAGTTAGTAGTTGCAGCTACTGTAGCTTGAACAATATATGTACCAGCTGTAGTAGGAACAGTTGTTGTGTATGTGCTATCATTTGCTGTACTTACTTTATATTTATAAGTTTCAGTACCATTACCTGTATTTCCAGTAACTGTTGGTTTATTTGGTGTATTTCCTTCTGTCCAACCGGTAATATTAACACTTAAACTTAAGTTAGCTTTATTGATTGTATAATTCAACTTATTAGTTGTAGTCTTACCTTGATAAGTAGCGGTTATATTTGTATATGAACCTGCATTATTAGAACTTGTTAATGTAGTAGAATAAGTAACACCGGTTGTATTACCATTAATCTTTGAATTAGTTCCATTAGAATAATTCAATTGAATTTGTGGCCAATTAATTGCTTGTCCATAAGTAGAACTTGAAGTAAGACTTGCCCATTCAATTGAAGATAATGTAACATTAGCCGCAGGTATTGTAATTGTTATATCAGAAGTATTTTTAGTACCATTAGCACCATAAGTAACAGTACATTTAATTTTCGCAGTTTGTTGAGAATATGTACTATTTTTACCAGTTATAGTACATGTTTGTGAAGTAATATTTGATAATGTAATATATTCACCACCACTAACAACACTCCAACTATAGGCTGTAGCTTCTTGTGATTGTGTAGATGGTGCACCAAATGTGCATTGTTTTACAACAGTTGAAGTTGTAGTTGTTGAGTTATATGCTTGTACATAAATAGTTAATGCTTTACCAGCTCTAGAAGCTGTTCCAGGAGTACATTTACAAGTATTTTGACTTGTAGCAGATGTTAATGTAACATTTGATGCAGTTGGAGTAGGTAATGACCAAGAATTATATGATTGATTATTACCAACTATCTTTAATGTTTTACTAGCCCCATTTCCTGATGGAGTAAATGAAGTAATACCTGTAATAGAGTTATTTGCAAAACTGCCATTTGATGTATTCCATTTCCAAGTAGTTACATTAGCATCTCCACCTTCACCAACAGCAGCAGTTAAAGTTATTGTGCCATTATAATTTACTGAAGTAGTTCCAGTTACATCAAATGAAATATTACTTGATCCTCTATTTTTAAATAACCAACATAAAACTTGTAATAATTCATCAGAAGTTTTAATACCTTGGTCAAATAATAATGTTTTAATTTGATTTTCTGTCATAGCTGATTTTATAAAATCACTTTCAGATCCTTTAGCATTACCCCAATCTAATTCCATACAACTGATAAAATTACCATACCAATTATATTTTCCAGTTCCTGCCATATTACCTTCATTTCCAGAAAAAGGTTGATTTGCATTTGTCCAAAATCTTTGAGATATATAGGCATCATTACCAGTTACATTAGTAGGTTCAACCACATTAAGTGTAATCTTCGAATCTGTAAATGTATGTTTTTTTGTATTATTTGCCATATTATTTATATTTTATTTAATTATATTCCAATAGCATTCATATTTTTACTTCCTTGACTTGCTTCATAAACTCTTATATAATCATAATTTGTATATGTTTCTGAAGTATAAATATTATATTTACATTCATCATCCAATCTTATATTAGATTTAAGTAATCTTAATTTTGGTATGAATTTATCATCTGTAGTAATATTATTCATTTTTAATGTATTACTAATAAATATATTATTTATAAAATCTACTGGAATAATCATATATACTACTTGATTAAAATTATTACCTATATAATAATCATTATATGAATTATTAGATAAATCTTCTACTGTATTAGATTCTCCATAAGTTTTATTTGATACAAAATCCCAGTGAGAAGCATGATTTGTAAATAAATTTTGTATAGTAACTTTATCAATTTTTTCGTGGGCTTGATATTTATTAGTTTCACCACTAATTTCAGTTAATAATTTACTACCATTATAATTATATGTTAAAGGATTATAAGGACCAATATAAAAATATCTTTCTTGAATTTTAACTTTAGATAATCTCAATAATCCATTGCTATCAATCCAAATAGATATATTTTCACCATTTACATTTAAAATGTTTTTTGTAGGGTGTATTCCTTGAACAATGGTATATGGAATTCCATTGAATATTATTTGTGAACCTACAGTTGGTTGGGCTTCTACTTTATATTCTTCGTTATCTTTATAATCAGTTAATTTATAACCATTAGTAAACATCATCAAGTTAGGATAGTCTCTTGTTAATTGTAAAGCCTTATCACGGTCAATATTCTCTAAAAAAACTATTCTATCTCTTTCTTGATTTCTATTTTGGTTTTGTAATATTTGATCTGCCATTTTATTTTAGATTCATATTATATTTAATAATAATTATAACTTAATACGTTTTAAATGTATAATGGTTCTAATTTTGTATGATAAATTTCAGCTATTGAGTCCTCTTCTACAGTTGGATTGAATTTTTTCAAAAGTTGTAAGAAAATATTATCATTATAACTAATTGAATGATTAGATTCATAGTCATTATTAAATATCAATTGAACATATTTTTCAAATACATTAATATTGAATAAATCTAATAATTTTGTATCTTTAATAGATAATATACCCATTCCTTCTCCTTCTTCATTAAGAGTAATAAATTTATTTGAAGAAATATTAGAAGTTAAAATATTCTTATTGTTTTCTTTGATAGATATTATGAGTTCATATTCTCCTGTATATAATGGTGTAAGAATCTCTACATCTTCTCCTTCTTTTGGGTTTAAGTTAGTTTGTATATGATAAGTGAATATACCAAAATAAATATTAAATTTATCAGTTATTTCAAAATTATAATTAGTAGGATCTAAACTATAATCTTTAATATATGATATATATTTGAATAATCCAGTAATATTCTTAGAAACATTACCTCTTTTTAAGGTAATTTTATCAATATCATAAATAGTTGGTAATGCAAAGACAAATAATTTGTATTGTAATCCATTATTACCAAAATTCAAAGGTATACTTATTTCATTATCTAAAATTATTTGATAATTATTTAATTTTAAGTTATTTTCTTTTTCTAATGAAAAATCAATATTTAACTTACTTAAATCACCTTCATTAATATCAAATGATTGCAATTTACTAAAATATACTAAGTATTTAGGTATAACAGTAATTGGGTCAATATTATATCTATATGGCTTAATTATATTTTGTGTACTCTTTAATATATTAGATACTAAAGTATTTTGTAAATAAGGATAATCTTTATATTTTAAAGATGGTGTTTGACCTATATCAAAATAAACATTCTTTAATATATCAACTCTTTGGTTGTATGTTTCTGGTACAATTCTAATTAAATTGCTCCTATCATTACTTTCAAAATTAATTCTAAAGTTTACATTTACTTCGTCAGATTCTTTTGTAGAATCATATATAAGATCTTGAACACTTATAATATTACCATGAATATCACGACCTCTTTCCGATATACCAAGGTTATTTCCTTGATATTGTGTTTCAAAAGTACCTTCTGTAGAAACTAAAGAAGTTATTTTATTTGTGTGTAAATTTTTTATACCACCTGATTCATGAGTAATCCAATTAACAGAATAATTTACATATCTTAATGAAGAACCTATAGGAACATATATTAAATTTGGGTTATCTCTATCAATTTTGTAATAAGTATATGTTCCATTTTCAATATTGAATTTATTGTTATCTTCTAAAATATAATTACCTGTAGAATTCTTAGTTAATTTATAAAACATTAACTTTAAGACAAAATCGATATTAGATATTTCAATATCTTCGTAATCGGCATGACAAAATAATTTAGGTAAGTCTTTTAATAAGAATTGTGTAGTTTCTTTATATTTATACTCATCTGAACCTTCTTCTGAAGTAGCCCACATTTGTAATATATCATGGCTAATAGTTACTTTTTCAGAAACATTATTGATAGTTATATTTCTTTCTGAATTTTCAAAATGGAATTGATCACTATCAAAATCAGCTAAAGATAAATATAAAAATCCATTTGGATTAATATGATTATCAATATTATCCCAGTTTGCACCAAGATTAGAACCTTTTTTAACATATTTTATAAATTTAGTATCTAATGCATAGTCTTGGTTTTTTCTTCTAAGTTGTTCTAAAGTAATACTATCTTGCAAATCATTACACCATTGAGGTAAATATAATAATTCTTTGATAGCCAAATCTCTTTGATTTTTATTCAAGAATCCCCAACCACCGGCAATAAGTTCATTACCTAAATATAAATAATTAGATTTATTTGTAAGGAAATCATAATAATTTATTCTTTCAAAACCATTTAATATATAATTTTCTCCATCAGTAAAAAATGGTTCTTCACTAAATTCATTACCATCATTATCAGTAATACCAGTATTAGAAAATTCCTGAGACATTTTTTGACTGTAATAATCGGCATTCTCAGTAGATCTATTATAAATTCTAAAATACTTGTTATTATCATTAATACTTTCCTCTATTGGAAAATATATTTCATTTGATAATTCATTATTAAGATTAATATCAGAATACAAGTCATGATAAACAACTAATGAACCAGAATTTTTTACTAATCTTGGTAAATTAGGATTTGTAGTGACATAAAGTTTTACATATTCTCCATTAAGTTTTAATAAACTATATTGTTCCATTATTCAATTGTTTAATCTATTTCTTGGTTTTCAGTATCATTTGAAATATCTAAGTTAGATTTAGAATAAATTGTATTAGATACATCATAAGATGCTTTAATTTTTAAGATATAATTATCAGGATTTCTTAATAATGTATTTTTGATATCAAATGATAATATTTTTGTGATAGAATTAATATCATTATTAGATGAATTGCTTTTTGTAGGTGCTTCAGGTAAATAATACTCAAATAAAATAGGTATAGAGATAGATTCTCCCACATTTACAGTTATATATGAATTATTCTTTTCATTACAAAGTATTTGTGATTTATTAGATAAATTAGGAATCAAGAATCCACCTTTTAAGTTTGATGTAGTTAATTTTACATTTTCACTTCCTAAATTAAATCTATTATTTTGGTCATCAAGGAATGTTGATAAACTCTTTTGGTTATTTAATTGTAATATAATATTTGAATTAGATTGATAACCATAAAGGTGTTCATATCTTAATATAAATCTATTATTTAAATAATTATCAGTAAATTTATAATCTTCTTCAAAATTGATAGATTGATAATATTCATCAATTAAACTATAATTGACATTTTGTATTTTACTTAAATCATTTATTTTTTGTATAAGTTCGCTTTTAGCTGTTGAACTTATAGATTGACCAGCTACTGGGAGATTTGATGCAATATTGTACAATAATTGATAGATTGATGATAAATCATTATTATTGTCAATATTATGGTATTTTCTAAATCTATATGGCATCAATATTTGCTTAGATGTATTAATATATTCACCTAAGATATAATTGTTTGGTAATGATAAAGTAGCATTAGGATTTATTTTTTTATTGTTTAAATATTCAACTAAATTTGTATAAATATTATAATTATTTTCAAAAGTATTTAAATAATATGATTCCATACTATAATTTGATACTTCTTTGAAATAAATCCATTGTCCTAATGATTGATATTTAGCAGTATCATATGAAGTTAAACCAGAAGGATTATCACCTTCTATAAGAATTGGTACTCTTTCATATTTATCTGATTTTTGAATTTGTGCTTCATTATCAGAAAGTTGAATGAGATATTTATCAGAATTTCCTGGGAATAGACTATACAATTTTAAAGGAGTACTACCAGTATTTTTAACAGTCAAATACATTTGTTTGACATTATATGTGTCATTAAACATATTTTCTGTATTACTGATATTGATATTATTATCTACATTTGATAATAACTCAATTGATTTATCTTCATAATTCAAATATATTTTATATTCAGTAGAAATTTCAGATAAAATCATTTCTTTATATTTTTCAATATCATTATTTAATGATTGTAATTTATCTTTTAAAGAAATGAACTTATTTTCTGGTGTATTGAATCCTGAATAGATATTTTCAGGCATGTGATAATAGATTTGAGAGTTATCAATAATCTTGTTAGAAATGTGTTCTGCATAACCTTCATTAATCAAAGTCTTGTTAAAACGAGCAGATATTTCATCACTATCATTTTGATTAAAGATTGTCTCTATATCATTTGCATCATAATATTCTAATGGGAATTCAATTTCAATTTCATCCGACCAAGGAGTATATAAATTGATAAAAGGTTGTCCAACTGAATATTTAAATCTAACTCTAATTACCACATCTTCACCTTGAGTAATTGGTATATCAACTTGATTCCATTTGATAATGTTTGTATTATTGTCATAGTTTTCATAAACTAATTCAAATGTATTATACATTGTATCAAATTCAAGTTTTCTTTCTTTCTCAATAGATGGTAATATATTCCAATCAGTAAATAAATTAGAATTGATATTAGTAACATTAGTTGTATCTAATGTAGCTGATTTATATTTATATTGCAATTCCATTTTAATAAGATTACATTTATTAAAATGAGTATTGATATAATTTTCTAAATTAACTACATCAACATTACCTCTAATTCTAAATTTATTTTTAGAAGATTGAGAAGATGCTTTTAATGTTTTAATATTATCTACTATAGATATAATTTCTTTTTGTAATTGGATACGTTTTTGGTATAAGTCATCCAATTGTGATTTTAAAGAAATTTGAGTAATAGCTGTATTATTCAAAAAGTCTACAGTAACTAATTGGTTATATATGGTATCAATATTTGATTGAACAGAATTTAACTCATTTGATAATTCATTTTTCTTAGAATTCAATGAAATAATCTTTTTAGAAGTATTATCATCAATCAAATGTTCATTGATTTTTTGTACTTTCAATATATTTGTATTAATTGTATTAGAAACAAATTGTTTTATATCATCACCATTTTGCATGCTAAACAAATCGGCGTTTGTATAATTTGTTAACTGTGGATATGCTACATTAGATATACCTAAAAGCATATCACCTATATTAGTACAATATTTATTATAATATTCTATATATGAAATTTCTTTACCATTTGAAATCATCTTGTTACCATTCTCATCTAACATGACAATTTCATTCATATTTAATAACACACCATCAGAATATACACTACGGGTATTATTATAAACAGTACTCAAGAAGAAAGCTACATAAGGATTTTCTTCTAAAGGAACTTCTACATAATGATATTTAGAATAGTCTTGATTATAAATATGCAAAACCATTCCAGAGTTTTCTTCAAATGTTTGTAATGATATATGACCATTGATTTCTTCCAAGATAACTTCGTGTTGTTTAATATCATTATTAATAGTCTTTGTAGATAAGACACGATAAATACAATATTGGTCATCTAAACAAACATATTGTCCTGGTTGTAATGTAAATTCTATTGAAGAGTCTTCTTCTTTAGTATATGTTAAAGTATCTAATACCACTTTATATATTACATTTTTAGTATTAGTGTCTGTATATGGATTTTCTTCTTCACCTTGTGGGATATCCATGATTTTGAAATTAGATATATATTCATCTTGGTGAATTGGTAAATCTACGATTGTATCATATTCTTCATAGTCTATTCCATTTGTCTTATTATACAATAATGCTACATAATCATCATATTTTACAGGGTTAGCACTTTTTACTTGGTCATATAAATCTCTAGTAAAGAATATAATTTTCTTTACACACATTTGTTTTATATTATCAGGTAAATTATCAATATTAAATTTCAAGAATGTTTTTGGATTAACTAAATCTTTAAATATATAAGTATCTTTAGCTTTAGCATATAATTTATCTTCGGATATTATTGGGGTAACTGGTGCATTGTTTGATTTGACCAATTCCAATTTATACATATCTGAAGATTTTGAAAACCATGCTTCACCAGATTTAGGTAACTTAAATAAATTACTCATATTAGAGTCTAATTGCTCAACTCTACTTTCTAACCACATAAATGATGGTATTCTAACTGTTTTCTCAACATCATCTGTGTCTAGAAATTTTACTGTAACTTCTGAAGAAGATGATTGAAAACTTTGATTTATTGCAGTAAGAATATTTACTGCATTTGCATATAATTCTTGTATTTTAATATAATGATCTTTTATAGAATTATTGTTGTTCATATATTATCTATTCTTATTTTATTCAGCAGCTTTCCAAGCAAGATTCTCCATAAATTCTTTCATTTCTTGTTTCAAAGCATTGTACTTTGAAGTCATTTCATATTCAAATTGAATAAAGTCTTTTTTAATCTTATCAATATTGCTTTCTGTAGCTTTATTGTTTAATTGTCCTTGTAAAGAATTTATTTTCTCTGATAATTCTTGGTTGATTCTTGATAATTTTCTAAATTCATCTAATATTTCATTTTGTCTTGATAATACCATTGCAAATGTAGGGAAAGCATTTGAATTAGTAGTATCATCTTGGTAATCTTTAATATTTGAATAAGGGAATGGTTTGAATTGTGAACTAATCAATAATGACCAGTTTTGTGAGAATCCAGTATTTTTATCTTTTTTCAAAATAATAGTTTCATCGGCAAACCATATACCTAATGGAACATTCTTACGATACAAATCATTTTCTTTATTAGATTTTAACAACATTTCATAATATGTATTATTAAGATTATTGTTATTTAATGATAAGTTTTCAAACAAATATGATTTTGTATGATAGTTTATATTTGTAACATCAAATAAAGGAATAATTATATTGAATTTAACTTGGTTTAATTCGTCTGAATTATTTTGTAAACTATCGAATTGTATTGAGGATATCTTAGAATCATAATTATAAATTGGTTGGTCTTCAATTTTTTCATCATATTTAGGTAATATTTGATGAGAAGTTTCATTTTCAGTCACCATATAATCATTGATTATAAAATCATTTTCCCAACCATAAAGATTTTCTTCATTCATAGAAATATATTTTCTAGTTGAAGGAAAACCATTTTCTACTTTAATTTGTTTAAATTTATAATTAGAATTAAAATCTATTATACAAATAGTGTCAGTATATGTTCCATTATAATCTTGTTCAGAAATATCACTTATATAACTTATAAGATTTTTCTTGATATTTACTGCATTACCAGGATATTTAGTATCTATGTATTTATAAATTGTCTCTATTAAATAATTCAATGGCTTAATGTGATCTTCACATTTCTCATTATTATCAATACAATGATCTCTTAAAGTTGCTAATTTATTTTCATAATAAGCAACTAAATAATTTTTTATAAAATCTTTTTTATTACTTTCTAATTCTAAACCAGGAATATATAAGCATAAGAACATTGATGGGTAAATTTTAGTATCAGTACTTAAAAAATTACCAGTCAATGATTCTGTATAGTTACTAAATGTTAAAAATTTGCTATTTGGACCTGATGTATAAAAAAGATTTGTTTTTCTGTGCATAAATACTATAAAAACATTTTTATTTATATAAAAATAAAAAAGAAACAAAAACTTAATGATATTTATTAATTTTTTTTAGTAAGCATTCTATATTAAAATATCATATAAATTTAATAAAAGAGTGTATCATGAAATTAGTAGTATTTGACATAGAAACAACAGGACTTGATAGGACTAAAGATCAAATAATTCAATTTAGTGCTATTAAAATTGATACTGAAACTAATAAGATAGTTGAAGAAATTAATGAATATATTCAACCAGTAGGTAATTATCAAATTAATTATGGTGCTTATTTCAAGCATGGTATTACACCTGAATTTTTGAAGGATAAACCACATTTTGAAGAAGTAGCACCAAAGATTATTAAATTCTTTGATAATGATGGAATTCTAACATATAATGGTAATGGTTTTGATATTCCATTCTTATTGACAGAATTAAATAAATATGGATTTAAGCTTGATGTTATGAATAGACCTATTTATGATGCTTTCTTAGAAGAGAAACGTCGTAATGGTAATTCATTAGAAGAGACTTACAAGAGATATCGTGGAAAGTCTATGGAAGAATCTGGTCTTAAAGCCCATGATGCTTTATCAGATGTTAAAGCAACTTATTCAGTATTTTATGCACAACAAAAACATCAAGCTTATGAACCCGAACATGTTTATGGTGAAGATGGAGTAATTACTGATCAAGAATTTAGAGGAGAAGTTAAACCTTGCTTTAATATTGGTAAGTATAAAGGATTGTCAGTGGAATTTATAAGTCAAGTTGATCAACAATATTTAAATTGGGCAACTTCTGATAGATGTAATTTTGTAGAAAACACTAAAAAGTTTATTCAACAGTATATTAAGTAATTATGTCAATGTATGATGAAACCCCTGATTATTTTATTAGGGAAGGAAAAATTTATGCACACCACCAAGGTTCAACTTATGTATCTTGTGGATTTAGAGAACATGAACCTTCATATAACCAATTATTAGGAGATGCTACACCTATAGCTATTAACAGATTTTTACAAAATCATAGTTATTTATATAATTATGATGAAGATAGAGAGCAAACTCCTATTGAAAGCAAATATAAAGATGCTTTTGGAAACAATATATTTGAAGGTATGATTGTATATTGTGTAAATACCTATTATGATGATAGATTTGGTGGTTATATCAGAGGAGTAGTTGTGGGATTTACAAAAGAGTTTGTCAAGATTCAAATTATGAATTATGATAAAACAATTAGATATCATATTTATGATAACGAGCCACCAATTAAAAGAATGCCTCATAGGATAATTTGTTTAGAACAAGTATGAATAGACATGCACAATTTTGGTTAACACTTGGTACAATTTATACTTGTATTTTATTTTGGGTATTCTTTGCAGCATTTATAAATACTAATAATCGTGTATTTGGAATGTTAGCAATACCAGGTGGTATTTATTTTTTAGGACAATTTTTAGTTAACTATTTTACTTTAACAGATGATGAAAATAAATGAATTGATTAAGGCAGTCACCAAAGATTATATGCCTATTGCTAAGCGTGTCGCTGAAGCAAAGAAGAATGGTGACAAATTAGATGAAGAGATGGGTAAGGAATATTTTGAGCTTAGCAATACTCTTGAATTCTATAAGATTATTAAGGGTATGTTTATGGAGGAAGTTACTAAGAACAAGAAGATGACACAAGATCTTATTGTTGCAGGACTTCTTACTACACATACAGAGCAAGCTGAAAAAGATGGCAAGAAGGTTGATGTTAATGTAGTTGACCAATCAATGGATGAACGTATTGACCTTGTTCCTGAGTCAGTATATCAACCAATGTTTGAAAAGATGGTTAAGAGTCATCTTGAAAATATTGAAACATTCAAAAAGCGTAATGATACAGAAAGTCTTGCTAAGGAAGAGCTCGAGTTAAATATCTTGAATGGTTGGTTGCCTAAAGAAACAACTAAAGAAGATGTAGAACAATATCTTAATGAATATTATCCATCAGGTATTGAAAAGAAATCAATGGGTCTTGTTATTAAAGAAGTCAAGAATGCATTTGATAGAGTAGATGGTAAGATGGTATCTCAATGTGTTATGGCAAAAATTGTAGGCTAATAACAGACAAATTTTTGAATTATGAAAAGAGAAGAAATTTTATTTAATCATAGAAATAAAGTATTTACTGTAGTTCATCCACAAAATACATTTATTATTGATTATTCAAATGGTTATCCTGTTAAAGTTACTACAAATGTAACTAAGAATACCAAATGGTCTGATATATTTAAAGGCAATTATGATTATGCTAATCCTAATGGAACTCCTGAAAATATTTTAGTAAATGGAAAGAAGTATACTTATATTGATATGAAATATGCTGAAAACTATTTAGGATATGAATTTAAGGCTGATCTTTCTTGTACAGTTGAAAAATATAAGTCTAAATTTGATAATGCAGTAGAAACTTTTTGTAAGAAAGTATTATGATTAGTTCAAAAATACATATTAAAGCTATAGCTCAGGTACTAAGTATCTGGGCTATACTTGGTTTATTATATTTTGTTTTAGTTAATTTTATTTGGCAATGAAAAGTCTTAAAGATATTATAGAAGATAAATCTAAAGTGATTGATATTAATACTTCAGAATATGGTGTTAAGGTTGTAGACAAATACTTTAAGGAAATAGCTGCACCAGCTATAGAAGAGTGGATGACAAGTGAATATTCAAAGGTACTTCAATCTTGGTTGGAAGAATGTGCATTCCCAGAGTTTGAAGAATTATTGAAAAAAGAATGTTTTGGTGATCCAGATTATTCAAGAATTTCAGAAGGATTAATTAAAAAGATAAAAACTTATACTTTTAGATAATTGTTAAAAATAATTAAATCCATTATTTTGAATATTTCTATTATCTATTTTAAGTATAAATAACTTAATCTTAATAATTATGAGTAATAAAATTTTAGATCGTGAATTAGTCCTTAGTAAAGCAGTAGAGGATTGTTATCGTGAAATGTTCGCTAAAGCCCAACCAGCGGCTGATTATGACAATTTGATAGCTGAATATAAAGCTGGTAAAATTGATGAAGAGAAAGATGGGCCAATTTATAATAGGCATTATCTTTCTATGGAAGAATATATTTATATTTTGGATAAATATTTAGATGCTTATTGTATTAAATCTGAATGGAATGATCATATAGATATTCTAAAAGAATATTTGATTGAAGGTGGATCAAAAGATAAATATATCGAAGAGCATACTGATGAAAATGGTGACTATCATCCAGGATATAGAGGATATGAAAAGGTGGCACCAATGTATGATCATATAAAAGAAATTTTATTCAATGAGTTTGGTGAAAATTGGCATGAAATATTAGATAAGAAAGCTCATCAAATAACAAACAAAATAATAGAGCTTATCAATACATGTCAAGATTTCTATCATTTTAATATGGATGAATGCAAGTTTAGGAACACTTTAGCTATGGGAGCTACACCTACATCAAATGCTGAAACTGTAAAGAAATGGTGGAAAGATCATTATAATGTTGATATTGAAATTGAAGAAAGAAACCCATTGCTTCTTTGGGAATATGATAACTATGGTGATGAGATGGATGAAATAATGACCGATGAATATGGAGAAAACTGGGAGCAAATTTGGTGGGATAAATATCATAAAAAAGAAGCTGAAAAGAAAGCTAAATATCAAGAATTAAAAAAACAATTAGAAAAAGAAAATGATACAAAGGAGTGATATGATATCCGTCGAAAACTGTAATTCACAAGAAGAACTATTAAAGTTTTTGAATAAATTAGATAAGGAATATAATTTAGCACAAATTATTATTTCAGTTATTAAAGATGGATTTGGACGATATGAAGTCTATTATAAAGATTATACAAAAGAAACAGCAGCAGATAGATTAATATGAAAAATGAGTATTTTCGTTTAGTTAAAATACATAATCATAATAAAGATGATTTTGAAATATTAGCTTGTATTAAGAAATATGATGATAGAGATATTTGGTTGACAATTTGTTGTCAATTTCTTGATACAAATGAATATGCTGAAGAATCACATAAAGATCCTTATGGGGCAATATATCATCTTGATTTGAAACACATGTTAAATGATGTAGCACCTGATATTTTAGATAATTTTAAACCATTTATTATATCACATAATATAGATTTAAATCAAGATGATATTGCTATATATTTAGCATCTAGTCACGATTATGCAAAGTTTGATGAACAATTTGATAATGAAATGAAATTTCTTGAGTACATGAATTCAGAATATTCAGAAATGGATAAGATGAGGAATATTACTCCAGAAATTCTTTTAGAAGCGGGATTTGAATATTTAGAAGATGAATCAAAATTAGGTATAGAAGCAAACAAAATGAGTCCAGAAGTTTGTTCACCTAATTATAAAGTATTTAGGAAATGGACCGAAGATAAAAATCCTTCTAAAGTTATCAAATTAGATATTGACAATGGTTATAATAATAGAGGTACAGGTTGGCATCTCCATATAGATAATAATGCTTGTGAAACCATTGGTTGTGCTGATATTGATACTGTTTGGGAATTCAATACTTTAATGCAAATATTTAAAAGCAAATTTAGATTATGATAAAAGTTAAAGTTATAGATATTGATGGTTCTTGTGGTTGGAAAAAACAGTATTTAAATCCAGATAAAGAACCTAAATCATGGAGTGATAGTGCTTGGTATGAAAGTCCAGTTTTAGAGAGATTCTTAAATGATGGTTGGGTTATTAAAGATTGGAAAATGGCTAAATCTAGAAATGGTTCAGATTGGACATTTATATTAGAAAAGGAATTATGATAAGGGATATGACAGAAGCTAAAGAAGGATTTTGCTTTTTTGGATTGTTTTTATGGTTTATGACTTCTTTTGTCATAGCTGGTGAAACAGGACAATGTTGGCCTTTATTAGTAGGTTTATTTCTTTGTATTTGTATGTTGTTTTATCTATTTAAAACAAGAACATCAATTACTTGGGAGTCATTTAAATTAAGTTTAAGAAAACATTATAAACTGACACCAGAAGAAAGACCATTATGGGATAGTTTAGTTCAAAAAGCTAATATAGGTTATAAAGAGTGGTTAGCCCAAACACAAGGGGATGATATATGTGGCCCTTGGATTAAAGATTATACCAAAGAAGAAAATGATTTATTGGATAAAATACATGAGTATTTTTATGGTACAGGATGGTATATTTCCATTCCTATTAGTACATCTCAAGTAAATTATGTGATGTATGAAGATATAAAAGATAGAGTAATATAATATGGAAAGACCTAAAGTTAATTGGCCCCATCAAAATATTTATGATGAGATTAATGATAAATTATGGAATGATCAAACATTGATACATGAATATCAAAGAATGTACCAAGATACTATGGTTAATCATTATAGTAGAATCCAAAGAGATGAATTATGGGAACAATTAAAAGAGAAATTAGATAGATTCCATCTTGATTTTATTGATAGTTATGAAAAAATAGTTAAAGCTATTGTTTCCAATTATATGTTTGAATATAAAAACAAATTTATATTAGAAAGAATAAATCAAGATTTAGAAATAAATTTAAGGAATTTTATCAATGAATGGAAACAATATTTATCTCCTCTGAAAACATTAGATGCATTATTGGATGTTTTACCACAAGAAGATTGGCTAATGTTGAAATGTTCTGATACAATTCCATCCTTTGTAGATGATAATTATAATGATGAATTAGTAATTTATACTAGATATACTTGGAAATTCCTATTTAATGAATTAGGAGTTACCTATAAAGATATTTGTAATAAAATTAAAGAAAAATATGGTAGAATACGGGGCTGATAAATATTATAATAAATTAAATGGTGGCAAAGTTATTGCTATTGATTTTGATAATACAGTATGTTTAGATGAATGGCCAGAAGTTGGACCATTATTTGAAGATGCAGTTAAAGTATTAAAAGAATTAACAAAAAATGGCCATCATTTAATTCTTTATACTCAAAGAAGTAGAAGATATCCTATATGTTGTAAAGAATTAGAACAATTTATTAAAGATTATCCTGAAAGGAAAATCATTGATACTGAATATGGATTTCTTAGAAATGAAGCGGATATTTTAACTGATGCTTATAATATATTTACGGATAATTGTATTGAACTATGGGATTGTAATAGAAATTTTGAGTGGGAAACTTTATCAGCAGATCATTCTCGTAAATTATTTGCAGACTATTTTATAGATGATCATAATGTTGGAATGCAATATAAAATAATTGTAAATAAAAATGGTGAATCTTGTAAAGTTTGTGATTGGAATTTTATTGATGATTGGTTTGTAAAGGAAGGTCTTTATAAAAATAAAGTATTATAATTATGGAAGAGAAAAGATTTAATATTTATCATTGGGAGTTTTTTATACAAGATGGTGAAATTTATGTATATGACATTAGAGAGGGTGATGTCATTGGTTATATTATGAATAAATGTTTGCCACAAAGTTTACCTAAATATTTAGATGAAATACAAAAAACATTTATTGATAATAATATGAGTGAAGAAGATGTATATGATTGGATAGATAATCAAATTGAATATTTATAATTATGGCATATTTTGAAAATAAAGATGAAACATTATTAAATCAATTGTATGAGTGGCAAGATAAAGATTTAGATGATATACCAGTAACTGAATTATCGAATTTACAATATATTTTAGAGCATTTACCAATAGGTGTTGGATATACTCTTAAATCTAAACTTGGTAAATTTGAATATATTGATGATTATTGCTATCAAAGACAAGATAAATATTTTGAAGCAACTGAAGAAGACTATAAAAAGTTGATTGGTGAATGCTTTATAAATGATAGGCAAACAGTTGCTATGAAAGTTGTCGGAATTAGGGATGACTATGATAATCCTTATTATGAAAGTGATCATCATGTAGATAATTTTCTTTATGAGAAATATGAAAAATATAGAGATGGGTCATGGCATCAACAAGATTATATTTGGCTTCAAGAAACAGTTTATGGAAAACATTCAGATGAAAAATATAAACGTTGGTGTTTAACTAAGCAAACTGATATGAACATCAATAGTGAAAATATGTTCATGCTTGGAAAAGATGGTAATTTCTATATTGATACATCTTGTGGTGGTGATTACGAAATTTATCGACCAATGAGTAAAGCTACATTTGAGCTTATAAGAGAAGAAGCTATTAAGAATGATGGAGAATATAAAGTAGAATAATATGAAGAATATTTATTGTATTGAAAAATGGTGGCTTGAAGACCAGAATATTCATAATAAATTTAATAATAATTGTGAATTTTGGAATTGTATTGAAGAACCTTGGAAAATAGGTTGTTGGAATTTTGTGGAAGAATATGAGGATGAAGAAAGATTTAAAAATGATATTTTAAGTATTATCAATAGAGGTGGTATTATTGGTAAAGTTTGGATTAAAGAAGTAGATGATGATTATAAACCTTCAATAAAAATATAATATGGAAAAAGAGAAAATATATTCACTAATTCAATTAGGATATAAAATAAGAGAACCAAGGGTTAAACTTGGTACGGAATTTCATGCTTACTATCAAACACCAAAAGGTCTTAAAATGGTAGATGGTTATGTGATGAATAATAATATGATACATTTTGCTACATTAGAGCCAATGTATACTATTATGACAGATGATGTTGACGAAATAGGTAGAAAAGTAATTTTAGATGGTGTACCAGAATCTTTATTTCTTTAATTATTTTTAAAAAATATATGAAGACTGATATGCAATCTATAGTTGATTTTATACTTAAAGAAGAATTAGTTAAACAATCTTTATATGAACAAAAGGGAGAACCTATTGATGACCAATGGATTCAAGACGAAAAACCAGTTATGACTAAAGATGGTCGTCAAGCTATTGTAACTAAAGTTGATTATAAAGAAGTACCTAATATTATATATGGTCAAGTCAAGATTAAAGATGACCTTTTTGAATATGAGTGGTTAGATGATGGTACTTGTCAAAAAGCTTTAGACCAAAGAGGTAATCCTAAAAAACCAGATGAATCTGACAATTTGGTTAAAGCTAATTAAAATTTTTTATTAAAAGTTTGAATAACAGATAGTTTACCTACTATATTATTAATATAATTTAACATAATATTTAATAATTGTTAAATTTTGATATTCGTTTTATTGTTTAACCGGACTAATTTGCAGTCCACAAAACTTAAATTTAATGGCAAATAATTATAAAAATAACAATCGTCTTTTAACTGCTGCAGATATTTATGGTGATGATGATTTTCCATTGTTCAAGAATGATGCCGAGCGTCTTAAGTACATGAAGAAAGCTTATGGAAATATGTCACTTGCTAAATCATTCTCAATTTTCTATGGAATTGAAGTATCTAATGAAGTTAAGCAGAATAAGGCAATTAACACTGTAGTTAACATCTCTCTTGGTCAAATTCTTTCAGGTACAGTAAAAGAACTTACAAAGACTTATATCACATTTGATATTCCTGGGGTTAAGGAAGAAATTATTTGTAAGGAGAATTTCTCTTCATGTATTGATGAGATTCAGGCTTATCTTTTAAGCCATGGTAATAAGTTGATTTTTGAAGTACGTGAAAAGAAAGACAATCGTTATATTGTATCAGTAATTGGTGCATATTATAAGGCGTGGGTTGAGAATGTTAATAAAGCAATTCAACGTGAGGAAGGTATCAATGTTCATATTGATTCATTAGTACAAGGTGGTTATCTTTGCCACACTCCAATTGTAACACTTAATAATCTTACTGGAAAGAATTATACTCATTCAGTATTTATTCCTGGATCTCATATCGTTCTTAATATTGAACGAGATTTTGATAAGTGGATTGGTCAAGATGTAGTAATTGTTCCACAGAAGTTTGTTGAATTCCGTAAGAATTTCAAGACTGGTGAAACGGAGAATTCACTTGTAGGTTCTCGTAAGAGAGTTCTTCAAATACTTGGTACTAAGAATTTATTTGATATTTATCAGAAGTATTTGCTTGGACAAAATGAAAATGTAACATATACTCCAGAAGTTTATAATGGAACAGTTACAGGTGTAATTAATTCTCAAAAGAAGACAGGTGTCTTTATTGAGCTTGATGACAAGTATATTACTGGTCTTATGCCAATTGATGCATCAGATTTACTTGATTATCGTCCTGGAACACCAGTACGTGTAAGAATTAAGGAATTTGAAATACAAGATGGAAAGGAAGCCTTCGTAACTAATAAACGAGGTGCAATTGTAAAATGTAATACTCGTCCAGTTTTTGAATTGGCTTAATAATATAAACAAATGAGCTGTAACTTTTAGTTACAGCTCTTTATTTTATTCTGGTATTAATTCAGGATGTTGTATTGTATTATATTACTTCAGAACAACCTTGTTAAATATATTTTGCAATATATGTAAAGCTTACTTCTTTACCACCATATGAAGCAGTAACAGTAACTTCAGTATCTTCATAAACAATAGGAGCAGTAACTCGATTAACATTAATTGAACCAGCACTTACTGTAATAGTAGCTTCATTAGATACATTTTCTATTGTACCATCATTATAATGTGCAAAAATTGTGCCCATATTTGTTAACCAATCAGTTTCTCCTGAATTTATTTCATTATGGCCTTGGTCAATAGAACCATCCCAAGTTAATTCTTCCAAAATTTTTTCTTCCGGTATTAATTCAGGATGTTGTACTGTATTATAATAAATATCACCTTCAGTAACATGTTTTAATTGAACATTTAAATGATTTTTATCAATAATATTTTGTAATACAGAATTAATTTGGCTATAGAATTTATAAGATCTATAAATAATTCTCTTAGCTTTCCATTCAGAATTAGTATAATATAAATCAGCTTTAATGATAGAACCAATAACTATTAATACATTAACTATCTTAGCTTGTACTTTACTAATCTTATCACCTATATCAGAAATTGTTGCTCCATATTCTTCTATATATTTAATAATATTTTCTTTTTCGTCTTGTATGAATGTATAGAATGAAATAAGTAATGAAGTCAATGTTAATAAATCACCTGCTTTTTCAGGATTTTGGTCATCATATAAATCTTTACCAGTAAGATCTTTATATCTTACTAATGTCCATTTTCCTAAAATTGCTTGGAATGCATCATCGTAATATTTCACTTTACCTGTTTGATAATTGTATTCCATTAATATATCATTTTGTGTAGAGCTTACTAATTCTTGTACACCAGTAGAATTATCTAATATAGATGTATCTGCTAATATAATATGATCACCAGTATATGAATCACCTTCATCAAAACTAAAATAACTTCTAAATAATTCAGCACCATCTACTTTAATTCCATTAGTACCGCTAATTGATGGTTTATAATTTTCAACTTTAAGATTAAAATTATTTTTTATGCAATAATAGTTTTGTATGAATAATTCAATTTCTTCTGATAAATCACTTTCTGATAAAGCTGCCATTACCGCTTCAATATCATCTAAGTAAGTAACATTATTGACATTTTTAATTCTCAATAATTCAGCTTGCATATATTCAGCATGTTCAACACTTAATTCTAATTTCTTAAGTTCTTTATTATATTCCTTATTTTTATCTTTAGCATCTTTAAGGATTTCTGCTAATTTTCCTAAGAATAGTTGCATATATTAATATAATATTTATTTACTGTAAAGATATAATATTTGGTTTACTTTAGAATAAGGTAATGAAACATGAATCCAATTAGGTTCTTTCTTAGTACCATATTCCCAAATAAGTTGTCCAACTTTAATTTCTCCTTTTTGAATCATTTCTTTGATAATATTAAACAATACAGCTTTTGAAGTAGCAGTACATTTAATATCGGCAGCACAACCAGACATATGTTGAGAATTTTTTACACCACCAATAGCACTATTAAGTTTAGGACATCTATATCCTGATGTAATTGTAATTGCTCTCCCATATTTGTTTCTAATTGGTTGTAAAACTTCTTGGCAAAGTTTTTCTAAATTAGCAACAACTTCTGGTGTTGGTGTATTGTCAATTCTTTTATCTCTGGCAGTTTTACTCGCTATTAATTCTTCTAAAGAGAAATTAGCACTTAATTTTTTTGCCATAAAAGACTAAGATTATTTATTAAAAATAATAACCATCATTTAAAATAAATATAATAAAAAATGGAAGCTGAAAAGCTTCCATTGTAATTTACCATTCTAAAATATTCCAATTAACTGATCCACCAATAAAGAAATATCTTTTCTTTTCGTTAAAATCTTGTTCTACATATAATTGAGGACCAATTGAGAATTTTCTAATGTTATAGTTTAGACCTAAACCTACATCTAAATATTTGAAATTATCTGTAGGACTATAATTATAATTTCCAAATATTCCTAAAGACCAATGTTTTTGTCTTTCTTTAGGTAAAGTAAAACCTGATATTTCGGAATATTTTACATAAGGATTTGTAGACTTTACATAAATTCTTGAGTCTTTATCCATAACAACAGTATAATCGAAATAAACAATATCTTTTGAGATATGAACTCCTAAACTATCATTATGATAAGCTACATTTCCTTCGAGAGTACGATACTTATTGTTAAATTCAAAATTCTTGTCAAAACCTTTTCCTATTGTATCTGGTTTAACAATATATGAAGTATCTTGTGAGGGATTTTCTATAGCACCACCAACTTCTATAATTTGTGTAACCACTTTAGGGTTAAGTTTCATACTATCTATTTGGTCATATAAAGATCTATTTAACAATTTTAATGTCTTTATATCGGATTCAAATGCAAGCTTGGTAGCAACTAAATTTCCATTTTTGTCTTGATAATACTTAATTGTATCATTCAAGGCCTCTATGTTATGTCTATATTCCTTGCTTGTATCTGAACATCTACTAACCGAAATAGATAAAGAAAACATTAACAAACATATAATAAGAATATATATTACATGTGTTTTAAATTTTTTCCATAGTTGGTTAAGTAATTCCATTCATACATTTAAATATTTTTTAGAACTTCTTATATTCTTCTTGTAAATTATAAATATTAGTAGTTCTTTTAATTTGATTATATGCCGTTCTCAATTCTATTTCGTATCTAGGATTTCCTGCATAACGTCCACCTGTACCAGTAACATATTTTGTCATAAGGTGTTGTTCTGTTCTTCCTTTTACTAAATAGTATTTTTTCAATACTTCACAGTAATGATTGATGGCTAATTCATAATTAGAGTAATGTCTTTTTATTACACCAAACATTGAACGTCTTGCCGACTCACGACCAGCACCTGTTGTACCATAACAAGTCTCAATTTGGGTTTGAGCCATCATAAAGCATATATCAATATTGTTCTCAAGTCCGGCTTGTACTAAATACTTTGGAATGAATTCATGTGAAGATGGTGCTTGTCTTTTAATATACTTACTTACTTCTCCGATCAATTCATTTTGTATACTATCCTTTAATTGAATTGTATCTATTTTTGTTATATGTTGAGGTGATACATATTCAATAGATGGAGTAGATTTATGTTTTATTGATGTTGCTCCACATGTTATAAAGTAAAGACTACCAAATAAAAACATTAATACAATTATACTTGAGATAATTTTTGTAATTGTGATTCTCTTGAATCTTGTGAATTTAGTTTGTTCCATAATTATTAGTTTATTTTTAGTTTATCGCCTTACATTTATAATCTGTCACATTATAAAGCTCGACTTAGCCAAAACTTCACTTAACATTCTGTTAGCAAAGGTCACTCATTTGACTCTTGAAAATCTAGTTGCTAAATGCAAAACACTTTTTGCATATATATAATAATAAATTTTATTTTTATTTAAATAGTAATATATGAAGAGGAGTTCAAAATGGATAAGAGATATTCAAATAATATTAAAAATATGAAGCCTAGGAGGGATTCAAAATACCACCAAGGTTATGTCCCACAACAATTTTGCAAAAAATTATTTGGATCTACTAAAAATGAACCTATAATTTATCGTTCTGGATTAGAATATCAATTTATTCAATTTTGTGAGAATAACCCTAAAATCAAGAAATGGGCAAGTGAGCCATTACCAATAGAATATTTCTCAAGATTAGATAATAAATTGTGTAATTATTATCCTGATTATGTATTAGAGACTGAAGATGGGTCTCATATTATTGTTGAGATAAAACCATATAACCAAACTGTCAAACCTAAAGATAGTGATTCAAGATGGTTAAAAGAACAATGGGTGAAAAATACAGATAAATGGAAATATGCTAATGAATTTGCCCATAAACATAATGCTAAATTCATTATAATTACTGAAAAATTTTTTAAATAAATATATTATGAAAGTAGATATATCAATTTTAATTATTTTATTGAATGATACTGAATTGAATATTTACAAAAATAAAATATTCATTAATTATTTTTGTAATTATTTAAAAGCAAATAGTATATTTGAAAATTGTGTATTTATATATAGTGGTGAAGAAAATGAAGCTTTGTTAAATGATTTAAAAATAGAAAATAAATATCATGTTTATAATATAGATAAAATATCTCATACAACAGAATATCAAGCTGTTGGTGAATATTTAGAAGAAACTAAAAATAAATGTGATTGGTTTATTAATTTAGATTTAAGTAATTATAATCCAAATACAATCTATTTATCAATATTAAACATAAATGACCATTATGATTTTATTTTCTTTAAGCATGAAATAATAGATTTATCTAAATATGAATTAAATTCTGATAATAAGAGAAAATATGAATTCTTATATGAAGATAAAAATAAAATGACTATCAATACTTCTTTATTTATTACTAAATCTTCATTTTTCAAAGAATGTTATTATAAAGCAAAAAATGATCCTTTTTTATTCAGTGCCTATTTTTGGAAAGGGAAATATAAAGTATTAGAAGATAATGGGTCATTTAGTATTCATCTTGCTAATAAACAACAAGTTGATAACTTCTTTCAATTTTTAGTGCAAATACAAAATCAACAATATAATTTATGAAATCAATACAAGAAATAGTTAATGAAGGAAAATCTGGTTCGTTAAAGAAACTTGATATGTTAACAATTATGGTTGCGTATCAAATGTGGAAAGAATATAAGTTGTATGATGAATTCTTTGGAAAATTAGATGAAGAAGAACTTCAAGACTATGATGATCTAAATAAAAGATTAGAACAACTTGATAATGATAATTCAAGAGTACGTTGGTCTTTACTTAAAGAATATTTTGAAATAATAAATAAGACAGCAGATTATGTATTAAGTTGTCCCGATGATGAATTTTCAAAATCGGATAAACGAATTTGGAAAGAGATTAAACAATATGTATCTTAATGAATTTTTAGAATTCATAAATATATGTATCTTAAATAATATGAAAGGCGAGAAAACAATTTCAATTATAACTCCTGAAGTAGTACAGGAAGGTCCAATGAAAGCTTCAAAAAATATTAAATCAGTATTTTTAGCTGGTACAATAGATAATGGGGATTCATTAAATTGGCAAGATAAAGTAATTATTGAATTGATTAACTTAGGCAAATCTTGTAAAATATATAATCCACGTAGAGAACATTGGAATCCTAATCCATCAAAAGAAGAAATGGAAGCACAAATAAAATGGGAACAAGAAAGTCTTGATAAAGCTAATATTGTTGCAATGGTTTTATTAGATGATTCAAAATCACCAATTAGTCTTCTTGAAATGGGACTTTATGCTAAATCAGGTAAATTAGTAGTATTTTGTACTCCTAATTTCTATAGATGGGATAATGTAAGATTAACTTGTGAAAAATATAATATAGAGTTAGTTCAAGATATTAATCCATTAGTAATTGCTAATAAAATCATATCAAAACTATAATGAAAACTTTAAAAGATACTTTATTTGAAACTTGTCAATTTTCTCAAATAGGAATTGATGAATCTATGGCTGAACCTAAATCTATATGGGCCGGTAAAGCTGAAGCTAAAATTATTCAAGATAAATTACGAAATTTCTTGAAAGGTCAAAAAACTAAAGTTAGTTTGACCAATAAATTAGAATTAGGTAAATTTTTCAAAGCTTTTGTAGCTACTTTAACTTTTGGTAATACAGTTAAAAATTTACAAGTTCTTAAAGAATATGGTATGGCTTCAGAACAAGGATTTGCGTCAGTAGTTCTTGGTAATAAAAAAGAATTTGAAGAAAAGAAATGGGATACTTCATGTATTAAAAACTTTGATTTATCTGAAATGGAGAAAGAACACCAAAAATGGCAAAAATCAGATGATTATGTAAAAGGTACAGAAGTTGAAGATGCATCAGATCAAGGGGATTTAGATGATAGAATTCTTATTGTTTATGATAGATGGAATCCTGAAACTGCAGAAGAATTTGATATCGTTGGAAAACGAGGTAAATCAACAGAACATCATGTTAATATGTGCCGTGTTGAATTTGGTAAAGATTGTGATGTAAAATATTATGATTGTTATCCAATTTTAGCTAAAAATTATTTTGGACATCTCGAAGAAATAAAGAAACGTGCTGAACTTGGTATAATGGATATGGCTGCTTATCAACAAATTTAATATATATAATATGAAAAATCTAGAAGCTTATATGAAAAACCTCTATATCTCATTAGAAGGTATAGATGAAGAACTTAAAGATAAGATTAAAAATCTTGAAGGATATGAAATAAATGAATGTTGTGGTTGTGGATGTTGTTGTGAAGACCCATGCCCATGTGAACCTGAATGTAATAAAACTTGTGCAACTGGTTTATCTGGAAGTACAATAACACCACCAATTAATCAATTTGGTAGATTTAATTCAGAACAAGAAATAATTAGTTTATTAGATACAGCACCAAAAGTACTTGATCTTGTTGATATACATAGTCAATTTGCAAGATTCTTACATGTTGAAGATGTCAATAAAGGATATGTTGAACCTCTTTATTTTGGTAACAAAGAAAATGCTTTGATGGGCACTGGTGATTTAGGAGTAGTTCGTCAAAATGGTGATATGCCAGCACAAGAAGCTAATCCTGAATCTATTGAACAACTTTATGATGTTGCTACTTACCAAAATAAGAAAATATATAAAGCTGTTAATGATATTGTAAGTACATTTGAATTGAAATGTCCTGTTGTTGAAACAAAAATAAATGGTGAAGTCCAAGTTTATGCTATTAAACATACAGGTTCAAATGGTAAAGAAGGTAACATTAAAACATCATTAGAAGAAATAGCTAAAGTTCTTGGTAAATTAGAATCTAGAGCTGATGTTAAATGGGCACAAGTATTAGATGTTTCTATTGATAATATTGACGACCTTTATGCATTTGTAATTACTTTTACATTCAATATTGATAAAGTAAGAGAACAAATAAAAGCAAATGAAATTAAATAATATATAAAAATTACTATATTATAAATATGAAAAGCATTTTAAGTAAAATTAATGAAGGTAAATATTGCCGACTTTTTTCTGAAATCCAAAATGAAGTAGATAATAAAAAAGGTGAATATCATTCATATGATTTTTCAGATGGTCAGAAAAAATATAAGAAAGGATTCTTGACATTTAATGAACAAGATGGATTCTTTGGTATTGTTGGATTTAATAATGCTAAAGAGTTTGCTGAAATGATGAATGCTGATGAAGATGCATATAAACAATATGATAATATAAAAGTTGGTGGTTGCATTGATTGGGGTGAGCAAAATGGAACTACTTCACAAATATTAAGAATTTGGTAATATATGAAAAATTTAAAAGAAAAAATATTTGAATCGTCATTTTCGTTTTCAGAGACTGAATTTGATAAATCTATAAAAGCTCCTGAAAAGAAAAAGGTTCAGAATGCTATATATAAACAATTAGAGAAGACAAATACAACAGGTCATTATTATCATGATGAATCTTGGGAAGGCGTCAAATTAGTCAGAAAAGATATTGAAGATGCATTCAAGACTATAAAGAATCCTGAGCACGAATATGAAGTATCTATCGCTCCTGATGAAGGTGGATATCGCACATCAAAAGATGGTATGTCTCAATGGAAACAATATAAAGTTGAGATATTTGTTAAAGGAACTGAGCAACCATTTATGGGAGGTACTTTGAACTGTCATGCTGCAGGTACGGTTGATGACCCATTTGATACATATGATATGAGTTGTTGCATAGGTTATTAAAATTATATAAATAAAGTAATGAAAACTTTAAAAGATCAAATAGTTGAATCTTCATTGATTGAAGAATGTTTAAAAGCTATTAATGAAGGAAAAGACCCTATTAAGCTTCCATATACATTTGATATTTATAATGAAGGTCCTAAAAACAAAGACTATAAAATAACTAAGTCAAATATTTATAAGATTTTCTTTAGTATAGGTAAATCAGAAGAATTCAATAAAGAAGATGGTACAAAAGTAGTTAAGTTTGCTGAAAGTCATTCACAAATGATTAGACTTCCTTTACCAGCTGATAGAATTACTTATAAAGAAGTACCTAACAAAGAAAATACTAAGAATTGGACTGTAGTTCCTGAAATCCGTGAATATACTTGGGCTGGTGCTTGGTATTCTGATAAATTTGTAGAATATAACTATAATAAATATAATAATGACTGGAATGAGTGGTTTAAAATGATTAAACCATTTATGAAAGGAAAATTATCGGTTACATTATCAGAAACAGGTGAAAAGGATCATATTGATTGGAAAATATTAGGTATTACTGTTAATAATGAACAATTCAATAAAGAGCGTGAAGAAAAAATAAAAGAATTGAAAGATCCTAAACATCTCGAAGAATGGGCACAAGAAGCGGATGCTAAAGAAAAAGCCGAAATCAAGAAACGTGAAGAAGAGGAAGCAAAAAAGAAGAAAGCTGCCGAAGAATGGAAAAAATGGTGGGATTCTTTATCAGATGATGAAAAACTTTCTTGGTCTATGGGATATGGTCAAGGTAAATATCAAGGAGATTAAATATATAATTATTTATTATGAAAAATATAAAAGAAGTAATTAATGAAACTCTTGAAGGAAATTATGATTATGAAAAAGACTTAAAAACTCCTGAAGGAAAATTAGGAACTGCCAGAAATAATATTGAACATGAATTAGGTGGTCAAAGATTTTTATTTGAAATATGGGAATGGGTTGATAAAAATGGAAGTAAAGAACTCCAAAAAGAACTTATTCAATGTATTAAAGATATTGCAAAAGCAGAAAAAATTAAAATACCTAAAATATGAAAGATATAACATCTTTTATAAATGAGAATAAAGAAATAAAACACTATGTTGATGGTATATTAGTCAACAAAGATACTGATGAAATCCTATTACTTCAAAGGGCTGGTTATATCAAGCCCTTTGGAGGTAAATGGGGGTTTGTAGGTGGGTCAATTGATAAAAATGATAAATCATCAAAAGATGCTTTAATTAGAGAAATTAAAGAAGAGACGGGAATAAAACTATCTTTTAATGAAGAACGTTCTATGAAGCCTTTTGGAAAACAAGAGCATATGGGAGGTTCAAATGACGAAGAAGTAGTTTCAGATACTGAATATTTTATCATTGAAATGGAAACTAAACCAGAAGTTAAATTATCAAGAGAGCATTCAAGATATAAATGGTTTGATGAGGAATCTATTAAAGAAAAACAAGGTAAATGTGTTCCTGATGTTTTCCATTATATACAAAAATATTATGATAAATAATGCCTTTAATTCATAAACCAGAACAAACAACATTAGGACATGTATTTACTCTTAAAGATTTAGATAGAAAGATATACTCAGAAGATGAGATAAAATATTTTAAAATATTAAATGCTATTAATGAACATCCTTTAGCAAAAAGACCTACATCTATTCGTTCAAAATTAGCATATAAAGAATTATTGTCTCTTACAAAACCAACTAAAAAATATCTTCTTCCAGGACAAATAGTATTATTCCATTATTCAGAACCTAAGTTTAAAGAAGAATTAGCATATTATGATGCTTCACCATTAACATTATTTTGTGGCATTACAAGAACAGATGATGGTAATATTCGTGAAGTAGGTGTTAATCTTCATTATTATCCACCTTTTACTCGTACAAGAATTATTACAGAAATATATCAACATTTCAAACCTTATTTTGATAAAAACTTTAATGAAGTATCAGGTAAACCTAACACTTGGATTTCATATAAAGCTATAAAGCATCTTACAAAAGCTAATCAAAAATTAGGATTTGGAATTAAGATGTATATTCCTGTATTACGTGGGGCATCTTATGTATTACCAACTAGATTAGTTCCAACAGCTTGTTTTACTGAAGGTCACTTCTCTAAAGCAACATTACAACAAATATTCCATTTCTGGAGACAATTCTAGTAAAAGAATTATTTTTATATATAAATTGAAATAAATAAAGATATGAGAAATTTTACACAATTATTTGAATCAGCTAAGACAACTGATAAACAACCAGGAAATGATTTGCAAAATACTGGTGTAACTAACCATTATACACCAATAGAAAATGTATTAACAAATATTAAAAATCTTTTCTGTAGTAGATTAGGAGTAGTTGCTTCAATTGGTGAAGATAATGTTTCAATTAAATTACAAAGTACAAAATTTGTAGATGAACAATCAATTAATGCTGTATTATATGAACAATTAGATAGATTTACTAATTTGGCAAATTATATAATGCAACAAGGTTTAGATAAGATGACTAAAATAAATCTTGGTATGTATTATGTTGTATATTTTTCACCAAGTGATGTAAAAACTGCTAAAGACCCTCAAACTATGGAGCCAAATGCTATTTTAGTTCCTAAAGAAGTTAAAGAATCTATATTAGATGAATTTGAATTCACCACAATAATTAAAGAAGATGATGCAGAAGAAGAAATAAAGGATGTTACTTTAGAAAAAGTTCTTGAACTTGTTGATTCAAAAGATAAAGTTAAAGCCGCTAAACAATTAGAATTATTAGTTGCTCAAGAAATTGAATTACCAAGAGAATTTTATTTTGCCGGCATTAAATTCAAGAATGGTGAAGAAGCTATAGCACTTCGTTGGAAATATACTAAGAAGCTTCCAACCGGACAATCAACTGAATCTGTACGTTCTATTATGCACATATTTGGTAAAGGAGATAAAGCTATTTGGGTACAAGATTTTGATAAAGAATCTATTGTTCAATTACCAGAAGAAGTTAAGAAACTTATTGAATCAATACTTGATATGTTAGAAGCAGACAAGACTGATGATCCAGCTATCTTCAAACTTACAGGTGAACGTAAAGAACGTGAAGATAATAAGGATAAAAATGAGGAAGATAAAGATAAAGACTCCAAAGATGAAGATTCAAAAGATAAAAACTCAAACAACGATGATGATGAGGATGATGATTCAAGAGGAGACAATTCAGATGATGTATAAATAATATGAAAAATATAAAAGATTATATCATTGAAGGTAGAACAATTGATACTGTTAAAATAAAGACTAAGAAAGGTAAAGAATTAGAACCAGTATGGTATGCTTATGATGAAGAATCATTAGATAATTTATTGAAAAAAGTAAAGTATACAAGTCAATATTGGATAGATAAAGGTATTTATCTTTCAACATTAAAGAATAAATCTTCTTGGGAAGTTGATACGGATGAAGAATATAAATTCCATATTTATCAACCAGGAGCAGATTTCTTCTATTGTGATGATAATGGAGAATCATATACAAGACAAGAGATTTTAGATTTGTTTAATAAAGAAGAAACAATGATAGTTGTATTAAATAAATAAATTAAATATATAATGAGAAGTTTAACACAAATTATTCAAGAAGCTGCTGAAGGTAGAGAAACATTTGAAGTAGTTTTACCTGATGGATTAATGGATAGTTTTTATTATTCTGAAGAAGAAGCACAAAAACGAATTGATGAATTAGTAAAAGCAAATTCTGATGAACATTTCAAACCTACTATCAAAAAAGGAAACGATAAAGATTATGTTAAAAAATAAAAATTAGAGCTGTTAATTCAGCTCTAATTCTTTTTTAAAATATTCTATTGTTTTTAATAATCCTTCTTTTAATTGAATTTTCGGTTTATAACCAAACATACAAAATGCTTTAGCAATATCAGCTTTACGTTGAATAGGATCATCTTTAGGTAATTCTTTATAGATGATTTTTGATTTATTAGGAATTAATTCTAATACTAATTGAGCTAATTCATTTATAGTAAACTCATTTGGATTACCAATATTTACAGGTCCCATTTCATTATCAATTTCCATAAAATCAATTATTCCTTCTATTAAATCATCTATATATTGAAATGACCTTGTTTGATGACCATCACCATAAATAGTTATATCTTTATTTTGTAAAGCTTGACATATAAAATTTGAAATAACTCTTCCATCATTAGGATCCATGTAAGGACCATAAGTATTGAATATTCTTATAATTTTTGTTTGGACTCCTAATTTATTCCATTCATATAAAATAGTTTCGGCAATACGTTTTCCTTCATCATAACATGATCTCGGCCCTAATATATTAACATTACCATTATAATGTTCATTTTGTGGGTGATGTAATAAATCTGGATTACCGTATACTTCTGATGTTGAAGCATGTAATATTTTACATTGATATCTTTGAGCCACTTTACAAATATTATCTACAGCTAATGATACTTTAATTGTGTGTAAAGGATTTTGCATATATTTAGGTGGAGATGCCGGACAAGCTAGATTATAAATTTCATCAACCTTATTATCTAACATTTCGTCTACTAATTCATATATTGTCTTTTCAAAAAAAGATTGGTTTGTAATATCAACAATATAAAAATGATAATTTGGTAATTTTATAAAATTATATATATTAGTATTTCTACCAGTTGAAAAATCATCTATACATAATATTTTACAATTACCAATTTCTAATAGTTTCTTAGTTAAGTTTGTACCTATAAACCCCGCGCCACCAAATATTATTATTGATTTCATTTAATTAAAATATGTTAAATACTATTTTAATAAAAATAATTTATTATTGGTAAATTTTCTGCATATATACCAATATTTAGTGTTTAACTTAGAAGAATTACTTATATAAAATATAATAATGCAGATTTGGTTATAGTTTATATAAGATTAGTTCACGAATAACAGTAGTTGTTCATTTTAAATATACCTAATTTAAACATATAAAAATGAAGAATTTTGATTATTTAACAAAAGAGTTGATTGATACTCTTAGTTTTACTACTATGAATCAGGATCGTGAAGCATATTCTGATGTAAATATTAATGGTCGTAATTATGCAATGTTTGGAACTTTGCAAGCTATTACTTTTGTTGGTTTAGTATATGAAGATGCATTTGGTAATAAAATAATGCATGTTGGTATTTCAAAACAACACCCAAATGACTCTAAATGTAATAAGCAAATAGCTTATGAAAAAGCCACATTAAAGGCTATGGATAACCCAGACATGGTATTTAATACCGTACCAGATAATGTTACAATGTTTAATTTCCGCCACATGATGATGGCTTATTATGATGCTATGGAAGTACAATTTATTCGTACTAAGAAGGAAATTGAACTTATGGGAGATGATCCTAAAAAATATAATCGTTAAAAAATAATGGATGAAAATTTAATACATAAATTCGGTTATGCCGAAATGTATGAATGGGCTAATCCAGAAATGCCTTATGTAGGTAGATTTGTACAATTTAATGGTACTGACAAAATTGAATTATGTAATGATCCATATCAAGTTATAGGAGTTACTACAGTTAATAGAGTAGCTCTTTCTGATAACCCAGATGAATGGCCTCATAAATTTATGGGTAATGAGTTTGGAGATACATATGTTCAAAATAAACATGTTGCTAGGGCTGAAAAATTTAAAGATGAACAAGATAATTTTGAGTTTATAAGAACTTTTGAATCATTTGAAAGTAATCCATTATTAAGCGAAAATTATAATCAATCTTTAAGTCCTTATGTATCAAGACTTTATAGACAAGAATGGCAACCAGTAACTATTTTAGGAAAATGTATTGTTGAAGATGATGGAACATTACAACCGGGTATGTATTGTACAGTATATGATGGAGAAGACCAATCCAAGTTTGGTATAGCTATTAAAGCACATAGAGATAGTCAAATAAAATATTATGTCATCTCTCGTTATTCTGAAAAAACATGTTTAATCTTATTTAAATGAAACATAAGTTAAGTATAATTACAACATATTATAATGCTCAAGACTACATTATAGATAGTATTAGTAGCGTTAATAATCAACAATTTGACCCGGAATTTGTTGAAGTAGAATATGTGTTGGTAAATGACCATACACCAGATCATACTGAAGATATAATTAGAGATTATCTTTATCATCAATCTAATCCAAATATCAATTTTAATATGGTAACTACTCCACAAAATTTAGGTTGTGGTGGTGCAAGAAAATTTGGTATTGATAATGCTTCAGGTGATTATTTGATGTTCTTAGATGCGGATGATTTTTATATTAATGATGATTTTATAAATAGAGCTATTCATGATATTGTAGAAAATGATTGTGATTTAGTCGAATATGGATTATTGATGAATTATAAAAATCGTGGTCCTCGAGAAATGAAAGTTTCTGAAAAAATTGTAGCTGAAAATGACGGAGAAAATTTTGAAGTAATGCTTTTTAAAGAAAACAAGATTAAATTCTTTGTTTGGACTAAGATATTGAAAAAGTCATTATCACAAACATATCCTTATTCAACTAAAAGAACATATGAAGATGTAGAAACTATTCCAGTTTGGTTATCACATGCCAAGAAAATAGTTATTATGCCTTCTATGGAAATTAATTATAGAGCTACGGAAAATTCTATCATTCGTAATAATATTCTAACAACTAGATTAGATACTATTGGAACTATGATAGAACATTTTGAAAGATTTAAGGATAATAGAAATATCTTAAAAGCCATTTATATTAGAGCTTCATTAGATCTTAAAGCTGTTTTATTAAATGGCCATACAAGTGAAGATCCTGGATTTAATCAAATGTCTAAATATAATACTTATATGTTAAGTTATATTTATCCTGAAAAATATAAAGACTATACATATAATATTGATGTAGAGGAACAAATCCAAAAACAATTGATAGAGGAGTAATTAAATTACTCCTTTATTTGTCTATTTTAGAATATAAATATATGTTAATAAATATTAATGAAGTGTTATAATGCATTTGGCATAAAGCCTACAAACTCATTTACATCAGCAGGTTCTGATTATTATATTCCAAATTTAACAACACCAACTCAAATACAAAGAGCTTATAAAGCATTTGAAAAATCTTATAACAAAACTGGTGAAGAAATTAATAGATTAATAAAGAAATTCGAAGCAGTTATTGATGATCAACATCATGCTAATTTACAACATCAAATTCCAAACTTGATTCATTTGTATTTGGCATTATATGATCCAAATCTTGAGGAAATAAAGCAACAATCAACTATTCTTGCAATTCATGCATTCATAGATGAATTTGTTATTTATGATGAAGAGCAAGATAAGGTTGGTCTTAAGATGTTACTTAATGATACTTTATTTATAAATTCAGGTATTAAAGTTGCATTAGATACAGTTTTATCAGATAAAAATGACCAAGATGTAGTATCTTTTTTAAGAAAACTTGGTATTGGAGTAGCTGGTTTATATGTTAATAAGTCAGGTAAAGGTAATGCAGGATGGGATGTTCGTGCATGTCTTGTAGACGAAGATTATGCAGGATTTGTACATCTTTCACAGGCATATACAAAAGAACTTATTGATGAAGGACAAAATATTGTTTATTGTGGAGATAAGTTAACACAAATGATGCTTATTCCTGTTTTCCATGATGAATATGTTGATACCGATGAGGATAATTATAATAAAATAATGGCGAATTCAAAACGAGGAGATAAGGGTTTTGGAAGTCAGGATATTAAACATTAATTATGGCCAAAAAGAAAATTTATATATCTTTACCAATTGCATTTCAAGAAGATACCGTTTATAAACGTAATGAATGTGCAAAGACGTATTTAGAGATGAAATATCCAAAATATGATTATGTTTCTCCAATAGATGCTAATCATATTGATGATGAAGCTTTAGGTAATCATTTGGCTATTGAACGTACAGCATATTACATGGGTAAAGATATTGAACAAGTTATTTTATGTGACGCTATACTTATGTGTCCTGGATGGGAAAATTCAAAGGGATGTAAAGTAGAAAAGTTTACAGCAGAAACTTATGGAAAAGAAGTTTTATATCTTAAATAAAAAGGAAGTAGCTTAAGCTACTTCCTTTATTTATTTTCCTACATAAATCATTTCATCAGTAGTTGAATTATCATGTAAAATCTTATCTGTTGCACTAAGTATAAAACCATATTCATCACTTGAATCAATAAGAACTTTAGCTTTCTTTATTTCATCTTCATAACTATTATACTTGTCATCATCAACAATAGCATAATTCTTGATAATTCTCTTGTTATAATCACCATTAATAAGATCATGTTCACCAGCCCTAGTCATGATAATATCAACATCTGTATAATTATGGTCTTTCATCCATTTCTCTATAGCTTCAAAAAAACCATCCATATCATTTTCTTGATAATAATTAGGGTCATTAAAATGTAACTTACAAATTTTCTTAAGACCAGTTAATTTTGAACCTTCGAATATAAAATTAGTAATGTCTTTCATTGTTTTTATTTATTATTTATTTATCTATTTCGTTATCTGCTATAATATAATCATCCAATGAGATGCTTTCGAGAACTATATCACGTTTCTTAGCTTCATCTTCAATTTTTTTCATTTCAGCTTCATAACCAAGTTCTTTACAAACTTTATAGTTCATCTTAAGTTTTGCATCAGAACAATTAGAAAGATTTTGTTTACGAGTACCTTCATGCCATGCTTTCATTTTATCATAAGCAGCTGCATTAGCACCTTTACTCATTTTTGTATCTTTACCACGTTCTTTCTTTTCTTTTGGTTCTGGGTTTTCAAGTGGTTTTTCAATTGGTTCTGCATCAGGTTCCATGTCACCTTCAACATATGTTTGTACTAATGAAAGAGAATATGTAAACAGATTTTTCTTTTCATATCCTTCATAGTTGAAATCCATGTCTTTGACTAATTTTTCAAAATTTTTCTTTGCTTCTTCTTTAGCTTGTCCTTTTGTCTTTGAATGATTTCCCCAATAACCAGCTGAATCATCATAGATTTTTTCCCAATGATTTTTTACATATTCACTTTGTTTTCTTGCATTTGCTTTATGCCAAGCTTCAGAAACTTTCTTAAATAATTCAATCATTTTTTCAGATGCTTTATCCTTATAAATTGAAATTGCATCATCAAGTTGCATATCAATATTACCATCAAGAACTTTTCTATCACCTGTATGTATGATAACAAATTGTTTTTTCTTTGTATCTATAGCTAATGCCCTATATCCATAATCTTTCTTTCCACGCATATACTGTTTATCATAAACAAATGCGCCAGATAATCCAGAAAGTGATTTCAAATCTTTAGTCTTGAATACTTCTTGTAATTTATTAAAAAGAACTGGTTCAAGAACGCTCATTATTAAAGATCTAAATTCCTTATATCCATTAGAAACAGCATCATTTAATTTCTGGTATTCAGGATTGTTCTTAGTTTCTTCATCCCAAGATTTTAAGTTATTTTGCTTAAGCCATGCAGAACGTTTGTCTTCAAGTTCTTTAATTGATGCATTAGTAAGATTCCAATAGCGAACTGTAAATTTGCCATCAATTATATCCCATGACAAATGATCAGGTACAGCAACATAACGGGCATCAAACTCATCTTTCTTATTTTGTATCTTTTCAGCCTTTTGGTCATCATAAGCTTTAGCATCCTTATCTCCTTTTTCCGCTAATTCTTTGAACTTACCATCTTTGTCATCATATTTACTCCAATATTTAGCAATATAATCTTCAAGATAATAACCTGCTTTGATATCAGCAATACAACCAGTATTACTTCCATTAGACATAATAGCTATCCAACCATGAACATGGAAGTCATCTTTACCATTAGCTTTCTTAATAGTTACATAATAATCATGTGAGCCACCAGCAATAGCACCAGCATCACCAGCTCTGTCAGAAGTAATAACATCATATACATGACCTTGCTTGTCTTTTATATAGCCATTACCTGAACCATCAAAATATGAGAACTCATCATCATATCCAGGATCTTTAGTGTCAAACATATCACCACCCCTGAAATGAACAGTCTCTTTACGTTCAGTTCTTTTATACTTTTTAAGATCAGATGGCTTACCCGATGCTTCAAATATTTTTAATAAAATATCTTTCATAAATTTATAAATTATATATTATCATTTAATAAAAATAATTAATTATGATAATTATATATAGAAATTTAATATTAAAATTTATATATTATTTGAATTTTTTATTTTCTTTACTATATTATATTTGTAATTAAAATCATAAATATATGAAACATCATTCACCAGCTAGTTATGTTAATAATCATTTTGACCATTATATTAAATGGGCAATATTGAAAATAGCACAGGATAAGAATTTAATTAATAATCCAATAAATGTTGATGATTATGTTAAATTTAATAAAGCTTCATTAGAGGACATACAGAAAATGTTTCCTGATATTTACAATGATATTGTTGAAAATGATAAACCAGTATTTACATTGAAACAAATGATTCGTACTTTTGAGGAAGGTTTTCAGTTAAGTGGATATATGTGTAGAACAAATCAAATGAATCGATATGTATTCATGGATGAAGAAGACTATAAAGATTCAAAATACGAAAAAGATTGGGAAAATAAATATAATGACTGTGTAGACAAAGATACAGTAAACAAATATAATTGGTTGTAATTTTTATATATTATTTGAATTTTTTATTTTCTTTACTATATTATATTTGTAATTAAAATAATAAATATATGAAAAGACCATTCAATACTTACACAAACCGAAAAGGACAAACACTTCCAAAATCAGCTACTATTCAAACTAGTCCTGAAATTTTGACATGGCTCAAGGAGAATTTTCATTTTGCTTGGGCTAATGCAGGAAAGCTTATTGATGAGACTAAACCATATATTCTAATAGGTATAAGTGCTTCACATCAAGGATATGTATATATTTACATTTCCACTTGTGATGAACACGAAATTTCTATGTATGACCCAAATATGGTGAAAGACTTTACCGATGAGGAAGCATTCAAGAAGTATCTCAATTGGGCCCGTAAATTTCCAAAGAATCTTGTATATAAAGAATATCAAAAGTAAATAATATGAAAGGAAAAATAATAAGTACAGGAAAAATCATTAATGTAGTTAAGAATGAGGATCCTGACGCACATTATTGGGTGAATTCAAAGACTGGTGAAAAATATTATAAAGCTGAGATTGAAATCATAAATAATAAGGAGCATTATAGGATTGTAGAAACAGGAGAAGGATTTAAAATTCAGAAAAGATTCCTTTGGGTATTTTGGTTGGATTGTGCTGAACCATCAATAGAATTTGACCATGACCTTTGTTATCTTTCTGATGATTATTTTACATATTATAATACCTTTGAAGAAGCTATGATGGCTGTTGAAAGGTTAAAGAATATATTTGTTCATTATAAAGGTCATGAACTGATGTATGCTCTTTATAATAATATTATTTATTGGATTGATACAGATTCTTATAGAAATGGTTTTGATATAACATATTATGATAAATTCTCTACAAACATTGAAGATGTAAAAAAAGAAATTGATAATATGTATCAAGGAATAGAGGATGAAAAAGTCAAAAAGAAGATTAAAAATATATACTATATTTGAATTTTTTATATTTGTTTCTATATTATATTTGTAAAACAAATAATAGATATGGAAAATAAGAAAATGACACTTGATGAAGAGATGAAGCTTTGGGAAGAACGGGCAAATGATGAGTTTGGTCAGATTCTTACTAAGATCAAGAAAGCTACTAAAGATTATCTATATTCATGGAATGAGATGGGAATCGAATATAATGAACTTTCTGAGCCTATCACTGCTTATGCTCTTGACGGAAATCGTTTTTATACAGCAACCCGAGTCAAAAACATTCTTTCAGAAATCGATCTCCTTGGCAATCATCGTAATATCAAAAAGTTAGTTGATGAACTTTTCAAACTTTGCTAATATAATCAAATAAAATATAAATTATGACTGGCAAAAATCTTATTACAAAGGCAACTGGTAACAAATTCTGGGCAGTAGATATGAAGATGAAAAATTCTCGTGGTAAGAAGACTGCATGGACTAAGGCTGAAGCAAAAAATGCTTCTCGTAAGATTCGTCATAATAATTCTTATCTTAAGGAAGTTGCCTAATATGAAAAAGATTCGTAAGCAAATACTTCGAGATGCTTGTTGGTATTTTGTTGAGAAAGTTGACAAGAAGCCAGAGTTTTTCAATGATATTACAAATACACTTAATAATGCTGTTGAAATTGACGGAATTATTGAAGTAGACGAAAAGCTTATTAAAGATATTTGTGATTATTGCGAAAAGCAAGCAATTTGGGACAAGCTTAATAGATATGGAGATTTTTATTATAAACTCACAAGATATTTTTGGGTATGAAATTTGTTTTTACAGAAACTAAAGAAATAGAATTTGATATTGACTTTCAAAAAGTTTATGATTATGTAAAGAAAGACCTTGAAAGTGACCCAGATTATCACCCAACCCAATGGGATATTCATGTTAATTTTGGTGATAATATGGATTATTATCTTAAGAAAATTTATGATTATGTTATAGAAGATAATGAATCTAATATGCTTACCATGGATTATATTTTCAAGGAGTGGGGAAATTGGATTCAAACAAATAAAATAGATAAATAATGAGTCTACTTTGGAAGAAATATAGAATAACATTTGAATTGCCAACTAAAGACAATAAATGGTTTAGATATGCAACAGTTGAGTTTGAACAAAAACGAAATTGGTATTGGTTTGTATCTGAAAATATGGCACTTCATCGATGTGTATTAAATTGTATTAGAGAATTTTTTAAAATTTGTGTTAACCTTAATTGGATTTACGAAGGCGAAGATCCCAATAGATTAATTGATGAAAAGAAGTTAGAATTGGTTAATAAGCATATTCGTACTAATTGGATTATGGATTGGCAACCAACAATCCCAGGAAAAATTAGAAATATTGAATTAACATATTTGATAAGATAATTATGAATGATGTAGCAAAATATAAACTTGAGCTTATTTCAAAAGATAATGAATATACAAGATGCCGCATAGGTGGTCTTGATATGGTTTATCATAAATGTAGTTATAATAATGAACTACAATCATTTGGTGGTATATGTGGATTAATTCGTTGTAAAGAATATCCTGGCTATTGTTTCTTATGTATGACTTACCATAAACATAAAAGCGGAGAATTTGATATGCCTAATTATATTATTGATTTTTCTCCACTTTATAATAGTGAAGGTCAAATGATTCTTATTGAATATTCACATGATGATATATGTACTTCAATTGATAGAGGTTATAAAGACTATATGACAAATAAGTGGGTTGATTGTCAACTTACATTTTGGAATAATGGATGTTTTGATGAATGGATAAATAAATAATATGGCAGCAATAGATAAAACTTATACAGATAAAAATGGACTTATTGAGGTAATTGATTGGTGCCTCAAAGTAGGAAAATGCAAACTTGAGAATGGATATACATTTCGTCCATTAAATTTCATTTATGGGTATAATGAGCTTGATGATAATTATCGTCCTGTTCATGAGCAAGATACATATGTAGTTTGGAACACACCGGTTTGGTTTGATCGTTGGCTTTGGCTAAATTGCCCGGTTCAACTAATCAAAGATAGAATTTTAGATCAATATGGTGAAGATGGTGTAAAAGAGTTTGAGGACTTTGTTTATGCTGATCCAAATAATGACATTAGGCTTGGTAGGCAACATTATACTTTCTTGAAAGAGCCAAAATGGAAGGCATGGAAATGGTTTGCTAATAATGCTCGTAGAGATTGGAGGTGGCCAGGAAATTGCAAGCAAGCTACTCTTGAAATGTCAGTTACTCTTCCTGGTGATAAGAAAGATTGGTTTAAAAATGAATTAAAATATTGTTCTGTAGTAGATAGATGGTACCCAGATTTTGGTTACATGCCAGTTGATCATAACCAGGGATATGTATGGCAAATCTATCATAAAAATATTCCTTCAAAAAAGACTATTATAAGAGAGTTGCGTAAATGGTATTTTCCAACTGGAACTATTGTTAAGATTAAAGGAATTAGATTAAAAATTGATTGGGAGATTTTGGTAAAATGAATATAGCTTGTCAAATAAAATTTTTAGATACTTCAACAGCTTCTTTTAGAATTGTTGATCAGTATGATTATACTGGTGATGTAGGAAAATTTCCTATACCGAGAAAAGATGAACATGTAAATCTTTTAGATAAAAATAAACGTGCATGTATTGATTATGTTGTACAAGATATTAAATATACTTATAAGCATGATGTAGGTTTATTTTCTAATAATGTCATTGTAGACATATCAATTCATGTAAGACGCGTATACTAATGATATTTGAAGGTAAAGATAAACAACAAGTAGATGTACTTAGAAAATATATTGAATCATTAGGAGGTTCGTTAATAAGGGAATGTACAGGTGGTTCAATATATTATTCTTTAGGGCATATTGAATGTCTTAGAATTTCTGACCATATTGGGTTAAAATTTGATGCATTTAAGATTGATATAATATTAAAAGATAATAAATTTGTTTGTATCTATAATAGAGATTTTCTTACATTTGATAAGATAGCTGAAGTTAAGCAATGGATTTATGATATGAAATTTGCATTGAATTTATTTTATATGCATATTGAAAATTCATATGATAATGAAATGTCTAATCTTAGAAAAGCATTAAATAGAAAGCAAAATGATATTGAGCATCTTGAAAAAATCAATAAAGATTTGACAAGGCAATTAAAAGAATCTTCAGATCAAATCGCTAAACGTGATAGACAACTTGAAGATAAGACTAATAAACTAATTAGAGCTTCAGAATATCATAATAAGTGTCAAGAATTAGAATCACAATTAAAGAAACAACAAGAACAATTAAAAGAATTATATATTTGGAAAAGTCATTTTAATGATGGATGGGTTTAATTTACAAGATAGGATATTTAGAGGATATTTATTAGATGAATGGGGAACTAATAAAATTGATGGTGCATACCAATTAGGATGTCACCCTTGTGATTTATGTGAATTAACAGAAGAATGTGATAGACTTGCAGATGATTTAAATAATATTGAATATTGTATGTGTCTATCTAAAGGTATTATAAAAGATACAGAATTTAAGAAAAATCATCCTAATGCATTCTTTAAGTATTATAAAAAATAAATTTATGAAATTTTTATAACAAAAATAACTATTTTTTAAAGGTGATGGAATAATCCATTACTCTAAATATATTTTTAACATTTAAATTTAACAAAAAATGAAAAAGTTTATTTTGACATTGTTCATCGCTTTGGCGATGGTATTTACAGCTAATGCTCAGATAGCTACTGAGAATTCAAAGGTTTTGGACAATACTTATGTAGGTGTTGAGGCAGGTGTTTCTACTCCTCTCAATTTCAATTCTGTATTTCCAGTAAATCCTATTGTAGGTATTAAGCTCGGTAAAGAGTTGACACCAGTATTTGGTTTTGAAGTAGAAGGTCTTGTTACTTCAGGCGATAATTTCTATCGTTATGGATATAATTCTTCTATACTCCCTTGGGATGAAGGTGCATTTAATGTTCATAAGGATGGTTCAATGAATACATTTGTTAAGGCTACAAATGTTGGCTTGAATGGTGTAATTAATTGGTCAAATCTTTTATTTGGATATCAAGGAACACCTCATTTCTTTGAAGTAAAGACTAATACCGGTTTGGGATGGTTGCATTATTTTGGTGATTTTACTACTAATAAAGTAGGTGGTTATAAACCTGGTGGCCAACGTAATGTATTGACTGCTAAGACCGCTATTGATTTTGCATTTAATCTTGGTAATACTAAGGCTCATACCATAACTGTATCTCCTGGTATTTATTGGGGATTGAATGATGAAAGCAACATTAAGTTCAATAAGAACTATGCTCAATTTGGTATTATGGTAGGTTATGCTTATCATTTCAAGACTTCTAATGGTACTCGTCATTTCAAAACTTATGATGTAGGTGCTATGGTTGGTGAAATTGATCGTTTGAATCAAGAACTTGCTAAGAAGCCTACTGAAGTTATTAAGTACGTAGAAGTTCCTGCTAAGAATGTAGAGCAACCTGTTACAAATGCAGTTCAACACGCTACAGGTTTTGGAGTAAATGAAACAGTTTACTTTGGTTACGATAGCGCTGAACTTGATGCCCGTGCTAAGGAAACACTTGATAAGCTTGGTGAAAATGGCATTTATGTAGTTAAAGCTTATGCTTCAAGTGAAGGTTCAACAGAATATAACAAAGCTCTTTCACAACGTCGTGCTGATGCTGTAAAAGCATACCTTGAGGAACGTGGTTGTAGAGTTGAATCTGCTACTGGTTATGGAGTACTTTTTGGTACAACTACTGGTCGTGTAGCTGTTGTTACAAACAAGTAAGTTAATTATTATTTATTTTATTTATATTAAGGAGCAACGAAAGTTGCTCCTTTTTTGTTATATATTATCTAAAATAAAGACTATTTATTTTATTTTTATATAAGAAATTAACATTTGTATGTTGAATGGCTGATGATAAAATTTTAAGTAGTCTTACTAATATTGGAAAAGATGTTAAAGGTATACATGGTCAAGTAAAGAAATTCGGTCCAAAATTACCAAGTGGTAATTCTGAAGAAGATGAATTAATTGATGAAGCCCAATTAAATACTTTTACTGCTCTTGCCGGTTTATTAGGTGTATTGTTTGGTAAGAAAGTTACTAAATTAGGTGATGTTACACAAATCATAAATAAAAGTACAACAAAGGATAATTTATTTGTTGTACTTAAAAACTTTGTAGATGCACAAATCAATCCTAAAGATTTATATCGTAAAGATTCTATACTTGATAAATTTATTAAACAAAGTATAGGAGCTTGGACTACTGAATTTAAAAAATCAATTAAACCTTTATTACAAGATATTTACGGACAAGATTTTACTTATTTAAGTGATATTTTTGATACAATTGATAATTTAGACTTAGATGGAAAATTTCAAGAATTAGTTTCAGCTATTGAGGAATTACAAGATATAATCAAAAATAATAAACCACTTAAAGAAGAAAAATCTGAATTAGCATTAGGTTCAACAGATATTTTAGATAATTATGTAGGAGAAATTAAAGCACTTTTAACAGCTGTTAATGAAAGTGTTTTAAAAATTGATGGTAAATTACCAAAAGACCTTTCAGAATTAATTAAGCAAAAAGAAGAAGAAATAGCTAAAGGTAAAATAGATATTGAGTTAATATCTAATACACAAGACTTAAATACATTGATAGAAACTATTAAGTCATTCTCTGAAAATTCTGAAAATATAGATGCTAATTTTGAAAATATTATTAAATCAATTAATAGCTTAGTTAATCTTATAGATAATTTAAATTCTGAATTAGAAAAAATAGATGCTAATAAGATTGCTCGAAATATATCGAATATTATAGAAGTTTTAGGAAAAAGAGGTGATAATAAGGAAACTAATGGAAAGAATTTACATACATTAATTACTAATTTAATGGGAATTATACCAGATGCATCTGAATCTGCTACTAAAAAACAAGATGTACAAGCTGCTATAGATTTGATTGGTACATTAACTAAGATTCAATCTATGAAAATTGGTGTTTCTGATATTTCAACAATTCTTGATAGTTATATTAAAATAACTGAAAAGGGTGGACAAATGTCGAAGTTATTTGATAATATTAGAGAACTTGGTGATGTAGCTATTAATCCTGATACCGAAAAATCATTGAAGGCAATAGAAAAATTATTTGATTTATTGCAAAAAGATTTATACATTAGTCCATTTAAAGCTATTAGAATAAAATTTGGTTTAATGAATTTTAGAGTTATTCTTTCTAAAGAATTTGTAAAGTTAACAAAATCTTTAGAAGGATTAGCTAAATTATCAGAAGAACAAAATAATTCTATCGTAATTATCAATAATCTTATTGAAGCAATATCTAAAATAGGAGATTTAGGAATATTTAGACAAATTAAAATGATGTTAAATATTAAATTCTTAAAATCTTTCCTTATTAAAGATATTAAAGATTTATTAGATGAAGTTAGAGATAGTTTATCGAATTCTGATGCAGATGCAATAGCTACTGTATTAGAAAATATTGATACAATATTTAATTCATTAGTTAATATTGGTAATATTGATATTAAAGAATATGGAGAATTAAAACAAAGAATAAATTATTTGATGGGTATTCTTAAAGATGATTTACCTGAAATAATTAAACAAATATCTTCATATAAAGTAGAATTAGAAAGTATAGAAAATATTTCTAAGTATTTAGATAATGTTAAGCATATGCTTGGTGCATTACCAGGTATGTTCTTATTGTTAGGCTCTATTCTTAAGTTAGATTTATTGAATTCAAATGTTATACCACAATTGAATCAATCAACTATTCTTTTAAGTAATTTAAGAATGAGATCTGATATGGAAGCCCTTGAATTTTGGGATGTATTAAAATATGAATTATCAGAATTAGAAAATATAAACACCATTATTTCAGATAATAAAACATATAAGCAAACAATAAAGACTATTAAATCTGAAATGATACCAGAATTAGTGTCTATTGAAAATTTCTTAATGGAATTAAATAAACTTTTAGAAATTTCAATAGATAAAGATTCTATTAAAAACCTTAATGAAGTCATAACTAAGTTTAATGAATTACCATTTGATAATTTACCACAAACTTCAGTTATGAATACAGTTGATGAAATTGTATTAGTTATCAAGAAAATATTTGAAGATTTACCTAAAGAGAAAATCGATCAAAACTTATTATCTTCTGTAATAGAAGATTATACTCTCTTAATTATGTCTTTTGATAAAGATACTGATTTAGGTAAAGCTATAACTAATATTGCAGTAATCAAGAAAAGTGATTTTGAGAATTTAAAGAATTTAGCTAAATATCTTAATGAATTAAATAAAATAGGAAAAATTCTTGTAGCTGTTGATAGTGCAGAAAAGATATTGACTGGTATTGAGACCTTAGTAAAAATGGTAATTAATATCAATGAAAAATTAAATAATGCTATAAAGAATGTTTCTATAGATCAAGACCAAATTAAAGAATTATCTAATGGTATTAAAGAATTAATGAAAGTAGTAGTAATGAGTGCTGCTTTATTAATTATTGCTGGTATGGCTCTTATGGTTGTTCCAATTGCAAATATATTTATGTTTACTGTAACATTAACAATGTTTGTAGGAACAATATTAGGAGTATTTGGTTATGCTTCTAAATATGCTAATCCAGCTATGGAAACTTTAGATGATTTAACTAAATTAGTTGTTGGTTCAGCATTAGTATTAATATTTGGTGGCTTAGTTGCTAAACTTGGTATTTTAGGTGATGCATTTATATTTGCTATGGAATTAGCTGTATTTGTTGGTGCCATTACATTCTTGTTTGCCAAAGCATCAAGTCAAACACAAAAAGCTATTGAAGGTCTTGAAGATTTTACAATGTTAGTTGTAGCTTCAGGTTTAGTATTAATACTTGGTTCTGTTATATATCATTTCATCAAATGGGAAGATTTATTTGGTTTTACCATTGCTGTTGGTGCATTTATATTTGCTATGACATTTACTGTAGCAATGTTTGCTGATCAACTTAAAGAATCATTAGAAGGTGTTAAAGATTTAGCAATACTTGTTGTTGCCACTGGTTTAACTATTGCTTTAGGTTCATTTATGTTTAAATGGGTTGATTGGGCATCAGCTTTCTTATTTGTAGGAGCTACATTATTATTTACTGTTGCTATAGTAACTATATTTGGACTTTTAGATTCTAAATTAGGTATATTAGATCCATTTAGACAAGCTTTAGAAGGTGTTAAAGATTTAGCAATACTTGTTATAGCTGCTGGTTTAACTTTAGCTTTAGGTTCATTTGTATATAAATATGTTGATATCGCTTCTGCTTTCTTATTTACAGCTGTATTAGCAGGATTTATAATTGCGGTTATGATGCCATTTATTTTAGCTAAGTCTTCTGGTATGATTGGATTAGCTGAAAAGTCTGGTAAAGAATTCGGTATACTTTTATTATTCTCAACATTAGTTTTGATGATAGGTGGATTATTATTCACTTTATATCCTCAAATCATACCTGGTACTGCTTTATTTGCATTAGTATTGGGTGGATTTGTTTGGGGTGTATGTACTGCATTTAGTAAAGTAGATGCTGAAAAGATTTGGCCTAAAGCTGTTGCAATATTGTTAATAACTGTTATATCTGGTGCAGTATTATTGTATGCTGGTAAACTTATTGCTGATAACCCAAATATGGCTTGGGCTGTTCCATTATTTGCAGTTACTTTATTTGGTTATTTAATGGGTATGACACTTGTATTGAAAGTATTAAATAACATTAAAGGTGATTTAATTAAAGGTGTTATAGCTATTGGGTTATTATGTGTAGTAACAATGTTAGCTGCTAAAGCTATTGAAATGGCTGCTGAAATGGTTCATAAATATTCATGGGCTGAAATTGGTGGAGGTATATTAGCTCTTATTACTGGTATAGGTCTTATTGGATTAGCTTATTGGGCATTTGGTTATGCCGCTTTCTTAGATGGTGGTTTAGGTTTAGGATTAGCTGCATTAGCATTAACAGCAATTAGTGGTTTATCATTCTTGACAGTAAATGCTTTAATGTATGTTACAAAACACCAAAAAGATATCAAGGTAACAGAAGTTAAGAAATTTAGGAATGCTATTAAAGCAATGGGTGGTCTTGCAGAAGAATTAGTAGATCAATTTGGTAGTCTTAAGATGATATTTGTATTGCCAACCGTTAGTGCTTCTGTAACAACACTTGGTTTTGCTTTATCTCAAATAGCTAAAGCAGTAGCTGATTATTCTTCTTTAGTAGTTCCTGAATATGAAGGAAAGAAAATAATTAGATATAGAAAACTTACTTCAAAAGACTTTAATCAAGCAGCTCGTAATGTAAAACAAATTATTACTGTTTTAGGTGGAGCTGTTATAGATACTTATGATAGAAAACCTGAAATATTTGAAACTAATTTCTTTGGTAGATCTAAGTTTGCCACTGTAACTAAGTCACTTAAGACTTTAGGTCCTATGCTTTCTACAATAGCAAAAGCTGTTAAGAATTATGCATCATTAACAATACCAGAATATAAAGGTGGTAAAGAAGTTGTAAGTTATAGAAAATTAGGAGATGAAGATTTTAAAGCAGCAGCACGTAATGTTTCAGTAATTATCACAACATTAGGTGGAGCTGTTATAGATACTTATGACAAAAAACCAGAGATATTTGAAACTAATTTCTGGGGAACATCTAAGTTCTCTAAAGTAACTAAATCATTAAAGACTTTAGCACCACTTATTTCAAGTATTGCTAAATCAGTTCAAACTTATGCAAATCTCAAAGTAGCTGATTATGGTGATGTAGTTGAATATGATAAGAATGGTAATCCAAAGATTAAAAAATATTTACCATTAACTGATCAAGATTTTGTATCGGCTGCTACTAATGTACAAACAATTATCTCTACTTTAGGTGGCGCTATAATTGCTTGTTATGATGCTAAACCAGAAATGTATGATTCTGGTTTATTTAGAAAATCTAAATTTGCTAAAGTGGTAGATGCCAACATTACATTAGCTAAGCTTATTTCTCGTATTGGTAAAGCAGTTGCTGATATGAGTAATCTTAAAGTAGCTACTGATTGGTATACTGAAGGTGACAATATTGGTAAGCCAAAGAAATATGAACAATTAGATAATAAGCATTTTAAAAATGCATCAGATAATATTTTAACAATTATTACAACATTAGGTAAACCAATTGAAAAAATAGCCGGTGATCCTAAATTATTTGAACTTTATAATTCTACATCAGGATTTATAGGAATAGGTGGTAATAAATCTAAATTCATTAAAGTTATTGATGGTAATATTAAATTAGCTACACTTATATCAAGAATTGGTAAAGCTGTTGCAGATATGGCTAATTTAAAAGTAGCTACTGAGTGGTATACTGAAGGTGAACATATTGGTAAACCAAAGAAATATGAACAATTAGATAATAAGCATTTTTCTAAAGCATCACAAAATATTTTAACAGTTATTACAACATTGGGTAAACCAATTCAAAAGATTGCTGCTGATCAAAAACAAATGGAATTATTTGAAAGTTCATCAGGATTCTTAGGAATAGGTAAGAAAAAATCTAAGTTTGTAACAGTAATTGATGGTAATCTTAAATTAGCTGGATTAATTTCTAAAATTGGTTCTGCTATTAAAGATGTGTCTCAATTAAAATTAGTTACCGGTTATGATAAAGAAGGTAAGCCAACTGGTTATAAAGTAATGGGACAAAAAGAATTTACTCAAGCCGCAGATAATATAAATAAGATTATCACCACTTTAAGTAATTCAATTATCCAAACATACAAAAAGAACCCAAAACTTTTTGAAGATGGAGAAGATTCTGATTTTGCTAAAGCAAATACTGCTATTGGTTCTATGGGTCAAATGATTAGCTCTATAGCTGGTGGTATTTCAGCTTATGCCCAATTAAGAATTCCTGATTGGACTGCTGGTACTAATTCAGATGGTACCCCAAAGAAATATTTAGAATTAAATAACAAGACATTTAAAGCTGCTTCTGAATCAATTAGTGCTATTATATCTAATATAGGTAAAACAGTTATAGACGAATATAAGAAACATGATAAATGGTTTGATGATGGTGAAGATTCTGATTTTGCTAAAGCTTGTACAGCTATAAGTTCAATGGGAACTATGCTTGGTTCTATATCTGAAGGTATTAAAGCATATGCTGAATTACGTATACCTACAGAATATGATAAACAAGGTAATCCAATTAAATTTAGAGATTTGACCAATAAAGATTTTGAAAATGCTTCACAAAATATTGGTTATGTAGTTAGCACAATTGGTAAAGCGGTAATGGAAATGTATACTGGTAAAATAAATGGCGTTCAAGTTATAGATGCTAAATTAGCTAAAGAAATGTTTGATTATGATCCAGAAAAATCAACAGACTCTATATTTGCTAAAGTAGTTCAAGCATGTACTAATATTGGTGATATGATTGGTTCTATAGCTGAAGGTGTACAAATGTATGCTGAAATGAAGATGCCTACCGGATTTGATAAAGAAGGTAAACCAATTGGATATACAAAATTAGATGAAACAACATTCACTAAAGCAGCTAATACAATTGGTAATATTATTAGTGTAATTGGTGGAGCAATTGACAAGACTTTCTATGAACATAGAAATTGGTTTGAATTACCACCATTAAAGAAGAAAGGTGGATTCTTAGGTCTTGGTACTGTTGAAGAGCCTAATCCATCTGACCCACCATTTACTAAAGCAGTTAAAGGTTTAAGTCTTATGGGTAATATGATTGGATCAATTGCCCAAGGTGTACAAACATTTGCTGCCATGAAGATGCCTGTAGAATTTGCTCCTGATGGTACTCCTACAAAGTATATCCAAATGGATGATGCTATGTATGAGAGAGCTGCTGTGGCAATTGGTAAAGTTGTAACTTCTTTAGGTTCATCTATTGATAGAGCATATTGGGATAATATGACTTTATTCAATAATCCTAATATAAACAAGATAATGTATGCATTTACCCAAATGGGTCAAATTATAAGCTCTATGTCAAGAGGTGTACAAGAATATGCTAAATTAAGTATACCAGATGAGATAGACCCAGTAACAGGTAAAGGAAAGAATTATAGAAAGGTTGAAGATAGTGATTTTGTAACTGCCGGTGCACAAGTTGCTAAAGTACTTACTTGTATTGGTCAAGCAATAGAAGATGTAGCTGAAGGTAAAACTTTCCAAAGATGGAATTCAAGCAAAACATTAGAGACAGTTACTAATATGTATGCAAAAATAGTTCCAACTATTAGTAATTTAGCTAATGTTATCAAGCAATTTGCTTCATTATCTATGCCTACTGGATTTGATAAAAATGGTAAAGCTTTAGGATTTGAAAAGATGAAAGATACTGATATTACTGCTGCTGGTGATGCAATTGGTAAAGTATTAACAGCTATTGGTCAAGGTATCGTAAATGCTATAGGTGATCACCCAGAATTATTTGGACAAAATGGTTTGGAAGCAATATTTAATAAAAAATCAGTTGATGAATTACCAGTAATGGTAGCAGCTAAAGCTATTAGTACAATGGCTACACCTATTGTACAAATTGCTGGTGTGTTAAAATCATATTCTGGTTCACAATTCTTTGATCCATCAGATAAAGAACATAAAAATCCACTTACTTTAAGTCAAGATCAAATTAATAAAGCAAAAGATAATATGTCTGCTGTAATTAGTTCATTAGGTGAAGTAATGTGGCAAGAATTAACTCAAAGTTCACATAAAGATATTTATACAAAGCAATCTAATATTGAATCCGCTAAAGGTGTAATGGATTTAACTATAAGTATTGTTTCTGAAATAATTAGTGGATTTATGCCTATATTTACTCAATTAGGTCAACAAATTACATTAGGCAAGAAACAAACAACTGTATTGAATGCATTTACTGATATGGTAGGTGATAAGCCAGAAATTCAAGATAATTTAATCAAAGTTATCAATGTAGTTGGTTCATTAGGTCAAGCTATTGCTGCCAAGAAGATTAAAGATATTGCTGGACAAGATGAGCAATATAAAACAGCTTTAGATACAACAACTAATATCCTTACAGATGCTTATGTAATGGCTTCTATAGCTGAAAAACTTAAAGTTAATGATAAAGATATTTTAACAATTTTCCAAGAAGCCGGATATTCAAAATATTGTAATGGTATTACTCATATAGTTGATGTATTTGGTTCAATAGCTTTCTATATCAAAAACAATAGAATTAAAGATGTAGAAGACTATGATGAAAGATATAAATATTTAAAAGATGTAGTAGTTAATATATCTAAATATGCAAGAGTTATTTCGGTTTGGTCTGATGCTAAAATAAATGGAGTTTTATTATCTTCTTATTTCTCAGAAAAGGATAATAATGGTGAATATTATGTAAAGATTAAATTAGAGAACATAATAAACACTATGAAAGCATTAAGCTATTTAATTAAAGAAAATGATATAAAGAATGTTGAAGGTAAAGAGAAAAATTATCAAAGATTATCTGTAGTTGTATTAAGTATTATTTCAACTATGGCTAAGATGACTTCTAGCCTCAATACTAATTTATCAAATATTGAAAAGTTTATTGCTTATTTCCCTGAATATAATGATATTGATACAAAAGATCCAAATATTATCAAGAAATTCATAAAGATTATAGATAATATTTCTGATGTATTGACAAATAGTTTTAATGATGATTTATTAGAATCTATTACTAATTCACATTCAATATTAACTGATGTTAATGATATGTTTGATGATGAATATGTCATGATTAAAACATTAGTTGATAATGTAATTGAATTGGAAGAACTTATAAAAAGTGTAAATACTGAAACATTTGATACTAAATTATCAGCAATTATAGAATCATTTAATAGTGCAATCACCAAACTTTCAACCATTAGTAATTCAAAATCTAATGTAACTGATGGTGGTGGATTCTTTGCTGATTTAGGAGATAAATTATTAGGAAAAGGTGTTACAATCACTGATGACATTAATTTATTCTGTGATGTAATAGAAAGAATAATTGAATTATCTAAACAAGCAGCAGAAGCTAAAGAAGATGGTTATGAATATATTGGTGATGGTATTGATTATATCAATGAAGCAGTAAATAATATTCAAGACCAACAAACATTCGAACAACATCAAAAGATTATGGACAAGTATGTTAATACTGTCAATAAGATTGATGTGATGAAAGCTAACAAACTTATAAATCTTGTTAATGCTATGAATGTTTTAGCTTCACGTATGGGTAACTTGGATAATCTTACAGCCGCTATTTCAGATGGTTTAACACTTGTATTAGATAAATTAGTAAGAGAATTGACTACAGCTAAAGAAACAATCGAAAAAGCAGAGAAGTTGCAAAAATCTAGATATGATTTAATTAAGTCACAAGTTAATGATGTTAAGACTATTATGTCACAAACTCTTACTATAGAAATATCTAAAGTTGAAGATAATCAATCATTAAATGATAATTCAACTTCAGTCACAACTACTAATGATCAATCTAATACAAACAACAATAATAATAATGGAGGTGGTAACCCAGTAAGTAATCAAGATAATACAACAAATCAAGCTGGCCCAGATAACATAAATTCAAATGGAGGTCCTACAAAGAGAACTAAGAGCCAACCAGATATAGCTACAGCTAATGCTCAACGTAGACAAACAACAAACCAAGGTATGTCATTCGAACAACTTGAAGCATTACTTGAAAACAAGATTCCAAATAGATTTAAATTAGACCCAAGAACTAATGTTATTACTCCAATAGGATAAAATAATTAAATATAATATATGAAGGCGTATAATTTGTATTATAAATCAAGAAAAATCAATAGAGTGCCAATGGATATTGATACATTAAAAATGGTATTACAAGAAAAATTCATTTATAAGCAAACATCAATTCCTGGACAAGTTGAAAAAATTCCTACAAATGAAATTGTTGCAAAACAATGTACTCTTTTAATATAAAAAAATCTATGAAATAAAATGTTTACATTAAAAGGAAGACAAGATGGTTTTAGATTAATATTACCTAAAGAATTTATTGTACCAGAAATTGAAGAGAAATATACTAAGATAATTAGAAGCAAATTATCTTTCTATAATACTCCTATTGATTTTATAAATGAAACTATCAAAAGTGTAGAAGTATTAGGTTTTAATAATGCAACTTTTCAAGGTAATCAAGTTAGTACTGGTGAACCTATGATTAATCCAGAAAGAAAAGATCAAAATGCATTTAGTTTCCCTGAATCTGAATATCATTATAGATCAGCTTCTTCTCCTATTGCTTTAATTGATAGAACTATCAATATCAAATTTAGACATACTTTAGGATATTTGAATTATTTCTTATTGTTTGAGAATTTCTGGTATCAATATACAAGAGATAGAAAATCACAATTTTTCAATAACTACAATTTTGAAATAGATATTTTTAATGAGAAAGGTGTTATATATTCAAAAATTGTATTAGTGAATCCTGTTATAAATTCTATGGATATGCTTTCATTAGACTTTACACAACCTATAGCGCAATCTCAAGAATTTCAAATAGAATTCAAATATCAAAACTTCGATTTCCAATTTATTGAAATTAAAGATAATAAAAAGAGTATTGTTGATGTTGAAAATATTGCACCATATTGATTTTAACACTCTTTAATACATAGGAAGCCCACAGGTTAATTTTATATAATTAGAAGATAAATTATTTATCAATGTTAAAATAAGTTAACCTGTGGGCTTTATAGTGTTTATTAAAATTTTATGAAATATTTGTTTTACATTTATCTATTTTAAAAAGTCAAAGTGTTTATAAATTTAATAAAAAGTTAAAACATGTTAATAGAGAAAATTGGTTATTCATACAATGATGTGACAATCATTCCATCAGAAATTTCGGACGTATCATCACGTTCAGAATGTAATCCATTTATTAAGGATAATTTTTTACCAATTTTTACTGCACCAATGGCAAGTGTAGTTAATTGTGAAAATTATGAAAAATTTTTAGATAATGGAATTACACCAATTATACCAAGAAATATTAGTTTAGAAGATCGTAAAAAATTAATGAATGATCAACAATGGGTAGCATTATCATTAAGTGAATTTGATGATTTATTCATTGAAAATTATTCGGATAGAATTGGTGATTTTAGAACACATTATTTTATATGTGTAGATATTGCAAATGGACATATGAAGTCATTATATGAAAAATGCGCTAAAGCAAAAAAATTAGCAAAAGATAATAATTATAAATTAACTATAATGACCGGTAATATTGCAAATGCTAAAACATATGAATGGGTTTGTGATTTGAATTATAAATCACAAATTAAAATTATTGATTATATAAGGGTTGGTATAGGTGGAGGTTCAGGATGTATAACTACTTCAAATGTGTCAATTCATTATCCACAAGCAAGTCTTATTGATGAATGCTATAAAGGATATATAGAAAAAAGACGTGTATCAAGATTAAGAGACAATTTGGATGAACCAAAAGGTGAATTATTGTTCCCGAAAATTGTTGCTGATGGTGGCATACGTAATTATGATCATGTTATCAAGGCATTAGCATTAGGTGCAGATTATGTAATGATTGGTAGTTTATTTGCACAATGCATTGAATCCGCAGGTGAAAAGACAACAAAATCATTAAGTCAAAAATTACCATTAAGATTTCCAATTGAAAGATATAAAGATTTCAGTGTTGATGAAAATGGATATGTTAAAGGATATTATACTGATTACTTTATAAATGAGAATATAAAGCCATGGAAATGGAAATTGATGGATGCTGAAGATAATATAAAAAATGGCAAATATACAAAAGATAGTTCTGAATATAAATTAATTAATCTTGAATTTGAAAATAGATTAAATGAATTGAAAGGGCAGAAAATGATTGGTCAAATAGATGTTAAGTTCTTTGGTATGGCTTCAGCTGATGGCCAAAAATCTATCAATGGTTCTAAAACAAAAACTGCTGAAGGAATTACTAAATACTTACCTGTTAAATATACTCTTAAAAGTTGGGTAGAAAATATGATAAGTTATTTACGTTCAGCTATGTCATATACAAATTGTTTTACTCTTCAAGAATTTATTGGTAAACCATATTTGATAGTAAATAGTATTTCAGAAATTCAAGCTGTTAATAAATAAAGAGAACTAAATTTAGTTCTCTTTTAAATATTTTCTTTATTTTTTGAATATTATATAAAAAGTTCTATATTATATATGTAAAACGAAATAAATAATAGAAATATGAGTTGGCATTTAATTACAATGATTGTTCTTTCAATTCTCTATCTTAGTTGGAAGATTTATATATATTCAAGAAGTATTGAATTTAGTTATTGGTTAAAACCTGGTGAAACTTATAAGGAACATACAAAATATGAATGGTTTTGGATTAATTTTCGCCGTCGTCGTAAAGAATTTAAAATTATTATAAAGAAATATTTTGAGTGGTATGGCTTCAAGCATGTATATCCAATTATCATTGCTTGGCTTATCTATGGTGGAATTTTTATTTGGTAAATTATGTCACGTACTTATCGTAAATATGTAAAGTGTGGAGTTTGTACTGGGTCTAATACTGAGTACTACCGCGATATGAATCGCAAGTGTCGTTCTAAGAATCGTCATACTCTTCGTAATATGATTGCCAATTATGATGTTGAAGTAGTTTCTGACATTATTCCTCTTGGTGAAGTACCTATACATGATTCTTGGGATGAACCAACTGATGGCACATTTATTGTTTCAAGGAGAAACAAGAAGGATTACATGTATGAGTTCGATGGTTCTCCAACAACTAATAATCATTATGGAACTGGTGAAAACTATTGGAATCATAGATTTGGTAAGTATCTTAAGCCTAAGAATCGTAAACATTACAGAACTGTTTAATTATGACAGATAAGTATAAAGATATAGTTGAACGTTATTCATGGGATAATCGACCTACTTATGTTAAAGCATCCTATGCATTTGACGATACAATGTATGTATTGGATAGGTTAACTACTGGTAGCCTTGCCCATAATCTACCAAATGTAAAAACTAAGTTAGAACGTTTAATGGCTGCTTATTTGGAAGAATCTGAAAATTTAAGAATAGCAAATAGAGAAATACGAAAACTTAAAAAAGAATTGAATAAATGATTAAGAATGAATATGGTTACTTTATAAATGAAGGTGGATGTGAAGCTGGAGCTATAGCACATGTAAGAGTGTTTGCAATGACGACATGTAGTAATAAAGCAAAATATAAAATTACACTTGATAATGGTAAATCTATTAATGTATGTGGCACACATCTTCGTCAGTATTATAAAACCGATTGGGATGATAAACCAATTAAAGGTGTCTATATTAAACAAGTAACTAAAGTTGAAGAAATTAAAACAAATAAAGTAATATATGAAAAGCGATAGAGAACTTTTAATAATGCTTATTGAAGCTATAGATTATTCTTTTTGGAATCCAACAGATAGAAAATATAACATGGAACTTACATGGCCTGTAATTGATAAGGTAAATTATATTAAAGGTATTTTATCAAAAACTAATTAATATGAATCTGATACAACTTAAAATTTTGGATTATGATGGAAGTATAATTAGTGAGTATTTCTTCCATACAGAAAAACCACGTGATTATTTCTGCACTCTAGATTATACTTTGAATAAGACTTTTCTTGAATGGCTTAAGACAAATAAGCCTACTCTATATAAAGAGATAGGAAATCATGAGATCGATTTCTTCTATTATCATGAAGATTCTTTAGAAACAATTTAATATATAAAGGAACTATGAATTATTATGGATGGGGTTGGCCTGAAACATTGGCCAGTTGTTTGATAACTTTGATATTTTGTATTTTATTTGGTGCTTTTGGTGGCCTGATATTTATGGCCCTTTGGAATTGGCTTGCACCTATATTTTGGACACAGGCTCCACAATTGACATTTCTACAAGCATGGGGAGTTATTATTCTACTTTCATGGATTGGAAGTTTCTTTAGGTCCAAATCTAAGTGACCGTTAATTATTATTTGTTTTATTTATTCCCATAGAATTTTCATATATTATTTGAATTTTTTATGGGAATTTCTATATTTATATTGTAAAAACAAATAATATTTAATTATGAAGAAGTTAATTATAAATTTTCTACCAGAGTGGAAGATCGAAAATGCAATTAAGAATTGGAAATTCTACCTCATTAATGTTGGTGGTTATATTTGTCGTGACAATAATAATCTTATCATTACTTGGGAGAATGATAATAAACCATCGGTAGTACATCATATTATTGATGTTTGTGATGATCTTCTTGCTGATGAATGGGTAGTTGAACCTTTTCTTTATGATGAGATTCGCAATCTTCATAATGATATGACTATTATCTATGATTATACAACTAATTATCTAGAAGTTAAGTAATATGAAATTAGAAGAAGCAATAGGAATAATTAATAGTATGGTTGAGATTGCAGAAGGAAGTAATAGTTGTGATCTGCAACTCGATGAAGATGAGATAAATGCTCTTAAGACTGTTCGAAATTATATATATCGACAGAATAAGATGTATGATAAATTAAGTAAAGAAGACATCGAAGAGGAGAGAAATCAAAAAGGGTTTTATTATTGTGGTAAAGAGGTAAGTTGGAATGAAATTCCATTAAATGTTCGAAAGCATGATTATCCTTACTATTTTGATAAGAATGGAAATGATTGTTACCCAGAAGTTGTGAATTGAATATGACATACGAAGAACATATTGGGCATTTTAAAAATTGGTATATTAACCATAAAGATTATTCTAAGTGGCAAAAATTGTTAGATATCTATAAATTGGATAATGAAGATATTGTTTCAATTTATGCAAAGGAAACAAATATAATTGCCACTGATAGAGTTGATTATTGGACAGAAGAATTTGTAGCTGAAAATATCTTAAATTAATATGATTTACGCAAAGTGTATTAAAGAGACATATACGTGGGAAGGTGATAATGAGCAACACAAGTTTTCTAAAATTGTTGAAGGTCATACCTATGGATTTAATAAAATTGAAAATACATATTGGATAGATCCAGAAGCTTGTTCTACAGAGGATTTCATGGATAGAGATGGATTTATCAATGCTGTAGCTCGTGGATTAGATAAGAAATATTTTGATGAAATGTTTAAAATTATTTCATAATTTTTTGAATAATGTTAATTTTTGATAAATTGACATAATTTATTAAATAATATATAAAAAATACTATATTTATATTGTAAATAAAATTCAAACATTATGAAATATCAAGAATTCAAACCCTTTTGGTACCTCGAAGAACATCAAATGGATCATTCAATGACCTATGAAGATGAAAGAAAATATACTAAAAGAATTCTTTGGTTCTTCTTTATTTTCACAATTGTATCTATCCTTTTAGTTGAATTTGTAAAATATCTATAATTATTATGAATATGGAAAAGACATTCGGTGATATTATGGTTGGTGATACTTTATATTGTTCTGATTTGGCTTGCTTAGGTCATTTCATGGAAACTCGTATAGTAAGTATGGAGCTTGACGAAAATGCTCTTAGAGACATGGATCATCGAGTACCTGATGTGGTCATTACAACACAGGATTTCCAGATCACCATAAATAAGCTTCATTTGACACACTTTAAGAATAAAGTAATAGTCAATGAAAATGGACTTTATATTAGCCCATCACCAAAGTATTTAGCAGAGGCCTTGATTAAGGAAGTCAATTCCAAAATTGAGTTTTGGCAGAAGAGAGGAGAAAGAATTATTGAAGCATACGAAAGTATTTAATTATGGAAAAGGTTTTTGAAATACCAAAGATAACAAACACCACACTTCAGTATTTTGTCGATGGTGAATATATTGATAATGTCGATGTCAATGAGGTGAACAAAATTCGAGAAAATGTCTTGATGCATATTGTTGAGACTAAAGATGCATCTATATTGGATAGATTCTTTTTTATTGGTCACAAAGATTCCAATGATAAAATTGGAGAAGAAATAGTAATAACTATGGATAGTTTTGGAAATCTTTCTGATTGCCCTTGGGAAATGACCCATGTACGTAGAAGTATGTATCATCTTATGCAAATTGGTAGAGAGCATTCCGAACTTTTATATAGCTTTGAAAAAAGTTAAACATTATAATAAAATTATGGAAATAAAAGAAGCAATCATAAAAATGGAAAAGTATTTAGATGGAATACTTGAATATCCTAACCCATATCATGATCCAGATACAGATGCATTAGAAACATTAATAGAATTTGCAAAATCAAAACTTTAAATAATATGATAGAATTAGTTGGAAAGTACACTACTGCAAAGATATTTGCAGAAACAATTGAAGAAGGCGTATACGGACAGGTATATGATATAATCAATTGTCCTGCATTTAAGGGACAAAAGGTTGTGTGTATGCCTGACGTACATGTAGGAGCATCAGGTCCTTGTGGATTGGTTGCTACTATTGGTGATTATATTTGTCCAGAACATATTGGAGTTGATATTGGTTGCTCAGTATCAATGATGATATTGGATAAGAAGGTTCCTGAGGACAAGTATGCTGAGTTCGAAAGACGTATAAAGAACAAGGTTCCTTTTGGATTCAACCTTAATGGAAAGACTGTTATAGACTATAAGGAATTTTATAAGTTCTTAACTCAAGGCTTTAATAAGTATCGTAACTTTTGGCCTGAGATGCTTATGGATCTTCCTGACCATGTAGATGAAAAATGGGTATCTGCTCAACTTAAGCGTCTTAATATGGATGAAGGAGTTTTCTATAAGTCACTTGGGACCGTAGGTGGTGGAAATCACTTCATCGAGTATGATGAGCAGCAAGATGGTGAATTAGCTGGCGTTACTCTCCACTTTGGTTCTCGTAACTTTGGTGTCAAGGTTTGCAAGTATTGGATGGGTAAGACTACTCAGGCTATGCCTAAGGATGAGATGAAAGCTGCTATGGAAAATTTCAAGAAGCAGTATAAAGCAACTCATTCAAATATGAAAGAATTCCAGTCTGCTAAGGATGAGTTTATTACTAAGCTTAAAGAGAATCATATTAATGGTTATCTTAATGGCACATATATGCAGGGTTATTTGATGGATATGTGTTTTGCACAGCTTTATGCGCAGTACAACCACATGACTGTACAGAAGACTATTAAGGAATTGCTTATTAAGTATGGTATTAAGGAAGTAAGAACAATTACATCTACTCATAATTTTGTGGACCTCCATGACCATACTTTAAGAAAGTCAGCAATTCGATCTTATGTAGGTGAGGAAATGCTTGTTCCTTTCAATATGAGAGATGGAGTTGCAATTTGTGAAGGACTTTCAAATCCTGAGTGGCTTAATGCTTGTGCCCATGGAGCCGGTCGAAAGATGTCACGTTCTAAGGCAAAGCAGAATATATCGATGAAAGAGTTTGAAGACTCAATGAAAAATGTATATTCTACTACAGTTTGTAAGGGAACACTTGATGAGTCACCTATGGCTTACAAGGACACTACCGAGATTAAGGACTTGATTACTGAAACATGTAAGATTAAGTTTATGATGATTCCTAAAATCAATATTAAGGCGGCAGATGGTGGAGATTAATTTCTCCACCATTTTTATATTATTTGAATTTTTTAAATATTATACTATATTTATATTGTAATTAAATAAAATTTAATTTAGTAATAAATATGAAAACAATTACAGAAATTATTACAGAGTCTTCTAATATAACAAGCAATATCAATTGGATTGATTGGAATGAGGACAATCTAAATAATGTCTTTAAAGAGGTAATTGATGAGATTCTTGAAAATAAAGAACTTCGATATAAAGTAAATATTCTTGTAATTGCTAAGGAGAAGAAGTCAAAAGAAAATTGTGATAAGTTCAAAGGTAATTACAAATTGATGCCTACCGAGGTTGAGATTTATTGGAACACAAATACTAATTCTGGTATGCCTGAGCCGAAAATTTCATTTTGGTCAAAGAATATCGCAAATAATACGATTACTAAGTTTGTTCCAATGGAGATGGCTCTACCTAAAGAATTTCAGAAGTAATAATATTAAATCTACAGATGGTGGGAATTGATTTCTCCACTATCTTTAATTAATAAAATATGAAAAAGAAATTTTGGTTAGCTAATAGTGATGGTATAGAAGCTTTTATATTAGATACAGATGGTGATTACTTTAAAGATTATGGGGATGCTTACCATGAAACTATTGAAGAAGCTAAAGAAGTATTTGAACGAATCATAAACAAAAAAATTGAAAAGATTGATAATGAAATCATTTCATTAAAATTTTCTAAAGCAAAGTTAATTGATAAAATTAAAAACCCAACAATTATAGACGATGTGTAATTATCCTTGTAAGAAATATCAAGAATGGAGAGATGTTGTTACATCTGAAGGATTAGAAGAAAGTCCACCACCATGTATTTTTTGTATGAATAACTATTTTGAAGATCTATGAATAATATTTTATTAAGTATCATAATTATTGCATGGCTATATATTGTGGTCATGTGGATAGATAGTATTTGGCCAATTGTTAAACGTAAAGTTGTTGAAACTCATTATACAACACGATTATTCAAAGATGTTGATATGGTGCATTATGAATATTACAAGAAATATCCATTTTGCAAGTGGAAACTATATGAAGTTCAAACACCAGAAGAATTTGAATATGAATGTCGTAGGTTTAGAGAACTTTGTCATGGTGATTGGAAATCCTATATGAATTTTGAAGTTGATAAAACTGTTTATATTATAGATTAGTTATGAAAGACTATATTAAAGATAGAAGAGTATTTATATCAATTGGTGATATTTCTTTTAGTCCTAATTTAAGGAAAAGAAATTATAATGATTTGTTTCATATAGCTACTTGGGAAGAACCACAAAATGGTGAAATCATCATTGTAGAATATGAAAATCATTTTAAAGAAATAGTTAGGATGAATTCTAATGTTGATTTAGATGAGATAATTGGTTGGTGCTATTTAGATGATGTGTTATGAAACATGTTTGGTGTATAGATGATGATTTATTTACTCTTAAAGAAGGGTATGTTTTCGATGATTATAAAGATTATGAAGATGACTTTGTATATACTGATGAATCACAAAAATATCTTGTAGGTACATATAAAGTAGAAAATATCTTTGATAATAAAGAAACTGCTCTTAATATGTATAAGGGTATAATAGAAATTGAAAGAGTAAAAGTTCATGATAAGATAGAACAACTTAAGAAATATGATGAGAAACTTTTTGAAAAACTTTTAATTATTGGATAAATATGGAAGATTTTAGAAATTTATTGACGATTAAGCCACAAAAGCCTACTAAGAAAAAGAATATATTAAAAATATGGATGAATTGGGATTCTAATGATGGAGATTATATTGAACGAACAGATGAAATGAATCCTAAAGTTCTTTTTGGAAATAAAAAACTAATATATTGTCTTGCTTATATTACATTACGTTATAATTTTAAAGGTCATGATTGGAATGATGCTGTATTTCAACATCATATTACAGATAATTGTGATATTGATGATTTAATGGATGTATTATCAGAAAATGACTTTATGGTTTATTCTGATTGGGGTGCTTGTCATAGTTGTGAAGATTTAGAAATTACTTATTATGATAAAGATGGAGTGCCATTCGATATAACATTTGATGATATTCATAAGAGATGGATGAAAATGTCTTATGAAGAAATATGTCAAGAAATTAATGACATTGAATGGTAAAAATTTATTATGATTAATCATGGAAATTGAATGCAAGATATTAGGAGAACTTGATCACCAAAATGCAAATGGCCGAGTTTATCCTAAAAATGAAATGGAAAAAGCCATAAAGAATTATTTAAGTTCTGGCTGGTGTTATGGTGAATTGAATCCTGATTATGGAGATCTTTCCCATCCAATTACATTATCAAATATATCACACAAAATTAAAGATATAAATATTGTTGGTGAAGAAGTAATTGGTAAAATTGAACTTTTAGATACTCCACAAGGAAAAATAGCTAAAGATATTATTAAAGCTGGATCAGATTTAAAATTTGCACCAAGAATTGTAGCACAAGTTGAACCAATTAAAAAAGGTCCAGGAAAATATACAAGAGGAACTAAATTAAAAGATATACAAATAATGAGTATTGATATTGTATGAAAGAGTATTTTATAGATGATTATGAGGATATCAATATAATTAAATATATAGAAAATGATATTGAACAATTGATAGAAAAATATCTGAAACTATATGGATATCAAGATAAAGAAATAGCAAGAGTTATTTCTAATTATTGCTATAAACAATATAGTGTTTAATATGTATAAATCTAGAAAAAAGAAAGAACAACTTCGAAAGTGTATTAAAGAAAGTTTAGCTTGGCACCAAGGATTCACTAAGGCATCACAGATAAAATATTTGTATGATGATTATGATTATTGGTGTGCTAGGCAAGCCCATAAAATATTACATCCTAATACACCAGATGAATTTTATTTATGTAAAGAAAATTGTAAAAAGAAAATTTAACTATATTTGAATTTTTGCAAATAATTTCTATATTATATTTGTAAAAATTAAATATAATATGCTTAAGTACACTACAAAGGACACAGAAAAAATGGTTGATGTTTTTGCTTTTCTTGCAGAGAAGCAAAATAACCAAGAAGAAATCGGAAACAAGATTAAGCAACTTCTCGATTATCCTGTACCCGTTCTTCAGGAGTTTTTGAAATGTATGGAGGTTCTTAGTGATAAGGATCAGAATTATCTCAAAGAGAATTATATGGGAGTAGTTGCTTATGTTACAATGCGATTAAATTTATTTGATTATAATAAATAAGTATAAATTAAAATTTTATTTGAATTTTTTTAATAATATTCTATATTTATATTGTAATTAAATAAATTAAAATTATGCCAGTAATTTATCCAAAAGCAATTCGTAGAAAGTTTAGTTCTTTGAATCTCGAAAAGGTTAAGGAAAGTCTTCTCAATAATGGATATGAATTCGTACGAGATGGCGGTTTTCGTCCTGAGGATGAGCCTTTCAAGTTTTCTAATTATCTTTTTTATTTGCATCCTAAGACTAAGGTAGCTATACGAGTTGGATATAATTATCCTTTGATTGGAAATAAGAATGTTATTTTTGAGATTTGTTATGCTAAGACAAATGATAAATGTTGGAATGATGTTACTCCTGACTTTTCTAGAAATTGTTGGAGAGAGGTAAGTGATTGGTATGAAAAGGATGAGAATGGTAAATCGGTAAAAAAGAACTAATATGAATGAAAATATTACAGGACGTAAAGATTGGTTTTTTGAACCAAATCCGGTAATGGGTGATAGTGGTACTCCTGTTAATGTTATATTGGAAGAGGAAGGACGTCGACTTATTGAAGTTGTATTACCATTTAATAGTTATCCAACATATTATATTCAGAAGACTTATGTTAATCCTGTTACTGGTAGAGGTCATTGGATAGATGTTCATTATGATCGTTCAAAGAATAAAATGATAAGAAGATTTAGAGGTTTATGAGAGATAGAAATTTTCGTCGTAAGCAAGAAGCTAAGCATTTTAAGAAGAGAGTAGAAACTTCTGTAGCACTCGGTAGATATACTAAAATTACAAATGATGGTGGAGTAATTATTACTGTTCCTATTTCTACTTATAAATCTCAACAACCTTGGATATGTCAATCTGATATAAAAAATGTTGATAAGAATAAGTATAAGCGTTGGAAGTTTGCATTAAAAAATGATTCAATGCCATCAGAGATTTCTTCTTGGTCAAAGAGATATTGTAGACGTATTAGACGTCATTTTCAAAAATTGGTAGATTATAAGCTCCCTGATAAAATGTGGATGGTTAGAGGAGATGTATTGAATTATGAAGATAGGGTCAGTCAATAAAAATTATGACATTTGCAACAAGAGAAGAGTTTAAAAAACAAGTATTTGCAAAAACAAATGGGAAATGCTGTGTTCCTGGATGTACTTGTGATGCCGTAGATGCCCATCATATTTTAGATAGACATTTATGGTATCATGGAGGTTATATACTTTCTAATGGAGCGGCATTATGTGAAAAACATCATCTTGATGCTGAAAAGGGCGTAATTACTCCTAAACAATGTATTGAATATATGCACATATCTCCTAAGGATATTCAGAAGCCTGATGAGATTAAAAGCTTATCTTTTGGTGAATATTATGAATTGCTTATGGATGGCAAAATAAATAAATGGGGTGAATGAAACGTAAAGATTATGAAAATTATAAATGGTACCCAGTTACTGATGAAACATATTGGGTAGAAGAATATTGTGATGAATTTCCTAATTGCAAGACGATAGTTAGAGATACCACTGGAGTAAAATATGATATGCCTGTACAAATTTTAACAGAAAACCATTGTTATCTTGGGTGGGGTACCATGGCTAAATCTCCAGAATATTATTCATTTATGATAGTTGAAGTATGAAAAGGGTTGTCCAATATATTGCAAAGGATCCATATTATTCGGATATTACACAAACTTATATTGGTTATGATTCTTGGGAAATAGATAATATTCAATATGAAACTGAAGAAGCAATGAAAGGAGATTACCCATCTATATATAATGTATATGATGTGAAAGTTATTTATTCTGATGAAGATATATAAATTATGAAGAAAGATTTATCAATTCAAACTAAATATTATGAATGGCAATGGAATACCAATGATAAACCTAAAGAAATAATTCTTGATAAGGAAAATTGGTATTTAGTTCAAATAGATGCATCTATTAGGTATATTTTTCATAAGTATAATTTGACAATTCCTAAATATGCTTTGGTTAAGACAATTAATGATAAACATATTATAGAAATTGCCAGACCTAATATCTTTAATATTAAAGACTTCATCACACTTGAAAATGCTCTTATAGATGTTAATAATGAACTTAAACAAGCACTTATTGCTAATGAAGTAGAAGATAAATTGCAATTTAAAGTAATATAAAAATAACAAATAAATTATGAGTACACGTTGTCATACAATTGTAACTAAGAATGGCCAGGAAGCTTTTATCTACAGGCATTGTGATGGTTATCCTTCAGGAGCAGGAGAAGACTTAAAAGCCTTTATTAATGAAAATAAAGATAATCTTGAAAATTGGTCAGTAAATGATTTTGGGGCTGAACTCCAAAATTATGAATGTGGATATGAATTTGAAAATTATGGAGTTCATGGTGATGAAGATTATGTTTATTTTGTAGATTTGGATAATAAAGTACTTGAATGCTATAAATCAAAAGATGATGCATCATCTTATAAGTCAGATATGGAATTCAAATATAAAGAAAACTTTTAGAATATTATTTGAATTTTAACAAAAAGTGTCTATATTATAAATGTAAAACAAAACATTATAATATGGACACTTTCGTTTTATTATTTGTAATTTTTATAGTTACTTTTACAATTGGTTTTGGAGTTTATGAGTACATAGATACCAAACGTGAAAATGAAAGACGTAGAAAAGAACAAGAAGAGTATGAAAGAAAAATGAAAGATCCTGAATATCGTAAGAAAAAACTTCAGGAATTTCTTGATGGAATAGATCATTTTAATAAACATTATTCTCCGGGTATGGATTTGAGTGGTCCTTCTCATTATACACCTTCTCATTCTTATCATGATGATTTTTGGGATTCTTCTAATGTAATGAGTCCTTTATGTCCTTGGGGAATATATAATCAATAATTAATTAAATTAGAATATGAAACAGACAATTATAACACCACTTAGTAAATTTCCAACAGAAGTAATTTTACATTTCTATCGTAAGAATAGACTTTGTCATACTAACTATAGAATGTATAAAGAAGTTTATAATTGGAAAACTAAAAAGACAGAATATTGGATTCCTTTTTATGGTCCTTTTGAAAAAGATGGTTATAAAGTGGATAGTATGATTATTGGTTATACAAAATCAACTGGAGAGGAATGCCATAAAAAGTTTACAACTGTTAAAAGTAAACAAGATTCTCATTGGGATTGGTGTGAAGATGATTTTTGGTGTGGTGATAAAGTAAACTTTAAATTTGAAGGATTTTATTGGGAAGGAAAAATCCAAGATCTTAAAGATGAGCTTGCAAAACGTGAGCATGTAGGTATCTTTAATAACAAAGATTATCGTAAATGGTTGATCAATTATAGAAAGAATAATAAAAATGGAAAGTTACGAAGAGTTTAAAAAGAGTTTCTTGGAAGTTATAAAAGTTCAAGGAGATAAAGAAGGTTGGAATTCAGTTTGTTGCCAAACCACTAGTATGGGAAAAAATTCTTATACTTGGGCAGAGGTCTGGGAAGGATTAGTAAATGAAACTGGACTTTTTGGTAATGTAATAAGAAATTATTATAAGTATGCAAGCGAAAAATCTAACGCCAAGGTATGAGATAATATTTCGCGGGGCTTCTTTCAAAAATCGTTGTATTGAAGTTTATCTTCCTGAGTATAAGCATTCACAATTTATAGTGAAACATCCAGTAGGGTCAAAATATCTTTTTGGATTTACTTCAGATGAATTTTGGAGATCCCATCCTGATTTAGAAAAAGAAGTACGAGAAATATGTTTTGATATTGCATTTAAACATCTTAGTTTTGTTGTGGGATGGGATTTTAGAAAAGAATATAATGATTATACTTGGTGGAGTTATGCTGTTAAAGAATGGAAAGATGAAGGTTATATAACTGTAACTGATGAACAATTTAATATTGCTTTAAAATCTTTCTATAATAAATATATAAGAGAAAAGGGAAAAAGAGTTTATACTTATATAGAAGAAAATGACTAAGATAATGTTTATAACTGTGTGCATATTATTTTGTATTAGTGTAATATGCACTATATTTGATCCATCATGGATTAATTTTTCAAATAATCTTATTTGTTTGGCTTGTTGTTATTGGTGTTGGATTAGTTACCAGAATATTAAGAATACAAATCAAGAAATAAAAAATTTAGAAACGTGTCTACAGAAAAAATGAGTAAGGATGAATTGATAGAATTATCTTTAGGATTTTTTGAATGTTTTATAAATAGATTTCAATATATAGAAAAGCATTTGCATTCTAATAATATTGATTTAATGGAACATGATTTAAATAATCTTAAAGGTGAAGCAATTCGTTCTTATGATTTTATAAAATATTATAAAGATAAAGTAATATGAAATATCCACGAACATATCATTTACCTTATTCTCCTGGAGCTACTAAAGATGATAAGAAGCTTCAGGATGGATGGTTTGAAAATTATAGAGGAAAAGAAATTGTCATAACAGAAAAACTTGATGGTGAAAATATTCACATGACCGATAGAGATTGTTATGCCCGTTCTGATGGAGCACCAACTCGTTCACCTTGGTCAAGAAATATTTGGGACCCACAATATGGTCTTTATTGGAAAATCCAGAAATATATAGGTCCTAATGAAACTATATTTGGTGAGAATCTTTTTGGAGAACATTCTATAATCTATGAACGATTAACTAAATATTTTCATTTGTTTGCCGTAAATGATGGTTTTAATTGGTATTCTTGGGATAGTGTAAAGATGTTTGCCACTATTATGGGTATACCACATGTACCAGAATTATGGAGAGGTGTAGTTGCTGATGAGGATAGTTTGAAAACTTTAGTAAATTATTATACTAAAGAACCTTCATTATATGGTAATACAAGAGAAGGTGTTGTTGTTAGAGTTACTGGGTTCTTTCCATTAGAAGATTTTTCTAAGAATGTTTGTAAGTGGGTTAGACCTAATCATGTACAAACTGATGAACATTGGACCAAAAACTGGAAAGTAGCAAAAATATATAATGACCCTTATGATAATAAGATAATGCATGATGGTCAACATTTTGAAATATATTAAATTAAATATGGAAAATGTATTAGATACAATAAAAGATTTAGGAATGTTAAATCACCCAGCACCAAATTGGGAAGGTACAGTTGATTCTACAGATGATTGTTTTATATGGTTAGCTGTAGATTCAAATGGTAATGAAAGAATGACAACTTGTGAAAAAGGATTCCAAAGATTTTCTCCAAAGCTTTATCATAGTAAATATTCAATAGATCCAGAAATAAGAAAAGCATCTTGGATAGAACAAAAGAAAATATGTTCTTATAATGATACTCAAATGAGAGATGACCATTGGGTAGAAATACCTAATGAAGGAGATATTGGCAAATTTGGTGCACCTCCAACATGGGCATATTTGCCAAAAGGATCTATTAAGAAACTTATTGGGAGAGAATTAACTTGGGATGATGAACCAGTAAAATATAAAGGATAATTATGGAAGCATTTACAGATAATTTTACAAGTTGCTTTTGGTATTTGTTTATGCCAATTTGTCTTCTAATGATGTGTTATCTTTGGTATGATATGTTTGGTTCTGATAAACGAAAGCCAAAATATCGATTAGATAAAGATGGATATTTGCAATTTTATTATCGCAGATATTCATGTTGGTTTGATTTTCCATTATGGAATGATAATAATGATGAACGAAAAGTAGAAGTTCATGATAGAGTTAGAGATTTAGATTATACTATTTCTTATATTGGCCCAGGTAGAGCTAAAATAAAATATTTATTTGATAACAACGCACCAATAACAAGAGATTTTATAACAGATCATTTTAGAAAAACATATCCAGAATTTAAGAATTCTGAACAACTTTTTCAACTACATAATTTATATGTAGATAAAGAAAATGCTATATTAAATAAAATAGTAAAGGACCATATATTTAAAGCTCATGAAAGTAACAGTTGATAATATTGCAAATATTGAATATATTTATGACTATTATAATGTAGAAAATGGAAATGGAATTTTAAAATCTTTAATGGTTGATTTGAAAGAATTAAATGAAATGCTTGTCAAGAAGAATCAATCAAATAAACAAATTTATATTGATTATGAAAATAAGCATACAGAATATTCTCCTGAACGTACTGACCCATGCCCAGATTATTATGGAATGTTTTCATTAAGATTTGAAAAGAATCCTTATGAAAAGATTGGAGATATAATGACATTAAATGAATTAGATGATGCCATTTGTCTTTTAAGTAATTTTATAGAATTTGGATAATAATGGAAAATAAGTTAATTATACATGATTTCTTAGGAAAACCTTTAATTGTATGCCCATACCAATTTGAAAAATGTGAATATCAATTTCCTTGTGGAGATGGCGCATTTTTAGGTTGTACTTGTGATGAATGCTATGAATTTGAAAAGTGTATAAAGAAATGTTAGAAGGAGAAGATGAGTCAATAATTGATTTTGAATTTAGTAATTTTATATCTCATGTATTTGATAGTTGTGAATCAAATCGAGGAGATATTATGAAATATCTTTCAAAATTTTTATTAAAAGAAGCAGTATTTTATGAAGATGAAGCAAAAGATTATGATTCCTAAAGATGAAAATGGTATTTGGGATTTATCAAACATAAATATTAAAAAAATAAAATTTAGTATACCTTATAAATGACAATAGAACAAGCTAAAGAATTGATATATGATGTATGTCCACACGGGAATGATTGTAATTTTCCTTGCGAACATTGCCAGAGATTTAAAGAATTATTAAAATGTGATTATCCAGAAGAATTTAATTATGAATAAAGAAGAAAGAAGACAAATTGCTGAAAAGCATTTTATTGCAATGAAAAATCCAATGATTGAAGCTTTGACCAAGAAGTCTCAACAAGATTCAATCATATATGACGATATTATTACTTTTGATAATGATATAGAAATTATAGATTCTACTACAGAAAAAGCAATATTTGATTTATATGGTCAAATTCCTTGTGTATTGAATTTCGCAAGTTTTACAAGGCCTGGTGGAGGCTTTATTAAAGGTTCTATAGCTCAAGAAGAAGCATTATGTCATGTAAGTAATCTTTATAATGTTCTTTTAGGATTTGTAGATGAATATAATGAGAATTATAATAAGCCATCCTTTAATAGTGGTCTTTATGATAATTGGGCTATTTATTCACCTAATGTTTATTTCAAAATTGATAAAGTGGATAAACGTGCTAATGTTATAACTTGTGCAGCACCTAATTATAATGTATATAAAGAAAAATCAGATAATGAAGCACTTTATGATGAAGTTCTTAGATCTAGAATTAAATATATTTTAGATATTGCTTATGCAAATGATCAAAAGATATTAGTTCTTGGGGCTTTTGGTTGTGGAGTATTTGGCAATGATCCTTATAAAGTTGCATTACATTTCAAGATGTTATTAAGAAACTATAAATTCAAAAAGGTAATATTTGCAATACCAAATTCTTCTAATGGTAATTATGAAGCATTCAAAAAAATTTTTGAGAAATGAATAAAGAAATATTAAATAAAATACAAGACGAACAAGATTATCCTGTAAAAATTACTTTTGAAGTAATTTGTGATTCAGATACAAGTATGCAGGAAGGAGAATCAATTAAAGAACGTATATTGGGTTATATTGATCAATGTTCTGATGCAATGGATGATTCAATGAGACATTGGGGAGATCATAGTCATGATATTGAACCAATGAAAGTTGAATTATATGATGAGGACGAAAATTTAATTGATGTAACAAATGATGTACTTGGTGAAGAAAGAGATTTTACTATTGATGAATTGTGTGATAAATTGAATGAATTACTTAAAATAGTTAAAAAATATTCTATTAAGTTTGCAAATATAGATTATCCGGTATTAATGGATAAACCCGATGATTTATTATCATTTAGAGTACAAACAACTTTAGGAAAATATTTACATACTGATGAACCAAGATATAGTGATCCAACATATTGGATATATCCAGAAGGTGTAGAAGAAAAAATTAAGGACGATAAAAAATATAAAGTTTATTATTCTACAAGAGATGCGGCAGATCCAGCTGATAGTACAACTTGGAATTATGTAAAATATATTAAAGAGGTTATGGATAAAAAACAAGATATATCTAATAAATTATTAAGTATCTTAAATTTATTAAAATAATTTAATAAAATCGTTTATGCAATCCTTATTAGAAAGTATAATGAGTATTAAAATTCCTCAAGTAAAAAGGAATGCTCTTCTTATAACTCTCCCAAGTTCTATTAAATGGGAAGATTATGAAAAAGAATTAAAAGCTGTGGAAGATGAATCCCAAGTAATGAATTTCAAAGTTCCATTCTTGCCAAAGAATATTCATCATCTTAAAAGAGTTTATTTAGTATATAAAGGAAATATTGTTGGGTGGCAAAAATTTGTTGGTACTTCGGATAAACCATTTAAATGTACAACAACTGATAAGAATTGGGAAGGTAAATTTATTCAAAGAACCGGACCATTTCATAAAATAGAACCAATTCCTTGTGTAGGATTTCAAGGATTTAGATATTATGGATATGAGGAGTAGTTCATGTTTTATTGTAGGTGCTGAAACTGCAGAATATTTACAAAAATTAATGTATGAAGCAGAATTAGAAGCATATAAAAAATCTAAAAAAAGAAAAAAGCATAAAAAGAAATATGGAACTTAAATTTGAAATAAAAAATCATCCATATGATAGTGAGGTCTTAAAATTATTAGGAGATTGGAAAGTTCTTATGGGTGATAAAAAAGATCAAAAAGAATTACCAAAACCAGAAAATGTAGAATTAAAAGAATGTGTTAAGAAATTTATATCATATTATCAACAAGGTATATTTAATTATCAAGAAGAAATACATCCTTATTTATGGTGGATATCAGAACACATTTGGGCATTTAGAGCTCATAACCTAAATAATTCTTTTGATGTTGTTTTTGTTGATACAAATAATTGGAAAGCTACATATTTCTATAATTGTAAATTAGGCCATAATGATTCTATTGATTATAATAATGAATCACCACAAGAATTGAATCTTACACTTAAATATGATTATTTCAAAGAATTATGAAAATAAATACTAGTTGGTCACAAGATGATTGGAATAAAGCCTTAAAGAAAGTTTGGGAATTATCCAGGAATTTTGAAGAGATATTGGAATTTGGATTAGAGCATGGTTTTATAACAAATGCTGATATTATTCATGCTTCTGATATTTATCACGACCCTAATAAAGAATATGATGAAGGAGAGATTGATGATTTCGTAAAATCTGTACCATTATCAGACCTTATGAGATCAATACAAGATGAATATGATCTTTATGATATTTTAGATGAATTACCAAAGAATGAAATTTTGGATGAGTTCGATAAAGATGATTTATTAGATAAATTAGATGGATCTTGGGAATTAGATGCTCATGACAATGAAATTAAAGAACAAGTTTATAAAGAATATGTGGATGAATGGGTTGAAGAAATGAAAGCCCGTAATAAAGAATATATAGAAAACTTATGGAATGCAAATGGTGATGATTTACATACATTAATTTGTGATACTATAGGTTGTGGTTATTATGACCAAGAAGGATTAATGAAAGGATTGAAGAGATTAAAAAAGGAAAAGTTAAATAAAAATACATATGGTATAAAATATGAGGAATAAAATATTTGTTATTATCTTTTCAATGTTTCTATTTTTATCTTGTAGTGGAAGAAATTCTATTATATCAAATATAGTAGGAGATCCTATAGATTCTACAATGATAGGTAAATATAAAACTACATATGTGGTTTATTATGGTTATGGAGAATCACAATCAGATGTTATATATTCAAATAAAGAAGTTTATACATGTTCATTTCAAGGAACAAACTTTTTATTAGAAAAGGATAATACAGAAGAAATTTTATCTACAACTGCACCAATTAGAATTGTTAAATCAGAAATAGTTAAATAATATGGACAAGGAATTTATTCAAGAACGTATCGAAGCTTTGCAATCAGATAATAAGCTTTGTTTTAAACAAACTAATGAGATAATTGAAATTGCTTATAGAGCTGCTATAGATGATATCTCCAGTGAAGTAGGTAATAAAACAGTGAAGAATTCTGATAGTCAATCAAAATTAAAAGCTGCATTATCTAAAGTTGAAGAATTAGAATTAGAATTGGAAAAGGCTAATCAATTAAACCAAGAACTAAAAACAAAAAGTGTTTCAAAGAAATTTGGTACTAAAACTAATCCAGAAACTAAATTTACAAATAAGACAATAGAAGAAAAATATTGGGTACTCACTGGTAAGTTAGATTCATTGAATAAAGTTTTTGATTGGATTTATTATGACAAGAAAGATTTAATGACTATTTATAGTGAACTGAAAAATCTAATTAGTCAATTAAACGATCAAAAGGAAAGTATAAGTATTAGTAGACGATGAAAGATTATTATGAATGTGGTTATGGGTGGAATCCTTTAATACAAAAAGTAAAAAGAGTCATTCATAAATATAATTTAAAGCATAAAAATGATAAAGATTTTGAACCACTTAGATTTTCCCAAGTGAAAGAGAAATGGGGTGCTTTAACTATATACACAAATTATTATGTACCAAGAGTTACAAAATATATAAGAAAAGTTGAATACGAATCTTATAAAGTTTGTGAACAATGTGGTACTAGAAAAAATAATGTTCATTGTGAACGTACTCATGGTTGGTATATGACTTTATGTGATAAATGTAGGAAAGAAGAAATAGAAAGACATAATAAGAATATTTAAATGAAAATTTGGTTAAATGATTTAAAAAAAGACGATATATTTTATCATATTGTTTTAAGAAAAGTATGGAAATGCAAACATTTAGGAGATGCTCATAATATGAATTATAGAATGCCTTCTATTAAATTTAAGTTTTTAGGAGGATGGCCTAAAGAATTAGAAGAAGTATTAGGTAATGTGCATAGCGCTTTTGTTAATCAATATGTTTATGATAATGAAGAAGAAGCAAAAGAGGCTCTTATGGATAAATTAAAAAAAGAACTTCTTGATACTCAAATGAAAATAATCAACACAAAAGTTAGATTAAATGAACTAGAAGGACAAGAATTAGAAATTAAAAAATTATTAGAGAATGACCAACAAAACCTTAAAGAAAATATCTGAAAATCCTAATCTTATAGCATTTTGTAATAAAATTTTAGGATATAATACAATATTAGAAAATGAAACATCACGTAATATGTTTTTAGTATCTTTAATTAGTGCAGATACTTTAATTGATGAACATGCTTGTGATGATACAATTAATATATGTAATTTTATTTTATTTAACATGGATTTAATGATGTTAGAAGAAGATGTGAAGAAAAGTGCCATAACTTATTTGAAAAAGGGAATTAGAATAGCTAAAAGAGATAAGAAACAATTTAATAGTAAATAATATGGATAAATATTGGGTAAAAGATATTGAAAAACAATTTAGTTCTTATAATGCTGAAGAGTTAGATAAAATTATAGAAATAGCTAATAAACTTAAAAAGACAGCTAAGTCAAAACCAGAATTCTTAGATGTAATTCGTGAATATGTAAAAGATAAACCAGGAGTTACATTGATTTGTACTGGATATGTAGGTAAAGGTGCTTGGGAATCAGAAGGTGAATGTTTTTCTGAAAATTGGTACAATATTGATGAAAGAGAAATTGGTGGATTATTTGGTGAAAAGGGTAGAGAAGGTGACCCAGATCATCTATTAAATAAATTCTCTACTAAAGAAGATTTTGTTAATGCTTGTGTTAATTCTATTTGGAATAGAAATGAAATAATGAAATTGACCAAAAACTCTTTGCACATGCCAGAATGGAAAGATAGTGATGCCGCTGATCTTTCTAATGGAGATTGTTCATATGAATTTATAGATATTAATACTAAAAAAATATATTGGATCACTAATAATGCTTATGACTGATTATTATTCAAATGATACAGGTATAGTAGAATGGTCAGAATATCAATCTAAAACAGAAGCACCTGTTTTTTCTGAACCGATATCTACTAATGGTCAAAAAATTATATTCGAAAGCACTATTTTATGAAAGATATAAATGCCGACACTCAATTTGACGAAAATGAATTAACAGATTATCCTTATTTAGGTATAGGTAGAAAACCAAGACCCGGAAAAATGATATCCGAAGAAGTATTAGAGAAAATAATAGGAGGATAATTTCTATATTAAATAAAATATTAAGTAATACATGTTAGTAAAAGAATTAATTGAAAAATTAAAAGAGCAAGATCAAGAAGCTCAAATAGTTTTTTGTGATAGAGCTGGGCTTATTAATGATTTAGTATTTGATAGAATATTTTCAGATGAATTTGAAGGTAGAAGAATTGTACCTTTATTTATAGGTCCAAGATATTTTGAAAAGGAGACACCAGAAATAGAAACTAAAGATGAAAATAGCGATACTAATTAATCCATTAAAATCATTACAAGCTAATATTATACTTGATCAAACGCCTTTCAAGTATGATATTAGCTCTATATCTGATAATAAACGATTTATCCCATCTGAAGATTTTTTTGGATTTTGTCAAGATTTGTTAGGAGATCAATTTGGTAAAAGAGAGAATTGCTATGTTGTGTGTCTTGATATAGATAATGAAGATTCACTTATAAATCCGATAAGTTTGGTGTTATCTAATTTTGTAGAAAACATAGATAAAGATTTTAAAGAAAATGAAAATAACAGATGAATATGTCTTTTTTTATAAAGATTGGTTAAGTAATTATCAAAGAACCAGTTTTGTTGCTAATATAGATGATATTCTTGGTAAGACTGATGGTTTGATGAAAGAATTGTTTACATCAACTGAACAAGGATTTATGTTTATTAAAGCATTGTATTTTAATGATTTAAAAACTGCATCAAAAATCATTAAGACAAATAATCCGGCCGAATGTCGTAAACTTGGCCGTCAAGTTAAAGGATATAATGATGAAGCTTGGGATAAAATTAGATATGACGTATTTTATTATCTTAACCTTGAAAAATATAAGCAAGATAGACAATTACAATATCTTTTATTAGATAAGAAATTTGATCATAAAATTTTTGTTGAAGCTTCTCCAATAGATAGGATTTGGGGTGTAGGTTATGCAGAAGATGATGATAGAATTGAATATCGAGAATTTGATTGGGGTAGGAACTATCTTGGCAAAATCATAACTAATATTAGAAATAGAATATTACTAAATAAATTAGAGGATCCAAATTGGAATATTTACAATTATTGGGGTAAAGGAGATGAAAGCGATAGGTAATCTTTTATTGATAATTATAATAGCAATTTGTATAATTATATTTGCAAGTTAAATGATAGAGTGGAATAAATATTTTGACCATATATACTGTATTCATTATAAACCTCATGTTGAAAGATTTGATGAATTAAATGAAGAATTAAAAAGGGTTAGAATATTAGATTCAGGTATATTTGAGTATTTCTATAGTGATGTAGATAAGACAAAATATAAAATACCAGCTAATAAAGTTACAATACATCACAAAAGATGTATTTTAGATGCTTTAAGTAATAAATATGATAGAATATTGATTTTAGAGAATGATATAAGATTCTTGAAAGATTTATCTATTATGAAAAAATATTTAGAGCAAATACCTAAAGATGCTGATATGGTATGGTTTGATTATATATATGGATATGAATTATCTGAAATTGATAGATATAAAAAATTAGATAAAGATTCTCTATATATAAATGTTGGACATGAAAATAGAATATTTTCTGCCGCTTGTTATATGTGTTCTAATCAAATGCAAAGACATTTGCTTGAATGCTATTCAAGATATCAAACCACCCCGGATTATTTTACTTGGTACAATCCTTTTGCACCTGACCAATTTAGAGATAAATTATTAAATAGGTACATTGTAAATAAGAATATTGCTATTCAAAAGGTATTTGATGATAATCTTAGAGCTACATTACATGGAGAAAATAATACATATAAAAGATATACATATCAAGGTTTAAATTTGGAAGACTATAATATTTAGTCTTCCATTTATTTTTTAAATGATTTTAACATAAATTTTTTATATAATATTTGAAAAAATAATTTTTGTTTCTATATTATATATGTAAAACAAATAAAAATAAAAACAATGAATAAAAGAAACAAACCCCCGCCCACCCAAATAGATTTATAGATAATGATAATGAATTTGAATATATTAATGAATCTTAAATAATTTGAAACATGATAAAATCTAGAGATCGACCCTGATTAAGATATATATGATATAAATTGATGATAATTATTAGAATAAATGAAAAAAACTAACGAAGGAGATAGAAAATCCGGTGGAAAGTTTTCCAAATATTTGGTTTTAGATCCACCTTAATAAAGTCCACAACTATGGCACGAGCATCCCCCAAATAAAATAAAATATTTTTTAATTCTAAATTGTACTTAAACTATTTTATAAATATAATAAGAGACGAGAATTATGTTGTGAAACATACGTCTTTGTATCACCACATTAGACAATATATCCAAGAGTTATATAGATGGCGCTACTAAATACCGGACATTCTCGATTAGCGAAGGCGTTTGCCATCAATAATCATTTATGAGATCTGCATGGAGATACGGTCGCAACCAAGTTTAGTTGAGGAATATTAATGGTGATTTTGATGAGGACTCATAAGAGTCCTCTTTTTGTGTAATTATATCTCTATTTTTACTATTTTAAATTTAATCATTTGAATAATAGTGTATGACATCAGACGTAATTATAAGTAGAGAAATTATTGAAAATAACATAAAAGATTGGGTATTCGAAAAAATTAGTGAGAAATTTGAATTTAGACAACACCAATTAGAATGTATTGTTAATATTATTGATAATATCCTTTCTCATGGTAATCACAATTATGTGGTTGAGGCTCCTACCGGTTCTGGTAAATCTTTAATTAATATAATAGCTGCTGGAGTTTTGGCAGATTATTGGGATATTACTTCATATATTCTTGTTTCAGATTTATTTTTATGGGAACAGTATTCTGATTTCTTAGTAAAGCATAAGAAAACAGGAATTGCTATGCTTAAAGGTAAGATAGGTAATTATAAGTGTATGCTTAATGGTGAAGATATTACTTTAGCAGATTGTACACTTTCTGGTTTATCTTGGGCCTCTATGTATAATTTAAACACAATCAAAGAATATGGATATGATTGTGCTCATTCATGTCAATATGTTAAAGCACGTAAAAAAGCAGTTAAGTCTAAAGTTTGTTTAATGACATATCAGTTATTTATACAAACATTCAAGATGATTAACCCAGATGATAATAATCCATACCAATTCAAATATCGTGATGTGATATTCTGTGATGAGTGTCATAATATTCCAAGTATTGTAGAACAAAGAGTACATGCTCATATTAAAGAAAAAGATCTTAAAACTTTATTGGAAATTTATGATTATGTAAATAATAAAGAATTAGATTTATTTGAAAATCTTGAAGAGGATCAATCTAGTAAACCATTTATAAATATGACCCGTCAAGATGTTATAAATGAATTTAATGAATGTTGGAAAGTATTAAGTAATCCAGAATCACGAAAAGATGAAGATATGATATATCGAGAAAGATATGATGTATTGATTCAAAAATTCGTGCCAGTATGTGATGATATTAGAAATAAGATTACTTTAATGAAGAAATCTAAACAACACTTATCTAAAGAGGATTTGCATATGTTTAGTATTTCTAATTGGTTTTGGGATTATGCCCTTGAATTTGGTGAATATTGTGGACTTATTTCATTTTGTGGTAAAGAATATCAATTAAAAGAAATTGCTCCTGATAATAGAAAAGAAGAAGGTCCTGTTTGTACTTTTAGATGCCTTAAAGAAGATTATTTAGTGTATAAATATTTGTTAACAAAAGCTCAATGGAGAGTTATGTTATCTGCTACTATTGGTGGTCATGAGGCATTTGATGAGAATATGGGATTTACTTATACAGAAGATCAAAAATCTTTAATGGAAGTTATACCTTCAACTTTTGATTTTACTGAGTCACCAGTTCATTTCTTGAATAAATTCAAAATGTCATTGAAAGAACGTGATATTTCATTTGGTCATCTCAAGACAGTTATATATTCTATTTGTAATACCAAATTTAAAAATCAAAGAGGAATGATACAAACAGGATCTTATGATATTGCAAAAAGATTATATGACCAAGCACCATTAGAAATAAAACAAAGAATGTTGGTTTATAATGGGTCAAGAGAAAAGAACACGATGATTAAAATTCATCAAATGTCAGATAATACAATATTGGTTGGACCTACATTGAATGAAGGTATTGATTTACCAGGTGATGAATGTAGATTTATTATCATTATGAAAGTCCCATATCCAAGTCTTGGTGATAGATATGTAAAAGAGAAAATCAAGTTTTATCCCTTATGGTATAATTCAACAACATCTAATGAAATTATCCAAGGTATTGGTAGAGGAGTAAGATTTGATGGTGATTGGTGTGTCACATATATATTTGATGCTTGTTTCTGGAATTTATATTGTTCCACTAAAGAGCAATATTCACAAGAACTCCAAGATAGAATTAACATAATTTAATTAAACATATCAATTTTATATACTATATTAAATTTGTATAAATTAATTTAGTATGGAAAGAACTGGTAAAATGTTGATTACTCTCAAGAATGGAGAGCAAAAATGGATGACTAAACGTGAATTTAATAATTATAAAAAACGTTTGACATCTCTTAAAAGTTTATATGACCAATATGTTGATTATGGTTTTATAAATAATGCTCTATCTATTCAAGAAAAGGTACAAATGGTGGTAGATATGGGTGTTGAACTTATGGGCATTATAGGTACAACAGCTGATAAGATTACTATTACAGGATATAATTCAGTAAAGTCCCAAGTAAACAGAAATATTACCAAAGAAGATTTTGTCAATATCGTAAAGTTTGTTTGTACCCACGAAGATGGTGAAGGAGTAGATGATGCTAAATTAACATCTAAGATGCTTAAAGAAATTGATGAGAGTGTTTTTAAAATCAATTTCAAACAGGTATTTTATAATCAATTTATAGAATTCAATGACTTTGCTGTAGTAGAAGATCCTAAAGATGTAATATTTCCAAAAATTAAATATTCTACCAATAACAAGAAATTCAAAGAGATAGTAAAGTCATGTGCTAAGGCTAGAAAATATCTTGATCAAAAACTTTGGCCGCAATATAAAGAATATGCTGCTTTGGCAGAATATATTACAGAAGGTGATCTTACTTATGAAAGATACAAGAAATTAGTTGATTATAAGTATTATACCGGTGATGAAGATAAGCGTTTTCAAGGACAAGATAAGAGATGGGAAAAACTTGTTGAGAATTTCTTGAATGCATACAGGCTTTGTAAGAAATATGGATATAATTATTTTGAACAAGTTGAAAATGAAATTTATAACAATCTAGCAGATGATAGTATTGTATAATAATGATTGTATAGATATATTAAAGAATATGGTTGGCAGTAATGTAGTTGTTGACCATATTATTTGTGATCTTCCTTATTTTCAAATTGTCAAAGATGATTTTGATAATCAATGGGATAGTGTTGAAAGTTATGTAGGTTGGTTTAATAGTTTACTTCAATATCTTAAGCAAATTATAAAACCAGGTGGTAATATTATTTTATTCTGTTCAAGGCAAAATATGTGGAGAATGTGTAGAATGCTTTATGAAAATGGTTTTGAAGAGAATAGAACAATTATATGGGCTCGTAAAAGAGGGTTTAACAATACAAGAGGAAAAGCTTTAGCAAGTGGTTATGAACCGATTTTATTTTGGTCGAAAGGAAAATCATCAACATTCAATTCTATTAAAATCAAATCTAATTTAGATAGACCAGAATATAAAACCGGTACTCTTAAAGATGGTATAACATTATCTGATGTTTGGAATGATATACCAGCTCTTCCTCATAATTCTAAAGAAAAGGTAGATCACCCAACACAAAAACCAATTAAACTTATGGAACGTATTGTAACTTTATTTACAAATGAAAGTGATACTGTTCTTGATTTTTGTATGGGATCAGGTAGTACAGGAGTAGCATGTTTAAATCTTAATCGAAATTTTATAGGAATAGAGAAAGATTTAAAATATTTCAATATAGCTAAATCAAGACTTAATTATGGATTTTAATGAAATGAATGAAGATGAATATTTTTATAAAGATTTAGAAGAATATTTTCCGATAGATTTATTAACACAAGAAGAAAGAGAACATGCTATTCAATTAAATAAAGAATGTGGATGGTCTCAATCAGTTAAATATATTAAAGAATGTCGTTCTGATTTTGGATTAAAAAGTTCTAAAATTTATTACGATTTGTATATAAAGGAAAAATAATATGGGATGGATTAAAAGACTATTTTGTAAACACGAATATGAATTTCTTCGCAATATTTATGGTGATGAAATAAATTATTGTGGAGGATATCGTTCTATTTGGCGATGCAAAAAATGTGGAGCATTAGAATATAGAGAAAATTTACAGGTTTTTCCAATGATGCAAAAACTTGATAAATATTATGATGAATATTATAAAAATAAATATCAAAAATGGCAGAATTTAAGAAGAGATACATTAGATAAAATCACCGATGAAATGATAAAAGCCGCTAAACGTGGGGAATGTTGGTATGATGCTATAATTGTTTGTGAAGAAGAATTTGATGATAAATACTATTTTGAAAAATGGCTAGAAGAAAATAAATTAAAAGTTGAAATTGAACTTTACGATCAAAAAGAAAAAACAGATAAGATTAATAAATATAAATTTCATATTCGTTGGAAATATCATTATTAAATATGAAGATAGATCATAATTTACTTTGTTTGATTAATATTATCTTTTTAATATTATGGATGGTTGGTTTAATGGCTTATTATTGTACATTTAAACCTGATGTATTAATTACAGATACTTATTTAAGGGAATTATTACTCGTTGGAACAATTCCTCCTATTATTTCCACTATTTACATGTTAATTGATAAAAATAAATAATATGGGTAAATCAAAATTTCAAACAGTTTATGGGGTAAGAATTTTCCCTATTGAGTATTTAATAGATGAAGAACTAACTGAATCTGATTTGACTTGGCTTTTTGATAAAGGTTCTAAAAGTTTACTTTATTCAATCATCCTTGGTATGTTCAAAGTTATAGGAACAACTAAAAGAAATTATCAAATTATCAAGATGATTCAATCTGATGATAAATGGTATGAGAAGTTTAATTGGTCTAAAGAGCAATTTGAAACGTATGAAGAAAAAGTAGCTTTGGCAATAAAAAATCTTTACCAATATAGTTTAGAAGAATCTAGAATAATGGCTCAAAATATTATGTCTAACTATTCAATAACTGTAAAATGAATTTAACAAATATTCCTATTAAAGTTCAAGAATGTCTTGGGTATTATGTATATGGTTTGAAAGACCCAAGAACTAATGAATATTTTTATATTGGTAAAGGAAAAGGTAATAGAATATTACAACATCGTCAAGAAGCTTTAAATACTGATCATACAAATGATAAATGTGAAATCATAAGAGATATTATAAATAATGGATTGGAGCCCGAGCTTGTTATTTTACGTCATAATATCAAGACAGAATCAGAAGCTTATGAGATGGAATCTCTTTGTATCAATCTGTATAATGATATTTGCAAATCAACTCAGCTATCTAATGCTGTAAGTGGTTGGCACCAAGATGATTTTGGAATACAATCATTGGAAGACATTATTTTAAAATATGATTGTCCTAATGTAGAATTTCCACCAAATGACCCTAACCAATATGTTTGTTTGAATGCAAATCATTCATATGTGATTGCTTCTAAAAATCACAGAGATATTTATAGATATATAAAAGAATATTGGATATTGAATTTGAAGAAGGTTCAAACAATAGATTATGTATTAGTAATATATAAAGGCATAATTCGTAATGTATATAAACCCACATGTTGGTATGAAGCCGTCAAGCCATCTGATTATTATAAGACGGCTTCTGGAAAAATGATACCAAAATTAGGGTTTGATGGTATTGAGGTAAAAGACTCACCTCTATTAAATACTAATATAGAGCATTTAGTAACATTCAACCAACGTGGTGCAGTATACTATAATTACGAAAAAGGAAAGAAAATTAAAAAATCAAAATTAAATATAATTTAGTCTATTCACATTTCTATATTATATATAATTCACAAATATATAGTGTAGAAATGTGAAATATTTTGTAGGTATTGATCCATCTATTAATAGTACTGGTATTTGTATTATGAAATATGATGGAGATGTTAAAGTTAGAGAAGATTTTATTATATTGAAGCCATATAATAAAGAAAAATCTGAAGACAAACAATTAACTAAGAAAGAAAAAATTGCAAATGAAGATTTATCTATAAACTTTGAATATATGTTTTATGATCATGAGGATTATTTAAAGTATGAAGATAACTTATTTGCAGAATATTGGAAAACTTCTAATATGGTAAACTTAGTTACTAAGGTTAAAGAGATAGTAGCTGATTTTACAAAAGATAATAGAGAATCTTTAAATATATTGATAGAAGGTATTAGTTATGGATCTAAGAACAGAACTAAATCTATCTTTGATTTAGCAGGACTTAATTATATGGTTCGTAATTATTTTATCAATAGAGATTGGTGCAATTTTTGGATAGCAACTCCAACTTCAATCAAGAAATTTGCAACTGGTAATGGTTTAGCTAAAAAGGAATTAATGTATAGCATATTTGAGAAGACTCACCCAGAATATATGATTATTCCTAAGATTGATGATATAGCTGATGCATGGCACATGGCATTATATGTTAAAAAAATTGAGGAGCAATATTCCTGAATGCCCAAGGTTTAACAAATGTTAAAGGAATATAAATTCTATTATAAAACAAAAAAGGAAGCACCTGTGTGCTTCCTTTTACTTATTTGAATAATTAAACTTATTTTGTATCTTGTTTTTCAAGAATTGCAAGATCTTTAGCTACTTTATTAAGAAGAGCAATTTTTACAGGATCATTCTTGTAAGCTTCAGCTAATTGAGCGATCTTCTTCTTACGAACATCATATTGAGCTTCTTTGTTAGCTTCAAGTTGTTCACGAATTTCTTTAGCTTCAGGTGTTTCCATTTTCTTGCAATCTTCGTTGATTCTTTCTTCAAACATAGTATTAAGGTTAATACCAGAAACTTTCAATACATCTTTAAGAGCTTCAGCCATATATTCATAGTTTTGGCAAGATGAACCAGCATTAACTGAATGGAATACTGTTACATTAACATTATCTTTAGCTTCAGTAATAGCTACAAATGTACCATTTGCACAGTTAAGAAGTTTAACATTGTTAAGTACACAAATGTTTTCCATGTTCTCAAATAAATCAGCGCAATTAGAAGCAATATTCATAAATGCCATCTTTTCTTGAATTGGCATAGTCTTTGAAAGCATATTAGCATATTCACGGAACTTAATTGATTCAGTGAAAGTTTCATTGATTTTACCCTTTTCAAAAGTAATAGACTTTTCAAATTTATTCTCATCAATTTCTTTATCAGCAATAGTAATCTTATTCAAATCACCATGTGTACTTCTAAATTCATATATAAGATTATTGTCTTCATCTCTCTTAAATGATTCAAGAAGTTTGTTATATCTAGCAAATGCTTGGTCATCACATTTAACTTGATTAACTTTACCTTCAGAAATCTTATAAGATGTACCATTAATCATGAAAGTAACATCTTCACCTTCTTTAATAATATATGAAATAGGAGAAGTTACTGTATATTGATTAGTATAAGCTTCTGTAACATTAGTCTTATACACTTCTTTACAAACTTGTCTGAATTCTGGAATATATTGGATATTCTTCAAAGCACCAGCTTTAATATAAGATATTACATTAGATTCATCCATTTCTAAAATCTTTTCAACTTGTTGTACACCTAACTTATTGATGTAATTATAAGTTGAGTTGTTGTTAGAAATACTTTCACATGCAGAAGCAAGTTTCCAAGAAATGTTATTTTCGTTAATGAACTTATTTACAGATTCCAATATACTCATCAAACCTGTATCAAAGCTTAATTTAGATGCTTCAAGAACGAAGCCATTAACTATACCGCAACTTGCAGGATTAGTGTACACATATGCACGATAGTTGTTCAAAATCTCCTTACCTGCCTCTGTGATAGCTTCAGTTGAATTAATCTTTTCAGCAAAGTTAAGGTCTTTAAGTAATTTTATGCTCATACTTTATATATTTGTTATATTTTTGTCGGTATCATATAGTTATATTTAATAATATAACTATTTATATAATAATAAAATTTTTATTCAATTATTTTATAAGATTTACATTTTCCAACCCATAGTAGTTCCAATAGCACCCATTACTAAACGAGAAGTAAGTAATGAACCAAATGAACCTTTTGGATCAACTCCTAAAGCTTTACAAATAGCACCACCAAGTTTTGGACCTAAAGCAGCACCTAATACAGCACCACCAATAGCACCAAATATACCTTCATTAATTGGTGTTCCATTTTCTTTAGCTTCATTAAGTTTTTGTATTATATCATCATATGTCAAATCCTCATTTACTGGATTTGCAATTTCTTCCATTGACTTCATATTAAAACTATTTATTTAATTTATTCCAAATTTTATCAAATGTCTCTTTGTCAGGTATAGGTATGAAACATCTATCAATAAATACTCCAAGTATATATTGCTCATTTTTAGTTTTCTTACCACTCATATAATCTGCTAAGAACCCATCATATAAACCAACATTTTTAGAATTATCTGTACTGTTGTTTGGATCCCCAACTTCGATATTCAAAGAGTCTAAAGTAGCCCAAGCCATACTTGAAAAATTAATATCTGTTAAAAACATTGGCTCTTGTGAATGTTTACCAGAATTTGCATCCCATTTTTCAATACGTTTAGCAATCATTGATAACATTGAGTTTTCACCATCTTTGAACATTGATATAATTGATTGTTCTTTATCTTCGGTAATAATATCTTCTATAGTTCTCATTTTAAATATTGTTTATATATTAAAAATAATTCTTTTTTATAGTTTCTTTTATATGTGAGATATTAGATACTTTATCATATAAAATTTCTGGGTGAATGGTATTTGAATATTTATGTATAATTTTTCTAATTATTTTATAATCTCCAAAAGTTATGTTATTAGAATTCATCAAATCCCATTTTCTAAAATATATTTTCAAAATATTCATTATAATTAAAGCTCCTAATGCATTAGTATGATGTTTTTGAATATCTTCTATATCTCTTGAAAATGCATTTAATTCATAAAATTTATGTATCTTAAAAAAATTTATAACCGGTTGGTCGATATTAAAATATTTTATATTATTCTCTAAGCATCCTTGTTTATATAAATCTTCTAATTCTAAACATCTTGGTTTTATTTTTATTACACCATCATCATAACGTGTAAATGGATATTGTCTACATAAATATTTTTTTCCTTGTGGCCAATATCTACATAATATACCTAAATCAATTGAAATATCATCTTGTTTTTGATCTCTTAGGGTATTAGCCCCATCCATTATAAAAATTATATCATTATCTGTTGGGTATACTGCTTCAAATTTATGTAATATATGTGTATGCCAATTTAAAGATTTTCCTGATTGTGAAAAATTAATAAACTCAATATTATCTTTTAAAAAGAATGGAATATATTGTGCATAAGACATATATGTTATTATATCTTTATGATAATAAGAATGACTATCACCAATTAAGATAAATTTTCTAGTATTAGTTATTTTTTCTTTATTTATTATTTCGAAATTATATTGTTTTTTTCCAAATACAAAAAATTCAATATCTTTTTCCTTTAACCAACCAGGTTGTGTATGTCTATAAATCCAATTATGATAATTAAATATAATTGTATTTCTATCTTTATTTATATGGCCATAATATAAAACACAATTTTTCATACCAAATATTATTATATCATCTGGTTCTTTTATATCTAATAATTTAATTGTAAATTTATATAAACCTACTTCTTCAGTCATGAAATGTTTTAAATATATATCTTTCTATGTCTTCTATATTTAAAAATAAAAAGGAGTAATAAATACTCCTTATATTTTAATATTTTTTTCCTCCACGTTGTGCTTGTAATTTCATTTGTTCTTTAATCATTGACTTACAATCATCATCAGAAAAATCTGGCATCTTTCCACAAGATTCAAAAATTTTAGCACATATTGTGAAAGTACGAATAGAAACTTCCATCTTAGCATTTGATTCAAGCATTTCTATAAGATAATCATAAGCTTTTATCTTAGATTTAGAGCTTAAATGTTCGGGATCAAGAGCAGGCATAAGTTTTTTGATAATCTTAAGAATATCTTCTGTTGTGAAGTGAATATCTTGCACAAATGAACGTCCACGAAGAGCAGTATCTAATTGACCAGCATTATAGTTTGTGATAACTATTATACCACCTCTATAATAGAATCTCTTAGGAAGTTCTTCACCATCATCATTCATAATCTTACCAGAAACACCATAAGATACAAGTCTTCCTTCATCATCGGATGTACTATCAAGTGCACCTTTCAAAATATTTATACAATCTTCAGGTGCTTTAGGTCCTACCAATCCATCGGCATCATCAATTACAACTATTTGACCTTTATCTTGATATTCATATAAAGTACAATAAAGAACACGAGGAGTACATTTACCTTTAATTGTAAACATACCATGACCTTCATGATAATCATGTGCTTTAAGTTGTTGCTTAATACGATATGTTTTACCTACACCAGGAGCACCACAAAGAATTACAGATGGGTTAGTTCCATCAATAACCATATTTACATAAGCGGCCATCTTTTTGAAAACTACATCTGGGTCTTCTCTTTCTTGTTCAAATTCCTTTTCAACTTTTTGTTCATCATCATCAGGAATATAAGATACTGATAAGTTACGTTTCAAAGCAACTTGAAGTTCTTCCATAGTAGAAGCTCCACCTTTAATAGCTTTTACTATTTCATCATATTCATCTTTTAAATTATTAAAACGTTGTTTAGCTTCTGGAGATTCTTTTCTATGTAAATAAGCTTCATCTCGTTCAGCACGTTTTCTATTCTTGTAATCTTTTACTTCATCATCTGCTTCTTGAATATTCAAAAGATATGCTTCATCAATTATTTCATCTGACATATTTTCTAATATCCTATAACTAAGTGCTCCTACATAATATAAAGATTCTTTAACACCTTGTCCTTTGAATACAGATCTACCTAAATCTATAGCTTCTTTTTCTGATAAATCATATTTTTGGTTATTTGCTACAGTCCATATAATAGGTAAGAAATAAACAATTGATTTACCTAAAGTATAAATTGTTAATGATGATTTTGATTTACCATTAAATAAAAGCTCAAGGTCTTTGAAAAAGTCTATTGAATAAACTTCTGTTGTAGATGAAGATTTAATCCAGTTAATTTGGAATAAAGATGTTTGCCCATATTTCTTTCCATGAAGAACCATGAATTGTTTAGAATAAACTTCTTTATCACCAATTTTATTAAGAACTATACCTTCTAATGGGATTAAACCATCTATCTTGTCAGTAAGTACTTTAATAATCAAATCTAAAGCTTTATCAATATTCTTTTCAGAAAAACCTTCATTAATATTAAATTGTTGACGTTTATCTATAAATTCTAAAAATGTTTTTCTCATTTTTTATATAAAATATATTTCGACTGGTTGTAATTTTATAAAATCATTCTTATTATCTAATTGTTTCTTATTTGGATAATATTTTATAGATGATATTATAGGCATTTCTAATTTACTATTCAAAGATATGTTTCCAAATTTATCTAAACCTGGTTGCATATCAGATTCATACATAACTTTTCTCTTTACATAATCAAATGTTCCATTTATCTCTTTGAAAACATAATCATAATAATAAGTATTATAATAGCAACTTTCTGCTAAATCAGAATAAAATGTTATTTCTAATGATTTAATAGATTTAATATTATCTAAAAGATATTTGGTTAAATCAGATTTAGGTATAAATTGAGTGTTAGTTAATTTATTCATGAAATACAATGCTATATACCTTTTAATAGTGGTTTTTATAGCATCTCTTTCATAGACATTATCTAATTTCACATAACACATAATAGCAAATTTTCTAATAATTGGATCTTCAAACCTAAGAGTAATTCCAGCAAATGATTTTTGTGAATTATCTAATGTATTTTGAATCATTTCTTTTTGTGATTCATCTAATAATATCTTATTGTCGGTCAACTCAAAATACTTTTCTGGATTACGTAATTCTTTAGAAAGATTTTTAGTACATGAGGCAATTACATACATAGAGTTTGTTTCACTCCAACAATTTACAGTACCTATAAAAGAAAATCTCTTGAAGAATAATTCAAAATTATCTTTAGATGCTAATACTAAAGATCTTGAATTTTTACCTACCATATTACGTATAAATTCAATACTATCTGAATTAGTTCCACCAGATACACATTTTTGTAATTGCAATATCAAATATCTATTCAAATCTATATTGTTACCAAATACATCTTTACCAACAGCGGCAAATTTGAAATTAGTTACTTCATCTGGTAAAATATTTCCAGTAACACCAGCATGTTTTAAATATTCAACTCTTATATTTTGACCTTCAATAAGCTTAGTGCCATATATTCCATTACCAAAAATTATATTAAAAGTATTTTCATAACCAACTTCACAAATATATTCATTTCCATTTTCTGACATATCATAAAGATTAGCTACTTGTTTATATTCAACACCATCTACTAATACTTTAAGAGATTCTTTATCAAATAAATCTATAGAATATACACTAAATGTCTCTAATGGTTTTCCTTCTGATACAAAATTATGAACCGAAATGTTTCCTTGGATGATTTTAAATTCATGGTTAATCAATGGCTTAGAAACATCAACAACATAATAATCAGTTGGCAATTCAATCAAATATGTTACACCAGTATTTTTATTTATAATTGGAGTATAATTTTGAATATATATTTTAGTTGTATTAGAATCTAATCCATTATTTAATATCAATTTACAAAGAATTGTTCCTCTAGCTGCTGAACCATAAAAAGCATCATAACCGGATATCTTAGCTAATGAATAAACAGATTTTTTACGTGTAGCAGTAAATATATTTTGCTCATTCAAAGCATCTTCAATATAAAACATCATATTTTGCATTACACCCTTAATACCATCAAATATTACTCCAAATATTTGAGTATGAGTATATTGCAAACCAAGATTATTAAATGTCTTTGATAGATATGATCTTATTGTTTGGTCATAATTATCAAAACTAGTTTGTATAATATTAAATAACTTCATTATTTCAAATCATAATTTCTATATTTTGTTTCTAATCCATCATTTACTCTAATTTGAACGTGATACATACCATCATATTCATAATTAATAACATTAACTTCTACTTCAACAGTTAATTGACTTAAAAAATAAGTTTCACTAATTTTCTCATATATATAATTTCTTAAATCATTTGGTGATGGATTCATTTGCCATAAGAACTGTGTCCAGTTTGTACCAAATTCTGGATAACTTATTAGTTCTGTATTTTCGGTATTAAACAATAAATCTAATTCTTGTAAAGCTGCATCTAATTTTGTTTTAATAAATACACTATTATCTAAAGCTAAATCAATCATAATTATCAATTAATAAATTATCCATTTACCAGATGAGATATATTCATCATCTTGGTTAGTGATTGTATATACACCAGAACCTTTTTGGAATAAGTTGCTATTCAATGAGAAAATCACATAAATATCATTTCTACCAAATTCAACAAACTCAATTCCTTCAATAATAATCTTAAATGTATCAACTTTATTCATATAATTACCCAAGTTAATACCAATATTTTGAGTTAAGTTAGCTCTCATCTTAATATTTTGCAATTCTTGAGTACGATAGAAAATAGGTTTATAAATAATGTTATTTACACCTACTGAAGATACATGTGAATTATTATCTTCTTCTTTTTTAATAATACAATTTATGTTATTAATGAAATTAAATGGTTGTATCATTGTATTATCTAATTCTTCATTAAATACCTTTTTAGCTGATTCTATAGCCTTGTTAAAATATTCATTGTTTTGCTCTCTTGAACTATTTTTGATAAATTCAACAGCAGTATTGAAAATATCACTTATATGTTCTTTAACATCATTCTTGTCACCATTTAACTTGATTTCTTTCATATCATCATTTATATTATTTAATACATTAAAGCTAAAAATATTATCATCGTTTATAATATACTTGAAATATTCTTTAGTTATAACAACTGGGTTACTATAAATTACCCTATTTAATATTCTATCTATGAAAATTGTACGGGCAATCAATAAATCTGTCAATTGATACCAATGGTCATAGATATTGTTTATATTAAATGAGAAGTCATCTAATTGACTAAAATCAACAGAAACTGTTTGGTTGTATACTAAATTTTTGAATTGTCCATCAGAAGCTATTTGAATTCTAAAACCTAAGAAATCCATTCCAGTCTCAAAATCTTCTTCGACTTCCCAATCCCTTAATTCATCATATATTCCATCATAATTCAATTGAATCATACGACGTAATCTTTCTTCAGTTGAAATATCTTCTAATCCTTCCCAAATCAATTCTCCTTCTTCATCAACATATTGTCTTTTTACAACATAATTCTCAGTACCATCATGCTTGCCTTGGTTATCAAACAATACTAAGAATTTATTCAAGAAATATTCTTCTCTTTCAGGAAAATCTCTTCTAAGTTTTTCTACCCAATAATAATCATAATAATATTGGTCAATATTGTTATAATATTTATATGCTTCTTTAAATGCCTCAGAAGTTGTTTTATGATTTTTTATATATTGGTCTCTTTTAGGATATTTGAATTTAGAAAGAATAGATATTTTATGATTCTCATCAAATCCTAATTTAGCTTTTAATTGGAATTTACAATCTATATTATAGACATCAGTATATAATGAGAGATCTTTTGATAATTGATATGTATTGGTATTCGTATCAATTTTATCATAAGGGAAAATTGTTATATTAAAAGGATTAGTAATATAATTATTCTCTATAGATATTTGTTGATTCAAATATAATTTTACATTATGTGTCTCATGAGTTACTGGGTCTTCATCTTCTATAATTCTATATGGTTGTAACAAAAGATTCAATGGGACTAATTGGTTTTCAAACTCAAAATAAGTATCTTTTCTTGAACTAATTTTAAATTTCATATATCTTTCTGAATTTTCTGATAAGATGTTAGTTATGAAATTCTCATTCTTAGCAGATACTATTGTATTTAGATTTTCATTAAAATAAACATTGAATATTTTTTTACCATTATCAACTTTAATTAACTTAAACAAATCATCAATATTAGGTATATGCAATTCGATATATTCTGAATATGTTTGATTTTGATAAGTAATTTCAGTCTCTGAATTTGTAGTATAATTATTTAATGATTGACAAAAATAATACCAATGTATATTATTGATGTAGTTATCTATGCAAATTATACCTTTTAACTTTGTCTTGTTATTTGGGTGATAAATTCTTAATAAGTTACATTTAATACGTTTTGGTTTGTTTTCATAATCAACCAATGGATAAATATCATTTCCATATAAATAGTTTCCATCTGCATCTTTCTTGTAAAATGAATTCTTATTGAAATTCATATTAAAATCCATTGGAGTTACTGAATATCCTGTTATACTTGTATTTGGAATAGGAAATACTAATGATTTAACTTTTGGGAACATTTCATCATCACTATCATCTAATTCTTTACTTAAAGATTCCCAAACACTCTTTTGAAAAATGTAAATATGAGTATCATTAATAATGCTATTCATAATTGAAAAATTACGAATCATTACATACTCATGTGTTATATTATCAATGTTATCTGTATCTTGGCTTAATAAATCTATCAAATATTTATAATTGCCGATATTGACAAATTTTCTAATCATTTAACATTATACTTATTTATATATAAAAATAATATTCATAAATTATTTGCACAAAAATTTGAAATTTTTATTTTATATACTATATTTAATTATCAAAAAATAAATATTATTAAATAATGAGACCAAGAATCAATTCAACATTTGGTATAATTAAAAGAAAGGAACTCGATAACTATTTAACAGAAAATCAGGTATATGGTTTTACTGTTAAGGTTAATGAAAGTACTTTTATTTATAGTTACCATATAATGTTTAGAAATACAAGAGAGCAACCAGAAATGCTTTTTATCGAGGTCTCTAAAGCATCTAAATTAGTTCTTAAGGCATGGACTAATAAAGGTAAGAATTTCAAGACTATTGATGAACTTAAAAAATATACTAAAAGATGATATCTGAAAGGTTAAAATCAAAGATCAAGAAATATTATGATGAACGTCCATTCTATGATACATATCGTGGTTGGACAATTCGTAAGAGAGTTCAAGATTACCGATTACCTATAACAAAAGAAATCTTTCATACAGATATTTTTTACTGTTGTGATGTGACACCTGGATATAAATCTATTGAAGCAACACAATATGAAGAAGTTCTAAAATGGATAGATAAGCAAATTGAATTAGGAGAGAATCAAAAAGAAGATATAAACCTTATAATGGATTTATAAGGTAAACATAATAAAAATATTAACGTTATTGAATTTAATAATTCATATTGAAAATTAATTATGATAGGAACTATGACATTTAAGAAGTTCACTGGTGAAAAGCTGGAGAACGTATCTGACTACGTAAAGGAGTATGTAGCAGAGCACAAGGGTACGGACATCGAGATTATGATTGGTACTGACTCTCAAAACAAGGGTAGGCATACCACTTATTCAACTGTTATTGTACTTTACACACCTGGACATGGTGGACACTGTATTTTCAAACGTTGGAAGACAGATAAGGAAAAGGTTCGTCAAGTAAGATTGCTTAAGGAAGTTGAAGAATCTATTAATGTTGCGAATGAGCTTACAGAAGCCGGATGCCCAAAGCCAAAATATATTGATATTGACATCAATCCTAATCCACAATATAAGTCTAATGAGGTTTATGCCACAGCTAAAGGTTGGGTAGAGTCTATGGGTTATGAAGTTCGCTTCAAGACTATTGCACCTCTTGTTACATCAGCAGCTGACTGGCTTGTTAGAATGTAAAAAAATATATAAAAATACAAAAATAAAGGAGTAACATTTGTTACTCCTTTTTTATATTTATTTAATATAAAATCTTTGATTGAATATATTTTCTCTAATTTTGGTTTCAAGTTCATTTGGTATAAATTTTCCCATTTGAAAATAAATTTGATTATTAATACAATTAAATCTTGCTGTATAATATTTTACTTTTTTAGTATTAGAATATTCCGTTTCATTTGTATATATATAGTTATCAGTTTCTAAACGATATCTAACATTTGGTAATGATTGACCATCTTGACGCATTATTATATAACTATTATTGTCATAACATTGATTAACATATTCATGACCATCTAATCCGTATAAATATAATGGGTTAAATTCACCTTGAGTTAAAATTTCTGATGGGATATTATGATTTACAACATAAAAATCATTTTCATTATACATACCACCAGAGTCAGAAAATGTTTTATTTGTTATTTCAAAATATAATGAATTATTAAAATATGTATTTGGGTTAGCAAAAACATCAATATCACCATATTGTCCTTGAGAAGTTTTATAAACATCTTCTGATAAATTTTTAATATCTATTAAATATTCTAATACAACATTATTAGAATCATTATTTTGAATTGTAAATGTTGTTGATGAATATTCAGATAAAATTAAATTATCAATTATAATTTCACTATCATGATAAATACAATTTATTAAATTATTTTCTTTATCGAATATTTGTATATTATTTATATTACCTAAATATTTTTTATCCTTTTTAAATAAACGTAATTGATAATTAATTTCAAATGCTGAATTATTGGTTATACTTAATTCTCTTTGGTTTGTTAATTCTTTTACTGTTTCCACTGAAGAAATTTCTAAAATTTTTATAGATGAACCAGAGCCAGAACCAGAACCAGAACCACCACTTGGATAATCAGGATATGTATATTGTACATTTATAGAATTACTAACTTGATTTCCTTTTATATCAAAAATCATTATATTTGCATCTATATTATGTTGACGAATCATTAATAATTGGTTATTTAATTCTTCTATTGATAATGGTAAAGTATTCCATATCATATAAGAAGCCTCATCATTTACAATAATATAAAAATAAGGTATTGTTTTATTTATTTCTATATTATTAATATTTTCTATTTCTAAGTATATTTTATATTGATCTTGATTATATGATAATTGTATAAGATCTTCTGATGTTTCAATTTCAATTTGTTCATCATTGTCGGATCCTGAATCAGAACCAGAACCAGCATTAATAGGCTCTTCTACTTGCTCATCAAATGGAATAATTTCTCCACCATGATTTATAATATATTGTTTCAAATCATCGATATGATTGAAAATATTTCTAGGCTTGACAACTGGTACATATTTAGATGAATAGTAAACTTTTTCACATTCTTCTCCATCAAATAAAGCAGATACATTTACATCTTCTGCTCTACCTATTTTAAGACCATTGTCATTAAAGTTTTGGCCTAAATGTATAAGGGATATTTTTCTTAATGCCATATATTAGTTTATATTTTATTTAAAAATAATCAACAATTTCTGATAATTTATTTTCTAATTCTTTACTCCAACCTTCTACACTATTAGTTACAAATTTTATATTAGGATTATCTAAAGCCTTTTGAAACTCTTCTTTATATATTTTATTATTCCAAATTCCTAAACGAATTTCATCATCCTTTATAGGTTCTCCATGTTTGAAATAATTAAAGTAAATATCTTCTACAACATAACTTTCTTCAAACATATTAAATTTTTTCCATATTTCATTAATCTTGTTAAATTCAAAATAACATGGATAATGTATAGTATAATTATAATGAGGAAGGTTTTCTCTATTTAATAATTGTTTTGTTTTCCATTTATCATGACTCCAATATGAAACTGGTGATTTTTCATTACCTGTAAAATTATTAGCTCTATAATATATTCTTTTAATATCATCAATATTAAAAGGTTTTATAGGATAATAATCATCACATATCCATATAAATCCATCATATATTTTATGATATTGTTCATATATTACTTTAAATTTGTTTTGAATATCTATATGAGGAAAATATTGATTAGGTGTTTTCTTGAATAACTTGAAATAAATAAATTCCACCCAAGGAAATTCTTTTTTCAAATTCAAATCAAATTCACCTATAACTATAAAATGATATTTGAATTTACAGAATTTTTTCCAACCAGTTAATGTCAATCTAATTTCATTACCTTGTGCCCCATTATATTTATAAGGCATAACAACTAATATTTCTTCATTCATAAGGTTTTCTTTTAAATAATTCATATCAGGATTTATTTTGAAAAATGCTTCACATGTTCTTAGTTTACCAAAGAAATAACCACGTGACTTCATTTTCCAAACATATTCTTCCCAAGATTTTGTAATATAATGCCTTATATATATTTTATCAAATACTGGTTTATTTCTATTTTTAGTAAAATTAGTTCTACAAAAATTACAATATTTGCTTGGTTGGTGAGTATATAAGAAATAATTTTCTTGATAAGTATTTAAGTTATAACAAGTTTTAGTAAGTGATTGTGGAGTTGCACTCGGTACATAACCTTGTATTTCTTTAGTATATGTTTCTACAATTCCTTTATCTTTGTAATTTGGTTTATTAACTAATCCATTTGCTCCATAACATTTCCATTGCATTATAAAAGCATCATAATCATTAAATAAAGATATCACATTTTGTAGATTATTATTTTCTAATGTTATAAACTCATCATTATCTATTACAAAGCACCAATCATACTTTTTTAATGTTTTCAAATAAGATAATCCTTTTCTAATATAAATATATTGTGGATTATCATTATGATTGTCACTTTTAATTGTCTTTGATTTTATAACTTTATTTTTATCATCTCCACTTAATATAGATGTAATTGGAAGTAAAGTAACTTTATCATATTTATTAGTTATTCGTTCATGAGAATCACTACCAATATCTTCAAAAATAAAAATATGATCTATTCCTAAATTTAGATGATATCGAATCCATTCATCTAAATATTCATGTTCATTTTTTATAACTGTTAAAATACAAGATGTGTTCATACAAATGGGTTATCTTTTAAAGCTTCTAATATTTTTTCACAATATATACAATCTTCTCTAAAACTTAGAACTTGTGCAACAGTCAAATCAAACCATTCATTTTTGACATTAGATAAATGGTGTTTATTATGCATCATTTTCTCTATTTTTAATGGGTTATCTGTCTCATAATAAGAATGCAACCATATTTCATTAGGATTGCCTGTTTGAAGTTCTTTAATTCTCTTATTTATATCTTTTTGTTTGGTCATTCCTATCTTGAATTTCTCACCATCACAAAGTAGATAAACAAAACCTCTATTCATATCTATTAAATTTCAATATTTATATATTTAATAATATCAAATAAATTTTAATTACTCAATAATATTTTATATATACTATTTGAAATTTATAAAATAAATTCTATATTATATTTGTAAAACGAAATATTTAATAAGATGAAACAACTTATATCGGATAAAATGTTCATTAAAGCTCTTAGAGCTTATGGTGAAATAACACATAATGATTTAGTCAAAATTTTTAATGATTATGATAATAATCCTCTTATTATACATGATAAGGTAATTGATTCAATGTATGTCGGTAGAGGAGTTGGTTTATGTTTTTCTTATAAAGAAAATGGTAGAGAATTTGAGTTTTCTGACCAAAGTATCGAAGATTTTGAAAATGAAGATATAAAAAAGGTATATAACTATATAAAATAATATGAAGAATAGTCTTTATGTAAAGAACTCCATTGAAAATCTTAAGGAGTATGCAAAATCCAAAGGATTCAAGATTGTTTGGAGGAATGTAACAACCAACTGTGGAGATTTTTGTATTTTCATTTACAAGCTCAATACAGGTTATCATTCAAGGTATTTAGTAGGTTTTGATGGTGATTGGGATGCCACAGATAATCGTTCTTTCGACAACTGTTGGGAAGCTGCACATGAATATATAAGAAATTATAATAAGTAATTATGAGAGCAAATTTTCAATGGAATCCAGTAACTTGGGAGCCTAGAGATTTTAATGCACCTATATTGGCTTGGACAAACAACAATAAGTTGATTGTTTTCAAAGATACTAAAGGTTATTTAAATGGTGATACTAAACACCCATTTTCTAATTGGAAATGGTTGGTTGAAAAGTATAACATCAAGTTTTGGGTTTATCAAACAGCCGTTATCAATGAACATCCTTATGATTATGATGATTAATTTTTTCTAATATTATTTGAATTTTTTAAGATAGTTTCTATATTATATTTGTAAAACAAATAAATGATATGAAATACGTAAATCTTTCAGAACTCGAATTAAATAAGGATTACATTTTCTGTTGGCTAGATGGTGAGAATATCTTCAACCCACTTAATGCCATAGTTAAAAGTGATGGTTCAAAGAGGATTTTGGTAGACCCAGATGATGAGTTTTATGTATTTCATTTTCTTGAATTTGTAAAGGACAAAGAAGCAAGGTTACTTGTTTTTGATAATGTCAAAGAAGCTTATGATTGGTGTTGGAATGCTAATTTAAATAATTAAATAATATGTATCACGAATATTTAGATCATCACAATGAAAATTATACTGGTATCGAAGGATGCTACAATGGTATGGATGCTAATGATTATGCATTTGAGAAGGCTTTAGAACAACTTGAAAATTGTTAATATTATGGAAAGATCTGAACTTTGGGAAGTAATTGAAAATTTGAAAGATAGTTTAGGTGCAGAACAGCTTTTAGATGCTTTATGTATGTCACTTGATTCTGACACTCTTGAGGATCACCTTCGCTATATTGATAGAAATTATGAAACTAATTGTTTTGAAGATTAATATAATATGAAACTCATAAGTACATTACGATTAAAGACATCACTTGAGAAAACTACAAAAGTTATTTCAGAAGATTGTAGTCTTGGGCAAGCAATCACAATGATTGAATCTTGGTGCTACGATAATGGAGCAAATTACCCACAAACTTGTGATTTGTGGAAAACTGATGGAAATATTCGTGTACGAGTTACAACCCGAGACAATAAATATATTAATATTTTTGACATAACTGATTAAAATTAAATAATATGAACATTACACGTAAAGCATTAGAGTTTGAAAAGTGGTTTAATAGCCCTGAATTTCCTGAAAATTTAGAAAAGGCCGATGTTGAGGAATGCGTACTGGCTTGGGCTGATGCGACTGAAACTGATCTTGGTGATAACTTAAATGAGATTTGTGAACGAATTGTTGAACTTGGTATTTGCTAAATAAGTAAAAAATGAAAAAGAATAATAGTTTTTATTACTGCTTGATTTTCTTGGTATTGTTTTTGGTTTGTGGTTTGTTTGAAGCCGCAATTGTAACGTCAGAAACATTGTCATCAAATGGTGAGAAGTTTTTTTGGTCTGCACTTAATGTAGGCATTATGATTGGCATTCCTGTAGCAATAATTTCAGTTAATAAATTGTCAGATTAAAATGAAAAACTTGGTTAACGATTATTATAAGTACGAAGATTCAGATAAGTATCAAAAGACTTCAAAGAAGAATAACAAGAATAAGTGGAAGTAAAATGAGAAAGAAAGTTATTAAGAATTGGAAGGTTATTATACCTAACCTTGATAGTGTAACGGCTTTTAAGATTTTTAAAAATCGGACCATAGATGGTAAACTATATGATATCATTGGTCTTCGTTTGGGTTGGAGAGCTTTCCAGTCGGATATCAATTCTTTAGATAATGAGAGTTTTAGTTCTAAGGAGATATTATCAGATAAATGGGAAATTATGCTTCCTGATGACGAGATGGAAGCAATTCTCTACAAAATGAGAGATATGTATAAAGAGGAGCATTTTAGTGGATTAAGTTTTGATAAGATTGATAATATGTCCATTAGTGATCTTTATCATGCTCTTATAGATCATATGAGTAGTCTCGATGATATGAATAAATATCGTATTGCTAAGTGGATTATTGAAAATAAAATTTATAAGAAAGTATAATGGAAGCAAATATAATTAATTTGATAATGTTTGTTGTTACCCTTTTGATTTGGGTTATACTTATAACTCATAAACATTTTAAGTGGTATACACATCTATTAGCAGGTATTTGTGGATTCTTTTTGGGTCAAACCATTGTTGGAGTATGTGGGCATGATACATTGATTAGTTTGTTAATGAAATAATATTATGGATTATTTTGATAATATTGGAAACAAAATTGAAGTAGGGGATGAAGTATTAATCCTAGTTCCTAAAACTGATAAGACATATCGTCGTGGGACTGTTAAAGATTTTAAGAATGCATTCTCACATGGGCCAAATCATTTTCATTGTGAAGTTCTTGTTGAGTATGATGATGGTCGTCTTTATTGTAATCAATATAGATGGGATAGACAAGATAATACTCCTATAAAATTCACTAAGAAAGTTACAAAGGCATGGAGAAGTAATTCAGATATTGTAAAGTATAAACCTGAATATTTTAAATAATTATGAGATTTGGAAATGTAGCTCTTTATTGCAAAGGTTGGTATGCATATCGACATGGTACTTGCAAGAATATGTGGATGGACATGATTCATTGTATCAATGCTGATGGGTGGTCACTTTGGTCAAAGAAAGATGTTGTAGAATGGTGTATACATCGTCTTGATGCTATGCGAAATGATGAGAAACTTTATAATATTAGTAATCAGCTATCATTGTCATATTTTTGGAATGAAGTGAATGAAATTATTCGTAGAGATTCTTGGTACTATCATGAGGGTCTTGATTTTGAAGATGCCATCATTCTTCATTTTAGAAATATTATCTCTAATCTCGAAATGAAGTATTTCGATGAGATGCTTGTAAAGCCAAATGAGAATGTACTCCCATTGCATTATAGAGAGGCATATTATAATGATGGTAAATATAATTATAATCATGAACCGAGTTTTACATTTGCTGAGATGCATTGTGACGTAATAGATCGTATCAATGAGTCTTTTGCAGATTGTAAAGATCAAGAAATTGACGAAAATGAATTTGAGAAAACTGAAGCTTGGATTCGAGGAAAGAATTGGGAAGATGTAACTATCATTATTGGAACAGATAGTCTTCTTGATTGTGAAGAGGTGCAGCTTTCAGGAAATTTTCTCAATAATACTAATAATAAGCATTATAAAGATGATGATTTTCTTGATTTGAATATTTATGATCATACGGTGAATTTTGATGATAATAAAACATATGTATGTCGTGTCAAAAAAGAAATTGAACATTGGGAATGGGGAGATGATGTAAAATATAAATTGATGTCTGTATTGAAAGAAATTTAATTATGAAAGATTATTTAATGTTTTTTTGCTTTACCTGTATTTTTATATGGTTTTTAGTTTTTCATGTGGATGAACATAAAATGCATGAAGAAGTATTAGATTCAATTAAAAAAGTAGAATTGAAAATTGATACTTTACAAAATACTATGATAAAATATGAAGAAAATAATCTATAATGATATTAATGATGATAAGCAAAATCTTGTTTTAATTATTCGTAATATCATTCCATTTTATTCTAAGAAAAATTTTCATGTGAAAATCTTAAATTGTAATAAATGGATTACTGTATTAAATACAAGACCTTTGCAAACAGAATTTTATTCTCATGAAATATTTAGGCTTCAAGAAATATTGAATGATAGTGCAAATATAAATCTATCTTTTGGTAATTTTGAAATAGGAAGATTATCAATGGATCTTCTATTTAAAGTTGGTAATTTATTTTGTAAAGATGAATAATATGAAAGAATATGATCGGATAGGTACAGCCTATCAAGATTTAAAAGATCTTAAAGAAAAATATGATCAATGTCGTAAATATCAGACACAATTAAAGATGGATTATAATAATTGGCCTGGTCCTCCAGAATCATATTCTAAAAGAATATGGGAAGATTCTATATCTGAACAAATTGGAATTAATCGTGAAGAACTAAGAGATAAAGAAAATCAAATTAAAGAGCTTCGCAAGATTATCAAGAAAATGAATAGAGAACAAAACTTAAAGAATAATAAAAGAAATTCATAACATCTTAAATTATAATTAACATGAAAAATATTAAAATTTATTTATTGATTGCTTTGTTTAGTATCTTGTCATTTATTGGTGGTGTTACCATTAATTCTATGAATGCTTACCCAAGTCCTACCGAAATGAATTATGCTGGTAATATTCAATATAAGCGAGTATATGTAGATGGTAGATACTATGTTGTGTTTTGGAATTCAAATGGTCTTGCAGCTGTTAAGGAAAATTAAAGGAGTAACATTAGTTACTCCTTTGTTGTTTATACAATTTTATATCTTTTGAATTTCTTTCTTCTTTTATACATTTTTCCTGTCTTTATATCAATACAACATAATCCCATGTCACCACTGCCACCTTGTGTATTAGGTTCAGTTGGCATAGTAGGATTACCCATACCCATAGTATTAGTAGGTGTAGAAAATAATTCTTCTTGAAGATATTGTCTAATGTCTTTCATATTACCAATGGATGTCGTAATTCCTGCAAATAAATTTTAATACTTTTTCCAAATCATCATCTGATAAACCTTGGCATATTTCATCAAGTAATTTATCAGCTCCTAATTCTTCTTTAAGTTCATCAATTTTATCCCAAAGCTTCTTATCTGATGAACCTTCATTAATTAAATCTTCTATTCTTTTCATATATTATTTAATTTATTTTCCTTCAAAATACCAACGTGCTTCTGCTTGGCGTCTTTTAATCAAACCTGGGTATTTTCTACCTTGAACATCTGATAAATGAGACCAAGTATTTCTAATTGCAGGATTGTTTGGATTAGCAATAATCATTTTACAAATTTGTTTATTTAAGAATCCCATTCCAAAATTATAGCATCCTGAAGCTATTGCATCTTTTTGATTTTGATTTAATTTAACTTTATTTGCATTAGCCCACCTATCAATACGATTTGCCGTATATTTAGCATGTTCTAAGAAAAGACCTTCTAATTCTTTTTGTGTCCATGTTCTTTTTATTGTGTCCATTAACTTACCATTTGGGTGATACAATAATCCATATCCATAAGTTAAATGACCTTTAGCATCATGTAAATCATAACCATTAAGATCTTTTGAAGTCATAGTGTAGCCGAATTTTTTACCTGTCTCATATTGGCAAATAAAATTAATCATACCATCACTAAGTCCAGAATTATTAGTAACTTTATTAGATGTTGTTTGTTGTGGTAATATAATAGCCCATGATTTAGGACCAACTACACCATCTGGGGTTAATCCTTTAGATTTTTGCCATTCTTTAACTTTTTTATCTGTATTAGGACCAAAGTTTCCATCTGGTGTCAAACCAAGATACTTTTGAAGTACCTTGACATCTTCTCCTTTAGAGCCTAATTTAATTGTAGTCATAATTGATTTTTATTTTTTTAAGTCTAAGTAAACTCTTGATAATATATTTGCCAAATCATCCCAACTTACTGGATCACGCATAGAATGATAACTGGCATTGAATAAATTAATTACTGAACTGGATGCACCATTATCTTGTAATTTATCAAGGTACATATTTTCATTTACTGAAATTAAATCTTCTATTTTTTTCATATTATTTATTAAATATTTATTTATGATAATGCCATATAGAATGTATCTTTACGAACTTCACCACCGACAATATAATATCTATCTAATGGGTATTTGTCTTGCAATTTTTTATATGCTTCAAATTCCATATCATCATCAACAAATACTATAGAAGCTAATGTACTTCCCCATTTTGCAGATTCATGATTTTTATCAAATACTACACGAACATTATAGGCATTTCTACTTTCTCCAGATATATTTTTAACACCTTTTAATAATCCTTTTGGATCGGCTTTATCTGGACAAGTACCCATGTTTTTCTTTACTTGGGATTCTTGATATTTACGATATTCTGAAGCTGTTTTTGAATCGGTTGTAATCCATCCACCATCCCAATTCTTTTCAGGCCATGGACCCATATACATTCTAACTTCATTTGATTCTGTTATATAACTATTTAGAGTTTTCATTATTTATTTGGAAATAATTTTGATTGAACTTCTTTAACATTTGTTTTAAATTTACTACTGTGGTCATATAAGACTCCAAGTATAGACATCTTTGCTCCATTTGCAAGTTTTGGTAATAAATCATCAAGTTTTTCTCCTTCTATAAGTTTAAGAATTAAAACTTGTGGGGTCATTTTATCAAAATCTGGTGCTGCATAGTGGTCTTCATTTATTCTTTGTATTAAATCTTTCATTATTTCTCCTTTTCTTTATTTTTCTTTTCTTCAGCTTCTTTAGCTTTCTTTTCTGCTTCTTCTTTGAAACTATAAGCTAAATCATCTTCAAGAATATGTTTCTTTGCAGGATTAATTTGATAAGCCATACGAGACATTACATCACGATTTATAAGAACTTTTTGTTTCTTATTACGATTATCAACTAATGCAAATTCTACATCAAGAAGTTTACGTGAACCAACTTGTATACATGGTATAATAACTGTAGTACGTTCTTCTGTTTGTTGACCAACAATAGCATGTGATTCACCTTCTTTCTTGAATTGATATTTCTTACCATCAATAGTGGCAATAACAAGATTACCTTTATAATCTACTGAATCACATCCAATAGTTGAAGCTTTAGCACCATTACCTGTATCAAATTTAGCTTCAAATTCAAATTCATCATCATTATCCATAATGAATTTTACATTTTCAAGATATCCTATAGCCTTAGGAGCAAGTACTAATTCATTAACATCATTGATTTCATCAAGAAGGATTTCCATAAAGTTATCATCAATAACTTCAGAAATACCATCTGTACCTGGAGAAGCATTATATTCAAGAACAACATTATCTCCAACTTCAGGATTAGAACCTTTTACAAGTGGCATAATGTCAACAGCACACCAAGGCATACCAGAAATTTTAGCAACTTTTAATGCTATTTCTTCTTGTTCTGGAGTAAGAGTTACTTTTTCAGCAGTAGCACCAAGTGAAACATTAGAACGGAAGTCACCACCAATCTTCTTACGTTTCATTTGTGCAAGTATTTTTTGGTGAGTTCTCATTGTTAATACATGAACACGGATATCACCACCATCAGCTTCTTCTTTCTTTTGTACTAATAATTCACGTTCTTCATCAACTGCAAATACCATTTGAAGCATTGAAAGAATTGTTTTACCAGTTTGCATTGTAACACCAGTTCCACCATGACCATCAAGTATCTTTACAACATATTCTTTCTTTTTATCTTCATCTTCATTCTTACCAACATCTGGATAAATTTCTTTAAGTTTCTTCTTAAGAGATTCTTCACCTTTGTTTATATCATTTTTTGATATAAGAGTAAATTTAGGTTGAGGAATTTCATAACGTTCCATTAAAACAGATGATTGATATTTATTAGAAGCTTTCTTAGCTGCTTGAATAGGGTTAAGTACAAAGAATCCCCAATCTTGAAGTTCTTTAATAAGTTCCATACATTCTTCAGAATCTTGTGCACCAAGACGAGTTATAACAATTGTATCAACATTAGATTGTTCATCAATTTTATATTTATTCTCATTATCGTGCCATTCGATTACATCATCTGTAGCTTTATAATCAACTTCTTCTGCAACAAATGGGAATATATCAACACCTTTACCTTTAACAGCTTGTTCAAGATTCTTTAATGTTTTATTAGTTTTTGAATCTCTATCATTTGTAAAGATAATGATATTTTTGAAGAAATATCCTTTCTTTTTATCTTCTTTTTCAGCTTCAGTTATTTGTGTTTCTTGTACTGGAGTTTCTTCTTTTTTTGATTCTTTGATACGACCAGCATATCTAAATTTCAAATCATCAACTGACTTGATATTTCTATAATCAATAATATCGTTTAAATTTTTCATAAATTATAAGTATTTTATATCTATATTTAATAATAAATATATTGACTTTAATAGGATGTCAGAGTATAAAAAATTAGAGAACTTAATTAAAGACAAAAAAATTCTATATATTCCAATTTATTCATGTTTTGATTACAAGACTAATGAATTGAATTTTAAGGCTGATGGAAATATTAATAGATTTTTAACTACATTTTTCTTTTGTAGAAATTATAAATCTTTAACAATTTTATATCCACCAACAGGAAATAATATTAATTGGTTTGAAACAACTTGTAAAAATATATTACATGATGTTAATTTAGAACCATGTAGTTTTATTGTAAAATCTGCTAAAATTGAGAGAAGTCTTGATTTTGCAAATAATGTTTTCAATAGTTTAAAGTGTCTTTATGAATATGATTTTATTATTGTAGAATCTCAACATTTGTTTTTGAAATTTTATAATAATGGATATAAGAATTTAATTTATTGGTGTCCAGTTTGTGCAACTAATGAAAAGACAAGAGATTTTCTTGAACCATTCAAAGAATTAGATAGATATATATTTAGTATTGCTGAACATACAATAGTAGCATCAGATGACCAAGTAACATATTATAAAACTATTTGTAAAGATAAAGAACCTATTCAAATTAAAAAACTTATTAATAGAATTTTACCATGTTTTAATTATACAAAACAAAAAGATGTGATAGAATTATTCAATAAGTTTAATAGTTATCATAAAATATTCTTACCATTTAGATTAACAGATAGAGGTTATCAAATGCAAGAAATATTTGATTATCTTTATAATGAATATAGAGGAACAAAGTCATTTAAAGTTTTTTATACTAATCCTAATAATTGTGACATATATCAATTTGCAAAAAATGACTCTTATAAGAAATTATTCATAGATAATAATTTTATTCAAGTTAGTAAAGATAGAGATACTTATTATACAATTATTGATGATTGTAATGTAATTATTCCTTATTTTGAAGATATTGAATTTATATGTCATGCGGCAATTGATGAATTCAAATTTGGTCATTGTACTGTATGTAAAAATTTGGAAGAATTTAAATCTATATTGAATTAAATATATATCTTATTGTTATGCCACAAAAAATACAAGATAAATTATCAAGTACTTTAAGAATTTTTAGTGATTTAATTGAATCACCTAGTTGTATAGATTTAATAAATGAATTAAAAGAAGTAAAGAATCCAACATTTATATTTAGTGGAGTAGGAAAGAATTGGTATATTTGTGAGAAAGAAGTGAAGACATTTATATCGATGGGATTAAATGCTAAATCATTAGATTGCACGCATGCATTACATGGTGATTTAGGTATGCTTATGAATGACAAAGAGTTAAAATATATATTCTTTGTATCTAAGTCAGGCAAAACAAATGAGATGCATAAGCTTATAGATGTCATAGTTGATTTAAAAGAGAAGAATATCATCAAGAATATCAATTTAATTATGCTTTGTTTGAATCCAACTATAGAAGATTCGATAGATGCGACAAAGTTTGAGTTTATATTAAAACCATCTATTAAATTTAAAGATATTGCAAACATTGAATTAGATGATAGAAATCTTATACCAACATTGTCTATTAATATAACACAAGGTGTCTTAGATTATATTGGAGTAAATATCTATGAAAATAATCCAGAATTAATTGAAAATTATAAATATAACCATCTTGGTGGCTCAAATGGAAGAGCATTAGGAATGGAAAAATATTTAGAAGAAATATGAATATAATTATAGTAGCAGGTGGATTAGGTACAAGATTTCAAGATCTTTCAGTTTTTCCAAAAATTTTATTACCAACAAAAGCATATAACTCATTATTAGAACAAAATTATGAGATATTTGTAAATGGATGGGATCATAAATTGTTTTTAATTATAAATGAAAAATATTATGATATGACAGTTAATTATTGTCATGTTAATAATATTGATGTAAAAATTATTAAGTCTACAAATACAAATGGATCATATAATACAATATTAAGTGTATATGATCAGATACCTCATGAAAATGTTTTATTTATTTGGTCAGATTTGGAATTGTCTTCTATAGATGATTCATTCAATCTAATAGATGATGATACAATATTCACTTATAATGGAGAATATAGATATGGTATAGATGATGGTAAAATTACATATCATGATTTTTATGATGGTAATATTCCAGGAATTTATTATTTGACAAATCTTAATAGATATTTTTCTGATTATAGATTGGATGAAAATGATAATTATGATTTAATAGAAGCAATTAAAGAATTTAATTATGATATTAATGCATGTGAGTATCAAGGTAAATTAGAAGAGTATAGAGATAAACAAACATATATAAATCATATTAAAGAAACTAATTCAAATGTAGAACTGTCATTCAAAACAAGATTTTTTAATATGATTGAACCTGATTATTCAATACCGGGTGAATATAAAATCAAAAAGTGGGCGGTTAATTCTGATTATTATCATCTTATTAGAAAAGAATATGATTGGTATAATAAGCTTAAACAACAAGATTTAGGTAATTATACTTATGATATGATTGTACCAAAAGTATATGATGGTATGATAAAAAATAATACAGGATTTGTAATGGCTTTATTGGATAATTATATGCCATTACATGAATTTATTAAAACAAGACCAGTAGAAGATGTTCAAAGAGTATATAAGACAATTCATCTCCATTTAGATGCATTATCAAGATGCAAGAAAGAAGTTGATGATTTAGATTTTTATCAAGATTTGAAAAAAGAAATTATCACAAAAGTAATAGATAGATGCGAGAAAATTAAATATATGCTTATTAAATATGAACCAGAACAATTACAAGTTTTATTAGAGGAAACATATAATTATTTATGTGATAATACAGAAATTATAAATCATAAGACTTTATATTGTGTTTGTCATGGTGATTTAAATGGATCTAATGTTTTAGTTCATAAAATTACAAATGATGTTAAGTTTATAGATCCACGTGGATATTTTGGTTATACAACATTTTATGGTTGGCAAGATTATGAATATGCAAAATTATTATATTGTTTAGATGGGTATGATGATTTTAATAATCTTCCACAAGTATATGGATTAGATATTCCACAAAGATTGAAGTGGTTTGGTAAGATTAACTATCTTAATAAAAAGAAATATAAAGTACTTGTAGGAGTAATTTGGATAGCATTAGCAGGTTATATTTCACAAGATATTATGAAAGCAAATATAGCTTATGAGTATGGTATACAAATGTTGCAAGAGTCATTAAAGGAAAATGAGTAAGAAATTAATAGTAATAGAAGGATTTGATAGATGTGGCAAAGATACTTTAATGTCAGATCTATCAAATCTTAATAATGATTTTTATATTTATGGTAATGATTTGACAGGATTGCCAAAATATGATAAAGAACAAGAAGAATTTTTAGTTTGGTTAAATAAATTCATTAATAAACAAGTTAATGATCTGAATGAATTATTTAAAACACATGATACAATTGTCATGTGTAGATTGTTGATTTCTGATGAAGTATATAGCACTTTATTTAATAGAGAGCATACAGCTATTAAATATATGGATCAACTTAAAGATGTAGAGATAATTCATTATTGTTTATTATTTAAGAATTTTGATGAATATTGTGATAGATTGAAAAAAATTGGAGATGAAAATATCCAATATGATTATGAAAATTTTAATAAAATTAATCAATTATATTTAGATAAACTTCAAGAAGTAAATTACAAATATTATATAAATTATATTTATTCATATACATCTAAAAGAAGTATTTTAGAAAATTTTTATACTTATTATGATAAAGTTAAATAATTTTACAAAAGGAGAAAAGAAAGGAAAGACCATAGGAATTTTTAGCCCAAGTAGATTATCACCATATAAAGAGACAAAATTACCTGGTTGGCAAGAGTCATATAATCTTATAAAATTCTTGAAAGATTATGTTGGTTATGACAAAGTATATATATTGAATTGGTATAAGAATGACAAGAGATATGAAAAGCTTAAAGAGCAATATCCATATCTTTATAACTTAAAGAATATAGAACAAGCTTCTAAAGATATTGATGAGATATTACAAAAGCCAGATGGGTTAGTATGTTTTGGTGGAGCTTTACACCCAACATATTATTATATTTGTTCATTGATTTGGTATAAGAGAAATGATCCTAATTTCAAATTATATTATTATGATCATGACCCACAATTTAATAAATTCAATTTTGTAAAAGGAATATCTTCAAGAAAATCTTTAATAAATGTTGGAATGGGAGATTTGGAAAAAGAATATTCTGATATTTATTTAGAGCACCAAAAAGAATTAATAGAATATATTGATAACAATACTATTGGTCTTTATGGCGGTTTAGATTATGACTTATATTGCAAAAAACTTAAGGGTGATATGCCCAATATGAAACAATGGTTATATTTTGACATCAATGAATATTCTTTTGCTAATAATTTTGATTTCTCAAAGATTTTAACTGATATTAAGTTTGAAGATAAATATAAGTTTGGATATTTTGGTATTAAACGTAGAAATAAAATTAGACAAGATATCATCAATAATTTATTAGGTCAATTAGATAAATCCGGAATTATTATTGGTAATGTTAGTGAAATTATTGATTGTTCTTCTAAGTTTAATTGTATAGAATCTATGCAAATACCAGATTTGTATTATTTCTTGAATAACAATATTAAGTCATCATTATTTATAACTGACCCAGCAAATTGGAATAATTATAAAAGTTTTAGATTTTTTGAGAATTTACTTTTAGATTATGTAGGTTTTATTTATAAGAAACAAGATGTTAATAAAATCTATATTAATAATGAAGAACTTAAATCATACATATATGTTGATGAAGATGATTTCTTAGGAAAAGTAAATCAAATATCTAGTGATGAGAAATTATATAAGCATTTAGTTTATCTTGAAAGAAAAGAGTTTTATACCCAAATGTCATCATATATGTTAGACGAGAATAAAGTAATATTTGAAGATTGGTTAAATAAGCATAAAGATTATGAATAAACAATTATCTGATAAAATATTTATATGTGGTCCATGTGCAGTTGAATCTAAGGAACAATTATTAGATATTGCAAAAGGATTAAAAGAAAATAATATAAATTGTCTTTTTAGAGCAGGTGTTTGGAAGCCAAGAACTAATCCTGGTAATTTTGAAGGTTTAGGAGAAATTGCAATCAAATGGATGTGTGAAGTTCGTAGAATATATGGATTTCAAATAGGTTGGGAAGTAGCTACCGAAGAACATATTTTGTTATCTCTTAAATATAAACCAGATTTTTTATGGATAGGAGCTAGAACTACGGTAAATCCATTTATGGTTGAAAAAATTGCCCAATTATTAGGAGATACAGATATTTCTATTTTTGTAAAAAATCCATCAAATTCTGATTTTTCTCTTTGGTGTGGTGCTATTGAGAGATTATTAAATCATAATGTAAATGTAGTTGGAGTTATTCATCGTGGATTTTCTTCACAAAACTTAGCAGATTATCGTAATGCACCTATGTGGTCAATTCCTATTAAACTTAAGAATAAATTCCCTAATTTATTATTGTTAGGAGATCCAAGTCACATGGGAGGTCATGATTTTCTTATTAAGGAAATTTCTCAAAAAATGATGAATTTGAATTATGATGGATTAATGATTGAAGTCCATAATAATCCTTTAGAAGCTTGGACTGATGCTAAACAACAAATTACTCCCGAAGATTTAAAAGATATATTAGATACATTAGAAATACCTATCGAAAACACTAATAATGGTTTAGTTGAATATAGAATGCAAATTGATGAAATTGATGACCAAATTCTTTCATTAGTTAAACAAAGATTCGATATTACTAAAAAAATAGGTGAATGGAAACAAGAACATAATGTAGCTATATTCCAACAAGGTAGATATGAAGAAATATTAAAGAAAAATGAGATTAGAGCTAAACGATATAATTTAGATTTAGATTTAATAAATAATATCTTTAATGTTATACACGAAAAATCAGTAGAACAACAATTGAATAATGTATAAAAATCGTCAAAAATTAGAAGTTTATAATAATTGGTTTGAGTATTTTAAAGATTCTATAAGTAAAGATCATTTAGGATATAAAATTATATTTGTAAGTGATTGTGATGGTATTTTAACAGATGGTCGTAGCTATTTCAATGAAGTTAAGACTCATAAGAGTTATGGATCCTATGATAAAGAAGCCGTCAAATTCATATGTGATTATATGGATGATGTAATATATTTTGTATCAGATGATAAAATAGGTTCTAAGATAACTGAGAATAGAATTAATCATCTAAAAAAATCTACTAATAATAAGCAAGTTTATTTCATGGTTCAATCACCTCAAGAAAGATATGAGTTGGTTAAATCTTTGAAAACTCCAAAAAATATAGTTGTATTTATAGGAGATTCATTATCGGATATTCCAACATTATCTGTAGCTGATATTGCTATGACAACTAATAATGCACCTGGTGAAGTAAAGAAATATTGTAATTACATATCTTTATTAAATGGCGGAGTTGGTGGATTTGCTGATTGTATTTTTCACTTTTATGAAAATTTAAAAGATGTTAAATCTATTTTAAATATATAAATATATGTTAAAATTTGTGAATGGTTAACCAATTTAAAGTAGGATGTAATTTTGATTTAAAGTTAATAGACAAAGCAGTAGAATTAAACGAGAAATATAAAGGTAAAGCAGAAATTAAAGAATGGTTTGGTAGTGATGCACAAAATCATTTTGTAACTGCAAGACCAAAATGGAGATTACCAGAGATTGATGAAAAATTCTTTAAGGAATTTATTCAAAGATCAAGAGATAATGGTATTGTATTTAATTATACAATGAATAGCATTCAACCTTATGGATCAAAAGCAAATATGGTTGAACATAAACAAGAAATTCAAGATTTTGTTAAGAAACTTGAAGATATGGGTGTTTATCGTATCACATTTGCTAATCCAATGATGGGAATGTTTATTAGAGAAGTATCAAATATTGAATTAGAAATAAGTTGTATTTCACATATAGATACAGTTACACAATTCAAATATTTTCATGAGACATTAGGAGTTAATAAATTCTGTAATTCAATTTTGAAAAATAGAAATAGAGATTTCTTGAAAAATGTAGCAGAATATTGTAATGCTAATGGTATTATTCTTGAATTACTTGCTAATGAATTTTGTGGAGTAGCTGGCCCAAAATATGCAACACATTGCCCATATCGTGATTCTTGTTATTTATGTCATGCAACAAATGTGACAAAAGAAGATAGTATGTCATATGATAATTATCCAATGCATTTTTGTATGTTTGCAAGAGATGATCATAGTGATGAGGCTTGGTTAAGAATGAGATGGATTAGACCAGAGGATTTACATTATTACAATGACATTGGAATTAATTATTTCAAGATTTCTGGACGTACAGGTAGCACAGAATACGTTGCCAAGATGATGGAAGCATATATGTCAGAAAATTGGGAAGGTAATTTATTAAATCTTTGGAAACCACTACAAACAATATATAATGGCAAGAATGAATTTGAAGAAGAATTACCAATACAGATTGATAATAAGAAATTAGATGGATTCTTAGACCATTGGTTTGATAAGAATTTTGAATGTGAAAATGAGATGTGTGGTACAACTTGTAATTATTGTGAAAGATTTATGAATAAAATCAAAGGTAATGTTTAAACATTACCTTTTTTTTATGTATTTATTTTTTGAAGATTTATTATTTGTGACTTGTACTATTATATCTTTTAATTTCTGTATATAATCTTTATTATCTTCTGGGTATATATCATTATCCACGAAATTCACAAATTCTTGTAATTGATTTTTTAATTCTAAATTATCATTTAATAGTAGTTCTAATTCTTTTACATTAAATTTTGTTTTATTATATTCCGCAACTAATGTCAAAAATTCTGATAATTGATTTGGATTGAATTCAAACCATTTATCTAACATCCAAAATAAATTGTTATCTAATTCTTCTAATATAAATTCATTTAATGTTTTCATTTTTTATAAACTGCTATTTCACCATCTTTATTTTTCTTTATATCAAAATACTTTTCATATAATTTTGGTTTAGTATTATATTCTTTAATATTTAATGTCAAACCTTTATAACCTGAAAGTGATTTAATTTCTTTAATAACAATGTTGATTAATCCTTCACTAATACCTGAATTAAAATGATTTTTATCTATTTGCATACTTAATATATGGTCATAATCTTTATACTCTAAAAATTCTGAAGGTCTTTCATATTTATCATGTGTTATAAAGAATAAACAACCATATACATTATCTTTATCTTCAGCAACTGCTATTCTTATTTTATTATCATATCCTTTTTCAACAATATCTTTACCTTTATTAAGATTGTTGTTTTTGTAAATCTTCTCTTTTATTTGGTCATATTTATAAATATTATATTCGATTTTATTTTCTTCTGTATCTTGTTTATCTGAAGATTTTTCTGAAGATGTTTTCGAAGGTTCCAAAGTATGATGCTCTGGTTTTTCTTTTTTCTTTTTCTTGAATTTTCCTTTAATCCAACTCCATGCTTTCTTAACACCATCTTTAAATTTTCCTTCATCTATTTGTTCTTCTAACAAGAATTTCAAGTCTTCTTCAATTTGGTATTTTATTAAATATTCTTTTAAGCTTTCCATTATAGTTTATATGTTAATATTTCTTTATTATCTTTCATTGAGGTAAATCCTAATTTTGTTAAGTTTGCTTTCATTTTAGGATGAAGTGGTTTAGCCGTTATACCATTATAATTTCCATCTTTATTAATAACATGTAAAGCCCAATCATTTAACATAGCTTTTAATACTGGTGTGCTTTCTTTTACACATAAAGAAGTTTCTATACCAACTAAATGAATAAACCCATCTACATAGTTTATATTTTTATCATACATTATTATACCAACAAAATATGTAGGATCTATAGAATCTTTTGAAGCTTTTGTTTCTTCTTCATTAGCTTCATTTTTAGTTGTGACTGGTCTGTACCAATATGGTAAACATTCTGGTTTTAATTCTTTTTCCTCAGTACCATTAGTATCTATAAGATATTTCTTAGGCATTTGTAACATTTGGTTAATTACTGTAAAACCTATGACTTTATCTGATATGATTTTCTTTACAATTTGATCTTTTGAAAAATCTTCAAACTTAAATGTTTGATTATTTTTAGGTTTAGCTAAATTGTCCACATCAACATCTATCGGTTGAAGTTTGTTATCTTTTATAAGTTGTTGCATTGTATCATAAACTTGCTTCAACCATTTTTCAACTTTAACACCTAAAGACTCATTTATAAACTCTTGTAAACGTTTCACAATTTTAACTTATTTATTATTTAAAAATAAAAAAGAGGTAATAATTATTACCTCTTTCTAATGATTTATTTAATTAAAGATTATTAAATACCTGCATAAGTATATGTATAATCATCAATTACTACTGGGATTTTTTCTGCCATTACACGTACAGTTGTTTCATCTACAATTGGGTTAGAAGTAATTATATTACCATTTCTTACACCATTTTCAACAGTTGTTAATCTATAACCATTGTATGGTGTAGCTGTAGCACTAGCTTTACCACCTTCTTGTACAACCCTTGAAGATGGACTTACATTACAATATGTTCCAACAAATTTTACAGTATATTTTTTAACAGCTGGAGCTGGAGTTTCTTCAACTTCAGTATTAAAGAATAATGTAGTTGATGCTGCATCATAATGAATTTCTACTGGTGATACTTGTGATGTTTGATGAGAACAATTACATTCAACATTTGCAATCATATAAGATAAAGATTCAACTGTATCATTCAATTTCTTGTTATCAACAAAACCATAGTTATATTTCAATTGAGAAGAAATATTGCTAATTGTTGGTTTATTAACTAAATCATAATAATTACCTGTTTTTGCAACTTTATGTAAGTTATTAACTTTGTTTTCAACACGAGTAACTCTTGCACCTACAGTATTGATTTGTTGATTTACTGCACCAGAAATATATGAAAGTTCATCACTAATATATGAAAGTTCATCACCAAGAAGAGAAGCAGCAAAAGCTTCAAATTCATCACGAGTTACATATTTCTCAACACCATTAAATTGTAATTGGGAATTTACATAATTAGTTACATATTGAGTAATAGTTTGATTACCAATATTCAATTTATTGTTAACAGTATTGAATTTACCATCAACATATTCTTTAACCGTTTGACCATCTAAACCTTTAAGTTTATCAATCAATGTTCCTAATAATTCAGGGCCACCATCACCAGTTTTAATTTCTTCAATTATATTTTCAATAGTTGTCAAGAAACTAGAATCACCAATGTATGATGTAGTTAAAAGATTAACTCTTCTACCAAGACTTGCTAAAGATTTGCCAATTAAGTCAAGCAATTGTCCAGTAGAAACAATTCCAATTGGTTGTTCTTTACCTTCATTTGCATCATCACTAAATTTGGTAGCTTTTGGTACAAAATTACCATTTTCATCAGTAACTAAATAATTAAAAGCTAATCCACCCCAGTCAATATCAACGGCATCAATGACAAAAGTATTATTAGCATCATCATCTCTTTTAACTTTAGCACCTACTTTAATTTTACCTAGTTTAGCCGCATTCCATTTAGATAAATCAAAATTACTATTTAAAAATTTACCACTATTTCCTGTTAAAGCCATATTTTAATATTAATATATTTATAATTTAATTTATCTTAAATCCATTGCAACAGTAGAAACCCATGCATGACCATCTGTTCTAAAGATATCATAATTGACACTTGTAGAATATGTTTTAACTGTTCCTACTTTAATCCAACCACCTGGGAATGGTGCAGCTTTAGCATCATCTGATGTACTACCGATAAACAACTTAGTTTCAGGATTTACATTCCATGAAGAAGGAAGAGCTACATATACATAATTTCCATCACTTGTGTTAAATTGTTTTGTAAATGCTGTTTTAGCAGTTCCGTAAGTGGCAAATTTAGTCATCTCTCCAATATGGAATCCACCTGAAGTATTATTAGAGAATGTTAAGTTAGCATTTGAACTTGAAATAAAACCAACACCAACTTTATTCTTAGCAATTGTATTAGTAGTTTTTGTTCCAGTAGATTCAACCTTATTAGTTGATGGGTTTGGTATTGTACCATTTAAACGACCAACAGTTGCATTTATTGAAACACCATTAGCTAAAGTATAACTACCAGTACCTGTCCATTCAGGAGCTGAACCTGTAACAGTAAGAGAAGTACCACCAATTGACATAGTAGGTGTTCCAGTAACTGGTTGCCCATTAGTCCAAGCTGTAACTGTAACTGTACCACTTATTGTTTCATCATATTCATAACTAGCACCATTTTTTCCACCAATAGAAAGTACAGCATCTTCCCAAGCTGGTTTAGTATAAGTAGTTTTAGCTAAAGCAAAACTACCATCATTATTTCTAACCAAAGATATAAAATCACCATTTGAATCTTCGAAAGTAACTGAATTATTACTTACAATAGCTGTAGAGTCTTTAATTTGATAATCTTGGTTATTAAAATTAAGTTTATCAACGATCTTTTGTGCCATACAAAATAAATATTTATTTTTATAGTTAAGGATTTCTAATCCATATTTATTAAAAATAATAATATTTCATTAGTAAAAATATATAATTATTTTTTATATTATATTTGAATTTTTTTAATTTATTTCTATATTATAAATGTAAAACAAATAAATAATTATATGAGACATACTTATTGCACCAAAGATTATAATAAACTTTCAGAAACTTTCTACATGCGCCTTTGTGGAACATCCGGTTATAAGACAGCTTATACTATAGATGATGCCATTAAGGAGCTTGGTGATTTTGTTTCTGGTTATAAGAAATATGAAAAAGATCGCAATTACTGGTTGAACTTCAAGCCATTTGAGAATGCTAAAGGTCCTAAAGCTTTTGCTAATGCCATTCATTATGGAGAAGTGGAGCATCCTGAGAAGTCAATTTATATCGAAGGAATGAATACCCAGAAAAATCAGTTTATTGCCCTTGAAAAAGCTCTTATTCGTTTCATTGCTACTCTTTCAGAAAAGGAGCAGACTAAGATTATCAAGAAGATTAATACTCGTAAAGCTAAGATGAATTTTTAATATGAATAAAATTTTTACTTTCAAGAAAACTTATATGGGATTGAATTATGATATGATTACCGTTAATCTCCCATTAACTGTTAAAATATGTTCAAACAATCCTAATCAAAATGAAATGGATTTGGCTACACATTCACTTATTTCTGATATAATTGAAGGTGTTGTTAGAGAAGAATTGGTTCAAAGGAATTTTGATGGGATTTGTTATCATACTTTTGAATTTTTGAAAGATATGTATGATAATATTAATGCTAATTTTAAGATTAGTGGAGTATTAAAGCCTCTTGAATATTATGTGGTAGATATTTATATCGGTGATGAAAAGATTACTGATGAGGCAAATTATATATTGAATATGAACAAGTATTTTGAAAACTCTAAATATTAAGATATGTATCATTTCGTAAAATTCAACAAGACTTGGTATCTTAAGCCTGAATGTCTACAGGATGTAATTGATCATTTTAATAAGATCTGTGGTCGAGAGTTCAAAGAAGGATTTGAAGATTATAAAGATAATGTAAGTATTCGAACTAGTTCAGTTGATGGACACAAATATCTGTATAGTCGTAATCATTCAAGTTCTCATTGGCGTAATGCAGTTGAGTTGGAAATGCAAATGAAAGATAAGAGTTGGGTTGAAGCTGCATGTTCACTTGAGGATAGAACATATAGAGATAGAATTGAAAGATTCCTTTCAGGTAAGCCTATTTATCTTTTAAATAGTCTTGCATATAGTCCTTTTAAGGAGCATCCTGAGTATGATGAAGAAAAATGGGTCGAGGAACTTGTTTATCCTTTCGAATATAACTATGATGAAGTAAGGTTTATCAGGTGGCCAGAAGGACGTCATTGGTATATAAAGATTGGAAATATCGATATTTGTGATAAGTGGGGAAATTACAAATTCTATGATAAATCTTATGCACAGGAAGTTGCAAAGAAATGGTGTGAATGTGGAGGTAATTGGAATATCGATAAAGATTTTGATGTATGAATGAAGTAAATAGATTTGTATGTTTTATGTGGCACGAAATTTCAGAAGTGCCCAAAGAGCTAGATGAACCAGTTATAATTCTTACAGAAAATAATAGAATAGTAACTTTTGCTAATACTAGGTTACATCCTGGTAAAAAAAGCGAAAATAAATCTCGGTGGGGAAGATGTTCATATAAAGGAAAATATTGGGTTTATCAAAAGGAATTATATAATATATGAAAAGAATTTTATTTGTATTAGCTATTTGTATTTTATTTGTAACAAGTTGTGGAGAAAAAAGAGTACCTGTCCCTGATGATAGATATCCTATGGAAATGACACCACAAGAGTTTTTTGACTATAAAATTAGGAAATCAGAAATAGTTGATAGTGCTGGTCATATGTATTATTTTTATGAGAGTGGTACACGAGGAAGTCGAACTTATGCATTTGATCTAGAGCATAGAATGGATTGCAAAGCTTGTTTAGATATTTTTGACTAATAATTATTTAAAGAAATTGATATGAATAAAGTAGTTAAAATCTTGATTGAACGTGATGAGATTGATCGTGAAACAGCTGAAGCTATTGTACGTGAAACTCGTGATGAACTTTTGAATCTTGAAAATCCATTTGAGGCAGATGATGTGATGAGGGATTATCTTGGGTTGGAGCCAGATTATATTTTTGACGTATTAGATATGGTTTAATACTATATTTTATTTAAAATTGTAAATAATTTCATACATAATATAATTTACAAAATCACATATAATATGGGAAAGGTTGTTGTAAATGGGAGAGTTTATAATACTCCTGATGGTGCGAGTGTTTCAGTTATAAATAATAAAGTTTATGTAGATGGTAAACTTTATGAAGATTTTTCTGAAAGTAAAGAGAAAAATATTAAAATCACAATTGAAGGTGATATCCAAGCTGTAAAGCTAGATTGTGGTGATATTACAGTACATGGTAATGCTAATAGTGTTACTGGAGTAAATGGTGATATTAAAATCAATGGTGATGTAGCAGGTAATGTAAAGACTACTAATGGTGATATTTCTGCTCATTCCATTAAAGGTGATGCTAAAACAATCTCTGGGGATATTTCAAATCGTAAAGATAGGTGGTTTAATAATATTGTAGAACATATATTTGACTAATTATGGTTACAAAACAAGATGTTAAAAATGTTCGTAATTTTTTAAACAAATTTAATACAAAAATGGACGTAGCTATTTCTGATGATGTTTTGAATTCAATTGAAAACATGGTAGCTGATTATGAATTTAAATATAATATGTAATGACTGCAAAAGAGTTTAGACAAGTACTTCAGTATTTTTGTTGTAGATGGTCAAAGGGAGAATGTAATTTAGTTATTAATGGTTCTGATTTTGATCCAGAAAAATGGAAGTATAGCCTTGGTGATCATATGTGGAAGAAATGGGAATTGGCATGTGAAAACCATCATGGACCATTGGATTGCATTACATCTTATATTCTTGAAGGAATGGATGATGAAAATCTACAAAAGATAATTAATAGAACTAATGAACTATATAATAAATAACTATGAGTTACAATAATGATAAAAAGAACAAAGAAAATGATAATGAAGGCTTAGGTCTTTATTTGAATCATGAAGGTATTAAGTTTGGATATGGACTTGGTAGTGGGGTCCATATTGATAGTGATGGATTTCATTTTGGTGGTTTGAAACTATGAAACAAACATTAATTTTTATCTTTGGTATACTAATGTTATCTGCATGCAATAAAGCAGATAGAATTGATCATCAAGATGATAAATACATTTATGTATGGCAATATGATAATGATGACTCAACTTTAGTTAAGTTTAATCAACCAGTTATTAAAGAACTTAAAGTTATGGGTGGTCATCATAAACATCATCATATTAGAGTGGATTTGCATGATAATGGTAATTATGATTGTTGTAGATTACCTTCTGATGGTAGTATAGATAGATGTGAAACTGTTCATAAAGCTCAAGCAGCATGGTCTAAAGGTACACCAATTATTGGTATTTTCCGAGAACAGTTTTATCCAACACATAGGTTTTATTTTATAAGATATAAATAATATGAGTGATTTTGCTAATAAAAGTTATGAAGATCGTATCAAAGACATTAAAGATAACCTTTACGTTGGTGGAGGTGAAGGACAGGCAAATATTCTTCTTAATGTCATGATGAGTTCTTTTAGTCAGCGTGAATTTACTGGTCATTCTGATATTTCTGTAGATAATGTACTTTCAAATATCTCTCAGGAGATGAAGCATCTTAAGCGAGTAGTTAGAGATGGTGGAATTGTTCCTATTAAGTTTTTTGAAAGTCAATTCAAAGGAAGTATTAGACAACATGATTGTTATGCGTGTCTTGATACTAATTTGAAATTTTGTGTAAAACATTATGGAGAAAAAGATTGGAATAATATCCTTTATGTATTTCCATATATGAATTCAATGACCGCATTTGATGTGAGTTTTAAAAATGAAAATATTCACCAGTCAGATTTATCAATTTAACTGTTATGGAAATTAAATTACAAACAAATATTATATCAAATGATCCTTGCATGGCTTGTCCTCCAAGGCCAAAAGTAGATGTATTTATTGAAGGATTCAACCAATTATGCCAAGCGTGTGGAATGAATAATATTACTACATATAAATTGATATATAATGGTGGTGCAAAAATTCCTACAGTATTAAATTTTGATGATGGGACATCTATAGGTATATCAAAATTATTTGATGAATGTGGGTTTAAAATTTTAGAAACATAATATGAAAGATAGATATGTATTAAAGTGTACAGCTATCAAAGATAGTAATACATATGGATTCAAAGTTGGTGATGTTTTCTATTTTAATAGAGAAGCAACTCAAATGAGATGTTTGCATTATAAACAGAATCCTTATAAGCCATTGGTAACATATTATAACTCTTGTATACCATTTACTTCTAATATTGATTCTGCAAAGATTTGGCAAAAACCATCTTATGCTAAAGAATTAATACCTATTATTGAGAAGGTTGGGCATTTTAAATGCAAGATTATAAGAGTAAAATTAATAGAAATTGACGATGATTGAAAAAATATATTCTATTCAATTAGAAGAGCAATCTGAATATCATTTAAAAATTAGAGACTATTTTATAAATAAATATGGGATGCCACATTCATTAGCTCCTAAGATTATTTATAGAAATACTACTAATGAACATGGTAGTTTTCCATCAGATAATTATATAGATGAATATCTTATTAATGAAAAACTTTTAGGATTTGCATATTTTCGCCGTAATGAATATAATCTTTGTGATGTATTTATAATTGATTTAGATTTATCTATTCCAGAAGATTGGTATAATGAAAATAAAGTTTTTGAAATAGAAGTATGTACGACTTATCGATAATTACTGATGCAGATATAGCAAGAGCTGAAAGATATAAAATGTGGTGTGGCGGTAATGCTTATATTCCACCACAAGATATAGTATTGTATGAACGTAGTTATAAAAAAATATGTAAATGAATATGGAGGAAAAAATGATTTATTGTAGGGCTACTGATACATTAAAATGCCCTAAATGTGGTTCTAAGAAAATTTATGTTAAGTCAGGTATGATGACTGATTTATATATTTGCCAAGAATGTGGATTCGAAGCAAGGGATTTGGAAGATGAAAAAATTAAATAATATTTGAATTTTTATATACAATATCTATATTAAATATGTAAAAGATAAATTATATGGAAAAAATTCTTTATATTTATGGATATGGTTCAAATCCATGGGATTCTTCAACAAAGGAAGTTGTAAAAGAAGTTGTAGAAGAATTAGGTTTTGAATTAGTTTCAATTGAATATGACCAGGAAGATCCAGATATGGGTTTGACCATGCTTGAAAAATATATTAGAGATCATAAAATAAAATATGTAATTGGGCATTCTCTTGGTGGATTTATGACACTTTGTCTTAATTCTAATGTAAAGAAGATTGTTATTAATCCATGTATGAAGCCACAGTTTGAACTCCCAAAGCTTGGTGATTTTACTGATGAAACTATTTATAATTATGAAGCTCTTGAAGAGTGGCTCCGAAGTGGAGATGATACACCATGGGTAAATCAGTCAGATGATGTTATGGGGTTATTTGGGGATAGAGATGAGTTATTTAGCTTCTATGAATCATTTAAGAAAAGATACCCAAGATCATATTACATTAAGTCATTCCATCGCCCTACAAAAGAATCATTTACCGAAGATATTAAAACAAAAATAAAGGAGTTCTTTAGTTAGAACTCCTTATTTATTTTCTAATAATTTTGAATCTGTTTTATCATCAGCATCATATTTACGAGCTAATTCTTTAAGTTTTTGACGTACTTGTTCAGGAACATCTACTTTACCTTTTGGGTTACCCATCATAAGTTTTGTATGTGGGTGTCCTCCTATCTTTCTTGTATAATAATATCCATCAGGTTTAATTTCTAAAAATTCTTTATCTTTCATAATTTCCTGGGCAATTTCTGCTTTAACTGGCATAGCACCTTGATTGAACATCGTAGAAACTGCTTTTCCAGAATATTCGCCCCATGCTTGTCTATCCGGTAATAAATTATCTTCAACCATTATTTTCTTAAGTGATTGTACTCCTAATTCAGTTCCATCTGTTCCAGCATAACAAGCTTTTCTTCCACCTCTTTTATTATTATAAACAATACAAGCAACTATCTTTCCTTCTTTTCTAACTAATTTCCAAAGAGTTGTTTCATTCATTAATTGTTCCACAGAATCCATACCTGCCATACCGCCACAATATTCATATGATTTTGTTAATATTTTCCAAACATCATTTGCATATTGTTTCATTTGGTCTTGATTATGACAATTAACAAATCTTTCACATATTAATTGTTCATTTATAAACTTTGATATATTCTTCATCTACAATTTAAGTTTAATTATATAAAAATAATATTTTATTTTATTTGTTTTTTGAATTTTTTAAATATTATTCTATTTTATAATTGTAATTTAATTGATTATAAATATGAAATACATCATCAAAAATCTTGAGACAGGTGAATATTTGCGACAGGGTGATATGTTCTTTATTTGGACCCCTGATATTTATTATGCAAAGGTTTTCAAAGGTTTGAAAGGTGCACAGAATACTTTGAAGAAAATTGTTAATTCAGATATTCGTTTTGATAATCTATCGGTTGAATACAAGATTTTTGGAATTGAAATGAAAGAAGTGGAGGTAGCATAATGGTTACAAAAGAAGATTTCCTCAAATATTATAAAGTACAGATGAGTGGTAAGTACAATATGATAATGCAAATGTCAGAAGTACTTGTGGAAGCTGGAATTAATTATCATACATATATTGAAATAATTTCTAATTATAAAAAATATTACAATAAGTATGTTGGTTCAAACTAAGACATTCTATAATGCGGTAATTGATGGTGATTTATTTTTCACTATTTATGATTACCTTCGTTTCAACCCATCAGCAGCTTTGAATGATTATAAAATTCGGACTACTAACGATTTTGATAATCTTTCATTAGAAGATTGGGGAGATCTTGCTGAAGATGCAATTTTTTGGTTAGAGCATTACCAATTACCTGAAGTAAAGATGCTTGATGATATTGCCCCTTCTATGGACACCTGGGGAACTCTTTATTATCAAACAGTAAATTATATAAGTATTAAAGAGGTTGGGCAACCTACATTACACAGCCGCGACCTGAATGGCATTGTAAAGGCATGCATCAATTGTATTGAATATCTTAAGGAAAAAAGATTTGAGATTCGTGAAGTAACTGATGAAGATTTGAAAAATATATGATTCAATTTGAGTTAAAAGATTTAGAAACTGGTAAGGAATACATTGTTGCCTATCATAAAGGAGAGCGATGGATTCCTTGTGTTGTTAAAGTAGTTAAGGAATATACTGTAAGATTTGTTCGTCCTAAAACCCAAACACATTCTCCTTTAGAGTTTGATAAGGAATATTCTATTAAAGATTTTTATCATGAACATAGAGGAATAGATTTGTTTGGTAATAAATTTAGGATGTTAAATACATTTGAAACATTTGGTATTGCCCAAGCTTGGTGTGATTTTGAAAAGGCTATTTGTGATTTTAAGGATGAAAACCCATTTTAAATATGTGTAAATTTTGTGATTCTCTAAAAGAAAAATCATTAGTTTCTTACAACAATCGTAAGAATATGGATATTTATTGTGGACAATATCAAGGAGTCAATGTATATGGTACAGTCTACATGAAAGGTAATATGCTATCTATAGGATGCAGTGGTTCATATAGGTCACGTTTTGATTGTTATTATGAAGATGAAGGCCTTGAATGTGATAATGAAAATGCATATGATTCAAAGAATAGTTATATTCATATTCAATATTGTCCATTTTGTGGCCGAAAATTAGAAGACCATACTTATGAAAAGCAAAAGACAAATGATGATCTTAAAAAATTAAAAGAAAAACTTAAATGGCTAGAACAAGATTTAAGGGATTATAGTCTTGTTGTTGTTTGTGATTGGTTTTGTAATAAAAGGATATTGCATAATGTGGAAATATGGCCAGGAAAATTGGGAGACAGAACGGAATATGATTATATTGAATATAAAAATGATTCACCTTTGACATTTAACCAAATTTCTGAAAAATTTCCTAAAGTATCTTTAAAAGTATATTATGGACGTCCACAAAAAGACTGGAATAAATATATTAGAGCAAAATTGCCATTATTTACATTTAATACAAAAATAAAGTCTAATGGATATTATTCCGGTGAATATTCATCATGTGATTATGTATTAACTGATGAAATGTATTTTAAATTGGTTGAATTAGGATATATTAAACATAATAAAGAGAAATATGATGATTTGAAAAAAGAACAAGAAATTATTACGAAAGATATAATAAATGTTAAAAAGAATATTAAAAAACTTGAACATTATTTGAAAACTCTTAAATAATAATTAATTTTTTTCTATATTGTATTATTAAAATAAAAAAGATAATAATGGAATTTATAAAGAAAAATTGGAAGATGATTCTCATTGCATTACTTGTTGTATTTAGTTTGAATAAATGCACAGTAGCATGCAACAGAGATACAAAGATTAATAAGCAACAAACTGAACTTGTACAAAAAGATTCTATTATCAAAGTACAAGCTGATTCGTTGAATATTTTAAAGATTCGTTGGGATGATGCACAAACTAATAAAAATGATTTGGTAGGTGTAGCATTAAATACTAAACAAGAACTTGTAAATCAAGTTAATCAATTGACTAATGATAACAATATCCTTTTACAAAAAGTTAATCAATTGACTTCTGAAGTAAATAATCTTAAAAAAGAAAATAAACGATTAAAGGAACAATTAAATAATAAGTAATGGCAAAACAAGGTTCAATAGAGCAATTTGGTATTATAACAGAAAATCTTTCTAATTCAATGTTTAGGGTTGAATTAGATAATGGTATTGAAATATTGTGTCATATATCAGGGAAGATTCGTATTAATAATATTAGATTGATGACAGGTGATAAAGTAAAAGTTGAGATGAGTCCTTATGATTTGAGTAAAGGAAGAATTGTTACAAGATTGAAATGATTGAGTTAAATAAGATATATAATCAAGATTGTATTTATGGAATGGAACAGATTGATGACCATTCCATAGATTGTATATTAACTGACCCACCATATGCTACAACCAATTGCACATGGGAGACTGAAGTAGATTTAGATGCACTTTGGAGTAAATGGAAACGTATTCTTAAACCAAATGGTGTTGTTTTAATTTGTGGTTCAGAACCATTTTCATCAAAAGTCCGCCTATCTAATCTTGAGTGGTATAAATATGATTTGTATTGGGTTAAAGAAAAACCAGTCAATTTTTTCCAACTTAAGAGACGTTTTGGGAAGACTACTGAGAATATAATGGTTTTTTATAAAGGACAACCAACATATAACCCTCAAATGGTTAAGTATGATGGTAAGAAAGTTACAAACTCAACTAAAAAATCACATACATCAGTCACAACTGGTATTTCAAAATCTACTATAACACCATATAATGATACTGGATATCGCTATCCTACAGACATATTACGTATAAATAGAGAAAAGCTTGGTTCAACAATACACGAAACCCAAAAACCATTAGGGTTAGCAAAGCTTCTTATAAATACTTTCACTAATGAAGGTGATATAGTATTAGATTGTTTTTCGGGAAGTGGAACTTTTGCATTGGCAAGTTCTATATTAAATAGAAATTATATAGCATTTGAAAGGGATAAAGAAATATTTGATAAATCAATTAAAAGAATAGAAGAATATGAAAGTTAAAGATTTAATGGGATTAAATCCAGAAGCAGAAATTAGAGTTGGTTTTGTCAATACAGGTATGTTATACACTGGTAAAATTAGTTATGGGTGGGATGCCGGTGGAGATTGTGAGCCAGGAATAGATACCAAAGCAACAGCTAAAGAAGTTTGCATATTTCTTGGTGATACATCTGAAAATATAGGAAAAGCATAATTATGGGAGAAATGCCGGATTTCCATTATCTTCAAGCTATAGAAGAATCCAATCGACGAATTGGTTTATATTATGATTATAGATTGAATAGATATGTCAAAAATAAAAATATATCCTTGGTAATATGAAAATTGAATTAAAACCAATTGTTGACCAATTAACAGAAGCTATTGGACTTAGGGAAGGTTATAAAGTTTCTGCAATGATTGATGATGATCATGATGATAAACTTGTAGGTTGGATGATTGTTAAAGTATTAGAAGATGGTACTATATTACCTCAATCAACTGATAGATTTAGTAGTATTAAAGAATTAATTGAAGCATATAAATGAAAATAACAATTGATACAAAAAATGGTGAAGTAAAAGTAAATGGTAAGTTACTTAAAGAAGCACCCGAACATTATAAACAAATTGCTGAATATACTTTAAGGTTAGCATATCAAGATAATTATCCTCTTTCTGATTATGAAGAGGATTGTATGTGGATGTCATATAGATATTGTATTGGTAGACATACAATAGCTTCACATATGCATGCTAATGAAATCTGGAAGAATTGTAAAGGTCGTATGTCTAAAGAACGTCAATTGTTTACAGCTTTTGATATCAATAGAGAAATTGAAAGCTCATTGATGTTTATGAAGCCATACTTTCATTTTCCATCAACTTCTCTTAATAAAATTTATACACCAGCTGTAGATATTGTTTGTCAGTTCTTGGAAGATTATGATATTAAATCAATTGAAGATTTTATTAAATATCGTGATGTACATGTTATATTAACTGATAATGAAAGAGGTTACAAGTTTGAAACCGTAACTTGGGAAGAATGGCTTAGACCTAGACTTTTAAAATTAATGCAAAGATTTTATAATAATGATGCACTATCAGAAGATTATGCATGGAAACATTATCTATCTTGGGTTAATAATGAAGATGATTATGGGGCATTAGGGAATCAAATATCGGAATTAATAAAAGATATGCCAAGAGCTGACCATTATTATTTTCATGATTTTGAAGATTTGTTTGTTTGGAATGATTTAGTACATTGTTTTGATTATGAACATTATCATAAATCAATTCTTGTAGATGGATCAGAAGTTGAATGGTTCTGGGCTTGGACTAATAATTTAGAAAAACACGATGATGGGTATTATTACAGATCTTTTGGTTATCACCAAATAAGAGTTCCTGTAAATGAATGGAATGGTAATTGTAATAAATATATACCAAATGAATCTATTAAGAAAGATTTATATTAATGAGAAATAAAAAGATACATAATCCATTTGCACGATGATAAAATTTAGTGATTTAAAAGACGGGAGTTATATTTGGGTAGTTTGGAATCTTAATTGGGATAAATCTGTACCTTCAGAATATAAATTTTATCCATGGGAATTTGAAATAAGAAAAAGTTTAGTTCTAAAAAACCAATTAAATGTACCTGAAACATATGATCGTGGTGATAGATGGGAATCAGATATTGTAACTATTTCTACAAATTATTTAACTATTTTCTTTAATAATATTGAATATAGAAGAAGTTATGATGAATTCTATAACAATAAAGGTCAAATGACTTTTACACCACCTTATAATAAAATTGGCCCACATATTGAAGTATTTACAGAAGAGCAAGATGCTAAAGATTATGTAATTGCTAGATGTGAAAGCCGAATGAAAAGTATAGAAGAGCAAATGAAAGAATTGGAATTTGAAAAAAGTTTATTAGAAAAATCTATAAATAAATTATAAAGAATATGGCAAAAGATGATATATTAGGAGGAATGGGAGTATCAAGAGGACCTATGGTTGATCCTACAAAATATCCTCGTATTACTTGTGATAAATGTGGACATCATGTTTTTAGAAGTGCAGTAATTATATACAATATTCCTGGAATAGCAGTAGGTAATGGTACTGAAGATATACCTTATCCTGTTCCGGTATATGTATGTGATAAATGTGGAGAAATTATCAAGACTGTTCGTGATGAACTTGATAAGATTGAAGCAGAAAAAGAAAAGAATAAAGAAGCAACTAAAGGTAGTTCATTAATACTTTAATATGGAAATAAAATTATTTAATAGAGATGGTGCTAATTTAAGATTGGTATCAGAAGATGAAAAACTTTGGCAATTCAAAGTTGATTTGGATCATCAATATATATTTGATTATATGAGATATGAGTTTGCAGAAGATAATAAGACAATTCAAATGATTGATCCTTCTGGTGGCCCATATTTAACTATAGGAACAAAGCTTAATAATGATTATGTTATTGATGCCTTTGTTGAAGTAGATGATATTTTATATATTCATACTAACAAAATAGAATAATCATATTATATTTGAAATTTTTCCAATAATTTCTATATTATATATGTAATAAATAACATAGATATGGGAATTATTGGATTTATTGGAATTATCTTTTTAGGAATTTTTGGATTTGTATTCTTTGGTATTCTTGGTTGGATAATCAAAATACTAGGATATGTATTTGAATTTCTATTAGATGGATGTTTCCATTCTATGGGATGTTTAGTTGTCATTATATTTATAATTCTGTTAATGATGATTTTATAATATTATTATATAAAATTAATTGAGTATGAGAAAACGTATAGTGATTGGTGATCCTCATGGCCGATGGGGATTTGTCAAGCAGGCATATGATAAAGAGCAACCAGATGAAGTGATTATTTTGGGTGATTATTTTGATTCATTTCATATTCACCCAGAAGATCAAAGAGATTGTTATGATAATATAATTAATCTTCGTAAAGAGCATATTAAGAAAAAGAAAGGTAATAAGTTTATAATGCTTATTGGTAATCATGATATGCATTATATGGATGAGAATTTTGGCCGTTGTTCTGGTTGGAATGCTTATACTTGTTCTTTAGCAATGTTTAGGCTTTGTAGAGATTGGGATGCTGAAATTTTGAAAATGTGCTATGTTGATGAGCTTAATTCTACTATTTATTCTCATGCTGGTATTTCTCAAGCTTGGTTTGATACTTGGTGTCAAAAGAGTTTAGGAAATATTAATACATTAGCAACTAAAGCATTTGTATTTACATACCGAGAAGGAGGTGATTCTTATGGGAGTTCTATTTATAGTTCACCATTGTGGTTGCGTCCTGAAGGATTGAAAAAATCCCCATTAGTAGAATATGTAGACGATGATGGTGAAGTGTATTGTTGGAATCAAGTATTTGGTCATACAGAACCTGATACTCCTATGAGGTGGGAACAAAATAATGGAATATTCTATGGAATTGATTGTATTTATAAGCATTATCTAGTTCAGGAAATCGGAGATGATGGAATAATTACAAAAACATATCTTGGGAATATACAAGAATAAAAAATGGAGCTCTAAAGAGCTCCATTTATATTTTAAATCAAATTGCTTATCAATTAAGCAAGTTTTACTCCAATTTCTAATGTATAGTTATTAGATGAAGATGGAGCTGTCTTTTCATACAAGCTTACTGTTGCTGTAACATTAGATGATGAGTTTGCAGTAAATGCCTTAGAACCGCTTTGACCAGCAATTGTTAATGTACCATTATTAACTGTAGGCATAGCTGGTGCAACAGGTGTCTTAAATACAACAGTACTTCCACCACCAGTTAACTTATAATAAGTATTATATTCTAATTGTGTACCACCACCTGTTGTAGTAGCATCTTTAGCTAATGATACACCATGTGGCATTGTCATAGTTCTGTTGGTAACAGTTATTTGACCATTAGTAGCTTGGGCAACTTGTGGAATTACAAATGTACTTTGACTTGATAATGTTGCATCAGCAGTAGGACCACCACTTGCAGCAGTATATTTTGGTGCAGCTGGCATGGTGAATATGAATGAAGTACCACCGGCATTCAATGCATATTTAGTTCCAAATGCTAATGTAAGTGCATTAGTACCAGTTGAAGTAGCAATTGTAGTTGTGTGAGTGTGGTTACCGGCAGCAGCTGTAGTAGCTGTAGTACCAATAGATGGTGCGAATGTAGATGGTTTACCACTAAGAGTTGACCATGTTGTAGCAGCAGGCATAGTCATTGTTCTATTTGTTACAGTTACTTGACCACCAGCAGCTTGTGATACTTGTGGAACAGTAAATGTACCACCATGTGTTAAAGTTGCATTAGCAGTAGGACCACCAGAAGCAGTAGTAAATTTAACAGCAACTGGTTTACCACCACTAAAATAAACAGGATTAGTTGAACTACCTCCATTAGTTGTTAATGCAATAGCGGAATTAGCTGAATCACCATTGAATTTATTAAATAATGAGTCAAGTACAGAATCTGCTAAACCATTATTATCTTGTCCAATTTTTGTTAATTCATTATAGATAGTTCCAACTTTGTGCATCATGCTTTGGAAACCTGTGTCAGCATAAGAGTTCAAATTATCCAAATCCCCAACAAGACCATCAAAATTATCTTGTAATTCTTGAATTGCTAAACGGGCAGTATCATCCCAAAGTTCATAAGTTTTACTATTAACAGACAATTGTGATAATCTTGGATGTGCAGAATTTTTTAATTGATTAACGTTTATAGCCATAAATTATTAAATCAGTTTTTTTATTTTATTAATAATGTATATGAAGATAAATAAGATATCTCATCATAATTATTTAATTGTAATTCTATATTATTTTGGTGTAAAATATTTTGCTCTAAATTTTCTATTCTATTTGAATGATCCAATGTTTGGGTAGAAAGAGCATCTAATCTTGTATTTTGTGAATCATTAACAGTTTTTAAATTTTCAATATCCGTATCTATATTATTATTGATATGGTCACTAATTGCATTTAATTTAATAGAATGTGTTTTGTATTTTTTAGAGACCTTTTCAATAAATTCTTGTAAAATTAGAAAATGATTAGTTATTTGGTCATTCATATTAAATTAATTCATATTTATATATAAAAATAAAATTATTTTTAATCAAAATACAACAATATTTATGAACAAGAACATATTTGATTTAATGGATTTTGGGAAATTATTTGAGAATTTAGATACATCAATGTTTAAACTCAATAATGAAGTTATTGATCTTGCTTCTAAAGAAGGTTTAGATAAGTTTAATAAGAAACTTGATGAACTTGAAGAGAATGAGTTTGGTAAACTTTTCTTAGAGCATATTACTGGTAAAAAGATTTATGAACTTAGAGACTTAGCAAAGAATTATTATGATATTAATAATCCTAAAGATGTTAAAGTTGATGAGTCATTAAAAGAAGTAAAGCAAGATTTAAAAGAACTTCCTAAAAAAGAATTCGATAGACCATCAAAGCATATTGATATAAATGTTGGTTTACAAATTCATAAATTAGTTCAAGAATATATTGATACTAAAATCAAACCTTATGCAAAAGGTATTATGAGTGAAAAGTCAATTAATGATGCTTATGCTGGTTTATATGAATTTGCTTGTTGGATTTATAATAAACCATCAAATAAAAAATAAGTATTATGGGATCTGATGCTTAAAAAAGATGATTTACAAAAGAAATTAAAAGAAGCATTTTCTGGTATTATTCCTCAAGCAATAGAAACTTGCATGAAGAATAATCAAAAGACTAAATCTAAAAAAGGTGATAAAGATGCTGAAGAATTTGCTAAATCTTTTGATGAAATAGTATCTGACCAATTAGCAACTGCAATTTCATCTGCTATTGATTATTATATTAAGAATGCAGATATAACAGGGACTATCATTACAAATGGTGGTCCCACTACTCAAGTAGCCCAAATATCACCTCCACCTACACCTATAGTAGGTGGAAAAATTCCAAATACTTTTGGTATAAATTAAAGAAAAAATTTATTTTTAAATAGAAGATTTGAAATAACAACGTTTGACAATTCTATTTTAAATTAAATTAACAGAAAGATTAAAATTGTTTAAAAACAATTTAATCACATTTGACAAAAATATTTTTACATTTATTATGACAACAGAAAATGACATTTTAGGATTTGACCCACAAAGTTTGTCAGTATTTAATCAAGACGAAGCACCTAAATCACAAGGTAATTCATTAATTTACAAAACTAAACCAGCTGATTCTAGATCAGAAGATAAGGTTTATCGTGCTACTATTAAGGTAGTTTATAATCCATTCGATCCAAAGCATTCAATCCTTGATCAACAATCTTATGCACTTCAAGATTCTGAAGGTTGGCTTACTGTAGTTAGTTCATTGACTACTGGTGATACTTCTTGTCCTATTTTTAAGGCATGGAAGAAATGTCACTTTGCAGAAAAGAATTCTACTCTTTGGAAGCAAGCTGCATCTGCAGAAGATGGCGGTAAAGCATTATTTGATAAGAGATTTGCACGTTATTGTGTAGTTCAAATTTTGGAAGATAATAATCAACCTAATTTGGTAGGCAAGTTTATGCTTTGGAAACTTCCTAAGTCTGTAATGGATATTATCATGGCTAAGATGAATCCTTCACCAGAATCTAAGAAACCAGCTATTCCTGTAATGGACTTCTTGTTTGGTCGTTCAATTGATATTGAAGTAACTCCGGGCCCAGGTAATCCAGGTGATGAGCGTTATGCTCGTGAAACTAAGTATATGGCTGAACTTTCTGAAGATGTAGTAAGTTGTATAAATCCTGATGGAAGCCCACTTCTCAATGATGAAGAGCAAAAAATTCTTGACCATTATGTTGAAGCCATGAAGGAAGTTTGGAAGGAAAAGGATCCAGAAGTACGTGCTACAAAGAAAGCTGCTGTTGATAATGATCCTAATACTGCCGCACTTGGTAAGATTTATAATAGTAAAGTAATTCCTACTATTAAGTCAGTATGTCCTAACCTTATTGAAGAACTTGGTTACAAGCCATGGTCAGATAATGTTAAAGCCCGTGTACAAAAGTGGATTGATATTGTATTAGCAGGTAATGATCCAAAGACTGTTGATGCTGCTCCTGCAGCTGCTGCAACTGTTGGAACAACTACAGAAACTCAAGCACAAGCTCCAGCTTCTACAGCTACCGTAACAACTGCTCCTACAGAATCAGAAGTAGATCCAACTAGTGATCTCCCATTCTAATTGTAGATAATTAATTTTTAATATAAAAGACAGTTCATTTGAACTGTCTTTTTTTATTTATCTATATTTATATAAAATTAACTTTAATAATATGGAAAGCAAAGTTAGTGAATATTTATGTCACAAAAATTTAAATGAACAAATAAATTTAGATAATTTTCTAATGGAAAATAAAGAAATGCGTACAGGTATGATTATGGATGCGGTTAATCAAACCGACACTCAAAAGCAAGCTAAAGAAAATTTAGATGCCGCTGTTGGAGTAAAACAAGAGCAATTGTTAGAAGCTATGGCAAGATATAAAGCAGCTCATACACCTAAAATTAAGGAATATAAAATAGGTCGTAATGATCCTTGCCCTTGTGGCAGTGGAAAGAAGTATAAGAATTGCTGCTTATCATCAGGTAAATATGAAAATTATAAGTTAGTTAAGTAATATGAAATACACATTTGACGTTACAACTCGTGAAAACGAGAATATAATTAAATTAGATGTTAGTTATGGTTCTTTATCTAATAATGTTACTCGTACGGTTACATTTGTAGGTGGAGAAGATCATGATGATCCAGCTTTAGATGAACTTTTAACTAATTGCATAGATAATATGCGTTTAACTGTTAAAGAACGTGAAGAAGCAATCTATAATGCCGGAGTATTTAAATGGTATATTCAACAATATGGAATAAATACTCAAAAAAAGGAAACAGAAAATGTCATGATTGTTGAAAATAATGACTCAAGTGTAATACCACAAGAATTAGTATAATGTTAAGTTTATTTGAGCAATTAAAAGAATATCCTGAAGAATTCATCAAAGCATTGGATATAGTCAAATACAAGAATTTCGAAATATTTTTTACTGATGCATTAAAACGATTTAATGTCGTTGAAGATTATAATAAAATGTCACCTGAAGAAAGAAATGGTGCTTATGAATTATTTAAAAGAGTATATGTCTATGGATTTTATAATGGTGTAAGTTTTACACTTAATCCAGATAAATATTTTGATGAAACAGTAAAAGATTATCCAAATGACACCGATCCTAGAAAAGACTTGTAAATGCATTAAAGAATGTATATTTGATGGTTATGAATTTCATAAAGGAAGAGAATATCAAGTAGATATTTATCCATTATTTAATAAAATATATAATAATGGCGGGTGGGATGACTACATATTCTTTGAAGATAATAATGAAAATAAATTTAACGAATATTTCAAGTTAATAGAATGATTAAAGATATTGAAGTATTAAATGAGATAAAGGCAATTAGGAAGAAAACTGAATTATTAGCTAATCCTTTATATAATGATTTTTGTGGTTCTCATTTTTGGGGAGATATCGATAAGAGATTAGAACAAATTGAAAACGATATTGAAAAAGATTTAAAAGCATTTAATTTTTTAAAATAAAAATGGAGGTCTTAGACCTCCATTTATTTATTTCATTTTTTTCTTCATATCTTCAATCATTTTTTCAACTTCTTTACAATATTCATCTACATCATTAAATTTTTCTTTAGCAGATGATTTGTCAAAGTTCCATTTATCAAAGTCCTTTTCATCAAAATCTTCACCTTTATCTTTTGCTCTTTGTTTTGCTCTTTCAGTTGCTTTATCACCTTTTGCTTTATATTTGAATGCATCATAGAATGATTCATAAGCATGTGAACAATAAGATAAAAGTCGACCAACATCAAAGTATTCATCCATATTTTCAGGATTAGACATAATCTTTTCCATTGTGGCAATAGCTTCAGCATGAACTTTATTGATTCTTTCCATCAATTGTTTTGGATCTCCTTCAAGTTTCTTTGCTTTCATTTCTTTTACCATTGCTTGATAACGGGCTTTTTGTTCTTTAAGCATCTTCTTAAGAGATTCTTCATCATAATTAATTATACCTTTTTGTGAAGCAATACGTGTGTCATGAAGTTTGGTGTATTCTGCTTTCATATTATCAGTAATTTGAAGTACATAAACATCTAAACCACTAATTACCGTCATTGCTTCCTCAAACTTAAGAGATCTTTCACCATATTTATATTTTGTTGCTGTTTTTTCTGTAACGGCATCTCTATTACCATATTTTGATTTGAATCCAAAAACTCTTACATCACCAGGAGTATTTGAATATCCTTTAATGAACATTACTACATTTTGAGTACCTGGTTCGCAACAAATAAAATTAGCTTGGTTTTTCTTTGAATAGCAATCCTTAAGTATTTTACTAAAAGTTTTGTCATCGGCACTAACTGATTTATATAGTTCAAAATCATCATCTTTAATTTCATTCCATTTAAGACCTTGTAAACCAGTTTTTTGATCACCATAACGTTGATGGAGTGTTATTGGGCCAAATATTGATGCAAATGATTTTGCCGTTTTACTTGGAGTACCAGAATAACCGTTATCTTTATAATGTTGTTCTGTTTTTCTATCATGTTCAGCATTATCCTTTTCTGCATCTTGAATAGCTTTAGCAAGAGCTTTTAAAATAGAAGCTTTAAAACTTTCATTAATTTGAAGAACTTCTTCTCCTTCAAGTATAGCATATTCTTCTAAGACTTGTTTCATATACACAGCCTTATTCAATGATTCATATAAACTTTGCATATTTATAAAAATTATATTTAATTTTATTTATTAAAAATAATTATTTTCAAAACAATAAAATTGAATTTTTACATATAATTTCTATATTATATTTGTAAAAACAAAGAGTATAGATATGGCACAAATTTATCCTTATTATGTAGTAGCTCGTATTGATGCAGGTCAAATGGTAAAAATCTTTCATGATAAGAAGTTTAATTCTTACATGGCAGCTGTAGATGCTATGAATAGAAAATATGAGTCATTAAGAAAGGTTTATAACAGAAATCTAATGGAGGATTCTCAAATTGTTATTTTAGAATATACTAAACAATATCAAGGAAAAATTTGTACAATATATAGCTTTAATAAACGAATTCAAATAAGTGATCCAGAGGAGGCAATATGATAATTAAAACGGCACATGGTAGACGTAGTGGAATCCATGCTAAAGAACATATAAAATATAAACCATTCGGGATTTATATTACTAGACCAGAAATTCCACCATTTGGTAGAGGTAAATATATGAAAGGAATTTATTATCTTAATTTTAGGTGGAAACTTAAGATATTTCAAATAATGTTTAATTTTAATAAATGAATAAGCCAATTAGAAATATACTTTGTTATTCTCATTATGATTTTGATAATATAATGAGAGATCACTGTTGGACAGATAAACTTCCTGAAGGGGTTTCTGCAATATCAATATGTTCTCCAAATGAGGGTGATCTAGCAGAACATTGGTTTAAGAAAGAGCATAAAGATGGATTAACTAGTTCAAGAGTATTTAATCTTGATATTGATGATTTAAGTCCATTTTGGTTTGAAAATCATGAAAGTAAATGTTATGATGATGCTTTAGATTTATTTAATGATGGAAAAATTAAAGAGTCAAACAGATATTTCAACTATCTCTATATATCTGGTCCAAACAGAGAATGGGTGGATATTGTACATGCTCTTGACTATGAAGAAGCATTTGACCTCGCAAAATGGATTGATTTTAGAATCAAACATGATGAAACAATTTATATACACTGCGCAGTCGGGGCTTCAAGAAGTCAAGGTGTTGTAAGATATATTGTTGATACTTATAAATATGATTATGATATTAGATTGAATCCAAACAATCCTAATAATACATATAATCCACATGTATTGATGATGTTGAAACGTGCATATATGAATAGTGATTTTTATTCTTGTATAACACGTGATGATGAACATGATTATTTGAATTATACAGAACCAATGAAGTTTAATAAAGATATTAAAATCAATTTAGTATGACAGATATAAAAGCAATTGCAGAAGAATTAGTTAATCTAACAGCACAAGAAGTAAATGAACTTGCTATGGTTATGAAACATGATATGGATATACCAGCAGTTCGTTATGAAGAACCCAAATATAGAGATAATAAAAATCTTACACCAAAGCAATATGGTCAAATGAAAAATTATAAACACAATAAAAGATAATAATATGACTAATAAAGAATTGATGATTGCCTATAAAGTTATTTCTAAAATGATGAAAGAAAATACAAGAGCAAGTTATAACAATTCATTTGTAACTGTAAAGAATTGTTTAGCTAATAAAATTTGTGAGCAATTAGAAGATGGCCAGCAATTTTAATAAGGAATAACTAATACGAAAATCCTAATTATATTAAAGTAGTCGAAAGAAGAGATTAATTTCTCTTCTTTTGTTCTATATTATATTATAAATAAATATTTAGAATATGGAACAGAAAGATTATTTAATCATTTATCATAGAGAAGATAATGATGGTGTATTTTCTGCTGCTATTATAGAAGATTATATCATTAATTCTCTTGGTAAAAACCTCGAAGATTTAGTATTTTTAGGTGCAGATTATAATATGCTTAATGGTTTTATTAAGGATAGTTATAATACTCCTGAGCAATTACATAAAGATTTTAAGCATATTGTCATGACTGACATTTCATTTAATGATACCAAGTTCATGAAGAAACTTTATAAAGAGTTTGGTTCTGATTTTATATGGATTGACCATCATGCACCTATAATTCAAGAATCTATTAAGATGAATTTTGATGAGATTCCTGGAGTACGTGATACACAACGTTCAGCTATTCTTAATGCTTGGAAATTTTTATATGATCCATTTGATGAAGCTTACAAAGAAAAGAAAGTACCTGAATTACTTCGAATTTTGTCAGGTTGGGATTCTTGGTCATATGAAAGAGAAGGTTACACTAATGATTATGTAAGAAATATTAATAAAGCTGTAACTATCAAGTATCATTTGTCATTAAGTGAAGCTCGTAAAATTGTACATGATTTGGTTAATGTATATGTTAAGAATGAGCCTTCCGGTAATATGTCAGGAGTTTTTAAGGATGGACCACTTATTGAACAACTTCATGAATATGGAAAACAACTTAATGATTATGATGATATAACTAATAGAAGTATTATTGAAATATCAGGAGATAAATCTTGGGAATTAGTCATTCATGATAAAGATTTAGACGAGACAAAAGTTCGTAAGTGTTGTGCAATATTCCATCAAGGTGCTACCAATTCATTAATGTTCAAATCATTACATAATACTGATATTAGAAATGGTATAGTGTTTAAGCATAACCCAAGTGGTACATGGACAATATCATTATATAATATTAATGATGATGATTGGTTCCACTGTGGAGAATATTGTAAAGAAACTTATGGTGGTGGAGGGCATAAAGGAGCTGCTGGTTGTCAAGTTTCTGAATCACAATTTATTAAGATTCTTAAAGCTAAGAAGATATAAGAATAATTAAAATATGTTAAATAAAGGTTGATTTCAAAGTCAACCTTTTTCTATTTTAAATTGATTATCTAATCACAAAAATTTTAACAATTATTTACGAAATATTATTAAATTTTAATTAAATAATATATGGATTTAAAATCTATGTATTGAATATTTTTATATACTATCCTATTAAAATGATAGAATTTGACAAAAATATTAACGAATATGAATGATTATAATTAAACGAGATGGTACTCCCCAAGAATATTCTTTCTTGAAAATCGCGGATGCCGTACATAAAGCGTTTGCTTCGGTAGACCAAGATGTTCCAGATAAGTTTCTTGAGCAAGTAAAAGATTCAGTAGAAAAGCTAATTATCAAAAACAATGGTAATGGTACGGGTATAGAAGAAATTCAAGATTGCATTCAAAATGAGCTTATTAAGCGTAATAAGTTTGAAGTTGTAGAATCATTTATTGCATATCGTAAAGAACGTGAACGTATTCGTTTGGAAAATACCGATTTGATTAAACAAATTGAAGAAAAGCTTTATGCAACAAATGTACAAAACCAAAATGCTAATTTAGATGAAGACTCTTTTGGTGGTCGTTTAGGAGAAACTTCAGGTGTTGTCGCTAAAGATAGAGCTCTTAAGAAGATGTCTAAAATTGGTCGTAAGAATCATGAAGGAAATATGGTTTATATCCATGACTTAGATCATTGGTTAGTAGGTGATCACAACTGCTTGTCATATCCATTTGATAGTAAACTTAAAGATGGTGTTGTTACAAGACAAACTGATGTTAGAACAGCCGGTTCAATTAATACTGCTATGCAACTTGTTGCTGTTAATTTCCAATTACAATCATTACAACAATTTGGTGGTGTTGCTGCTACACATATTGACTGGTCTATGGTACCTTACGTCCGTAAATCATATAGAAAACACTATATCTTTGATTGGATTAAGAAACAACCAGAATTTTCAGATCTTGATATTTTAGGTTTAACATATGAAGAGCTTAAACACTGGGTTGAAAATATGATTACTAAGTTTTATTTAACTACAAAACTTAAGGATGAAGATTTTACATTTGCTAATAAGAATCTTGATAATCAATTACGTCAAGAATCATTATTAGATACAAAACAAGAAACATACCAAGCGGTTGAAGGTATGTATCATAATTTAAATACTCTTCAATCACGTTCAGGTAATCAACTTCCATTTACTTCTATAAATTATGGTACTTGTACAGAATTAGAAGGACGTATGGTAACTAAAGCCCTTCTTGAAGTTTCTATAGAAGGACTTGGTAAACATGGTGTAACATCAATATTCCCTTGTGGAATTTTTCAAATTAAAAAAGGAGTTAATTTCAAACCAGGTGATCCGAACTATGATTTGAAGCGTCTTGCATTGAAATCAACAACTATGCGTATTTATCCTAACTATGCTAATTGTGATTGGTCAAATCAAGTAAATTGGTTTAATGCTGATAGAAAACAAAAACAAGAATATATTGAGTCATTATCTGATCATGATTATGTACAATTGACAAGTGCTATTGAAGATGAACCAAAAATATGTTTTGATAAAGTTGGTTTATATGTTGATGATAGTAAACGAATTCGTGTAGATATGACAGAACGTCCTATTGAATATTTCTCTACAATGGGTTGTCGTACTGTAAATGGTCTTGATATTAATGCATTTGATAATTTCAAGAGAAACGTACAATGCATTATGGATGGTAGATATGATGATATAGATGATGTGTTCTCAAGTGTTATTAAAGATGGTCGTGGTAATATTTGTCCTACAACAATTATTATGCCAACACTTGCAGCTATGACTCGTAAGAAACTTGAAAAGAAATGGGAAGATTCTGGTGCTGAATATGTTAAAGGACCTGAATATGAAGAAATGATGTTCTCTGAATTTATGAAACTTCTCGACAAGAAGATTCATGAGGCTAAAGATATGTTACTTGAACGTTTCAATCATATTTGTTCACAATCACCAAAATCTGCTCGTTATATGTATGAAAATCATACTATGGCTGGATATCATGAAGAAGAAGGAATTATTTCAGCTCTTAAGCATGGTACAATTGTTATTGGTCAATTAGGTATGGCCGAAACTCTTCAACTTTTATTTGGTTATGATCATACTACAAATAAAGGAATGGAATATGCTAAGAAGATTGAACAATTATTCTTAGATAGAACCTCAGAATTCAAAAAAGAATATAAACTCAATTTTGGTGTTTATTATACTCCTGCTGAATCATTATGCCATACAGCTATGAAGAAATTCCGTAAAGCATTCCCTCAATATTGTCTTGAAAATGTAACATATTACATTAAGAAAGATGGTGAAAAGAAAGAGAAAGAATATTTTACAAACTCTATTCATGTACCAGTTTATTATGAATGTGATCCATTTAAGAAGATTGATATTGAAAGTCAATTGACAACTTATTCAAATGCCGGTTGTATTACTTATGTAGAGTTACCAAGTATATCATTCAATAATATAGATGGTGTTGAAAAAATAGTTGATTATGCTATTGAACATGATATCCCTTATTTTGCATTGAATTTCCCTCTTAATAGATGTGCAAGATGTGGTGAACCTATTTATGATTCTGATTTAGAAGAATGTCCAAAATGTGGTTGCAAGAAAATAATTAGATTAGGTCGTGTAACTGGTTATCTTTCTACAACAGTTGAACATTTTAATAAAGGTAAACAAGATGAATTTTATGATAGAGTAAAACACATGAAATAATTTATCTATTTTATATTTATGAGTAGATCTATTGTTTCAAGAAGACATAAAAATGCTGTTATCATGAAATTATGGGGTGGAGACTCCGATAAAAAAGATAAACAAAAAGCAAATAGATCTTTTAGACGTCTATCTCGTATGGACGCTAAAAGATCTACTTTATTAGAAGAAGATGCATTTAAGTATTATGATATGAAAGAAATATCAGATACATGGTCATTTAGATCTGATGGTTTATCTCATTACTGGGATATATCGAATTATGATAAAGAAGAATTTAATAGGTTAAAAAGCAAATGATAGTATATAATAAGAAAACAAATAAACTTGAAGCTTCCGGTCCTGGAGGATATAATGGTTTACCATTTGATAATGGTTGCGGAGGTATAGTTATTTGTTTTATTTTACTAATTTTAATGTTGATAGGAATAAAATATAATTTAATTTAGCATGCTTAGAATAGTAGATATAACTGCACCAGATATAAATAATGGAAATGGATTAAGAGTAACTTTATGGGTTGCTGGATGTAATCATAGATGTAAAGGATGTCATAATGCTTGGACATGGAAATATGAACAAGGTAGAGTTTTTTCTGAAGAGCAAAATAAGATATTTGAAGAACTATCAGAATGGTTAGATAGAGATTATATAGAAGGATTAACATTATCTGGTGGAGATCCGTTGGCTCAAGATAACGATGGTCTTTGTGAACTTTATTCAATCATTAAATGGTTTAAAGAAAAATACCCTACAAAAAATATTTGGCTTTATACTGGATATACTAAAGAAGAAATTGATAGTATGAATGATTATATCTTACATAAAATAGTTGATTCTATCAATGTTTTAGTAGATGGTCCTTATATAGAAGAAAAAAGAGATATCGCCCATACTCCATTTAGAGGAAGTACTAATCAAAGGTTAATTTACATAAATAATCAAAAATAATTTATTTTTAAATAGATAAATTGAATTATATTAAAAATATGTTATGATTATTAAATCGAAAATTCCTATTTTTATAGTAGTAGATACACATACACCAGAGATTAAGAAGTTGAATGTTGCATTATTACCTTATGCATTTTATTATGTAAAAATATTGCAAACTCTTGAAAGAGTTGTTATTATAGCAGAAGATGATGAGGTATTGGAATATGCGCAAAAATTAGGATTTAAGTATACTTATAAAACAAAGAACCAAAGTACTAAATATACTTTAAGATATACAGGTATATATAATCATATGATGGAATTTCCGACAGATTATGATTGGTTTATCGCTCTTAGATTAGACCAACCATTTAAATCTGAAAATCTTATTTTAGATGCTATTCGTGGAATAAAATGGGATTTGGATTTTATAGTATCTACTTCTAAAATGACTGATAGAGAAAGATTGTTTATTAATGAAGATAATAAATTTATACAATTGATAAATAATTCTAATAGAAATTTTGAAGAATGTGTGGTTACTGATATGGTGGATCTTTCAGTACTTTGTATTAAAACTGAATTTTTTAAAAAGTGTGTAGAATCAAATGATTTCTATGGAACTCTTTGGACCGGTAAATTTGAAACAATTAAAAATGATTCAATGTTTATACAAATTTTAGGGCACCATCACACAGAAAGATTTGAGAAGGTACACGATATATTTATGGAGGTACAAAAACTCCCAAAATTTGGAGAATAAATAATTTGATTATTATATCATAAAGCCTTACATAAATTTTATGTAAGGTTTTTCTATTTTAAAATTTAGATAAATTATATTAAATATGGAAAATATACATACAATTGTTATTCCGGATATACATGGCAGAAAATTCTGGAAAGATATATTAACAAAATATAATAAAGAAGATTACCAAAATTTACCAATTGTATTTTTGGGTGATTATGTTGACCCTTATGATTTTGAAGGAATTTCTAAAGAAGATGCCATAATTAATTTCCAAGAAATAATCGATGTGGCTAAAAATGATAATCGTATTCATTTGTTAATAGGTAATCATGATATGCATTATTGGTATGATGCCCAATATAAATGTAGAGTAGATACAAGAAATTATAATGAAATTAAAGATATGTTCTTGCAAAACTTTACTTTATTTAATGTGGCATATGAAGAAATAATTGATGGTGAAAAATTTCTTTATACTCATGCTGGTATGACTAAACAATGGTTAGACCATTTGCATCTTATTGGTAAAATATCTGTAGAAAATAATAAGAAATTTAGAATTGATCACTTTGGTAATAAAGTAAAACAACTATCAGATGAACAATTACCATTTGCAAAGATGCTTAAATCAATGACACCTGATGCAGATAAATTAAACAAAATGAAAGATAATTTTCAAGGTCAAGCAAATCTTTGGATGGCATCATGGGCTCGTGGTGGAGAACATCAAATGGGTAGTTGTATTTGGGAAGATTTATCAGAATGGAAATTTGGCGGAACAGAAATTCCTGGTATTTGGCAAGTATTTGGCCATTCAAGATGGTCTAAACCTAATCCAGATGATGCTTATATAGATTTTGATAGAAAATTTGCATGTGTTGATACAGCTTCTGGATGGATTATTACAAATAACAAAGAATTTATTAAGATACAATAATTAACAGATTTTAACACTATTATATACAGAGAGCACACAGGTTAATTTAATTCAATATGATAATAAGATATTGATAATCTAAAAATAAATTAACCTGTGTGCTTTTATTTTTTTCTAAATTTTTTTATATAATATTTGAAAAATTTTGATTTGTTTCTATATTATATATGTAAAACAAATAAATATCAAATATGGTTAAGAATTTTTATTACCGTTTCATTTTGGTTCTCACAATTGTTTTTGGAACTCTTTTTATTGGTAGCGTTCCTGAGATGATGAAGACTTCAAACTGGGTCACACTTGCCTTTGTTTTTTTTGGTCTTTATTTTCTTACTTACAAGGAGTTTGGCAAACTTTCCAATGAGCGTCGTAATGAAATCCTTTACTTGGATTTTTTCAAGAAGATTGGATGTGATTTTTCAAAGGAGTAATTAACTTAATCATATAAATATCTATGACTTACAATCCTAATAAAGTTTACATTGTTTTTGATGGTACCTCACATTATGGAGTATGGGGATGTGATGTAGAGATGGAAATTGCATCCAATGATGTAGAGGTAGTTAAAGGTCCTTATTCCGATTGGGATGATTTTGTAGAAGACGAGATTACAAAACTCAATGATGAGGCTTATGGAACCCACATGTATAGATAATATAAAGTAAAATTATAATAAAGTAATAATATATGAATACAAAGAACAATCTTCGAGTTAGACTTTTCCACCCAGGAACAATTGGTTTTGAATTTTATTGTGCATTGTTCAGAACTTCTAAGGATTCTGATGGTCATGTAAGAATGTATTGCAATTTCGATTGGGAGAAAGAAGATGGTCAAGGAGATTATGATCGTGAATTTGGTGCACCAGATGCAGTTAGGATGTTCCTTTTTCAGGTTAGAATGAACAATGATGATGTTGAAAAGAGATTTAATTTTGATAAGCCTTATATTAAGGCCGGTCAGTTCTCTAAGAATGGTGTTTATATTGATAATATTGAAACTCTAAATATTGAAGTTACAAATTAATATGAAAAAGTGCGTAATTAGAAATTCTGGTGAAGGAAATAATAAGATTTATAAGGAATTGACTGATGAGCAATTTAATTTTCTTGATAGTCTTTTTGATGAAATCAATAATTCTCCATATGGTGAATGCTATGCACCTTATATAAGTATTTGGGAAGCAGAAAGTGATGAACTTAAAATGTTTGAGAACAATGACAATTAAGCAAGCAATTTTGAATGAGAAGGAGTATAATAACATAACTCCTCGTATACTCCCAAGTGTAGAATTTCGCGCACCAGTTAGAAATTATAAAGAGTTTTATACTCAAGAGCAAATTGATTATCTTTGGGATCATGGAATGCTTGAGGAATATCAAAAGTGTGGTGCCACATGGGAACGTCCTTGGATGGGTGAGTATTGGGAGTTCACCGATAAAGGCAAACGTTGGAGAATCTGGTATACAACTGACTTATGGACTTTGATTAAGATTTATGTTCTTCGAGTATATTGGTTCAAATACAAGTGGCAGAAACTATGTATAAAGTTTGGTCATCATTATGATTGGCAAGATTATGAAGGAGTAAGTCTTGATGAAATTTAATCATAATAGAGAAAATGATTAGCATTAAATATGAAGAAAATAAAGAATTGGTTTAAGAAGCTATTTGTTAAAGATATTACACAAAAGAATATTAATGATGATATTCCTGATATCGATTTCGGAGAAGTATTTAAAATGAAATTTTAATTTAATAATACATTGAATTTTTTTAATAATATTCTATATTTATAATGTAACAAAATTCAATTTATATGGAATACAAAAATATTAAAAAATTCAAGAATAACGAAAATGTTATATTAGCTTGGAAAGACGATGAAAATAAATTCTGGCCATATAATGTAATAGTTATCAAGAATAACAATAAAGTTGAGTTTATAGACCCAGACGAAAGAACAAGTATTTCATATAAAGAATTTAAGCATACCAATGATGATGGACTTTTTATGATGGTTTTTGATTCTGTTTCAGAATGCCAAGATTGGTGTGATAGACAGAATCTAAATGATTCTGAATATTTAGAAATAGATGGTTCTGATTCTAGGACAGGAGAAATGTGGAATAATATTTTTAATTTTTAATATAATATGTATAGAGAAAGTTTAAACATGATGGAGGCCTCAATTAAGGCTCGTATTAGTGAAAATATTAAAAAGTATGGTAAGAATTTTCCATGGAAGGCTTGGTTGCCTTCAAATGTAGAGAAAATCGAAAATGATGCTGAAGTAAAATATTATTGCAAAGGTGATCCGAAGACAGTATTCTCCGGTCGTTTCTGTGCGGTATCAGGTTTTATTTATGCAATTGTGAATGGCAAGTATTCTATTCTTGCTAATCTTCGTGGCCCTGGTACTCCTGATTATCAAGGATGTTGGAATGCTCCTTGTGGATTCCTTGAGTGTTTTGAAGATTCAAAGGAAGGTATTCAGCGAGAGATCTATGAGGAGTGCAAGTTTATCGTTCGTAAGGAAGATTTAAAGGTTGTTCATGTTGAGACCAATCCAGCTGAATGTAATAATGGTAATGTGACAATTCGTCATAAAGCATTCCTCGGTAAGATTGTTCCTATGTATCTTAAGTCTTCTGAAGGTGGAGAAGAGAATGAGGTAGATGGAATTAAGTGGATTCCTGTTGAGGAGTTTGATAATTATAAGTGGGCATTCAACCATGCTAAGACCACTAAGCTTTATGCACCAGGTAAGATTAAGCGCTGGTTAATTGAGTTCTGGTATAACAATTTCGGTAGTTATAACAAGAATTATACAGATGACATGTATATAAATGATTGATTATGGAAAGTACAAAAGGAGTTATTAGAGTAACTAAGTTGGCTGAACATTATAATGGATATGATGAAATCTATTATTTTACTGATGTAGCAATTGATGTGGATTCTCATCTTATGGCTCGAATTTCAGGTAATGTTTTTGATGCCATGAAATTTATTTGGAATACCCCAAATGAAGATGAACAGATGAGAATTAATTCATTGATAAATTTTGTTAAAACTTGTTTTAAGCCTTCAAAGAAATTTAAAATTGAATTTGTACCTTTGACAATTATTTATTAAATATATAATCAAATGAATGTTACGATTGATAGATAATATTTTCGAATTTATTGGTTGTTTTATTTGGAATATAAGATATAGAATATTACATGAGTAAAACATATAATGACAAATATGATTTTCAGAAAATCATTGAGAATGAAGAGACAAATTATTGGGATGCCCATTTGTTAGCAACTCGGCATCCTAATAAAAGAAAACGTGCATCTTTGAATCGTGAATTTCATAAAGTTAACTTAGGATCTCCTGCTAAATGGAAAAATAGATATGGTGAAGTTTATGATAAATCATCACGTATGCATTTAGCAGCTTCAGAAATTGCTATGAAACGTAGAAGGAGATTAAATCATGATGCACAAGACGAAATTAATAGAGAACTAAATAATATGTAAATATGAGTCAATTGTCAATTAATTTTGCTTATAAGTCAGGAACTAATGGATATTGGAATTTAGATGGTTGTGATAAGATAATTAAGTCTTTTAAAAAGAAAGATTATTCTTATCCGATTCCATCTGAACATAGTATAATTAAATTAAATGTAAATGATAAATGGAATCATTATTTAGTTACAGATGTTAATTATATTTATGGTGATGATAATGATGAGAAATGTGATAATGTTTATGTATATATATACTTAATATATCTACCATAATATGAATAAGGTTTTTAAATTAGTATATAAGTCAGGTCCTCATGGTGATGAATGTTCATCTTATGAGGTGAAATTCTTTGGTCAACAAACATTACAAGATTTATTGAATGCACTTGATGAACGTGAATGGGGTTGGGTAAAAGTTAGAATTCCTAATCCAGAAACATTTAATCTTCCTTATGCAACTGAAAGGGAGAAATATATGGATCTCACAATTGAATATAAACATGGAAAAATAATTACACCAAGGGAGAAATATGCTTATTTATTGGATAAAGTAATTGACAATAATTATAGTAATTTTGCTAATGGTGGGTGGAGTCTCATGAATTATTGGATAAAAGTAAATATTTAATTATGAAAAAAATTATATTTATAATTTTATTGTTTATATTTATAGGTTGTAATAATACTAATTTAGATCCTAATTTAGTATATAGTGGTCATGACTGGGTTGTTAAAAAACTTAACGATACTGTAGTAATTTGTATTCCTACACAAGGTGATTTACTTGGGCGTCAACCAAATAAACCGTATGCAATTAATATTAAAGATTTTTCACAATCAGAATTTAGAAAATAATATGAAATTATTTAAGAAAATTGTAACATTAGAACCTATTGATATTAATGAACTTGATAATGTTCTTATAAAAATAGCTGTACCAATTATAGAACGAAACAGAAACAATAATTGGGAAGATGACAACTTCGATGATATTCTAAACGCTTTTGAAGAAGAATATAAGTTAGAAGATGAAGAAAATGATTTTTTGTATAATAAAATTCGTAAACTAATTAAAACAATATAATATGAAAGCTAAAGATGCTGCTAAACTATTAACCACCCTTAGTGAGATTTATCCTGATTTAGATATTACATTTGCTAACAATAAGGTTCCAGTAAATGTAGTTCAATATGATGCAAAAAGTAATTCAATAAATATTAGATAATATGTTACCACTTGATGAATTATTTCATTTGAATAGCCGATTGACTAAAGATAGGCAATTCTCAAAATGGCAATGGAAAGAGATTATCGATTTAGCTTTTACAGCTGGAAGAGATATGTGTTTTAATTGGGGTGTTGAACATTTTTATGTAGGTCTATTAGGTTTTGATTATGAAGATTGTGAAGATTTGGTAACAGATATTCAAAATGGTGACGGTAAAGCCATAGATAGATTTGTAATGGATATTGTAAACTATTTTAATAGCAAATAATAATGAGTAGAGCAATTTTTCTCGGTAGTTTTAATCCTCCACATAAAGGACATGTTGATTGTATTCAGAGTGTTGTTGACTCTGGTATAATGAAAGAATTGAATATTGATAAGATTCATGTAATACCTTGTTGGCAAAACCCAAACAAGAATAAATTTACTGTACCATTTATTAAGCGTTATCAAATGGTATGGTATATGTTTGGTGATTTGATTCGTGATGGTATTGTTTGTCCTGATGATATTGAAAATCATATTTACCCAAATTATACTTGTACATTGATTGATTACTTTAATACTGGTAGAGATGCTTATATCAATAAGAATTTTGAAGGTTTTTGGTGGATTATAACTATTGAGACTATAAAAGAACTTATGGAACAGAAGTGGAAATGTTCTAAAGAGCTTTTATATGATAATAACTTTATTGTTGTTGGCAAAGATGAAGAAGAATGGAATAATTTACTTAATCAGTTTGTAGATTATAAATCAATAATTTGTGCTAAATTTGTAAAATTAAATAGTACACATGATTTTCATTCAACCAAACTTCGTGAAAAAATAAAGAATGGTGAATCTATTGAAGATGAAACTTGTTTTTGGGTAAATGATTATATTAAAGAAATGAATTTATATAAAGAATAATATGGCTTGGTATTGTTGGATATATCTTTTTGTTATTTTAACATTTTTTGGTTATCTTTATAATCGAATTATTTTTTGGATCGGTGCATTTATTTGGGAATGGTCATCAAATGTTATTTATGGTGATGGGTATTGGTTTGATGAAGGCACTACAATTAAATCTATAATAGAGGATATTAGATATAAAGATGGAGTGTTTCATACTTCATATTATCCAGAAGAAAATGATAGTTATGTTACAGTTTCACAAGTAAGATGGATAGCAGGAATCAATATATTAACTGCTTCAGTAGTATTTGTATTTAATATTATTGGTTTTTTAGTTGCATTAGCATGTATCTTTGGTAGATTTATAGGATTAATTATATGGGGTCAATGGATTTGTATAGGTCAATATATTTATAAATTTATAAAAATATGTATTAAATATATTGTATCATTCTTGGTAAAGATTAAAGTTGTTTCATTTTTAGTATCATTATATAAAGTTACAATAAACATTCGTGATAAAATACTTAATTTTGAAATTGCGTGATTATGGAAAATATTTGGGGAATTTCTTATTTAGTTGCTGGATTTATTGTTGCAATATGGATTTGGTGTAAAGATTACAAACATGATTATGAATTGGCTAAAAGTCAAAATGATGTTGAAGATGGAATGGCTGTTATCTTTATGATAATGTTATTTTTATTTTGGCCATTATTTTTAGTACATAAATTATTTAAAAAGATTTTTTAACTTTCTATATTTAATTATATTATTATTACATATATGAAGAATTACAATAACATATCAAGACGAAGAAACCGTAATATAACTATTATGGGTGATATGGAAGTGTAAAAAAGAAGCAAAACATAATTGATATAAATGTATGCTGGTAACATATCACTCAAGATATTTTACCAGTAATTTTTTTGAATTTTTTATAAGAGATCTTTGAAATATTTTAATTATTTTCTATATTATATTTGTAAAATAAACATAAATTATGGGAATAAATAGAAAAATCAAACGAGGAACTTTAGGTCACCGAGATGATCCTTTGGTTATAGAATACCAGAATAAGTATAAGATTGGTAAAGGTCTTGTATTTGCCGCTTTAAGAGCTTTTGGTGATTCTAAATATACTCATGAGTTTTGTGAATTTATTGTTGAATGGCAAAAAACAAATAAAACTTCCGGTATCAGTTTTACCTATCTTGTAGAAGAGTTTGAAGGAACTGGTCATGGAGTAGTTATTGAAAATAAATTGAATGCTGAATAACGTTTTACTATATAATATTATGTTTTACCTTTGAATAGTAAAATGCCCCGGTAGTTCAACGGATAGAACAGGAGTCTTCTAAACTTCTGATTTGGGTTCGATTCCCAACTGGGGTACAATTTGATAAACTAACACATTTGGCCCAGTAGCTCAATGGATTAGAGCACTTGTCTACGAAGCATGGGGTTGTAGGTTCGAGTCCTACCTGGGTCACAAATAGTTGGGATGTAGGCTTGGAAGCAGCCATCATCTAAGGAACAAAAAGATATGATTAAAGTAAGTGGTTTAATAAACTCCGATGGTATGAATTTGGAAACGCGTCACCTTAATTGGGAACTGTCGGAAACGATTTTATCAATGAAATAACATTTGCGTAACAGCGCACCAACTATTTAATGCCCCGCTAGTTCAATGGATAGAATAAGTGACTACGGATCATTTGATGAGCGTTCGAATCGTTCGTGGGGTACAAATTGAGAATGCCAAAATATTCTTGTAGTTTAATGGTAAAACGCTTGGGGATCGATCATTGAAGAAATACGAGTTCGAATCTCGCGCAGGATAAAGTAGGTTACTTGCAAGGTTCTCAATACTCCCATTGGAATAGTAAGTGTACAATTTCTATCTAATGGCCAAGTTAAATGGTTGTATGTATTGGGGTTGGTGCATACGTAAAATTAATTGATGTAAATCATACAGCAACCACCATGGCCGTGTGGCTCGAAATGAATTAGGCACCTCTCTTCTAAAGAGGATGATGCGGGTTTGAATCCTGTCACGGTCACAAAAACTAATACCTTAGTACGATCAATAAATTGGAATACTACGTAGTTAGCTAATCTTATAACGATACATAATAAAGAGTATTAAGCGGAGTATTTTGGGTGAAGAATCGGAATTCCCAATATTAGTTTATTTATGGGGATGTAGCTCAGAACTTGGACAGAGCGCGATAAAACGAATGTCGTGGTGGAAAATGTCTTGAAGGAGAAATCCAGGAGTTAAGTTTGCGGAAGCACCGAAAATGATAGGAATATTAAGTAGGGAAGCGCGTTTTATGTACCACCTTAAACATAGCGTGGGTTCGAATCCCATCATCCCTACATATGCTCTCATAGTTCAAAGGAAAGAATACGAGTTTCCTAAACTTGAGATGTAGGTTCGAATCCTACTGGGAGTACTGATTTATTAACTTAAAATTTGATAATATATGTCTGATAAAGATTTTTGGACTGAAGTTTATTTGCATGCTGTAAAAGAATGTATCACTAAACATTGTGGAGATATAGATACATTAGAAAAATTTGAAGCTCAAAATGTAGATATTGATGAACATTTCGAATGTCATTGTGGATATCTTGCAGATATGGCATTAGAACATTTTAAAGAAAAAATGAAAGAATTTGCAGAAGATTCTAAAAAAGATATAAAGAAAAAGGAAGAAACTAAGAAAAGAAATAAAGAATCATTCAGATAAGAAGTGGCAGAAATGCCACTTTTATTTTTTTAAATATTTCTATATAATATTTGAAAAAATGAAATTATTTTCTATATTATATATGTAAATTAAATATAATAATGATGGTTACTTACGAAAAAACTTACAACGGTACAATAATGACCAAGAAAGATGGCTCACAGATTCAGAAGTATTTTAAGTTTCTTCCTGAAGATGTTGATAAGTTTATTGTCATCAAATGGAAGTATGAAGAGCACATGTTTTGGGGAAATATCCTAGGAACTAGACTTCGTGTTGGTAATCATGATCTGAATCCTATGAGTGATGATGAACTCTATGGAGTATATAAAATTGAATGGCATTCTGATTGGCAGAAGAATGAAAACAATATGAGATACAAGGTCAAACTTACTCCAGTAGGTGATTTTGGAGCATGGTGCCCTAATCGTTCTTGGTATACTTCAGATATGGAAAGCCATATCAATAAGACTTACAATCTATTTGAAGAGACTCCTATGTTCGATAAATTTCAGGAAGCTGTAGAGTTTGCTATTAAAAAGAATGAAGAACTTTATCCTGATACTCGTTCGGATTTCAAAAAAATGTTTGATAAAATTTTCAATAATAAGTAATATGAGCAAGACGGTAAAATTTGAAATTAAAGGAGTTGATATTACAAATATCCAGATTGGTAATATAGTCAATATGGATTCATATTCTAAAAATTCATTTGATAATAATATTTGGGAATTTATTGATTGTAGTTGGGATAAAAATCGTGATTATGAAGTAATTGATATAACTAACATTGGTGAAAAATATATTAAATTGACACTTAGGAGAACTGTTCCTTATAAGGGTCGTGATGGTAAAAATTCTTATTATCCTAAGAAACGTATCATCTTTGACAAGGATGGAGTATCAAAAACTCAGTATTGTTCTTCATCACCTGGATCATCCTGGAAAAAAGTAATTACAATTATTAAGTAATTTTATCATAATATGAAAAGAATTTTTGATATTATTTTTGGGTTTATGTGTGCAACTACTTTCATTATTGTAGGATTTCCCCAAGGTTCATTTACGTTTGATAATTTTAGATATTGGGTAGGAGCGGCATTTGGTATAGGTTTAGCTTATTGTATTGGTGCTTGGAATAAACAGAGAATTGATAAGCTTGAAGAGGAAATAGAAGATCTTAAAAACAACAAGTAATATGACAAATATTAAAGAGTACATGGAAGGTAAGGAGTTCTTTAAATGGAACCCATTTTTGAAAGGTTACATGTCTAATGAAGAGCGTAAGATGCCTATTCAATGGAGCAATACCCATTTTTATTTCTTTTGCAAGCATGCTGATCTTTTAGGAGCTCCTCTTGAGGTAAGAGTAATTTCAAAATACAAGTTTACTGATTACCAAAAAGAATTCATGCGAGCATTCATGCAATTTGTATTTGAATGGAAAAATGAAGTATGGGATCACCTAAATGGGTATTCAGGTATTGACTGCATTGAGTTTGAATTTGACGAGAATATTGATATTAAGTTTTTTGGTGGTTTTCGTATGGATTGAGGTAATATTTAATTATTACCTCAATTTTATATTATATTGAATTTTTAGATAAAGTTTCTATATTTATAATATAAAACAAATATAGATATGACAAATAAAATCAACGTTCAGATTTGGGAAACTAAGCCACTTACTAATGATGATGTTTTATATCAGCTTCATGAAGGAGGTACTAAGATGGTTATTGGTAATAAGAAAATGACTTCTCAAATCTCTTGGGCTCCTGATAATATGATTGAAATTATTACTATTAAGAATGGTAAGGAGTTCAATCATTTCTTTAATAAGTTCGAAGAGATGGAGACAATCAATTGGATTCGTAGAACATATCCAACTGAAGATTTTTATTTAGGTTATTTTGAAGATTAAATATGAATATCGTAAAATCATTTGAAGCGGCATTTAAGCGTGCTAAAGAAAAGAATTGGGATTATATCTATGTTCTTGTAGATATTCATGGCACGATCTTTCACCCATCTTATTATAATAAAGAAGCATATCAATATTATCCTTGGGCCCAGGAGGCATTGCAAATGCTTACAGCAGATTCAAGAATTAAATTGATTCTTTGGAGTTCATCGTATCAGGAAGAAGCAGGTTTTTATATCATGCACATGCAAAAGGATTCTATTAAGTTTGATTATTATAATGAGAATCCTGAAGTAACAAATACCGATTTACAATGTTTTGATAGTAAATTGTATTTTAATGTAGGTATTGATGATAAATTTGGTTTTGAACCACTAGAAGATTGGAAACTAATATTTGATTATTTAAGACAAAATCATGAATAAAACTAAAATATGTACATTAGATTTACCAGAAGATAATAGAAAATATCCTGGACAACAATGTCAGAATGACAAAATTAATTATAAGTTCCGTCAGCTACATAAACATATTATAAATGATATTATTACATTTTGTAATGCATATCATATCAGTATTGATGAAATACATATTGATGCTGATGGTTTAGCTGGTTCTATTGAATGTGGGTCTTGGCAAGCATGTACTGATTCATCTTTTGTATTAAATAAATTTACAGATGAATATAAAGATGTTATATCAATGAAGAAAATAGTTTCTCAAGAAGAATATAATAGAATAAAATTAGAACAAGAACCCTATTTATTTAGTATATAATATGGATTATAATTTCGAAAATTTAGAGGAGGCAAATATTTTTTCAGCAAAAGTAGCTCGTGCAATGACAGATAAAGCTCGTGAGGAAGATATGTCATGTTTGAAGCCTATTATGGAGAAAATCCAAAAGAATGCACGAATGAAAGATTATCATTGCTATATTAGTGCAACAACTCCTGATTATGTATTAGAAAAATTAAGGAGATTAGGATATACAGTTCAGTTAATTAAAGGAGATCCAAGAGATCCACGAGAAACTGATACTATAAAAATATGTTGGAAATGATTAATGGTTCATTATGTAGATGAATGTAAATTTAGAGAAGCTTTACAGCAATTATGGAATTATGATTCATTAGAATTATTTTTTAAAATAGTGATTGTACCAGAAGGATTTGATGAAAATAATAAAAGATATAAAATCACTTTTGGTAACAATCATTATCCATTTAAGGGGTGTGAATTGACAAGTTGGCAAAGATCATATATCAATAAAAATAGAGGATATGATTTTATGCGAACTTGTTACTATTTAAATAAAGAAGAAGAATTTGAAATTATAAATCGTCTAAGGAGAGCAGAAAAATATTTAGAAGAAGTACAATTATTATTTCAAGCTTTTAAAAGACAAATCGAAAAATTATATTCAATACAAGGCTTAGATGATTTTAATAAAGAGTGTGATGTATTAATTTGGATAGATACAGATGAAGTTACAAAAGTAGCACAAGATTATATTGATTCTTGTCCTTATATATTATTGCATACAGATTGGGTAGAGGGCGGATATAAATTACAAGACAAAAAATAATTATGAGAGGAAAAGTAAAATTATATTGTGGATGTTTTAATCATTATGCAACTATTTGGTTAGATGAAATTAAATCTATGGAACAAAATGGTGCATATTGGTTTATTGAAATGAAAGATGGTAACATATGGGAAGATGCAACTAATGCAGTTATTACATATGATGAAAATAAAAAAATAGGATATTTTATTGAAAATGAAAATTAATGAAAAAAGATTTTTAAAAGAAAGTGATAAAACAGGGCGTTTTATCGTAAAATCAAAAATAACAGGAAAGAAATATTTTGTAGAACCTATTGGTAATACACATGCTGCTGATTGGGGAGATTTAGATCCTGCAACAAAAAAGATGACAGGATCTTATGGAGAACGTTATGAAGGATGCGTATCAGAAAAGGATTCTCTTATAACTGAAGCAAATGGATTTGAAAAAATTGAATTATTAGGTCCTGGTGTTTCACCATTATCAGAAATTGATAGAAGAGATAGAGAATATCAAAAACAAATGGGTTTATAATATGACAACAAAAGAACAAGTAGATAAAGCATGGGAAGAATATCGTGATTTTAGATATAAAGAATTTGGTGGACCTGGAAATGGATGTGATGACTATAGAGATTGCTCACCAGAAGTTTCAGCTAAAATGAATAAATTATATAAAATAGCTATAAATTTGCAAAAAGAATATGAAGAAGGACAACATTTACGTTGATAATGATGTTTGGAAATTCAAAATTGATTTAAAAAATAATTATGTAGAAAAAACTATTTATACCAAACCATTACCTGATTTTCCTATTGGTGAATATAAATCAGAAGAACAAGTTCAAAAATTTTATGATGATCAAGAAAATTTAGTTCAAGAAAAATATTTTACAAAAGAACGTATTCAAGAACTAAAAGATTATTTTTGCAAATTAATTCAAGAAGATGAAAATCCATTTTATATTTGTTGTGTAGATAAAGATGGTGGATATAATGTTACAAAAGATCAATTATTTAGTTTAGATTAATATTATGGAAGAGAATCCACAAGAAATTTATATAGTATGTGATAATAAGTATGGACATTATACTATTCATTTTGATGAACCTAAATTTGACGAAAAATCTGGAATATTTAGATCTCTTAATGGACAATGGACAGATGTGCCTGATTTAAGATGGTGGTTAGATAGTTTAGAGCCAGGACATTATTTAAAATTTAAATTAGAAAAGTATGTGTAAGGAATATATTATATATGAATCTGAATTACCTTGGTGGTTTTTCTGGTTACATCCATCGGATAATGGCATATTTGAACATTATGGTGAGGTTTGTTATGGTGGAATTCCTCCAAAAAGGTATTGGAAATATATTAAAAACAGATATCCAGAATTAGATAAAGAATAATTATTTAGTTTAGATTAAATATGAAAGAAGAATTTTTAGATTTATATAATAAATGGCATTCATCATATATATTTAGTGCTTTTGGTTCATCTGATCCAAGAGCTAAAAGATATTATGATGCTTTAATTGAATGGTGCAAGAATCACCATGATGAAACATTACAATATGTTAGAGAACTATTATTAGAAGAACCTAGTGATGTAGTTCGAGTGTTAGATGATTTATATACAAAAGAATATAATTTTGAAGTTAAAGGTTATTGTCCTTTAGATGTTTATTGTAATTTTTGGTTGAATATCACTACACCAGGATTTGAGAAAGGTGGAATTATGGTAGATTATTATAAAGGTTATAATGAATATAAAGATTATATGAAAAAGAATTATATTTCATGGAGACCTAATTTAGAAGATGATCCAAATGTCACTATTGAAGAATATATACAAGGAAAAAGAAATAATAAGAATATAAAAAGAAAGTGGCATGAATTTCCTTTGTCAATATTAAAAGATGAAGAACTTGAAACTCTTTATAATGAAGGACATATTGGTGATATGACTAAGTATATTGCTGAATTGCATCATTTTTATAATCAAGTTGAAGAAGAGATTAAATGTAGGAAATTAAAGAAAAATGAAAGCAAAAGCAAATAAATATTATAAATTAAATTCTAATTATTCATATTTTTGTGTAACTATACAAAGATTTGTAAAATTTTTAGGTTTAGTTGTAGTCAAAGCTGAAAATGCCGGAATATTAGATCCAACTCATTATGGATATTTAGTTGATACAAGTAATCCATTTGGGCCGGATTATGATTCAAAATTATGTGAAATTACATTTACTGATGCCGATATTATTGATGAATATCAATTAAAAGATATGCCTTTAATGTATATGGATTTCACTCAAAAATAATTTAGTATGATAGGAAAGATTTTAGATAATATAATAGGACTTATTATATATACAATAATGTTCTTTGGGATATTAAGGATTGGTTTTAATTCAGAAATGATTCCTACTAATCAATGTTTTTCAATATCTTTTATATTAGCATTCTTTGCTGGAGAAATAAATAATCTTGAAAGAGTAATAAGAGAACTTTTTGATAAGAATTATATGAAATAATTTGTTGGTAAAACTATTTTATTTTTATATATAAGAGTTCTTTTATTTATTGGGGTCATTTTGGTATTTGATTGGTAAGTTGAATATTGAAATCATGCAGGAGCGTTGAATCCTTAAATTTGACAAAACAATAAATGCTAATGATGAATTAGTTGACGAAGCTTGGCTTGACAGCTGGGAGTATCGTATGGCTGCTTAATCCCTCAGGGATACCATTACAGAGTTAGGTTATAAATAAGCATAGCCGGCGCAGTGGGAACCTACGGGTCGGGCAACAGAAGTCCCACACAAGAGTTTTCTACATGAATCTTTAACTTAATAAAGAACAATGAACCTCCTTTCTGTGGTTGTCGAACCTAAATAATCGACTAAGCATGTTAATTAAAAGTTTCAATAGGATAGTTATTAAGACGTCGGTTCGAATCCGACTGGCTCCACGATTTGGCAGGTGGAATAGACACCATGTTTAGCAAGTGAACTGGAATCACAAGGGTTTGATGTAATCATGTTACCTAACAAGGGGATCCATTAAAAGACTGAATGGTTATCAGAAATTCGTTTTTTAAGAGATTTTGCGACGTTAACAAAAAGCTTAGTTTTGCTAATATTTCTTTAAAAATTAGCCGGGTGAAGAAGATGGCGTAAACAATTTCTATAGAGGCAAATAAGTACATAAATACTAGTTAAATTTATTTGTATCGAGAGGGCTTAATCAACCCTCTTTTTTATTTTTAAAAAAGATAATATATAGATATGAATTGTGCAATAATAGCATGTCTTAAGAGAGAAGAATTATATGTCAGAGAATGGTTAGATTGGCATATAAGTATAGGTGTAGATCATTTTTATCTATGTGACAATAATGATAAAGATTATGAACCTAAATTACAAGATATTATTAAAGATTATATAGATCAAGGAATAGTTGAAGTATTTGATTATTCTGGAGTACATCCTATTCAACCAATTTGTTATACTGATATTTATGATAAATATGGTGATTTATATGATTGGTGGATGATAATTGATATAGATGAATTTTTAACTATACCAATTACGAATAATGATTTGAAGGATTTTTTGAGTTTACCATACATAGAAGATAAATATAATATTGCTTTAATGTGGAGAAACTATGGTGATAATGATTTGTTAGAATATGATGGTAGAGGATGTTTAGAAAGATTTACTAAACCAGCAACTTCATTTAAAGGTGGTAAATATCGAGTTATAAATGGTGTATCTAATATAACTAAATCATTATTTAGAAATAAACAAACTATTTACGATAAATTTAAAGTAATACCAAGAATATATTCACAACATAATGTTTTTAACAATAAAAAAGAAATTCATATTCCAAGATTTGATGTAATTAATCAATCTATAGGGCAATCTTCTGATGTTTTCCATAAAATTAGAATAATGAAAGATTGTTATAAATTAAATGGATTTTGGAAAAAATATTCTAATCAAATTTATAATGTATGTTATTTGAAACATTTTATAACAAAAACTTTACAAGAATATATAGGAAAAATAGATAGAGGTTATACATTAAAAATTGAAAGTCATGAAAAATTTCCTTATGATTTGGGAAAATTTTTTAGTATATCACAAGAAACAGATGAAAAAGATAAATATCTTTTTGAACATTATAATATAAAAAGAGGAAAATATATAGATAAATGAAATGTGCCATAATAGCATGTCTTAAGAGAGAAGAATTATATGTCAGAGAATGGTTAGATTGGCATATAAGTATAGGTGTAGATCATTTTTATCTATGTGATAATAATGATAAAGATTATGAACCTAAATTAAAAGATGTTGTAAAGGATTATATAGAACGAGGAATAGTTGAAGTATTTGATTATTCTGGAGTACATCCTATTCAACCAATTTGCTATACTGATATTTATGACAAATATGGTGATTTATATGATTGGTGGATGGTAATTGATATAGATGAATTTTTAACTATACCAATTACTAATAATGATTTGAAGGGTTTTTTAAGTTTACCATATATAGAAGATAAATATAATATTGCTTTAATGTGGAGAAACTATGGTGATAATGATTTGTTAGAATATGATGGTAGAGGATGTTTAGAAAGATTTACCAAACTGGCGACATCATTTAAAGATGACCAATATAGAATTATAAATGGAGTTTCTAATGTAACTAAATCATTATTTAGAAATAAAAAAACTATTTATAATAAATTCGGAATAATACCAAGAATATATTATCAACATAATGTATTTGATAACAAAAGAGATAATCCTAAAGATCCTATTAATTTTATACCTCGACATGATGTACATGGATTTCCTGTAGGTAAAAAAACTAAAGTATTTAATTCTAATATAATGATATATAATGATAAATTAACAGGATTTTGGAAATATTATTCTAATAGAATTTATAATCAATGTTATTTGAAACATTTTATAACAAAAACTTTACAAGAATATATGTGGAAAATAGATAGAGGTGATACATTAATAATTAAAGATAATTCAAAATATCCATATAATTTTGGACATTTCTTTGCCATATCACAAGAAACGGATGAAAAGGATAAATATCTATATGAACATTATAGAATAAAAAGAGGAAAATATAAAAACAAATAATATTAAAATTTTAAGCTAGGAATTTGAAATTCCTAGCTTTTTTTCTATATTATATTTGTAAAACAAAATAATTATTATGAGAGATAAAAAAAGACCCCAGTACATTGAGAAGCAACTTAAGGAGATTAATGATTATTTTCGTAATGTTCGTTTGAAGTTTGATAGCAAATACGATGATAGTCTTTTCTGTTGGTTTACTCAGTATCTTCTTTCTCATGGTTGGTATCGTGGTTTTAATATGCATTATGATAAAGAGGTAGAATATTCAGATGGTACTACCAAGGTAATTAGAGCTTTGGCAGGTCCTGACTATGAAAAGAAAGATTATTATATTCAAATTTGGTAATTATTATGATGTTAAAAATATCTGAAGGTTCAAAGAAAAGATGCCGCTCTCAGTTCCCAATAAAAAGAATTGGCAAGATTATTAATAGCGCAGTTCTTCTCTTAGATTTGACTCCAGTAGAAATTGTTATTTCAGAATGTATTTATGATTCAGATAATCCAAATCTTTATAATGTACTTCTTTATTTGATTAGAGAAAACTGTAAAGACGAAAATATAATTAACGAACTTAAATCATTTAATTATATTTATAAAGATGAAGATTAAATATTTAGAATCTAATAATAAATACTATATTCAAGCATTCAACGAAGATGATATGTGGTTAAGCACAGTCATTATTGATATTGAATGTGATGAATTTCCAAGGTATAAAGAATATTGTAATGGAAATAAATTAGCTAAGATTATAAGAGTTGAAACTAACCCAAATTATGTAGGTAAAGGATATGCATCTAAACTTATAAAGTTGGCCCTTAATAAATTCAAAACTTACAATATAGTTTTATTATGTAGTCCTTGTAAAAGATGGGAAGATACTGATACTTTAAAAACTGCCAAAGATTTACAAATATTCTATTCAAAATTTGGTTTTGTAAGAACCAATGAACTTTTACCTACAATGATTTATAAAGCAAATATTTAATATGAAATTTATTAGTTTTAAGAAATATAAAGAATATCTTGAATCATTTGGATATGTTCAGGAAAAAAATGCAAGTGAATATTATAATTTAGGTTTTATAACATATTTCTTTTCAAAGCCTGATGAAAAACTTAAGTATACTGTAAACGTATATACTAATAAAGATTTTAAACCAACAGATAAAGTAATGTCCATTGCCCATGGGTATGGAAGCCCTTATCTTGGTTGGAATTCAGTTAAAGTAGATATGCGTAGAAAATTTTGGAAAGATTTATGTTGATATTTTTCTAATATAATTTGAATTTTTTAAAATAGTTTCTATATTATAATTGTAAAACAGAAACAAAATGAATAAATCAAATTTTTCAAACAAACAAATTAAAAAGTTTTTTAGCACCTTTGGAGCAGAGTTTACAACTAGGATAAATAAGGCTGGTAATCTAGTTGTAGTAAATGTTGTTAATCCTAAAGGTGCTGGTGAGTTTTATGTACTTCATGCTTATGAGAATGGAACTTTTCTTTGGAGACGCCATTATACAACATATTGGGGTTCAAAGTCAATGTGTCCATTAAATATGAAGAATCGCAATCAAACAACACCTCATAAGTGTTGGAGATATTGGGATTATGAGAAGCATTGTTTCTTTAATTCTTTTGAGGAAGCTATGGATTATATCAAGATGTATTTCAAGAAGTATAGAAACATTAAATTAAATTAATTATGTGGTTTGTAAATTGTTTAATTTATTGGTTAATTGGGTTTTTAACTATTTATTTAATGGCTGATAAATCCGAATCAACAGAAAATTCTGCATGGGTTGTAATATATGCATTTGGTTCATTTTTTTGGCCTATTGTAATAAGTGTATATATTTTTACATATTTGTCTAATAAAATAAATAAAATATATTATGGAAGAACTAATTATTGTAGATAGACAACATGATTTTTCTAGTCCTACAGGAACTCTTTATGTTCAAGGTAGTGATGAGACAAAAGTAGCAATTATCAATTATATTAATAAGAATGCTAAAAACATTGTAGCAGCTATTTGTACTGTGGATTGGCATAGTCCTAATCATTGTTCATTCAAAAGAAATGGTGGGGAATGGCCGGCACATTGTCAACAATTTAGTGTTGGTGCAGGTATTGATACCGATATTTATAATGCACTTATTTTAAACAATATTCCTATTAAGGTATTTAAGAAGGGTAATGTTGATTCAACTGAGGAATATGGTGCATTTGAGAATATTCATGTTTCTCATAATTCTAATGAGGAAGGAGATATTGATGTTATTGTCAATAATGCCGCTTTGAATAATGCCCTTCCTCTTGATTGCTTTACACTTACTGTTTGTGGAACTGCAGGTGATTATTGTGTAAAAGAGACAATTAAAAATCTTATCAATTTCAAATGTGTAGAACTCAATGTTCAAGTTATGCTTGATGGAATTGCTTCTATTGACGATGGTACAACTATTCGTAATTTCGTAAAGGAAAATAATTTGAAGACTGTATGAGTACATGCTTTGATTTGACAATTACAATTCCTAATAGTTATCTTGACTATAGAAAAATTGTTTACAAACCAAAAAGAAAGAAGAAGAAATAAAACTACGTTTCAATGTAACGTAGTGTAATTGAAATAAAGTATAACATGTGATATATTATATACAAAAAGTTAACTTAATGTATCATATAATAAACATTAAACAATTTAGTAACTAATAAAAAAATTTAACAATATGATTTATTCAATTCTTGACACCGATCTTTATAAGTTTACTACTAGTTATGCTTACATGAAGTTGTTTCCAAACGCTGAGTGTACTTTCACATTTAAGGATCGAAATAAGGTAAAACGTACTCCTGAGTTCTTGAAGAAGTTCAAGGAACAGCTTAAGAAGTATGAGTTGGTTCATCTTACAATGGAGGAGTTCAATTGGCTTATAAGCAATAAGTCTATTGATTTTATGCCTATTCACTATTGGGAGTGGCTTATGTCTTTCCGATTTGATATGAGCAAGATGAAGATCTATCTTGATGAGGAAGGTGTACTTTGTGTAGATGTTACCGATAAGTGCTATAAGGCTTCTCTTTATGAAATTCCTGTCTTGTTCTCTATTCCTGAAGTAAACAATGCCGGAAAGCCTATTAATTGGGAGCGTACAATGGATAAGCTTGCTGTAAAAGTTGCAATTGCAAATAAGGAAGGAATGCTTTTCTCAGAATTTGGAACTCGTCGTCGTTTCAGTTATGAGGTTCAGGACCGAGTAATTGCATATCTTAAGGAGCATGCAAAGACATGCGTAGGTACTTCAAACATGCATTTCGCAATGAAGTACGATATGAAGCCAATTGGTACTCACCCTCATGAGTGGTTTATGTTCCACGGTGCTCAGTATGGTTACAAGGCAGCCAATTATATGGCTCTTGAAAATTGGGTGAATGTATATGATGGAGACCTTGGTATTGCTCTTTCTGACACTTACACATCTGATGTTTTCTTCCGTAGTTTCTCTTTGAAGCAGGCTAAGTTGTTTGATGGTGTTCGTCAGGATTCTGGAGATGAATATGAATTTACCGATAAGACAATTAATTTCTATAAATCAAAAGGAATTGATTATCATAACAAGACAATTGTATTCTCTAATGCATTGGACTTCCCTAAGGCTATTAAGATTTTGAAATATTGTCGAGAGAAGGGAATTAAGGCAAGTTTCGGTATTGGAACAAATCTTACTTGTGATGTATATGCTCCTGATGGAACTAAGTATGATGCAGAGAATATTGTAATGAAGATGTCTCGTTGCCGAATGACACCTACCCAGCCTTGGTATGTAACTATTAAGATTAGTGATGACCTCGGTAAGCATATGGGAGATAATAAGGAGTTCGAGCATGCTTGTTATGAGCTTGAAATCGTAATACCAATAGTATAAGAAATAAATATATAAAGCCAACATGTGATATAAATCAAGTCTACTTACATGTTGGCTTCTTTTACTACTAACCATATTAAATTTATAAGTATTATGATAATTAATTGTCCAAAATGTCACAAAGAAACAGAATTTCTAATTGGTGATGCTATTGATGAACTTGGAGAAGTTTTTAAATGTCAACATTGTGGTTGGCCTTTTAGATATGTAAAAGAAAATGAAGTACGCTAGTTATTCAAATAATCCTATTATATTAAAATCAAAATATTTTAGAATTGATTCATGGCAAGTAGATCCTCGAACAAAAAAACCTTTAAAGACTAAAGCAGAATTGTTCAAGGATCTGCTTCCTGGTGATTTTTTACTTTTTTCTACTAAACTTGAATCTCTTGGTGGTTCATATACTTGCAATTTTAAAGTTGAAGCTTTTAGAAATGGAGAAAAAATAGGAGAAACTACAAAATCTCAAAATTCAATATCCAATTTAATAGGTTCATATTTTGAATTATCAGAATGTTTATAATTTCATATAATATTTGAATTTTTTATATTTGTTTCTATATTATATATGTAAAATATAAATTAATATGGCAAGTTTAGACGGAAAAAATCATCACATTGAGTTGAAATCAAAAGTTTTAAAAGTAACTGGGTTTGTAATAAAAGAAAATGGCAAGCCATTTAAAATTACATCAAATAATAATTGGAAAAATGTTCTTCCAAATGATGTAATAGTTTTAAGTTTTATTTTTGAAACAGGATTTTTGGGATATTCAAATTTTTATAAGCCTAAAATGGATGTAACTGTGTATCGTAATGATGAAGTTCTTTTTACAGAAAATACATATTTGACATCTATATCATCGATGATTAGTCATTTTGAATTAGAAGAAATTAATTAATAAAAAGAATAAAATATGGATTACGCAAAAGTTTTTGAGACAATGGTTAGTGAGACACAGAAGTATCTTGAGAATAATAACCTTTTCGCTATGATTCTTGGTATTTCTGGTGGTTTGGATTCTACTGTAACTGCGGCAATTTGTCATGAGGTTGAGAAACGAAATCCTGAGTTGAAGTTCTATGGTGTATCTCTTCCTTGCTCATCTAATACAATTGATGAGAATAATTCTGCAAATGCTTGTATGAAGGCATTTTGTAAGAAAGATCAGTATTGGACTGAGAATCTTCAGAAGGAGTATCTACTTATGAAAGCTACTTGTTCACAGCGCCATTCACCAACGACAATTGGGCAGGGAAATATCAAAGCTCGTCTTCGTATGATTTATCTTTATGACCTTGCAAATTATACTAAAGGTCTTGTTATGGACACTGATAATCTTACTGAGCATTATCTTGGATTCTTCACCATTCATGGGGATGTTGCTGATTTTAATCCAATTGGTGGACTTTGGAAACATGAAGTATATGAGCTTGCAAAATACATTCGTGATAAGTATGAGAATGATATGAAGCATTATCCTATGAGTCCTGATTCATTTGACATTATCGATGATATCAATGCTATAGACGATTTCAAGAACAAAATTGCCGCTCTTGATGCCGCACTTGGTATTCGTCCTACTGATGGAAATGGTGTAAATGACCTCGGTGATATGGGTCAGATTGCTCCAGCATTTGCACATGATAAGAATGTAGATGCTTATACTAAGGTTGATGACATCATTAAGACATATCTTTATGCAATCACTCAGTTCCCTGATGAGCGTGATAAGATGATTCAGGCACTTCGTGATAAGTATGATGTAGATAATGACCAGGTAACTTATAAGACTGTTGATGGTGTTATCAATCGAATTAAGTGGACTGAATACAAGCGTAAAGGACTTCCTGTAGTTATTCCGAACGAGAAATATATTACCAAATTTGTTTAATTTTTATATTATATTTGAATTTTTTATAATTATATCTATATTGTAATTGTAAAACAAATAAATATAAAGATATGAATACAATTCCAGTTTCAATGGTCAATGAGGTGATGGGAGTTCAGAAATCTGATAATTCAAACCTCTATGTAGGACTTGCAGGTACAATGTTTGTAGGTTCTGATCGTTATGCAGTTGTAATTACAGAGGTAATTTCTCCCAAAGAAGTTCGAGTTGCAAACATGATAGATGAGGATTACAACTCAAATATCATGATCGATGGAAATACTATGGAATATATCGCTCCACATAATATGATAAAGTATGCCCGAGTAAATGCCGAAGGTACTTCTTTTATAGCCACTGGTGATATTTATAAGCTTCGTAAGAATGGACGTTGGGTTGAGAAGGGACATGGTCTTTGGGAAACTGGAGCAGTTCATTTTGGTCATGCAGATGAGTACAGAGATCCGAGTTTTTAATATAATTTGATTATGAAAGCAAGAGTAATTGAAACAGGAGAAATAATTGAAGTTAAGTCTCTTTATTCACCAATATATTCTCGACTTGATTGTAATGGAAAAATTATAGAGGAATATGATGAAGATGAACTTGAATTTATTCCTAATCCTAACAGACCTAAAATGGTATCAATAGATGAGGTTTGTGATTATCTTAAAAGTTTAACATATCAAGAATATCCTGGTGGCCCAATAGTTCGCATGATTAGTGATGAATATATTGAAGAATTTAAGAAAAGAATTTGAATAATGGGAAAGAAATTCAATGACATTAAGCCAGGTACTATTTGTACGATGACTCATAATAAATCAATAGTATTTCGTATTACTCATGTAAATGATCAAGGAATGCCATTTGCTAAGCATTCATATTATCATTATGCTAATACAACTGGTGAATATGAATTTCAGATAGATGACAAACCGGTATGCATGGCTTACACCACAGAATATGAAGAAGCAAGTAAAGAACAGAAAGAAAGATTTATAAAGATGGAGAAAAAGGAAGTTTATTTCACTAAATTCAAAAATGCTTTACATAAGAGAATTGTAGAGTTTGAATATAAGAAAAAGAATGGAGAAATACGAATTGCCCATGGTACTTTAAATATTGATCTTATGGGTGAGAATAATGCACCTAAAGGTAATGCCGAATATGTACCTGATAACACAATTCGATATTTTGATACTGATGTTAATGGTTGGCGTTCATTTATTATAGAAAACTTTATAGATTGGATAGATTAATTATGATGTACGAGCACATTAAAGAAAATTTTATTAACAGGTTTTTGAATCCACGTTATCGTTGGGCCACTGTAATAAGTAAGAATTCTATTATTTGTAATATTGGTGAAAACTGTCCTTTCCCAGTTAAATCAATTGAGAACGGAAATAAGATTCTAATTGACCTTGGTGATAATATAGTAATCGATATCAATTTAGTTTGGGAAGATAAGATTATTGCTAATGACAAGAATATTGTTCATTATAGGTTAATTAGCTTTGAATAATTTTTTGTTTGTTGTTTATAAATAGGAGGTTAAAGATAATCTCCTATTTTTCTATATTATTATGTAAGTGTAATTAAATTTATAATAATGTATAATAAATATTTTCTTAAAGATTTATTGATGACTCATACCCCTTCAGGATATGAGAATTTATTTTTGCAAAAACCAACAGAAACTTTATTTGAATATATCCATAATGATTTTAGAATTGATGCTTTGAAAAATGTTATCTTCCATAAAGGATCAAAAGCAGAAAATGCTACACCATTTATGATATCAGCTCATTATGATGAAATAGCTTTACAAGTTTCAGCAATTACAAAAGGTGGATTACTTAAGGTTATAAATCTTGGTGGATTAGACTTAAAAACAATTGAAGGTTCATATGTTGAAGTAATTATCGATGAGATGGATGAATGGGGAAATCCAAAGACAATTAAAGGTATTATTGGTAAAAAACCTATTCATAAAGAATCAAAAGAAGATCGTGAAAAAACCGATCCTTATGAGAAAATTATTATTGATGTAGGTTGTAATTCAAGACAAGAAGTATCTGATTTAGGTATACATATTGGTTGTCCTATTGTATTTAAAAAGGAATGTCAATTAGAATTTGGCAAAGATGAAAAGCATATTGTTGGTAATGCATTGGATGACAAGATAGGTATTTATGCAGTTTCACAAGCATTTTTAGAGATTGATGAACAACTTCTTATTGATAAGAATATAGCTTTATATCTTGTTTGGTGTAGTCAAGAAGAAGTTGGATTACGTGGGGCAAAAACAGTAACACAATCAATAAATCCAGCTATTTCTATTGATGTTGATGTTTGTTTCGATAATTCTTATTACAAGTCAAAAGATAATGAGAATGAAATCAAAATAGGAAAAGGAGTTGTTATAACTTATGGTCCTCATTGTGATTGGAAATTAGTTAAGATAATTAGAGATGCTGCTAATAAATATGCATTATCTTACCAAGAAGAAGTAACAAAAGTTGGTGGAAATAATTGTGATGCTATTCAATTACATACATCAAATTGCTCAACTGCCCATTTAGGTATACCATGTAGAAATATGCATACTCAGGTTGAGATGTGCCATTGGGATGATGTTGAATCATGCATAGATTTGATAAAAATATTAATTAGTGATAACTAAATGAAAAGTTTTATAGCTATTCATCTTAAAGATAAAGATTTAAATCGAATAATAAATACAGTTAAAGGTTCTATTAAAACAAATTCAGAATATCCATATCTTTATATTTATATTACAGATTGCAAGAATATTAGCTTGCAATTATTAAATAATTATAAAAAATATGAAGATGTTCTTGAATTTATATTAGAAGGAGATAGAGCTACATTTGATAAACCTTATTTTGAATGTGGTGAATCTTGGTCTGATAATAAACCTGATTCTGTAAAAACTGTTAAAGGTAGAATACCAGAATGTGTTTTCTATTTATTTGAAAATAATAAATGGTATTATAGAGATTCTAAATTTGATTGTGGTTACTATAAAGAATTGAAATACTAATGGTTGATGATATATTAGAGTTACTTTATAAAAAGCTAATGGTAGAACCTTCTCCAAATTTATTAGCTATGATTTGTGCATTTCAATCAATACGAGGATTAGAAGGTATTCCAATAGCTAATGAAATATGGCATAATAATTATACAGCAGCTCTTGATTATTATCGATATATAGATAAACGGATTCAAAATATAATAATGTTGAAAAAAGATAAAAATAGAAAAATTTTAGATTGATTATTCTATATAATATATATGAAAGAAGATAATTATTTACAATCATCAGAAGGAAAGATCTACAAAATAATGGACACCCATTTGCTTCAACTTTCTCCTTGGAAAGATGGGGAAAGTCGTCGTATTTATGAGTATGATGATTCTGATATGCATGTAATTACATACCAAAATGCATGTATGATTGTAAATAAGCAATTTGCTGAAACTGATGAAGAATGGGAGCATAATGGAAAGAAATATAAAGCAAGAGCATTAATAAATAAAAATATTGATGAACATACTGCTATGATTTCTATGTTACCTTCTCATTATATCAAAGAATCTTCAAAAGTATTAAAGACTTTACCAAACGAAAATTCTATTACTATATCTGATAACAAAGGTAATGAATTTAAAATGGTAAAACATAAAGGTAAAATATATTATTGTTTAGTAGTTAATCAATATTTGCCTAAAGTACAACTTTATAATACATTCGGGGATTTTTGCCAAATGGTTAATATCAAGAATGTAAAACCAATTTTTAATGAAACTGATAAGAGATTTATGTAATGGATAATAATAGTTTTAATATATTTATAAGAAGTATACTTGCCGGTATTTGTATAGGTTTAGGTGGAGCAATATTTATCAAACTAGGTGGAGTTGTAGGTGCATGTATGTTTGCATTTGGATTACTTACTGTAGTTCATTTTAAATTACCACTTTATACTGGAACAGCTGGTTTTATTCAACTTAATAAATATGAAGAATATGAAAAAATGTTATTCATTTTATTAGGAAATATTCTTGGTTGTATTTTATTAAGTTATATGAATATAAAAGGAATTGATGGAACTGCAATTATCCAATCAAGATTAGATACATCTTATTCACAATGCTTATTAAATGCAATCGGGTGTGGTTTGATAATGACATTAATTGTAAAAGGTGGCAGAGATAAAAATTTATTATTAATTCTTTTTGGAATTCCTTTATTTATTCTTTTAGGATTTTATCATAGTATTGCTGATGCATTTTATATGATGGTTGTTCCTGGAGAATTAAGGACATTATTTTTTGGAAGATATTGGACTATTGTTTTAGGTAATTTTATTGGGTGTAATATACCACGATTGTTAAAGTATGAAAATACATAATAAAGAATATAGAATCATTAAAAAAGTATATGGGGATGGACATGAAGAATATCATGCAGAAGAACGTATACTAAATCTATTTTTATTTGGAATTTGGAAAGATTATGTTTATGGAATAAGTGATTATGGTTATGGATCTATAGTTTATAAATATCGTTTTCCAACATATGATAAATGTTTAGATTACTTAATTGAAAATATCGAATATAATCTAAAACTTAAGAATGATAAAAAAGTAATTAGTATTAACATATTTAAATAAAAAATTATGAACGGAATTATTGGAGCTATTGTAGGTAATAGTGTTGGTCAGTCTTATGAAATTATTAAGACCCGTGATTACAATTTTAATATGATTTATGACAAGGGTAATGCAGCTGATGATTCAGTAGCTATTCTTGCCGTAGCAGATTGGCTTATGTCTACAAATCATACTAAAGATGAACTTATTGATAAGTTGCATTTCTGGTGTAATAAGTTTAATTATGGAATGTATAATTATGGAAATGCCGTAAAATTTAAGGATTGGATACGTAATAAGGAACGTGAGCCATATAATTCTTATGGTAATGGTTCTGCAATGCGCGTTATTCCTGTTGGATTTTATGCTAAAAATATTGATGAATGTCTTGAATTAGCTAAGGCATCTGCTGAGATTACACATAATCATCCTGAAGGAATTAAGGGAGCTCAAGCTATTGCAGCTGCTATATTTTTTATTCGTCAAGGTAAATCAAAGAGAGCTATCAAGAAATATATTGAAGAAACATTTGGTTATAATTTAACTAAGTCTTATGATTCATTAAAGAGAACACATAAGTTTGAATGTACATGTCAAAATTCTGTACCTGCTGCTTTAATTTGTTGGTTAGAATCTAAATCATTTGAAGATGCTATTCGTAAAGCTATTTCTCTTGGTGGTGATGCCGATACTGAAGGAGCTATTGCTGGAGCATTAGCAGCTGCTGATCCAAAGACACCAGTTGATGATGATTTGGTTCATGATGTAATTAGATTCTTCAGTATAGATTTTCTCGATTTATTGAATAAGTGGCATAAAAATGTAGAAAAGATTTATGAGTAAAATTAGTCAAGCAATTTGTGTATGCTATGATGATGATTTTTCTCCATTAAAAGAAAAATGGGAACGAGGATTTAGAATTATTGACATGAAGCCAGTTGGTGGATTTGATGAAACTTGTAAAAATTGGGATGATTCATCAAGAAGAAAAATTAAATCATGTTGTTGGTTTTTGATGGAAAAAGAAATTCCTGATCCTCAACCACCAACAAAACCTTTAATTAGAAATGATGAAATAAAATCATCAATTATAACAGAATTAAATAAATAAAATATAAAATGAAAGATACAAGTAATTTAACAAAAAATCAATATATTAATGAAACAATAAAACTCATCAATGATTTATTTGTTATCCAAAATGAAGATGATGAAAGTGTAATTTCTGAATGGTTAGATGTTTTTTATAAACATGCCAGACAAAGAGGATATGATGATGGGTATTGTCATGGATTAGGTGAAGGATGTGATTATGATGGTCGTATGTATGAGGAAGTAGCCTATGAATGGGATGAAGAGAATGATGAGCCTGGTGAAAAAATAGATTATAAATGGGATTTAAAATAAGTTAAAATATTTTGAATTTTTTATATCAAATTAACTATATAATTTTATTATTAAATACAAGGTAGAAATATTTCTATCTTGAGCAACTAAAAATATTAACATAATAATTATGAGCAACAAAGTTTTTGGAATTGACCTGGGAACAGGTTTTAGTGCTTGTGCCATTATTGAAGGTGGCAAGCCAGAAGTAATCGCTAATGGTGAAGGACATCGTACCACTCCTTCAGTAGTTTTTATTAAAGGCGATGAACGTAAAGTCGGTGATGCGGCTAAACGTGGTATGGTAATGAATCCTAAGAACACAGTATCATTTGTAAAGCGTTTTATGGGTGCTGATTGGAATGATGCTGATGTACAAAAAATGCTTACTATGGTAACTTATGATGTTGTCAATAAGAATGGTAAGCCTTATATTAAGATTGACAACAAAGAATATTCTCCTGAAGAAATTTCCTCTTATATTCTTGCTGAAATGGCTAAAGTAGCTTCTGACTATTATGGTGAAGAAGTTAAGAAGGTTGTTATTACAGTTCCTGCATGGTTTAATGATGTTCAACGTAAAGCTACTAAGTTAGCTGGTGAACTTGCTGGTCTTGAAGTACTTCGTATTATAAATGAACCTACCGCTGCAATTCTTTCGTCTGATATTGATACAACTAGAGGTGATAGAACAGTTATGGTAGCTGACTATGGTTGTGGTACTTTGGACTTCTCTATTTGTGAATGTTCAGATGGTATGATTGAGGTATTAGCATCTGATGGTGATGTATTCCTTGGTGGCCAAAACTATGATAATAGAATTGTAGATTGGATGGCTGATGAATTTATGAAAGATCATCCAACTATTGACCTTCGTAAAGATCAAATGGCTTATGCCCGTTTGGTAGAAGCAGCCGAAAAAGCAAAATGTGAACTTTCTACTTCTATGCAAACTGAAATTAACCTTCCATATATTACTGTATTGGATGGTGCTCCACAAATGCTTATACTTACACTTACTCGTGCTAAGTTTGAGTCATTAGTAGCTGATTTGAATAATAAAGTAGTTGAAATTGCTAAGCGTGCTCTTAATAAAGCCGGAAAGACTGCTTCAGAAATTAATGATATTCTTCTTGTAGGTGGTTCTTGTCGTATTCCATCTGTTCAAGATGCACTTAAAAATAACTTTGGTGATAAGCTTAACAAGACAGCTAATTTCGATGAAGCCGTTGCACTTGGTGCAGCTAAGCAAGCTAAAGCTATTGTAAACCCAGAAGATACTGATACATTACTTCTTGATGTTACACCTATTACATTAGGTATTGAGGTTAATGGTAATATGATGGGTAAGCTTATTGAAGCTAATACTACAATTCCTTGTAAGAAATCACAAGTATTTACTACTGCTGAGGATAATCAACCTGCTGTATCAATTGTAGTTCTTCAAGGTGAACGTCCAATGAGTAAAGATAATAAGCAAATTGGTATGTTTAATCTTGATGGTATTGCACCAGCTCGTCGTGGAGTTCCTCAAATTGAAGTAACATTTGATATCGATGCCAATGGTACACTTACTGTATCAGCTAAGGACCTTGGTACTCAAAAAGAACAACATATTACTATTGATAATTCTAATTCTCTTTCACAAGAAGAAATTGATAGAATCAAGAAGGAAGCCGAAGAGCATAAGGAAGAGGATAATAAGAAGAAGGCAGAAATGGATAAGTTGAATGCCGCTGAAGGATATATCTATAATGTTGAAAAATCACTTAATGATGAGAATCTTAAAGATAAGTTTACAGATGATGAACGTAAGCATCTTGAAGATTTAGTAGCTAAAGGTAAAGAAGCTATTGATAGTAAGAATAATGATAGTGTCTATGCTGCTAAGGATGAACTTCAAAAGGTATATGATCCAATCATTACTAAGATTTATCAAGCTAATGCACCTAAAGATGCAAATGGTAATCCAAAAGTAGATCCTAATTTCATGAATCAATTTAATGATATGTTTGGTGGTGCAAGTGGATTTGCTGGAGGTCAAAATTTTGACCCATCACAATTTGCAACTGCAACCCCTAAGAATTAAAGAAACTCTCTATGGAACTCTCATATGAGAGTTCCTAAAATATAAAAATATTCAATAATTGGAGGTAATTATTATGACAAACGCTTTAGATTTTTTTGGTTCAAAAGACTTATTTGATTTTAGTTTTAATCCTATTAAAACTTTTTTAGGTGACTTTGTTCCATCAAACTTTACCAATTCCCCAAAGGTTAACGTAAAGGAAACTGATAAAGCTTATGAAATAGAAATTGCCAATCCTGGTTTTGGAAAAGATGACACCAAGATTGAAGTAAAAGATGGTGTAATCTATGTTTCTATGGAATTAGAGACAGAATCCAAAGATGATGATAAATATCATGTACATCAATGGAAGAAATCATCTTATAACGAATCTTGGAATCTTCCAGAAAATGTTATTGAAGACCAAATTACTGCTAAGCATGATAATGGTGTTTTAACCATTACTTTGCCAAAGAAGGAAGAAGATCCTCAAACAAAGAAAGAAACAAGGACAATTGAAATTGAATAAGAGAGTATGGGATGGGAGCAATCCCATCCCATTTTTTATTTTAAATTTAAACTTATGACAAAACAAGATATTAAAGAAGAATTATTATCTATTATAGATCAACAAAAAGCATATATAAATCATAACAATAATGCCGCTCAAAAACTTGTTGGTAGAATGGATTCTGTGAATATGAGAGTTCTTTATGCATCAGCTAATGATATGCTTAGTAATTTAAATAAAAGACTTGAAGATGTAATTAAACAAATAGATAATGATGAAATTGAAATAAATCAATATAGATGATGAATAAAGATTTATATGAAATATTAGGAGTTAGTAGAAATGCAACTGAAGACGAAATAAAGAAAGCATTTAGAAAACTCTCACTTCAATATCATCCAGATAGACAAGGTGGAAAATCAGAAGCAGAGAAAAAAGCAGCCGAAGAGAAATTCAAAGAAATTGGAGCGGCTTATGCTATTTTGTCTGACCCAGATAAGAAAGCTAAATATGATAGATTTGGTACTGTTGATGATAATATGATGAATGGTACTGGATTTAATTTTGATGATATATTTGGACACATGGAAGATATATTTGGTGGAATGTTTGGTGGTTCGAGAAGAACTTACAAAAAACAAACTCCACAAAATCACCCAGGTATGTCTGTCAAAATGCAAGTTGGAGTTTCTATTAAAGATATATTAAATGGAAAAATTGACAAAGAAGTCAAATATGATTGTAAAGTAAGATGCCATACTTGTAATGGTGTTGGTGGAGATGGAATAAGTGATTGTCCTCATTGTCATGGAACTGGTATGATTACTGAAACTCAATATGGACCATTTGGTATGATTCAAAATAGCCATCCGTGTCAATATTGTGGAGCTTCTGGTAAAGTTATAAAGAATAAATGTAAATCTTGTAATGGTACTGGATTTGAAGTAAAAGAAAAATCAATTCATGTATTTGCCAATTATCCTCGTAATGGACAAGAAATATTATTCAAAAGTATGGGATATGAGTCAAAGACACCTGGTATGCCTGCTGGAGATTTAATAGTTGTTTTGACATATGATTTTGATAGATCTAAATATATTATCAAACCTGATGAAGGTGGCTGTATGACAATATATGAAAAGGTTGATGTACCTTATTATGATGCTATTCTTGGTACTTCAAAACTTAAAGGAACTGATTTTAAGCATAAATTAGAGAATGGAAAAGAAGTTTCTATAAATATTCCTAAATATTGCCAAGAAGGACAACAAATAGATGTTGGTGGATCATATGGTGGACTTAAATATAAATTGGTAGTTCATATCAAGATGCCTACATATATTAGAGATAGCGAAAGAGAATTATTGGAAAAAATAAAGAAAGAGAACTCAAAATAATGAGTTCTCTTTTATTTTATTATTTTTCAACTTTAATCCAATTATATTTACCTAAATAATAATTATCTGTTCCCATCCAAACATCATAACTAGTAGAACCCACAGGTACTGTTAATGTACCATTTGGTGCAATATCATAGAATGTGCTCTTATTTATTGTAGGTGCAATTGTTGCATTACATGTTATGTTTGTAAGTCTTGAACAACTAGCAAATGCTTCATAGCCAATTGATGTTACCGAATCAGGTATAGTTATGCTTGTAAGTCTTGAACAACTAGCAAATGCTCTACCACCTATCGATGTTACAGAATTAGGTATAGTTATACTTGTAAGTCCAGTACAACCACCGAATACCCAGGCACCAATTGATGTCACCGAATTAGATATAGTTATATTTGTAAGTCCAGTACAATCACTGAATGCACCATCGCCAATTGATGTTACTGAATCAGGTATAGTTATGCTTGTAAGCCCAGAACATCTAGAGAATGCAGAATCACCAATTGATGTCACTGAATTAGGTATAATTGTATTTTTACTACCTAAGTATAATTTATTAGTAGATGTTTCAATTATTGCATTGCAATTATTTCTTGAATCATATTTTTGATTATCTGGGTGTACTTTAATATATCCGAATTCTTTGATTTGAAATCCTCCCTCATCATTACTAAATGCTCTACCTATGGTTAAAGAATTAATTGTATATACACCTTCAAGGGCACTACTAGCAAAATTTTCAATAGAATTTCCTAAAATTATGGATGTAATATTTTTACAATCTTGAAACATAAATTTACCAACATCAGTAGGATCAGTTAATGTGTATAAAACTTTATGTTTACCTATTGTATTAAATGTATAATAATCAACGATTTCTTGTTGTTCAATTCCATCTATTTTCATAGAAGTAAATACCTCTGTATTTTCACCATTACCAGAACCACTAGAACCCATTTTATGATAAAGGTGAGTAGGTTCTTCAGTAGAAGTTACATTATATATACATAATACAACATTACCATCAATAAAATCTTCAACTTCTTCAACTGGTTCTACTTGTGTAGAAGAATTAATACTGTATTGAATATTTTCATCTGATAATATAACATAAAGAGAATGTGTTCTTGCTATTTCTTGTATTTCTGAAATAAGAGAACCCCTCTTGTCAAAAAGATATTTTTTTCCCATAAATATATTTTTGTTTTATTTAAAAATAATCTATAAATTATAAATATTTTTTTGAATTATATATAAAAATTACTATATTATATATGTAAAACAAATAAAAAATATGATAGTTACAAAGAATTGGATCGCAAAGAATTACGCTAAGTTCAACGAACTCTATTTTAATGGAGCACTCCCACAGATTCAGTTTGTAGTTAATCGTTCTAAGCATTCATGGGGAATGGCATATTTCAACTATGACTTTCCTAATGATACAATTATTCCAACTAAGATAGCTATCTCAAACTATTATGACTCTCCTGAGGAAGTCAAGATACAAACTCTTCTCCATGAGATGATTCATATTGCAGATTACTTTTGGCACCCTGAGCATTTCATTAAGAATCATAAGAAAGTATCTAAGCGTTATTATGATGCTCACGGATATTGGTTCAAAGATGAAGCTAAGCGCCTTACCAAGGAAAGTGGTTATAAAGTAGCTAACCATGTTACAAAAGAAGAGATGAATGCTTCTTCCCTTTCTGAAAAGTCAAAAGAAAATCTTCGTAGAAAGGAAAATAATGCATTGATTTGTGCAGTAACTGGAGATAATGGAGTTATTTTCTACTTCAAGACAGATTTCTATAAAGTAGATTATTTGAAGAAGACACTTCCAACTATCATTTGGTATAGGTTCAAGAATATCAAATCAGTTAAGTTCTATACATTTGATAGCCCTAGATATGCAGCAATGAGGAGTTGTGAGACAAGACTTCGTGGTTGGCACACTAACAAGATGGGTTTGATGAATTTCTTGAAGAATATTAAAGCTACAGAAGTTTATGTATAAAAATTCTTAATAAAATTTAAATTTTCTGAAAAATAAACTATATTATTAATTGTAAAACGACAGTAATATGAATAAGAATTTCAGTGATGTTCTATGCAATCAGGTAATTGATGTTGCATTAGTGGTGAAAGAAATTGAAGACACTCCAGTCTCTATCTCTCCAAACGCTTACCCAAATGTAAGCAAGTTTATTAACCGAATCAATTCTGTTGTAGATTTTGTTCAGACATTGTTTACAGATTATGAATCTGGAAAGGTTAATGAGGAATTCGTAAATGACAAGATGGTTGAGCTCATGAATGCCCTTGTCAATTACAAGAACTCTTATAAAATACGTGGAATTGCTTATATCACTATGAACTCTCTGCTTGATATTGTTAAGGACTCATTTGTTGAACTTAATAGCAAGTAAATCATGAAAAAGTATGAATTGATCCGTGGTATTTTTAATATCATAATGCGTGAAGGTTATCATGACGATAAGCAGGATGCTATCAGTGAATATACACGTGATAAGTTTACAAATCCTGTGTATGTCAAGAAAATTAACATTGGTGAAGAGGCAGGCTTTGAATCGGTATCTGTAACTTCTTTGGATTACACATTTGATGATGTAGCTGATTGTGATATTCGTGTAGCAATTAATGATCGAAATATTGGTAAACGTGTAATTGCTTATATCAATGAACTTGATTATAGTGATATTCAGAAAATTCATGATTGGCTTAAAGCAAAGTATTGTACATCTCTTGAAGAGAAAACCTATAATACTCTAATTAAAAACATAAATAGTCAGACTAGCAGAGATAATGTAACGGTTGATCGTAAAAGTCTCGAGTTTGTTCTCTGGTGCTTCAAGAAAGCTTATTTGGATAAGAACTAATAAATTATACTATTATGTTAAAATATGTTACAGGTGGGCACTTGATTGAAAGTTTTGCAATCTTTCCTTGTGTAAGTTTGAATTGGATGCACAAAACGAATAGTACACCATTATCATTGGAGTTCAATATTGCTTGGCTCTTTTGGTATATTTCAATCGGTAATGTAAAGAATAATTTAAAGAAAGCAGGATATTAATATGGTAGATTATATCACAACAACTGGAAATATTATTCCTCCTAAAGATCGTAATGGTGTAAAGATTGAGCCAAATACTCATGTATTGTTTAAGAATGGAGGAGCGATTGGTATTGGAAAGGTTCTTGGGTATACAAAGAACATGAAGTATGTATATGTAATTTCAAGTTCATTCTATAAGGTTGAACTTTATAAAAGAGAAGGAAAGAGTCTTATCGTTGGTAAGAATCTTGACACATGGAATAGTTCAAAATCTAATTGGTAAATAATATGGGTTGGAAGATAAGTGAATTAGATAAGGCTAAGACAGAACAGTCTATTGCTAATGAAGAGATTCGATTAGATCATTGTCATGAAGAGATAATGAAGCTCATAAATGAAGCTGATAGGTTACGTTCTAATTATGAACAGAAGTATAATTCATTATGTGAGCGAATCGACAAGATTAAGAAGTCTATTGAAGGTGGTGAACAATTTATTGAAGAGTGCAAGGAACACTTAAAGAATGATTTCAATGAAGATTAATAAATTGATTGACAAACGTCCTGGTAGTTGGCCATCTTATTATGATGAGAAAGATGTAGATGATTATTATGAGTATTTTATTAAAGGTACTAATATAAAACTAGGATTCACATATTTTGATAAAGAAACAAGAGAAGAGAATTTCTATTGTATTGTATGTGATGGATATGACCAAATGGATCGTTATAATTCAGAAAAAAGTCTTTTTGAACATTTTGAATGGATGCTGACAAATGAAGAACTAATTTGGAGATATTACGAATGAAACTACGAAAAGTTAATATAAATTACAAAGTAGATGGTTGGGTAACAACTTGCAATACATGTGGGTCAGAATATGACTTTACTATGAAAGATACTATTTTGTCAAATGGAGAAAAGTATGTTCAATGTCCTAATTGTGGAGACTGGCATAAAGTTTCAGTTACACCACATAAATATAACCCATTGAACACAAACATATTAAACATGGATAACTTAAAAATATAAGGAGAAAAAACTATGAGTAAGATTAATTCCACAAGAAAGTCAAAGACTCTTAAGTCTAACCAAACATCTGTTGGTGAAATCGCAGGTGTAGTAACTAACACTGCCGCTGCTCAATCAAATATTCAGCTTCTTCGTAGAGCTGTATTGGCAAACCTCCTTTGGGAGAATATTTCATATATGGATGGTGAATCTGTAGCTGCAGAAATCAAGAGACTCATCCCTCTTTGCAATCCAGAGGATGTTGCTTTGCTTACTGTAGAGGCTCGTACTATGCAGAAGCTTCGTCACACCCCATTGTTTCTTGCAGTTGAGATGTGTAAGCATGATGCAACTCGTCCTTATGTTAAGGATGTACTTCCAAAGATCATAACTCGTGCAGATATGCTTACTGACTTTATGGCTCTTTACTGGGCTGATGGTAAGTGTCCTATCTGTAATGCAGCTAAGAAGGGTCTCGCAGAAGCATTCCACAACTTCAAGGAGTATCACTTTGCCAAGTATGACCGTGATGCAGAGATTAAGCTTCGTGATGTAATGTTCATGGTACGTCCAAAGCCAGAGAATCAGCTTGAAGAGCTTCTTTACAAGAAGATTGCTGACCGTACTCTTGAGACACCAGAAACTTGGGAGGTATTGCTTTCAAAGGCCCACACACCTGAAGAGAAGGCTGCTGTTTGGACAAAACTTATTACCGAAGGTAAGATTAGTGGCAAGGCTATGCTTATGAATATTCGTAACATGCAATCAGCTAAGGTTGCACGTCCTATTATTGAGCAAGGTCTTCGTGAGCTTAAGGGAGCTATGCTTCTTCCACTTGACTTCTTGAAGGCTATGCGTGAAAGCAATGGCTTTGAGAGAGAAATTGAAGATGCCATGCTTAAGACATATGAAAATATGCCAAAGCTTCCGGGCAAGACATTGTTCATCGTAGACGTATCAGGTTCTATGGGTTCAATCACTTCAAGTGGTTCTGTATTCTCACGTTTGGACCAGGCTGCAGCTATGGCTATGCTTGCCGCTAACCAATGTGAAGACTTCGAACTTGTATGTACTGCTGGTTATGACAGTACTTGTGAGGAGCACCAGGAAATGATTGAATATCCTTCTAAGGGATTCAAGATGTTCCAGCAAATTCGTGAAGCTGCTAGTCGTCTACATGGTGGTGGTATTTTCACATACCAATGCCTTGAGAAGCTTCGTTCAAAGCTTGGTAGTAAGATAAATGATTACGCTCGTATCATTGTCTTCTCAGACTCTCAAGATATTGACGTTGCCCATGGTCGTAATGTAAAGCCACGTCCATTTGGTAAGTACAACTACATCTGTGATGTATCTTGTCACACCCATGGTATTAACTACAATGGAGTATGGACAGCTGAAATTTCTGGTTGGTCAGAGCACTTCCTTACTTACATTGCCGCTTTTGAAGGTATTGAGAACACATTTGCGGATCTTAACTAAATGAAAGGGCTTTAAGCCCTTTCATTCATTAAATATTTTAATTATGAATAATATAGATATTGTAAATATTAAGAAAGAATTAGCTAAGCGTAAGGCGGCTAATTATGAATGGAAAGATGGTGGTGAAATGGCTAAGGATGATATTATGCTTCGCACCACCAAAGAGTTAAATGAACTTCTTAAGGATTATGAAAATGCCAAGAATAATAAAATTTCTGAAAAGGTACATAAATTAGTTGATGAAATATTTGAGAAATATGCAGATGAAGGTGACAACATGATTCCATTGTCATGCGCATATCGACCAGAATATCGAATTTATGGTGATGCTGGTATTGAAGTATATAGTTCAGTAATGTTTAGTGACATAGATGGCTATAACGATAATCCTAAAGTAAAGCCAATTGCCCGTAATTGGTATGAGGAAGATAAACGTTGGGAAAACTATACTAACGATTTGGAGAAATTAGTTGATGAAATTTTTAAAACTAAAGTTCCTTTGGCAGAAGACTTTTGGAAAGACAATGGAGACCGCCTTAATGAATATTGGTATGGTGTAATTGCAATTACCCGTAATTATAAAATTGTAGGATTTGAAATGCGAAATGATGGTCTACCACAAGATGATAAAAAATTGAATTATCCTTGTATAATGACTATATAATAATTATATAATTAATTTATTGAAGCCGGCATACTGAAAACAGTCACTGCGACAGTCGGGCATAACTTATCATTATTTGGTAGGTTATGCCCGATTTTTTTGTTTAAATATATTAATATTAAAATTATGAGTAAAACGGTAGATTATTGGAGAGCAAAAGATGACAGAAACTACATGCAAGTTCTCGATTCAAGAATTAGCAATCATGAATGTACGAGATCTGAAGCGGCATGGAATTATGAACGGTACAGCAATCATATGTACCCAAATAAATATATTTAAATTTAATTATGACATCAAAAGAATGGGAAGAAAAATGGGGTAGCCCTAAAGAAGCATGGGAAAAAGATCCTCCGGTGTATGACAAAAGAGGAAGATTAATACATATACCCGAATGGGAATATGATAAAATGTTTTAAAAATATATTCATTAAAATTATGGGAGATTGGGAATACGATTGGGAAGATTAATACATATATTTAAATTGTATTATGACTTTAGATGAAGCAATTCAACATTGTGAAGAAAAAATTGATAATACTTTATGTGGATTAGAACATCGTCAACTAAGAGATTGGTTGATTGAACTTAAAGAAAGAAGGAGCTCTTAAGAGCTCCTTCTTTTTACCATCTTAATATCTTATGTGATGTATATTTTTTTCCACTCATGTTTTTGAAATCAGATATCAAATCACCTTTTTTAAATGGTTGTTGATGATCGAATAAATCACTAATAATATCATCAAACCAACTAGGTACTTCTCTATATTCTGTTATAACATAATAACCACATTTATTGCATTTTTTATAATGGAATTGATATTCTGAATGTCCGTGGCCAGAAACATGTACTCCAGCACCAACAGGGCCACCAGAAAACCAATCATATTCTATATCGGCTAATCCAGTTTCATGATATTTCATTTCACCTTTATTGCATTTTGGACAAAGAACTCCCTTTTCTTTTAATTCATTAATATAGAAATCATCATATTCTTCATCCCATTGGTGATAGTATGCAATTCTTTTCTCAATCCATTTTTGATAACGAGCATCATCATTACGATTATATACCCTCAATAAGAGATATAAATTCTCTTTCAAAGCTCTATCATCCATACTAAGTCCTGAGTATTTCTCTTCACCTTCTTTGACATCATATTTCTTAATATCACTTAAAAATACTTTTTTGTCTTTATATGACTCCAATTTAGATATAAGTAAATCGATGTTGAATTTTGGTCTTGGAACATAACTACCACCTAATAAAACAGGTTTTTCTTCATTTGTTTCAATTGGTTCTTCAATAGTAGCTTTATCAGATTTCTTAGAGAATAAATTCTTAAACCAATTGAATATTTTACAAAATATATTCATATCAAATATTATTTATTTAGTGATTCATTAACTTCCATATTAGCTTCAGCTTCAGCTTTTTGTTTCTTTTGCATAAGTTCATCTAATTCATTTTGAACTTTTTCAATTTCTTTCAATATTCCTTCTAATTTTTTAGCTCCTTTAGTTCTGATAAAATCTTGTATAGCTTCTTTAGATGTCCCAACATAATACGTTGAAGTTTTTCCTTCAGTATTACTTAAAGCCATAGGTTTAACTTGATATTTTTCATCAGAATAATCAAAATTTCTTCCATAATGAGGTTCAGTCCAACCATCAATATTATATTCATTTTGAGCTAATTCAATATTGATATCATATCCATCGGTACCACGATACCAAGAACCTTTTACCTTATAAGTATCTACTACTTTTACAGGAATAGCTTTTGTTTCTCCATCTTTTAAAACCCATAAAGTTGAACCTTTACGAGGATTATGAACGTTTTTGGCAGCTGCTTCTACTATAAGTCCTTCAAAAATTTTGTCTTGTAAATTTTTCATAATTAAAATATACTTGGTATTTTTGATAAATCAGCATTTGAAAAGTCAAGATGGAATTTATCTATTTCATGTTTACTATGATCTCTACAATAAATTTCAATTTCTTTAAAATCTACATTCATTAATTCATATCCATCTTTATCAATTTCTGTAACATCTGATTGGTCTTTACCATCACCTTTCCAAATAAGGATTTCACGAACCCCAGAATCTTTATAATCCCAAAGACACCATTCACCTTTTGGTGCATTTTCTGTTACAATTTGTGTTAAATTTTTCATATTTTGATTTTATGTATTTATTCTTTACCTACAACTACTAAAACATAATCACCATTATTGAAATTCTTCTTAAGAGTTTCTTTTGTTTTATAATCACCTTCAGATGATACAAGTATTTCATCTCCTGAACCCTTTTGCCAATAGAATGTCACTGTTGCATTTACCCAATACTTTTTTAATTTATCCCAACGAATAAAATAAAGCTTGTCATCTTTGTCACAATCACGTTCAATCATGGTTACTGCTTCTTCATATGATTCGGCATGATCAGTGATTTTCATATCTTTACTATATATTGCTCCAACTAATGTTTTGCCATCACTTCTGATTTCTGATTCTGATGGGTCAAATACTGGTACATTTGTTGATTCAATTATAAATGTTTTAATGTTTTTCATATTATTCGTGATATAAACTTTTTATTTTTTCTTCAATCATTGACCAGCCATAATCTTCTGCTTCTTCATCACCAGTCATAAAATATACCATAGTAGCAATAAAACCTCTGTCACCATCTTTCCATTCATCCCAAATTTCTTCAATTCTATCGTGGAAATCTGGATATGACATACACCATTCAGGTACTTTTTTCAAAGGTCTGAGCTTAGGTAATTCATCCTTTTTAGCTTCTATTATTTTATCTTTAATATCTCTCATATTAATCATCCCATATTTTTAATAGTTCTCTTTGAAGCTTTTCTACTTTAGGATTAAGTTCTATAATTTTCTTTTTAATTGATTCTATTTCATCAGCAAGTTTATTGAACTTTTCACCATATTCTTGTGCTAATTCTTCAGCTTTAGCCTCATCACCTTTTACATATAGAGCACCAACTTCCTCTTCTTGGTCAATTTGTAAATCTCTATATTCACGAGTTCTATCTTTAAGGTCTTGATTAAGTCCCCAAAGTTTATCTTCAAGTGGATCTAATGTTTTACGAAGTTTCTTTTCAGCTTCTAATCGTTTAACATATTTTTCATGTTCAGCTTTTGCTAATGCAGCTTTTTGTGCTTCTTCTTCAGGATCCGGATCAGCTACCCAAAGAGTTACAATTTCACCTGTATCTTCATCGACAAAATCCTCATAATGGCCATTCTTGCCATCTTTTTCAGATTCTTTTATATATTTATATAAGTCTTTCATTATACTCCTTCACTTTTATATATTTTTTTCCAAGGCCAATCATGAGGACCTTTGTCGCCTCTCTCATCAAAATGACAAGCATCTATTTGATACCATTCATCGTCATCATTCCAAGTGTAACGAAGACATAAACCTTTATCTTCCTTACCTTTTATGTATTCAAGAACTTTTTTCAAATCCTCTGGAGAAAGAACAATTGTTTCTTCATCAGCTATTTTTTCGGTTATCAAACATTCTTTTAAATCTTTCATTATTCATGTGTTGATTTATTTTTAGCATCAAAATAATCTTTCATATCCCAAATGAATTGATTTACATTTATATCATAACTTTTCTTTTGAAGTTTTTCTATTTCTGTAAATACATCATCAAATAATTTTTTAACATATTCACTATATTGGACATTAAGATTTTCTAATTGTGATAAATCACTTGCCATTTTACGAGCAATATCTTTTGTTATTGCTTTATCTAAATTTCCTTTAGATTCATTTATCATGGTAACTATATCTTTCATATTCTTTATGCTTCTATTTCATTAAAATTTTTAATTTTGAATTTGCCAGATACATGATCAGCGGCAAATAAAGTTACTTCGTATTGTGTATCAATATATTCACCAACAAATACAAGTTTTTCATCTGATGAATCTTCTTCAACAAAATCAAAACCTGCTTTATACATTGCATCTTTAATATCATCAAGTTTAGCCATCTTAAAACCATTTCTGATATTACCAAATTCCTTAAGGGCAAGACCTATTTCTTCATGTAAGTCTTCATCTTGAGTTGATTCTAATATAAAATCTTTAATATCTTTCATAATTACTTTAACGCAGTTATAATTTCATATTCGTTTTTAGATGATACATGTACCATACTTTCATTCTTCTTTAATCTATCTGAATCATGGCATATATCACGTATTTCATCATCTTCATATCCACCCCATTCATCATATAATGAATAAAGTTGTTTTAGGTCTTTAAACAAATAACCTTTACACTTATCACCATTTGAAACAGTTACCATTGAAAACATTGCTTCACCATATGGTATGTAATCCTCTAATGATTCTTTAATAACATTATCAGTTATTTCTATTATATCTTTTAAATTTTTCATAATTATGCATTATCTTTATATTCACTAAAATCAAGAAGTTTTTTCTTCTCGCAATAATCACCAATAAGTTCAACGATATCTTGTAAATATCCTGCATCCTTATCTTTATCACCTCTACAAATATCGGCCCCAGTTACTTCATTTATTATATCCATAATAAATCTTAAAAATTCAGAAACATCTTTTGCTTCTTTATCTGCATAATCAAATACAGCATCCCAAGCTTTATCTTCTAAATTTTTACTTTCATTTATTATTTTTTCTTTAAGGTCTTTCATTATTTATTATTTTTTATATCTTTATAAACCATAGTTAATATAACTATCAATTGTTGTGAAGTTATTTCTCCTTCACTTGAATGACCTATATATTGTATTAAGTCATCATTTGCTCCTAATTTTTCTAATTCTTTAAGTTGAGACGGAAATCTATCTTTATTTAGAACTTCATTTATTAATTTATTTTTAAGATCTTTCATATTTATAAAATAGTTTTTATTTATTTTTCATTCCTATATGCCATTTTCCACAGACCTTACAAATATATGTAGTATATCTATACATTTTATATTTTTTTATCCAAGCTAAGGCTTCAGTTTCTGTTTCAAATTTTTGTTTAGGTTTCCAATCACCTTCCTTTTTGGCATAATGTTCACGTTTAATAACATGTTTGTTACAATCTGATCTTGCTCCTAATTTTGCCAATATGTTGACTTAAATAATTTTGGTATTATCACCTCTATTATTAACTTAATTTAATCTTCATACTTTTCTAATTTTTTCTTAAGAAGATCATCTATCTTTTCTTGAACTTTAGCTTTCTCAGATTCATATTTTGCCATTATTTTTTCCATTTCTTTTTCAAGTTCTTTAACATCTTTGTCAATAATTTCTTCTTGAAAATCATTTAGCAATTCTCTATCTGTAGCTACATAATGGAATACTGTATCATCACCAAAACCACATATATTTATATAAAGTTTCTTTTCAAAATCTTTTCTATAGATAAAGCATGATCCATTTTTGTTTTTGTTTTTACGTGTAAATTTGATTTCCCACATTTCTTCGGTAGTATAACTTCCTAATGACATAGGTTCATGATAATATACTCCATCAACAGAACATACTTCTATTTTATGGTTTCTATCACTATTATAAACATCTAAATAATAAAGTGTATCTCCTTTTCTAATTTGCTTAAAGGTTTTATCTTTAGACTCATTAGCTTCAAAAATTTTATCTTTTAAAGTTTTCATTGACGTTATTTAATATCTTTTTATTAATCCATAGCACCAAATCCATCTACGGGTTTACCGTCATCACCATCTAATCCTTTGTCTTGTAATTTAACTTTACCATAAGATGTTCCATTAGCACCAATAACTTCAAATTCACATGTTGTATGCATTCCTGAAAGCCAACTACCAGTATGATGTGATAATTCTTTAATTTCAGGCATTTTCTCATCAGATTCTAAATAAGCTTTAGCAGCTAATTTATAAAGACCATCAACACCCCAAGATATGCGAGAATAACTACCAAATGATTTTTCTAAAACCTTTTGAACATCATCTTTAATCTTTTCAATTGCATCAGCTAATTTTTTGGCTTCTTCATCTTTTTTTATTTTTTCTGCAAATATCTTTTCCCATTTCTTATAGTTTTGTTCTGTTGCTTCTAAGTCATCTTCAACTTTATCTAATATTGCAACAATATCTTTATATAAATCTGATTTTCTAAAGGCCTCACGCATTTTCTTTATTTTCTTAGAATCCTTTTCATATTCTGCTTCAGCCTTTTTATAAACTTTACTTGATTTTTCTTCTCTTCTATCATCGTTTTTAGGCTTAGATGTTTGATCCCACATTTCTTGATATTTACCATATACTGAATCTGTTTTCAATATATTAAATTTATCATTAAACTTTGGAATATTAACATTATAAGCTTGTGCAATAACACTTAATGCAAGATAAATAGAAAATGTAAATCCTGATGATTCAGACCAGAATAATGTGACATCTTTATCCCATGAATTTCTTTTTTCTGGTTGACGTGCTTTTGTGAAACTTGCAACTTTTATATCATCTGTTTCTAATGCAATTCTTGCTTCTTTTGTTGCTTTTTCTACAAAATCAAAGAAATCTTTATTGCCATTTTCGTCTTTTCCATAGAAATTATCAAATGTACAATTTTGGGCATTAAGAATAAAGTTATTATGACCCTTTTTAGAAGTCATTGCTGTTTTAAGTTTATCAACAAGAATTTCGAAATTCTCTGTATTTATCTTAATTACAGATTCTTCATATTCTTTATATTTATTCTTCATTTCATCTTTTGTACTTTTAGGCATGCCAGGATAGAAAAATGGTTTATTCATTGATTGTGGCAAATCTAAATATTTTCCATCTTCTTTAGATTCAACTAAAAAATCAATTAAATGTTTCATATTATTTTATTCAATCTTTTTATATCTTTGTTCTATATTTCCATTGGCTCTAATTCTAATACGTTCTTGAACTACAGTATGCTTTAATTCGCCTCTAAATATAGTCTTAATTGTTATATCAATTTTAGAGCCATTTTCTTCTAGCATCCAAACTGCCCAAAGATTCATTGTTTTAGGACGAGCTCCTCCATATACAACTTTATTGTTGTTTTCTTTGTCAATATTTAACCAGCATTGACATTCAATGGTCCAAGCATTAACCATGCGTTGTTGATATTCGAATGGCTTAAGTTTTCCATCATAATTCATCTCCATAATGTCATCCCATGCCCATCTAAACATGTTAATTATTTCAGCATTACTAATTGGTTTACCACCATCTCCGCCCTTTTCAATTGGTCTGTCTTTACGAGAATTTGCGTGGTCTCCCATCTTTAATTCATCACCATCATTAGATGTCCAAATAGTTCTATTACCATGTGATTTATGATTTTTATGTGTTTTGTCATAATATTTTTCTTCGGTTATCATATCATACGACAAAACATTATCATTATCTTCTAATATCTGACGAAATTCATCATCTAATAATGACAATGAATCTTCATCCAATTGGAAAATAATGTTACCAATTTTATTTTCAAAATTATTCCTATTTAAATATTCTAAAATTGATTTCATTTTTATATATACTAACTTATATAAAAATAAATTTTTTCATAAACAATATTTGAAAAACCTAAAATAAATTCTATATTATATATGTAAAACAAATAATAAACAAAGATATGGGAATTAAAGAAAAGCTTGCAAATCAGTATCTCGAATTGAAGAAGCAGTTTGAAGGTCCTGAATTTAAGGAGAATCTTTCTACAAATAAGGTTAGTTATCTTGTTAAGGAGTTCAAAAAGGTCGATTTGGAAGACAAGATTCGTGCTATGGAGACAGCAATTGAAGCTAAAGCACTTCGTCTTAAAAAGGAAGCTTTTTATGCAACTCCAGAAGGTGAGAAGTACAAGAAAGATTTGGAGGAGCGCCGAGAGCTTTTTATTCATGTTAGAAAGACCCTTATTAAGGGAGTTGAAGGTTTTGTGCAGAATTTCTTGAATGAATATATTGGCGAAGGTTGGGGATGCCAGTTTAGTCATGGTTGGAATAGAGCTCACCTTAGTGTTGGCCTAAAAGCTTTTACTCCTGAGAGAATTGAGAAGGGATATTTCTTTGAGTTTGGCCATGAGTTTGAAATCACCTGGGATAAAGAAGATTTTGGTCATGGAGAACTTCAGATGAACTATGGAACTCTTGGTGGTTTTGACCTTGAGAATGGTGAAGGTCGATTGAAGTATCTTCGTGGAATGGCAGAATTTGCCGATAATAAGGGATGGATTAACAAACTTAAAGAAAGGTTTGTCGATGCTAATGCTAAACTTATGGAGATTAATCGAAATATTGATGAAGTAGATGATAAGTTGAAAAATCCAAAAATTGACTAATAATTTTATTCAAATGGCTAGTTTGAAAAAAACTAGCTATTTTTGTATATTATATTTGAATTTTTTTAATAATATTCTATATTTATATTGTAATTAAATATCGATAATATGAATATAACATTTCAGATCCAGATTAAAACCCTCAATTGGGAAGGTGGTTCTCCTACAATCACAAAGGAAATTTCTTTGAATGACCTTACTAAGTTTTCAAATCTTGCCACAATGATTAACGAGAATTCTGGTAAGCAGACATGGAATTGGTTTGGTAAAGGAAAGGGTCTTCCTACTACTTGGGATGGACATCATTATGTTCTTGATACTTGGAGACTTTGCAACCACATGAATGAGCATTTTGGATATAAAGTAGAAGATGTTAATCTTGTTAAGGAGTTTTTCCTTCGCTTTACACCTCATGGTTGTGATGGTATTGAGTGGATTAAGTTCTTTAAGGTTGAGGAAATCTAATTTGAGTCAATTATGATTACATTAGAAAGACTTCAGGAAGTATTTGAAAGTAAAAATTCATTTTACACCAAAATTAATGGAAATAAAGTATCACTTTTGATTCTTAAATATCCTTATACCAATTTTCAAATTACAGTTGTATCAAAATCAAATTCAAATTACATTAAGGATTTTTATGGAAGCTTAAGTCCATTTGATACATTCAATATGATTCATGAACTTCTTTCACCAATAAATGATAAGTAAATGAAAAAGATAGAAATTTTTTGGTTGGTAATATTTTTTACAATAATATCAGTTTTAGTAAGTTATCCAATTATTACTCCAAATGATGTTCTTGTTAAAGAAGATACTGAATATCTTTATTATAAAGAGTATAGGTGGTGGGGTATGGATTCTTGTACTTATAAATACCATAAACCAATTTATTCTACAGGTAAAATAATTGATGTAGATGAATGGAGACATGTTGTTGGAGTAGCTGGTAAAGGTGGCCATTGGGAGACAAAAACAACCATCACAATATCATTTGATGGGAAAACTTACAAAGATTCATACAATGAGTGGTTTTGCTCTCATAAGTATCATATTGGTGATAAAGTAAAAGTAATTGAAGTTTTTTATCCTCAACATTATATTGAATATCATAAATGAAACAAAGAATAGTTAATAAAAAACTTAAAAGAGATGTTGAATTAAAACTTTGGGTAAATCAATGGATTAATTCAGTCAAAATAATGAAGGCTACTGTTGATCATCTTTCTGAAGATGATTTAGCAAGAATAAGATTTAGCTTAGCTACTTCATTGGCCAATTATGAAATTTCTCAGCTATATAAAATTGCTGTAAGAAAATATAATATTAAATATCGTCAAGTTTGGAATTGGTATGGATTATGTTAATAAGTAGAAAACCATATTGTAATAATTGCCAAAATCGTGGGTCTGCTTATGGGCCAACCGATTATACTTGGTACCCATGTAGTAAAGGTGAAGAAATTGATAAAGCAAGACCTGGTATAATGCATAAATGCGATGGACTGTTTATGGTAGGAGAAAAATGGAGATGTCCAGATAAAAGATTTTTTAATCCAATATATACTAAAGAACAGCAATTAAAATATAATAATCATAAGTAATATGTCGGTAAAACCTATTAAACCACAAGAAATTGAGCAGGCAATTCCTGATTTTGTAATTGAAGGAGCTAATGAGTGCATTCAGGCACATTATAAAGCTTTGGATAAAACATCTCATTTTACACAAAATGAATTGATTAAGTATGTATTGCATTTTGCCCCTGAAGGAGTTACGAGAAATCAATTGTTTAAGAATAGTTGGTTAGATATTGAACCTATTTATAGAAAACAAGGTTGGGAAGTGGAATACGATAAGCCTGGATATTGTGAAACATACGAAGCTAATTTTACATTTACTCATAAGTAATTGGATTAAATTTTAATTAATATGGTTGTAAAATATAAAGTAGAAGGAGAAATTGAGATTGACCTCAATAAATACCAAATTGAGGAATTTCAATCTATGCATTCAGAAACAGCTAAGAAAGCATATCTTGAGAAATTATTTCAAGAACAACTTCATTGGGCAGCTGAAACTCTTGAATGTGAATTAGATCGTAAAATTAATTTTGATAATCTTTATATTGCTAGGGATTGGGATAAATATGCAGGAAATATGAAGGCAAAAAATGAACAATATGGTAGCCCTCTTGCAATAACTCTTGATAATTTTCCAACTACTAATGAAGAAGTAGTGGATAATGCTATGAAAGAAATTGGAGAACGTAAACAAAGACATTCAAAGAAATGGACAAAATAACTGATGCTCAAATTATTCACACACTTAATTTATATTTGGATTTGAAACAAAATCATCCACTAAAATTTAACTCATTGAATTTGGATGATTTAGTATTATATATCCAACAAAATTGGGATAAATAATTTTAATAATATTTGAAAAATTCTCTTTTATTTCTATATTATATATGTAAAACAAATAATAGAAATGAAAGAGAATATTTTTTATACCATACTTGGAATCGTAATGATTATCCTCATAATATTTGCAGTTTTGGTATGGGTTGGAATGTTAATTGTCTTTGTTGTAGATGATTATGGTAAAAATCCAAATTTACTATTTATTGATATTCTGATGATTATTCTGGTTCATTGGTTTGGTTATATGGTAATTAAGCATACACGTATATAATATGACACCAAGAGAGAAATTTATTGACATTATCAAGACAATGATTGATTACAATATGCTTAAAGTATCTGACTTGGATAACCCAAGCTATGTAATTGAAAGAGTTCAGATGTATCTCGAAGCTAAAAAATTTGTGATGGATAATTTTAAAGGAATGTTTTAATATGGATAGGATTTTAAGTTATTTGCCTGAAAATGTACATGTTCGATTCGGTTGGGATAGTGAGCCTTGGTGTGGAAGGCATTCATCTGGCCATATAACATATAAAGTTATTGAAATTCCTAAGATTTGGTTGAAACATGGTGAACGTGGACGTTATGATGAATGGTCTATTAAAGAAACATATAAAAAGAAATTAGCTAAAGAATTTGGTGATGAATACCTCCATAAGACAGAACGACTTGAAGTTCTTGAATGGAATCAATTAGAATCTGTTTGCTACATTCTTAAAAAGGCAGATAAAATTGGTTTTGATCTGATTGATAGAATTTCTCAAGTCAATGACACAGATCTAAAATATCTGAATACTTATGCAATATGACTTATAGATGGGGATCAGAACATAATACTATATTAGAAGAATATAAATGCAAATATGCCGCTTGTCCATTTTGTAATTGGGGAGTTTGCACAGGTGATAAAGAAATAGCTATAAAAAATAATTTTTGTTATAAAGAAAAATATGGAACATTATAAAATTGTTAAAGTTTCTTATGTTGGAATAGATCTTCGTGGAGATATTGATACAACTAGTAAATTTAAATGCTATCATAGAGAAAGTTTTTTAGGATTTCATTGGTGGGAACCTATGAAGACAGTTGAAATGCCTTATGCTAATTCTACTATTATAAGTGATAAGGAAGCTACATTTGTTCATCTGGAAAATGCCGAGAAATTCATTTATAAATATCATGAATTTAGGCATAAAGTTGGAAAATATACTTGTGAAGTAATTGAAAATATTGACCTTAGATAAAAATCCATAATTTCTAAATACTATTTGAATTTTTCAAAATAATTTCTATATTATATTTGTAAAATAAATAATATGAGAACTAAGAAATCTGTTTGGTATGAAGTTATTTATACAGAAGGTGGTTATCAGCACCAGGTATTAAGCCGTGGTAAAAGAGAAGCCAGAGAACTTCATAAGTCACATCCAGGTTCTACATTTAAAGTTATTAAGTAATATGAGTAAGTGGAAAATCATTAAAGGTACTTATCTTAAGCAAGATGATAAGATTGATGAGATGACATACAATACTGTTCGATTAGGCGATACTTTATATTATTGCTATCGCAGGCATTGGTTTTTCTTTTGGAAGTTAGAGCGAATTTTAAATCAGCAAAATTATGATAGACTTTGTGAAAATGTAAAGTTTGATCAACATAATGTTCGTGAATTATATAACCACGTTAATTTCTAAATAATATGGCAAAGGAAACATTACACATGAAGGTAGGAGAAAATCTTGGAGCAGTAATGCTTGAGATTTGCCAGACCAATATTTCAAAAGGAGATATCCGGAAGGGCTTGGATGTATATCTTAAGGGCCTTCATGGTTTCACTATGGAATATGTCCTCATGTTGTTGAAGAATCAGGCAGTTCTTGTTACAGACGAAGACGGTGAAGGAGTTAATCTAACTGATGATCCTGAGGTTTTATCAATGAACACTCATAATATTCTAAATTGGGAGTGGATTATCAGTCAGAAGATTGCAACTATGCAGAGAATTCGTGAGTCATTAGTACTTACTGAGCAGGAATTCAGGAAGTTCTATAACGGAGATATTGAAGATTATAGTATCATTGAGATGATGCTTCGATATTTTACAAGTGATCAGCTTAAGCAGATTGGTTTGCATACAATTGCCGCTCGTATCCTTGGTTCTTTTGATGGTAAGATTTGTGATAAGGGTAATTCCAATCCTACATCAATTTGGGAAAGAGTTGAAGATAAGATTGAGTATGGAAGGGATGAAGATGGAAATTATTCAGAAGATATCTCTAAGTATGAATTAGTTCTCTATTTTACTGTTAAGTATAATAAGCTTATGAAGATGCTTCATAAGGAGTATATGAATTTTGAGAATTTGTATTTCTTCCTTACCGAAAATGGTTTTATCGAAAGACCAAATATGATTGAGCTTATGCTTGAGAATACCATAGCAACTCTTATGGAATTCACAGATACTGGCAAAGGTTATTATCATCCTCTTTGCAATGAAGGTCTTTATAGATATAAGGAGCAGTTGCATGATGATCTTCTTAAGACCAAGATTGGTAATGAGTATGCTAAGAATGGAATTATTGAGAAGAACATTATGGATGGATATGATGCCGGTTGGCTTTCTCCCGACGGTGAGTTCTATGGTGCAAATGGTGAAACTTCTGCTTTAATCCACATGAATCTTGCTGAGCAGATTTTCAATGCTCCAACAAATAAGTACGCAGTACGAATGATGAATGATGGAGTAAGTATTTTTGGTAGTGGAGATCAGCCGGATTATTGGTTGGAAAAGAATGGTTGGATTAAGATTCATCACAATGAGATTTATGGTAGTTTCATTGGCGAGAGAGATCCAGAAAAGCGTACTAAAGATTTTCCATACCCATATTGTCCTACTGAAATTCAGATTAAGATGATTTGTGATTATGCAGATAAGTTCTATGGAGGCAAGTTCCTTACTGAGGCTAGTTGCATAGGTTGGAAGAAGGATCCAGAAGTAACTACTTACAAGGTTCGTCAGATGGATGAATTCAAGTTGCACGAAACATTTGGTAGATAATGGAATATGATAAGAAACATTGGACACCAGAAAGATTTGCTACTGATGGTTCAAGGACATATAAAGCAAAAAAGAGTTTTGATACAGAATTAAGAGCTCAACAAGAATGTTTTAAGTTAAATTTAAAACCAGAAACAATTCACAAATTAGTTGCTTATAAATGTCCAATATGTAATAAATGGCATATAGGTCACCATAGTAGCAAATCTTTAGGTGATAAAGATAAAGCTAAAATTCAGAAACAATATAATGAATGGAAAATAATTCATGGTTTAAAATAAATAATTATGGCACGATATAAATTATCAAATGCATTGCGTGAATCAGATCCAATAGAAGCTAAGAATGATGAGGAAGCTTGGAATAAACTTCGTCAAAATTTTATTTGGAATCATAATTTAGATGGCACCCAATCAGGATGTTATATTTGGATGTTTAAAGAATTTGAAACTGTAATTGATGTCAATAATGAGGAAGAATATGTAGATTTGTATAATAAAAAATATGGTCCTCGCCCTATTGGTTATGGTCCTGAAGATGCCGAACTTATGGTTGTTGGAGAACCTTATAAAATCACTTATTGGAAGCCTGTTCTTGTAGGTTGTACTCATCATCCTTATAATGTAACTAAAAAGAAATAATATGGATTATTCAATTTTCCCTTATTGGATGGGCATTTCAAATTTTGGAGAACTTATATGTGCAATAATTTGTATGATGCTTTTGTTCTTCATATATTGTCTATTTGGTTATGCATTTTGCCCAAATTCACTTAAAGTTCAGTGGATTAGAGCATTATATATTCTATTTTGGCCTTTGGGTATTGCATTTGATATTATAACATTTCCATTCTATATGCTTTATGAATTTTCAAAACCACCAGAACAAATAGAAAAAGAATGGAATGAATTTATAAAAGAAGCAAAGTGATATGATTCCTTGTTATTGTATTAAAGAAAATAAAGAAGATGGTTTTACATTAGGTGAAGAATGTTACTACCATATAGGTTGGCATAATCATAGATATGTATACCATCATATGACTAAGTATGCCGATGGTATGTATACTAAAAGAGAATTTGAAAAATATTTTAAAGAAGGATATAAATGAAAGAATATCCGCATAATATAGTATTACGAATAGGAGATGGGCAATCACCATCAGGAAAAATTATTGATAGAGGTACTCATTGGTATAATTTGAGTTCTTATAAAGAAGCACTTCAGGATGCTAAAGATAGACATAGAATTATCTATATTTCTATAAACAATAGAAAATATCAACAATTAACTCCTGAACAACTTATTAAATTTGCACAAGAAAAATTAAATCATGAAAACTGAACTTTTTGAAACATTACAAGATTTTAAGGATTGGCAAAGAATGATGTCGATCAATAATGAAGATCATAAATATCTTATTAATTGTATTAAAGACCCTATAAAATTCCCAGTAATCATGATTTGGTATTTTCAATCTTGGGATGAAGATCATGATGATGAGTATCATTATAAATATGTTTATAAAGATAGTTTTGATACTATGAAACGATTTAATTTTGAATATCATAATCAATTCAATATTATTGTAAAATGAACACAGTACTTTTAGAAACTAAAGAAGATTATATTAATTATTGTAAAGAAAATGATGTATACAATACTTCACAAAAATATGGAAGTCAATATACAAATATTGATGGTGGAATAGAACATGATCTTTTTGATGCGATAGATATAGAACCTGATTCAATATTTATTTATCGTAGATATATTACATCAGAGCCAATGTCTTATCCTTGTATTTTTATCTGGACTTGTATTGATAGTGATAACCCAGAGTATAGAGGTGAATTTATATATCCACAAGATTTTGAATATATGAAAAAATATGGAAAATAATGAAATTTTAGAAAATTATAAGAGTAGATATTATAATCAATTATTTGCAAATATGCATACAAAATGTATTTGTGGATTAGAGCATAATTGGGTAGAAGATTTCTCAAGAAAAAATGATTATGATTCTGTAATTACTCCTGTAAGATGTAAAAGATGTAATATCAAAGGATTATATTATGAACGAGATTAAAATATGGAAACAAATAGAACAATTGAAATTCTTAGAACATACAACTTTGCTCAAAAGAATCATTGGCAGCTTATGTGTGATTTGTCTAATAATGATTATGATATTCGTTATTTTGATGGTAGACAATCTGCAAATATTTATTTAGATGAGTTTTTGCAAACTCAAGAAGATAATTTTAATATTGATGAGATATTAAAATGTCTTGCTGATAATCTTGAAGAGTATACACAATCACAAGATGAATATTATA
>Ga0247609_10000027_pt1 | contig 212277 bp, 373 predicted proteins | sample 172DNAGHGlowgp2_FD_193487 | JGI IMG/M metagenome (GOLD analysis project Ga0247609, IMG submission 193487) | Sheep rumen microbial communities from Palmerston North, Manawatu-Wanganui, New Zealand - 1728 DNA GHGlow gp2 | ecosystem: Host-associated > Mammals > Digestive system > Stomach > Rumen...
TACACAAATGTAAGTATTGCTATGCTTCTTATGACTTTGATAAATGTGATGAAAATTATAATTTACATGACCCGGAATCACCTATATTAATTGGATGGCCTAAATTAGACCAGACAATAATTGAAATGAAACCAAAGAAATTAAATACAGGGCAATTAACTTTTTTATAAAAATGAAGAAAATATTATTTACCTTATTATTACTTTGTAGTTCTTTGATGTCTTACGGACAATCAATGTTTAATACTATTAAACATCTTGATAAATTTGATGATGTAACGAAGACAGAAAAAGTCAAAACGTTAGTTGATGGTGATCCAAATGATCTTTCTTTTATTGTAGAAACAAAAGGAAAAGCAAAGAAGACATATTATATTTTCCCAGTTTGCGGATTATATTCGTATGGAAGTGCTGATTCTATTGTTAATATCGTTAAAAATGTATATGGATATCAAGATGATTATGTTTGTATAGAAGCATCAGATACACTCAAACATAATAAATGGTATAATGAACAATATGAAAAAGCAGATATTGATGACGATATAACAACTGCTGTTAATATTAGAAATAATAGTCCTTATATAGTTACTATTGTAAGAAGAGTTGTTACAACTCAATATACAGGAGATTATCTTAATGAAATATTCTGGATTCAAAAACCAGATGGTTCAAGAATAGTATACTGTAATGAATAAAATAATTAAGCCCCCAGTTAGGAGATTTTGCGTCTCTTAGCTGGGGGCTTTTTTTTTACTAAAATATGAAATTGATAATTGTAATATTATATTTTTTACTTATTGCTATTATTGCAAGATTAATAGTATTGTTAATTGCTTACTTATTTGATAAGCTTTGATTTACCTTTTCTATTTTACCAAGCGTATCTTTAAAGACTCTAATTCCAGGCATATTATTATACATATATGCTTTCCAATTTTTCTCTCCAAAGATCACCTTCATTCCATCAGATAATACTTTTACAGATACATTTGCTGCACTTGGTTCTATATCATCTGTAATATACTAGATCATAGCAAACGGACCTTTAAAACCATCATATGAATTTATAGTAGATTTGTATATAGCTTCTATGAATAAATTGCTAAGAAGATTATCAGTATCCATGTTTTTCTTATGTTCTTCATAGGCAGGAGTAAAAAGAAAACCAAACAATAAACCAAACAACCACCACATTAATAAATCTGCACAAGCTTTTTTAAAGTTAGCCATTTCATATTTATTAGATTTTAAATATCTCCATGTACCCTGTGGTCCATCTTCTCCAAATACTTTTTCTATCAATGTACCAAGTGTAAAGATTATTCCCTATACTGGCAATGGAATTTTATCTATTACTGGAGTATATTTAACATTTGGATCAAGTTCATTTCCAAATTCATCAATAAACGTACCGTTGGAAGTCTTTTCAACTATAAATCCGTCTTTATCCATATATAATTCATTGCCGGAAAAATCATCTCGTTTTATTAATAAATTTCCATCGGCATCTCTAGTAGTAAAATATTCACTATAATATCCTGGTTTTCTAAACCATGCTGCTGCTTGTCCATTTAACCAAGTTGTAAAAACTCCAAATGTTTGGCCTAAGAATATATTTTCATACATTGCCTTTTGTGATTTGTCATAAGCACCATATATTCCATCTGCGAACATTTTAAACTATCGAATTTCATTTTGCTAATATGGTTCAGGCAACGGAGTAGCGTTTCCATCATAAGTTATAGTATTATTTGGATGTTCCTGATTATATGTCCGTACCGCTGCATAATATAGAGCTTTTTGTTCTAAATATTTTGGATGATTTTCATTTCCAGATGCGTAAATTTTAAATCGTTCATCTTCTTTCCAATTATATTTTAATTGATGAGTTTCTTCATCTAATGAAAAAGCTCCCCATACGCCGTCTTGTAAACACCTAGCAACAAATAACGTCATTCTATTAAGAAAATCTGGAGCTCTTAATGTTGAATAAGCCCATTGATCTGGATTAAAAATACCTCCTCGCCCCATTAAAGCTCTTTCAGAAATACGAGCAGCATCAGTATTTGATAATCTATATCGCAAACAAAGTTCAGACATAATATTAATATCTCTGTCACTTTTAAACATATCCTATAAAACATGTTTATATCCTTTGCGAACATATTCAGCTTTTAAATCATTCTAAAAATGAGTTGCAGTCCGCATAAAATTTTGCCATAATCCCTCAAATGAATCTCTAAATGCAGATCTAATATTTCCAGCTATAAATAAATGAGACATTAATCTTTTTGCTGGGGTTAAGAATTCCATGGCCTAAATAGACAGATCCTCCATAATTGTTTTTCCGAAAACATTAATTTTTAAGTATTTTGTAATTTCATCAATACTTCTCTGTAAAATATCTTTAGCTTTTTGACCTTCTGTGCTTCCTAGTAACTACATTTCCATAATCAAACACTTACCCTAAAAAGCAACCTTTGTTAGTTCTTTTGTCATGATTTGCTTCTCAATAAAATGAGCTATAAGATATTCTATATTTGTCTCGAAATAATCATCTTCGTGAGTATTTAATATTTGCTTTCTAACTTCTGGACTATCTACAGAAGCTGCCAACGCGTTATGTACTGTCAATTTAAACAATGGTTCATTTCTTTCGGCATTATCAGAGAAATTATTTTCACTCTGTCTTTCTTGATGTTTTGATTTTAAATATTCACCAAAACCTAGTTTTCTCATTTTTGAATATTCTTCCTTAAAATGATTTTTTACACCTGATGTGCCATTTTTTATTTGGTGTGCTGTAGATCCTCTCTCGAGTGGAACTCTAAGATATGAACGTCTATTGTTTTCATCTTGTAGCCAACTTACAATTTTTGGATCGTTATAAGAAGAAAATGGGAATGAATATTCTGCAATTCTTTCTGCTTTTAATTTACCAAACTAAAATAAAATAAACTTTAAGAAATCTCTTTGTTTTTCATTTAATGCTGCGCTAGATACTTTATCATAAGGATTTACAAAATACCATGTTTTATTACCATTAGCATCTACTTCAAACATATCTTTAAAAACACTTTCTGCAGATCCTAATACTGCGGATTTTACTACTCCGTATCCAGTATCTTCATAAAATTCTTGAATTTTTTTTCGAATAGGTGAATATATTTTATCGAACTAAATAGAGCTTTCATCCAATGCACGTGCATATAGATTGGACATATATCTCACATTTTCATCTGGATTTGCATATTGTGGTAACATATATCTTGAAAATGAATCTATCGCTTTAACCTATGGACTTTCAATACCATTATATCTATTAATAGTTTTAATACATTCTATATAGATATTTGCGATAATTCTTTTATCTTTATTTTGAGAATTTCTGTCATTAATTATAGCATTTGGATCTCTACCATTTTCTATATTTTCTACAACTTCTTGTAATTTAACTATTTGGGCCTCTTTAGATGTTAAATTTTCAAAACCATTTAAACCCAAAGAATTAATTAATTCATTTTTTTTACTTGTAGATAATTCACTACCATTTAATAATGATTGAGTATATTGTACAATCAAAGTTGTGGAATCTACAAATTGTGTTTTATTAAAATTAATTTTATAGTCAGATAAATCAGAAATATTATTTTTTAAATATCTAACAATAACATTAAATTCTTTAACCATATCTTTTGCATGTCTATAAAGACCGTCACCACCAGAATATGGTGTAATCACTTTAATGTCACCTAATTTACTATCTTCTCCAAGCTCTGGTATAATCTCATTTAATACAGCTAATGCTCGTATAATCTCCATATTGCCATATGTTGCCTCCATTAATGTTGGAGCATTCATATCTTCAGTATAATAACCTAAAATAGTTTTTCTTTTTTCTTTTAATGGTATAAATTCTCTTGGACGCAATGCACTAGGTACTACTATATCAACCTATCCAGTATTTTTATTTTTAAATAACAATATTCCGCAAGAATATAATTTATCATTTTGTAAAAGTTGCCAATCATGTTCTCCATCTGCATTTTCATCTAAATACATTGCCAATGAAGAATCAGCATAAGCAGCTGAAAATCTAAAACCTCTTCGATTTTGGAAACCACTTCTTACATTGTAATTATTAATAATTTCTTCAATAAGGTTTTCAACAACAACTGGTTCACCTCTTGCAATAATATCTAATCTTTCAGATACTTTAGCAATTAAATCAGGGTTATTTAATGGCGATTGTGGATTAGAAGACTTTATTTCGGTTCCATCTTCAAATGTTACAACCCATTCATCATTAATAAAATGAATTTCTTTTATATGTTCTCGAATCCATGTTTTTGCGGACAACTATAAGCCTTTACTTTTAGCATCATATTCTGGATTGATACATCTACTTAAAAGATCAGCTCGCTCTAAATCGGCATGAATGGTTAAATCTCGTATTGGTTCGCTATCAATCTATACAACATTTTTAACATCCTATTCATATTTTGTCAAATAATCTTTTTCATTGCGTACAGAATATGTAATAATGTTATATACGCTTAGACTATGAATTTTAGTACAAACTTCATCTTTATTCGTAGCATCATTATATGTAACACCTAATGGAATATTATAGAAATTGACATTGTTTTGTATATTTCCATCTTTATCTATATATTCTACTGGAATCCCATTAGCTGCCAAAATACGTTTAATAAGAGCAACCTCATATGTATATTTTAAATCTTTATTTATAGACCATTTTTTTGGATCCATTGTTGTAGTTTTAAAATTAAAAACATGAACAACTCCATTTTTGTCTATATATAATTGATCTATATGACATGCTATCGTCTCATCTGATCCTGCTAATTTAGCTGTAAATGTTTTGTTAAATCGTGACGTACCTTCATAATCATCTGGTCGCAAACCTTTTAACTAAGTATTTATTTTTTGTTCAATTGTGTTTAAAAAAGTTAATAATATACTTTCGCTATTAGGATCATCTTTAATTTTATTCCATAAATTAGGTACATTAGGTTCAACGTACTTTCTTACAAAATCATTCCAAGAGTCACCATTAATTAGATTTCTATGAAGAAATGCTAAAGTAATTAATTCATGAATATCCCTAGCATCCAACTTGGTTTTATCCCAAGATGTAAATTTCATATCAATTTCTTCTTTGGCCTCTTCTTCTGTTAACTTATCTGTATTAATTAATGCCTGTGTTGCGTATTTAGCAAATTCTTCTCTATCGATAAACATTCTAGCATTGAACTTCGGCTATCCATCCCATGCCGTGATACCATACATATCAAGATATTGACATGGTGTAATATATCCGTGATCAAATCCATATTCATCATCAACTGTAGATGATTCTTTTGCAATAAGTTGTTTCTTTTTAATTGCATCATCAACTTTTTGCGTAGTTATTTCTTTACTTAAACTATGGTGTCCGTCATATTTTAAATTTATTAAATCTTCTTTTGTATGTATACCTTTCATTAAAATGAATGTACATAACTAACTTCTAGTAAATTCAAGCGTATATTCACCAAACTTTATTTTATATTTACAATTATCACTTTTCATATTATTTACAATTTTCAACTATTACACCTTCTTGTAATGTATCACCGATATTACTATCGATAAAACGATTTGCAGCTTGTGTGATTTTTGCATCTGGATCAAATCCAATACCTAATTTTGTTTTCGTATTTCTTACTAATGATGATAGATTTGCTATTATCATAAATGGTTTTGTAGCGTTTTTATATAAATCCGGCAATGTTAAGTTATCAAAAATTGTACTCGATGTTACAGCCTCATCAACTGGACCAAAGAGATCAGAAACATTTATATTTTGATCAACGGATAAATATTTAGAATACATTTCAGCAAAAAGCTCTTCTAGATAATATAACTCTTTTTCATCTTCAGATAACTACTGAACAACTTTTAATTTCGCATATCTGTCTTTAAGAGAATTATAAGCCTGTGCTAATCTTACATTTTCAGGCTGTTTTAATAATTCTCCTAATTTCATTAGTAATCCTTGATAACTATTAGGATCTTTGACTTTTAAAATTCCAACTAGTAAATGTGCATATTCATGAAATAATGTACCATAACTTGCAGATGATGCATTCAAATATATTACACCGCCATCATGAAATCCATGTCCTTCAATACCAAATCGTTTGATGTAATCTTCATTACTAAGAATTTGTACCTAAATACCATGCTCATTAAAAATTGTAGCCATTGACTATAATGTTAAGAATGACGTACTAACTGGCTATATTTTTTTTGACGGTGTATCATCATTAATATTGCTAGGTAATTTTGTCACAAACATAGTGGACTAGTGAGTAAATGGATTATAAACCTATGTGTTAATGGCATATAATATCTCTTGCGCACTGTCTATTTCATCTAAAACATTTATAACATCATCTTTATATAATTCATATAATGTTGGGTTTAAATAGAATGAAGCATTTCTAGCAAAATGTGAATAAAAAATAGCGGCCTTATCGACTGTATTCATTTTTGCTAAAATATCCTGTGCTAAATCTGGATCAAAAGTAGTATTTACAAATTCTTCAAACTATCCCATTGTATAACCATAAGGTAAATTGTAGGGTCCTTTTGTATAGTCGATAGTAGCAACAATATCTCCTACTTTATATTGTCCTCTAATAGTTATTTTTGATACATCAGAACTAGCTTTTTGTAAATCAGTATGATCAAAAATATACATAGGAATTTTATCATATGTATTGTTAATATACTATATAACATCATTCTTATCTAAGAATTTTTTTGGCGCTTTTGTATTTCTTGAGAATGGTTTGTTTGTTGCAAAATATTTTCTTACACCTTTATCTTCATATGAATAAATATAAAATCCTTTGTAACGATCTTCCAACTATGGCAATAATTCTGTATTTGACATAAAATCAAGCTCATCAACCAAGGAATTATATTTTCGTTTAAAGAATAAATGTTTACTATCAAATGAATCCAAATAATAGTTTGCAGATTTTTGTCCATAAAAGAATCGTACCAATGACTCAATTGGTTTCTTTTTGATATCTATTCCTCGCTATTTAAAATATTCCTTAACTGTTTGAATGTCTAGAACTTTTAATTTTCCATATGGCTTCATTGCCGTTTCCATCGTTAGTACTAGATCATCATTTGTTGTTATATTGTAATTCCAGCCTAGTAAAGTCCGTATTTCTCTAACTACATTATAATATGTATCTAAAGATAAATACGTTATCCAGTCATTCTAATGCGTAATAAAGTGCTCTAAAAACTCTTGTAGATTATTAATATCTGGCAGATTCTTTTTTTCCTTTATGTTATTTAATTGATTGGAGAATCTTTTAATTGTTTCGTCATTATAATAATCACTATCAATCTATTTAATTTTAATATCTAATTCAGCTTCTTTTGATGCAATTATTTTATTAAGCTCATCAATTTCTTTTTCCCATCTTGCAATTCTATCGTTTAATATTTTTCTTCTAGCTATTTGAGGACGTTTTGGATTTTCGTTTTGATTTAATTCTTTTAAAGCAGTTTGCGCTGGTATTAACCACTATTTCTAAATTCTGTTTATTTTCTATTTTTCTTCTATAGCATCTTTATCCTTCTTATATCTATTTTTTAAGTCTTCTTTATATTTTTTAATTTTATCATCTATTTTTTTAATGTCTGAATTTAATTCTAATTTGACTTTCTTATCATATAATTCTTTCAGCGCATCCAATTCTTTTGATTCGAGATTTAACTTCTTAATAATATTCTTTAACCGAATATGCATAGCAAAACCCTTTATGTTTGCCTTCGGAACTACATAAACTTCATTTGCTCCCTAAATAACTCTTTGCATTCCCCAAAAGTTTTCAGATCTGATATTTTTATTATCATTTACTAAAATTACAGGTGGAATATCTGAGTCTTGACCCCAATCTTCATCTGGAAATGCAATTAATAAATCATCCTTTGTATGTGTTGGAACCAATACATCATTTGGATTATAATCAACTAATTCTGATTTAGTGAGAGCGTCTCCAATCTATTGAATTAACGCCTTTTTAGTTGCATCATCAACAGATTGGAGGCTTTCTGCAATGGTTTGTAAACCATTAAAATCACTCTCTTGTTCAAAATTAGTCTCAATTTCAATTGCGCCGTTCTTTGTGTTAAAGATAATTTTACACGCCATGACAATCAATTCTAATTTTTAATATTCTATCACGTTCTAATTGATCTAATATTTGTTTAATATAATTAACGTCTTGTCCACTAAGTCCATTTTCTATATATTTTGGCATTCCAATACTTGGTGCATATAATACAGCGTCAGACATAAAATTATACAATCTTTCAGCTTTTACTTCATCGGATTCTCCTTGTAAAAATTTAAAAGCTTGATATTCTTGATATCCAGTTCCGGCAGGTGCATATGGATTTTCACGCATTTCATAATGAGATCCTTTATAATCTGTTACTATAATGAATTTTTCCTATGCTCTGCGTTTGGTATATCTTGAATATATAGGAGCCATTTTAAATTGTGCAGTTTTAGTATCAAATGAAAGTTCTGTAGTTAAATAATCTTTTAGTCCACCATTCATAAATGCGAATTTAATTTTATAATCTTCTTCTCCAAGATATTGGACATAATCTGAAATTAAATTGGAACCTTTCATTAAAGATGTCCCAAATAACTATGTCATTCTATCATTACCTGGTCTGTTTTTATAAACTACCAGACTATATAACATTACATAATCAGCTAACTTATATGGAGTTTGATTAAAATCATCTAATCGTCGCAAAGCTAACATAGCTCTCTAATATTTTGCAGCGGCACTATTATCTTTTTCAATATTACTCATTCTAAAAGACATTTTTTTAATTGGATAACCAGACTCCATACCATCAATAATATATTGTGTTAAATCATATAATGTAGAATCAACTTTGATTTTTTCTCCATTAATGTATACAATACCATTTGCTATCTGTGGAAGCAGATAATTTTCAAACCATTTTTTAAAACTAGCTACATCATAATATGTTTTTAAATCCTGCATTACACTAATTTGATTTTTCTAAATATCCATACTTTCTGTATAATACTCTTGACCTTTGTTAATTGGGAATTTAATATTCCTATCCTACAAAAATTTAGATATTAAGAGTTCGTCAGAATAGTTAATGAGTTTTTTAATTTTATCTTCATCAAAGAATACTTTTTGCTATTTAAGTAAAATACGCATTTCATCAACAATTGCGGCTTTTACAGACGATATTCTTAAAATCTAATATACCGTATCATAAGCCTAAAAAGCGATAAAATGATTTGGTATTTTTGTTATAACATCAAAAATATTATAAGTATCTTTAATAATATTGTAAAAATCAATAGCTAATTCTCTATACTATTCATCTGTCATAAATCTATGAAAGTCAAAGGCAGTATCAATATGTGCATTGGATGCTTCAATAATAATATCATTTGCATTTAATGGTAATATTTTCTATGATGCTGTAAGTTTTTCATTAGTTTTATTTATATCTAACTAATTTGTCGCTTCATCATAAACTATATATTTTGCAGCTTGAGACTCCATCATATTTTCAAATCTATGTATTTTGTGTAATAATTCAGAAAAGCTTGTTGGCATACCTCGATTCCATCCAAGTAACGTACCTAGATTTGTTGTTTCCTAAGAACGATTGTAAACTTTCTCAAATTCATCAAGGTCTTTTTCTAATCCATCATTATCTTGTAGCTCAGCATACTATTGTTTTGTTGCTTCTATTTCACTCTATATTATAGAATACTATTCATGTAATCTAATAAATTTAAGCCATATTTTTTTATGCTCATCTGTTATTAATTTATTTTTAATCGTATTTAAGTCTTCTGGATGAGTTTTAAACCAATCAAACATGGCTTTAAACTTTCCATCATTAGTTGTTGTATTATAGTTTGTAATATGTGTTGCAAACGGTTCTACATACCTTATTTTCTAACGATCGAAGTACAATGATGTAAGGCTACCATAAGCAATTTGTAATTCAGGTGTTGAAATATATTTATAAAGATTAATTTCACCTTTAGCTTTTGCAATTGCATCTTTAACTTTGGTAAAATTATCATATTCATTAAACATATTTACTTCCAAAAATTTCGAAATTAGCTCAATAGCAGGACTCGTCATAAAAGAAACAATATCTGCCAAATCATATCCTTCAATTAATAAGTGTAAATACACTCTTGCAAGATCTTTTCCTGCATTAATTTTATTTAAAATTAATTCTTTTGCATTATCAGTTGCAGCACTTAATAATTGAGATATTAAAAGGTCTGCCTATGTGTGATTTTCAATCTATCGATATGTTTCTAATGCAAGATCTTCATTTGATATAAATGGATTGTTTGATTTGATAGCATCCTAAATAGCTGCAATATTATTAAATTTAGCTTTTAAATCATCTGCATTTTCAATGCCATACCAATTTGTATCTGCAATTGCTGTTTTAGTCATTTTAATTGGAGATTGTTTTGAACGATTCTGTATACGAGTAGTAGTAGATATAAATCGTACTCTTTCGGCCCATTTATCGTCATTAGAACGAATAGCTTCATTCATATAATATGTTAAATACATAAACACTTTTTCTCCTACGGCTGAAATGCCAATTACAGCTTTACCATCCATATTCTATTTCTACATGATAAATTTTGTAGCTGGATTCATTCCAGTCAAACTATAAATTAGATTTCCTTTAGAAGATCTATCAGATTGCTTTCTTAAATCACTAATAGTAATTGGAGAATATGCTAATGGCATATTTTTAGGATCTGAACTAACAATCTAAGTTCTAGCAGATACTGCGTTTTTATAAATATCTTCTCTCTAATCTGGATTAATTTTTGACAAGAAATCTTCATGAGATTTTATATTTTCTAAAATATAACGCAAATTATCAAGCACTGGTTTAATCGTTATTGTTTTATCTATTGCAGCCTCATCAAGTTTTTTAATTAATATAGCATATTTATTAATCATTTCAACTTTTCTGCCAGCTTGGTCTAAGTTAGCAATTTCCTATAAATCATTATTTATATCAATAACTGCTAAATCGTTTTCAGAAATCTGAACACCAGCAGACGTTGGTAATCTTAGTGATGCATTTAATGTTTCTTGTGATGCAAAATCAAATAATGGTGACCACTTTAAAAACCTTCCATTATTATCAAATGAATAACCCATGATATACGCTTTATCAATATCATAGTCAGATCCTTGTAATAATGTCTATATATGAGATACCATACATTCATTTTCTCCAATAGGAATAAATCCAACTAGTTTCATTTTCATATAAGACTATAATGATTGAGCTGGAATTCTTGCAACAGTAAAGTATCTTGATAAAACAAACGACTCTTTTACCTACTACTTTAATTTTTCATATAATTGCGTTATAGCTTCAGTATAAGTTATAGCCTAGCCATTTTCTTCAATTCTAAATGGATTACGATTTATATATAATCCTAATGCTGTTTGAGACGGATCACTAATTGCATTTACAAATTTAGATGCAATATTTATTGATTCATCATAAATATCATCTATATTAGTTCGATAATGAAGAATGTCTGTTAATAAATTTAGATTTTTACTATTTTTATTTAATTTTCCATTTAACTGTACGGTTACACAATTAGAATCAAGTGCAATTCTATATAATGCATTGCCAATAAATTCCTGTACAGACTAGTCGGAGTATGTTTCAATGGCATCTTTATCAAAATAATAATAAAGTTGATTTTTTGTTCTTTTACCAAAATCTACAGTGCCATAATATTTTTTTACAAAGTATATATTTTGATATACTTTACCATCTTTATAACACAATTCTTTTCCTGTATCTTTTTCTACAAAAATATCTCCTTTAATTACCCCTTCTACAACTTCGCCATTAGTTCGTACAAACTACTAATGACGCTAATCATAACGGTAGTCTTGAGTTTCTGCCTGAATTCCGATTTGATAAATGGGTTCTTGAATTTCTTTATCTCTTGATAAAGCCATAATTCGATTGCCAACTATTTTATGTCTAATGGTTTTTGTAGATAATTTTTGCGCTGGTTTTTGAAAACAAATTCCAATCTATTTTTTATTTCCAACTAAAATTAAATCAGAATCTGGAATTATTAACTGATTAAATTTACGGGGAACAAAAGATTCAATTGATTTTGCTAATGTATTATTACCTTGTCCAAATGTACTTTTATAAATATTAGACATCATTAACTCGGCCTCTTGTACATTTATCGAATTGTCATCAATTTGTACATTTTCCTATAATACTACTTTGCCAGTATTATCATCATAAATATATAATGATGCTATATGATTATCTACTAAATTATTTATTGCTTGTTGTATTGCATTACGATCACGATTACCATAATATAAAGCATCTCTAACAGGTTTAAGGTTATATAAATTATTAACCTTTCCTCCTATTGTGAACTATATTCTTTGAGGACGTAAACTTCTAGGTTTTGTTAAATCTTCTTTAAATCTAACATTCTTAGATAACAATATTATATATTCATTATCTAACTCTTGCATAAATGATTGTGTAGATAATACTTCTTCTAAGGCATCTTCATCACTTATAGTAGTACCTTGTGAAGCGTAATATAGAATAACCTAATTTTTATACTCCTCTAATTTTGTATGCAATAATTCAAGATAGTCTTTAGCTGAAATTGATTTATCTTTTCGGTGTTTAGCTATGAAATGATCCCAATCTCTATCAACAAAATGATAGTAGTCTGTAATATCTTCTAAATCAAAATATACATTTGGATGCCCATCTATTACAGCAATATCTACAGGCTGAAATTCATCTATATCTTTATAATTAGATTGTTCTTGCACATCATTTAAGTATGCCTGAACTAATAATTTATTTTCTTGAATCTACGAAATTTTTTGCGATGTATATATTGGTATTTGATACTATTGATCATTAGAATCAGTACTACTTACAAAACCTGGATTAAAACCAAAATTCTATAACTAATCAATTTCTAAACGCCCACTTAATGTGGTTTCATTGTCTAATGTTATTTTAGAACCTATTGGTAAAAAGTCATTTAATGCTAAATATAATTTTGTTCTTTCTAAATTAGTTAGTTGTCTATTTGCTGGGACTCCAGATTCAGTATCTAATTTATAATGAATAAAATATAATTGAGGATCATCATTAGACTAAATGATCTCGAAACCAATTTGATGCTCATATCTGTCAACATCCTGTAAAGATTCATTAAATCGCCACGTTCCAGTACCATTAAGAGAGAAGAACCAAGCATTGTTTTGCACTCCATCGTCAGAAGTTTTAATATACTATGAAGTTTTTGCATTCTATACAATTCTATTAATGGCATTTGTAGTAATAGTTCGTGCTCTTCCATTACCAATTTGTTCAACATATTGTATAGAAGAAGCCTTTTCTAATACATCATCAAATAATAAGTCTTCTTCTCCAATATGGAATATTTGAGCTTTTTTATATCCTGGCACCATAATAGTACCAAGACCAGCATATTTTCTTTTTAATGCTTTTTTGTTAATCCTACTAGTAAAATTAGCAATAATATCATTAAATATATTCGGATCAGAAATTGGTAGTTTAAAATCATCAAACTAATGTCCGTCACCTCTAATAAAATTAGCCTTAAGAGCATTAATAATATTCGTACTTAAGTCTGTAATATTTCTTGCAATATATGTATTGATAAATGATCTTGCAAAAGTATCATAAATATCTGATGCTAATTGTTCTCTTTCCTATGGAGTTGCATTTTTATTAATAATATTAATGAGTTGCTCAACTTCTACTCTTAATCCCTCTGCTGCAACTCTTCCAAGGTCCTAAAATGCCATTTTAGCAAATTCATGAGTATAGCCACCAGCGTCCAACGATGCAATTACCTATGTAGGCTCACTTAATTCCGCCTAATCTGCTTCATGGTCACCATTTTGCTAAATTCCAAGACCAGCATTACTTAATACTGTATATAATAAAGAAGAATCATCTGTGTAAGCATTGCTACTATTAACGTTAAACTAACCTCTTTTAACAGCTGTTGTATTAGCGGCGTATCCTATATGATAATCTTTAAGTGGTTGGCGCCAATTATCCTAATTTAAACTTTGATTTTGCAAATCTTCTCCTACCCATTCTGTTACATTATTCATGAATGCAACAACTGCGTAATTAGAATTTTCAGACCATGTATAACCATCTTCATTTTTTTCAACGGAATCAACACCACCCATTGATGTGTGTAATTCAAACAAAGAGTTAATTGTGTGTAATTCTGTATTAGAATCCATATATTCTTTAACTCTCTCCTTAAATTCTTCTTGACTTTCATCTGATTCTTGCTCTATCTTAATTATATTAGAATTATTATCAAATAATTGTGCCACCAAATGATATTGCTGCTGAGTAACAACATTTGGCCCATTAACATATTTTTCTTTTGTAAAATATGTATCAAGACTTTCATCGTATTCTAACCCTATAATCTATTTTATTATATTACGCTTTTGATAATAAAGTGCATTACCTTTTACTTTAGATAAAATATCAGAAGTAAAATCTAATGAATGTATACTTTTGTGATTAGAAGATTGTGTTAAATCAATAAAATTCTACCACTATAAATTAGTCATTTTTTTAAATAATTTATAGTGAGAATTTTCTGAATCCATTGAAATTCGCATCTGTCCATTACTTAATGTAAATGTAGCAAACTTCAATAAAACCGATGTACCAGTAGCTGGATCATAATGATACCAAATAGGTTTTTTATTATTATATCCAGCCTCATTTGGTCCAAGGCTATAATTCTCCATGATAGCCTAAAATGGATTTATCCAAGCAGAACCATCGTCGGCATCTTCAGTTCCAATATCTCCATTTGGAGTGAAATATGGTGCCTACTCATCAGATATAATTGCAACCTTAGTAGTTTTTCCAGTACCAGTAAAAGCATTCATTTGAAAATCTGTACGTGTAGCTGGAATAATTACATTTCTTTTATACTATGTACCTTCACTAGTAGCAATTACTCGATACATCAAAGACTGATACTTTTGTAATAAGTAGTTTACTTTTTGCTGAGTTATACGACCTTCTTCGTCTAAATTTTTCAATAATTGAGATACTCTTTCAAATGCTGTCTACTAATCATATATATCCGGTGCATATGTATCTGTATAGAACTCTTTTAATTGGTCTTCATTACCTGGTTCTAATAAAGATTGATAATACTCTATATCATCTAAATTGTCCCTTAATAAAAATCCATATGAATCAATTTCATGTGATAAAGATACTAAATCTGTGTGTTGTAATGCTGTTAGTTCTTCGTCGGAAAATAAAGCTAACGACTCTAGCTCTTTGCGATCCTTTTTAGTCCTATCTGTATTTTGAGAATTTGGATCAAAATCTTTTGAAAAATCAAGATTTGCTGCTTTTAATGGATCAGAAATTTCATTGCCAAGTATAGAATATTTTATATTACCTGACACAATATTATCAACATAAAAATATTTTTCTAATAATGGATTTAATTCAATTCCTTGTTCATCAATATTTGCAAGATCTCGAGAATAAAATAATTCTTTATTGTTATATTTTGCAATTATTAAACGACCATCTTTAACCCATTTCTACAAAAATGCCTTACGTTCATCAGAATCTTTGAAAATCTAAATTCCAGCTTCTGTTCCTCTATTGATAAGACTGGAAAAAATAGTTTCATCTGTCAAAACAGATTCAGTATAAAATTTAACATTATTATCAATTAATGATTTAACAAAATTAAATTTTTCTTTATAGAATCTAGATTTAATAGTTTCTTCTGGATTTGGCCCACTAAATAAATCATAATAATACGCAGATAGTTCATTTAAGCATAACTTACCAGTTAATTTGTTTTTTCTGTAATGAATATCTTCGCCAATATTTAATTGTTCGGTAGGATTTGATTCATTCCATTCCCTTAATTTCTATTCTAACTCAGATTTAGTTATTTTCTTTAATTCTTTATTAACGTCTACTTGTAACTGTTTATATCCAACTCGAGTATCTAAATTAAATAATTTAGCCAAATCATTTAAAATATTTTCGTGCTATTTAACTAAATAAGAGCCAACAGTTTGTGTATATAATTTAATATATTTATTTTCGTCTAATGTAAGTAAAGTCTGGTTTTTAAATTCATCTCCAAATTTATCCAATAACTTTTGCATGCTAATTGTAAATAATGCAAAACTAGTTTTATCTGAATATACAGTTGGCATGATTTGAACCTATTTAGACGAAAGAAGTTTATTAAAGAAATCATGAGCTATGGCATTATATAACAATTCTCCAGTATTAGAATCTTTAACCATTTGTTCATGTTGATCCCAGCTACTTAATTCAGTTCCATAAACCACGTCTTCAATAAAATATGGATCTCTAACAAATAATGTTGATTTTGTTGGGCTATTTGTTTCCTTTGATAACTTATATAAATTATACTAAGTCTGTTGTAATGATCCGAGAGAAGCTGGTCTATAGTTAGGTCTAGCATTACCATCTAAACCACGTGTAGAAGAATCTATTGCACGACCATTTAAAATATTTTGTGCAATACACCATGGATCAATCCAATCTTCTTTGCTGGCAGCTACAAAAACAGCCTTTCCATTTCGTCTTTTAATTGCAGTACGCTTATTTTTTATCAACAGATTATAAGCATTAATATCATGTTGCTGAAGATATTGAGTAAAGTTCTATACTTCATCTTGAAAATCAAAATCAGACATAAATTGCTATTTATAAGCAATTTGTAGTGCATGAATAAACATATTTCTTACAGAACCACCATTAATTTTAAAATAACCTAATGTTTTCATCCCATCAGGTGTAAGTAGACGTAATTTTAGAAAATCATCTATAAATTCTAGTAATTCTGTTGTTTGTTGATACGCTGGATTCTTTGCTAAAATATCTTTTTGAATTTGCGCTCCAAAGTTTTTAGTTAAATTTTTTAAATAGTTATAATTCAAAGTATTAATTATATTTTGAATCATCTATTTATCTTGCTCATTCGAAAGCTATTTCATCATTTCTTCAAGCAACTACACAATCTAAGTTCTTTTTTGCTCATCTACAAAAGGATTTTCAATTGCTTGAATAATCAGAGCTTCTTGATCTTGATTTAAATTAGAAAACATAGCATCTAAATTACTTAAAAACTATATTTCATTTTCATTTAATATTGGAACCATAGAGATTCCAATATTTTTGTCATTAACAAAAGTACTAATACCAGAACTATTGTTAGATTGAGTAGCAATAATTTTATACTAACGTTCTAATTCAGTATCTTTATTTAACGTAATATATAATGTTGAAGCATTTTCAATATGAATATTGTATTTATCCAAGACTCTAAATCTAGAATCATATGAACTTCTTTCTAAACCTATATTTAATGAATTAATCAAATCGTGAGTTTGTACTTGTAATGACCCATGTTTAGAAATATTTTCAGTAATAGCCTATCCACCTTCATATTTAGTTCTAGCATATACTGCCGGTTGATTTCTATCAAAAATACCATAAATCACATCTTGCAATAAGTATTTTCCAGTCGGAGTAAGTCCCTACTATATACTCTCATCTTCTATACTTTTAATGGACTATGATTTTATTCGCTATATATCTCTAGGCTATTTAGATATTAATTGCGCATAAATAGAATATAAAACATCTAAATCAGACTCACTTAATAGCCCTCCTTGTACAGATAATAATTTTGTCTATAAAGAAGAATTGGCTCTATCAAATAATAACTAAAATATAATTGGAATGTATTTATTTAAATTATCATGAGCTAATAAGACATCTTGTTTAAATACCGTTTCTTCTTCTTGTTGTGTTACTAGTTTACACGTTGTCTAAACTAAATTACCCCATGCGCTAGATATTGCAGTCTAATCAATTTTACTTTCTAATTGCGTGCCATTTTTTCTATCGTATAATATTAGAGAGCCAATTAAAACTTTTTCAAATTTCGTTGTTAACTTAATAGCATCTCTAATTTCTCCAGCTCTCCAATCTTTTACTGCAGAACTAGTGTCTTTTCCAATTGCATATTTGATTAGTTCCTATTTCCCATCTGATGAATACTAAGAAGGCTCTTGTGGTAATGTATGATCTATTTGAATAATATCACCAAATTCTTGTTCTATAGTTTCATCAAAATGACTTACATTTAAATATGCATATATAGCCTCTAGTCTTTCATTAAGTATACCATCCGCTAAATACTATTCAAGTGCAATATCTAATGATATTTCTGCCTATGATGTTCTGATATACTATCTGAATTTCTATAATAGAGAATCAATATATGTTTGTTTTACTTTACCATTAGCATCTCTATACGAACGCTCAACTGTGAAATTTTTATCAATATATTTTTTAATAAAATTTCCAAGCAATCTATACTAACTATTTTTATATGCGGCAATAGAAGCATTTAAGCTTGCGTTATCTGTTACAATAATATCTTGCTGTGTAAGATCTTTAATGAGTTCTAATGCTTCATTTTTTTGTTCTCTAGAGAATTGTAATTGTTCGCTACTAGCTAATTTTTGCCAACAATCTTGAATATACGCACTAGCATCATCATAATCTTTTTCTGGAGGCATTAATTTTTGTAACCTTTCATATTTATTCTAAAGAGACTCCGTATAAAAATTATGTCTAATAATTAAAGATTTAAAGATACGTCTACGAAATATATTTAATCTATATACTTCTAATAAAGCATTCCCAGAAAATAATTCCATATAATCGTCATCTAAATCTAGAATTTCAGATTCTTGATTTTCAGCTTCATTCTATGCTGATACTAGATCAGAAATCATTGATTTTATTTCATTAATTGAATGGTTTTGGGCCCATGTTGCATGAGCCCTAATATTTTCTAAAGATGTTATTCCATCTTCACTTTCAAACCATTCCTATAATAATCTTAATTTATCATCCTGTCTTCCGATCTATTCAAGAATTTTATTTGTAACTTTTTCTAATGAATCATATTCAGACCCATTTTCATATATTCCCGTTACATCGTCGAATTTTAAAGTAATTTGACAAGCCATATTAATCACAATTTGTAATAATTAAATTATTCCAAGAGTCTTCGAATCGATCTCTATTATCTTCATTATCATCTAACACTGCCATGAGTAAGTTACTATATTCTGCATATATTGTTTCATGAGTTACGCCTTCTCCAAATTTAAGCTTACCATTTTCTTCTATTATAACTTCTTGATCTTTAAAATAATTTACAATAAATTGTTGAATATAATCATCATTTGCCATATACTGTTGTAATCTAGCTAATAACTAATCCTCTTCGTTATTACCTGTATCTACAATTGTAACATTATTAGAACCAGGATTATAAGAAATTGATTTATTGCCATCACTAATGATTATATTATTAAAATTCTATGTATAAGTTAAATTTTCTGATTTAAGATCATAATTTTGTATAATGAACTAAATCATATTTGGAATTTGTTCAAATGATTTATTTTGCAAATATGAGACTTGTTCTGATATTGATAAACGCTTAAATCTTTCATCGTTATCAATTACCGCATTTCCAGTCGCAGCACTAGAAGCTTCTTGAGCTCCCTATACTTCAGACTATGTTTTATGAAATTTAAAAGTAAATCTAGGCATATCTACTGCCGTTCTAACAAGAAATAACGGATTCATTGAAGACTGACATTCTGCAAATAGTCCAAAATTTTCTACATTTACACCATTCTAAAAGCCTTGAATTTCAGCTTGTGGATCTATAAAAAATCCATTCGGGAAATAAGCATCGCTAGATTGTGGCTCTACTTTACTATTATATTTTTGGCCATTACTAACTTTGGTTTGTAGTTTTCCATATAACTTACTATCAATTAAACCTTTTGTATTAGATGTCCCATGGAAACATAAGTCAAGAACTTTAGGGATTAATCCACCATATTTTTCTATAATATCTCTTACCTATAAAACATGCGTTGCTAATAATGTAGCTTTCTCCGAATCTTGAGAATGATCATATTCTTTAATTTTAATAACAGACGACATGTTCCAATCCCATTCTCTAGCTGGTTTATCACCACGTGCTTGTAAGAAACCATTTTCATCAAGTTTGCTATAAGCCATAGCTCTGCTAGCTATTTTTACTAATATCATAGGGATAAATTTAGTTAATCTTGTATCCTATGCGCTATCAGTATTACCATGAACAATACTAAATGCAGATGTGTTTCCACTAATTTCATTTAAAGATTTAAGAATTGAATGATCTTTTATATTAACACGTACGTCCTATGGTATAATGCTATTATCTCTATTATCGCGTATTTGTATTCCCAATGGATCCGTAAAGCTATGGTAAATATCATCGATAATATCGATCATCTACTATAATCCTTTTGTATTGGTACAAATAAAATTAATAGCATTTCTATATGATTGATTTTTCTTTGCTTTTTGAGCAATCCTAATCTATTCTGGCATATATGTTAAACCAGGTTCTACATCATACATGCGAATTTGCCAATTATTATCATTTCCTACACCCAATCTAAATTGTTTAATTCTATTTTGATCACAATTGTCATTAATTTCCCATATCTATTCGCACAAAGATATATTATCTGGCTACTATTTTTTTACATAATTTCTAAATCCATTTTCTGTTGGATTTTCAGTAGTTTCTGAATACTCCTAATACTGTTTATGTAAATATTGTAAAGTAGTATCTATATCTGTATCTGATAGATTATAATGTTTTTTCCATTTATTTAGATAATCAGAGAATAATAATAAATTTGCCCTGAAATTGTGTAATGCTATTAATTGTCTTTGACCCATATAATCATTTTCAAAGGGAAGTTTATTGTATTTTGCACCTCCCATACTAGCTTTAGTTCTGAAAATTTCATCATAATCATTATTACATAGATCTGATAATGTACAACCAGCATTATCTAATATAATCATACGAACACTTCTATTTGAAGTGACAGATTTTCTTTCACTTAACCATGTCTGTAAAAGTGTGTTTGAATCTAATGCCATATTTCTAGATACAAAAATAACCGCTTTACCACGAATGCTTTGCATCCCACTATTTTCATCATCAGATTGTGTATACTTATAAATATATACTGGAGATATTCTTAGATATGGATTTTTACGTCTAAAATTAGTCTATTTTTGTAATAATTTATCGTCTTTTTCAAATGAATCTAATCGCATTTGTGCAACTTGTTCAAATGGTATAATAGTATTACCATTTTCATCAGTTTCTTTTAACCATAGAGCATTTTGTATAGTTCTCAATACGGTATTTCCATTGAAAGTAACATCCCCTATCTCTAATGAAACTTCATCGCTATTTTGATCAGATCTATTTTCAAATGCAGCCCTAGCTTCGTCTAAATTTCGTTTATATGAAGTTTTGACAGTTTCGAAATTATTAATAAAATTTTGTAATTTAGAAATTATATTTTGTGCAAGAGGATTCGAGCTGCTTTCTAGTTTTTTAATTCTATGATTTATTGCTTGTAATATTTCCTGTTTTCTCAAATCGAAATTATCAGGATTCTAAAGTTGGCCTAAAGTTACACGAGCCTATTCGCCATTTTTTGTAGTAAATTCTACTACAATTCTATATACTAGAGCATCGTGATTTCCATCACCGTTAATAGCAGCCTTAGATAGCAATAGATCAGAATATCCTACAAACGAGTGTTTATTTTTATCTAACTTAGATACAACTAATTTATACTTTTTATTTTTAAGTATATTTTTTATTTCTTCTTGTGAAACAACATCTTCTAGTCCACTAGTTGCATAAGCTGATTGGAATTGATCCGATTCAGGATATATATTATACAATAATATACTCTTAAAAACAAGTAATGAATTAACTAATTTATCTTTTGTGATTCCATCATTAATTTTTGAGCTTTTTTGCAACATCTATGGAGTTACAAAAGCTTCTATATCATTTAATACATGTCCATCAGTTCTATCTGGTAAAATCCATTCAATTGTTTCTTTAGTCTATCCTTGCTGATCTGTAGTTACATTTTTTTCATAAGGAATGCCAAGCATGTGAGATTCACCAAATGCCAAACCTTCATCAGAATCAAATTCATCTTCAGTACTATTAGTATTTATTTCTTCGTTTGCTTGCTCATTATGTAGTTCTGTAACAGCTGTCTAATCAAAATCCAATGTTGGAGAAGTTAAATCTGGCATTAAATCATCTTCCATTGAATCAAGTGCAATTAAATCAAGAAAATCATCTCCAACATCAGCATGTGGAGCAACATTATTAGTTGTCTACTGTGGTTTTTCTTCTGCTTGCTACTACTATACGGTAGTTGTCGGCACAATCTTTAAAGATGCCATCTAAGCTTTAAAATGTTTTCTAAATTTATTTTTAGCATCCTTGCCAAAATTTGTAGATGTATTCTAAAATCTTTGATGTTCGTTATTAGTAATTATAGTAGAAAGAACACCATCATCAATAAATATAGAACCAATTTTTCCTCGTGTTTTTAATGTATAAAAACGCTTCAAAAAATCTAATGTATTTGCATGTTGTATCTAAAGATCTTTTGTACTAATTGGTTCCCATTTAGTATTAATTATTATATAATCGAATTCTTGTCCCTATAAGGCAACTTCATTATCAATAACAATTAAATTATCTCCAAATTTTGCTTTTAATACATCATATCCAGAAGTAGATTCAGATCCTAATAATCCAACCGTTATTTTTTTATCTCGTATCTATTTTGGTAAATGATCAACTAATTCTTTAGAAATTGATTTTGTTATTAAATCACCATTCAAATCTGTATTATCATAGTATGCAATTTTTAACTGTTTGAAAGCTTCTAGAGCTTGCTAAATTAAAACATTTCTAGTCGCTGAATCAGGTATATCATTAAACATTCTAATCAATGATACCAATTGATACACATTCTACTAACTTTGATAATTAGAATCACGTAATGTTAATGATATTCTCGGTGTTTTTCCAACAAAACATTTTTCTTGATTGAGATTTTCATCTATACCATCAGTATTTTTATATCCAGACTGATAATCATCTCCCAATAGGATAAATGGAATATTTTCTTTTGCACAATACTAACTTATAATTGATAACTATAAAGTAGAAAAATGTGTAGCTTCGTCCAAAATGATTGCAGATGGCTTTGATGTAGTTAATGTATATATTAAATTCTTTGATGCTGTCTAAAATGATTTTTCATCTACACCAGTACGACTGTCAATAAAATTGGAAGTATTTACACCAGTCTTTAAATTATTATATGTAGTTTCACCAATTAACTGTTTGCATAAATCATCTGGAGAAAACGTTTTTCCACCAGTAATAGTACCCATTTTGTTGTACTACTGTGGTTTTGGTGCACAAACCCACAAACTATCCTTTTTAATTTTCAAATGATCCTACATAAAACTTGAAATTGTTCTTAAAACAACTTCTGTTTTTCCTGCACCACCATTTCCTGAGATAAATAATCCTTCTAATAAAAAAGGATTTGGAGTCTTTCCACTATCGGTCTATTTATATTGTGCATGACTTGCGATCCATTGTAATCCGCTACGATATATTGCAACATTTTTTGTATATGCCATACCAATACGTGATACATACTACTATATAGACAATGGCGCAAGATCTTCATTTTCATATAATTTAACACTCTACATGTATTCATAATATTCATTTGGAGATAGACATGCTAATGTAGTTAAATACATGCCAATGTCCATTGGTGTAAATTTATGAGCACTAATCTCCTAATTTAATTCACATGTAGTTTGTTCTATTAATGTATCATTGTTGGTGAAAATAACGTTATTTAAACCAGACTATTCCATAACTTCTTTAAAAGTTTTCTATGTTTCATACATAGCCTTCTAAATATTGTTATAAAACAGCTATTCAATTTTAGTTAGTTTTACAAATTCATCTGAATCATTAATTGTTTCATAGCCTTCTAATAAATCGTATTCATGCGTATTTCCATCTTTGTCAGCAACAGATACTTTTGAAAACGCTAATTTATGATCATCAAAAAACTTTAATTTTGCTTTAGTAAATTTTATATCAGTATTAATGAATTGTTGCGATTTATTAACGGCATTTAATGTGTCATAATATCTCCAATGCTCTATTTCCTATAACAAATTATTTATTTGCTATGAATACAATGGAGCAATATTATCATCTATTACAGGCATTAATTCCATATTTAATTTATGGTCTTTAATGATCTCGTTCATTAATTGGTTATGTGGATATAATGTAGATAAATTTCTACTATTATATGCAGAAACCATATAATTTAATGCCATGTTTAATAAATCTTCAGCTTCCTACAATGTCTATTTCTACTATTCTGACAAAGTAAAAGTTTTAAATCCTTCCCTATCCATCGAATCCATCAAAGATTCTAAAAGGGCATCTATTGATTTAACATCTCTATTAAAAGCTAAACCTAATTTATGTACAATTCTTATAATTGGATTTTCTATTGGCTTAGCATGTTTAATGGCTTCTATTGAAGAATAAATACCATTAGCAAGAATACTTGCTTCAACTTGGCTTAGGGTAGATACAATTTGCTATTCAATTTGTTTTGATAAATTAGAATTATTTAATGAACCTCCTAGATAATTGTAAGTATTACGAACATCACCAGTGTCTTCATCTTGATAATCTGAGATCTAAATAAAGTTGGTGATATCTTGGCCATTATACTAATTTATAGAATCAACAATAGCACCTATATCTAATTTACCATCTTTAGTTTGTGATAATTGTGCAACAATAGAATCATCATTTAATAGAACCTATAAAATTTTTTGTCTAGCTTTAGAATTTTCAGTATCAAAATTATCATTTGCTGGATCTCCACTAAAAATAGAGAAATCGTCTATAAAATTTAAATAATATTTTTCCAAAAAACCTAAACTAGGTTCCTATTGCTATAATTGTTCTTTATTGATTGTATAATCATCATTTAAAATAGATTTATCTTGTAAGCTCTATATAACATTTCTAATTTGTTCTGCTTCATGATTTAGACGCTATACAATCTATTCATATTCAATCTACTGTGGTTTTTGCAAATAATCAAAATCCTCTATAAATATTATTGATAATTTTTGAAATTTATCAATAGCTTTTTCTATTTCAGCTTGTTCTTCAGATAAAGCGGATTTCAACATTTTATCTTTAGCTTCTTTTAAATCTTCTAGAGTCTTAACAGATGATAAAATAGTATCAAATTCAGAAGATAATTTCCCATTATTTAACTATGCAACTTTATGCTATTGAATATAGTGCTAAACAACATCTTGTTGCCTTAATCCTATTTGTAATAAAAGATGTCTTTTAGTCTATGGATCTAATAAACCATAAGAATTTCTGATAAAATCTCGAATTGCATTTAGTCTCTATAATGTCACTTCATCATTATAGTTTCTTGCAGCTTGAATTTGCAGTTGAGAATATCTTTCAGCTTTTCTTTTTGCAAAATCTGCATCTGATTCCCCATCTCTCTGATTTCTATCATCATATTCTTCTTTTGTTTCGTTATTTAATCTCTCATCATAAGATAGTTTAAATTCTTCATTTTTATTATCTTCTGTAAAATCCTCAGGTTCAACTGTAACAATTTTTGCAAGAATACCATTTTGAGGATTAAAAAGCTTATCTGTTTCTTTTAGATATTCTTGATATTCAGTAACACGATCCTATATACCTGTTAATTCAGTTTTAATTTTATCTCCAAAGAATTTAAAATTTTCCCAAGCCTAATCAGCATCGAGTCGCTATTTTGATTCTTTGTATTTTAAATAGTCCGATTTTAATTTATTTTGTTCATCAACTGACTATTTATCAAAATCTTCTATAGTCATTTGATGATTTAATTTTAACCAATAGTCAAATGTAGCAACATAAAATGAAGAATTGGTAGACGGGTCCATTTCAAATACCAACTTACCCATATAATCAACTGCTGTTTCTCCGGATTTAAATTGCTCTATTTTTTGTAGGGTCTAATCTCTTAATTGTGTTAATTTATTAATGGATTCTTCTTTTTGTTTTCGTGCAGCAATATCGCTGTCACTAGTTCCTGTTGGAGTGTTATTTAATCCATCTATCTATTGCTAATATGAAACATATTCATTTACTAAATCAAGCCATTTCTATTTATAACCAGATTGATATTCTGCATCAGGCATTAATTGTTTTAATCTTTGATAGCGCATATCGCTAAGCGTTAACTAGTCAAATAACTAACCATCACTCATGGCTAAATGTGATTCGTGAATTATTTTATCAATAGTTTCAATTTCCCATTTAATTTGATTATAGATAAAATCCTTTTGACTAATGTGATCTTTATCAGCAGATAGAAAAATAATATTACCATCATTGTCTTCTGTAAAGTCAGCACTTAACTGAGAACTTCCAGGAAGTTCGTCATGTTCTTTTAAATCATTTAACTGACGTATAGCCTCATCCTTACCATAATCATGCACTATGTCAACCAGGTTATCACGATCTGTATTTCTTTTCCAATCCTTGCTCTAAAATCTTTCAACTCCATAAAAAATTCCACCACCAAGAAATCCTCCAAAGAAATTCATTCCATATCTAGCAGCTAAAGATTTAAGCGCTTTTGCTGGATCTTCTCCTATATTGTCAAAAGCATTAATGTTGTTAGTCGTTAAATTACCAAATAAATTATCAATTGGTTTAATATCATGAGCTAGTTCGTATAATTGTTTTGAAACATCTGCCATCACTTCTTCAGATACCTCTTCTAAACCTTCACCCATTGCTTTGGTTAGAAAGCCACCTGAATGGTGTTTGATGTCATCCCAAAACTCATTAAATACTTTATTTCCTAACTCTTTTCCAGCTGTAATGTATTTTTTCAACATGTTTGGGGCAAGTTCTCTACGAGCAGTTGCATTTGCCTAAGATAAAATTCCAGAAGCAAAAGACTCAACCCAATCTTTACGACTATTTTTTAAAGTAGCTCTTATGGCACGTTCTCCATTTGATGTTAGTTCATTGAAAAATACTTCTCCGAGTCCTTTTCTATCAACCATAAACATACCAAGTGTGCTACCAAAAGCCACGCTCATAGCTTCCCGTTTAGTTAGACCCCTATCTATTAAATCTTCATAAACATCAGTATTAGATACTAACGCCATATATATTAAAGATGCGTCTGCACCTAGTCTATTAATGTTTTCAATCTATCCAGCAACATCCTTATAAGCATTTTGTAAATATGCCTATCCCATTACGCTTTCTTTCCACTTGGCTGCGTCACCAACAGTTTTAGATAAATTTTGTTCAATAGCTACTGCATCATCTACACGACCTGCGGCCCTTAATGATTCAGCCTATTTTAAAGCATTCGTCTTAAATGTTACTGATTCCGTATCGTATAATCGTTTAGCTGCTAACTCAGCTGATGTATTGATTTTTTTAACTCCATTTAATTCTTGAATGGCTTTAGCAATTATTTTCTACTAACTCCACTACAATGCAACATCCATCATTAAATTAGCGACGTTTTCTAAATTTAACTAAGAATTCTATGCATAATCAGATGTACTAGAAGAAGCAGCCACAGCTTTTCCTGCCAAATTGTTTGCCAATCTAGTAAATGGGGTGTCAGTATTTTCTACAGCACCAAATACACCATCAATCATTGGTAGTGTTTTGATTAATTCTCGTAAAGTTAAAGCTGATGCATATACTGTAGCAACTGGACCTCCTATAAATAATGGAAGAATAGCTGCTGCACTTTTCATTAACGTTCCACCTATACTTTTCTTCTTATCATCAGAGTCAAGAAAGTCATACTAATTTAAACCAGAACCATCTACTGTTAGCTAATCAAAACCAGATAAAACTTGTTTACCAGCAAGACTTCTTCCATTTAATGTTTCATAGTAATATTTACCATCATCATTTAATTTCAGATCTCCTTTCTTATGTATTTTAACTGTATTGTCAATTGGGTCAAGATATTCTTCGTCTTCATCATATGCTGCAAGAACAAGTGGCTCTTTAAAAATATCTTTAAACCACTATAATGGATTTGAAAATAGCGCATGATCATTTGGTGAATATTCTAGATAGGTGCCAGTTTTGGTATCATATACAGAATTTCTCTAAGCTAATTCTCTACTAGAAAATGGAGATTCTTGAGTTTCATTAATCCACCCATACCCAATAGTGGATTCTTCTGGATTATCAACTTTAAATAAAGTTAAATTTGGATTTGTTACACGAGCATTATCTTTGTCATATCTTCTATAGTCAAAAAGATCGTACTACAATCCGTTTGGAATGCCTGTAAATATTTTCCATTGCTATGATACCTAATTATAAAATTCGTCAAATTTAGCCTATGAAAAGACGCCATCTTCATTTTTAAATGCGTCATTATCTTTAATAAAATTACTTGATAAATATTCCTATTTTGATAAAAGCTATGTATTATCCATATTTAATCCAGCAGCTCTTAACATACCAGTATCATACGTTGGATTTAATAGGCTTGATAATAAAAAATCGTTTTCCATATTAATTATTTAATAAACTTGCAGATCCTTCTGTAAAGCCTGTGCTACGTCTAAAATCGCCAATATTATACATTTCCTATAATGCATCTTGAATAGACACCTTTGTATTTGTTCCTGCACCAATTTTTGTTTGCGCAAGATTCTATGTAACAGGAATAAAAATTGTGCCTTTATAAAGTCTGTCAAAATTCTAACCCCAATCAAATGGATTTAAAATAGAATAATCATCCCAATCATATTTGTAATCTTTGCCAGATTCTGCATCTTTATGAAATACTGCATTAAGAAAAACATCTTTGTATGTATCTTCTTCTGAACCCGAAATTCTCTATGCCATATCGGTCGTGATAATTTTGCTAGTAGATAATCCATTAAGACATAAATATGGTTCGAATTTTGAAGTATCTGGAAGTCCAGAATAAGGATCAATTAAACCTTCTTCTTTCATTTTCTGTATTACTTCTTTACTATCCATGCCTTTTACATTGATTAAATCTATTAGTTCTTTATGCTTAGACATAAAATCTAAATCCGGTACGATTTTTCCACTAGATTCGTCACGAGTAATAGGTAATATAACTCTAGTAGCCTATCTATCATTCATAAACGCGACATCTTTAAAATCTTCTGGATTGAGAACCTAGTCTTCAAATGTTATAGCATAATCACCACCCTTGGTGACGCTATTATATCCATAATCCATAAGAAACTGTAAGCTACCATTTCCAGTTATTCTATGTGAAGGATCATACGATAAATTGGGATAATTTTGTCCATTAATCTAGTAAACATTGCCATTACGATCTTTTAATGTATATCTAGTATTATTTGCGCCTTGCGCTGTAGAAATATTAGTAAACAAATCTGCATACTCTTCTGTGGAACTTCCAGAACCAGACCCGCTTTTTGATCCTAATTTTTTCCCATTTATATCAAATTTTAGTATCTCATCTTTATGGTCAGTTTTCGAATGTTGTTGAGTTAATCTACTCATTATAATATTCATAGCACCTTCATCAGTTCCATCACTATGATATTTTAATAAAGTTTTAGCATTTTCCGGTAATTGCTAATAAATGTACTTTAAAGCAGATCTAATTTGTGTAATATTATCTTTTTCAAGATGTGATACATTATATAAACCATCGATACCAGCCTCAGAAACAAAATCATCCTGTTGTGAAGCTTGCTATAACTATGCAACACCATTTAAAACTGTTTGTGCTTTTCTTTTTTCATAAGTACTAGTTTTTGTTTCATAAGTACCCAAAGAACCTATATACTATGAAATCAATTTATCAATTTCAGGCTAACTTGTAGCATTAGATAATGCTGTAATGTATGTACTATCCATTGGATTCGCTTGCGCCCTTAATTGTAAAATTTCAGAGTTTCTTATTGGTGTATAACCAGCATAATCTTCAGAATTCTATTTATAATCCTCAACAGATACATACTGTACTTGTCTATTTTCATCAAAAAACATAAGTTTGCCATCTGGTGAAATTGCGACTTCATTTAATGCTTGTTTCTTATTTATATCCTCAAATGCCTTATCATATCTTTCTTTATAATACTTTGCATTTTTAATTTCAGCAAGAGTAGTAAAATAGTATGTCGCTAATGTAGATGAATTTGCCATACCTGGAATAGAAGCAATCTAAGACAGCTACGTCAACTATTGTGTAATATGAGCAAGATCACTAGGAAGACCATCCATCTTTTCTGCCATCTAGATAATATCTTTCATGGTAAGATCATCCTTATCAGAACTTGAACTAGACTTAGATGAACTGCCAGAAGAGCTGGACTCATAAGATCCAGCTCTCTATCTTGCAGTGCCACTATTCACCATTACTGGCTAATATACGGTATATGGTGGCATAAAACCACCCTATTGCATAATTTGTAATTTCATAATTATTTTAATATACTTCTTATTGATAACAGCTAAGCTTTTGATAATCTATCAAGAGCTTTTGAGTTTTCTCTTAGTCCAGCAATGATTTGTTTAATTAAACGATCATTGTCTTTGCTTCTCTTCTTAACTTGAGTATCATCAAGAGTGCCACCTTTCTTAGCTGCACGTGCTTGATTATTTTCATAATGACTAATATCAACGCCTTTATTTTTAAGATACTCTAATGTATATTTCCAAGTAGCAGCCTATTGTGCATCTTGATATTGATATTGAGCCTAGTATAATTCTGGCCAGGTCACTCCTGTTCTGTGAGATACATCAAGCCAATTTTGTCTTGCACTTCTAACAGTTTCATCATTAGCTATCTAATGTGCTAACCATGCTTCTTCAGCTTTATCTTGATATCTTTCACGCTTGTCTCTCAAGTCATCCATTCTCTATCTCAGACGAGATTCATTAGCCATAAGGTAATTGTTAATAGAATCCATATTAGATCTAATTTTACCCATATGAGCCTTGATTTCTTGATTATATAATTCATGTAAAGCGGCATTATTGAAGTCAGCTACTCCTAAATTATATTTATCTACTTCTCTATCTACAGCCCATTGTTTTTCAGCTGTATCTCTAAGAATTTGATCAGATTTTAATTGACCTTCACGAGTTATATTCTAACCTTTATATTGAGCTTCTTGGGCTATAGCTTCATTAATTGAAGCATCAGAAGTTTTAGCCTAACCAGCATTTGCCAATAATTGATTAGCTTGTTGATTAGCTGCCTATTCAATATCAAAACCAGTATAGACATTTCGATGAGCAACCATAGGATTCTTTAATGGAGTTCTAAGTTGCTTTGCAAGATCATACATTTTACTATTGCCACGAAGATTTGCCATTAGTCTTGCAATATCCAAAATCTCTGGTCTGAAGTCTGGGAAATTTTTAATCCATTCTTTCCATTTATCACTTCTTCCAGGAATTCCACTTATTACACCAGAACCAACACCTATTTTTTGCGGTTGTTGTTTAGCTCCTTCTTGTGGTGTGCCTTGTTGCCCTGGTTTTTCTCCTTCTGTAGCAGGAGCAGGAGCTTGTTCTGTCTGAGAAGTTTGTGGCTGTGCTGGATTTTCTAATCCAAGATCTTGTATATCTTGTGGACTTAAAATTGCTATGTCACCATTTGCTTTTTTGTAAACCCATCCAAGATCTCCAATCTTATGGACTCGTTTTTTTTTCTCTTCAGGAGTTAATTCCTCAAACTCTTTTTCGTACTAATCCATTCTTCGCTTCCATGTACTAGTACCCATCCAGCTTTCTATATCGTCGTCTTGATAACCAATATTATATGCTCTATTTGTATCATTAGTTTCTGTTTGACTTCTATTTGCAAACATTTGTTTAAATAACCTATTATGGTCTAATGCAACTTCAGGTGTATTTGCAATATACTTTGTTGGATTATCTTGCTAACCATAATGCCAAAAACCTCTAATTTTAGCTGCGTTTTGATTGTATCCGGCAACATATTCTTCAAGAGATTTGCCATTATACGCATCATTATAATACGTATTTAAATCTCGTCCAACTAAATCCTAATTGTTAGTATAAGCTGTATTAAAAGCTTCTGGACTAGCTAAGTTCCAAATACTTTGTATTTCTTCGTCGGTCTTTCCTCTATTATGTGCATTTAACAACTTATCATTAGCATACTATTTTCTTTCATATTGATCAGGAAATCCTCTTAAGACTAGTTGTGGATATCGCATTGTATACCAAGTTTCTTTTGCAGGAGTTATTCTTTCTAATGTAGTACCTGGTTTCGCTTTAACAATTCCTCCATTTTTTTTGAGTGCTAAAAGACGTTCTAATTTACCACCTTGTCTTTCTGTAGGAGTAGCTCCTTCTATTGGTTCTGCAGGAGTTCCTGCAGCAGGAGTTTCAGTAGTAGCTGGTTTGGTTTTTGGCTTTGTTGTTTTTGGTTTTGATTGTCTTGTTATTTTAAGATTTTCTATAAAATTATTAAAATATGATTCTTGCTCAGAAATACGTTCCGGTGAGAAACCTAGACTTTTCTGTTTCGCGATCTCCAATTTAAATAGCTTATCAATAGCATCTTTTTGAGATTGATTTGTAACTTTGTTGGTAATTGCATTTGATGGCTATGTTAAACTTTGCACTAATTCAAATTTTCCATCTGCTGTTTTAACTACCCATTTATAATTTGGTGTTACTTTTCCATTTTCTAACTAGAATACTATAATATCTTTAGGAGATTCTACATTTGTTCCTTTATTAATATTTAAAAATTCATTAGCATCAGGAGCATTCGGGTTTAATTTATGATATCTATTAACATTTTCTTGCTAAATATCTGTCATTCTGCCGCGCGCAGCCGCCGCTCTTGCTTGTTCGTATAAGCCTCCTGGTTTTAGATATTCTTTCATAAATGTTTTATCATCAATAAAATTATCCCATGATCTAGTAGTCGTTGTTTCAAATGGACTTTGTTCAAAATGCCATCTCTATGGACGTGTCCGTGTAAATGCCGTTCTTGGCATATATTGTTTTTGAACTTCTAATGTAGCAGGATCAAATCCCTCAACCTGACTTGGATGAGATTGAGCCCATTGTCTCAATGCTTCATTTTGAGATTCTATTGTAGAAGCAGACTAAATATTTTTGATTAAAGTATCATCGACCCCTTGAATTTGCCCAGATTTACCAGATCCATCTTTGACATTTAAGTTTGTTGTTTCTGTACTTTTAATATTATTGCGACGAATTCCTTCACCTTTCAATCCCAAGCCGATATTTGCAACAGCATGTAATCCACGCAATAACTATACCATTTCATCCTTAGTAAGATCTGGTAAAGAGCCTGCACGATTAATTAATAACTTTCCTGCAGACACAACCTCTGGAACTGAAGAAGCCATCATATAACGACCTAACCATTTTAACTATGGCGCGAATCTTGTAGCCGTATTGATAAGGTGTTTATCTTTGAATTTCTTACCAAGAATAGGAATACCAGCAATAAATGCGGTTCCTAAATTTAATCCAGCATATTTCAACGCTTCAGACTTTGAGACATATGGGTCCCATAAGTCGTTTCCAAGTCCAGTTCCAGAACTAAGAGCACTTAAAGCCCATCCAGCGGCTGGATATTTATACATAGCAAGAGCTCCTGTTAAACCAAGCGCAGCTTCTGCCATTCTAGAATAATCATCATAAGTAAGTTTTTGCGCACCAGCTTCAAGAGCTTCATCCGACCTGATATTCTATTCTCTAATAAAATTAAAAGGTAAAAATGGACTTTTTTCAGTTTCACTCTACTTATATTGATATTTTTCTGGCTCTATAGGTAACGTGTTCCCTCGTAACTCTGCTATTCTCTATGCTGCATCTTTATTGTTCCATGGTTTTTTAGGGGTTTGTTGTTTAGTCGTTATTTGACCGGATTTTTGAAATTTCTGTATATTTGTTAAAATGCCACCAATTTGATTTTTAGGAACATACTTAAATTTATTTCTGTTATAAAAATCTTTTCGCATTTTTTCAAGAAGTTTTGTGTGCTATTCTGGATCTATACGTACTTTTGATAAAGTGCCTTTTGTAGTATTAAATTTAGTTATAATACCAGTTTTAGGATCAAAAGAAGCATTAATTAAATATTCATTCTCATTTAGTTTAGTAAATTCATCATTCTGCTAATCATTAAATTGGTCAACCATTAAATATAAGAATTGTGAAAATTCTTTAGATAGATTTGGCCTTAAATTTAACAGTTGTGAATTTTGGAACATCTTTTCAAAGTTCGTTAAATCTAGTATATCATGATATTTATTATTGAAATCATTCCATTTTTTCTAAAATTCCTCTGGAGTCCAGCCTTTAATTTCTTTATAATCAGGATCCGATAACGTATAAACAGTTTTTTCATAGAAAGGAGTATTGAATATCCTATTCTACTCTTCATTCCACTTCTAAAGATTCTCCTAATTCTTAAGCTAATCTCTTGTTGATTGTAATGACTATTGCATTTGAGCCTTGTATACATCTATGGCGTCCATTTGTCCCATCCATTCTGGATGAGCTTCTAACCACCTATCAAAGTATAAATCCTGAACATCTTTTGGATCCATATCCTATAACCTCTATGACTATTCACTTTCTCCACTAATATTAGTAACATCAAAAAGTTTTCTATTTCCAGCCATTCCTAGATTATTGAAAATACTCTTCAAAGTATTTTGTTCTGTTTCACCATATTCAGGGCCAATAGTATTAAGGTCCTGAATAGCTTTGTCTAGTTTTGCAATATACGATTCCTTATTTTTATGAATTCCCCAGTCGTAATCTGTTGTTGATTCATTTAAATAATCCCTGTATTTTGGTAAATATTCTTTAAGCCATGCTAGACGATTAGTATTACTACGAACTTTTCTGTTATTTGGATCTATATCATCCTACTATTGCCAATCTAATTTCATCTGACTGGTTAATTTATCACCTCCAAAAATAGTCTAAGCAAAGTATTTTCCAAATTCAGAATCGGCATTAAACTTAGTTTTTGCTTTTTCTTCTTCCTTTTCAGTCGTAGTAGTATTACGTTTTATAGGAGTCATCTAATTATAAATCTACTTAGTAAAATTAATTGCATACCCAATAAAACGATCATCAGAAATACCATTGCCATACCAACGAGTATCTTTATCTTGATGAAGACTACCATCAGCGACAGCCTATTTAACTGCAGTATAAGCAGCCATAGCATGTTCTCTATCTTTGCGACGAGTAAACTGATTTAAGAATACTTCTTCATTATGTGGATTATCAAGATTTGCTAATAATCTTTCAGCGTCGTAATTACCATACTATGTTCTTACTTGTAATTCAGGTTCATCGGCAGTACCGCCACTTGCTAATTTCTTTATATATTGTGCCATATGTCATATATTAAAAAAGGAGGTATAAAATAATTTACACCTCCTCCACCTTAAAACATTATAAGTTAATCTAATTATTTTCTAATACGATATGCGATTTTCCCACCTGCACGATAAACGGGTTCACCTTGAGGCTCTTCCTGAGGAGCTCTACCACCCTGTTGTGCTTCCTGAATAAGCTGAATAAACATGTTGCATACCTCCATGGCACTCTGACAATCATTATTTTGAATTGCTTGCATAGCTAATTGTGCCATAACCATCATTGGATCTTGCTCTTGAGGAGCTGCTTCTTGAGGCTGTCCAACTGGTACTTCTTCTTCCATGGGCTCTTCAGCGGGAATTTGTCCGCCTTCCTAAAGATAATTAATTTTACGTAATTTAAGTTTCATGTTTTTAATATATTTTTAACGTTAATAAATATGTTGAATTTTCTGTAATTATTAAGATACACAATTATAATATATTGAATGTATTAATTCAAATTTCTTTCTTAAAACCTGAAAATTAGCCATTATCCTTATTGTTATCAAGACTAACATACTCAGCATCACGAGAATCTTGAGCATCTAATTCCTTGAATACATACTTACCTAAAGACCTACAATAATTATCAAACTTCTCGTTTTTTCTATTCTTATAAGCCTTCTTTGCTTTACGGATAATAACTCGTGTAGATGTTCTACTAAATATTCTCTGGCCAGATTTTAATTCATATTGTGATTGTCCGTCACTACCAAGAACAGACATTACATATTCATCATCATCTCCTGGTAAATCCAAATCATCACCAGGTTGAACATCTGCATCTTTATCTAATTCTACAACAAACATTACATTGTCTTCATGAACTAATGTTTCGTTCATTGGTTCGATTCGTTTTACAGAGATACATTCTTCATCATCATCAAAGAATGCTATAGTTAAAGGAATTAATGTATCTTTACCCCAGTAGTCAACCGATTGAGGACGATCGTAATAGAAGATCATACCTTCATTAGGTTCTAATTCTTTAATTCCCTGTAATCCTTTTTCTTTTTCTTCTGGTGTTTTGGCTTCCCATAAATGATATTCCTTACCACCAATTTGAGCTGCAATTTGATTCTCTTTCAATTCGCTTGTAGGTACTTCTTCTGGCTCTTTAACTTCATCACCTTCAGCATCTTTTTTGATACCACCAGCTTCTACTGGTAAGTTCTTTGTAAAATAGAATTTACCTTTAAAGAATCTGCCATCACCTTTCATAGTATGGACTACATTCTTTCCACTAATATCATTCTTATCCAAATCATTAGGTAAGATTACAATTTCACCAGAGATAGCTTCTCTAACTTTGCGTTCAGGATTAATTTTATTACCAGCTTCATCAAATTCAATATCACCACCATTTTTAAACAACTGCATTCCGTGAAATGCTTTTTCAATATGATCATCGTCCATTAAAGCGAATAATTTCTTTAAAGATGATCCTTGTTTCTGTTTTTCTTCACGGATCTTTTTAATGTCATCTTTAGTGTATTTCTTATCAATAGAAATCATGCCAAGAATATCTTTCATCATATCAACGAAACTATCCTCCTCATAAGCCTTTTCTGGACCACCTAAAGATATAATAACTTCAGTTTCACCACCAAATAAATCAGCCAACTTTTCTGGTTTATAATCCCTTAAGATATGCTTAGGATGACCAAGAGATTCCATAATAGCACATAACAGACATTCGAGATCATCTTGTTCGACTTCTTGTTTATCATCGATTTCTGTTTCACGTCTTGTCGTAGGCTCTAATCTCTCTTCTACCTCTTCGTTATATTCACTAATCAAGTCTTTAAATGTCTTACTCATCGTCTTTAGATTTTAATTTAGTCATATCTATAACAAATCTTCCATCAATATCTCCATTTAACATACGTTCATATGCTTTATTAATGGCCTCTGGAGTTGGTTCTAACTCTTCAACTTCTGGGTATATATCGTTTCTAATGCTAAATTTAGCACATAGCTCAGTTTCAGGAATACCACCAATCTGAGATCCCCAGATCTTAACTCCAGGATAATTCAATATCATATCTTTAATATTAACATTTATGTCTTTACACTCTTCATATGGAGGTAGTCCAACAATAGCAAAATCACCATTATATTTCATTAATGGCAAATAAGTGTTCAAATCATATTGATATGGAATTGTCGAAATAATAAAGTCAAAAGATTTAGTCAAGTCTTCATCAGTATGAAATTTATCATCAACCTGTACAAATTTAATACCTAATTCTTTTGCAAAATCAGCTTTATCTTCTTTATCAAAAGCAGTAATATCACAGCCTAATGCTTTTAGATATTTAACTGCCATATGACCAAGACCTCCTAATCCTAAGACTCCACAAACACTATCTTCTGAAACATTAGCTTGATGAATGGGAGAGAATGTTGTAATGCCAGCACACATTAAAGAAGGACATTTCTTTAAGTCAGCGTTTTCTGGAATTTTAATTCCAAAATTCTCATTTAATACATATAAATTAGAATAACCTCCTTGTGTGATTTCATTATCATGTCTCCAGTCTTTTGATGCGTATGTTAAAACTACATGTTTGCAATCTTGTTCTCTTTTATTTCTACATGCTGGACAATTCATGCAGCTATCAACCATACAGCCGACTCCACAGTAATCTCCAACTTTAAATCTTGTAACCTAAGAGCCAACTTCTTTTACTCTGCCTAAAATTTCATGACCAGGAATCAAAGGGAAATTTTCAACATTACCCCAGTGATTTTTAACAGTATGTAAATCACTGTGACAAATTCCAGCATAAAGTATTTCAATTAAGATATCGTATTCATCAAGAGGTCTTCGGGTAAAATGTATTTCTTTAAATTTATCAGCTGATTTTTCTATACCAAATCCAACTGCCTTTATTCGTTCTTTATTCATAATTATTTATAATTCATTATATAATTTACGCAATTCTATATCGCTTCCTTATAATTATCTGGGTATTCATCAATTTCGTGTTTATCATAATTCATTTAAACAAAAATATTTTAACAATAAAGGAATAGCTTTATAATGTTTATTTTTGAAAATTTCAGTAATTAGTGATTGACATAATATATTATTCACACTTTTATTTCTTTTAACAATCCAGTTCTGTCATCAGTATTCTCTATAATATCAATTGCTAATAATTCACCAGCTTTTCTAGCAATTTCGTCTTTATCCTTCTGTGTTTCTGCTTCATGATACTATTTACGCAACTCTTCGATTTCATCTGTTAATTCTTTATTTAAGATGATTTCATTAAGCTCAATTTCTGCTTGCTATTCACCTGATTCAGAAGATACAACAGGTATTCCTTTATGAGTAATCTCTCCCTTTAATTCTGGATTAACCTCTTCGAGATTGTGTTTTCTTGCATGTAATGCTCCTTCTGGAATAAGGTTCATCTAACCTCCATTCTAGAATTTATCCACATCTCCTACTAACTAAATGTCAAGTCCAGAAAAATCGGGTTCTGCTTGATGCTAAGATCTATAAGCAACTCTATGTGCAATCTAAAAAGCTTTAAGATTACTTAAAATACCACCTTTTTTTGCCGCGTGAATTGCTCCTTGATCGTAACCACCATTCATTAAGTTCATGTATTCTTGATTATTCATATCTTGTTGCTATGCTAATGATTGTAATCGCATTTGATTATAATCCATAATTGTATTTAATTCGTTTTGTGTTCTACCAGCATCTGAAATTAATTCATTGGCTCTTCTTCTTTGTTTAGAAGACCAAGCACCATATTTGCCAATCCTACCCATGGCACTATTAAAATCCCCTTCAGATCCATTATAAGAATTTCCAGCTAATGCCCAAGTTCTATAATCTCTATCAATAGAAATAGTCTTTTTACCTCCAAATCCATTGATAAGACCTATATTCCAGTTAAAGAAATTAGAACCTAAGATAGCATCTTTTCTGGTTTTTCCATCAGTTCCACCACCTAATCTACCAAGCCCTTTTCCGAGTAATTCCATACCCTTCATTGCTCCTCCTGCTATCTATCCCCAACCTGGAATATTCATAAGTGTATCACTGACTTTATCATAAGCAGCATCCATACCAGCGGTGATGTTTCCATATTCACCATCGTATTCATTCTTTGGTTTTATAAAAGCGCCAGCAAAATCAGCTGCTTGACCTACTGCTGAAGCCCAACCTCCGGCCGCCTAAGTTTTGGGACCAGAGGTAGACAACGCAGAGAAAAAGCTACCAGCATTGGAGGCAAAAGGCATGCCTCCTCCGCCAGTTCCATATGTGGGGCCACTAATGACACCACTACCAATATTTCCATTCATATTATGAATAACTATTAGTATATAAAGTTAATATTCCAGAAATAACAGCTAAGTCCTCACCAGAATATCTAACCTTAATTCGTAAATATTTATCTTTTATTCTCATCTCATGTCTTCCAGCATCCCATTTATCAAATGTAATGTCATTACCAGTATAATTTAACTACAATCTAGTATTCAATGGATCAATATTTAGTTCTTCTGGGAAGTCCTTAATATCTTCTGGTACTGGATTATTACCTAAAGCAAGTTTTAACTTCGGGTTATTATCATCTAAATGTGAGTTAAGATATTCATTCTTCTACACATAATTAATAGAAGGAATCTATACATACCAAATATCTTCTTTATAATGCATATTACCTCTTAATCTACCATTCTTTGTAATATCAACACCCTAGACATGATTGCAAATCTTAAATTCATTTAATAACTGATCATATATAATTTCACCGCCTGATAAATTCTGATATTCATAACCATTAGCGGTTAGAGCCTAATATGAATCATATATCTTATTGTAATTCCCCTTTCTACTATAATAAAGTGGGAACATTGTTGATTTAAATACCTCTACAGGTACTACATCTTTAAAGTTCTTATTGTATTTTATATTAGAACCCATACATATTTGATAGAATGCCTTTGTTAACTCCTATCTATAATACATATTAGGTTTATCACTAATTTGTTCTTTGAATGATCCTGGTGGCATTTTAATGTGATCAAGATCATAGCACTATCCAATTACTTCATAATGGAATGATTCTGGAGCTGCTTTATTAGAAATAATCCTCAAATCATTAAATATCTTGTGATTTATAGGATTATTATTTACTACAAACTCAAATTCAAATGGATGTTGTTCTCCATACCATTTAGTTGGTAATATTCTTTCCATATCTGGTACAAAGTCAGACTAACCATGTTTCCATAAATAAGTAAACCTTGTATCATCTACATCATCGATAATCTTCTTATCCGTTTCATGATTAAACGTGATAAAATTATTACCAATATTACCAGAGAATGAAGGAATCCATGAATAGAAAGTCTACCATCCATTACCAGAATGAGCCGAGTTTAAATTATAACAAATATTCCACATTACATCTTCATTATAATCCCTGCCTACAACATCTACATTGTTGTAATCGTAAGCAGTGAACATTACATCATTTTTAAATGCATTGTAATGTGATTTAATATTTGTTTTATTTAACTCTAATTCTTTATTCCACATTGATAATCCTTTATTCAAGAAGGACTATATTCTAAAGTCAGATATCAATTGGAATCCATGTGTAGTACCATTTGTATACCAAATTTTCTTTGCTACGGCATCTACTCCAAATACTCCATAAGGAGTTTGAATAATACTTTCAGGCCAAGTAGAACCATAAGTATCAGAAATGATTACAGAATTTTCTGGTAACACATTTGGACTATTAATGAAGACTAATCCATTATTACCATTACCAGCCTATACTCTTTCTTTTACTGCTAATGCTAAAATACCATGTTCGCAAACAACTAATAAGTCTCCACTTAATGTAAGTATTTTAACAATAGCTCCATATTGATCTGTATAATCTCTAAAATGAGTTGCAAGGAATGTTCTGTTGCCATTTTCAAAAGATCCATTAACCATTATATTAGAATAGGTAATTCTATTCTTATAATATGAATTATCAAAAATGGTATTATTCTAATTCCAATACTATCTATCACTTCCAGATTTACTAAATGCAGAATTATAATTATCGGATTCTGGCATTTTGTATGAACCAGATGCGTCAACAGAGTGCAATGGATAGAACGATCTACTATTTCCACTCTAATGTTTCTCGTCAGTCCAAGATTCATCTGTACTTCTAATAGAAATATTCATTGATGAACGCACTGGGAAAGTAACCCAACTACCCATCTAAACAGCATTCAAGTCGCCAACATTGATTTTTAAAGCTGCTTTTGCGCCTGCTGGATCTGAAGAACCACTAGAATCATTACCAGTAGAAGCTTCTATTCTTCGATATTCAACATCAAATATATCTTTACTAAATAATGATTCTACACTAGATGGGGATAATATCTCATCATTATAAGGCGCTGTTGCGTCGTTGAAATTTCTATTTACTCTATGGGTGAACCAGCCTATAAAGCAATCTCCTCTATATAATGAATCTGTTTCTACTAGATTAGTAGACATTTCCATTCTATCACTAATAGCATAGTATTCAGATTTGTCATGATATCTTAATTCTCTATACTATTCAAACTAATCCGTAGAATAATTAGGAATATATATATTTACTATTCTATTAGCAAAATCTTTTACTGCGCGTTTCTTTGTATCACCTTCTGTATTATATACATATTCCTCAATTGGATAACAACCTAAATAAGGACCATATTTTCCACGTAATACATTAAATGGTACGTGCTAATTTAACATATAAATTCTATCATCCCGATTAATGGTAGTTTGATATGTGTTAGGCTTACTTATATCAATTTTGGCCGATTTTTCATCAGGAAAAACATATCCTAAGAATTTAGCTCCAGCAAATCTAAATGTAAAATCTTTATCACTACCACATTTCGTAGAGAAGTAAGCCGCTTCATTATGACGAAGATAAGATTTGCCAACTTCAACTGGATTGTTCATTCCTAAATTGATAGAACAAATAGTAATATCCTCTTCAACTCCTAAAATCTTTGTAGTATATGTCTTGTTTTGAGTTTTTTCTAATTCTTGATTTTCGTATGTATATCTTCTAGAATTTTCACTTGTATTCAAGAAGGCTTCAGTTGTAGCGAATTTCGCAACTAAGTTACCACCAGTGAAAAAGTTGTTGTAATGTGCTTTGTATAAATCATATTCTGGACAAAATGCAGCATAAGAATTAAATTCCATTGGATGAAAATACAAAGAATATTCATCGCTATCTTCATATGATTTTGGATATTCATATTTACCATCATACGTAGAAATGTCTTCTTTATTATCATATACAGTTTCTTCAATAATTCCAGTATCATTTGGATCAACAACTATTTCTCGAATATAAGTAAAATGAAAATCTTTATAACTAGATGGAGTATATTCTTTGTTAATACACTTATTAATAAACTATGTCAAAATATTTATTACATTTGACTGATTTTGTGCATTCTATCCATAACCTTCAGCATCAACTCGGTATGTAATACCATTAAATTTAACATAACGGCACACTGGAGTATAATCTTTTAATGTTTTATTAACATTATCAAATCCTTTATCATACCAGTACTTTTGATATAATCCTTCTCTTACATTTGTAACTCTAGTAGGTTCTTTACCTCCACTAGCAAAATCAATTGGGACATAGCCCTATGCTGTAAACTTCTAATTTTCAGTTGGAGAACATTCTTTTGCAACATAATTACTTCCAATACTATCTAGTTCAGCAGCTTCTTCACTACTTATTTTAGTGGCGAATAAAGCATAACACCAAAAATGACGATCGTTATCGTAATTTAATGTATTTACATTATTAGCAAAAATACCAATAAAATCACTATCCTCCTTTTGCCATACTCGATAACCGGAGTACCAAAATTCTTTGTTATTACGTATAGACTGTCCATATTCTTTAACAAAGGCATTATAAGATACATTACCTAATACTTTTTTGTCTCTATAAATACGAGTGTGATCAGTTAAAGAGAATAATCTACGACTGTAAGCATTAAATAGCCTAGGTTTGTTTTCGTGCGAAATATTTTTAGGATAAAAAGCAGAATCAATGTCATTTGGTAATTCATAAAAACTACCACCCATAAAAGATTCATACAAGTATCTTGCTTCACCATTAATGTCAGACTATAAATTAATGCTAGGAACATAAGCATCTTCACATACATTAGTAGTATAAGCCTATGCTAAAAGAGTTGGAATTCTCTTCTGTCTTACAAAGAAGTAACCTTTATAGTTTTCTTGAATATAAGTATTCTACAAAGCTTCGATATTGAACTTAATACCAACAACAGTCATCTAATCCCAATCAGTTCCTTGATTAATTCTTGAAACACCAAATATATTGCAATGCTGATCTGATAAAGAAGATTCGTTATTATAATCAATTTGAGATTGAGAAACAAGTTTTATTGCTTTTAAAGTATCTTGGCTAGTTTTTTCTGTCAATTCATTAACACCTAATACATCAAAGACACTCGTTAATGAATTATCTTGTCTTATATAAACAATACCAAATCTATAGAACTCTCCAATATGATAACCAGTAGATTCGTAACAGAACTTAGAATTATAATACGAATTCTATTCTTCACCTTCATCGTATTCATAGCTAGAACTTAAATTAACTCTTTTACTGGCATCCAACATTGGATACACCTAAAGACTAATAGTTCTCAATTCATCATACTCATTATCATTTTTGTAATTCTCAGCTATATTACCCTAAAACAACATGTTCTATGTTAAACACTATGTTTTAACTGTATCTGCATTGAAATATCTTATATTAAGATCAGTAATTGCCATTGCTACTTCATCCTCAAAACCTGTAAAGATAATGTGAATAATACTATTTCCACCATCTTTTGTTACAGGGAATAATGTCTATACTTTATAAGCTAAAGTACTTGCATTCTAATTATTAGCAGCAGCAGTTCTAGTGTAACATAACTTTACGTAATGATATGCACTATCTATATTTGTAATCGTTAAGTCTATTGATTTGTCTGATACTTGATTTTCAGATCCTCCATTTACACTAAAAGGATCTCCATCTGTTCCTAAAAATACAGGAATTACACCAGATTCACATATAATATCAGATTCATTGCCATCTTTGTCACACGCGATGACATATATTGTATATGTTCCTACTTTTAACTAACCACCAGTTTGTAATCCATTAAACTGTATTTTAGGAATCTTATGAGAATCTCTATACAACGAAGTTTGCAAATTGAATAAAGTTTTATCATCTAATCGATATCTATTAGTATGAACTGAATCATCACCAATTCTATCAATTATATAATATTCTCCATTTTCTCTTGCCTAGAAACCAGTGTTAATTAATTTAGGATTATTTTTATTATCAGTAAAGATTAGATTTACCGAACCATCATAAGAATCCTCTGCTAACACTTCTACTGGATGATTTAAATCAAAATTAAAATATTCAGATCTTAAATCATACAATGAACCATTTTCAGTAATTCCAATCTTTAATGGGCTATATTTATAAATTAGTTTTCCTTTTTTGGCATCCCAATCAGGACTAGGGAAACACCCAACTTCTCCTAATCCTCTTTCTTTACTATATGATATAATATACATGATATTACCGAATACTTTCAATCCGATTGGAACAAAAGTTTCGGTTAAGCATGCATATGATGTTTCACCATTGTCTAAGTGATATGGAATTCTAACATTTCCCATATCATTCTATAGAATCTACTCATTACCGTTAAAGGTACTAATTGTAGCATTCAAAGCATTCGATAAGACATTTTTAGGTGTTGTGGCTATATTGCTGTCAAGAATTAATCCACCTTCAAACGTGTTTTGCGTAGTTTCCATTTAATATTTCGTATTGGTTTCTTGTTATCAACAAATCATGAAATTTCCATGCCGGAATAAACCCAAGTAATTCACACTTCGCAGGAGTATATTCTTTTAAAAATAAACAATATCCAAAATCTGCAATATAAGGCACTCTAAACATATATTTAGGATATGTATGCTGTGCTTTACACTCATCTTGTAACTTATATAATTTTACATTATGAAAAGTGATGCGTTCATGAATTCCTTCTGGTTTCTTAACTTGAGGTAAATATTCCTCTTCGTATTCTCTTCTATTAATACAGAAGTAGTAATATCCATCCCACTTCATGTGCTTTTTCATAAACATAACTCGTAACTTACGAGCTAATTTATGTTGATATAATTTATATTGTTTCAATCTTTTAATTGGGATGCGACCACTTAATAAATAAAACTCATCCGTGCATATATTAATATCGCATCCCAATCTATTATAGGATAGAAACTGATTCCATCCATATCTTAAAATTTTCTTTATATCAGATAAAGGTACATTCGGATATTTTTCATGTACCTTGTCAACATAATCAGCAATAGTAGTAATTTTCATGCTGTATACTATTTTCCATTATTCGTATATTCCACTATTTTATCTCGGATTGTATGAGAAACATAAATTGGTTTTTCAATTGTTCTTTCACCTTTTTTCATAAAAAGATAGATCTAATATCCTCTAAAATTAGATGCATAAGGATCTATGTTAGAAAATTTGGAATATTTAGATCTGACTCTCAAAAAGTCTTTTTTCTCAAAGACCTTCATTTTTAAATAAGATTTATATAATTCTCCAGGCAAAAGAAATTGAGCATCATTGTCAACTATATCATTAATAACAAGTTTTACTGATTCTCTAAAGATATTAGCGCATAACTATCTACGCTAAAATTCCTTTATATCCGGATCCTCAATTAAATCTCTAAATTTAAACCTTAATTTTTTCAATGGGAAAGTTAAAAATAACTATGTAGCATTCAAACAATGTCCGAAATAGAAATCACAATATTTTTTCATTGTATTATTATTTCATTGCTGGTTTAAATGATCTGCCATAAGTCTTCCTCATAAACGAACTCTTAACGTCTAAGATATCATTTGCGTCATTCTGATCAAGATGTTCAGGAACTCTGGCAGCATCACAAAATCTATTCCATTCATTCTTTAAAAACTAAGCCTATTGTATTATTGCAGTGTTATTGGTTGCTAAACCTTCTTTAAATTTCATAACATATGCAACATAACATGCAATGGCTTGTACTTCTCTATCATTTAAAAATGGTAGACCTTCATCATCTAACATTTCTCCTTCGTATAGAATTAATACTTTGGGAAATGGATGCTGTACATATATTTTATCTCCAATTCTTTCGTAATGAATATATTTTCCTCTTAAATATAAAGGATCTTTGAAGTGTTTTCTTGCTTCACTGTATTCTTCGTTAAAAGAACTAATGATATCACCATTCCAATGAATGCCATCAGCATAAGTCCAATCTTCTGGCGGAATGGTAACAGCTTCTATCTCATCACAATTACATGGAAGGTCTATGCTCAATGTTACTGGGTCAACTTTACCTACATATCTGTAGAATCTTAAATGTTTGGTACCAATTAATGAATGAGCTATTAAGCCCATTTCCTCAAAATCAGAACTATCATTAAAGTCTGTACCGTACAATAAGTTGGCCTAGAACATTGCTGTATTAAAATTATTTAATGCCATATATAATCAATTAACCTGGAGCATGTTGCTATGTATTAGGAGTAATAGGAGCAGCCATTCTTCTATACAAATCAACATAATACTTAACCAGTCTATTAGCTATTTCATTATCTAACCATGTATATTGCTAATTTGACAACTCTTGACAGCAATTAAACTGTTCAAGTTGTCTTGGATCTTTAAATACAGCAACTACAGATATTGTCTTCATTAAAGGAGCATTAAATATAAAGCAATCATACATTCCATTCTCATTTGGAGTAATATCAATGTATACATACGGTTTGTCTTTATTTCTCCTTCTATATTTGTGGTAGTATTGCCATTTCTATGATGATAGATAAAACACAAAAGGATTCTACCTATCAGGACTCCCTATATATGCAATAGATCTACTTCCAAAATCAGTAATGATTTGAGGTATTTCAAAATGCATTGTAGGTGTTCCAATATTAGAATTTGGATTACATATAGAACATCTTTCCAAATCCTTACAATCAACTTCTATACAATTGATCGCTAAGAGTAAATCATTAATTGGCAATATTCCTTTTAGCTAACTCTCTTTAACTATCTGTAATCGTGTAGAAACTATCGAGTCTTCTATCAATTCCATCGGAAGACTCATATTATTGTGTAGTCCACGTAATCCAGATACAACATCCATCTAGATACGTGAAGCTAATTTATCGTACACCATATTATTATAAATAATTAAAGGCGAAGGCTACAATTGCCTCCGCCTTCTTTTTTTTAATTTACATTATGAAAGTTTTTAATATCAAAAAAGCTCTTAATTTTATTCGTTGCTCTTAGGGCCCTAAATACCATAAGATGTCATGTCAACAAACTCAACACCAATTTCAGTGAGAGCGCTTTCAAAATCCTCTGCGAGGCCGTGCTGTACCCAGAATACATGAGTTGTCTCAGAAGTAATCTGTTCGCCAACACCACCAAGACCAGCTACCTGACCACGATCCACAATATAGTGGAGGATGTATTCGTCGTAAATAGCACCAGCAGCGGGCATTTCGTCTGCCATAGGTCTCTTCCAGCGAAGATTTGCAGCGGTAGGAAGACGGAAGTCTTTCTCGAGATGAGCGAAAGTACCAAAGCCTTCAGCTCCACCGATAACAGCGCCTTCAGTTTCTGTCATATCAGCAACGAGAACCCAGCGTTCTGCGACACCGGCGGCAGCAGGAACAAACTTCTCAACAGCGAGTTTGGTAATTCTCATATACTCATTAGCAGCAACGAGATAAGCAACATCACTCATATCCTTAGCGGCAGGAGTCTTAATAGCAGAAACACGCTCTGTACTATCCACTTCCTTAGCGGGTTTCAAAACGGGCTTGTCAAGGGTAATATTCATGTACTTGTTAAGATTCTTAGCAAGTTCTACCTTTGCTGTCTTGCCTGTTGGAACAGTAAACTCTACATAGAAAGGTTTGCCCTTAAATACGAAATCATTGGAGAACAGAGGATCTGCATTACCAATCGAACGAATGTAGAGAGCCAAACGATAGATCTGATCTTCACCAGTACTATCTTTTTCACCTGCAGTAATCTAAGGAAGTTTGCTCAAATCAATTGTATCAAGCCAAGCGTCATGACCCTCGGTCTTGTAAGCACAAATCTTATGAGTTTCATCCATTTTGTAAAGACCCTGATGCTTTACATAAACAACCTCACCCTTCTTCTCGATCAAGGGGAGACCGGTGCTATAGTCCTTAAGACTATTTACTAAAGTAGTTGTAGTAAACTAAAACATAATAATTAAATCAATTTAAATTACTCTTCGTAATGTTAATAAATATTATCTATAAACTCATTAATCTTAGCTAGCAGCCTGCGATGCTTGTTGTGCAGGATTAGCTATGGATTGCGACAAAGGAACATGAGTTTGAACTCTTTGATCCGTGGCGTTCTCCATAATAATATGAACTAATTCATTAATAATCTCTTGACAAATATAATCAGGATATTCCATAATTTGCGACGTATCCTCAGTTTTGTCAATTTGTTCTTGGGTTAATCTTATGTATTGAGGTGTCTTAAGATAATCAACATGAACACCGGCTAATTCATAGACCGAATCATCATTGCCATATCTTATTTCCAACCTAACTTTACTTGTATTTCCATAACGATGCTGAGCATCAGGCTATACTAGATCAATAGTTTGGCCACCAATTTTTGTAGTCCTAGGAAATTCACTAGGAAATTTAACTATTTCTGGCATAATTTTATATTTTTAATTCATGTTGGTAATTATAATATATCTAATTATAAAAATCAATTATTGCGAATGTTTATTGAAAAATAGATGTTTTATAACTGAATATTAAGCAGATTAATTGTTTTCATCTGTAGAATTAAGAGCATACTTGTCTACAATAACATTCCAATTAAATGCATTAGCACCACTAATCACATCTTTGGCATCCGTCCCATAATAATAATCCGCAGTAATTAACCCTTCTCCAGGATTGTTATATGCATAATCAGATATCCAATAAGTTCCATTTTTAAATGTCTAATACTGACTTGTACTTGCATCCTAGCCGGCAGCTGGCGCAATTGATGTATACATTTGTTCTGGGAATTTATTACATGTAAAAATTATACTTGTACATTTAGTGGTACAATTTAAATAATCAACACCTTTGTCTAAATATTTAGAACAAGGCAAAAAAGTCCCATAATCTTCAGAAGATTCTATCTATGTAAATGCATCTAATGAACCATCATTTTGATTTGATTCCCAAAGAGCCCTCCATAATTCCATAACAGGATAACTTGTGGCTATAATGCATCCTCTATAATACACAAGTTCTCTATGTAAATTTACAGTCAAAATCAATTTTTCACCCACAAAAGAGTCTGCGTAACGCATATATGCAATTGCGTCTTTACAATTTGTTAATGCTGGATTCGGATATGAAGTATATTCATATGTGATTCCCCTTGTATCAAAAGAATTAATATATGACACATCATTATCATTTCTTACTTCAAAATAATAAGCAGGAAAATCAATATATACCTCAATAAAGGCATTATTTTCTGAATCCAGATTACTAAATCCATATCTACTCAACCAATCAGCATATCCATCATCATTATTAACTGTATCATCATAAGCTTCTTTAACCATTGCCTATACATCTTCTGTCCATATAGTTTGTGTATGCTATAATTTTATATTAGTGCCATATTGTAATGGATTAAAATAATATTTAATAGTTAACTAATGGGTTTCATCTTCAGAAACTATACAATGTATATATTTCTTGTCAATATCAGCTAATTCAACTGTCTATTCACCAGCTATTGCAGTTCCCGAGAATCTTGCACTAGTAGATTTACAAGTTAAATTACCATCTTTATCAACATAGAAATTAGGATTATCCTTATCTCCAAGCCATAATGGATATTTAGGAGTTGTTTCACTCTTTTCTACAACAGTAAACTATCCATAAGAAGTGCTGCCATCTTTTAATGTTACAGATCTTGTTGCCAGACTATCAATCTTAGCATTAGCAGCCAATAAGTTCTAGTAATAAGCAGACTATTCGGATTGAATCTACATCCAATGTTCGGAGTCTTCATACCAATTATTTGGCACAGTTGAAGTATATTTAATGGAAGATTTACACTAGTAAACGGCATATGGCTAATCACCTTCATCAATTATAATAAAATCAATAAAGTCATCAGTACCATCTTTATACTAGAAATCAACCATAGGATGCTTAAGACTTTTATAGAATGTACGAATTGTAGCACCACGTTGTCCAGAATCTCCTTGTTTACCTTCCTTTACAATAGAAATTGTTTCTTGATCCACTATGACATCTTCATTATTTACCTTCTTTGTCAATTGGACTACAATATATTTAGGTAAATTAGCATCTGCATCATAGTGAATTGTATTATTTTCAATTGTAAACTAGGTTCCAGTATCATCCTTTGCAGTAATACCATAACCTTCTACGCCAATTACAGAATTAATTCCATTAGGAGAAATTTCTTGTGCACCAATCGTTATTGTCTATGCAACATCTGCTTTATCATTATTTGTTGCGGTAATAACATCTGGAGTCAAAAGCAAACGATAAGAACTACCATCTTCAGATACATCAACAACTTTTAATTTTTGGTATTTATACAATACTGTTGTACCAACTGTAATTGTATAAGTGATAGTATATGTTTCACCTGCAATTAAGTCTGCATTTTCGTTGATTTTAGATAATATAACCTAACAATCTCCATTTTTTGTATTAGAGGAATCAGCTTTAATATTAGATCCGTCAGGAAGAGCAATATCAACACTATAATCAGAATCTTGTGCTTTATAGGTTAATTTTTCAGTGCCTTTAAATACCTAAATAAGTCCTGTTGATACACCTTTTAAAAGGTTATTAGTAATATTGTCATCAACAATGATAGTATCATTAGTTAATGAAGCTGTAATACCGCTACTTCCTTGTTCTCCAGCTATACTAAATGTAATCTATTCACGATCAAATAAGACTAAATTATATCCACTATTGTTAACTGCATAAGCTTCAACATAGATGCCTTTACAATTTGTTTGATTATATCTATTTAATGCGTTAGCTGGAAAGACAACTGTTTCTCCGTCACTGCTGGTGTAATATTGAACTTCGTCATTATCTGGATTATTATCTTTCATTACACGTAACATTACGTGTACTCTAGATGCTACAGTATTTATAGTCTCATATTTAATTTCTGCTAAATCACCAGAAATTTTCTATAGCTTTACTTCAATATTTTCATCAAAACCAGCTTCTAATATTTGGCCATTATATCTTCTATAAAGTACATCATTTGATAACATTAATTTATACGAACTACCATCCTCGGAAATATCAAAGACTTTTACTTTTTGTACAGTTTCAGCAATAATATTTCCTTCATATTCAGCACGAATATGAATCGTCCGATATGGATCATCTGCCGATAAATAAGTATTTTCTTTTAACTATAAATAGAAAGTGTTATTACTTATTACTACATCAAACAAATCATACTAACCACCTTCTTCGCTAATAGTAACAATATATGGTTTAGTTGTTTCAGATGAATTTTCTGAAGTGATAAAACACTAATTGGTTACATCTTCAACGCCCTTCAATAATTTGATATTAGCTTTTGATACTTGTTCTATAACACCATTAGTAGCATTATCATCTAATACCACAACGTCATTATCAATTGTTAAAAGATAAGGAGATGTACCGTCGGTCGTGTGTTGATACATTAAAACAGGATCACCAAAATTATTCCAACGATGATTTAAAGAATTCCATTTTCTTTGAGCCCAATAAACATATTTTGATGTTTCTGTTGGCTATAATAAATCGTCAGACCAATGCTTATATTTTCTAGTATCATTAACAAGCTTATCGTAATCTTCAGAAAGCACGGGTTCTATGATAGGTAAGAAATCATCATTTGTTTTAGCAACACTGTTTGTTTGCTATACAATTTGATATTTATTGCCAACCTTTACATAACCTCTGCAATCATAAGCAATAGTTAAATTTGGATTGATTGTATCACTTAATAAATAAACATATTCAACGCCATTTCCATCCTAACCATCTTTAACAAACTGAATTGTTTCAGAGTCAATAATTAAATCATTTTTTACAGCCTGAACTTCTAATGCACTAAAATCAGTTAGTATTGTATATGGTATTCCAGCATTTCCAGTTGCAGTGCCAGTTAAATTAATTTTATACTCATAACCCTATTGCTAAGTAGTATCCATATTAGCAATACTAATATTCATTGGCTAACTTTCACTGTCATTTTGAGAATTTACATACCCTATAAATTGTATTTGAATACTATTATCATTCAAATTCTATCTAGTTACTTCTCCATTCTTAATCATATTAACAGAAATAGAAGCACTTGATGAATTTGCAATACCATTAGAATTAATAGATATAGAATTAGGACTAACTACTAATTTGTAAACTTCACCATTACCAATATCCTTGATAAGAACCTTTTGAGACTTACTAAGAACAACAGTATTATTATTTTCATCATCAAATGTAATAGATACATTTACAGTACCAGATGTTTCTACTACAGAAGCATTTGGTTTAAATGTGAGATGATATGATAAATTACTCTGATCAGTAACTGGCTCAAAGATGTTATTAAGATTACTAGAAACTGTTACATTTATTAACGGATTATTATCAGATACATTTACTTGCTGTCCTTCATAATAGATACTAGCCTATGTCTGAGAAACGACTTCCAAATCACCAGAAACAGTATCATCATCAATTATAATATAATCATTATCAAGTGTTAAAGCATAATTAGAACTAACACTCTCTCCTGTCTCTCCTTGGTAAGAGAAGGAAATTGGTTCAGTATCCCATTCAAATCCATTAACAAACAGTTTACAATTTATAATTGTTGAACTATTAACATAATCAAGAAATGCAGAATTACTAAAATCAATTGCAATGGTACCTAATTGAACTTGTTTCCTAGTTATTTTATAAGTATAATCAGCTCCGACAAATGATAATAAAATATAATTTTTATTAACAGTATCATCTGCATCTAATACTAAATTACTAACCTAATCACCGATACTTTCAATTGCATTAAATGTAATTACAGTATTTTTATTAGTTTGTAATGTTCCAAGAACATCTTTATATAATACGTTTGGTGTTACATTTAATACGTAATTTCTACCATCAGAGTAATTCTATATACGAATATTCTATTGTAATGTAGCCACAACACCAGAACCAGCATCAACATAAGCTGCATATGTAATAGTACCATAATATTGATGATCTTTAAATGGATATTGAACAGTTGAATCAAACTTTTCTGGATTTGGAATTAAATAAAATCCGACAGGTTTATTATTCTAATTATCTGCCAACATTGCAAATAATCCTGGTTCTACCAATTGATCATTTTCGTCATATATAGACTAGGAAACAATATCTATTAAATATGTTCCCATCTCTTGTACAACATCTTCGTATTTTAATTCTGGTACAAAATAAGAAGCATTTTTTAAGCTTGAAGCAGTAGTATCATCATCAATTACAAGAGAATGTTGAAAATTTAATACATATGGAGAGTATCCATCTTTACCATCTTCTGGCATGATGTATACATCACAATCCTCCTATGCTAGATATTCTTCGTTCTTTTTTAATGTAAATACAGCGTAATCCAAATTGGCAAAATCATTACCAGTAATATCAGGCAGTTGAATTATTCCGTTTTCTCCGATTAAAGGTTGTTCACCTGTTCCATGATAAGTTACAGAACTAAGTACAGTTCTGTTATTTGTATATAAAGTAAGCTAAACATTGAAGTCACTAAAATTAGTTACTTGCTATGTAGTAGCTCCAATATAATGATTAATACTTAACTAAGCACTATTTCCATATACGTAGGTGCGATCTTTCTTTAAACGAATCTAAGATGGGAATACTTTAATATCATAGAATTCATTAGAATCTAATACTATAATCTTCTAACTCTACTACCCTGTATATGTAACAGATGAATCATTTGGATCTACATATTCAAAATCTACTTCTACTCCAGTATCGCCAAAGACTTTAGTACAATAGAATGACTTTGGATAATAATTGCTATCTGTATACCCAGAGTCTAATTCCGTATTTCCGTCTACTAATTTAAATTCAGCTGTAGTCTATTCACCAGGAGTGCGACCTATTTCTTTTACTTCTGTAATTCTATACTAATTACCACTTAACGGCTAACCATGATATGTAATAGTTAATGTGGCATAAGATGTTTTCTTTAAAGTAGCTTTTGCTTCATCCGATAAATTATTACCTAATAAAGTCTGATTTACTAATACATTTTCATTAATTAAATCACAATCAAAATCAGAGAAAGATTCAGTACGTAATTTAGACTAATAGAATACAGCTATCGCCTAGTGGTCTTCAATCTCTTTATCAGGAGATAAGATGTAGGCTTCAATGTAATCGTTTACATTATCACCACCACTCAAGAATTGCTACATTACATCCTAAGAGAATGTCCAACTACCATTTGTAGTAGTAATAGGTTCAGAATTCTCGTCTTCACTCCAAATTTCTCTTACTGTATTACCATTGGTAAATGATAATTTAAAATAATGTGCGTTAGTAGTATCTACTGCATATTTCTATATCGTACCATCCCAATATAATTTATTGGCAGTACATGTAATAGCAGGAGCTAAATTAGTACTAGGAATATTAATAACACCAGGTGCTACTGTTATTTTATAAGAATATTCTTTACTAGTAAAACGCATCTGTTGCATAATGGTCATATTCTAAGCACCAACAGATACTAAGAATCCAACAGCAAAGAATGTCTCAGAATTAACTTTACTTAACACCGAATCATCATCGACTGATTTAGTATAAGCCAAAACCTCATCAGTTGATAATTTATCATGATCTGTATCAGCCCATTCTAACCAATATACTTTGGCAGGAACTTCTATACCATTAATAGTAGTAATATCTTGCCCTGTACGAACTCTGAATCCATTTCCATTACCATCTGTAATTGGAGCAAAAGAATCCTGTAAAGCTATCGAACTAATATTATTACTAGCAACTGGTTCTCCATTATAAAATACCTATAAAATAGTATAAGAAGCTTCTTTTAATGCTTTATTAGAAACTTTTCCATCAATACTTTTAGGTATGGATACGTTATAATTTGATAAACTACAACGATAAATATCATTACTTACACTTGTACTTGACGATACTCCACCACCACTCAATAAGAATGGTTTGGACCACTAAGCATTATTAGTAGTACCATCAAGGCCATAAAGTGTATAATTTCCATTCTATTCAACTTTAAAAAGACCATAACAAGCCCAGATTACCTGTCTATCATAATCAACTTCAACATTGAAAGATGCAGTCCATTCTGTGTTGTTTATAGCCCTTATTAATTCTTGGAAACTATTTGCTCTAGTAATTGTAGGAATAGCAATCTTACTCTAATCAGTCTCACTATTTACTAAATAAGCGAAGATGGCTCGAATATCGTTAGACTAAGCTGCACCTCCGCTTTTAGCAACCAACTAATTATCGATTATGTGATATTCCTGAATAGAACTTCTAGTCCCATTCACCCATCTAGCAACAGTAGCACCATCAGGAAGAGAAGAAACACCTAATGTTTCTTGTAGTGTAGAAATAATCTAATCTTCACTAACATCCCAAGGTCCATAATAAATGTCATTAGATGGCTGTGGGATGCCGTCTCTTAGCGATTGCATTTGAAACGGCAATCCACGATAATATATTTGGTCTGTATTTGCCATAATAAATAATTATTAATTATTATTATACCTTTGTGACAACAACCTCATACGAGTTGTTCTAATATGCACCAACTGTAGAATCTCCATAATATACTACAGTATATTCACCAACAGTAATAGATTTCCATCCAGAATGATTTGTCTAGCCCCATAACTCAGTGTTAAAGGTCTTTTCAGTAATAGTAGTTACATTAAAATCATTTGTCTTAAATGCAAACCATACCACCTTGGTCTATGCTCCATCAAGATTAAATCTATATTTAGAAGATGTTACAAATAATCTATTATTAGTTGGATCAGTAATATCTATTTCCATTGCTGGAATTTCATTCTTACCAGTATATATATAACCACCAGGAGTATATTGCGTAGCACCCTTCTAAATGGCAGTAAATGTCAATGTGTTATTGGATTCATTCTAGGTAAAATCAATATATCCATATCTAAGATTAGGAGTTGTATTATCATTAGCAATGACATTTGTGCCATCAAAGTCCAACCAATCAGCATTCCTTACTTTATAAGTATAACCCTATATAGCAGGACTTTCATTGTTGATCTTCTTCGTACTCGTAACAGTAACAGGTAATTGACCACCAGCAGCTTCAAATTCATTTGTAAACTTATCAAGTAAGAATACATAAGTAGTATTTGGAGTCACATCGGTACCTTTAATAATCTAACCATCATCATCCAATTCTATTGGATTAGTAGGACGATCAACAGAAGTATTGACATTATGAATATAATAGTAAGGTCTACGAGGTAATGGACGAGCATATAAATTATTCAATATACCAGCCCATAAATCTGCAGTAAGCCTCTATGCTGCAACACTCCAGTAATCACCAGCATTATGACAACCATCACGTTTCTTCAATTTGTAAATACATACGCAATTTAAAAGATGGAAATAATCATCTGGTAAATCAACTTCATAAGTGGCACCATATACACTATCTATCATTTTAACGTCATCACCAACAACTCCACTAGCACCGCCTTCGAAGTCAGCGTATTCATATGCCTTGTGTGGCTTTAATAATGCGCCGGCTTTTAATACGCGCATATTGTCTGTAGTCTGCTAATTAACATCGTAAATATTATACTATTTATTTACAAATTGCTAAATAGCCTTATTGAAAAAATAATTAAAATCGTCTAATAATACAGAGGGAGCATTCACCTTATTTAATTCAGTTAATACAGCCTCCATAATTTTACGCGCTGTGTATGCCATAATTAAACGTATATAAAATATAAATAACTATTATCTAAAAACAATTAAAGCCTTGCATTACTCAAACAACGGTGAGTAACACAAGGCTTGAGTATCATTACTTGGACGGTTTCTTGTCCGCAAACAATTCGGGATAAACATCCTTACGAATCAATTCTAATACATTCTTGTTCTAAGGATGCTGCATCCAATTAATTACAGCATCATCCGTAGCACCAAGAATAATGTTATCACCGTAAACGTATAGCTTGTTCTTGTAAATGATAATCTTCTTATCTTTGGCGTCAGCAAACAACAATCTTAATGAGATATCTTCACCTCTATACAAATTAATAATCTTATCAGGACTCTTCTCAGCAACCTAATCCAAGAAATCAATTACATCAGTATCAGGCATGTTCTCCATTCTTCTGCCTAACAATCTAGCTTTTGTTAAGCGACCTTCATACCCGCGCTCGTCTTCAAAAATGTAATTCAACGCTTCACGATACTTCGACTTCTTACTTACTCTCTGCTGAGATTCCAAACCAGGACGGTCTACATACAATTCGGCAGTTCCGTAACGAGGAGTGGTGTTTCTATATCCCATTGTGCCATCAATAAGATAATTACCCTGTTTGTCCTTAGACCAACGCTCAGGTGCAATCATTCGATTATGCTTAATAGCTTCCCAGATAGCCTTATCTCTTGGGTTATCTAAGTTGAAAGTCTGTCCGTCAACAATGGTGAACATAGAATTCTCAGGCAAAAATACATTACCACTATTCCGATCTTTATCAGAAAGAATCATGTCTCCGTGAGAATCAACTCTACGTACACAATCAGGAAATTCACCAGTTTCAGGATCCTTACAAGGCTAAATAAAATACTTCATTCCAACCTTACCATAAACACTTCTTAGCACAACAACATTACTCTATATATCACTATTCTTAGTACTTTTAGTAGCCATAAATTTTTTTGTTAATTATAATATATGAAAATATTCTGGGAGAGGGTTTTAATGCTCTCCCAGAAAAATCTATAGGTTATTTTATTATCTAAACAATCTCATTCATTTATCAGATCTCACGAATGATGAACGAACGATAAGGATTAAATACTGCGATACCAGCATAACCCCAAGCGACGAGCTTGCTACCAGCAACAGGAGTAGAAACCTGACCACTGGAGAGGCCGTCAAGACCACCAACACCAACAATCTGGTTAGTCAAATACTCACCACCCTTAAGAGTGAAGCAAGCAATAGGAGGCTGTGCAGATGTCTTGTCAGCAGTTAAGTCGAGACAGAGGCAATAGCCCTTCTCCGAACCGTACTCACGGCTAAGAGCTCTCTCAACCTTGAAGGTAACAGTATTACCAGCAAATTCATAAGAATTATAGGTAGCACCAACCTTTACATAATCATTTGCGGCCTGAGACCACAAATAAGAACCATCGGTCTTAGCCTGTACGAGGTAGTCACCAAGTACGAGCTGGAGGTTCTGCCAGAAGCGTTCGTTGCAGATGAAGGTGTAGTGGTTACCAGTAGGAGTGGCAGCCTTCTCACCCAACATAGCGAGAGCGGTCTGGAATACTTCCATAGATAGACGGTTGTATGCATACTTGGATGCAAATCTCTCAACCTGAGGAATAAGACCCTCGGTAATGTAAACAGGTCTATTAGTATCGGGATCAACGATAGAAGCCTTACCATTAGCGTCTACATTACCCTTATTAAACAACAGACCAGTGTTACGAGCGTACATGAAGTTATCAAGCAAGATCTTCTCTTGTTTGTCCATACGATAAATAACTTCGCTCATGTCGCCATTACCCTTACCAGATGCAATCTTGATGAATACATCCTCGTGAGCAGCAAAGAGAGCAGAACGAGAAATATCGTTACGGAAGGTCTGGATAACGTTACGCATCTTGCTAACGTTGCTCTGATACTTAACATAACCCTCTTCATGGAGCTCAGGCATAGCGTTGCTTAAGAACATGGTGGTATCACCAATGTTGCAACCAGTAACGTCAAGTACAGAACTGTAATCGTTGTCGATCAAACGAACCTGTACTTCCCAGTAGTTGTCACGTTTACGAATAGGCTTCGAAACAACCATGCACTACTGACCAGTTGCGTCAATTCTAAAGATATCATATTTCTCATAATATCTTTCTTTGAAAGCCATGGTAATCTCAGTACCATTAGCGCCATCCTCAGTAGGAACGTCAGCGAATTCAATACGCTTGATATTATTAGTGGAAATCTCCCACTCGAAATACATCGAATTAATGCTCTAGAATTTGTTGGATGCCTTAGCATCATTGTAGAAGATATTTCTCAACGATTCAGTTAAATAAGAAGCGGTCATATCTTCATACATACGAGATACGATACCAAAACGAGTAGGATTAGTACCAATCCACTTACTAAAGTCTTCATATGTTGCAGTCTCGGACATTGCCGGATGCAAATTTACCATTGTTGCTACTTGCATAAAATAATATTTTTTTAGTTGTTAATCTTACCAATCGATATCATCGATTGACATACGTTTCTTTACCTCTTTATTCTCAGGCCTCTTTACAACAACTTTAGGATCTGCGGGCTATTTATTACTAGAAGCTTTTTTAACTCCTTCTTCATAGCCAGCTCGGTGAGCTTTAGTGATCTCTGCCTTATAATAGTCAGAAACACTATTAATAACATCCTCACCCTTTAACGCAAACCACGCCATCTGCACAAGAGTCTCAGGATCATTCAATGCTTTCTGTAAATAACTAATACCAGCATTGTCAGTTCCAGTTAAAAATGTATAAATTTCATTTTTGTCATCATCATCCATATCAACACTAAGCTCTCCAAGAGAGTCAAAATTGTTGATTGCATTTACAACACCATATGCATAACGATCGAAGTTGTCTTGTGCAAGTTGTTGCTAGTAAGCAGCATCTTTCTGATTCTTTTCATCTTCAAGTCTATGATATTCGTCTCTAAGTCCAGCAATTTCCTTGGCAAATAATGCTTCATTAGATTTGGCTCTATCTAAAGCCTCTTGTAATTCCTCCTCAGTAATCTTATCTTGTCCAATACGTGCTTGTAGATCTAACACATAAAGCTCTTCATCCGTAAGGTCATCTATAGAATACGTTGGTTCAGGAGCTCCCTACTACTACATATATTCTGCTACACCCTGCTGTTTAATAGTTGCAACAAATTCCTCGGGAGTCATATTACTGAGTCTCAATCTATTAATAAGATCTATTTCAGAATCATCTAATTGAGTGTTATCATCTACAGGCTATTCATTATTTTGAAGTATGTTGAGTTGTTCACGTGAAGTCAAATCATTCCAGTTCTTTTCCTACACCTGATCATTATCATCTAAGAACTTAATCTTCGTAGGATCGTCAATACCTTTCTGCTTCAATAAAGAAGCAATGACGTCGATCTGTTCATCTGGCTCTTCAGGTTGATTATCTTCAACTACTAGTTCTTCTTCTCCTGTCTAAGTTGGTTCCTCCACAGTCTATTGCGCAGGATCCGTTTCACTTACGCTTACATCAACTACATCGTCGATGTCAATGTCATCAATACTTATTGCCATAATACATTAATTAAAAAAGTTAATAATAAAAAAAAAGGAGATTTTACGGGCGTAAAATCTCCTGATGAAGAAAATATTATTCGATATAAATAAATTCAAATTATCAATGAGATTAACCAACATATTCTACTATACATATTTACATTTGTGTAGTCTTATTTACCGCTACACCCCTAACCTTAATTTTTGTGCAAATTGTGGTCATTTCATCTAAATCATTTATTACTGTCGCAATTATAACAATGCGTTATTGATAATTCAAATTATTTGTTGTTTTCGTTAAATTCTGTTAAAAACTTGTATGATATTGTTAAATATCACCTAAATAAAGTCTCCCAACATAGTGGCAGATTCCTCTGGTTCATAGTCTCTAACAGTACTTATGTGATCTATTAAATGATAACATTCATGTACTAATGTATTCATTAATTCCGATGATGATGAAACTTCACCAATTCCAATTACGCTTTCTTCTAACATAAAATTAGAATATGTAAAGCCAATATCCAAATCATCATACTAAATCTGTTTCCTTGCTTTTTCGATTAAGGAAACAGGACAGTCTATGTCCTCTAAAGCATTCTTTATTTCGGGAAAATCCTCGCTATTAATACTATAAAATATCTAGACTGTCCATCCATCTAATTCATACGTCTACTTTTTCATAACATCTCTTCCCAATCTATAGCTATTCCGAGTTTGCATGTATCGGCGTACCACCGATTAAATACAAGACCATCATAGCCGTCTTCATCTTCTATTACATCTTTAATGTATTTTGCGAGTTGAGCATCATTGGTAATGCTTGAACCATAGAAATCAGCGTAAGCCATATTAGCTACGTAGACATAATCATATAATTGATTGTTTTCTAGAGTGATTCCAGCATTCTTCAATATAGTATCAACCTTATCCTTATCAAGGGCATTTAATCGCTTTCCACCTTTCATCATATAATGTGTTGCAAATTCACACATCTTGCGAGTAAAATGCCAACCATAATTAGACAGATACTTAATCATGTCTTTTGGTCTCTCATCATATTGGTCCAAGCTATTCCTCATCATACGTATCTACTCATTCTTTTTCCACCACGCATGTTATAACGTGCATCATAGTAATCTTCTTCATCGTCGTACTATTTGCGATGAGCTCTCTGATTCATAGTATCCTCTTCGAGAATCTCGCGAATAGCTTTAGCTTTCTTTTCAATGCAAGAAGCATATTCCATTACTTTGCCGTAATCGTCTGTGCTATATTCTACTACTATCATTTTTCTTTAGTGGTTAATGCGGTTAATATTTTATCTATCTTATTCTCTACGCCTTCAAACTTTGATTCAAGCGTATTTAAACGATCATCACGTTCTTTATCCTTAGCAAACTGAGGACTCAGTTCTTTTAGAATCTTCTCGCCTTCTTCAATATTCTTTTTATAAGTATCAATATTATTTAAGACTTGTTTGCTATTAGATATGATAGTTTCTACTTCTGATTGTAACCCTTGTTTAGTTTCACTCAATGTAACCTTTCCATTGTTATAAGTAACAATAGAATACGAACTTGGGATAGAATTATAATCATAAATACTACCATCTATATTAACTTTAAGATCTACATACATAGTGCTTCCAAATGAATTGTTGACAAAAGCGTTAGCATGAGGAGCACTCACGCTAACTACTTCGCCAATCTTTAATTTTGGAGCATCTGTTTTATCTAGGATATAGATCAAGCCTCCTTGCTACAATGAACTAAACATATCAAGCTACCAATTTAATTGTGTTAGAAACTTTATTAAACGTAATCAAATGATCACCTGCGGTAATTTCTGTTAAAGGATCACCTTCAGCATCAGTTAATGCTAAAGTAGATTCATTAACAACAAGATCAATGCCAAGCACACCAGTTACTGCATCACTAAAGGTTACAATAACAAGTCCTGCTGGACCAACAAATCTAAAAGTGTGATCAGGTAAAGTATAACTAGCATCAGCAGTTGCACTTCCAACACTTGACTGAGTTGCTCTTACCGTAGGAATTCCTCCACGATTGCCAATAAGTACATTTGCCATAATCACATCAATTAAGACCAAAAACCATTACCATAGCCATAACCATAACCATAGCCAGGATATAAACCCATTCCTACATAAGGAGTGGTGTTTACAGCTGTAAGATTAGGCCACTGAACTGGTACTGTATTTGGTTGTTTGTTAGCAATCTCATTTACCTTTGCCTAAAGAGGGGTGATCAAACTATATAACTAGCTAGTCTGACGATCATTGTCTAACTGACCTCTTAACTGAGTAATGATATCACTCTGGGTGTCAATCTTAGACTGCATCTCACGCTCTCTAATATCACAGAACTCTTTAGTAATATTAGTTTGAAGAGCAGCGATAGCGTCAGTTGTAGCCCGACCATTAGCATTAATAGCGCCAACGACACTATTGGTATTACGATCAGCCTGAGACCCCAGTTGATTTGTTTGCTCGATGGTCTAGATTCTTGATTCATAACCCTACTGAGTTGTTAAAAGACGATTCTCGCAGCAGCATTCACACAATTGATGTGCTAATGCGGCGTTTCCACTCTGAATTGCATTGATTGTCTATAAACCAGTCATACCAACTTGAGAACCAACGCTAGTAATAGCATTATTTAAAGTGAAGATACCGTTCTAAACGGTCTATACTTCTGTATTCAAAAGACTTGCTAACTGACTTATAGCAGAACCATTACCTTGAATTGCATTCATAAGCAATTCACGACCTGTGTCATTGCTCATTTGATTAGAAAGGAAACCAGCTGCGCCGTTATTTCCATAACCGCCAAAACCATTGCCACCCCAACCAAAGATCATCCACAAGAATAAAATCCATATCCAATTACCATTACCACCAAAACCATTGTTGTTCAACATTGTAGTGTAAAGTAAATTTGGATCTAAACTATTACCAGATATAGAATCTGGGAGCATAAATACTTTGCTGTCTGCCATAATTTAATTTTTAAATGTTAATACTTAAATTCACTATTATCATCGATGACAATGCAATTATAGCCTCGCAAAAGTAGTTACGTAAACGATATTCAAAAATAATTTTAAGTAGAAAAAGTCAAAGATATATAACGAAAAAAGGCCAGCTTTTTGGGCTGACCTTTGTGAACTCAATATTAATTTTAATGAGTCAATTTATATTGTTCATATTTATGAACTAATTTATCGTAAAATTCAGGAAATTCTTTTAAAATATTATTGTAATACTCAGTATACACTTCTTTTCCATTACTATTTTTTAAAGCATGTTCCTGTGTCATAATGATATTTGGAATAATTTCGTATATATGTTCCAGTGCTCGCATTCTCCTATTTTCTAAAACACAGAATAAATAATACCAACTCTCATCACAATTAGGAACTAATCGCATAAATAAATCCCTATCAAAGAATCGTGGATCTGTAAATGTATGAGCTGGAAATAACATTCCAAAACATCCACTAGCAGGTTTCTATATTGTTATTTCCTCATCTGGAACTAATTTATTAATTAATTCTGGCACACCTGATAATAATTCACATTTTATATTACCATTTTCTGGATATAATCCAAAGAAAGAACCTCCTATAATTACATCGTCAGGATATTTATTATGACTATTAATAAAATGATTAATCAATCCTTTCGGATACATTTTATCATCGTCCAATATCAATACTGGATGATCAGGATATTTTTCTAATACTGGAACTAATTTCTTATGAGATCTAATATTACCTTTATCCCAAAGTATTTCAATGTCACATCCAGTAACTAAAGAACTAATAATCCTTGGTGTCTCTTTATCTGGAAACTCTTCTTCACTTAATACTAATACTAATTTCTAATCAGACATCTAATTAAGAATAGAAATTAAATTAAATGGAAGAGTCTTGATTCTTGGTGGCCAACTTGTTAATGAAATGATCAATTGTTTTTCCATAAAACATTCGCATAAAATAATAAATAATAAACATACAAGCTATCAGCAATATTAACAAAGTGTAGCTAGCATCAGAAATTGGTAATTTAAAATAAGAATCTATTAATGATAAAATATAGTATATAGATAAGAAATGGATACACAACCTATGTTTCCAACAGAAATGTAAAAGATAAGAAAGAATATATAATGCGTAAAGATAAACAAAGCTAGCACTTCCTATAAATGCTAGAAAATGTAGATGAATATGGAAGAATTCAAACACTGTATATAATATACATATCGAAGCACTTATAATTGGAAGAAATCTTGTACAATAAGTTAATCGATTTAACAATGATGAAGATATCATAACTTACCACCCTCTTTTTCAGAATAATATCTTGATACTGAACCCAATCTTGGTGCAGCAGTTGTTCTTTCTTTATGAGGACCTTTATATATTAACTACTAAGGTATCTATTCTCTAACCTATTCTCCCTTCTCCTCAACTTTCTTATCCGTCTTTTTAATAAGAGAAAATAAATTATTGGCAGCATCCGCAAATCTTTTATGTAAAGCTTCCCATATAGCATTAGACTGTCGAGTTTCATTATCGTTAGTAGTCTATTGCTAATTTACTAATACTTCTTCGTCATTCATTGTCTTTCTTTATTTTAAAAAAGTCCTTATCTTCCTACATCTTCTATTTGTATTCTTCTAATTCATCTTTATACCATACTAATTCATTAAAACCAAAACGCTTTCTTCCTTGTGGTATTCTATCACATCTTAATAAATAATCAAATTTACTTCTAGAAATACCAAGAAATTGAAAAGCCTAAGTTTTACTCATAGGAGTCCTACCTAATAAATGAATTAACTATTCTTTCTCTTCACTAGTTAATTCACACTAATTATGCTCTATCTTATAAGCACTATCCCTTAAATACTACGCTAATATTTTATCAATAAATTTCATAAAACACAAAAGGCCCTCCGTAGAGAGCCTTATTATTACTCGACAAATAATGAATAGAGGATCTCAAGAAAATCAGCAGAATCAACGTGCTGACCATTAATCTCTACATCATTACCAGCATTAACTTCGACGATTTCATTATATTCATCCTCTGTTAATGTTGCATGATTAATAGTCACTTCCTCCTGACCACGCTTAGAAACATAAGCGTTATACTCTTCATTAATTTGGTCTGTTAGTTCTTTTAAACGTTTATCTTCCTCTTCGGTTCTATCAGATTTTTGCTGTAATTCAGTAAATTCTGCAGGAATTAATTCTTTAGTAAACTCTTGAATATCAGCATCAAATGACTTGCGTACTTTTCCATACTCAATACGCATTGCCATAATTTTAACCTTGAGGTCTTTACTTAATTGTGAATCTCCATCTTTAAATGCAACTTTTGTGATAAAGTTGTGTTTTGCTAATACTTCGTTTGTAGTCATTTTCTTATAAACATTAAAAATTAAACATAAATCATAATCTTCTACAATTATACTACAATTTTAGAAGAAATCAAATAAAATTAAAGAAAATTTATATTATGTATTTTTATATACTAATTTAAGCTTTTCTGGGAAAAACTCTCCATCTAATACAATATAAGTGTTGACTAATTTATGTACTTTAGAACAATCAATAATAGATCTAAAACAATTTAACTTATAATCATTTAAATCCGATGGAAATATAACACAAGAATTACCATTAAGTACTTCTGGTAATGTCTTATTATCAGTTATTTCTATATACTCACCAGGATTTAATAATATCAGATAATCATATTCATTTCGATGTATCGCTAACAACATTTCATATAAATCCTATATTTTATTTGGATTATCATATGTATAACCAACAATATCTGCTATGGAAGGATATTCTTTTAAAGTATCGCTAATAAATATATAATCAGTAACACCTAACTTATCATGATATTCTTTCCATTCTTGAATATTGTCTTCTGAATCAATAATTGAAATTATTCCTATTTTCATGCTAATGTAGTATGTATCAAATATGTAAATTATTATTTATCAAAATTAGATTGTAATAAATCTATTTTATGTACTGCTAAATCAAAATTATTAGCACCAGAATGACTTGATACATACAGAATGGAATCATCTCTGCATATACCTTCTGGTTCACGTTCAATATCCTCTAAAGAAATAATGTAATTAGTATATATCTATTTTGTTTTCAGATTAATTAATAATATTCCACCACGACCGCCTGTCACATTATATGAAAATTCATAAAACATCATGTCGTTTTCAATATGAACATCTTGTTGAGCTCCCTCAAATGTAAATGAAAATTGATCAATAATGTTACTATCTGTATATGTAACATTTCCAGACGTTGGATTTGGCAAAGGAAATTTAAGAGCAATTTTAGCTCCATATCTATCACTGGCAGATGCGGCATAACCATAACACCAAAGATAACCAGTCTTAGCATCGACCGACCAATCCCAATTTAATGAAGTGTTAAATTTAGAACCATTATAACTAATCTTTTGAACACGACTCATAGTTACATTTGTACCAGAAATTGACATTGTTTCAACGTGACAATTACAACTACCAGATGTCCATTCGCTAATATAAATATATGGAAAACTGCCTCCTTGTGGAATGGTACTTGAGAATGATATTGCATTACAATGCATAGCATATGTACTCGTAGCTCCTTCCATAGCGCCACTTGCTATTACATTCATATTTTTCTTCTAAAGAATAAGTACTCGTCCACTTGTAAAGAATTGTACAAGATATTCGCCATAAATTGCCATTCCTCCTGCCCATTGATTCGTTACATTAAAATAATTTTGAAATATTCTAACCGAAAGTACAGTCTTTATATCCCAAGTATTTGGTACAATAATTACATCAAAATCTTCTCTATATACTGGAGCAACACTAAATGTTTGGTCAGAATTTTTTTTGAAATTAGCAATAAGATAATATTTATTACTTGCATTATACGTGGAAAGCTATGATACATCATGTACACTTGTAGCTGGGCCAATAGTCCATGTCCAAGCAAACTCTGTTATGCGCCAAGATACATCTGCTACAGGATTATCTGGAGGCCAAAGTATCCCAGATGAAAAATGAGTAACTCTTGAAGTTGACACCATTCGAAGAATAAACGCTTTAACATCAGTGCCACCAATTTCAGTATATTCTGTTAGTACATTATTGCGTATAAATAAAGCTTCAGATGAATTTAATCCTCCTTTGTTAGTATCACTACCATCTTTATGATATAAATATTCAAATGGTAAAGCTGGAAACTTATCACTTATTTTTATCATAATACACGCTCTCTTAGAAGAGGTCGGTAAATATGTAATATCCTTGCCATTAAAAAAGATATTAAATTTGATAGCAGGATCTGAAACCAAACCTAATATTGTATTTGGCGTTTCAACAATAGTTTCTTCACTAGAAGGAACGTGACCAGCTAAATTAATCGTTACTTTAGAATATTCAGGTACGCCAGTATTAGAATAAATTGTAAATCCATTATTAGAAGAATTGTTATTCTAAACAGTTAATAGTTTACCTGTTCTTTTTACAATATAAATATACTATCCTGTAACGAAATTAGATGGATGTGCACTAGTACTCCCCTTTGCTATACCATTATAGTTATACATAGGAGTATACACTCCATCTAATGAAGTATCAGATAAATCATAATGACATATATGGATAGGAGAATATAAAGATTCAACAGTTGATGTTGGATAGGTAAAAGTTACCATAGATGATGCTGGAAATCCATATGCTGGGTTAGAATAAGTAGCTAGTCTAGAAAAGTTATAGCCCTATAACCTTGGTGCTCTAAAAATATAGCCAGGATCTAATGAATTCTCAGATAAAGGAGTCGGAGATCCAATAAAAAAATACTCACATAACATTATCGCATTTGCAAATGTTATTTCTCCTATAGACCAGTAAGCAGGTGGTAATAAATATATATTAAAGGATACGCCATAATTATTACTAAGTGTTACTGCATATGGATCTGCATTATAGTAAGATGTACCATCAGTCTTAACACAAATAATATAATTTCCATCATTAGATTTGTCAACAATCCTAGCTGATGATATTCGAGAACCTACATTCGTAATACTCGGTTGACTTGCTTTTCCTTCAATAGTAGAATATACTCTAAAATATCTTTCTTTACCATTATCAGATAAAGCTATATTTACAGGGAAAAAATCCCAAATAATGTTTTTTAAATATAAAGATCCATCTTTATACATTTCTTTAACAACTTGTGCGTCATGTACACATGCTATTTCGTTTTGACGTAATCCGTATGAATACTATCTTAATGGATTGTAATATTTGATAGTTCCTTCTATAGGAGTTGATACACCAATTGAACTATTAACCACTTCTTCCGTCCCCCAGTCGTTAACATTGTAGCTCCACGCGCTGTCAGCCTGCCATTCATCGTCCAATAAATAATATTCTGTAGAAGATAATTCGTAGTTAAGATATACTCCAGACATTGCTGTTTTAAAAGCAGACGAAGTAGTATAAGCAGCAACATATGTATATAAACTACCATTATAATATGCCATTGCTTTTTCTGCATATTTCGGAGCAATAGGGCTTATTGAACCATAGAATCCATATGAACTTAAAATATTCGGTACATAAGATGTAGCTTTCACATTTGATAATAATGCCTGAAATCTAATATAACCAGAATTAGCTGGAGCTTGCGAACCTCCCCAAGTAAGTGTTCCTAAATCAACAGTTCCAACTCTTTTCGCATACCATCTTTTTCCATCCTATATATAGATTTCATCCCTCACATCACCAGCTTGCAACATTCCATTTGGACATATACTAACACTACTACCAGTACCGTTTAATTTACCTGTTAGTAATGTTATATTAGGTCCACCAGTCTATTCCACATGAGCTTCGTAATCACCATCTCTAACACCATTTCTTTTGAAATTCAAAGTAAAATTAGAAATAGTTGTAGAAGAGGATGTATCTCCGTGTGTAATAAAGAATAAGACATATAAATCCTATGCAAAAGTAATGTCAAATGATGTAGTCGTATTATTACCATGATTTAGAAAGGCTTTGGCGCCAGAATTATAATACCAGGACATAGTTGATGATTCTCGAACATCAGAATACTCTGTTATTAAAGTTCCATATAAGTCATATGCTCTCATATTTGTTCTCCATGAAGTAGCTCCACTTATATTAAATGAGACATGATAAGGAACTCCACCAATTACTTTGGTATAATATGTCTCACTAAATGATGGAGGTGAAGCATAATATTTTGCAGGATACACACACTAATTAAATCCTGTAGTTTTAATACCAGACATAGAAAAGTTTCTAATTTCTCCTGCACTATATGGTTCATAAGTTAGTTTTTTACCAAACCAATTTTGATAGTCAGTTTCAAATTGTTCTGCAGTAGTAGGTTCGTTACCAGAGCCATAAAGAAGAGTTAGATCTATAATGAATACTTTTCTGAAATATATGTCAACAACAGTTGACGTGGTCGCGGAGGATGCGGTGTAAAACCATAACAGAAAAGATAATGGGGAATTTGCAGTTACGCTGATGATACTATTCTTTGTAGTCCAAGGTATATTTGCAGATAATCCTACAACATTTAGGTTGGAGTTATTCCCATATCGGCCATTGAGAGTCGCATTTGTTTGTGATGAACCTGTTTTGTAATCATAAGATACGTAATAAGTGTGACCTTTTATGGGTGCTGTTTGGTAAGCGGTTTTCATGAAAAAGTTAGGCTGAGCTGAAGTACCAGGAGTTGACGTATGGGTTAAATGACATACTCCATACTCAAAGTCCTGTGTTCCTAAGTTTTTAGTCCAATAGGTTGCTTCCACTGGATATGCTTGCTAATTCCACACAATACTTCTTCCCTTTAAACTCTTAATAAGTGCCATAGTTGCATTAGTCGTAGTCTGTGAATCATGAGCATCAGCGGTTTGTCTATAACTAAAATTAACATCCTACTCATAAGAACCTCTTTCAATCAAACTCTCCTAACAAGTAGATGTCTATAATAATTTTGGTATCGTTCTATATGAAGGCATAATTATTGAGTTATAAAGTAAATAGTATTAGAATCAAATGAAGAAGGAGTAGTGGAAGTGATTTCAATTGAAGAAGTATCACCAGACAATTTTCTAAAACCACCATTTCTATAAGCATACATAGTACCATCTGATACTAAATCAGCTCGATAACATCTATCATTTTCATAATCTGCATATACAGACTCTGCAACTTTAATATAGACTTTACCATCTGCAGAGGTTGGTTCTGTTTGAGTCCACCATGTATCTGCTAAAACAAAATAGCCACTACTATCAATAGTTCCTACTATATATACTGGTTTTCTAGGTAATAAATTACCAGTATGACCAGCAGTGGTGTTAATATTTAAAGAATATCTTAAATCAACCAACGATATATTTTGTTTAATTGTACCGTGTGCTGTATAACCACCACTAACATCACCAGTACCAGAATAATAATAAATTTTTGAACCAGCAATAAATTGCGATGGATTTTTTGTTTTAGTAACTGCTGTTCCAGATGTTGTCGTAAATGATTCCCATGTCCCATCTTTTTTCTACATAATAAGACTCTATAGTTTTATTCCATTAGAACCAGCTAAAAGACGTGAATAATATATTTGCAAAGTCGTTGTATCATTACTATCACTCGTCTCTTGTAAACCTACAGTTGTGGCATTATAAGCATAAGAGGCATATTTACTTGCGTTATATACAGTACCATATGTTTCAATTGTTTCAGGAAAACTAACAGTACAATTCGTAGTACTTAAAACTTGGATTTCATAAGTTCTAGCTAGAGTAGTTGATGTATATGCTGAATATACTCTAACTCCACATTTTATAGGGTCAGTTTGATAATATGTATTAAATTTAGCCTCAGTATCATAGTCTAATACTACATGCTAATAAATTGGATAATATGAAGTAGAATTAAACTAATTTAATATAGCAGAACATTCTGTAGTGCCAGATCTACTAATTCTCACATCGTAAATGCCCTAGCATCTATTATGTGTAGTTGTGATTTTAAGTCTATAATGGACTTCCCAAGGCACATACCAACTAGAAGTACAATGAACATTTAAGAAATAAAGATATCCATTTGCAGTATCATTTGCAGTGCAAGTATGAGTATAAGTATGAAAGTTACTATCACCCTCGACAACACATGGAGGCACACATTCTTCTAATCGCTTACTAGAAAACATGCCCTTTAATTTTATAATAAAATTCTCTAAAAGATAAGTGAGTTTAGCTCTGTCTAAATATTTTGCCATATTATTTACATTTTATTCATTCTAACACGCGACGGTGTTTATATAACCATTCTTTCTACTTCTCTATATCTGTTTTCTTAGGATTCCAACTTGCACTACCATAATGTAAGATATATTCCCTTCTATTAATTTCTTTAAATGGTAAATTAGCATCAACACATGCTTTATAAAACCAAGCACCTGTATCATACCATTTATTTGGATCTTTATCGGTTATCATCCATGTATAATCTTCATTGCAAAAACGTATATTATTTTCTTTACACATTGGGACGTTTATATAGCACAAAAGTGGATTTACTCGTTTGATAACTTCTCCTGCATATATCTAATCAATTTGTCCAGAAAACACTTTCGTTTCATCCCATAATGCTTTTGGATTCTTCTCTAGTAACGTATCACTATCTAATAATATGAATCCTTCTGGAATTAGATCGAAACAAATGTCTACACTTTTTATATGTCTAGCACTACCCCATCTATTAGTCGCTCCTAAAAACTATTGTTTATTAGGAAATTTATCAAGCCAAGCATCAAGGTTACATATCTAACCTTTTGTATTATCTAAGATAATAACATTCTTATTATCTGTAACTAACGGCTTCTGATCAGAATTATCAAAAACATATAATGTGAATTTCTTAACATATTTATCAAGACTTTTGATTAATGCCTCCGTTAATTCTGGTGTATTATAATGTATTGTTAAAAAATTCATATCAATAAGAACTATAAGATCCATACGCGGCAGCATTATCTTCTGCTTCACCTAATATTTCATCAATTTCTGCTTCTGTAAAGGGTTCTAATGACATTGGAATACAATATTCCTCAAGAGATTTGCATTTTACTTCTTCGGTAGAAGAGTTATATGTACAAATCGTAAGTATACAATAATATAAATTATCATCACTTAGATCCTCATTATTATAGTATGGGGTACTGATAAATTTCATATTAGTATCACCATCATCTTCATCTTCATGACAACCCATATAAAAGTATATCTGGTCATTATTAAAAAATAGACAATGCTCTCCATCAGCAAATGGTTGAAAATCTTCCCAGTGCATTCTCATTCTACGACCAGCAACCAAAGAGCTATCACAAGCTACTATCTTCAAATCCGCCGCAATATTATCTACATACGTCTTAATTCCTCCACTAGTAACAGGATTAGTACTATTTGCTGTAGGTGTAGTATCAAACGTCAATTTATTCTATTTATTATTCCATGAATTCACCTATTCTTGAGTTGGTAGCGGTATATATTTACCGTAAGATACACTACTACTAATATAAAACTAAGCTAGATAGCCTTCTGTTACATGTTTAGTAATACCAATATAAGTATCACCATCTTTTTGTAAAGTTACAACTAACGAACCCGTGTAATTTGTTAGATTAACTCTTAATACTGGTATCTTAGAATTATTATAATCAGAATTAATAGATGTATATGGATTGGTGTCTAATTTAATTGGATAGACATCCTGAGTATAGTTATTCCTATCAACCATGTCTTGCAAAATACCATAATCAGTTATAGTGACAGTCCCATCACGATTTACATCAGCAGTACTATTAGATGTATTTAACCATGTACTCATAATAGCAGAAAGATCCAAGGAATCACATATACCATTACCATCTACATCCCCTGGTAGCCAGCCAGTAACTGTAGTAACAGATATAGCGCTAGTACTTGGTAAATAAGGTCTCCATTTAATAGATCCAGAACCGTTAGAAGATAATACATAATCTCCATTTTGTAATTTTCCCTCATCAGTGCTTCCTGTATAATTACCATTAACAGAAGGTGCTAATCCATTTGCAGAATAGGTTACTACACTATGACCTTTATACCAACCTGGAGTACCGCTTGCCCCTGATTTACCAAGGACATAATATGAATCAGAAATATGTGCTGAATTTGTGGAAGATGCATCAATATAACTTCCATTACCAAGAAGTATATTGTTGCCAGACATAGCCTATCCTGAAGAATTCAGTAAATTAACACCTTTGGTTTGAAAAGTACCAGTTGATTTAAATGTACCAGTCATTTTCAATGTACCATTTGCTACACACGTTCCAGTGAATATCATATCCTTTAACGTATCTAATGTCGCAAACTAGCCATAACTTAAGCAAAGTGGTTGATAAGTAGCCCTTCCAAGAGTATCTACTCCACATACTCTTAATTTTGGCACAGATACAAAACCGTTGCAATCAAATACGAACTGTGTTCCATATGACGAAGAAGAACTGCTTAATAATGTAATAGAATACTGATTAGCATCAACAGAATGACTAACCATTGTGCCAGATATTGCATTATTAATATCACTAGCTGTATAATTAACATTAAAATTAGTCATTACTAATTTGGCTCCACTCTCAAATAATACATCTTTACTAAATGTTTTCTCACCAGAAATAGTCTAATTAGTATTTAATGTTACATATGAATTATTCAAGGCTGTATACACAGCTCCAGATGTTACTAATCCAGTACTACCAGAAGTAACAGATGTTGCAATATCACGGGTAGTTAAAGTAGCTGAACCCTAACCAACTAATACTTTATTAGATGCTACAGAGGTTAAACCAGTACCTCCATATGTAACTGAAATTGCATTACCATTCCATGTTCCAGCTTTTATTGTATTAAAATATGCATCTCCAATAAAACGAGCTGCTCCATTAACAATTAAGTCTTTTAAAATTGCCATAATTATATTTCTATTAATTGATTACATTGTACCGTGGTATCATACTATCTATCTTCTGCAAGCAATGGTGTCGCTGCTGATCCTTTTTCTAACTTCCAAGCACCAATATGCATATTTTTATCTGTAGATGATGATGGATAATTATATAAATTTAACCATAAATTTTGCGCTCCAATACCACTTGCTTGTGATGATGTTACTGTAAATGTTTTAACCAAATGATCTGCATGGCTATTAGTAAAATCAGATGAAACATACCAACTAAATAATGATGTACTACCACCACCCCAATAAACCATTAATCGAGATGATGCACTACCAGCAATATCTACATCCCATAACTACATTGTATACGTTTCATCAGCAATAAGATTTTCTGACATATCTAACTAATAAGCCATATAACCAGTAGGCGTTACAGAACGCGGTTCTTCTAAGAATAAATTAGAATTAACATATTTATAAATTTTACATTCATTATTAGATTCTAGTACATCAAATTGACTTACTCCATTTTTTCCAATACACCCTATACCATTCTCTTCAATTTCATAAGTATAAAAATTCTACTTGTTATCAACACTTGCTCCAACTTTATACAAATCTAATATATCATCATCAGATAATACAGTAGTGTATATTCTAAAATCAGACATTAAACCATGATAAGAAGTTGCTCCGTCTCTAGAATCGCGTCCTATACGATATGTTGTAGGAAATGTTAAATTATTAAATGTTTGTGTAAAAGTCTGAATTAAAGCTCCATTTAAATATGCTTTAATTTCTGTGTTTCCACTTTTTGTGATTGCTATATGCTACCATTGATCATCCACAATTGTTAATGTAGAAGTTAAATCCGGAGAGCCATTCCACCATAATCTTAATTTATTTGTAGCTGTTTTTTCAATAGAAAATGAAGTATTTGAATAACTTCCAAAATAAACAGATCTCGCACCATTTTCACCATTTGGTTTTATCCAAAATGAATAAGTTAAAGCAGTATTAATAATATTACTCAAATTGAAATTTTGAATTAGTATACCACTTGTATTTCCATCGAATGACGTACTATTAGCGTATCTTGCTGCATCACTCTATATAGTCAGACTTCCTATAATGCTACCATTATTTTGGTAACCAGAGGTGTCATAAACATTAGTCTCATTTCTTGAATTTACAACAAATGGAGTTACGTGATCTTTGCGTTCTACTTGCACATTTGAAAAGAGAAAACTCTCTCCTTCACTAATATAACCAACTACGTATATATTAAACACGGAGCCAGATGGCGTATCGTAGTTCCAAGTATAAACTCCGTTTACTCGTTGCCATTCAGAAGTAAATGTAAAAGTTTTAATGATATTACCTTGAGTATTGGTGCCATTTGTACTATATATATAGAGTATCCCTGTTTTACCAATAGTTGCCCCCTCTCCTTTAACATAGACTGAACCTACGATTTTATCACCTTTGGATAATGCTGTACCTAAAGAAGATGAAGTAGCCATTTCTATTTGGCGATTCACTGTAGTACTCTTACTTGTAACTCTGCATACCTAACCAGATACAGCTGGAATTTCATCGGCTATACTTTTTACACCATAACTTCCAAAGCCATAAGAAGACCAACCAGTAGTAAAGTAGTTACTTTTAGTACCAAGTAAATTTGTTGTCGATTCTACATAAGGATCATCTAACTTATAATGTAATACTAATCCCTATGCTAAATCATGTACTTCTTTAGGTGATAAACAATGATCGTAGATGCGAAAATCATTTAATATACCTACTAAATCATAACTATGACCATTTGAAAATCCTCCTGCAATTTTAATTTCATTTGCTGATGTTGTTGTAGGATTTCTATAAGTTTTAGCTTTTCCATAATAATTACCATCAATATATAATAAACATTGAGTACCATCAAATGTTATAGTGTAATGGTGCCAAATATTATCAGAATGTGCAGTAACATCTGTACCATCATTTTGAAATGGATTCTTCAAAGAATCTCCAACATTTAAATAATATTTGCCATTATATAACCAAAAATTTAAAAAGGCATATGTAACAGAATTAACAACAAAAAACATCGCATTTGCATCTGAAGTTTTGCTCCAAAAACAAAATGAGCAATTATTTGTTAATATAACTGGTTTGATAATCCAGTAACTTGATCCGTTACAATTTAATCCATTGCCTATTTTACCGGTAGTATATGATGTAGTACCTGTTACTGTGATATTTATATCGCTTAATCCTTTATTTTCTAACGTCCCATTAAGTGGAAGCCAAACCTGTAATGCCATAATTAATTAAATACAAAATTTAAACATTTATTTGTTGTATCATACTACAACTAACAATTAGTACTAGAGGCTGAATTAGTAGTACTGCCATTAATCTTAATCGATTTTACTTCTGGTTCTGTAATATAATTTGTAGAAGTACCTATTGCTAAATTTGCCCAATATAATGCACTTGCGGTAGCATAAGAACTCAATGTTGTCGTTGTACCATTGGTATTCCATACTTTAGAATTACTACCAGTTTCAACTGTACCAGAAGTGGTCATTTTATTTAAACCAACAATACCTAATACTCCAGTACTTGGTTTAAATTTTGCTAAATGAGTTGCATAAGTAGTATTGATAACTGATTCTAGATTAAATGTTGCATCATCACTGTAAGAATAACCTAACAGTAAAGGTCTCCAAGAAGTATTACCTGATGTTGTTTTTGTTTGAGTGACTTTAGTATCAGAAGACCGAGTTATAAACTCACACGTGTCGTCATCATAAATAAGAGCACGTTTTATATCATCGCCATATATACTACAAAATTCATAATAATCGCCACTCTATCCATATGATAATGGGAGATAGTAATAAGCACCTACATCATTGTACTTCAACAATACTCTTCTATTTACAGATAAAGCAGTGGTAATTTCAGAATATGGATGTCCAGGAAGAACTTGTCCATTGTCATCTTCATTTATTTCAATAATCAAAGGATTATCCCTTTCTGCAGACTATGCCTATCCTGCATAATCGGCATATCCAGCAGTTTCGGCATATTCTGGTACTTCTGGATCCTAAACAACATATAAATTATTAGCATCATAATTATATGTCACACCATCTATAGTTACAGATCCAGCAGAAATTAAAGTAGAATAATCTTTTTGCTTTATTTTTACTATTTTATTTAAATTTGCCATAATAATAATTAAAAAAGGACGAGAAAACACAGTTGCCATAGACCCTGGCTCGTTTATTATTCATAATATGTTATTGTCGCTAAATTAGAATTTACTCCTGTTCTTTCATTATTTACATTATATCTAAAAGTTGCTCTGACAGTTACATTAACCTTATGCTTTTTCCAAATTATATAACGCTATTTAGATGTTAATACGTTATGAATTTGAATAGAATATACCATTCCGACTTGAATCTATTCAATATCCAATGACTATCCACAAAATTTATGTTTTACAACATTTGCATTACCAATCTTTTTGCATCGAGAATATGCACAATGTCCAATAGATGTTTGTTTGGTTTCAATAAAAATACTTAAATGATTTAAATAAGCATTATTACTCATATGTTTTGCTATAGCAGTTTCTGATTTATAATCATCATGATCACCGTTTGTAATCATGTCTTTTAATTTCATGGCAAATTTACTCTATTTTAATTCGTAATATTTAGGAATTCTTATAACTTTCACATAAATATTTTCATCATCGTACCATAATTTTAAAGGATAAGGAAAGTTTGAATCATCACCATTTATAGCTACTCTATCTTGCGTTAAATTATATTTCATAGTTCATTATGTTAAATCAAGTATTTCAATAGTTGTCTAATACGTATTTGAATCTAAAGAGCCATCTCCCTTTACGAATTGCACTGAAGTTCCATTATTAGTGACGAACTTTGTAGCATATAAAGATGCAGTTGACGGCTAAGCATATATTCCTGTATTAAAATAAACAGGCTATGTAGCACTACCAGTGCTAATAGTTCCAGAACCATGATTATAGCTTAATAGCAATGCTCTATAATCAGTTGTAGTAGTATTCTACTATGCTACTTTAGAATCAGTATTTGGATTAGAAGGCATTGTAACTTCAAATACCACATCACCCACACTACCTATTTCAACTGTTTCGCCCCATGTTAAAGTTGGGCTATTACCAGTGACAGCTTTCCATGATGGCATCTCAGATGTATTAGTCATCCAAATATTATTATTTGTATCTGCTGGAGGAGCAGGAAGGAATCCAGCTGAACCAGAGCTATTCTAACTTGCACCTAATTTTATTGTAAAATAATCAGCACTACCACTTTGTCCACTTCCTGTGCCTGCCGCTAAATACGAAACAGATAAAGGAGATTCTGCTGCAAAGTTTATAGCTTTTGTACTATTAGCTGTTCCAACTCTACTTGTACCACTTGTATATATATTTCTCCAGGTGTTAGTATTCGGATTAGAAGGAATAGTCAACGTCTTTTCAACTCCATTAATATTTACAGTTAAAGAACTACCCCATGTAGATCCGCCACCAGTCACAGATGAATTTCCTGCATGTAAAATATTATAAAAATTACCGCCAGTATCTCTATACTGTAGTTTTCCTACACCACCAGAATAAAATCCTATAGCACCTAATGAACGTTTATTGCCACTAGAATCTTTATTGGCAAAACTAATGAAAGCAATGTGATCTCCAGAACTTCTATAGAATTCTACAATACCTTTAGAATAACTAGAAATTGTAGAAGTAACTGTTTGTTCAGTAGAACTCAATTTTAAATATGTATCATCTAAATTACTGATACCTAATGCCGTCTTAACACTCCATAAACCAGCCCATTTTGTTGTTCCGCCAGAAGCAAAAGAGTCAATTGTTAAAAAATACTAAGGACTAGTATTTTCTGGAAGTGCTGTATTATCTTTCCATTTTAATTGGCCTAACATAGTACCACCGGCAGTAGGAAGATAATCATTTACATTTAAATTCTTCTATATTACATTATAATTACCAATCGTAGTTCCAGGATTATCAACTAAAGCAATAATCATATCTCCTGGTTCTACATATGTTCCAAGAAAATATGTATTAGATGTACTAGAATAACTACCAACAATCCAAGTATATCCTTTCTTTAAAGTTGTTCCTAATGTTGGTTGTAATGAAGAATCAACAACAGGAGCTGTATTTGTGCCAGATGCAGTAGGAGTATATAAACCAACATATTGTAATGCGCCATTTAATGTGGCGACAGAATTGGAAATAGCATTCTATACAAATGCAGTAGTAGCTATCTATGTAGTACTAGTACCAGCTGATGCAGTAGGAGCCTTTGGTGTACCTGTAAATTCTGGAGAGTCTAATGGAGCTAATGCAGTCTCACTCACAGAATATACTTTCATTATATCGCCTTCTGCCTTTAAATTAAGAGAAACTTTTACTGCTCCAGTCGTTCCGAACGCGCCAGCATCTATAATAGCATTAGTATCTAGAATAACGTCGTCTTCGTCGCCCAGTGACACACTACCAATAAAATATAACATCCACCCATGGGATCCCGAATTATCATAACATATTATTGGGACGACCCCATTTTGCATATCTGTCCGCAATTCACTTGGTGTAATACCTTGGATAGCTTCTCCTTGTGTATATTCAGTTATATAGTACACATGCACCTTTTTGTCAGCAATAGCAGTCTATAATTCCTGTTGACTTGCATAAGCAGTTGAATCAACAGTTCCATCTGCTTTTAAAAATTGAGACGATGTACCTCCTCTTTTAACAAAACTTCCAGCTTTTAAAGCGCCTGTACTTGGATTATATGTCAATCCAGTACTTGTATTAGCATTTACATACTATATTGTAGTATCGGCACCACTTGCACTAAATGGAATAGTTCTATCACTCGATGTCCATGTGCTCCCCGCCTTAACAAAATATTTACCAGAAAATGCAGTAGCATATAAATAACCATTATAGTTTAAACGAGTGTCTCCATTTGGTTCAGTAGTCCCAGTATAAAAACTCGCTCCAGTCTATTTACTATCATAAGGAGCTAAAGTATATGAAACAGAATTTGAACCACCAGTTCCAGTTAATTTCCAATACTAAGATGTAGCAGAAGCAGAAATATTAAAAGCTGTTGGTTTCTTTCCAAAATACTTTCCATGAGACCATAGTATACCCTAATCCTTTATAAATACAATAGAATTATAAGGGATATTTCCTACATAACCATTAGTAGCCGTAGTAGTTTCCGAAGTGCTATTTAAATAATTAGCACCCTAGAAAATCGCTAACGTATCAACTGTTATAAACTTAGACTATATTTTTCCTGCCATAATATTCCTGTTAAATTAATTTTTCGTTTATTATAATATATAAAATGCGAAAAATCAAATTATTTTAAATAAATAAAGCGGAGAATGATTTTCCCCGCTTTTATATTGATTTTTAATAAGATTAAGCATAATATTTAATACCTTCATCATCAACTTCAGCCCAAACGAGATGTATTTCGGAACCATCCATATTGGAATTATTATCGATGTTAATTGCGACAAATTCAGAGCCAAAACATAACGAATTTGTCCTTATACCAGAATCCCATATCTTTGCAGCAGTTGTACTTGTCGCTCCCTAAGATGCAAGCTAATAAGCATTTACTGGACGCCAAGTATTAGTATCAGTCCAAGGAACATTGACATAAGGAACACCATTATCATCCAATGCAACGGCATAAGCTTTACCTGTAACGCCATTTCCACTTAAAGTTTCATTTTCACCTAATACATTCAAACTAAATACATGATTGCTTAAATCTAAACCGTCTGCAGCTGTATAAGGAGTACTTCCAATGGTAATTTTTTGATCTGCTAATGTAATAGTCGCATCACCAGTTGTAGCTAACTAAATATGTGATACAGCACTAAAAGCTCCACCGTTTGCCTATGTGAGTAAATTTATATATTTTCCAGTGCCAGAAGAATTATATGATGTTGAATTATTTGCTGTAGCAGTTATTAATGAATATTTATTATTAGTAGTTGTTACGGTTATTGTATCATCGCTTGTTCCAGATATTGTTGTGCTGCCTGTAAATACTAATGTTTTAGCAGCACTTGGATTGTATGTTAAACTTGTTGGAGTGTCTTTTGTATCCTGAATAGTTAATGACTAAAAACTAGCCCAAGTAGGAGATGAAGATCTTATTGCTAAATACTGATCATTAGATCCGTTAGCCAATGATTTAATAGCCTATCCATCTGCTCCTAAAATTAATGTATTATTGGTTAATACATCTGAAGCAGTAACTGCACCATCTATGTTAGCTTGAGCAACAGTCCAATGTGAACTTTGATACGATGGCTGGGATGACTGGCTGGTTGTTGCATCAGAAATAGCAATGATTAGATCTCCAACTTCAACGTGTATGGAACTTCCACTCGGTTTTGTAGAAACAAGTTTACCAGCACTAGTAATCCATCCAGCCTCATTAACTCTATACGTCCATCCTGCTGAATAAGCACTTTTATCCAAAGTGTCACCAACTATTAAAACACCTTTAAATACCATGGCATTACTAGCGCCAAGAATATCATCTATTGCTGTTTTGACTGCTCCAGAAGTAATTAAATTAGAACTATTTTCAGTCACAGTACTGTCAATTTTCTTTGTTTCAACCGCGTCAGTACCATTTCCAATTAATACTTCACCTACTGCTAAACTATCTTTACCAGTACCACCATACTATACATCAATTTTAGTACCATTCCATTTTCCAGTTCCAATTGTACCTAAAGTAGTAATTTTAGTAGAACCAGTCCAGTTGCTTAACTCGTTTTCTGTGACAAGATCTGTCAATTTCGTCCATGTAACAGAAATTGTAGTATCTGCATTGTTTGTTAATACTGGGATAGAAGCTCCATCTGTTGACAGTGGCTTTGCGCTGGTTGTATTGCCGGCTGTACTATTATATATTAATCCAAGTCCATATGACGCAGCAGAAGAAAAATCTAACCCATGAGTAAGTAAATGGCCATCACCAGTAAATACTAAAGAGCGATAAAAATCATTTGAGCTATTATTCCACTCTTTATCATTAGAGTTATCTTTTAACCATTTCTTCGAAGAATTAAGATTTTTTCCTATATATACTAATTTCTATACGTTTGCCATAATTTTTATTTAACAATTTCTAACCAATTAATATACAACATCTTCTTGTCTGTGCCATCAAACTTGAAGTCTTTACTAATTGTAAGAGTATCGTCTATGGCAGATATTGTATCATCATCTTCTTCTATTTCAATCTTTACAGGAGCAGGAATGCCAGCAATTCTAGTATCTACATAGTTCTTAGCTGTTGCCAAGGTATTATATACCAACTAAGGACTAGCAGCAATTCCATCTCCTTCTGGAGCAATAATAGCTCCACCATCTGTTTCAAATGTATTTTGGAGTATTACTGTTCCTCTAATCTCTGTTGTAGCAGGCTATACCATATTATAGACTAATTGAGGACTGGCGGCAACTCCAGTTTCCTCTGGAGCTATAATACCACCATTCTCATCAGTTTCAAATTCATCCTATAATTTTACGATACCTGCTTTAATATTTGTTGCAGGAGCGTTTACTCCATGCTAATAACCGTCTACAAAAATACCATCCTGTAAAAAGTAAACTCTTCCTTCTTCATTGTGAGTATCTCTATCAAAAACCTAAGTAATATCTTTAGCAAAAGTGACAGGAATCTCACCTTTCTTGATGATAGAAGCATTTACTTCTATGTTATTGGCAGTTCTATTATTTTTAGGCCCAGTAAAAAGTAACTAAACTTGATACGGAATATCAGATAACTGTATTAATACGCTCTATAATCCATAATAACAACTTTCTAAATCATTACTTGTTACTTTTAATACTATATCATATGAATTCTGCGTTTGTTCTTCATTAACTACGAATGGAGTAGAAATTAAAGTCTTGACATTATCCTTAGCCTATATAGTACCAGAAAATGATACTGAATTTACTTCTAATCGCAAATTACGCTAAGAACATAAGTCACCAGTACTAGTTAATAGTAAAGTCTTGGTTAAAATAGTACCTATAGTATGATTCTATAAACCAGTTACTCTAAATGTGTACTCTAATTCGTTTTCTAATGTTTCACCACCATTCAATATTTCAGCAGTATTATAAGTGCCAGACAGCTTCGTTAAAGCAGTAGAACTACCATTAATTTTAAAGGATGATAAAGTTGCACTTATGTTGTCTATTACTGCCATGTTAATTGAGTAGCTATGTTATTAATATTTGTTGTATTTTGAGAAATATTGGTTGTGTTAGTGGAAATACTAGTAGTATGCTACTATACTGTATTTGACAATGCAGAAATTGCAGAAGTATTCATGCCTATTGCAGTATTCATACCAGAGACAGTCGTGTCAGTATAAGCTTTTGCAGCGTTGAGAGCATCTGCTATATCTTTATCTGACTCACTTCTTGTTTTGTAATTTGATAAGTCAATAGAACCGCCTAAGGCATCCCAACCATCTGATGTGTATACATAATTCATACCAGTGGTAATTACATTATATACATCACCTATAGTTGGATCTTCAATTTGTTGTAAAGCGTTTTGATTTTGAACACTACCTTTAACTCTATATACTGAAGCAATTAAAGAATCCGCATAAGATTTTGCTGCCGTCTCTGCGGCGTCGGCTTTATCCTAAGCAACTCCTTCCAAATAAGTATTATTAGCTGAAATTGAAGTTGTTACATATTCCTCTGTGGCATAATATATATTACCTGTCTTTATTCCATTAGAATCAATTGTGATAACATTATTACCCTAATCATCCTATACAAGAATACTTTCAGTAACGACACTGCCATCTGCCGAAAAATAATCAGCAAGAGTCTTTAGAATTGTACCACTCTAATTAATAACAACAGGGAAATCTCCAAGATTTAAAACAACTACACCCGTTTTTCCATTTACAGAATCAACTGCTCCTCCACCTCCAGAACCGCCACCGCCTCCAGTGGTTCCATCGCCAAAGATTTTACCATCAACGATAATGTAATTACCAGTATTATCTGATACAAAACATATTGCCCCTGGTTCTGCATCTTCTGGAAGTGTAGCTAAAGCTAAGGCTTCAGCCTTTGTTTTACTTGCATAAAACTTTACACCTAAATCTTTTATATCTAAAGCCATATTAATTCCAGTGTAAATTTTTGTTTAATAAATCTAATATCTATTTATCAGTCTTAGACATTAATCCAGACTATTCTTCAGTGGCATCTTCTATTAGAGGAGCCCATTTGTTGTATTTGTATATAAGAATTTCTTTATCATTCTTAATCCAAACATGTGAATATGTTGGAGGGGAAGTGACTCCCCTCCAAACTGATATATTCTTATTCATTTGAAAATCTATTTTGCAATCTATTTACATTGTGATCTCCATAATTGAAATTCACGCTCTTCATCTTCATGATTACCAAGTCTAGCATTTGCCAATAAAGCCAACTCGTCATCTATTGAATACTTCTAACGAATTAATTCGGAAACAGCATTTTCGTAATTAGTAGAAGAAATATAATATATATCACCATTGATAAAAACCGGTAACACTTCTTCTATTTCATCTTCATTAAATGCAATCGATATTACCTTTCCGTTTTGAACCATGGTAGAAGGTCCTAATGTCACTTCTTCTAACAAACCATATTTTGTTTTTAATATATGTCCATCAGAAGCCTTTAAAGATTTTTTAGTTTTTATCATAATACATATTAATTTTGAAGTATGTCATTAATGTATAATCTAACATCATTCTTGTATGCCAAGAAAGCATCTTTAACAGACTAAGTATTTGTAGTTAAATATAACGCATTTCTTCTATTTGAACCAAAAGGTGTTGTAGGCGAAATTGTTGTTGGAACAACATCGGTATTAATATGGATAATATGTCCACTGTTTTCATAAGAAATAAATGCATTAGCTCCAATATACTATAAGTTAGTAAAATAAAATTCGTGAGAACGTGTGAGCTGCGAAAAAGCTGAAGCATAAATATGTGTTACATTATTAAACGTAACCCCTCCGTCATTAACTCCACCTGCCCTTAAAGGTGCATTAAAATTATTAAAAGCACTAGTTCCGATTTTTGAACACGATTGCCCAATTTTTATATTCCCCCAAGAATAAGTTGAATCGCAATAGAAACTTCCGTCGCCAATTTCTTCAATATTATCAAATGTAATAGTGTTATCATTTGCTGGTGGTATTCCACTAGCTTTATAGAAGGTATATGATAATTTCTTAACATATGGAGCGAGTGTACTCCAATCGAAGCAAGGACTATTAAGTTTGTAACTTGAAACATATCCAATAGTCAAGTTTTTACTATTTATCGGAGCTCCTAATTTATACATAGGAGCGCCAGCATTTGCATAACTCCATTGTCCTCCACCTAATGTAACATTAAACATCGAATAACCCCAAAATGCATTTGTACTAGAATCACTAATTAATAAAGACCCTCCTATATTAGTAACAATATTTCCTATTTGTTCAATAGTATTTGCTGGATAAAGAAATAATGGATTATCTACGCCTGTCGATAAATTCATTTCAACCGTTAAAGATAAACTAAATATTCCAGCTGACTAAGATGTTCCATTATTAAAAATTTTCTTTATTTTCGTACATTTAGTAAGATCAAATTGCAAATTCGATAGTAAAGAAGTTAGACTACTCAGGTTCACAACAGCAGAATTTAATGTTGAAGGCAATACAATCTAGCCATAACCATAATAGTTAGAATATATTGACGTCCATAAAAATTCAGAAATACGTTCTGGTAAAACTAAATTTTTAAATTTAAATGATGTTGGCACAGTAAATAGAGTATTACTTACTCTAAAATACTATAAATAAGTCAAATCGTAAACAGCGCTATCTGTATCTGATTGTGATAAAATAGACGTTCCTGTGCCTGCACTACACTAAATAGTATTATTGCCAGTAGAAATTGTATACTTAACAAAATGAGATCTTTTTAATTGCGTATCACCTAAATTATCTAAGACACCACCAGCAAATAAATCATTTAACCATTTCAATTCTGGATTGTAAGATGTTGTACCTGGTGTAAACTCATCTATATTACATACCACTTTATCATAATATAGTATTTTACTACATACATTTTTGCCATATAATACAATATTCAACGTACAATCATCTGGTGTCTATGAATCTGGAATATATCTTAATGTAGTAAGTATATGCGTTGTAGAATCATAAGAATATTCCAAACTTCCTGAAGTCACAGAAATAAGCACATTTGTTCCAATTTGAGTATCATTGAATAAATGCTATTTAGTACTTGCAGAATCTACATTTAAAGAAATAATACTACCATCTTGATTCACTATATCATATTCATTTCCAACAACTGAAGCAACAACTGATGTAATAGGAATATACTAAACAGTAATTGGATTCGAAACTGCAGGTTCACCACTAACCGGTGTTGCAGTAATAGTTACCACACAAGATTTGCTTTCATTATTAGATATAGGCAAAGCGGTTAACGTTGCCATATATGAATCTGATTCGCTCGTATTAAGATTAATATATGGTTGTAATTCTGTGGCATTATCTCCAGAAATCTACATAGTGAATTTAGCCAATCGATTAGTATTAATTTGTATAGGATCTCCATTCTCTCGCAAATACTAGCTAGTTAATGTAATCCTAAATTCATCAGAGTCCATATTAATAATCGTTAACGCCGATCCAAATGCATTAAATAATATAGCCTTTTGCTCATCTGTAATAGTTAAATTTCTTCCAGTACCAGAAATGGCAATATTTTCTATATTATAATTAGTAATTAACGTAGCTAACGTAACTAATTTAGATATTGTAGATGCACTTAAATCATCTGGATTATCACCCTATCCAATAATAATCTCTACGTTAGAGAACTAACTATAATGATCAATAATTAAATCAAGAATTGTATTATATAAATAATCACTACAATGATTAATAGAAATAGTATCAATCTACGATGAATTTTGAATTGTCAGATTAGCCAATGCAATATTATTGGTGAAATCAAGTTTAATTGGTTTATATAATATAACGTCTTGTAGTTTCGATCCTTGTGGCAATGTGATATCTAAATAAGAATCAGTTGAATCTAATGTTCTCAACATAGATAAGGTACTTAAGTCACATGATAAAGCACTCTCTATGTTTTTATTTAAATTTATTAACTATAATTCTTCAATATTCGGAATAAAAGCATTCTTAAGAAAGTCCAAATTATCAACATATAAATTTCCTGCAGAAGATCCGAGTATAAATTTTGTTAAATATGGAAGGCTATTATCATATGCAAACTATACTAATCTAGTATTATACTAATTTCCATAGAAATTAGAAAAATCAATACTAGTTGCTCCATACAATCCAAATAAGTCATTTTCATTTGAATTTGCAGTATATTCAACATTAAGCTAACCTATTCTATCTGACGGATTATCTGTAAGTGTTAATAATTTTGTTGGAGTATAAGACCTAGATTCTGCATCATAATAAAATCTCCATTTATTAAATGCCGATTCGATACTAATTGTATTATGTGCTAACTTTGAGATGTCATTTGCAAATTTAAAACCAAATTTATAATTTCTAATTGATTCGGCTCCATATAAAGCATCAAACCATTTTGTTCGTTTAGATAAGAACCATTCTCTATGATACTTTCTATTTCCTTGATATTTTGCCAAATTATTTACATCGTAATTAACGACATTAGTACTTGTATTAAGCACAGTAGGATACATATATTTAACTTCTGCATCGATATTATCTGCAGCATCAGGCATTTTACTGTTTAAATATCCAGCAATAACATTATCGGTTAATACTGTGCGTAATTTCTAATATGTTACTTCTACTAATTTACCAAGGCCTAATACATACTAATTACTAGTAGTATTATGTATATATGCATCATAGCAATATTCGATATTACCCCAAATTGCATGATACGAAACATTATTCGAATCTATACCATTGTATACTCCACTTGTTTCATCAGCATCCCAAGGAAGCTCTAATAAACCAGTGTTAGCTATACCAAGAATTGTGTCATTGTCATAGAAAATATAGAAAGCTCGCATGTGACCCATTGGATAATTACCATTAGATCCGTCGTTATCAGAAACTTTAGGATCGCAATAAAATCCTAACATACAATTTTTAATACGCTGATCTGCATTAACGAACATTTTTGTTAAGACATAATATTTTAAGATATAATTTACATTAAAATATAAATGTAAATCCCTAGCAAAAATAGCCGCATGACTTTCTTTTTGACTCTATGGCCATAAATATACATTATTTTTATATAACCATTTATATAAACTATTTAATAAATATGGCGTCGTTCCATTCTAATAAGCTATATATCCAGCATCATCACTATCAAAATCAGGATATCTTGGTTCCCAAGCCTATTCTTGACAGAACCAAGCTAAAGGCTAACCGACATCTGTGGTTTTTTCAGTAAATGGATTTAAATTACGATAAGTTGCATTCTCAGAATCTGGCATTTCTCTTCCAAATGAAGAATCGCCTTCTTTCATATAAGGAAAAGTAAATGCTCCAATATTACAACGTATTGATCCCAGTAAATTTAAATGCTCTATATTTGTTGGTTTATTTGTAGAGAATTCCCAACATTCTGTAGGATTAACATATGTATTATTAGAACTAGACGTAAATGTCGAATGCGTGTCATCAAATGAACTATCAGTAATACCAAATAATTCTTTCAAATGATCAGCTTCATTTTGAACAATTTCATTATCAAAATAACTTGGTTCATTTCCTGATGTATTAGTAAAACCAAATACATCTTCTGAAGCTTTTTCATTATTTAAATTATATTTTCCAGCATATACTATATTACCAAGTGTGCCATCTTCATTCCTGCCCTAGAAAAATAAATAAATCTATCTACCATCAATGCTCTAACGTACTTCATATGGAAATTCTGCCGCTTCATCAACATCATTCATTGGCAAATGAACGCATTCCTAATTATACAAAATATCGCCTTTATTGATAATTGAGTCAGAAGATTCTAATGCATACTAAGTCATTCTTGCAAAACCCGTATTGTGCATACCTGAAGATTCTGCATAATCTGCTTTCAAACAGAATATATTGGCAGGCATGGAATTATAAGAACTTTCTTGCAATCCCGTCTCATCAATTCTATTTGTGTTAAATAGAGAATATTGTGCAGGGTTTGAATCAGTAACATTATTAATAAATTCACTAGGATTAAAATTAATTCCTGTAACATTAGAACCAGTAACAAACGTCTTAGTATAAGAAATTGTATTGCCTTTTGGATTTGTTTTATCCCATCCAGTATTAAATGGTGCAATATCCGTAAGCTTTTTTCGGAAATAAATTCTAAAGTTTTTAATAGGATAATTCATTGAAGAAGTACCCTATCCAGAAAGAGCTATTCTATCAGCATAAAAATTACCAGCATAAGCAGTCTAATTAGAATTCATTTTTTTAATTAAGAATGTTTCTCCTGCTAATAATCGCCAGCTCTTTGTTTCATTACCGCTATTATCTCGAGCCAGTAATTCATTGATAGTTTTCCATGGTTCTCTCACTCCATTTTCATGAGCACGAATTAACATATAAACAGAGCCAACAGGCAATGTATCTATAGTTACTTTTTGTCCATTACCAACATGGTTGGTATTTAGTGAAATGGCACTTGAGAAAATATTATTCTAAGTACTATATTCACCAATATTGGTATTATTATGAATATTATATAAAGCCTAAACTTCACTGAAAGTTATTGCTTTATTATAATATTGTATACCATATAAATATAACGAAGTGTTATTTGCGGTAATAATTACATTATTATCATTAGCGGTACTAGTCCCGCTGCCTAAAATCATCTAAGAAGTACCATTAACATAAATAATTGCTACATTACCATAATTACTACCATACCATACAAATGTAACTTCTTTTATAGAATTTTCACTAGAAAACTATGTTGTTACACTTTGTGTTCCTTGATAAATCGTTGCACTTTGTGAAGTTATTTTAAATCCATCACAATTATTCTTGATACAAGAAATTAAAGTTTCATTTGTATTTTCATTCACAGTTGAAAATCTAAATGATATAGCTTTTGGCGTTGTGATATTTAATGGTTGAATATTGGCATTAATTAATGCTCCATTATTAATAATTATGGCTTTTCCATCATTAGACCATCCATTTGAAGACCAATCAAAACCAGTAAACTAGAAAGAATATCCATCGATATTCATTTCATCAACAGCGGAACTCTATCCGTTTGGTATAAAATCAATAACTGGATTTGATGGTACAATTAAATCGTTAGCTAATTCAATCGTATCAACTAATAATGTAAAGTAATAATTACCAACCGAAACCGTTATAGTATTTAAATCAGATTGCAACAACTAATGAGACCAAGATAAATTCTATAAAGAATCGCTTTTGCCAGAAATATTAATTGTATTTATTTCTTTTTCATTTACTTTATAAACAACCTATCTATCAGTTGGGATGTATGCATATAAATTTAAATTAATAGTATCATATTGTGTGGCAACTATTCTATTTTCAGCCTAATTAACATTAGGCATGCCAATAATTTTAAATGCAAATTGAGGATTTGAGCCAGAAGGATTAGAAATTAACTAAAATAAAACAACATCAGATTCAATTGTTGTGTCTCCTAGCGTAATTGCACTCTATATATAAAACGGATATTCGTTTCTGGTTGCAGTAGAACCAACTATATTACTTAACGTAAGATTATTTAAAGATGTTCCAGTAAATGAATTCACTGTACTATTCAATCCAGAATATATTGTTGTTGTAATATCATTTGCGCGAATACCATACGTGGCTGATGTTATATTTTTTCCTAAAGAATCTGTTAATTCTAAATTTAATCCAAAAATAGAACTTGTACTCTATACAATTGTTGATATATCGTTAATATTTGTTAATTCTGCATTTAATTTAAGTTTAAATGACAATATATCTTGCGTTGGTAATACACCATCACTTTGTGCAAAAGTAGCAGCGCCATCACTATCAGTATACGACATATCAATTCTGATAGTATTTTTACCTTCTATAATATAATCACCAGAAATTACATATGTTCCATATCTATCACTATTTGAATATGTAGCAGGAGCATTAAAAGTTGCAATCAATCCATTATTAACATATAGATTAACTTTTGCTTGTTTGTTATTAATTCTAGAGTTGTCGGCAGTAATATTATATGAATATCTAACTGTTACATCTGTTCCAGGAAAAGCATAAGAAGGAACCACAAAACTTGTTAAATTTATAAACTTTTCAGATTTTGGTGTAAGTTTGATATCATAAGGAGTTTTTGTCCCGTCTACCTTTGTTACTTCGACAGAAAATTCATCTGTATTTTCTTCGTGTGTAAACACAATATCCTAAACAGTTTTATTGACGGTAGTAACGATGTCATTAAATTGTGATTTTATTGCGTTCTAAACTTGTTGTCCAGTAAATGGTACTGAACCCCAATCTGTATTAATATCATTACGTAATTCCATAATATTTAATTATTTTTCCATGATTCACTATTGCTCCAAGGTTTGTCACTTTTCCAAGTTCCAGAACCAAAACAGCTTGTTATCATCTCCCAAACTACTTTTAAGCCATACATCACTCGCGATATTTGCAATCTTAAATAATAAATGGCAGAAATAGAAGCTTTTTCATTATTCTCACTAAAAGTATAATCTATCATATCTTATTAATTTTGATTGGTAAACCATGCAATATATTCTTTATCTGAATTTATTGTAACAGTGTATGAACTATTTGTACTTACTGTATCCATAGAATCAGATCCATTGGAAGCTGATTTCCATGCAGCAAATGTATAACCATCTTTTGGCGTTGCAGTAATAGTTACTTGTGTGCCTTTTGATACATTAACATGATCTCCAGAATATGTTACAGTACCCATACTATCATCTATTGGTCTTGCATATATAGAATATTTTAATGAATCCGTCCCATCATATAAAAAATAAATAGTATTAGGATTTAATTGTTTATTTGCTACTTTTTGATTATATGCTGTCGTGGTTAAAATTTCATATGATGCATCATAGTTGAGGTTTGCTGCTAAATTTTGCGCTATTTCATCAATTGAATCTATTTTATCAGATACTGCTGATATGGAATTTGCAATTGTCTATGCTTCATTTTTAGCAGTATTTGCATCTTCTGCAGCCTATTCAGCAGTTTGGATATCAGTACTAATAGATGTCATTTGCTACTTGATATTATCTACATCATTTTGAATTTCAGTAATTACCTCAGAACTTGAAATATTATTTTCTACTTCTTGTATTTTTTCTTTTAATGTTTTATTAACTTTAAATTCTAATCCTCCAAGTTCTGGATCAATAGTAGTATCACTCCAATCATAAGCAATGTCTTCTGCAACGGCAAGTACCTTAGATCCATCACTGGTAGCAAAATTAGCAGCGAGAATATTAGATATTTTCTAATAATTATAATTATTATTCTTTTCCATTATTAATTAATTTTAAATTGATAACTTAAATTGTCATAAGATGCTGGCTTGATATAATATACATTATATTTCACATCTCCCAACATAATTCCATTGCTATATGTTTGATACGACATGGCGGTAGATACCGAATTAGATATTTCAAACCAATGCTATAATGATTTACCTTGTGGTAGACAGAAAAATAGATATGTATTTGATGATAACTATCCATTTCCTAAATCACAACCAGAATATTTATAAATATTATCTCCAGTAATATCTATAGTACCACTTGAATTTTTAATTGCAAATTCAGATCGGCCAACTAAATATCCACCAGTTAATGCTGCAGCTGGCGCATAACCAATATAGTATGTAGTTTCAGTTTGTGGTTGAGCACTTGAAGATACATTTACTGTTAATGTTTTTGTGAATGAATCATAAGTAAATGTTAAAGTAGCAGTTCCTGCGCTATTAATAACAATCTAATGTAGTGTTGTATCCCAATATGCTACAGATGCGTTATTTGTGTTTACTGTAACTAAATTTGTAATAACAACAGGTTCTATCTTAGAATGAATAGCATAAACCTCTACCGTCTAATTACCTGCCGAATCTGTAACTTCTAAAGTTGAAGCCCCAGTTCCAATTCTAATATCTGTAATAGTATCTGTTTGAAGTTGTGCTTCAATAGCATTTAATCGAACAAGAATACTATTCATATCAGGCTAATTATTTTCTAGTGTTGTAACTCTACTTTCTAAAGAACCAATTCTAGTGCTTAATTCTGTATCATCATATGTACTACCAGAACCACCGTTCTCTAAGGCTCTAATTCTTTCAAGCGCACTAGATAATGAAGTTTCTACGGCTGTTAATCTAGTTCCAAGACTAGTGTCTCCACCTCCTTGTAATGCTAAAATATCTCGACTATTTCTCGCTACATCACTCCACAGTTTTTCAACTTCTAATAATTTAGCAGAAGTTAAACCCTAAGTAATATTTTGAAGTTCTAAAACATTAGATCTTATGGTTTGTAAATCATATGCTAAAGTATCTAAGTGGTAGCTCGAGACAATTCTACTTTTCTAATCGTTTAATAATGAGTCTATGTTTGGTTTTCCAGCAATAGCTTCCCATGTTAATGAGAATTCGTCTGGAATACCTAAATTATATCTAGCACGAGCTTTATCTACATCCGTTGTCAGTTCACTAAAATATCGATTAACTTTAAAGAACTCGCAAGGTTTTTCATGTAGACCATCCTTATGCGTCGATATGTGGATTTTTGACTATTCCATAAAACTAATGCGTTAATGTCTCTAAATCTAAATAATCTAAGTAATATTCATCATCTCTCTTTATAACCTGTTTTATGGAATATACATCCATATCTTCTATGTTATCTTTGATAACTATATCAGAATAAGCACACCAGATATTATTTATAGGAATACTTATAATAACATTATATCCATTTATTTTATTCCCACTAACCTGAGTAGAAATATCATTTCCACTAGTATCAGACAAAGTGTGATATAAACTGCCATTATAATCGAAAAGGATATTTTTGAAATCATAATTCGCAGAGTTTCCATTTTCATCCTCCATATAATAAATAACTCCCTTATCTCTTATTCCATCATCTAATATATTATATAATGGGTTGTAATAAACTATCCAAGGTTGTACCTTATTATTCTCTATAACATATACCTAAGGTAATATCTGATCTTCAGTAATAGCTATAGAGAATAATTGATACACTTTAGATGGATTTTTATTCAAACCCCATGTTATTTTCTAATTTGCCCCATTTAATTCAAATGAAGAATATATCGTCTAGTAATCATTAATAATATAAATATTACCAATTACTAATTTCTTCTATAACATTAACTCCATGAACTCTTCATGTGTAACTTCATGGGTCTTAACCTCAAGCTTAGAAATCTCTCTTGCTATATCATCAACACCAACAGCTCCTATATTCCTTCTAATATAAGACTACTCAATAGTAGTGAATCCAGCAAGATAATCTTTTCTACTAAGATAATTCTTCAGATCCTCAAATAAGACATGCTAATAACAATGTGGATCTTTCATAAGCTTAAGTATTTAGCTATAATGTATTCAGGGCGATCAAGATACTCTTTAATATCTAGCAGATTGATCATATCTAAAATATAATCATAATTATATGTATAACCGCTAAAATATGCTTTGAGCATCTTCTTATATTCATGAATTATTTTTCTTTTTAACGGCGACATCCACAATCTGCATTTTTAAGACCAGGCTCTCTAGTGTTTTCACAGAATGAGTTACACCCAGTCGTAAGTTCTAATACATTCTAAGCATCTATATATAAATGATCTTGTAGATAAAATAATATTACATTATAAGTCATCCAAACGAAATCTCTTTTAAATCTTAATTGACTATCAGCCTATTCACAACGATCAGGACAATAATCAAATAATGCTTTAGATAATTTAATGTAACATTCTTTTAATTTAGCAGTACTAAATACATCAAAACTAGCTTTTGAAATAGTACCTCTATAATCGTCTGAATAACAATTATTTAATTCTACAATTTCTTTAATGTCAACTGGATATGCTGTACTAGTTTCTCTATTATACTTAAATACATCACATCCGTCACTGACATAAATATGATTATATTGTGTAAGATTTTCGTCATCATAAACATCATTCTCCAACCAATCTAATGTAGGCAATATCAAATGATGTACTATATAATAACCATCTTTATCAATAGGAATCCTAATAGAATCAGCTGTTTCGCTAGCAGATGGGAGTTTGTCATGTTTCGTATAAACAGTCTTGACAACCTCTTCACCTTTACTAGATTCATAGAATAATGATGTTATTGAAACAGTTTTCGAATATTTGAATGTCTCAAATCCTCCGCTGAATTCAGGAGCGTCCTCATCCAAATATCTATGAAACTCAGGATTCTTTGTGTAATCTGTGATGGCAATAGTTCCATCAAGATCCTATGTGATTTCAACAGATAATTCCATATTCAATCCTTAATAAATTATTCATACTATCTTACTTTATCGTTATAGGGATTACCATCATGTAACTACATAATCTCAACATCAACTCTCTTCTGGTCGTTATCCATTTCACGATCTTTCCAAGTACGCTCAGTCTTAGCTTTATACCATGCTATTTCAGTGTCCATCTTGAGTTTTTGTTGTTCAAGTTGCATCTTAGCTTCATTAAGCTATTGAATTTTATTTTGAGCTTCTTGTAATTGTTTCTGAGCCTCTTTGAGCTATTGTTCCATCTATTGTCCCTATTGTGTGAGCTGCTATATTTGATTATTTTCTTCTTTCTGTTTAGCCATCGCTTTTTGAACTTTATATTTCAAATCACTTAAGCTCTTACATGTTAATGCTTCAAAAATAATATCCGGTGCCAAGGATCCAGATCTTATAAAATCAGGTATAACAGCTTTTATCTATTCCATATCTTTCATTACGTCTGTACTAGTCGTAATGTGAATATCATAATCACTTAATGTAAAATGTTCTGGCAAAGCAGTAAAAATCCTCTAATACTTTTCACCTAAAACAATAGTTCCGGTTAATCCATTTTTATAAACAACTTTCGCTTCATTAAGTGCATCTAATAAGATTTCATTTGTGATTAAATCCATCTGTACAAAATATTGTTTTGTAACAATGAATGAATTATTAACACCTTGTTTTATATTTGTAACAGCATCTCTCTATTCAATGCCATTAAGTCTTTCTCTAAATACTCCAGTAATTGAACTACAAGTATCTTCAATACTCTGGATTGCCATTTGAAATGCCTGAATGGTCTAACCTTTAATAGAATCATCATAACCATTAAAGATAGTATTCAATGGAGCCTATCCATTACCTACACGTCCTTCCTACGAACTATCCAAGAATGCGGTGCCAGCTTTTCTGTAAGCCATCCATTTTTGAATTCTCTCAGTTAAATCACCACCTAAGAACGACGGTAACAAACTAACATCCAAAAACTCACCAACTGTACCACTATTAGCAATAATACTATCTCTTAAGAAGAATAATACATTATATCTCATCTAAAGAGGAGCACATGCTAATACTAATGAATAAGGCTATTCTGTTCTATTTAAGAAATAAATACCATTAACACTTAATCCACAATAAGAAGGATTGTCAATACTTCTTCTTACATCCTCATCCTTTCCATGTAAAATGTAAATTGATTCTCCAATTCTAACAGTTTTATATCTGAACATTACAAAGTCCTTATCTGTCTCCAACCATTCAACTTCGTATACAGGTATAAACTTTGCATATCTATCAAACTAGAAATCTGTTGGATAACCAGGTACAACTTCTTGTCCAGCTAAAATACCATTCGTAGCAGGTAATCCATTGTGTGGAATGTTAACAATATAATGACTAGAATAATCCTACATTGATACTGTCCATTCGTCTTCAATAGTTTTTAAATCCTCTTTACTTAATTCTCTACCATATTCATTTAATATTTGACTCTTAGTCATCCATTTTCTACAAACGACTCTATAAGAATCTCTAACATAAGGAGAATTAGGATTTCTATCAATAAATGTATTAAGTGGATTTAAAACTTCAATTTCAACATTATTCTTATTCGGCGTAGACTTTACTTTATAAAAACTATAACCAGTAATAAGAATATCCAATAACAAATGACGTAACTTGTTGATAATATCAGTACTTCTAGACTGCATGATATATTCAATAACATTCTAAGCAGCAATCTCATACTCAGATATAAAATTAGTATTTATATCTTCAATTAATTTATTTAATTGCTACTCTATATCATGATCAACAATGTCTTTTCCATCCATGAAACCAAGAATGGAATTCTTTAATTTACCTTTAAGGAATTTAAAAACCTCCTCGGTAATTTTTAATTGCTTATCTCGTTCTATGTTGGAAATAGTCCTGGAATCTTTACAAGAAACTTTAGGCAGAATAGGAGTTCCTAAATACTCACCAATTAAAGCATCAACGTGTTTCTTAATCAATGGTATAAACTCCACCTTTGTTGCATTTCCTATACCGCAATTCTCTTCTAGGTAACGGTAATCTTCCGTTCTTAATTTACCAGCATAATAATCATAAGCCTTCTATAACTCGAGTTTAGGATATACTAATTCAGTTATCGCTTTATCAGTAAGATCCTGTAAACGTTCCTGTTCTTTAGTCATAATTATACATATTTTTATTTTCGCAGAATTATAACATATTTTAACGCTTTTATCAACTATTTGGTAAAGTTTTGTAATTTATTGACTTTTATTAACAAATAAAGGTCAACTATGATGAAATAGCTGACCTTGCGAGTATATATTATTCAGACTGATAGCTCATATCTCTGTCACCACATACAAGTAATTGAGCGACATAAGAGTTCTTAAATTTTTTACGCTTGAATATATCCCAGAGATATTCACTTATAAAACCCTCCATCCTGACTTGCCACTTAAGAGAATCTTTATTCCAGTTAAATAATTTCTGTTTTTTAACAAGTAATTTTTTTAATGATTCGTCATCATGTACATTAAAATATTCATCAATCTTATCCAAAACACCAAAAACAAATTCGGCGCCTTCTAAGAAATCTTCTTTCTTCATGATGAACATATTACAGTACGAACAGTATTTATCATTTAAAAATGTTCTTAATAATTCAACATCATCAGGATAATATTCCTAAAAAACAGCAAGTAAAGCATGTACATATTCTTCAAAATGCTGTAACCTCATTATCAAATGATTAGGTAATCCACTACTCCAAGGCGTAGCAAATATAGCACCATGAGAATCAATTATACTCTTTACATTAGAAGTATCATCCATAAACTCTTCAAAAAATCTTCTATAATGGCAAAAACCAACATACTGAGACAACTTTTCAGGATGTTTCCATAAATGACGAATTTGACAACATTCGCCATATCCTATCTTGTGCTTCTAAGTGAATTCATCATCCAACAATATTACAGGAAGCTCTGTATTTGTGACATTCTCATTCTGCGCAGCAATAATGTACCCATCTCCTTTCGGAAGCTTATTATTAATTTTGTTGTGAGCACAGATGAATATATTCAAGTCATCCATTAACATTTCTTATTAGTAATTATGTTTGCTATGGCATTCATAACAAAGTCTTTAACATCACTGGAACCCTGACTGATATAAGCTAATATCTGTTTTAACATATAATTATTTTCTCTTAAAAGGTCCAGTATTTCATTCTCATTATTCATTTACAACACGCGTGATTGTGAGGTTCTCTGTGATAAGGCTAATCAAATGCGTCATATTTATAACCGGTATAAAAATTAATATCACCCAAATGACGCCATCTCATTTCCTCACGAAAATACTTTAAAAATTTGTCATCATCTAATTCAATAGCAATATGAATTGGACGTTCATCACAATCTAAACCAAGCTATACATCCCAACCTTCAGTTTTCAAAGGTACTATCTTTAAAGGACCAATATAACATTTCTTATATTGATTAAAAATAATATCTAGGATCGCTTGTCTTAACTAATCCATATCCATAGTCGTCCATATTGAAATTGTTTGTAAAATTAACTTTAACTTCTCTCTTCTTCGGAATAGCACCCCAATGTTTTACTCCATTCTCATCATAATAGAAACCAATATCACGAAAATCATTATTGGCTTCTTGCTTTACAGCTTTAGGTACAACTCCAGATAATTCTTCGTCTGCCAACATTGCCATACCACATGCTGCGACACAGTCAAACTTTCTTTTAAATTCAAAAGTGTACTAACTAAGTTGTTCGATCATTTCTTCAAACCACATATTTTCTCCATACTCTTCAATGTAGTCTGCTATTAAATCATTCTAATGATTAATAATAGAAGTTGTGGCAGGGGTACCATATGAGTTTGTTCTTTTTTTCGTTATGTCTGGATATGTAGCACTTGGACGATGCATAAAGTATCTTAAGAATTTATTAGATCTAGCAAAAGATAGTAATGAAATACGAGTCGCCTCTAAGTTAATCTGACAATTGTAATACATAGCCAAGGCAATTGCAGTCTAAAAAGCTTGTTTCAATTTTTCTGGTCTATCCTTATACATTGCTACAAACTAAGGAGGTTTCATTCCATATGCTCTTCTATAAATAACCATACAGAACTAAGATGCATCTCTTGTTTCAGAACTAGTATCTTCTTGTCCTAAGTCAATAGAGTCAATACCGGCAACATATAATGACTATTGCATTGGTATTACTTCTTTCTAGACTTCTTCTCGTTCTCCATTCTCGTTAACAACAAAACTCTTCTATGGAATCCATAATGGATGTTCAAGAATCTATACTTTACCAGATCTTATATTCTACCAAATAACATCTGTAATATTAGCAGAATTAAATTCATGATCGCCACTCTTATACTAAAATTTAAACATTCCTTCATCAATGTGTGGGCATTGATGCATTGCTCTAATTCTAGTTAACTAAGTTGCTAGTATAGCTTTATTAAACTAGTTAACACCTTCTTTAGAAAATGCTTCTTCCAAAGTATAACAATACTCAGCACAATAATCTAATAATGCTTTTGGAGAAGAAGAACGCTGTGCTCTTTCTTTGTCGTAATATTCCTTTGCTTTTACTTCGTCACAGTATCCTCTTTCGTCAATGTAGTTTTCTTGATATACAGCTTTATAACAAGGAATAAAGAATGCAGTATACATCACAGATCCATCTTCTGTATATGTATTTTTAAATGGCAATACATCATATACTTCTGGATTAAATGAAACAACTCTTAATCCTTCTAGCATAGCTCCTTCATCACCACCAGTACCTCCTAATGAAATCAAACCGATCTTCTAAGCACCAAGAGTTACAAGGGCTGTTGCCTTCACTAACTAAGTAAGTAATTCCTTATTATGTCCAGCCTCTTCCATTACAAATAAATCAGTACGTTGACCACGGACCTTACTACTTCTATCTGCAACGATAGCTGTAATCTAAGATTTCCAACCAACCTCAACTTCCTGTCCATTTACTTTCTTTAAGAAAGAAGCTCGTTTCTAATATCTAGAATTAGATACCTGTGTTAGTTTTTTAAATCCACCATCTGTATTATCATTTAAAAACGATAAAGCATCCCATACTTTCTAAATGGTAGTATCAACATAATTCTACGTAGTTGCAGACAAAATCGTATTACTTCCACGAAATGAATTATACTAGTTAGCCATTACAGCAGCATTAATTTCACTAAAGCCAATACCACGACTTTTCATTAATGCTACATTCTTTCTTAAATACTTACATAATTCATAGTAATGGAAATATTCATATTGATATACTAAAAATTGAGGGAATACTAAAGCTCTTGAGGTACCTGCCTTTTCTACATTTGGATTAGGTAACTAATAAAAATTTAAAAAGAAATAATGATTACCAGTAATAGTATATCCATTTACTGTCATTCCATCCCTGCAATAGACATACTACTAATGCCAAAAATCTTTAAAAGCTTTAGTATTTTTCTTTGCTAAAGTATAATGTCCATTTTTTAAGAAACCATCCCTTGCTTCTGTAAACCAAGATGGATTAAAATCAAGTCCATGATCTTGATTGATCGGTCTATATCCAGTTATTTCATAACTAAGTGTAGTATCAAAGAATGGGATAGGATCATCTTTTTTAACATCCCATTCTCCCTTGTGTAACTATTCAACTTGTTTTTTAATCTCCTTGAATTCATTTTCTTCTTTCTATTTCATTTCAGAAAGAATCTTCAATACTTCTTCTGGTAACTATTCCATAATTCATCACAAATCATCAGGTAAATAGCCATCTTCAGCATCACCACGAATACTAGATTTCTCGCTAATTTCCTTTTTAACTTGATCTTCCAGAATCAATAATTCTTCATGAACTTTATGAAGATTAGAAATTTGTTGTTGTAATTTTGTTACATCATATAATGGTTTTCCTGTCTAGTCATCTATTTCTGTTGGATCAACAAAATCAAAATAATCTATAAATTTATCGGCCATTCTTTGTGCAGCCTGAAGTAATCGAATACTTCTATTTGATTCTTGTAATTCTTTGAATTTTCTACAGGCTGCACGAAAATCAGGATCATTGAACTCTTCTTCTGTCATATTAGCATCCTATAAGGCATACTCATGACGTTCGCGTTCAAACATATCTTTGTATGGACTTAGCCAATGTAAGGCTAAATAGATATATTTAAACTCTCGAAAAGCTCTTAATTTCTGTTTGCCAGTCTTATCTTCTGGACATTTATTTCTTTTAACATCTAATAATGCATCAAATTCTTTGATTAAAAGTACACCAGGATCTTCTAACTACACCTATCCAGTTGTATCATCATAAGAAAAAAAACTATTCATTTACTTATTATCATTAATCATTTATTTAATCATTCAGATTTAATACCAATCTTTGCTAAGGCGTCTCTATTAAGTGATGGCGTTGTTTTTTTACTCGTTGTTTCTTTACTCTTTTTATATCTTTCATAATCGTCTTCACCCAAACTAGCTAATGTCCGATTCGCCTTCTAAATTCTTCTAAATTTTTCCATTGTCGGTTGTTTGTTAAAATCTAAGATCATAGAATCCAACTAATCCCAAGTATTTATAGATTGTCTACCTTTAGGATCTGCTACTACTTTACCATCTCCGTTGAAGTAATAATTAACACCATTAACTGTTTTTACTGGCTCTTCTCCATTTAATTGAGCTTTGGTGTATTGAGCAGTACCACCACCTTGATGTTTCTTCACTTTACCACCACAAGCCATCTAAGCCTTAATGGCACTCATGACTTTACTACCACCACAATTCTTTGTGATCTTTTTTCCACATTTTGCCTATACTGGTTTATGAACCTTATTACATACTGGGCACATAGTTCCGCCTTGTTTCATATAAACTAATTCATAACCCTCAGGACAAATCTTCTTGAGCTCTTTAATATACTCTAACTTAGCACCACGTTTAGCACTTTGAACTCGTGCTGTTTGTTGTGCTGCTTGTTGCATAATACCTTTAATAGTACCTGGCTGTTGTAACTAAGCTAAAGCCTATGGCTCTTTTTGCTGAATAATACTAGCTCCCTTCTTTACTAACTATTCATTCTATACTAATTCTGCAAGAGAATTAGGATCTTGAATGTATGCGGGAATAACTGTTTGTAAGGCATCCTAAAGTGTTTTATCTGGATTGGCACCAATAAATGCACACATACCTAGTAAAACAACTTGTTCATCCTGGTCTAATTCAGCCTGACCAGAAGTCAATTGGCCTCCTTGTTGATGTACTGGTTTAAAACTACTACTCTATCCTAATAACATGTCGTGTTCGTTATCATATAATTTTGTTGGATCATCTGGATCTACATATAAATATCTATCGTATTCAGGAAAATATGTACTTATTGTTTGTTGAGCATATGGATTTGGTGTCCAACTTAAAGAATAAGTATCAATTCCTTTTGCTGCTTGGTCCCAAATAAATTTTTTAGCCTAATTCTTAGCTGTATTAGACATATTAGATGGATCATATTCTGAACGAGCCTTGTCCCAATTTTTTCTACTCTAACGAACAAGGTTTTTCACCTCGCGTCTAGACCATCCGTTACTTCCATCCCATCCCTTTACACCATTATTTTGATTATTAGCGTAACTAAACTTCTCTCCATCAAAATATGCAGTAGTTGGTGAAGCGTTTAATCTCTATCGTAAAAATTTACGATTTCTTCTACCTTTGTACTAAGCAGCATTTAATATCGCATCGTATGATTGATTAAAATCAAAATCTGCCATAATCAGTCAATTTTAATTAAGTCTTTTGTATTAAATATTGCCTCCTATAGTTCCATTAAAGTATTAAACCACATACATTTAATACCTTTTAAAGCATTACTTTTCTAGTCAGACTAATGTTTAAAGACATTAGATACTTTCGACACTACAATCATAGTGGGAGAGTTCTCTATTTGCTATTTTAATTTTACTCTCTAACCAGGGAGAAAATAAATCTTATCATCTTCTTCTGTATAATTCATTTCTTATCAATTTAATTTTTAATACTTTCAAAACGCTCTGTTAATTTAGTATTAACAACAGCAATAACTCTATTCTCATTAATCATCTCAAAACCTTGTCTGAAAAATGGAACGTTAACCATAGAAGTGTTGGTATAAAAAATAGTATCACCAGGTCTTATATACTCAGTCTTAGGACCAACTTCTACAACTTCTGCAACCGTGATAATACTCTTCTCTTCTTCTGTTTCTCCAGTTTCATTACTCTTATATGTAGGTTTATAACCTTCAATATCATAAATGAAACCAGATGCGCTTTTCTTAATCCTTTGGAAAGGATTCTCTTTAAACGGGCGTACTAAGATATTATTATTAATAACCTTTAATTCAAGGTCTGGCATAATATCATTAAGTTTCTCAGAAAACTTCTTTACTACATTTTCATTATCAGCTAGTTTAGAGGTCATTTCATCTACTTTCTGATTGAATTTTTCACGAGCCTCCATTTCAAATAATTCCTGACTCGATTTGCCATTTACCTCAAAATGCTTTGCGTCACTCTCAATACCAGTTACCATTCTGGCTAATTTTTCATTTGATGTCTACAAATTTCCTTTTTCCATAATCATTATCATTTTTAATTGTTAAACATTACCATTTACCGGCTGGACATACCTCATCAACAACTTTCGTTTTCCATGACAATTTACATCCACAACCTCTTTTCATTCCTCCTAAATTTTCTAAACTAACTTCACCCGTTTCTGGATTTAACCATAATTTACTATTGCACATTCCGTCAAACTTCTTAGAATATAAAGGACAGATTCTGCAAATCTACATTCTCTTTTCACTAATATCCATATTTAAATCGAGTGCGTCATTGACAATTCCTTTTACAATATGACCAACATTATACATATTTCAATAAACAATAGGTTTTCGTCTCTCTCGTTTTTGATCTCTGATTAATTTCTTCCTATAGAAATCCAATATTCTTTTTACATCATCTTTTAAATAATCACAATGATATAATGTATTATTACCTTTATAATCATAATGATTAATCATTAAGTCTTTAATGTGATAATCTTCATTTTGACTCTCTATCATAAAGGCATAAAAACTCAATTGCAATTGATACAAATTATAATTGCAATTATCTAAATGGTTTACAGGATATAACATTTTTTGTGTATTATGCAAACCTTGATCGTAATACCCTTTAGTCTTTATGTCTTTTGTGAATTTATGATCTATTATATAAATATCATTATTATCTTTAATTAACAAATCAGCCTGACCAGCTATATTAATCATCTTATCGTCTGACGAATAGTTTATCAAATACTCAGGATAAACTCCATTCTGTAAATCTGAGGCAGTATTCTCCCTATGATAGGTTAATTTACCGCCAATACCAAATTTAGTTAAATTAATATCGGTATCGTAGAAAGAACGCTCGAGGTCCGCATGCATTTTTGTCCCACGTTCGCGTGCGGACCTGTTGCTTTCTTCCCACTCATCTAAAATTCGTTGTTGTTCTCGATTAAAATCATTCTCCGATATGTCATATAGATCCAAAATCTTCTTATCGAAACGCTTAGAAGACAGTAACGACTTTTTCTCCATCTGCCACCTGTCTTTCGGGATTAATAACTCCAAGGCTTTTAAAGCACTATAGAATTCTTTATTAAAAGGTTGTTCAAATGAGTGGATCAAAGTGGTTACTGATATATATTTTAAATCTTCATCATTAGCATTCCAATAACAATGATTTTCGTCATTGTAACATATATCTCCGTTCTTTTTCGTGATGTCCATAATACATATTCATTAACATGCTATGTAATCACAAAGAGCGGATTACATAGCGATCATTTGTCTCTATATTTATATTTATAATGATAATCTATTCCGAGAATTGCACCAACAAAAGATAATGCTTCTCCAAACGCTACAAGCACGGAACTATCTATGATTCCTAATGGAGGAGCAATAAAACCAAAAACAATTAAAAAACAACCTACTATCAACACCAATGAAGCTGATATCAGTTGAGCTTTAAATTGCAATTCAGTCTACTCCATGCAAACTCTAATTAATGTTAATATCTGTTATTAAATCTAAATAAAATAAAATAATCTACAAATAATTTGAATTACGGACATTATAATCTTATAATTCAGCAAAATCAAATATTTAATCTAATTAATTAATTATGTACGAAAATCATGCATTAAAACTCGTTCCGCGATACAAGAAAGGAAGTGGAATACATATAAAAGAATCTACTAAAGGAAGCTTTACCAAATACTGTAATGGTAAGGTTACTAATAAATGTATATAGCGAGGCAAGAATAGTCCTGATCCAAAAATTAGAAAGAAGGCTATCTTTGCTTAGAATAGTAGAAAATGGAAACATTAGTTTGGTGGATTAATGTGGGCTGATGCTATGCAGTTTGATTATAATACCTTTTAGAAGTCAGGACTACCTGCTAGCCAACCTCATTCTACACAAATGGATATTGATGCTATAAATCAATAGCTAGCTTAGAATATGGCTCAAAAACAAGCTGACATATAGACATAGAAATTAGAAGACCAAGCAATAAGCAAAGCTAATAACGAAAAAGCTGAAGGATTAACTAATTCAATATTAGATGGAGGACAAAAAATTGCAATGTCATTTGCTAATGCTGCAGCAAATGCAAAACAGTTTAATAATCAAGCCGATCAAACAAAATTAGAAGAAACACTAAAAAATAAAGGCCTATTAGATAAATATAAAGCTGGAGAAATTACTGCCGCAGATGCTTATGCTAAAGCTGGAGGAACTAGGCTGAAGTTTAACTAGGATGGATCTTTACAATTACGCCAAATTAAACTTACTCCACAGCAACTCGCTCAACAGCAAAACGATCCAATGGCTTTGTTATAGCAATTCATGCAATTTTATCAAGCTCAATCAGCTAAAAAAGGTGGAAAAATTAAAAATAAAAAAAGATTAATACCTAAAGTACATCAACCATTTGGACATGTATCTGTACTTGACGATACTGGAGTTATTAATCCTAGAACTTTAAAATTAAAATAATATGGCATTTAATACATGGGATATCGTTAGTTCATATAATAATAATACAAATGTACCATATTCAGTATACTAGCAAGCAAATGATCCTGTAAGACATGTTAGAACACAAAAAAGTTTTCTTGATAATACACTGAATGGTAATGATAAATTAGATAGATTCCTAAATTTAATGAGTCAAAGATTGTATGATTCGACTTCAACATAGTCTGCATCTTCTACAAGCACATCAAGTACTGATGATGAAGATGATAATGTTCAATTAGAATCTGTTTATAATCTTGGTACTTAGAGCGTAGAAGAGGACGAAGGAACTAACGACGATAATAAAAAAAAAGAGCAGACTCTAAAGTATAATACAGCAAGTCAATATTATAATATGCCACTCGATAAACTTTTACAAGTTACTGGGTTGGATTCTATTGTAAATATAACTAGTCATACACGTTCTGATAAACATAATGCTGAAGTGGGAGGAGCTCAACATAGTTGGCATTTACAATCAAGAGCTTCCGCATCTGGACATATGGGAGCATATGATATTGTTCCTAAAAATGGTGATTTCAAACAGATGTTTGATGCACTTACTTCTAATGAAGCGTTTGTAGAATGGGCCAAGGCAAATAATTATAATATCAATGACGAAACTAATAGGTCTGGATATGGAGCGCATTTACATTTAGCGCCAGACTGGTTCGTAGCAGGTAGTACAAAGTATAGAAAGAAATATACATCATGAAAAAGTTTTTTAATGAACTGTTATCCTCTGGAATTACTCATCGTATTTCTTCTAAAAGAGTTTGTGGAATTCTTGGATGGTTAACAATATTAATATTAATTATATTATCAACATTATATGGACTTGAAATTCCAAGTATAGCTGATACATTTTTATTCTGTTGTATGGGATTGCTTGGAATTGAGTCTGTAACAGCAATTTGGAATAAACCTAAAAATAATAATTTTAAAGACGAAGAACTATGAGTAAATTTAGAGATGCCTATTGACAAATTATAAGTGGAGGCATTCAATATTAACATAATAAACCCCGACTTCAATAAAATGAGGCCGGGGTTCTTTATTTAATTGACATTATGAAGAAAGTTGTTTTTCAAATTTTATTTTCCAATTCCATATGATTCATAATAATATACATTATTTAACGGAGCATAACAAATTTTTACTGCACTCTTTGCTTTGTCTTTAAATTCTTTTGGAATAAAAATTTTATTATACTGATAAAGTTCTTCCACATTAGGCTTTAATGCCTATTCTAAAGTTAACACTAAAACATTTTCCATATTACTTAACACTGATTTTATTTAATTCGTCCTGCCAATCAAGGAAATGCTGATCATTTTCAAACTCTAGCTATCTCGCAAAATTATCAATGAAGTTAGCTTCTTTTATACTTCGTTTAAATGCCTTACATAACATTTTAATCTTATGACGGCGACGAATCAGTTTATACTTTTCTTTAATCTTCTTCAACATAAATCACTCCTGGTTCTCTAATGTCAATAGCTACAAAATCTCTAGCTTCACGCTCATTCTTCATAACCATTTCTTGAGTTAAAATTTCTCCTGTATTGGAGTCAAAAATTTTTCTAATTACTTTGTTTCCAACTGCTCGCATATTCCATATATTCATTAATCCAATGTAGCTCATTATCTCTTACATTATGTCCAATCTAAATAGCATAATTTAAAAAATCTGTTAAAGACATTAGTCCATTATATACAATTTCGGAAGGTACTAAATCATCAATTTTCATAAATCATCCAATCATTAATGTTAAAACCTTTTATCCCAATACCTAATTCATTATTATAAATCATATTATTTAAATTATCATAAATAGATATTATAATTTCATTAGTGTATTTATTCTTAAAAAAATAATAAGGAATATCTTCTAATTCTTTTGGTTTTTGAGTTAAATCTTCATCATACTCAATAATCTCAACATCTTCTAATGATATTCCAAGTTTTCTTAACTTTTTCTCCAAATGTACTGGAGAATATATTTTCCCTTTATATTTAAATTTCATAAGCTTTTAATGTTGGGGTAGTGGGAGTCGAACCCACTTTAACACGGGGTTAGAGCCCGCTGCATGAGAACCGTAATGCTGCACCCCAATCACTATATTAAACTTTTTGTATTTGCTTTCTTAACCCCTCAATTTTATTATCTATTACTGTATTGACGCATCGTTTAAATGTATCTGTTCCTCTTTTAATAAGTTTAAAATCAATCGCCTTATCAAAAGCTTTACTTAATTCATTTAAAGAAATAGGACTGTGTTTTGAATATAATTCACAAGTCTCTTGAAAGACTTCATCACTAATAGCATCAATATCTTTCTTAAACTGTTCCACATGAGCATTAATAGCATTTTTAATTGCTACAGCTCTTTGTTCTGCACTATTCTATGTTTCTGGCTGATCTTTTAAACCAGATACTTCAGGAGTATATCCAGATGTCATCCGAATAGAATATCCATGATCAGTAATGTCATAATTAATTGTAGTATCACCAACTACCAACTAACCCTTACCAGGCTTTAACTGTTTTAACTGTTGTATTAATTCATGTATCATATTAGTAAAATTTAACGTTATTAATTTGTTTATTTTATCTAATGCAATTATAAACAAATTTTCAAAAAATGCAAGTTTAATATAGTTAAGAATTGTTAAAATGATTGTTAAAAAAGATTAATCAATGTATGTTCTCAAGAAAATCGCTGTTTTCATCAATAATTCTTTTTATAAAAGCCATATAGTCTTTTTTAACTATTTGTAACTACTATTCTTTTACTTTAGGATCTCCATTAAAATTCTACCATTTCCACTATCTTCTATTTAAATTGACATATTCTTTTTCCTACTATGACGTTAGACGGTTATTTTCTCTTATTAACTCAAATTTTTTCTAATTTGACAGTCCTTCTGGTCTTCCTCTTTTTGGCTTTGATGCATTCTAAACAGTTTCTTCATTTTTCAAGTCTTTATTAATACGCTGTTTTGTTATAGACTACAAATGTAAATCATCATCAAATTTATCTTCTGGCTTTACTTTATATGAAGTTTCTACAACTTTAACAGTTCCCTAACCAGGTGTATACATTGTTGTTTCTGTTACTTGCTACTATGTAGGAGTAATCACTCTAATATTTGGATCAGCCTATGCATTTCCAAAATAAGGTCTTATCTTATGACCTTTTAAAACTTCATATTTTTTTCCATTACGCTCAATAATACTTCCAACTGGAATTGCACTTGTTTGATTAGTTTTCGGAACTAAAGTAGGAATAGTAACTGGAGTTTCAGCAGCTCTTAAAGGCGTAACAATTGGTTCTGGCCGAGATCCAATAAGCTTTCTACCATCAATACTACCAATCATATCCAAATAAGCAGTTGATGCAGCAGGATCTTTTCCAATTAATTCCATCATTTCTGGATCTTCTGCAATAAATTCAGACCATACTGGCTATTTTAATCCCTATTCTGCCAAAGACAAAGATGTATTATCTAATACTTCTTGCCTAGCAGGATTACCAAACCAATTGCGGAAATTATCAAAGTGACCAACAAGTCTTTGTAATACTGGTAATTCCGTAGCTCTTTCTGCAATTCTTTGCATTCCCTTCTTTGTTACAGCGCCAGCAGCTTTACGTACCAAACCACCAACCTAATATTTTCTTTTAAAATTATTAATTGGACCACCATGCTTTTTAGCTTCAATTCTTGGACGTAAAGATTCTGTTCTACCTCCATAGGTAACAGATGAAGGACTAATAACTGTGGCTGGAATATTACTTCCTGTTACATTTTTAACAGTTGGTTTTAAATAATATGGAATTTGTTTAATATTACGTACTATATTATTAAATCCTTTTCTCCAAGATTTACCAGCAATCCAAATTCCTGGATTGGTAAAATTTGCAACGATTGGATTAATATCAAGTTGTTCGCTAACAAATTCATTCCATGGTTTGCCAGTAACTTTTGTTGTAAGAGAATCCACACCAGCTCCAAGAATTTCAGCTTTAGCTAAAGGTTTTGCAACCCAGCCAATATTTTTCCCTAACTACATTACTCCATTTGTTAAACTAGACGCAGAAGTCAAACCTCTGCCCAATGGATGTAATAAGCCAATTACAGTAGCAGCGCCCGCTGTGGCTAAAGGTAATGATACTGGCTATTCGCCACTAAGCTAAGATCCTATTGAACCAACTAATTCGTCGCTTTTTCTACGTATCCAACTACGATTTGCCGGTTCGATTTTTGCATCATGGTATTCTTCCGCATTAAACTTTGGATCAATATAAGTTGTAATATTAAGTACTCCAGATGGATTCTAATGTTTTTTAATTAGTTTTTTCATTTTTGTCATTATTTATATTGCAATTATTTATTCTAAAAAGATTTATTACGTAGCTCTAATACTTCTTGTAATTTTTGTAAACCAATTTGATTTCCACTCCTCTTTGCTCGTTCTACTGCTGTATCAATAGCTTCCTAAGGCATTTCCTTAACATTTTCTGGAGTTATAAATCCTGTATCCATTGTTTTAACATATCTAGCAAATGGCATTAAATCATACGGCTTTTCCATATGATGATATATAGCCTGTATAACATCTTCTGAAGCATCAGGAAAAACCTAACTTACTAAAGAAGCACCAATAGGACCATGCCCGTCGCCAGATAATAATTTGCCAGCATCATGTAATAATGATGCGGATACAGCATCTTGCTTAGAATAACCATTAGGCTATGTTACCGCAAATGCGCGTTTTGTTACTAATTTGGAATGATCCCATGTCGTAGGATCATTAAAATGCCATGCTGGATTTTCTAATCTTAGCTAAGCAGGATATATACCAGTTTTACCATACTATGTCTACAAGCCACTAACCACTTCATTCATGATAGATCGTACTTTATATGGATTAACTATACCATTCTAGTCAACTATTTCAGAAATTGAATGAGTTGGCCCTGTATATGGTATATAAGTATTGCCAGAAGCTAATCTTGACTATTCTACATTAAATGGCATATTACGTTTATGAATCGGTAACTTAGTTTCTCCAATAACTCGCATCATAGAATAAGGATATTGCTTTTTAAACATATATGCAAGAATTGGTTTACGAATTAACTTAGTTAAAAATCCAGTATAGCCTTTTCTAATTAATTTTTTCATAGTATTATTTTTAAAATATTTAATACATTATCGTTTATTTTACACATTATATATCTTATTATTTGAAAAATCAAGTATTTATATTTAAAATTGAATTTATTAAAATATAATACTCATTTTATAAAAATAACATAATGGAAGAAGATATAAAATATAATTCAAAAGAATGGAATGACGCTTATTTAAATTCTAATATTCATCGATTATATTCTAAAGACAAGCCGCTATCTCCACAAGATCCATTAGTAATGGCGTTTCTACCATGGAAAAAACTTGGAAAACTAGGAGCTTTATTTGGAATTAAAAAACTATCAGATAATGCATATGATGCATATCAAAAACGTTTGTAGGATAAAGAGGTCTCAGAATAGAAAAATAAAAAGAGGTTATTACCAAAAATAAAATTTTGGCAAGATGCTAATCTTTTAAAATATCCTATTACATATGAAATTAATTAGTAAAATAATACACTTCTTTAATTTTATTCCTAAACTTAATTATATAGAATACAATAACAACTTAGAAAAAGAATTACAAGAATATTTTTTAAATGGGATAAAATACTCTGATTATATTCTAGACAAATTTTTACCTTATATATTATATAAATGTAAATTAAAAGGTCTCTATCCTACAAGGCACGAAATTAGTAAATATTTAAAAAAAGAAATATCTTTTGATTAGATTAGAAGTAAATGGCAGGAATTTGAGTAGAGTAATCAAACAGCTGAAGATTATAATCACATTATAATTAATGGATGTCATTATTAATTAGATAATAAAATAAAAAAAATAAAGCCAGGCTAAATTAATAGTCTGGCTTTATTTGTATTATTTCTTAATAAAACTAGTTCCTTCAAATTCTCTAATCTCCCCTGTCTTACTATCTTTATATTGTAATACACCTTTACTACCAGGTATAAATCTTGGATCTCTACTTAACTTCTATAATCCAGCAACAGTTCCTCTTGTTGCATAATTACCAGGACCAGATTGTGGAAATAATATTTCAGCTCCTTCTGGTAATTCATCATATAAAGCATCAAATAACTATTGCTTTTCCTCCTATGTAATTGTTGCTGGAACTTTATTCTACACATCATCCCAAGTTCTTATATGAACATAGAACTTATTATTTCCTTGAGGTTCTAATACAATCTATCTTGGTTGTACATTAGTACTACCTGGTAAAGATAATCTTATCTTTCCATTACTCTATACTTGTTTTGTTACAGCTGACTTAGGAGTTGATTTAATTAACTTTGGTAATTCTTTAGCAACCTTAGGAGTAATGCGGTTTATGATTTCACCAATAATTTTACCGCGTTGATTCTTTGGAATTAAGTGTTTCATTATCGAATAAGATCAATTTCAACATTTGGGTCATTTATGCGTTCTGGGTGGTTTGTATATATATACCTAGGTATTTTGTAGCCATTCCGGATCTATAATGATGGATAAGGCTAAATTGGAGTCAATGGAATAACATCTCCAATTTCAGTTTGTGGTATATCTATCCACTCAGGAACATTATCAAGTTGAGTTGTACGTAATGTTTTATAAAGATTTTCTGTATATGGTAATAACACCATATCGTTGTCCAAAGATACTGGGCCAACAATACCAAAAGTTTCAGTTTGCGGCTACTCTATTGATTTTACATATCGAAATGATTGATATGGAGCAGTTTTAGAAACAACAGCGTCAGTTGCCTATACAACAGCTTTTGGATTGTTTGATTTTGGAGTTTTCGACGCACGGGCTAGGATATATTTAATTACCTTCTATGCCGTTGGTGCCAATTCTTTGCTTACAATTGGAGCAGCCTTTCGTACGATAGCTCCTGCTTGATGTTTTGGAATTAATTTTTTCATTGTTCTTGATTTTTTAAATAACGTGGATCATAATATCTATAAAGTGTTCTCCAATCTTTATCTGCGATTAAATTTCTAACTGTAGGATTTGATAAATCATATCCTTCATCTACTAAATGTTTGATGTTTTCTCGTTTATTCTTATTAGACATATAAGCCATAAAATTAGCAAGTGTTAATCCAACTCCAGCTAATCCCCAACCTAATCGTTTATTCATAATTTTATTTTGATTATACCAAGATTCTATATTGTTGTTACTTAGCTGGAGATTATTCTCACTAATAGCATCCCTCGTTTCGCTATCCTATTTTCTAATTTCGTCTCTGCGTTTTTTGTAATGCTGTAATGATTTTTTTGCATCTGAACTATTTTTCTATAATAAATATCGTTTTGTTGATACTTCTTTATGTGCTTTTTTAATTTTTTGTCCGATCTCAGTTAATTCGGATAAAATTTTTTTCTGTTCTTCGAGAAATTCAGCAGAAGTATAATTATCGCTATTCGCTCTTAAATAATGTAATTGTTCTAACAGGTCATATCTGCGTTCAGTCAATTTGCTATATCCGTCGATATAACGGAATGGACTCGGCATACTATATGGTCTACGTCTTATAGTCAAAGTTTGAAATGGATCCTAATTCAGTTCATCAATGAAATAAGCCTCTCCTCTTAACCATTTTCTATACTGTTCTTTTGGAATCTTATGATATCTATCTAATAATGCTTCAAGTTTAGATAACACTTCTTGTTTTACACTTGGAGGAGCTTCAATAAGGCGAACGCTATCATTATTTCCAGTCGATTCAGATATTGCTTTTAATAAAGATCCTAATTCTGGATGATTTTTCCGAGAAACAATTCTAGCACCCGATGCAATAGGTTCTGCAAATCCGCCAGAATATCCCATGTCATACAGTCCCATCTATAATGTTACTGGAACATTCTGTTCTTTAGATTTATTTCTTAAATCGTCAATTACTTTATGTTTATATGTTATTGAGTTGGTCTTATCAATCGGAAAATCAGCTAAATCTCCATGGTAAAATTCTGGGCTCAAGCTTTTCTAAAGATGTTTAACCTATTCAACCAAACTATATGGAGTCGTTATTTTTTCTGGCTTATATGTTAATGGACGCTAAGTAATAGCGGCTACATTTCTGTAATAACCAGTTGCGCTTTGCCCTGGACGCCATCCTCCATATGGGTTTAATAAAGCAGTATTTATTCCTGCACCAGAACCTGTTCCTCCAGAAAATGCTCCATCGCCAGTAAATAGTTCTATTTTAGCATTATGATATGGTAAACCACTTGCAGTTTTTTCTGCTACTACATCGTTACCAACCATCCTTACTCCAGTAGACATTTCAAAATTGTATGTATTAAATACATTACGCATCAACTATTCATCTGTAGCAAATTTTTTAGCTTCTTCTTCACTAATATTTAGAACTTCTTGTAAAAATTTTGCATTTGCTTCATAGTCTTTAAAACTTAAATTAGGATATAATTCAGTACCCAATTTAAACTAAGATCCTAAATTTGTTTTACCTAGATTCTACAATGCCTACGAGTAGGACTACTAAACTTTCGGATCGGTATTTAATAAAACATTGAACTATCGTATTTTATGCTTCACATTATCTGGCTTTGTAAATGTTTCTGCAGAGACCATATCACTTAATAAATGTCTTTGCATGTTTTCTGGATTTCTTAACAACTAAAATAAATCTTCAGCTTTAATTGGTAATGGTAAATTTTCTAGATCATCAATTAAGAACTACTGACCTTTATAGTTTGATGGATTCATAGTATAATCATAGGCCAATTTACTATATTCCTCAGGAAATAGAGATCTATAAATCTAATGAGCTAGTTTACCAGTAGCAAAGCCATCAGCATTTTCATCAATAAGATTAATTTCAGTATCAACATTGAGATGGTCTAAATCATGTGCTCTAAATGTATAAGGAGAAGTTCCTTTCTATCCGCCAATACTATTATTTCGATACTATTTGAATTCTAATTTTTTCTTTAAAGACTCTAGACGTGGTCTAGTTGTGTAAATTTCAGTATCAGCAGGACCAATTAACTTGTCAGATTTATCTAAACTTCCTTTTATAAGTCCATTTCTATAACTTACCAAAGATCCAGCAACAACACCATCGCCTCCCATTTTATTTTCTAATTCAGTAATGTATTTACCAATAGATTCCTAAATAGGTGCAGTATCTCCAGTTATAATCGGAAACCCACCTGTCGTCCTGGTAGTTTCTAAGGCCGAGATATCTCCAGTATGCTGCCATTGTGCTTTATTTATAACTTTCTCCAGTGTTCGATTAGATCTTTGTACTGTAGCAGATTTCCCTAAAACAGAAAGTGTCTACGCATCATTTGCAGAATGGGCGTCTAAAATTATTGGCTATTTTAATGATACCTAGAAGGACTCAATTGGAGGTAACTATTTCTAATAAACTTTACTCCTAGTAATTTGTCGACTTTTTGCATCTCTTTTTTGTTCAGACAAAACTCTCCAATCAACAGATCTACTATCTCTATTAAGCTTTATCTTCTCACTCTCTATTTCATTTATTTTATCATATAAATCATTTATCTTACCCTGTACCGTTGCAGACTATACCTTTAATGCGTCTTGCATCGTTTCTAAAGCGTCTTCCTCTTTTTGTAATTCAGCTTTCTTAGCTTTAAGAGATCTTCTTTTACGCAAAGCATCTCTAAGTCCAAAATTCTTCGCACCTAGCGCAAATCCAGGATTAAAAAACGAAGCTACTGTTTCTGGAATATCAAACATAGGTGCTACATATTCTCCAAAATTTTTACCAGTAGCAATCTTCATACCACTATCAACTGCTTCTCCTCCTATAGCTCCTTTTACAAGAGCCGCACCAAAATCTAATGCTTTATCTTTAATGAGCTATGGATTAGTACGTACTGTATTATAAACAGTTTTTACAGCTCCAGGAATTGCTTTTATCACTGCTGGAGTTCCTTGTACTACCGTCTTAGCTTTTGATACTGGGAATGCTATGGATAAAGCTGGTACGAACGTTCGTTTTATACCAACCAGCGGATTGGTATTATTTTCCATACTCGCTATCCATCTATCTCTAAATCCAGTAGGAGACCAATAATCCTAATTTCTTCTGTCTGAAGTTCGCATATCAATAGATGGTTCACCCTCCAATTCGGTTAATTCATCACTAACTTCATAAGTATCATTGCCAGTAGCTTTATCCCATATACTTCGTATTAAACCAATAGGAGTTGTTGGATATTCTTTTTGTCTAATAATTTTACCACTGTGCTAAAATTTCTATACTAATTTTTTCATAATCAATTATGGAATAACAGCTCCTCTTAGAGCGCTTTCTAAATGATCTGGATTATTCTCTAATGTCCATAACCATTGATCATTTAAACCATTTTTTACTAAATATTCTATTTGCTAGTCTCTATTTAAAGATTTTAAATAATCAACATGAGAAGTAGGAGAAATATTTAAATCCTAAAGTTTTTCATATCCTTTTCCAGTGTGATACTTGTAAAAATCAAACTAAGAAATAGGAGCTTTATTATATTCTCCATTATATTTTGGCGTTACAACTAATCCTTTTACAGTCTCCCATTCTAAAGGAGCATCTTCTTTAGGTACAATCCATATATCCCCATCTACTTGTGTTGTTAATCGGTGTGTAGATGGCTATCCTTTAGAAAACATAGGAACAGAATATCGTGAACCAGATCCTTCCTAAGTAATAACACCATACTTCTTATATGATGGTAGCGCTTTTGCAGTAACCTATCTATAAAATTTTGCTTTAGGTAATTTGGATAAAAATTTTATTACTGTTCCAACCTGTCCCTTTGGAATTAACCTTCCACCAGAAGCTCTCTTATAATAAGATCCCCCTAAAGCCTCAACAATCCTATTAGATCTATTTAGACCACTAGCAGCAGATAACGCAGATTCTAACTTACTATGTAATCCACTTTTTAACGCATCAAGAATAGAATTAGTATGCTTACCTAAACGATATAGTTTATACCGAGTAGAAGCTACTGCAGCTAAAGCAGAAGGAGTAATCGTATCACCTGGAGTCGGATTTGACTTAGTTCCAAAACGTTCATTATAAGCGTCTTTAACTGCTTTTACACCTTCCTGCATTTTATTATACGTCCAATCATCCACTTCTTTTGCTGGAATTGGTTTTCCACTAAACCAATGTTTAGGAGCATCTGAAGTTTCAGCTACTCCATCACCAAGTGTCATAGTACCCCTACCAAGCTATGGATTATATACTCCATCTGAATAAGCTGTATAATAACGGCCATCTTTGGAAACACCTTTATTAATATTATTTTCAGCAGCATGAATAACAGTTTTAGATAATGCTGGATCTAAAACTTCTTCACCTCCACCATATTTCAAAACATGGCCTTGCTTATATTTATTTATATTAAGTAACTTTTTCATTAAATTGCTTTTTTGCATATAATATTAATTCTTTTCTTATGTTATAATACTTGACATCATCATATTTAATTTGATTTATTATTGACATATTTTAATAATTCATCAACTCTTGCGTACAATTATATAATTTTTATTCTAATATAATGCGTTTTGGAACTTTTATATCCTCAAACTACCACTGTCCATTTACCTTCTACCAACTCCTAATCTAAGTCGGTAATTTATCACCAGGAAAGAAAGCAATAGAAGACTCTTCTGGAAACCATAGAGATCCTGTATTCTAATAATCACTAATACTGCCAGGATGAACGGACGTAGATTTAACAGGAGCACTATAATGACCACCACTCCCAATTCTTACCATTAGATTGTCATCTACAGGAGTAGTTAAATATACTGGATTATCAACCATAGAACCATTTCTCTATGATAACATTTTGCGTTCAACGTAACTTCCAGGCTAATAAAAAGGAGAACCAACACGCCAACCATACGCTTCATGATTTCCTGTATTTGGACGTATTACAAAAGTTCCATCCTCTAACATAGAAACTTCTTTTGGAGTTGTAGTTCTATAAATAACACCCTTGTCATATAACTAAGGATGTAGACCATTTTTTACAACTTTGTCTAATGCCTTAGCTACAGATCGACCACGAATGGCTCGCTATGTCATCTACAATAATTTTAATAAGCCTCCAATCTAAGCTTTTGAAATTAATTGTTTCATTTTAATTTACCTCCATGTTTCAGCCCTCTTCCAAAGACTGGTTTGAATTTTGCAATATTTTCACTAGTAGCAGGAAATGCTATATACTAATCAGATATACTCACTGGATCTTTAAATGGCACCGTAAAAACCATATGAGTGTAATTTAAATCAGTATTAGGAATATATCTTGATGGAACTTGACCGAACCCCGATGGGAATGGAATAGGATCCATGGTTTTTGTTAGATATTTATACGGAATATTTAATAAATTCTAATCACCTAAAGCATCCAATAAACCATGAGTATGTATTCCTGCTGGATTTATTTTTATAGATGATTCATGAAAATCCGGAAATCTAGAAGACCAATCAGATGATTCAAACTTTGGCATATAAATGTATGCCTCGTTTCCGTAATGCATACTTGGATCATTAACAACCACAGGACTGCCAACATCCATTCGCCCATTTCTAATAGTTAAAAAATCCTCTTCAGTAAACGGTTTCCCACGCATTGCGCCAGAACGCTAATTAGCATTCATACGTCGCATAAAAGTATTTCCATTCTTAACTAATTCGGCAATATATGAATCAACATCACTAGTTTTTCCAGATTTAATATCAGCGTAAACCTAACTAGTATATTGAGGACTCTACTATACCACATCAAATAACCTAGGATCGGTATCCTAGATTAATTTTATTTTGTCCCAGTAAGACTGTTTTATACGCTCAGCATTATCCAACTATTGTGGTAATGAGTTAATTGAACTCCAAGCTTTATCTGAAGTCCAATAATTATTAAATGCCCTATCAACATCGTTATGTTGCAATCCTAATGCAAAAAAATTATTCATCATTTTACGCATAAGCGCAGGATGGATATCTGGAGCTTTACCTTGATTATATCGCCACATAAAATCATTAGCTACTTCAGGATCTGTTAAAGATGCAGCCAATTTTTCACGTATATATGGATTCTTTAATCCAGTACCAGCTTTATTATATGCTTTTACTAAACTAGTAGTAGCTTTCGGAGCTTTTACTAAACCTTTTGCCAATCTAAATAATAAACCAGCCTATCCTTTTTTAATTAATTTCTTCATTTCTATTTATTGTTTTTATCCTAATTCTACATTAATGTAATACCACCAGCTACTGGTAACGCATAGCCTCCTACATACATCATAGCCTTCCTAAACTAATCAGCCTTCTCAGGAGTTAATTTTCCATTCTTCTTTAAATACTCAATGTAACGCCTACCATAACCATTAGCGTTTTTAACAGCAGCAAAAATCTCTTCATCAGAAGCATCATCTATCACAGCATTCTAACCATCTATCATATCTGGTATGCCCTTAGATAAAGGATCCTAACTATATTTAACACTATTAGTGGGAACTTCATTCCAAGAAAACTATAATAAGTAATCCCTAGCATCCCTATTAGTAGTGACCCTCTCCCTGTCCATATGCTTATAACCTTTTAATCCTTCATCTGAATTGTTAGGTAAATTTATAAAGTCATCATCATAAGCGTCACTTAAATACTTATGTAACTCATTAGGCATATCAGACCTATAATCAATCATATGCCTACCTTCATGCTTTAAAATCTAAGAGGGAGTAAAACGCTTTGAATCCTTGTTAACACTAATGAAAAACTTATCATCATTATAAAAACCTTCAAAATCAACACCAGCAGCAGAGTAAGTCTAACCACTATACTAACCAACTTTAACTTTATGCATTAATTCATTCAAATGCTACTTATACTGTTCAATCGCTCTTTCACTATAACCAGCATTCCTCATCGCTCTAATATTCCTCTCAATAGTGTTCTCAGATAAATGAGTAATAATATTATCAGGTAAACCAGTAGTCACATTATTCATCTTTAAACCAAAGTCGTTACCACTAATCTACTGACTAGCAAAATATTTAGTTAAAAAATCCTTTGTGTCTTTATCACTCCACTTAAAATCACCAGTTTTTAATATGGATTTTTTGGGGAGGATTTTAGAAGACTTAATAATAGATCTTAATAATTTTAAACCTAACTAACCTTTAGGTAATAATTTCTTCTAATGATAATCTTTATTAATCATTCTACACTATTAAATATATCATGTAAATATTGCTTATAATCTTTTACAAAACCACTCGGAGTAGGAACCATCTCCAAAACAGTATTCTTAATGTAAAACTTAGGATCAGACTAACCATTAGACTTAAACCACATATAATTCGCAAAAGTCTCTTCAGGATCACGTCCGTGACTATTTAATGTCGCATTAAAATACTTAGAGTATTTCTTAGCTATAGGATGTTTAGGATTTGGAACAAAATACTTATTAGGAAACCAACCCCAACGCTTACCCTAATATTTATTTAATGAAGGTGTGCCAAATGTCCTTTGTAACCAGTGTTCATAAGCATGAGTCTATTCATGAGCAGCAATACCTTTTAATAAATCTTTATCTATAATATTACTATTATAAGGAGAAAGCTACATATTAATCTATCCAGACCATGGATGATAAGCACCAGCAGACTCTAATTTAGACTTTAATACAACATTATTTGGTTCAGGAAAAAGTGTTCCAGTAATATCCTCATACTACTTTCTTGCAAAATTCTAACCCTCTGATATGGCTCCTCTGGCCTACTATACGGCACGCCTCAATGATGCCAAATCTTTAATATAAGTACCATTACGTAATCCCTTAACAACATCTAATGGCTATCTCAAAATATCACCAAAAGCTCTAGCATGCCACTGATATCGCTTTGGAACAATACTATCAAATTCCCTTGTCGTAAACTCTAAACCATGACCTTCTAATCGACCAATAGGATAGCCAATTAAACCACCTAAAAAACCATTAGGTAAATGAAACTTATTATTGGTCTTTTCGTTGAAACGCTTAGTAAAACCGTTATTCTAATCAACGTAATGACCCATATTACTAAATACAGCACCTGTAACATTACGTATAGGATGACTTAATATATCCTTAACAGCCGAAGAAGTCAAACTAGAAATAGACTAACCTAACATCGGATTAGTTAATAATAAAGGAGTACCAATACCAACCTAAGCTAACTTCATTAAATCCTCACCATAATGAGACTAAGATAAAGACTTTGCCTCAATATTCTTAATGTTATCACGCTCCATCTCAGGAGTGTTATAACCCATACTCTAACGCCTGTCAGTAGTGTATACAGGATTACCATTACTATCATAATGAGATATGTACTTGCGAGAAGCATCAATAGTAACCTCTGGCAAAGTACCACCTTCGTAAATCTTTTCGTCTTCCATATGTTATATTATATTTATAGTTAATAAAAATTACCCCTCATAGGGGATAAGGGAAATATAAGAAAAATATGAAAGAAAATCAAATATTTAAGAGAGAAAAGAAAATTTTAAAGATATAGGGTTAAAAAATATCCCCCCCTGGGGTGTTGAGGGGAAATGAGAGGGGAGGGGGGGAAGAATGGAACGTAAGTGAGCGTTAGTGAAACGTAGAGTGGAACGTAGAGTTGAGAAAATATGGAAGGGGTGGAGATGAGGGTACACAACCTTCTTAGTCCCCCCACCACCTTGAGTTATAAAACAAATACTAACCATTAAAATTTACACACAATGAAAAAGTATTCTGAAATCAGGGAAACTAAAGAGTTCGCAGAAGCCACCACGAACAAGAAGTTCAAAAGCGTACAGAAAGGCTTTCCCGAAGGAAGCCACAACGTGATTGTTCTCGGCAGTGACGAGGATTTTACCTTCAAGCGTGACGGTAAAGACCAAGCCGTCGGTATGGTTAAGGTTCTCGTGTTGCCACAGGACGCCACCACACTCACGGACGACACTCCTTGCGAGGTGAACCGCGTGGTTCAGGCCTCGTTGGCCAGTGCTATCGGCTGTTACAGTGACAGCGAGTGGACGAAAGCCGCTGAAGATGGCACTATCTTCCCTATCGAGGCACACCGTATGGCTCCCGCGACGGAAGACGAGTACAAGCGTGGCAAGGGTAAGATGAAGTTTACCCGCCGCGGCTAAAATAAGTAAGGGGCTTTCGCCCCTACTTATTTTTTTTGTCCACTATATATATAGTGGTGTACGAGTATGGGGATTACAACCATTAAACTGATTAAGCAGGGAACTTTTTTCTATCGTGAAGACACAGGTGAACAATACTTGATGTTTCCAGAGAATTTTCATTTGAGTGATGGTGTATATTATGCCAACATTTCTGGTGAAGAGAGATATGGTGACAAAGTGTTTCATATCTGTTGTCGATTGCAAAAGAGTTCTTTGTAAATTAAGCCCGTGAACACTAAAGTGTTGTGTAGAGTGATACTACCACGGGTAACTAGTATTAGTGTTGTTTTTAAGTGGACCCAGTACGTGAGTATAGGGTCCGCTGCTTGTTTTTTTTAAAACCTCTCACTAGTGGTTAAGTGTCGGAAAAAGATGAAAGAAGAGATAAAAGACGCAATTAAAGATCTCGCAATGTTAGTCCTGCCCATTCTGGGTTTACCAATAATGCTTGGTCTTTATGTGCATCAAGTTTCTGAGAAGGAACCTGTAGGGCACGAAATGCCCTATTGCGAGTTGCCTGACTCTGTGACGGAGGTATGGGTGCAAATTACAGCCTATCACTATAAAGGTCAGAGATTCAGATTTCCAAATAAGCGAAACATATATATACCAGCAGAAATGAAGATGAGAATTGTAGATAATAAAGTTGTCAATGATCACTTCAGAATGGTTGGTGATGCCAATGAACAGATATATCAATTTCGTGGCAAAAGGTTGTTTTGCTTTGGAAATAAACTCATTAAGACTGATGATGCAGACATTCTTACGATCATGAATGAAATATCAAATTGAAGTCATTTTGCTCTCAGGTGGGCTTTGTACGCGAGTATAGAGTCCACCGTTTTCTTTTAAAATGAAGACATTTTTATTGAATGCCTTCTCGTTGCAGATGGTAGACGTGCCATGCTGTGTAAAGTTTGAGGAAGTTGACGAACTTCCAGATGGACTAACCTCTGCAATTGGTCATCAAGATACAGCTAACGTTCTTGGTGTTCCAATGAACAGGATTAATGTTCATCTCTCTCAGGGTGATATTGCCTATGTAGCTCAGCTGCAAGGTGGTAGACTTCCTGAAGGGTCAACAACCTTACCTGAAGGGTTCTCCTTCAAGTACATCAAGGTTGTAGTAGACTAGCGAGAAGACATTGTTGGGTTCATCCTATACCCAACGCGTAGACAAAATGGGGTTGACTTGAGAGGGGTTCAAATAGAAATTCCTCACAGTACTAATCTATTCAATAAAACAAAGGATGGATAAGTACATGTTAAAATTCAATGGCTGTTTGAAATTCCTTGGTAGTTTTGAAGACTGTCAACGGAAGTTGAAAGAGATATACCCTGACAGAATGAGTCAGAGATATTGCAGGATTGAGCGCTTCGATGAGAATCAACAACCAACAATGAAACATCCTCTTCGTGGAGTATTACCAACACCACGTCGTAGTCGTAGTTTCAGCTCAGACGGAGACGTTGAATACTATGATTAATTAATATACGTGAATACCCTCGCGATGGTGGCTAATCGCTAAAAAGAGATGTATACAATTCAAAAGCAAATCGGCAATCAGTGGCAGTATGTATTAGATATATTGACTTCTTCTTATGAGAAGGAAATCATATCGTTTATGAAGTCAATTACTACTGCTGGGGAAACTCTGCGTCTAGTAAAAGACGGTCGTGTGATATATCTTTATACGGTTATGGATACCAAACAATCCTGTGATGGGATTGGTAGTGAGTCAAAAACTGCATTAAGAATCAATAAACGATGAAACTTCAGCTAAAATACAAGGATTACGGTACCTCAGAAATGGGGTATCCGTACCTTGAAGACGAAGTTTGGTGGGAGAAGGAAGTATCCTGCCAAGCGGAACTTGAGGTCGCCAAACAGGAACTCTACGCGTATGTACGTAAGGAGTTCTCCATTGACTGGTTGGTTGACTCTCTAGAAGAGAAATCAGAGAAGTCATACACTCTCAATCACCTTCGTTGTGAAGTGGTGAATTTTGGGAGTGTGATTGATTGTTGGGAACTTCGAAAGAGTGAATTCATCTTCAACCAAGACGTGGTTGAAGTGTTAGAATAAGATGGTTTGTTGTTCTAGGATTGTCAGTACGTGATGTATAGACAATCCACCCTATGGCCTCATGTGTAAGCGTTTCCGTCGCGAGGCTATAAGTAGGTTACATACCGAAACTAATTACACATATCAAATCCAATGTGGGTAACCCATTGGCGGCAGGCTTCTTGTCGTAGGATAAACTCGTGAGAGTATAAAGTATACCCCTTAAGAAAGGGTGTGCGTTGGAGTAATCCAATCCGAAAGAAAGCAATGATAATCAAGTGGTATCTGTAGTATCCTCGGGCAGAGGAGAACGGGTATTACGGAGGCTCTAACCAAGCTTCCTTGGGTGGTAACACCGACAATGATTAGCATTAAGTAACTCCTGAAGATTGCCAGTCTTAAAGAGTTACTAATCTGTACTGAAAGACCTATGGACAGCCAATGTCCGGTTGTGTGTGGCAACGCATCTCAGAAATGATAGGTTAGTAGTAAGTATAGAAGTAAGTAGTCGTGGCAGACGAAAGCAGAAAGGCGTTGGGATATACGTTGGTCAAAAGCCAGTAAGTTCACAAGCAGGACTACGTCTTTCGGGTTGGTTCTTTTATTATTAGTAATAATTATTAATTTTAAAAGTACAAAAGCAAAAATGTTCTGCACTCGGGACTAACAATCCAGTTGTTCTTCTGTAATACGAAGACTATCAAAAGTACCGCAAGGAAATTGGTAGAAATGAAACGAGTAATCAATTGGTAAGAGGAGGCATCCTCTGTATCCGCAAGAGCCAAGGGTGAAAGGAGTATTTTACAAGGTTTCGAGTAGTGTTTGCAAGTTTTCTAAACTTGTCTGGATGTTGCCTACTTCTGGAGACAGGAGTGTGTTTATTGGCGATAGTCAAGAAAATGGTAATCGGTGTTGGTCAAGACTCAGCCACACGGTCAGGCTTCTCGTGAGGGAGTGATGGGTTCGAATCCCACAAGCCTACAACAAACTTTTAAAACCTAGTCCTGTAGAGGTTAAGGCTCGAGAAAAGATGAAAATGACAATTGAAGAAGTGCGTAGAGGAATGGCTGGTAGTGATTTCGACATCGATAAGAATCGATATTACGATGAAGAAGAGGAACAACATCTCTGCCAACAAAAAGAGACAGAAGATAAGTGGAGTGATAGATTTCCGAACATTACGTTTTGGATTGTCGAACTTCAATATCGAAGTGCTGATTTACCTCCATATATATGGGCATTGTGCCGTGTATTCTTAAGTAAATCGCAAGCAATTGCGTTTGCAAAGGAATTAAAGAACAAGTACAATGACATTCGTATTCGTTGCCAGAAGAACTTGAGACAACCAAAAACTGTATACAAGGTTCTGGATGACGGAACTGTAGAAAAAATAAAGGAGGCCTGATTAGGTCTCCTTTTTTTTAAATAATTTCAAATCAAACAAAAAAAACAATGGAAAAGAAGAACAAGCAAAAATTGTTGTTCGTGGTTAGGAATCACGGAAACAGCGTGGACGTGTACAACCGTTCAATTTTGGGAGTATTCAGTACTGCTGAAAAGGCAGCTGAAGCAACAAAACGACAGATGAAAATCGCCAAAAAGGGTGGACATGAGATCTACCCTGAGGTGAAGGTTTGTCGCCTGAACCTCGGTGGTTACATGGGTTGTTCTGCATTCTCTATTAAAGAGATGCTTGAAGACCCTAAGGCCTTCACTAAGAAGGTAAGAGAGTGGAATACCTGGAACTGTGAAATCTTTGACAAGTTTCAGTTATGAAGATTTCCATTCCACAACAGATGCTTCAAATTCCTCAGGAAAAAGAAGCGTTCGTGATGGGTCTCCTCAAGGCCCAAGGTATTGAATTTTATGTTGAGAAGAAAGTAAAGTATCTCAAAGAGATACCATTTTCTACTCGCGTAAAATATATCCTTCGTGAACTCCAGTTGGATCAAATTCGTGTTGTTGATTTCGTGGCTGTTATGCCTCGAAAGAACTTCCGTAAGATTCGAATGGCTGGACCGAAGTCAGAAAAAGAGATCGAGAACTACTTAAAGCTGTTAGGCTATGAGTGGTGATCTTTTTATAGACCATAGTTAGATGGGTTAAGTTAAGTGGTTTGCCGATCCTGTTACTAATTAGTCGCAATACAGGACTATATTCCTAAAAACGTGAGAGGAATATTTTTTTGCACCATTTAGTATTATTTTTGGTAATTTTTGCCTGAGATGACATTATTTTAAGTGGTTTTTGCCTGAAATGATATTATTTTTTAATATTCGTGCCTGAGGGAACATTATTTTGGGTAATTTTTGCCTGAGGGAACATTATTTTAAATCAAATTGTTAATGCTAAGTTGTAACCACGTACAGTTTTATTTGCTATTTTTTTAACAACTTGTTCAACCTTATACTCATGACATTCTTCTATTAAGGCTGCTTTTGGTTTTAATATCTGTATATTATGTCGTCTAAATGCATTAGCAAAAATTGTTTTTAAAGTAGAAGTTGCAACAAAACCTTCTTTGAAGATTTCTCTAAAGATAGTTGGTAATAGTCTTTTTTCATTTAATAACTATAACAATTTATCTTTATTGTAATCTAAGGTTTCCATTTCTCCTGTAGTTACGTATTTACAAAGATCTTCGAACTCTGGATAATCTTCTAAAAATGATTCATCTTTAGTTCTTATGTATTCTTTAAGTAAAGTACTATAACTAACGCTTCTTGCTCTTTTTAAAGCGACTTCAAAGCTATCCCAATAGTGTTGCTTTAGTACATTAAATTTAGAAGATCTCTTATAAGCATCTGTTATATGTAATCCATTCATATATGATTCACGTAACTTTTGTTTGTAAATTAAATATTGCTTTTTAAGCTCATTGTATTTAATTCCATCTTCTTCCATAGAAACAATGTCTGCTTCTAAGTCAAGACGCTTAGCAAGTAAAGCTAATTGCTTTTTTGTCATTTTAGCAGACATATCAATTAATGTGTGAGCATCATCTTCTTTCTCTGCCATTTGTTCTTCAAACTCTTCTTTAGAAGGTAATATGGCATTGGTAGAGTATAAATGAATAAGTCTATCTCTAAAGATATTTTGATGCTTTTCATTAAAGCGAATTCTACCTGCGATTTGTTCCATTGTGGTTGATACATCTACTAAAGTATATGTTTTCTTTGCATCTGACACTACTATCATTAATCCGTTGTCAGTAAATAGATTACAACCTTGGAAACACTTTTTAGTAAAGAAATTCAATGTCTTATTTGGAGCTGAAACAGATTCTATTTCATATCCATTTAATAAGTATCGATTATAAGATTTATCTGCACAACAAATTTTTACTAAGTCTGGATCTAATTTTAATGTATCACAGACTTGACGAATACTCTTAACAGAATTAAAGAAAATATATAATTCTCTTACGTTGTGCTGTTTTCCATCTACTCCTTGTAAAGATAAACCATGTTCTAAAAATTGTTCAATTATCTTTGCTAAAGTACCAGTGACATTCGGAACTTTATAACGCATTGGTGTTAATTTAATGGTATTATCCCATTTTATTCTATAGTGTGGTAATTTATTTAGAAATTCTATTTCTAAAGTATCATCAATAGGAGTTGCAGATAAAAAAGTATAATGATTGTAACGTGATACAGTATTCATTAAACTTTCAATGGCTGATTGACGAAAATCCATATCTTCTAAAATAAGATGGTATTCGTCTATTAGTACTTTATATTCTAATATTTCAGAACCAAGCCATTTAGTAAGTTTTTCGAAACTATCATAAGTAACTGCAATTTTACGCATGCCAGGATTCATTTCTAGATAGTAATTCAATTCGAATTTTTTAAAGCCTTTATAACCTTTAAAAACTTCATACTTATTATTCTTATCTTCCGCAATACTATCTATTAAATCAACAAACGGACATACTATAATGTATTTACAATCACAATTGGCAGCTAAATAAGTTGCACCAACATCGGTTTTGACTTTATTTAATACTCCATGAGGAAGTCCATGTTCAAAACCATGAATTTCGCTAACATAACGAGCACCTTTCGAATCAATTTCTCTATATTCCATATTACATTAAAATTAAATTATTAATACTAGTGCAATTATAATATAGAGATATATAGAAATCAAATAAATTAAAGAAATAGTAAAAAAGTTACATTTTTTTGTTCGTATAGTGAAAAATTTCCGTAAAAATGTAACCTTGGCTTTTAATTCATTTATTTTAAATTAGTTATAACACAGACCTAATTTTGCTGAAAAAAGGTTACATTTTTTTGTTCGTATAGTGAAAAGTTTCCGTAAAAATGTAACCTATATTTCAATGATTGATTTTATAAATATTAAACTTTATATCTTATTTATTTAATAATAAAAAAGGTAACATTTTTTTGTTCGTATAGTGAAAAATTTCCGTAAAAATGTTACACATACTATTAATTACTTGGTTTTTAGGTATTTATACTAAGAATGTAATTTTGCTGAAAAAGGTTACATTTTTTTAACCGTATAAGTAAATTTATCCGTAAAAATGTAACCATCAATATATATCGCGGAGTGGAGCAGTGGTAGCTCGCTTGTCTCATAAGCAAGAGGTCGTGGGTTCGAGTCCCACCCTTCCGCAACTATAGAGGAGTAGCTCAACTGATAGAGCGTAGCATTTTAAATTATACAAATAGTGTCGAAGCCAGACATCAGTACTATTGTAACAAAATATCATGTAGATGTGATAAGTTAATGCTAAGGTTATAGGTTTGAATCCTATCTCTTCAACTATAGAGTAGTAGTTCAGTTGGTAGAATGCTTGGTTTGGGACCAAGTGGTCGCCCGTTCGAGTCGGGTCTACTCTACGTGTCCTATTGTTTTTTTTGTTTATTTATTATTTACTATGTTGTTAAACTTGCCTTCTACAGTCTGAGAGAGATAGTAGAAGGTTTCTTTAGAAACTATTTATTAACCCAAAATACAAACAAAATGGAAAAGTTAAAGAGCAAGCCCATACTCGTAGCAATACGTAAGGGTACCTGCGTCTTTGAAGGCGCAGAAGGCGAAACTTATTTCGCAACATCACGTGTAGCTAATGACATCGTTAACGGAGTAAAAGACATCTTCGTTAATCGTAATGTCGAAGTAAATGGTCACTCTATAGGTGACTGGTTAGCAACTCCTTCACGGTTCTAATCATGGATAAGGTATCATCCTCACTGATTCTCGCGTTCTTTGTATTGTGTACACTACTCCAAGTGTATGCAATCAAAGACAACGAGAGTTGGTTCCTTCGCGCTTGGATAGGCGTAGAAGTAATATGCGAAATAATTATGGCCATCCTAATCATTATAGCATGAGCTGGAAATTTGTAGTATTTGGTATCATAGCTATACTTTGGGCTATTTACCGAGAAGATCATACATCCGATGAAGAGCGTAGAAATATCTGGCGTTAAATGCGTATATTATATTAATAAGGTAAGCGACTTATCTTATGATATTAATATATGTGTTTCTCATAAACCGGAAGAACGTGTGGAATTTCACACCGAAGCACCACATCATATGAGAGAATTTAAAGGGAAGACCATGATTTACATCACTAAGGTGATTAAACAATGGGAAATTGATTCCTGGGTAAGAAAACAAGTGTTGAAAAAGTTTAAAAATTGATAAATTAGGTTGAAAAATTAATAAATTAGGTTTTTAATTTTGCTTGAAGAAGGGAAAGAGGGAAGTGGTCAAACATCCCTCAATCCCTTTATTCATGCGGGTTTCAAGCATTTCTCCTCACCTTGTGTGACCGCCGCGCCCGCCGCGTTTTTTTTAACCTCCTATTTTTTCAAAATTTGACTTTTTAATATCTCGCCTAGAACCTATACTTCTGGCTGAAACTCATCATTAATTTTCCCTCGTTTTCTCTATTATCTTATCAGATATCTTCGAATTTCACCCTTCAACTACATTGAACTTCCAATCCATTTGAAACCGAAAATTTTCGAAAATTTTTGAATTTTTTGACATGTTTTTTGAACAAATCATTAAGTATATCATTAAATTTTAAGAATTATCTCGAATAATTTGGTTTATAATACTATTAGGATTATAATTATGAATTTTTTTGAAATTTTGCAAAACCACGTTGAATATATAGGTGAACACGTTTTTGTACCTATTTTAGTGATATTAGCAATTATAGTAGGATTTCTATTGTCTTTAGCTTTAGCGTGGTTTCTTTTATTTCGTGTATACTGTATATTTAGCGGTGTTTGGAATTGGTTAAAAGATCAATAACATTTTAACATTATGTTTAAAAAGATAACTAACAAGAAGGCTTTTCTCTGGTCTCCGACATTAGAAATGAATGAAGATCAGATTAAAAGTTCGAAAGTAGACGATATAATCATTGCTGGTAATCATTTCAAGATGTACCACGATGACTGGAAGCATCACATACACATTAAATGTACAGACAGATGTGACAGTAATTGTTCTTTTTGTATTGAGAAGAGTGAGAGGGATAATCCTCAAAACGTTAAGAATCTTTTAGAATCTTCTAAATTTATTCTCAAGACTTTGAATAATCAAGGCATGTTACGTACTGTTTCGATTACTGGTGGTGAGCCTATGATTTTTCCAAAGATTAACGAATTGATTGACATTATCAAGTCTTATAACATAATGTTATTGAGCATTAATACTAATGGTTATAACATTAACAAGTTACAGGATTTTGATGGTTGGATAAACATTTCCAAACATGCTATAGATGATCGTGATGTCTTTAAGCGTGATTTTGTGATTACTCCTAAATACTTAATGCGGTTTAGGAAGACTCATCCTCATATAAAGATTAGGCTTCAATGCGTATTAGGTACGAGTAATATATCCACCATCAATGATGTTTTCAAATTCATTGATTATTTTAAAGGTTATGTAGATGATTTTTCTTTTAGAAATTTGATCATAGATGGTAAGGAGTCTTGTATTAACGATACGCTTTTAAGCTTGCGATATATATTATTTACATATCATGAGTTTGTTGAGCAAGTTATTCAGGACTATTATGTATATGAAACATATATATATAATGGTATTCCTATTACCATTTCCTGGTCAAACATGAAAGAATTAATGAATTACAATGAGTCTCACAACAGTAATTTTCTTGAAGAGATTATAGTTCATCCTGATGGTATCATTTCTGGTTCTTGGAACAAGAAGTCATTAGTGATATACACTCCTAGTGATACTAAAGGCAATGAATATATACCATGTTTAGGCAAGAATTGTGCTCAGAAGGAAAGCTGTCGTAGATATTGTGGTAATCAAGCGAAAAAGATTACTACAAAGCGTAAAAAACCAGTAGTAATACCGGCTGATTCTTGTCATTCAGCTGATAAACATTGGGGTGGTTCATCATGTTGGTAATGATTATTTAACTTCTACTATTGATTCCTGTAATTTTTAAATTGATTTTTAAAAAAAATGAAGAAGTTACTATTTTTCCTCTGTTTAGTATTTACCAGTTGTACTTCTTTTAAGGATATAACAATAGATTCTTGTGAATATCGTTATCGGTATGAAGAGAATTCACATCACAGTGAAGTCTATTTACTTCACAAGAAGAGTTGTAAGTATTGTGCTCAGAAGCGTCAGAAAGCATTACAAACATTAAAAAAGCAGTTATGATACTTAACATATTTCTCATTACGATCCTAGTTATAATTTACTTATTTTTTGTAAGTTACATTGTAACTGGTTTGTTCACTGGTAATGACTCGTGTCTTGACATTGCGGGTTATTTGATTTGCGGTTTATTATTTGGTATCATTTTAGGTCCTATGGCTTTAGCTATAGACATAAGGGATAAGTTATGGCAAGTTTAAAGGATGTATTATATCAAATGGCGCTTTTCAGTCTAATGTCTAATGACGTTTCTAATCGAAGAGAAGAAGTTGAGCGTCAAAACGAACGACTGAAAGCATGGAAAAAAGCTCAGAATTTACGGATTCAAAAGCTTAACAAAGATCATAGACCGAAACAAGTATTTTCCATACATGGCATTAAAATTGAGGCGAAGAGTCGTAAGGATGCCATAAAGATTTACATGTTTCAGTTGAAACAATAATAGTGATAATGTTAATTAGCTCTTTTGGGGGCTAATGCCCCCGTTGTCTTTTAAATCATAAAAGATAATTTTAAAGTTTTTGGGAAGGTTCGTTGTGATAACGAGCCTTCTTTTTTTTACTATTATGGAGAAATATTTTATTATTCGTGCAAACGAATGGTGTCTATATTGGATTAAAGGCACAATAAAAGATTTGGAGTTATTTTTAAAGTCTTTAAATATTAATATTAAGACTTATAAAAGTATTAACTATCATGATATGCATTTGATTTATAATCAAAAGATTATCACTGAGGTTACTGCTTTGGGTTATAATTCCGATTTGTATGAAGAGTTGAAAAAAGAAATCTCAACAAGATTGATTAATATAAATAGGGAGGCTTATAGCTGGCATAAAGACAAGTTAGAAGATACTTTGCATGCTGTTTGCGATCATGTTCCTGTTAAGTCTAATAGAATTGATATTTTAGTTAGTGATGGTAAGGAATATGAATTACCTCCTAATCATTTTTGTGGTAGAAGAACATTCATAAAATTCTCTGACGTTGATTTAGCTGAGTTTAAAAGACGTGTTAGAGATGTTGGTTATATAGAATTATGTTAAAAGTTGGTGATAAAGTCAAAATCAAGGATCGTGAATCACTTATAGAATTACGAAATTCTGGTTTTCCGATACCTATCTCTATGTTAAGACATAGCGGTAAAACGTATACTATTACAGAACGTGGTAAACAAAGACAGACACGATTTGGAGATGGTTATTGCTATGTTTTAGACACTCCATTAAGATGGTTTTGGAGTAATGTATGTTTTGAAGATCCACAAGAATCATTAATAATAAATTTTGTATGAAAGTAGGAGATAAAGTCAGGATTAAGGATCTAGAAGCCTTATATAATGGTAATATTGCCATTCCTTTCGGTATTAATCCTGAAATGTTTCAATATTCTGGTCAGATTGCAACCATTACAAATATTGCTGAGAACACATATCATCCAGAAGATTTTTCATCAGAATTACAATCTGATGGTTGTTTCTATTATTTAAGTTTTGGTAGAAATTGGTCTTGGTCAAATCCAATGTTTGAATTAGTTGATTCGGATGAAGATTCTATCAAGGAAACTAAACCGAAACAAATAACTATTAATTTTGTATGATGGACATTGGTGATAAAGTAAAAGTTAAGGACTTACATGAAGTATATCATGGTTTTAATTTATCTGATTGGTTTTCGTCTTTATCAGGTACCATCGGAGAAATTGAAGAAGAATATATTTTTGGTGAAGACAAAGTTTATAAGCTTAGTGGTTTAAATTGTTATTTTCCAGAAAGAGCATTAGAACCAATAGAAGCTAAACAATCATTAATATCATTTGTATGAGAAAATTTAATATTGGTGATAAAGTAAGGATTAAAGATCTATGTGAAGTATATCGTGATTATGTTTTTCCTGAGCAACTGTTACCATGTTCTGGTATGTGTGGAGAAATTTCAAACATTGTTACTTCTTATGGAATAAGTCTTTATAAACTTGAAGGAATTGATTATTATTGGCAGGAATACGCCTTAGAACTTGCTGATCCTCCAGAAAAAGTTGATCCTTCATTAATATCGTTTGTATGAATCAATTTAAAGAAGGTGATTTAGTTCACATTAAGAACCTACCATTTCTTCCAAGAGACACTGTTGTAGCTGTTTCACCCACTCTGTATTCATTATTTGATAAAACTGGTATAATTGAAGATTGTATCCAGAATGCTTATGATTCTTCTCGTTTTCCGGATGCAGATGGTTGCGCGTATTTAGTTAATGGTTTTTACTTTAATAATATGGCCTTAGAAAAGGTAGAAAAGGATTCAAATGAATTATTAACCATAAATTTTAAGTAGTATGCTAGTAACAATTGACATTCCTGAAGGTTACGAAATTGACCTCAAGAAGAGTACAGTAACAAATATTTTACTCAAGAAGAAAGAAGAAAAAACATCATGGAGATATGATCCATATAGTATATTTGATGGATATTATATAGATACACAGTCAAATATATTAAGAACATCAGCATGTGGAAACGATCATTCAAATCATAATGTGTTTGCCACTAGGGATCAAGCCATATCTGCACTTGCTATGGCTCGTATTAGTCAAATAATTGCTAACGACAATAGATTTGGTGGTCCTATCACTGATGAAGAATGGGCAAATGATCTAATTAATAAATTCGTTATAATTAGAAGTCTTTATGGTAATATAATGACTGAACAATCATTTACCCGTTATCATTTTCTTGCTTTTCACACTAAAGAACAACGTGATCTTTTCCTAAAAGAAAACGAAGATCTTATCAAAGATTATTTTATGATTACTAATGATGAGTAAACTAACACAACTTGGTTGGAAATTCGTTACCAATTGGAACAATAGAAACATCTACAAGTTAGGTAATCAAAGAGTTTTCGAACATAATGGTAGAATAGGCATCGTTCAAGGTTATGATCTCATTTACTGTGATTTGACTGATGAAGATTTGGAAGAGTTTACTGATTTAGCTAAAAAGGAAGTTGAGATTAAGCAAAATCCAGATAAGTATACTGTTCAGGAATATTTCAGCATTAATAAACAGATTAAGAATTTCATTCATAAAATGAAGTAATATGAAAACAATTAAGTTATTAGATATTAATGGTAATATCCTCTTTGAACACATAGAAGAGAACAATACTATTAAACGTACTGTTGAGGCTGCTATTAAGGCTGGCGCATCTCTTAAAAGAATTAATTTGCGTGGAGCTGATCTAACAAATATAACATTAGAGAATGTAGACTTAACACAGGCGAACTTCACAGGGGCAAGTCTCTCATGGGCTACTATATCACATGTAAAGTGTACAGCTGCATTATTCACTAATGCTAAGTTGGTATCATCAATAATTTCACATTCATATTTTACTGGTGCTTGTTTTAATGGTGCAGAACTTATAAAGGTACAGTATAAATATACAAGTTTAAGACATGCCCGTTTTACTACAGCTAAATTAAATAGTACTATATTTAAACTTTGTGATTGTGACCATAGTACTTTTGACAATGTAGATCTTCGTCATACTGGCTTCTTTAGGACAGATTTAGATGAAGTTGATTTTTCTAAAGCAAAATATGAGCCATATATTCCTATGGCTTGTCCATCATATGGAGCTTTTATTGGATGGAAGAATATTCATGATCATAAGTTAGAACGTAGTTATCTTGTTCAGTTGTTAATTCCAGAAGATGCCAAGCGTTGTTCTGCTGCTAGCAATAAGTGCCGTTGTGATAAAGCTAAGGTCTTGTCTATTGAGAGTTTGCAAACTCACGAGTTAATAAATTCTGTGACTAATAGGAATCAACCACATGTACTTACTTATAAAGTAGGCGAAATGGTATATCCTGACAGCTTTGATGACAATCGTTGGAACGAATGCTCTCACGGCATTCATTTCTTCATAAACAAACAAGAAGCGATTAACTATAACATTTAATTATTATGTATGATTATATTATTGTAGGCTCAGGTTTAATGGGTTCTGTCTTAGCTTATCGTGCTAAACAGCAAGGAAAAAGATGTTTAGTTTTGGAAAAACGAACCCATGTTGGTGGTAATGTATATCTTGAGAATATACAAGGTATCAATATTCACAAGTATGGGCCTCATATTTTTCATACTAATAATAAAGAAGTGTGGGAATTCGTATCGCGGTTTATTACTTTGAATCGTTTTACGAATTCCCCTTTGGCATATTATAAGGGTAGGTTGTATAACTTACCCTTTAACATGAATACTTTTCATCAATTATGGGGCGTTACAACTCCCAATGAAGCAAAAACCATTATTAGCGAACAGTCTTATGTTAAGGAGATTCAGAACCTTGAAGATCAAGCAATAAGTTTGGTCGGAAAGGACATTTATAATATTCTTATCAAAGGTTATACTGAAAAACAATGGGGAAGATCTTGTAAAGAATTACCTCCTTTTATCATTAAAAGATTACCATTAAGATTTACTTATGATAATAATTATTTCAATGATTTGTATCAAGGAGTAGGAGATTATAACGAGCTAATTACTCAATTACTAGCTGGTATAGAAGTTATCACTGGTATTGATTATCTAGAAGATCGTAATCAGTTTCAATCTGGAAAAGTTATATATACTGGCCCTATTGATGCTTATTTTGATTATAAGTTAGGTAGGTTAGAATACAGAACTGTAAAGTTTGAAACTAAAGTTTTACCAACTCCTAATTTTCAAGGGAACGCCGTCATTAATTATACAGATGAAGAGATTCCTTTTACTCGAATCATTGAGCATAAACATTTTGAATCTTTTGGTGATTCTGTTTACGATAATCCAAATACTGTTATTAGTAAAGAGTTTAGTTGTGAATGGAGACCAGGTTTAGAACCTTATTATCCTATTAACAATGAAAGGAACAACACTTTATTTGAAGCTTACAATCAATTAGCAAAAAGCGAAAAGAACGTTATTTTTGCTGGTAGATTAGCCGAGTATAAGTATTATAATATGGACCAAATAATCGAAAAAGCACTATGTATAACATTATGACGAGTATACTATTAACAGTATATGTTATTTGTTTGATAGTATTGATTTGCTGTATGAATAATACAGTATATTGCTTTATTTTTCAATACAAAGAATGGAAAATATGGAAAAAGATGATTGCAATGGCTGATGAATTTGAATTGGAATTTAATGTTAATAACAATTATCATTTTGTTGAGCCAAGCAAAACATTCATTGTATCAGTGTGGGATGGCGAACGAGCATCTATTCATCTGTTGAGTAATAGCAATTGTATTTGTAGTACATTTGATACTTATCATTCAAAAAAGTTAGCAAAACTCCTAATGAATAAAATAGCTTAATATGGAACCAATATTTCAAAAAGGTGAAAAGGTTCGTGTTGTTGATTTAAGACAACTTGATGAAAACGAAGTTCCATTTGGACTCAATAAAGATATGCTATCATATATTGGGCAAATTGTCACTATCAAATCATTTGAAGATGCTTATAGCCCAAAACGCTCTCGCAAATATAAGTGTGATGGATATAGATATATATTATCTGGAATTCCTTGGGCTTGGTCTAATCCTATGTTAGAAAAGATAGAAGGAGAAACAGAACCTCACGAACGTATTATTGAATTCGTATGAACAATATTGTATTTAAAGGTGATCCTATTATTGTAAATGACCAAAAATATTGGTTTAATTATACAGAATGGGAGAAGCTTCACAAATGGAGAAAGAAAAGGGAGAATAATTTTTCACGTTTTTAATATAAAAAATTATGGAAAAAAAGATTCAGATTAAAAGTAGGTTGGGTTGTATTCTTTTTACATTCGAGGATGAAAATGCAACTATCAAATATGCTGTAGAACAAGCTGTAAGAGAACGTGTAGACCTTAGTGAAGCAAATCTCCATAAAGCAGACCTATCTGGAGCAAACCTTCGTGGAGCAAATCTTCGTAGGGCGAATCTCAGTGGAGCGAACCTCCGTGAAACAGATCTCTATGGAGTAAATCTCTATGGAGCAAACCTTCGTGGAGCAAAGAATATTCCGTATATTCCTATGGCTTGTCCGTCTGACGGAGCATTCATAGGGTGGAAGAAAGTAGATAACCACCTTATTAAGTTGTTAATTCCAAAAGATGCCAAGAGAAGTTCTGCAACAACAAACAAATGCCGTTGTGACAAGGCAAAGGTGTTATCTATTACTGATTTGGATGGGGCTAATCCAATAAAGGAAATAGAAAATACTTCACAACAGCACCATGTAGTATATAAGGTTGGCGAAATGGTTTACCCTGATTTTTTCGATGAAGACAGATGGAATGAGTGTTCTCATGGTATCCACTTCTTCATAAATAAGATAGAAGCGATTGATTATTGACCCTAATAGTTAGACAATACCAGTAACCACACTGGGGAGTGAGTGGAAGCCTCACATTTTTTTTGGCTTATTAGTTTAAACGGAAAAACATTATAATCATTAGATGTAATATTTTGGTTCGAATCCAGAATAAGTCACAATTAAAAAAAAATAATTATTATGAAAGCAGTTCCAGAAATAGGAAAATATTATCACTTTTGGGATGATGGTAAATCATCTCCAAGTAGACATTATATTTGTCGAGTAGAAAGAATTATAACTCCAGAAGAAGCAAAATCTATTAAAGTTATAGTGCCAGAATGGAATTATGATAATAAGACGATTGGATATGTAGAAACAACTTTATATGATCATTGGTATCATAATAAGTTAAATCACGATTGGTTATATTCAGAAGATACTGATTATTTTATAGAAGCATCCTGTCCTAAGTATGATGAACATAATTTATGGTTTGTTCGTACAAAAGGTGGAGGTTGGTTTTCTATGGATATACAATCTTCATGGCAAGGGGGTGAACTTGATGTAGATGGTAGTATTTATAAGTATAATACCAAATATTATCAAGAATTTTCTAAATGTACTGACAAAGAACTTTTACAATATTATCCAAAAGCAATTAAAGATAATTGGAAATCATGACAAAAATCTTTGGATTTACTTATAATCGAGTTAACAATTTTGTAATTGGATTTGGTAAAAAATGTCTTTGCTTTAATATTTATATGGCCAAAGTTCCTAAAAGAAGATTAAAAGGATATTGGTATATAATTGATACGAAAGATGTTGTTTGGCATTCTATACATAATTATGATAAATTATTTGTAATTGGATATATATCCATTGACAAAAAGGATTTTTATGATTTAGAAGATTAATATTATGAGACAAAAAGATGCAAAAGCAGATACATGGTATATATGTTTAAAATCATTTGGTGAGTTTAAACAAGGTCAAGCATATTTATCACATTGGCGTGGAATAAACTCTGATCGTCATTATGGTCAAACAGCATGGTTTAGTGATCAAAATACATATAAATACTTTAGACTTGCTAAAGAAAACGAACGACCAAGGATAACGAAGGGATCATATTGGAAAGCTACTAAAGATATATATTATGGTTTAGGAAAAGAATTTCTTAAAAATCATATTTATGAATCACCACTTAATTATTACTTGTATCCATTTGGAAGTAATGTTCCATGTAAAATTATGGATTTCAATTTGTCATATCACGATTTTATTCCAGCTACTACAGAAGAAATAAAAGAAATAAATAAATGAGACAAGAAAATAGTATATGGGATAATGTTCCAAATGGCTGGTGTATTTGTGGAGGTATGATAATTCCTTCACCTAACCACAGAAAATTTGTTAAGTTATGAAAGTAAAAATAAAAGCAACAGGTGAAATAGTTAATTTGGCTGATTATGCAAAAATTACGCTTGACCAATATGATTCTTATGGAAATCCAATTGAAATGAAACCAGAAGAAGTTGAATTAATTCAAGAACCAACAGAAGAAGCTCATTGGCAAGATGTCAGAGAACATGCTGCTATTGCTGCTATGCAAGGTATGTTAGCTAATCCCGAACTCATTATGAATGGTAGTTCTATATGTTACAGATTAAGTGTTGAATTTGTAGCTGTTGATTACGCAAATAAACTTGTAGAACGGCTTAAAAAGAAATAACTATGATACAACAAGATAAAGAACTTTCGCTTAAGGATCTTTGCGCAAGGTTACCGTATAGGCCAAAAGTATTTTATGAATATGTAGATGACTTAGATAAAAAAACTTATGGATATGGCTTAACTTTAAATACTTGGTGTATAGATCAGTTGGAAGCAGAAAAAGCAATTGTTAAGCCATATCTTCGTCCAATGTCCTCTATGACTGACGAAGAAATGAAACAATATGGAGAACTTTGTGATGAAGACATACGTCAATTAACTTCTGTTCCAATTCTTCATCCTGGGCTTAAATATAAAACATCATGTCACCGTTCTATTATTTGGCTTCTTAAAAATCATTTTGACTTTATGGGCTTAATTCCAAAAGGATTGGCTATTGCTGTAACGGAAGAAAATAATCCTTATAGGGAATCAAATCATGTTTAAAAAGCATTTTAAAATAGTAAAGGAAGAAAGAGTAACAGGAACTCTTCCATACAGAATACTTGAAAGATACACCATATTCTTTTTTATTCATTGGTGGAGTACACCAGAATTTGCTCCACCACACTTACATCAAACTTATAAGGAGGCGTATGATTACATTAAAGAAATGTGCTCCAATGCAATAATAGAAACCTCCTTAAGAGATAAGTGTGTTTTACAGTATGGAGAGCATTTTGGTGAATTGTATGATAAAAGTTGTAGAGGTGAATCTATTGGCAATTTTACACAAACTAAGTGGTTTTTAGAAGCACTCGAAACAGTTAGAAGATATGAGTAGATGAAGTCAATGTTAAATAAATAAAGAAAAATAAAATTATGGATTTTTTTAACGTTTGTTTAGCAATATGCCTATGCGTAGGGATAATGGGTATGGGAATTGCTATGTTCTTTGGTATAATAATACGCCCGATCTGTAATTATATTATTTCACAAAAAAAAGATTGCGATCTTGAATGGAAATGTATAGAAACGGATGAGTCCAAGGAGAAATTCCTCAATGGGGAAATTGATTATCATTTCTGTGCGGTCAAATATCGAATCAATCCAGGTCAACTTAATGCGTTCGTAAAGATATTTGGCAATAACAATTGGACTGAGTTTACTTGGGAACGGCTCAAATTCAAGGAGAGAGAAGACTTTGTCAAATATGTTTCAAACTTCCTAAAACTTCGTGACGTTTACGAGTATAATAAGAAAGAAAATTCGTTATGGCGTTGGCCCTAATATTCAAGATTAGACAATTATATGGATAAAATTTGTACCACAATAGAATAATCCAAGAAACTCTTGGAATTAGGAATTGAAAAAGACTTAAATGTAAATGAATATCAAAGTAATACAATGTGTCGAAACGGGTAAATATCTTGAAGATTATTATGAAGAAGCAGTTGAAACAGCATTAAAATACGTACTTGAAAATCTAATTTGATTATGGCACAGTACAGAATAGTAAGAAGAGAATATCCTAATGGACAAATAGATTATGAAGTTCAGAAAAAGATATTAGGCTTATTTTGGTGGAATTTTGAAAGTATAGATGCCATTACAACGGGGCATTATTCTAATCTTCATGACGCTGAAATGGCAATTAAAATGCACAAAGAAAAACCAAAAGTAACAATTATTAAAGTATGAAAGAACTTACTATAGAAGAAAAAGCAAAAGCCTATAACAAAGTGCGTGAAAAGATTGCAATACGATTTGGTTCAAATGTTGCAGACGAAATCTTTTCAGAGTACGAAGAGAGCGAGGATGAGAAGATAAGGAAAGAAATTATGGATTTTATTGATACTAAAACAATAGACTCCGACGAAAGACGTAATAGGTGGTTTTCTTATCTTGAAAAACATAAACCTGTTTCCTTTACTTCATTAGAGGATACAAAGATAAAAATGTCTTTAATACAATATATATCAGAATTAAATCAAGACGTTGTTCATCTGCATCCAGGTATTGAAACTTGTAACGAGTGGATTGCTTGGCTTGAAAAGCAGGGTGAACAAAAGCCTGTTATTTTCAAAGCGAAAGATTGGTATGTAAGTAAAGTTGACGGTAAAATACATAATATGATGTATAATCCTGCTGATAAGAAAGAACAGAAGGAGATTGATAACTATTGCCGAGAACACTGTAAAGGATTTCAAGAAACAGGTAAATGTTTTTTCGACGATAAATGCGAGGCCTATAAAACTTATAAGCAGAAGTTTGCTGAGAAGGTTGAACCAAAGTTTCATGAAGGTGAGTGGGTAGTATATGAATGTGGTGACGAAACGGCAACGTTACAAATAACAAGAATTGCTGGAGAAACTTATGTATTCTCAGATGATTCAACTCTTGGTGTAGTTGATGAAGATACATTGAGATTGTGGGATATTACCAAAGATGCAAAGGATGGTGATGTGCTTGCAACTGACTCATGGTTATATATGTTTAAATATACTAATAATAAGAATTTAATACAATTTCATTGCAATTTTCCTATAAATGAAAAATCTTATAAATGGTGTATTTTACCTAATGATAGCTATCTTGACATTTATATAGATGCAAATATACATCCAGCTACTAAAGAGCAGCGTGACCTTTTATTCCAAAAGATGAAAGAAGCAGGCTATGTGTGGAATTCTGAAAAGAAAGAATTGAAGAAGATGGAATCAACAGAACATGAATCTGAAGAAGAACTGTCTGATTTTGAAGCTGCTCTATTTTCTGCATTTAGTGATGGCTGGCAGCAATATCTTAACGGAAAAGAAATAGATTTTGCACAATGGGCTAAAGAACACTCTGCTGAACTTTTGGAAGCAGCAAATCAGAATCATATTGCTTGGAGTGAAGAGGATGAAACAAACCTTAGACGAGTTGAATTTGCTTGTATGAAATTCTTTGGTGGGGATACTTCGCTTATAGGATGGTTGAGAAAAACTCTTAAAAGACGATTGTCATCTTAACAGAATTTAATTTAAAATAATGCAAAAAGTTCAATGGAATAAAAAAGACAAAGAAATATTACAACGATTATATAATATTTGTCGTATGGCAGCTAAAAGTCACTCTTTAGCGGATTATACCACAGAAGGATATGAAGAAGCTTTAGAGTGGCTTAAATCTCTTAAACAAAGAATAGGAGGATAAAGTTATGGATGTAATAATGTGTATTGGAATATTATTGGTGTATTATTTCCTTGGTGCAATCATTAATGGTCTTATGCACAGATATGACCCAGTTTGGTTTTCTAATGATTCCATGAATGTTAGTTTTGTTGTACAGATGTGGATAATAGTAGTTCCATTCTATTGGTTTGCCATTTTTTGTGATAGATGCATATGTTGGTTTGAAAAGAAAGAATAGAAGAATAAAGTTATGAAAAAGTACGAATTGATGGTTATGGATTGGGTGTATTCTCCTACTCCAACAACTCCAAAAGCTATTCAAATAATGTATGGATGGCAAATAGAAGAATATGAGACACAAGGCTTTGAACCTATTCCTCTTACACCAGAGATTCTTGAAAAGAATGGATTTGTCCTAAAACCAGATGGTTGGCTATGGTGTAAGGAAAAAGGCATCGAAGATAAGAATTATATCTTTATACAGTTTAGGAAAAATTGTGAAGAAGTAAGGCTGATAGAGTTGAATTTTATAAATAAGGTGCTTGCAAAATACGAACACATGCACTATGTACATGAACTTCAGCATGCTTTGCGACTTTGTGGAATTGAAAAAGAAATAGTACTTTAAAATTATGGAACAATTTTTATTGAACTTAAGCAATCATCAAATACAAGATATTTTGCAAGAGATTGGGATGCTTGAAGATGGTAATTGTTCTTATACTGCAGAGGAAATATTTAAGGCAGGAATGGAATATGCTATTAACAAAGGAATATTGTGGCTAAATGAGAATATAGACTTTGAGCATAATTATCCATCAACAAAAGAGGAGTTAATTAAAGATTTTTGTAAGGCTCAGACAGAAGGTTAAAATTATGGTACAGTTAATAGACAAAGACGCTTTAGCAGCGGAGATAAAAAAATTAAAAAGTGTTTTTGTAAACGAACGTGATGGTTTTGAAAAAGGCTATCACTATAGTTTAAATTTACTTATTTCTTTTCTCGATACACTTGAAATAAAAGATACAGACTTGAAGAAAGAAATTCATGAAACAGCCGAAGCATTTGCAAAAATAATCAGAGCAAATTTAACAGGAATAGATAAAGATGTTCAATATCAGTTTGAACAACTTTATAAAGAAATTACTGGTGAGAGAATGTATCAAGGATATAGTGATTAAAAAATAATAACTTATGGAACTGATAGACAAATCCACTTTAGTAGCGGAAATAGAAAAATTAAAAGATGAAGCAGAGATATATCCGTCAGATTTTTATTGTGGTAGATTATCTCTTTGTAAAGAACTGATTAATTTTCTCGATACTCTTGAAGTGAAGGTGATGGATTTGGAAAAGGAGTTTAATGAATACATGCGGTCTATTACTATCAAAGATATAAAAGATAAGCCATTCACGCAATTATTTGCTTGTGCCAAGTATTTCTTTGAACTCGGATTGCAATCAAAAGAAGAATAGTTATGAAATACATTGACGCAGAACGCATAAAAAAAGAAATAAGAAAATTGGCAGATTGGTACCAAAACATATTGACTGATGACTTGTGCGATAAACTTATTGATTTCGTTGATGCTGCCATGCCATTTATTCCACCACAAAACTCTCTACAAGAAGAAGCGGACTTAGAACGAGAAATTACACGAGTATCAAAAAATGAGTATTTTGATTTTACTGATTGGAAATCTATTGCTCGACATTTCTATGAATTTGGATTAACACAGAAAGGTGAATAATATGACAAAGGAAAAAACTATGCCTAAACTTATTGATAAAGATAAATTAGTGTCAAAAATAGTCAAAAGGATAGAATTCGATCAAGAAATAATTGATAATTGTAAGCAAAACAATTTTCATCCAAATTTACAATACTTTTACAAAGGTAGAAAAGATGGTTATGAGCGAATTCTTGAGATTATTGATAAAATAAGTTTCAATGATGATAATGTAGTTAATTTTAAATAATATGACACAACAGGAAAAACAAACGGTTAAAGATTTTCATCGTCATTGTATGACATATCTTTTTGGAGAATTTTCTTGTAAAAAATGCAAGAAACTTATTAAACCAAGTGATTGTATTGGGTGTCCCATTAAAAATAGTTAGTTATGAAATACATTGAACAATATCTACAAGACGTTGTTAAAATTAAACCATTAGGTAAAATTACAACGAAAGAAGATGAACTTAATGGTTTTTCAGGTGAAATGGTATATATCGATGGAAAATGTTCTGATATATTTATTTCTCATGCAGATTATGCCAATTATTTAGAAAGTGTGATTAATGAATACGTAGAATGGGAAAACGAAAAACAGTAGTACAAGAATATCTTGATTCATTAACTAAAGATGATTTATTAGCGATCATAAAGTATGGTCTTCGTGGTTCTAACGCTCCATTAGATGTTGATGTTGAAGACATTTTTACTTGTATCGGTTGTAAATACATTGAAGAAGGATGATTTACTTAAAAAGAATTTTGAATTTATTCCTGTGGCTAATAAGAATTGTCGCAGGAATTGCAATTATCATGGTTATTTATCCACTTGATTTGTTAGCCATCCCTATTTACTACGTCAAGACTGGACGTAATTATTTGTTAGACTTTAGACCGTTAGGATTTGCTATAGTGCGTTGGATTTGTGGATGCGATTTTGAATGGAAAGATAATTAATATTAAATAATAATTTAAACAGAATCTCTTGGTAGCTCAATTGGATAGAGCAACAGTCTTTAATATTTGGAGCTTTTATGTGGGAAATTGAGAAATTAATCAAGAAGGGTGATTATATGTATGCTTTAGTACCTGAACACCCTCATGCTACTAAAAATGGTTACGTGTTACACCATCGAATTGTTGTAGAAAACCATATAGGTAGATTACTCAATGCTGATGAAGTTGTTCATCATAAAAACCATAATAAATTTGATAACAGAATTGAAAATCTCGAAGTGTTGAATTATAAAGAGCATGTTAGAAAGCATAGCTTAGAACAGGGAAGGAAATGGGCTGTACTCAAATGCCCTATATGTGGAAAAGTGTTTGAGATGCCTTATAACAAAACTGTATATCAAAAATATCCTAACGATTCTAATAAAGCACAATGTTGTTGTAGAGCGTGTGGGTGTAAGTTAGGTAGATTGAAACAACTGAACAGAATAACTCATGAAATGGAGATTGCTATATCGGGGAATCTCCTATCTGTATACAAAAAATATACAGAGGACAACCCCGAGGTAACCTTAGATTAAGAGGGTACCGTAGAGACTATACGCAATCCGCCTGAAATGGCGAAGGGATAGTCCAGACTACAACATTTCATAATGGCTATAGTAATATAGAGTAGTAAGCTAAACTGTGGGTCTTGGGTTCGAGTCCCAACCAGGAGACTAAAAATATATAACAATATGATATCAATAATAATTCCAATTTATAATAGAGAATTATTCTTAGAGAAATGTTTGAATTCTGTACAAAGACAAACATTTGTTGACTTTGAATGTATTCTTGTTGATAATAATTCTACTGATCATAGTGTAGAAATTTGTCAATCATTTTTATCCGATGATAGATTCAAACTTATTCATTGTCAAGAACAAGGAGTTAGTCATGCCAGAAATAAAGGTATAGAATATGCTTCTGGAGATTGGATAATGTTTATTGATTCTGATGATTACATAGCAGATAATTTTGTAGAAATGCTCTATAAAACTATGCTAGATCATCCTGGGTATAAATGTTATACGTGTGAATCTATTACTTTACAACATACAAATATTTCTATTTGGAACGACTTGCCAGAAGGTGAGAGAACAAAAGATGATGTTACCAATTTTAATATTTGGAAAAGATGGGCAACAGTTTGGAATGCTCTTTGGGCAAAAGAAGTATTTGATCATATTAAATTTAATACCAATGTTAAATTAGGAGAAGATGAATTAGTTGACATTGAATACTGGATGAGATATGGAAAATTATATCATATTAAATATCGTGGTTATTTCCATTATGTAAACCCATCGAGTATTAGTGTTGATCAGAATAATTATAAACATAGTACAATGTTATTATTGTGCCTTGTTGAAAATTTAATTCATAAATACGATAATTTAACCAAAGAAATTGAGAATGCTATTAGATACATTTATAATGTAAAGTATAGTGATAAGTATCCAGGAATTGATTATGTTGTACCTTATACTAATGCAACGAAAGATAAGATAAAAGCATTAATGCAATTCTATAACTATGAAGGAATGGTTGATGATGATGAAGAATTAGCAAAAAGATATAATGCTGAAGATACAATCTTTAATATGTCAATACGGTCTGTTGCTAAAAATTTACCATTTATCAGATTAATTCATCTTATTGTAGAAGATGAAACACACATTCCCGATTGGATAGATATTGAGAAGGTGCATATTGTTTATCATAAGGATTTTATGGAAGATTACCCAAGTTATAATCCTTGTTGTATAGAATATTGTCTGGGAAATATACCATTTCTATCAGAGAAATTTTTATATGCAAACTCAGATTATATTGCTACAAAAGAATTATCGGCAGATGATTTCTTTGATGAAGATAAAACTAGAAATCGCTTTCGAACAGCAGCACAATCTGATAAACAATGTGATATTATCTTTAACAATTCGTATCATTTAATATTTGATGAAGGCACACCTATATCACCAATAAAACATTTCTTTACTCCAATGGTAACAAAACGAGTAAAAGAAGTACAAGAGCTTTATAAAGATAAGTTAGTATATACTAAGTTTAGGAGTAGTGCAAATTACAATCAATATATTTATCCTTTATATGATCTTAAAATTGGTGCGATTAGTGAGTCAACTTTAATTTGTTATACAACAGAAGGTGAGTTTAATATTCAAAAATGGCAAAGAGCAGATGTTGTGTGCTTAGAGAATATTGATGATACAAATCCTTTAATAACAGTATTTGGTCATTTCTTCCGTTTTGAAAAATGTAAATACGAAAAATGATAACAACTATTTATTTTGTTGGAGTTGTTTTAGCTTTTATTGTTAACACAATTCATCTTTATGTTTTCTTTAAAGATGTTCGGAATAAACCGTATAGTACTTATAATAAAGTATTAGTAGCAATTTATAGTTCTATAATCATTGGATTTTTATCTTGGATAGGACTATTCTTTGTTTCTGTTTCTTTATTTTATAGACTCAAAAACCCTCAAGAATATGACAGTAATATATTCTAATGCTGAAGATGCAGATACTATAATTCTGCAAGAAATTTGGAGAGGTATTCCAGACGTTACTGTAATAGAAATTACATCTAATACAGTTGGGTGGGAAGACGTTGTTAATGATGCTATTGACAATGAAGATGATACATTAATCTTTGCTGGGCATGGTACTATACATGGATTATTAGCACCATTAAACTATTCATCAGAAGAATACATATTACATAAATTTAATGTGAACTTAATACACGCTAAAAGAAGTATATGTATTTGGTGTATGGCATCTACATTCTGTTTTAATCATAGATTTGAATCACTTGCTACCTCTATGTTTATTTCTAATCCAAGAGAAGCCTTCGAGAATGGATGTTGTGATGTTACAAGAGATGATATTGAACGACAAAATATATTATTTTATCGTGACTTGAATTACTTGTTACAAAGCGATATCCCATTTAGAGATTGGAGAATGAAATTAAAAGTGAATGTTGATATGTACGACGACGTCGATGTGTTTAATAGAAATGGATTATGTTACATTTTATCTAATAAGTAAAGTTTTATGATAATGTTTATTAGTATATATTTAGGAATAGCGTTATATCTAATTGTATTGGCCTTGTTATACTGCATAGTAAGACACTATTCTGGACCAGATTCTCCGGCGTTGTTATTACCTTTAATGTGGCCTGCACTTCTATTTCTATTGCCTGTTTTATTAATATGTTTTGTTATATTAAAATTATGCGATAAAATATGGCCGCAATAGATAAATTGTACGTTGATTCATATTATGAATATAATAATCTCAGAACATGGGCTATAGCCTATTATCCTGAATTATTATTTTATTTCTATGATATCACAGTTGATTATTCCACATTTGAGAAGAGAAGACAAGAATGGATTAGAAAATTTAAAACACAAGTAAGAAATACGTTTACAAGATTTGGTAAGTTTAATACAGCAGAAGAAGCTGTTAATAATCTTATCAAATATTATAAACGAACTGCAGGTTATGATTGTTCTAGAGAGCAAGCTGAAGATGAATTTAAGTATTGGTCTCATCAAATGGAAATAATAGAAAGTGATTCACTTTTAGAATTAGAATATAAATTTCCAGTAATGAACACACCATTATCTGTAGATAAAAAACTAAAGTGGATTTGTCCAATTCCTTGTATTAGAAAGTATCTTGAAGAACAATGTGGATATAAAACTCACTGGTATCATAAGTTATTTTGGAAAGGTAAAAAACATTTTTAATTACAATGTATTATTCTTAAATAAAAATGAATAACGGAATTATTCCATATAAAAATAAAATTAAACCTATATTTATAGATAGTGATAAATCTGTAAGATGTATAGATTGTATTTATTTTTCTTCGTTTGAAGGTTATTATAATGATTCGTGTGATGAATCAGATTGGTTTTGTGTTGAATATTGCCCGCTACGAAAGATTAGGCTTAAAGATCCTTTTAATAAAATTTGCTGTGACCAATTTGTTGCACAAGACAAACATATTAACTGTGAAAATTGCAAGTTTTGTGTTCGAGATTACTCGTCTTATCAATGTCAAAAACGCAATCTAATAGAAACTACTTCACACTATCGTTGTTCTGAATTTAAATATAGAAATGAAAATAATCCAGTTTCTAATGAAGAAATTTGTACTTTTTTATGTGGTTTAATCATTGTAACAACGTTTGTTTGTTTATGTGCATTTTGTTAACATAACCTATGGCTAGTATAATAATTGCTTATTTATACTTCAATGGTAATTAATTAAAGTTGCTCCAATAATTAAACGGATATAACATGAATCCTCTAAGTTTCTATTTCGGGTTCGATTCCTGGGTAGGGCACTATTAACATTTTTAATATGGGATTATTTGGAAATGTAATTCGAGAAGTTAGAGATACAGTCAAAGATTCTTTAGAAGAATGTGGCTGTAAATCTGTAATATCAGAAGTCAAAGATGTTTTTAAAGCATTAATTGGCAAATAAAGTGTAGATTCCGTAGCTCAGTTGGTAGAGCACAGCACTTTAAACTAAAAGAAGAGTGCATAGGCGAGAAATCCCTATGTAGAATCTCCTAAATTCGGTGGAAATCCTTAGCCTACTAGATACAATACTGTTATGGGATGGCTACAGTACATTAAACAATAATGTGTAAGGACTATACCGAGCGAAAATAGTATCTCAGATAAGTCTAATTAACTTATATCGTAAGAACTGAGCAGGCGTTAAAAGTAGAGCAAATCAGATATGTCTACATACTATAATCGTGTAGAGGCCAAACGGGAGATATCTAAGTTGGAATTGTATTCCTCAATGGTAATGAGGTATCTAGCAATCGTACTAGGTAGGTGTTCAAATCACCAATACTCTTGCAAGAATTCCAATAAGATAAAGAGATGGTCCAGATCACAACAGACACAAGTCTTTAGGCAACCTCTCTAAGAGCAGCATAAGACTATAGAGGTGATAGTGCAAGAATTCTAAAGTGTTTGGCTATGGTAACATAGTGTGATAGGTTAATGCTGGGGTCACGAGTTCGAATCTCGTCGGAATCACTATTAACAATTTTTAATATAATTTTACTTGAAATTTGGTCAAAATAGTATTATATTTGCAATCGGGATGAGGAAAGCAGCTCGTAGTTTGATTTGAATTAACAGTTTTTTTGCTTTTTTGTTTTCATATTGATTCAAATTAAACCTATGAGCTGCTGTTTTTCAGATTATATTACGCTTTAGATGTTGAATGTTAATTTAAATTATTTAATTTATGAAGAAATTCATTTTTGCCGTTATGGCATTGTTGTGCATGGTTGCATGTAATCCAAAGAAGAGTGAAACTGTTCCTGTTCAAGAGGAAACACCCGTAGAATTGATCGTTGGTAATACAATCTCAACTGATCGTCAGTACATGTTTATGAATTATGGAGGTGATTATCGTTGGTATGAGACTTGTATTACTCTTGATGATTATCTTGATAGTGAGAACTGCAACGGCTCAATTGAAAGTATTTCTAATGTTTTCCAAGTAGTTAAAGGTGATAGTACTTCTTTTGATCCATATGTAATCATGTCATCTTATACTCGTACATCAAGTAATACTGAAGTTATATCTGGATTTTGGGTTGGTGATGAGCCTATGAATGAAGAGGAAATTAATTTAACTTTTAAAGATGCTTATGAATTCTTAATGGAAGCTAATTGTCCTAAACCTCATTCAAGACATTGTGTTCTTAGAAAAGAACTTGGACCTAAAATAGATGTGGCACCACAATACATTTTTGGCAATCAACAGTATCAAGTGTATGTTGATGCCTTTGATGGTATTGTAACGGATCATAATCCGGCTTTTAATGAGTAATCACTTTGTTCATTAGCATAAGAGCCCTGTAGCGCGCAGGGACGTGCAGATACATCATTGAATGTATAGTAAATCGTAACGTTACCTATCCCTTGATCTCTGAGATAGCTGCGGTTCAGTAGTTTTCCTGAAAATACGAAGAGATTATTTTTTATTTGCCTAGGTGATGAAAAGGTAAACATTCCAGACTTGCATGTAACTAATTTAATATCAGTTACTTAGAGTGCATTTAATCGAAAGGTTTAATGTAGAATCTCGCTAACAAACAGAAACCTTGAATATGGTGACATATTCTTTGGCGATGGCTCACTAAATGGATATTATATCCTAAATGGCGTAGAGACTATATACGAGACACCTAAACGATAACGTATGGTGATGAAATAGTCCAGACTACAACATCTCAAGTTAGATGGCTTATTTAAAAGTAAGAGTAGTAAGAAAATCTGGTGGAACGTAGGTTCCTTGGGGGTTCGAGTCCCCTCCTGGGCACTATCTAATAAATACAAAGTAAATGTCTACTATAAACGATATAATTAATTATTTTAATAATCTTCCACCATTTAAATGTGTAGATGACATACCTGATATTCCATTTTTTAAGGATCGAGAATTGTACACAAATGTAATAGTTAAAAATTTAATACGTTGTGGTGCGATTCCAAAGAAAGATCTTAAAATTGGTAAAACATATCAAGGATCATGTAGAAATACAAATAAAGCTATATGGAATGGTACGGAATTTGAATATGAAAGATATAAGTTTGGTTACTTATACGAAGATGCAGTTAATCATTTTGAAGATGATGATGGTTACGATGTTTTTGTGCCGTTAAAAGAAGACTTTTAAGTTTTTCTCATAGAGAAATGTTATCATAGTTTAAATTTAAGGTGGGCTAGTCTGCGAAGATAGGCCCATCTGCTTTTTAATACATTAGATATGAAAATAAGAAAAGATCCATTCGACAATCCAGAGATTGTCATCGGCAAATTAATCCTTACATTTACAAAGAAATTGCCAAAATACAAAGAAGCATGGTATAAGAAGTGGTTTTATACTGGTAAAAACCCTCAATCATATTACGGTAGGATCATGTGGTTTACTTGGTATTATGATAAGAAAAGTTTATATGTATGATTAAGTTTGCACAAAGAGTTTTATTGGATGTTCTTGCCCAAACAGAAAGAGCATCTAATCAGTCTGACTATTACCAAGGAAAGATTGATGGTATTAAGAGTTGTATAGCAGCCTTAGGTCGTATTGTAATTAAAAATTAGCCTCTTTAGCTTAGTTGGTAGAGCAACTGATTTGTACTCAGTAGGTCGTGGGTTCAACTCCTACAAGAGGCTCATTTTATTTCTTTTTCTTTTTGTTTGATTAGAAAGGTGTCTTGATTTTAATTGGGACACCTTTCACTTTTTATTAAGATTATGTCAGAAGAATTTATAAAGTTAATTCAAGAGTTAAATAGAGATAATACAGACAAGTTATTAACTACTATTAAAAAATTAGGTTTCTTTGAAGCTCCGGCTAGTGCTAATCATCACTTGAATAAGTTTAGTGGTTTGGTAGAACATTCTATTTCTGTGTATAATTGTGCTTTGCATTTAAAAGTTATGATACAATCTATTGATCCATTTTGGAAAGCTCCAGAAGATGATTCAATACGAGTTGCAGCATTACTTCACGATGTATGTAAAGCAGATACGTATTATACAACAGTAAAGAGACAGAGAATGCAAGATGGAACATGGAAAGATGTTCCTACTTATGGAGTTGATTATTCTCAATTACCATTAGGTCATGGAGAAAAGTCTATTTCCATTATCTTGCAATGTGGTTATCCATTAACTAGAGAAGAGATGTTGGCTATTCGTTGGCATATGTCTTCTTTTAAATTGAATCCGTTTGATATGGAAGAGATGGGTAACTTTCGTTGTGCTTCGATAGAACCATTGGTTTATTTAATTCAAGCAGCAGATCAATTATCAACACACTTAAACAAATAATATTATGAACAGTAGAGTATCTAGAAGAGTTAAGTTGTATCCTGAAAAGGGAAATGGTAAACATTCTGATTTTAACTTCCATAAAGAATATGGAAATTATCAGGAGACACCTGATCGTATGACACCATCAGCTCATACGTTGTTGGTAAATCGTGCAAAAGCATTTCTTAAACATGCTGGTAGTAAAACTGTTAAACAATTGCATCTTGCAGTAGCATGAACCGAAAATCATTAAAATCCAAGTCAAAAAATCATTTGATTGGATTGATTTATGCTAAGACAGCAGAATCAAAGAAATGGTTGAAGTTATACAATCAAGCATCTAGCGAATATAATGCAGTACTTGAAAAGTATACTGATTATCGTAAAAAATTAAACGATAAAAAACGCAAAATACAATTGTTAGAGGAAGATATTGATGATCTTAAAGCTGAAAAACGTAATCTTCTATCAAATAGTATTAACTACAAAGCTGGGTTCTACATAATGAGTATTGCAGCACTCATATTTTTAGCTATTATTATATTTTAACTGTACTGGTGATCTGTTATGGGTCACCAGTATTTAAATAATCAAATATGAAAAGAAAAGAAATAGATTTAGCACAATTGACTATTAGGTTTAATCATCTTCGTAGAATTAGTTTAGGAAAGAAATATTCCAATGAAGAGATGGTTAATTTATTAAAAGACGTAGGATTTGTTTATCCAACAATTGTCTTCATGTTTTTGAAGCAAGGAGGATTTATAGACAAATATAATGTTCAGAATAGAAAACTGAATATATTTACAAGTTTAGAAATTACTCCTACTCAGTTGGCTCAGACGATTGAAAAAGCTCGTCTTTATCAAAAAGCAGCTCAGCATCCAGAGCAAGTACAACCATCGCAATGGATTTCAGTAGAATCCTTTATGCAGATATTGGCTGAAAAACTTAAAAATGCTGGAGCAGCAAGAATTGGTATCATTAGAAGTGATATCGATATCAAAGCAGTATTAACTGCATGCGGCGTTAAAGCACAAAAGATTCAATATTCATATCAGGATTTATAATCCTAAGCCTCTTGCTTATTCTCTTATGATGAAGTATAGTAATCATTGGTTAAGAATGAGATATTGACAGTAGAAACTGTAATTTCTATCTTCCCACTTATAAGATAAAGTGGATATACTTATGATTAACTTTCGTGCATTGCAGAAGAATCTTAAGTGTCAGTATGTGAATGTCGTTCTTAAAGGTGAAAAGACACGTATCGAACTATCAATAGATCGTGGTGGTCGTATCATTGATTGTACACGCGTTGGTCGCTTGTTTGATCGTATCCAGGGACGTCAACTCTTGTCCGTAATGAATGGAGTCAATAACCAAGTAATTGAGGAGATCAATGACGAGGTCAATATCATTAATGGACTACATTTCATCCCGACAATTTAAACTGCCGGATGAATTCGTTGTTAACGTGCGCTTATATAAAGATATAATTCTAAGAATTGATTTTATAAATTTTGGAAGAGGAAGAACTCTACCAGAAGAGATTATTAAATCATTAGGACTAGACTTATATCATATAGCGCACGTTAAAGATCAAGTCAGGTTACACTTCTTTGAATGTGATTGTTCATATGATAAGAAGAATAAACTTATAGTTAAACATTAATGGGTCAGAGGAGTTTTTCTCCTCTGGCTTTCTATTTATTATGAGACAAATTAAATTTACAAACGGTTTTTATACTAAAGGAGAGGAGTCTTTATTCCGTTATTTTACTGATGTAAGACATCTTTCTAAAAGTATCGAAGACAAGCCAGTAGAAGAAAGAACTCCAGACGAGCTTATTAAAACACATTTAAAATTTGCTGTTTCGGTTGCAAAAAAGTATATGCATCTTGGTATTCCTGTTGAGGATTTGGTTCAAGATGCTAACATAGCGTTAATTAATGCAGCTCATAAATTTGATCCGAGTAAGGGATTTCAATTTACATCGTATTGTGTACTTGCAATTCGTCAGTATCTTATTGATGAAATAAGACGTAATAAGTCAGGTATCAAGTTTGGTGCTGATATGAGAAAAAAGATGAATGATTTACGTGAATTGTGTGATGACTTGACACAACGTGATGAGTATATGTATACAATTGACGAAATTAAATCATTATATCCCGAACTATTTACAGAAGGTTTATATCGTGCATTAAACTCTGAGAACCAAATACCATCAGATAGTATAGATACTGATTTTGCAAGTGAGCCTGATAATGTTGATCAACATATTGATCAAGAATATATCAAGAAAAAATTGCATCAGCTATTACACATTCTTACTCAGAAACAACAAGAAGTAATTAAAAAGTTGTATTTCGAAGAGAAAAGTATCGAAGTTGTTGCAGGTGAACTTAACTGTACAAGAGAAAATGTTCGTATGACAAGAGAAAACGCATTACGAACATTAAGAAAACATAAACAATTTTTAATATGACAATTAAAGTTTTAACTTTTAGTCGTGCTTCTGGATTATCTGAGATGGCATGTATAGAGAGTTCCGCTCAAGATGGATTTCAAATAAAAGATGCAATTAGAAGATTGGTCAATGATGATGAATTGATCCAGGAAGACGCTCCAGTAATAATTGGTACACATTCTTATGTTAGATTTATATCTGACAATTGGATTGTTACAGTAACAACGTAAGATTATGAAAGCAACAGAAATGGTTGATCAGTTACTTCAGTTAATAGATCATCATGGCGATTTTGAAGTAGTTCCTCAGGACATTACAATGGAGCCTGATGAAGAAACTGGCGTTTTTGAAGATATTGCAAGTGTAGAATCTGTAGAATATGTGGAATTACCTATTGAAGAAGGAGTTTTTCCATGTTTTCTAATAAAAATTCAGTAATATGAAAATTTTTAAAAGGTATGAATTTACTGGTCCTCAGGGTAAACGTTGGACCGAATGGTTTGAATTTGATACAGCCTTAACTGTTGACGAGGCAAACATGAAAATTGAGGAAGCTAAGAGTTTGAATGCGGGAAGAAATGAAGAATATGTAATACGATGATTAAGTTTGTTGTCATTATATCATTACTCATTTTCTTTGCACTTTTAGCATTAATTATTCATTATTATGGTCGCCAATAGTGTATATGTTGTAAAAGTATGGGGTAAGTATGTAATGCAATTTACTCCTGCTTTTATAACATTAGATTTTGAGAAAGCATTAGATTATTACTCTAACTTTATCTTCAAACTGCGTAACGATCATCCTGAATTACAGGTTACCTCCGAAAAGAAAGATAGTTTGACTGGATATGTAGGTAATGATTTCTTTAGTATTAAACTACAATCTTATCCACTTAATAAAGAATTAATATGAAATATCATGTAGGTGATGAAGTATATTTCCAATGTGGAGATAAAATTTATTCTGGACGTATAGAGATCGTAGATCGATATGGCGCTCTCGGATGTAGAGAAACTTCATATGATATTTATGTAGCATCACAAAATATGCTGTATAAACATGTTGAAGAAAGTTACGTTTTTACTGGTAAGCCGATTCATGTAGATAATATTATGGAAAGAGACTATAGAAAACTTATAAGAAATTTCAAACCTAGCACTTATTGTAAGGGATGGGTTAAAAATGTAATCGTTGACAATAACACCACAATTTGTTACTATGAATTTAAGGTTAATGTTAACCTTATTATTCAAAACATTGGTTCATTCTCGCATTCTTACCTTATGAAGTTAGCGAAGCATTTTAATGCGCGTTTGTTAAATCCAAAAGGTGAGTTTCATTTTGTTACCGTAGGTAAAGCAAGATGTGCTGATACTGATACTTATGATAAACAAATAGGAGAGAAGATAGCTTTGGCTAGAGCTAAGTACAAAGCTAATAATATGGTGTTTTGTTTAACAGAAAAGATACAAAGACATTTCTTTGAGGTTTCTACTAATATTACATCTTCTAAACTTGAATTAGAAGCCATGATGCGTGCTCAGCAAAAGTATATTAGTAAACTGACCAAATGAACAATATTAAAATTACTTTGAATGTCATGGTGCCAGTGCAAACTTTAAATGAGATTGCACTAAGAACTACTGACTTTGAATCGTTTTTAAAAGACATTAAACACCTCTCTATTGATCAGTATTCTATTACTTATGATGTCATACATAAGAAAAGGATAAAGCGTTTTTATGACACATCTTCTCCTGTAAAATTAAGACGATTTATTCTTACTCGTATGGGATCTAATCCATATTATATCTTACCAAATAAGATATATGCTGGAGTATATACTATTACTGGTTTTATTAGAGCTGATGATAATTTATATCTGAAGATAGAAATGCCAGAAGATACCGCTATTTCTTTTCATGATTTACAATTATCAGCAGATCAATGGACATTCTTTTTTGGACAAGTTAAACATGTATTTCCGTTATGAGTATTATTAAATCATTCGAAAAAGCATCAGCTTTAAAGAAAGAACGAAAATGGGAATTTTTATATATTCTTATTGATCTTCATGATACTGTTTTTAAAGCATGTTATTATGATCAAGAAACATTTGAATGGTTCCCATATGCAAAAGAAGCATTGCAGCTAATGTCTAAAAGACCAGATTTTAAATTAATTCTTTGGTCTTCTACATACTTTGAAAAACTAACAATGTATGATAGGATATTAGCAGAAAATGATATTCATATAGATTATTTTAATATTAATCCTGAATGTCATAATACATTTCTTTCTGACTTTAGTCAAAAACTATACTTTAACGTTGGTATTGATGATAAGTTTGGATTTGATCCAGAAAAAGATTGGTATAAAATTTATGATTATTTATCTCATTTAACATGAAAGTAGGAGTTATTCTTGCTCGGTTTCAGCCAATACATAATGGGCATATAGAATTAATAAAGTATGCTTTACACGGCAATGAAGTTGTGCATATCTTTATTGGTTCTGCCGATAAATTTAATGTTAGAAATCCAATTCCTATTCACGAAAGGAGACGTTTGGTAATAGCTTCTATCAAAGAAGTTTTTACTGATGAAGAAATGGATCGTATTTTTATTCATGAATTACCAGATTTGGATAGTGAAAGCAATAATAGTATTGAATGGGGATTCTATCTGTATTCTCATATAGTACATGAAATTAAACAAGCTGAGTTTTCATTATACTATAGTGATGGATATGAGTTAGTATCTTCATGGTTCCCTGGATTTATGTTTAAGGATTTTATATCATTAGTATTACTGGCTCGTAATTCATGTGTACACGGAGTAAGTGCCACACTAATAAGAGAAGCCATCATTAATGATGATGTTGAATTCTTACGCAAGAATGTTTCAGATATTGTATTTGAATCAAGAGAAGCGATTAAGAGGTATATTCAATTAAGTGAATTAAGAAAATAACAATTAATAATTAATTAAACAAATTATGAAAATAGCAGTAGTAGCTAAAGTTCGCAACGATTATTTTAATGGTTGCACAAGTATGGAAGAGGCATTGCGTAAAGTATGCCTGGATGAGAATGTAGTGTTTAATCTTACATGCAGCACTATCTCAAGATTAAATGATGAAGAGGACTTTGATTTTGAGAATCATGATCCTATTCGTAGTGATGATGAACACATTACAGTAACATTGATCTGGGATAATTTTGATCCTGATTCACATGAGACGACTGCTGCAAATGACGTTGAGTTTGCAGACGAGCTTCTTGCAGATTTTAGCAGTAGTTTCCGTTTTTCTAATGCCACGACAGAACGTGTTTCTCATGCTATTGGAAGCACTAACAATCATGCGCAAGACGAAGGTGAAAACGCACAAGAGACTCCAATTCCAGAAGACGCACCTCGTCCAATGACTAGTGTATCGAATGATGGTATGCGTGCCACAACTAATATTCCATCTTCTACTTTGACTGAAGATACACACACTGTGCAAACAGAAGCAGAGCATCCATCTGCCGCACACAACCAACGTCCAACACGTACAATCACTTATGATGAGTTGATTGCCCGTCTTAATAATCTTCATGTACCTGGAAATACTCCTATCTATTTGAAGTATTATGAGGAAGGACAGCTTGTAGAGTATGGTATGCCTACTGTAGAAGTTGTAACTCAGAATAGAACCAACATTGACAATGCTAATGAAGTCTTTACTGGTCCTCGTGTTGTAATTTATTAATTGTATTAACTTTTAGTCTAACGTAGCTTAATGGGAAAGCGCTGGATTTTACCGGTAGATCTAAGTTCGAATCTTAGCGTTAGACCATAACAAAAAATATATATAATCATGAAAATAGAATTAGAAATTGAAATTCCAAAACGTGAAATTAATTATCTTATAGATCATGTTGTTGATAGTTATGAAGATCCAAATATGGACGATGTCGAATCGGATCTTTTATATCAACTTGAATTAAAATTAAAGAAAGGAGAATTATCATTTTCCTTATCGCCAGATACTTTTGAAGAGTTAAAAACAATCTTTGATGATATTATGGATCATCAGTCACGATGAGATATAAGAAGTTAATACCAGCCAAAGAAGCCAACTTGTTAGTAAAACGACCACTAAAATTACAAGGAGCATTAAGATTTTTTAATCGAATGATAATCCAAGCAAGTCTTAGTGGTTGTTATGAATTATATATGTCACCCAATTATGAAAATATTATTAAGAAAAAGAGGTATTATTATAAACTGGATGATAGAGAAACAAGTATTGTATTTGATTGGGTCAAAATGGATTACTATGAACTTCAATTGCAAAAGAATGGCTATTATGTAGATTACGATTGGATACGACAGATATTTATTATTAAATGGAGACTTTAATTTAAGTAATATGAATATAGGAAGTTTTATTTATATTATAACGGTTTTAGTATCGTTATACTTGGTGTTTCTTCTTAATTTTCGTTCTTATAAAGACGGTGAGAAGAGACCTACAAACGCAGCGTTAGTATTAACAGGAATTGTATTAAGTTTTATTCCAATTTTTAATATATTCCTTTCTATAGTACACGTTCTCGAGCTTCGAAAGTACATTGTTAAATCAATATTTACAAAATGACATTTTCTGAAGCTGAACAAATATTAAAAACATTACCACTGAATGGTGAACAAAGTGAAGCATTAGACTTTTTACTGAGTATAGCAGCCGTCAAAAATGAAAAGGACTGTTATGGAATAGAAAACGTTAACTTTTCTATATGTAAAAATACTGATGCAAACTGGAAACGCTATCAACAACAAAGGATTAGTCAGGGATTTGATGAGACTGAGTGTTGGAACTTAGATTCTACAATTTGTCAATTTATTTATCCTCGATTAATTTACTTTAAAGAAAATCATTGTGGATGTCCTCAAGAACTTACTGATCAGGAATGGAATGATATATTGGATAAGATGATTTTATTCTGTGAGAAGTATCCAGAAGACGATGATTATGATCAAGAAGGTATACAGTTAATGTGGAAATACTTTAATGATTTATGGTGGTAAGAATTAAATTAATTGTAATTATTGTTCTCACTCTTTTCTTTATAATCACAACATGTTTTATCATGTTTACAAATGCTGTGCAAGAGCAAAAAGGCGCAACAAGAGATTCGACCTTTATTACTATTGGCAAACATGAGTATTTTCTAATGCATTCCCAAAATTGTAAAGAAAGAGATTTAAAAAATAGATATCAATGAAGTTAATACTTATTAACTATACCAATAAGGATGATATACGATTTATTATAAAAGATAAAAGTGAAATTGTTCTTAGTGGTATGTTTAAGTTTGATACAGAAGCATTGATAATCTTTCACGCAAACATAAAAACTATAGATGAAGCAATCGAAGTTCATAGTATATTGCAAAAGCATGACTGGTATACTAATCATATAGTTTATTCTAGGCAATCACATAAAGTTGCAAAACTGTTTAAAAAAGCATTAAAAAGAATTAGAAATGAAACTAAGACGATCTCAGAAATCTATTATTCATCAGAGACAAGAATACAACCAGAAGATTCTTGACTTGTTGAAAGCTTATCTTGATGCTTATCCACAATTGAGGTTTGGTCAAGCTTTGGTGAATATGAATATCATTGAAGATGTTCAAAATGGATTTGCAAAAGATCCCTTCAATGATGAACCAATAGATATTTTTAATAGATTACGCATATGAACTATCAGATAAAAAAATATTCAATTAATAGTATTTCTATTACTGAAAATTTACATTTAAATCAAGAAACTTGTTTCTATAAATTTAATGAGTTTATAGAAAACAATGTTTCTTATGCTACCTATGTTTGTGTTCTGCCATATTCTAAGAAAGATTATTATGCCATGAATCGATTTGATCGATCATTCATTTATGTCATACTTCCAACACAAGAAATGATTGTTGTATTCAAAGATTATCATTTTCTGAATGAGGAACCACCTTTGATTCACAGTCCATTTATTTTTGATACAATGTATTTGGAATGTGGAAGAAGTGTAAATGGTGTATATGAAACAAAAGAAATGTATAAACTAATCGAATTTACTGGATATGGATTTGATGTTATTAAAGTAACATTTAAAGATCCGTTAACTGATCAGGAAATTCCAAGTATTAGTAGAGAAATTATTGATCTTCCAACACTATTTAGAGATCAGAAGGGGATTGATATTTTCGAAGCAGATGCTTTGTGTACTGATTTTATGGAACAACATATGTTCGATTATTTTTATAATTTTGTATTATCTTTAATTAATTATGAACAGAAAGAAAGCGGAACCAATAGCGATACAGAGGAAGTCGATTAGTAAATATGATCCAGACACAGAATGCAAAAGAATATGCAAGAATTGTTCGTTGTGGATTTATTGTAAGACTTCTGGTGCTGATCCTGATGAAGAGGATAATCTTTGTTTTACTCTAGAATAGTTGATCTAAATCAAAAAAGTGTTTTATAATTTGATTTTATGACAATAGATAGTTATAATTGTATTTCAATTGTAGTTAGTATTATACTTGGCATATGTATTGGTGCAGAAAGACAAATACATAAACACAATGCTGGTATTAGAACATTTACATTGATTTGTCTTGGATCAACTCTAGCAATGATTCTATCTGATTCTTTTTCTGATAGTGATCCAAGTCGAATTGCTGCACAAGTTGTATCAGGAATTAGTTTCCTTGGTGCTGGCATTATTATGCATAGTAAAGATCGTGTGTATGGTCTTACAACGGCAGCTTGTACTTGGATTACATCTATTGTTGGATTAACTGTTGGACATGGTATGTATATAGAAGCTACTTTTGTAACTTTTATTATGATATCATTATTATCTATATTAAGTCGATGGAAATAGAGTATTGTATAACAAGGGATGAAGATGGAGAATTGAAGCTTCAAGAGAAGACTGATATATATCCATTTAAAGTTGAACCAGATAATTTTTGGATAGGTAACCACGTTCGATTAGATCCTGACTTATTCCCAGAAATTAGATGGGGAGACGATCCAAAACAAGTTAAAATAAATGTCACTATTAGCGTACCTACAGATCAGATTCAGGAAGAACAACCATCCGAAATACCATAAATATCAGGAGATGTGGATACAGAATCTGACACAGAATCAAATTGATTATTTTATTAAAGAAGCAAAACATTTGGGTTATGAGATATGAAAAATGTATCCTAGTCCCATTCCCTGATTACTAGGAATTTGTTTCTTAGACATACAATAATAAAAGGTTTAAGACAGTTGCTAGGTATTTAGAAAAGGAAGATTTGTATCTTCTACCAGAAGATTGGGCAAATGGAGTAATGAAAAAATTATATGGCTACGAATTATAAAACTAAATATATACGTTTGGGATGGCCAGAATATCAAGATTATATGGGTCATAAAGACTTTTATGAAGAGTCTGGATATGATCCAGTACTTGATTATTACTATATTCCTGAATATATTATAGAAGAAGTAGATAAAAACAATGAAAGTAATATTTCTTGATTTTGATGGCGTAATAACTACATATGTATCTTCTTGGACATTAGTTCCAGAAAAAATGGATCTTGTTAAAAAGATTATAGATGCAACTGGAGCTAAAATTGTTATTAGCTCCGCTTGGAGAAGGAAAACACTAGAAGATACATTTAGGTTTATTACTGATCCGAATAATCATTATGTTGGTAGTAATCCATTTAGTCTATGTGAATATGTAGTAGGACAAACTGATCGACTTTATAGTGAAAATCGATTTAGCGGACATGTTAGACGAGGAGATGAAATCCAAAAATGGATTAATGAACATGATGTAGAAAATTATATTATCCTCGATGATGAAGATGACTTTTTATTGAATCAGTATACCCATTTTGTCCATACTAATTTGGAAATCGGTATTACTCAAGACGACGTAGATAAAGCAATAGAAATTTTATCAAACGAAACATTATGAAATATTTTACAATTAAGGAATTATGTTATTCTGAAACAGCTTAGAAGTTAGGGATTAAGAATGAACCTACGGAAGAAATAAAAAATCATTTAAGTGAATTAATCATTAAAATACTAGATCCATTACGAGAAGCTTGGGGAAGTGGTATTAGAGTGACTTCTGGATATAGAGGTCCAGCTTTAAATAAAGCTGTTAAAGGTAGTAATACAAGCGCTCATTGCACAGGTTATGCTGCTGATCTTGTACCAATTAATGGATAGATGACTAAATTCAAAACGTTTGTTAAGAATTGGTTGAAATCTTCTGGCGTTATGTGGGATTAGTATATTAATGAATTCTCTGGAAATTCAGAGTGGGTACATATTGGATTAAAAAATAGATCAGGCAAACAACGTAAACAATTTTTACTATATAAAAATGGTAAATATTCTTATATTAATTAATTATGGATTTATTAATTGCAACGCATAATTCTGCAACGGGAGAAAAGCCGAAGTCTATTTGGTCGTGGTTACTTACTCCTTTTGCAAAGTGTCAAAGTAAGACAATTAAAGAGCAATATGATGCTGGTTGTCGTATGTTTGACCTTAGGGTGAGGTGGGATAAGATGTCATGGCGATGTGCTCATGGTTTATGGATGAGTAAAAAGACTGTTCCAGAAATCCTTCATGTTATTGATAGCTTTCCAGAACATTGTTATGTATTAATTACATATGAAGGAAAACTAAAGGATAAGGAGGATAGAGAAGATTTTATTATCTTTTGTAAATGGTGTCGTTCATCTTTTAAAAACATCTACTTTGGTAGTGCGGCAGCTAAGTATAGTGATAAGGATACAAAGGTAGATTGGATTGAAGTGTTAGCTCCAGTGAAGACACATGCTTCTAAGAAAGGATTTCTTCCACTGGATGGCAAACATTGGCAAACCTATTTGCCAATTCCTTGGTTGTGGAATCAATTGTATACAAAGAATCATAAATTTGATTCGGAAACATTTACATTTGTTGATTTTTTATAATGAAATGGCGTGCAGTGATGTAGATATGTTTAAAGCAGTTAATGAATTTCTAAAGTCAATTGGAATTGATATTGATAAATTGTCATGATTCTCACAAAGGAAAATATTGAAGAATGCAATATAAAATCTGTACAAGACAATAAAGAATTATTGATTGCGTTATTAGCTGATTTAGAGACGATTAATGAAGCTATTCCAAGACGCACATTCTTTATTGAAGTACAAGATTTTCACGATGAATATAGTCCTGAAAGAGTCGATCCTTGTCCCGACTATTACGGCATGTTCATTATTAGTGACGATGATGGAAAAACTTATGGAGAATGGCTTGACATTGATAGCCTCAATTGTCAAATGTCATTCTTCTATGAGTTAGTTGTTGATGAATAATTTTTAGATCATTTTATTATTAATTTTAAACTGTATGATTATGAAAAGACTCGCAATTGTATTTGCCCTTTTTCTGATCGCATGCTTTAGCTCATGTGGAAATTGTGCAAAGACATGTGACGTTGAGAATGATTCTACAGCTGTTGACACAACCGTTGTTGATACCGTTAATGTTGACTCTGTTGTTGTTGACAGTACTGTAGTTGACACTCTCTAATTTGCAGTTAAAGCTTCCAGCAAATCAAAACGGAAGCTTATCAATGGAGGTTAGTATAATTGGTTAGTACATTGGATTTTGGTTCCAATAGTTCTGATTCGAGTTCAGAACCTCCAACAAAGTAATAACAAGTTTAAACTTATTTATTTATGAAGTACTTTTTAATGATTTTGGCATTGTTGTGCCTTTCTGGATGTGGTTCATATATTGAAATAGAACCATTTCCAGTTTACACGAGGCATTATTATTACGCGCCTCCGCCCAGAGTTTATCATCATGGTCCGCCTTTGATTATTCATCCGAGGCCAAGACCACCGTATCATCGATATTAATAACCAAGGCTGCATTCGAAAGAGTGTGGCCTTTAATTGTATTATAACATATGAAAAAGAAAAGTAAAATTGATTTAGAGACTTGTAAGTATATTAAAAAACATAAAAAAGCAACTAATAGTACTGCTGTATCAGTTGTAAATAACAATTATTGTTATGACGATGATGACGACGATGATGCATACACTGCTTATTGGCAGCGCTTTGGTCTTGTTTATTAATATTATGGGTAAACATAGGAATCGAACACAACGAATAGAAATTTTCCATACCAATGAATTAGAATTGGATAAAGATAAATTTGTTCTTGTGCATGAAAAAGAAGGACAATATTGTATTCTTAATATTACAGGCGATAATAAAATTATGATTCGTCGCCTTAAACATAAAGATGACAATGTTGCGAGAGAACGTATTACTGAGCTTTTAGAACTGTTACAAAAATGAAAAAAGTTTTAATTTTAATCGATCTACAAAATGATTTTATTACTGGTAGTCTTGGTTCTGTTGAAGCGCAATCTATCATTCCTAATGTAATACAGTTTATTAAAAACTGGAACGAAGAAATTATCGTTACAAAGGATACTCACGACCAAAAATATCTTGATACCCTTGAAGGACAATATCTTCCAGTTAAACATTGTATTACTGGCACTGATGGATTTGAATTAGATTATCGTATTCAAGAGGCATTACAAGACAAGCACCCACAAATCATTTATAAACATACATTCGGTTCTACTGGCCTTATGAATATGTTTGATAATGCTACTGAATTTTATATTTGTGGATTGTGTACTGACATTTGTGTTGTTGTAAACGCATTGTTGTTGAGAACTAAATATCCTAACAATAAAATCTTTTGTATTGAAAATTGTTGTGCAGGGTCTAGTCCAGAAAATCATTTGTCTGCTCTAGAAGTAATGAAATCTTGTCAAATAGAAATTGTATAATATGGAATTAAAAAGTAGATCACAACGTGTACCTATGATTGGTAGTGGTTACCACTTTTGGAGAGATGGAATTCCCACAGAGAATGGACATTGGACTTTTAAATGTAAGCAATTATTAAAGCTTGAAGACGCTAAAGTAATTCTGATATCTCATCCTGTTATTAATGATAATGGAGAAAAAGTATATCAAAAAGATTCATTGTTAACCATCTGGGAAGAAGCACGTAAAGAACAGGAAGAATTAAGTGATATAACTGACTATATAGCATTATGCTATAGTGAGGAATACACTCCAAATAATACTCAATTCTTTGCGAGAGGAAAAGATACCCGTTGGTATATGATTTCCATCTCCTCTCCATGGGATAGTGGTATACTTGATGTTGGAAATGAATTATATCATCAATATGTAATGGACAATCAACCTCGTTAAATATGATAGCATCTATTTTAGACACAGACCTTTATAAGTTTTCTACTTCATATGCGTATATGAAGTTATATCCCAATGCAGTAGGAACTTTCGCATTTCACGATCGTGACAACACGCAATATACTGATGAGTTTCTTGCTCAATTAAAACTTGAGTTTGCAAAACTTGGAATGCTTTCCTTATCTACACAAGAAAAATGTAAAGCTGATTCTGTAATTAGATATATTCCTACAGTTTATTGGGAGTGGTTGTCTGGTTTCCATTTCCTTCCAACAAAAATAAATGCATGGTTGGATAGTGAAAAACATCTACACATTGAAGTAACTGATCTTTTGTATAAGGTAACACTTTACGAAGTACCTATTCTAGCAATTGTATCTGAACTTAGAAATAAATTCCTCGGAAATAATATTGTTTCTATGAACGACGTAGTCAATAGACTCGATACAAAGATAAATATTGCTAATGAGTATAAACTGAAATTTAGTGAGTTTGGAACAAGAAGAAGATTCTCATATGCTGTTCATGAGGAAATTATCAAAGAACTAAAAGAAAAGTGCCCAATATATTGTGTTGGTACTTCTAACGTTCATTTTGCTTTGAAATATGATATGATACCAGTTGGAACATTTCCACATGAATGGATTATGTTTCATGGTGCTATATTTGGATATCGAGAAGCAAACTTCCTTGGAATGAGAGATTGGGTTCGAGTGTATGATGGTGATCTTGGTATATTTCTAATGGATACTTATACATCTAAGATCGGTCTTAATAGTATGTCATTAAAGTACGCTAAACTATTTGATGGCGTTAGACAGGATTCTGGTGATGAATATCAAATAGGTAATATGGTTATTGATCATTACAAGAAACTGAATATTGATCCAACGACAAAGACCATTGTATTTAGTAATGCTTTAACTTTTGATAAGTATAAAGATATTGTTGAATATTTTAGAGGAAGAATTAGAGTCTCCGCTGGTATTGGTACTAATCTTACTAATGATTGTGGTTTCCAACCATCCAATATTGTCATGAAACTGAAATATGTTTCTCTTGATGAAAATCAACCAAAGAGAAAATGTATTAAGATTAGTGATGATCTTGGTAAGCATATGGGTGATGATCAAGAATTTGAAATAGCAAAATATCAATTGGGTATATGATTACATATTTGTTGTGTGGAGTCTTCTTTGCTATTTTGATGGATTTATGTACAAAAGATTTTGATATTACTCTTCCTGAACTGGAAAAAGAAACATCGCCTTTTGTCGCAGGATTTTTTACCCACTCTGTAACAATTCTTGCTTGGCCTGCATTTGTACTATTAATAATAATTCTAATTTTGAAATGATAGGAAGAATTGAGAAAAATTTTAGTTATACTATTCCTGATGGACCTCATGCAGGACGAACATTATGGAGTGGTAGATACTGTTGTATTGTTGGCATTATCATTAAAATAGTAAATGGTGAGTATTACATCCTAGCTAATCAACGAGGTAGTGGTACTCCAGATTTTCAAGGATTTTGGAATTGTCCATGTGGTTTTCTTGAAGGTAATGAATCTGCTGAACAAGGAGTAGCACGAGAAGTGTTTGAAGAAACAGGTGTTATTGTTGATCCCAAAAACCTACGTTTACATTCTGTTCAAAGTGATCCAAAAGTTTGTAACAATGGTAATGTAACACTCCGATACTTCTGTTATGATTATCATTATAATGAAACAGAAAGAAGTGGAGGAGAAGAGAATGAGGTTGCTGATGTTAAGTGGATTCATGCCAAAGACATCAATAATTATCAGTGGGCTTTTAATCATGATGAATTAATTAAAATGTTTATCGATGACTGAATATACTTTTAATGCTGAACGAATTACAGCAGAATGTGTAGAATGGATTAAATCCTGGTTCTATAAGAATGGAAGGGATTGTAATGCATATCTTGGATTGTCTGGAGGTAAAGATAGTACTATATGTGCTGCTTTACTAGCTAGAGCACTTGGTAAAGAAAGAGTATATGGTATTTCTATGCCTAATACTATGCAAGATGAGAATGATGCAGATAAAATCGCAGCGTTTCTTGGTATTAATTATCAGTGTGTCCATATAGATAAAATCTACAATGAATTTACTAAATTGGGTATCAGTAATTATGCACAAACTAATGTTCCTCCTAGAATTAGAATGACTATGTTATATGCATTAAGTCAGTCTAATAATGGTAGAACTTGTGAAACGGGGAACTTAAGCGAAAACATGCTGTTCTATTTTACAACAGGAGGTGATAATCTGTGTGATTTTTCACCGCTTGGTAAGCTTACTGTAACCGAGATTAAGCAAATGGGATATGTTCTAGGATTACCTGCTAAGTGGATTGAAAAGATTCCAGATGATGGACTTCCAAATTCTGAACCTGATGAAAAGAAACTTGGTATTAAATATGCTGATCTTGATCAGTATATTCGTACTGGTGAGCTTGAAGATAAGCAGGAGCTAGAAAGAATTTTTGAAATTCATAATCGTTCTTTGTTTAAAGAGGGCTTAATTAATGTGCCAACTTATGATCCTTTAATTCGTAATTATTTTATAAAAACAAGATGAGAAAACTAATTGTAAGGAGTAGAAATATTTCATGCACTCCACTTAAACAACTTGAAGTACCCATTACTACTATTTATAGAATGGGATCTTCTACTCCTACTGAACGGATTCTTCGTAATCCAAACAGAAGGCATATAGAAATTAATACAGTAGAAGGCTGTATTGTTTCTGGGGATAAAATTAAAATGAAGAAAGCTTTTGATGAAGCTGGAGTTCGTCATGCCGAATGGTTTACTTATAGTAGTCCTCGTCATTTTGCTTCTAAGCTCGCCGCTTTTGGTACAATTATTGCAAAGCATAAACATTCATCTCGTGGTCGTGGTATCTTCTTGATTAATACCATGGATGATTTTCGTGAACTGCAACGCAATAACAATCTAAGTGAATTTGTATTCGAAAAATATTATACATATTCTAGAGAATATCGAGTTCATGTAACAAAGGATGGATGTTTCTATACTTCTAGAAAAATGCTTATTACAGGAGCAACGGAAAGATGGCATCGTCATAGTAGTAATTCTGTATTTATCAATGAAGAGAATCCCAATTTCTGTAAACCAGCAACGTGGGATTTAATTGTTGCTGATTGTATTAAAGCAATGAAACAATTGAAGCTTGACATCGTTGCATTTGATATTAAGGTAAATCGTAATGGTGATTGGATTCTTCTTGAATCGAATAGCGCTCCATCATTGAAAGAGCAAGGGATTGCGAAATATAAACAAGCATTAACTCAGATTATAAATTATAAATTATGCCACGATTTACTTGGTTAAACCTTTGTACAATATATAGTTGTAAAAATCTTCAAGGACGTACATTACATCGTATGGAAAGAGATGTTTGTTTCCATACTGTAATTAAAGATCATCCTTATGGTTATATGGAGAATCAATATAAAATAATTATTTTTAAAGGTCCAAAGTATCTAGAACGAACGGATGGGAATAATTATTGTCCATTGACTATTAAAGAAGTAAGAAACTATTTATCTGCATTGAAAAAGTATTTTAAATTTAGCTATTCAGTGTCTGAAAAAGAAGTACTTAGAAGACAATGTGGTTATTTAAGATTGCCAACTGATGAATATCAAGCTTATAAATATTATGAATTGAATCTTACCATTAAAGGTTCTATGTTAGTTCATAAATTTATACTTAAAATGGTCCGTGCTTTGTATGAATTTCCATATAATATGGAAATGAAAGATGTTCTTCGGATTGTAAAATTACCAATATTTAAGAAATATGGTATTGTAAATCTTTATAGAATAGTTGGAGTTCTTCTTTATAGATTAGGTGCAGGTGGTTCGGACGATCAGTTTATTGGTAATTTACTAATGTCTAATTTACCAACTCGCAAAGAATTGCAAAATAAAATACAGTCTATTGGTGATAGATATTACCAAATTAATGACGTATTTACTTATAGACAAAACCCAAGACCATATGAAAATTTCATCCAAGAAAGTCGCGGCCTGTATCTTAAATTTACCGCTGAAGAATATTGGGAAAATCAATTTAATACACGTTTAGAGTTATATAAAAAAGTAATTAAGTTCTATGAATGAATTTAGAGGCGTAAATTATTGTACATTATACGAATGTAGAGGAGACGTAAGCCATTCGTTAAGAACAGATTGTTGTTTTCATACCGTAACAAAAGACGATGGTGATTTCTATATGAGTAATCATTATGAAATTGTATTCTTTAAAGGGTTAGAATATTTACAAACAACTTATAATAACAATTCTTGCTTCCTTACAAGAAGCCAGATTGAGTATTATATGAACATGTTAAAGCAGTTCGTTAGTTTTGAATATGCTCTTCTTGACGGAGAATATACTCGTGATGATTTTACGGATGAAGATTTCTGTGATAATTTTGGATTTTGCGAAGATAACGATATTGAAAGCATGAAGTATTTTCAGTTGAATATTACTTTAGCTGGTAATATTCTACAGCATAAGTTTTTGCTTAAAATGGTAAGAGCTTTATATGAATATCCATTTAATATGGAGTTCTTAGATCTTATCCGTTTGACTGGAATCTTTAGGTTTCAACGTTATGGATTGGTAAATCTTTATAACTTTGTTACTCATTCATGTTATAATGTCGGAGTGTCATGTAATGATGATCAGTCCTTATGTGACATGTCTCAAAGACGTTTCCCGATATTTACAAAAACAGACGATTTTATTTATAAAATAACGCATGTATCTGAAACAGATGAGGATGATTGGTATGACTTTTCAATGAATAATGTACATCCATATCGTGAGTGTGATACAAGCGAAATCGGTCAAATAAGGAATAATTATTCTAGCCTGTTTGGGAACGAGCGATATAATCTTGAGTTCTGGCAATCTGAGGAAAAATTTGCTGAGCGATTAAAATTCTATAATGCAATTCTTAAATATTATAAATAATGAAGAAAGTATTTGTTGTTGGCCATGGTGTTGGCTATTCTAGATGGATTAATGACATGAAATTAGTAAATAATATAGAAGATGCTGATGTTGTTGTATTTACAGGAGGAGAAGATGTTGATCCTTCTGTGTATAACAAAAAGAAGCATGATTCTGTATGGTCTGATCTTAGTCGTGATGAATATGAAATTGCTGCATTTAAGAAAATGAAACCTAATCAACTCGCTGTTGGTATTTGTAGAGGTTTACAACTTCTTAATTGTCTGCATGGAGGTATTCTCTGTCAAGATGTAGACAATCACTGGATCTCTGGTACACATGAGATTCATAATCGTGATTTCAAATATGAAATCAAATCTCTTCATCATCAAATGGTATATCCATATGATCTTGATCCGGCAAATTATGATATTCTTTATTGGACTTCTCCAAGAAGCGGTCGTTATGAAGGTGATGGTATCGATCCAAACAATTATTTGCAATATGGAGAACCGGAAGTTGTTGTTTATAAAACACCAGGACTTCCCAAGGCACTTGGAATTCAAGGTCATCCTGAAATGATGAGAGAAGACGCTCCAGTCGTTGGAATGTTGAATAATTTAATAGATCAACTTTTATCAAATAACAATGAATAATACAATTACAATTGGTGCAGACCCTGAATTGTTCATTATCAATTCTAAAACTAACAAAGTCGTGAGTTCAATTGGTTTAATACCTGGTAAGAAACATGCAGCGTGGAGACTAAAAGATTGGCCTCGTGGCTTTGGTCTGGAAACAGATAATATTCTTGCTGAATTTAATATTCCACCAGCAAAGACTCGCCAAGAGTTCATTGATGGAATTAATTTCATGAAGAATTTTATTCGTGAATTCGTCAAGAAGAAAAATCCAGAATATGATATTAAAACAATTGCGTCTCTGCACGTAGACGAGTCTGAACTTGGAAGCGATGAAGCCAAAGAGTTTGGTTGTTCAGTGGATTATAATGCTTATACAGAAGCACCTAATCCGAAACCTAAGGGTGAAACGACCGACCTTCGTTCCGCTGGTTTCCATGTTCATTTTGGATATCCTAATCGTTCTGCCGAAGCAACAGTTACTCTTATTAAGTATTTTGACGCTTATCTGGGTGTACCAAGTGTGTTGTTAGACCGAGATATGGAACGTAGAATACTCTATGGTAAAGCAGGATGTTTTCGATTGACTCCATATGGAGGAGAATATAGAGTATTATCAAGTTTCTTCTTGAGTAATGATTCTACTATTGGATTTGTTTACGACGGAGCAATTCGTGCTTTGACTGCCTATTATGCAGGCATTCAATTGCCGCCAGCTGACGATGTTGTTAAATGTATTAACGAAGGCAACGCGAAGCTGGCAGTGAAATTAATAGATAATTATAAATTAAATAAACTAGATTAATATATGTGTGGATTAGTAGGAATGATTAATACGAGAAAAACCAATTTTGATTTTACTCGTTTCTGTACTCTTGGTATTAGTAATGATGTCCGCGGAGGTGACTCTGTTGGCATCTATATTGATGGAAAATATGAATATTATTGTGAAAACAAATCTGGTGCTACTTTGTTTGAAGATGTAACTCTTAAGAGTGATCTTCTTCAAAATACAAAAGAGTATCAGTTTGCTTTCGCACATTGTAGAAAAGCTTCTGTTGGCTATGACATTACAGCTCGTTCTGCTCAGCCAGTTATTATTAAGAATAATACTGAAGACAAGATCGACTATGTTCTTATGCATAATGGAACTATCTATAATTCTGAGGCGTTGGCTAAAAAGTATATACCAGAAGTAAATATTAAAGGACTGACAGATTCTCAAATTATGGCTCATATCTTTTATTATAAAGGATATGATGCACTGGCTGAATATAATGGTTCTGCTGTCTTTATGATTCTCGATTATAGAGAAGATAGAGAAAATCCTACCTTCCTTTGTTGGAAAGGTAAGTCTAAAGAGAACTCTTATCGTAATTCTGGTGCAGAAAAAGATGAAAGACCATTCTATTTTGTGAGTGACAAAGAACATTTTGTTATGTCTTCAGTCAGCACATTCTTTAGTTCTTTGTATCCTACTATGACTATATATACTTTGCCCGCTAACACACTGTGTTCGTGGGATGGTGATTTGTGGACTGTTGAAGAATATGATCGTAAAGATCAGCAGCAGGATAAAGTATATGTTAATACGTATACTCCCGCTACAAGTACATATACTCCTCCTGTATATACTAGTAATAGCAATAGTGGATATAATAGTACTGATTTAGTTACTTCGAGTGCTACTGATGGTAAATGTTATAAGGGTAATGTTGCTCTTCATGGAATGTTCCATATTTCTGACTATGGTCGTTTCTGCAGTTCTAATGGATATGCAGCCAATGAAATGTGGTTCTGGAATGGTACACTACTGAAGAATAGTGCAGCATATGGATTCTTGTCTCGTTTCCAGAAAGAGATGGGTGCTACTATTTATGAGATAGATAATCTCTATCCTGAATTGGTGGCTTATTTGAGTCCGTATCCATTTATTAAGATTACTACTCCTGGAAACGTTAAAGAAGTCCGTGAAATCAAGAGCCCTGTAGGAGGTATTGCATATACTGGTATATTGTCTTATCCATTTGTTAGGACTCAGTATGAATATCTGAATGGTATATTCCAAAAATCAACGACTTGTACTACAGTAGAGTCATTGGATTTGTATAAGAAACATAAAGACGATGTATTAGATTACGAAATTCTAGCTAAATTTGTATGAGAGTATTTAATGAAACTACAAGAAGAATGTGTGCTGTAACACGTACTATTCGTGCAATAGTTGACATCTATGATGATGCCTTTGAATTTGGATATGTAAGTCCCGATGATCCATTACTCTGTCCGTGTATATATCATACAGAAAATGGTTACGATAAAGGAGTCATTCGTAAAACAGAGAAAGTAAGTAAATTACTTATCTTTTCAGTGTTTCATGGATGTTATGTTATTCCATTTGGATTTGATAAATCATTCCTTGATGAGTGTCAATACAATATGGGTGTTGGGCAGTTTCCATATACATTCACAAGATATTATGAGGCCTTTAACAATTTTAATTTGTTTGAAGGTAAACAACAAGTAGTTAACAATGTTAATTATAAGTTATCTGAATATCTCAAATATACTTTTGGTGTAGAGTTTGAAACTTCGATGGGATATCTTCCACAGGATATTGCTTTTAGAGATGGATTAATTCCATTGAGAGATGGTTCTATTTCTGGTCTGGAGTATTCTACTGTAGTAATGAAAGGTAATAATGGTATTAACCTATTGCATCAACAAGTAGAAACTCTTAAGAAGTATACATTCTTTAATAAGGAATGCTCGCTTCATATTCATATGGGTGGTTATCCCGTTGATACAAAGGCTATCTTTGTCTTGTATACCATTGCTTGTCTTCTTGAGAATGATCTTGGAATGTATGTACCTAAATATACTTTCCAAACTTCTAAGTATAAAGCTAGCGGAAAAGACTATTGTAAGTATCTAAATCGCTATTCTTCTTTCGAAGCAATATACGAAGGTATTGCTGAAAAGGAATATAATGGTAGCTTGTATGATCCTCATCCTAATGATCAAGAAAGAAGTCATAAGTGGGATTGTCACTCTCGATATGTTTGGTGTAATATTCTGAATATGATTTGTTATGAAAAGGGCAAGACTGTTGAATTTAGATTCCTGAGACCTACTTATAATTTCCATAAGATTTATCTTTGGATGTATATCTTTAATGGTATTCTTCTTTATGCAGAAAAGAAGTATCAAGAATTCAAAGTAAAGTCTGATTTGGAGATCATTCGTATATTGAAGAAATCTACCATCTCTCTTGCTGCCATTATGGATGCAGTGTATCCAGAAGCAATAGCAAATAATATCAAACAGGGATTAACACTTCTTAGATATGCAGTTGCTAACCAATCTCGTAATGGAGATTTTATAGGTAAGGATACATTCTATGAAGACGGCATCAACGAAAAGGCACTATGTGATTTATTGTGATGGTGCATATTCACATACTCGTAAACAAAGCGGAGCAGGTTTGGTCATTTATCGTAATGGCCAACCTGTTTTCGAGTATGCTAAATGTTTTAAAGGTGGTACAAACAATACAGCTGAATTGTGTGCTATTATATTATCATTAAAATGTTTTAAAAATCCAGTAGATTCTATTCTCGTTGTTAGTGATTCCCAATATTGTATTGGATGTATTAATGATGGTTGGTCTAGAAATGCAAATTTAGCACTATGGAATGAATTTGACAAAATATATCTACACGTCAAATCATTATGCGATGATATTAAATTTGCTTGGATTAAAGGACATAATCAAAGTCTTGGTAATATTAGAGCAGATGAATTAGCCGTACAAGCTAGTCAATCAGTATAATTATGGAAACTATCATTAATGAAAATCATATCGATGAATTACTAAATTCACTTGATGATATTCATTTGTATGAACCAGAAATTGAATCATTAACAGATGAAGAATATCAAGCAATTAGCGATGCTAAGTATGAAGCTTGGCTCAGAGAGGAGGAAATGAAAAATGAAGTATCGTAAAATGAAAGAACGTCTTGCTAGACGTCAAGCAGCGTGGGAGAAAATGCCTCAGGCAGTAAAAGATTCAACAACAAAACCAGGATCAGTTAAAAAAGGATGAAAGAAAAGAATAATTCTGAATGGGTAGACGTTCATAACGATGCCCTTATGGTAAGCCTTGGAATTAGGCAGCCTAATTTGCAACCTAAAGACATGTCTGTATGGACTAAGACACCAAGAGAAAAGAAAATTCTTAAGGTGCTTAGAAAAAGGTATAAGAATAGTATTAAAACAAAGTCTATGTATATACCGAAGACAATTCCTGTGTATGACAAACTTATTGTACAAATCAAGCCAACCAAAGGTATGAAAACCACGTATTCACATCAGTGTGGCCAAAGTGATATACCTAGAATACTTGGTAATTATATTGACAACAAGGGGCATAATCTTGTTGTAAAATATCGTTGGCTAAATAAATGGTATAACTATGGCATTTTACCGTTCTGGAGGTCGAAAGATTAAAACCGCTCCGTTTTTCCAATATGAAATGGAAATCGCCCAATTTAATAAAGGAAGTTATGCAGTAATAGGTTGTGATACCTTTGGTTCTAGAGTATTTCTAGGATTGTCTGTATCTAATGATTATCCCGTTGAGGGACTTGGCACTATACATAAACATTCTATATTAGTTGGAGCTCCTGAAGAATGGCTAATTAAAAATAAATACGAAAAAATATGAAAGAAAAGGTAGAGTACAAATTTGGAGAGTTTACTGATTTTAATGGTGTAACCCGTAAATTTATTGTGGCAGCTGTTAGTCGTCCAGTAAATACAATGTATGTAGCAGAATACGGAAAAGATAATCATTCTGCTCCTGAAATAAATAAGGTTCTGTCTATTGGAATTGCTATTTGTAATCCTATAGATACATATGACGAAGAGACTGGAAAACGTATTGCTTATAATAAGGCAGTAGCCACCAATAATTCTCTGAAGTTGTATGCTTCATTTTCTGGTATGATAAATACAAAGATGGTAGATGCATTGATTGATCAAGAGATTGCATATTTTAAGAACTATCCTGAGTCTCATATCAAGGGTTATAATGAAGCATACTATAAGTATATGCAAGCTCAAAAGAAAGCAGCAGAGATTATTGCTTTGAAAGATAAGCTTTCTGCAGCCGAATTTGAGACTGTGAATTACATTAAGAACCTTGATAGTTCGACAAGGGATGCTATGTTGAAATTGATAGGTGGGTAAAAAATACTTAATAATAGCACTGGCTCTATCACTAATATGTAATGGAGTCATGTGCTATTTTCTCTTGAAGAAACCTCGTGTTGAGATAGTTACGGTAGATAATATTCAATATGAAATAGATACAATATATGTTGAAAATCAGACTTTGTTAAATGAAGTTAACGAAGGCAAAATCAATTTAAATCATGTTGAAAAACAGTTTGAAAAAGATTATAATTGCATTGTTAATGAGTCTTATGATTCCGATATTGTCTTTTTCAGAGAATATATCGAACAACAATCAAAACGAGGACTCTTTGATTTGGATTACAGCAAAACAATTAAAGCAAACTAATATAATATTTTTAGAGCATAAGAAACTCCTGCAAAGAGATTCTATTCTTAGCCAACAAGTGCTTAACTTGGAACAAGTATATATTAATTATAATAAAATAGATTCCTTAAGACAGGAACAATTACTTATAGCTCAACAACAGATCAAGGCAGACAGTATTAAGATGGTAGCAATGGATAAGAAGATTAAAAAGTCTAAACGAAAAATCAAAAATAGAAATTATACACTTATTGGTTTTTCTGGTTTGACATTTCTTCTTGGGTATCTATTAATATCTAAATGAAAAAAAAGAAATTTCGCTTTGATCGTGATGTAGATGGTATCAAATATCAATTTCCAGAAAGAAGTTGTAAATGGTGCCAAAGATACCCATGCATTTATGGCATGGAGGTATTTGGAGCAGATTTCGCTAAATATGGTTGTGGTCAATATTTAGAAATATGATTACAATACACGCGAAACTGTTAGAGGCTGTATGTGATATTGAAGGATATATCACGTATGTATTCCAAATTTTAGATCAAGAAAGAACATACCTTGTCAGTAGCGATTATCTTATGTGCGTTCGTTATCCTAACTGGGAACAATCCGAAATTAAAAAAGGAGACCAGGGATATTTGAAAGTAAAAGAAGTCGCAGCGGGTAAAGATCAATGGTTTGATGGACACGAAATGATCTACTATAGAAATGATGATATCATATTTTATAAGTTTATCAAGGAAACTGAACAAACCGACATTATTACATTATGAAATCTAAAATTTTATGACAGTTATTAAAGACAGACTTACGTCAGCATTGAATGAGAGAAGTGCAATTGAGGCAGCAGCAAAGAAAGATATTACATCTTATATATGGAAAGGTCCTAAAGAAGAATTGAATGGACAGAAGTTCCAAGATGAGATTAAACTTGTTGATGCATCTGATTCACAGCTAATGGAATTCTATGCTCATTGTAAGTCTATGCTTTATAGTAGAGATCCAGAAAATCCTGGAAGATACATTCTAATAGAAGATATTAGAGAGAGTAGACAAAAGTGTGATGCAGAACTCATGATTCGTTATCTTGAAGGTAGTTATAAACCAAATGCTACTAGACCAAGATATCCTAGACAAATGTTCTGCGATGATTTTAGAACATTCCTTCAAAGGAATACAGATACGTTCCCATCTAATAGATGGAAAGAGTTTTATATTACAGAGTTTCTTGAAGGACTCCCCGAAGACTTTTGGAGAGTAACAATTGATATGGCTTGGAGGGCAAGTAATGATAAGCTCGGTCATATTAATAAGAAACCCATTACTTTGAATTTCCTTACTAAACTTGGTATTTGGCTTGAACCAGAAGAGATTAAAGATCTCACTGAGAAAGATCCAGAAACAGGTAAACGTCGCGATTATCTCGATGTAATTAAAGAGCGCTTGTTCCTTAAGCCTACTACTAGACTTAAAGTGAATTCTGAAGGTGGTCTTAACTATAAGGAATTTAGAGCTATGGTGAAGCTCCATAATGAAAAGTATACCAGTATGAGTACTGATAAACTTGTAACTCTTCGTGAGAAAATTCTGTATCGTCTTGAGGATGTTTGTACATCACACATTGTCTTCTGGGAAAACAAGATCAAAGAGCTTGAGGAAGTAGCCGAATCGCGAGGATGGTCATTCTAAAGTTCATATATAATGAATTCAACGTAGCTTTAGTCTGCGCTATCATTGATATGTTATGACGAGGGATGAACGACAATTGCAATGTGTTAAGAATTGGTTGACACATAATGGTAAAGGTTCTATTATTGCTCCTACAGGAGTTGGTAAAACTCGTATTGCTATTATGTGTATTAAGGCGGTATTAAAAAAGTTTCCAGTATTAAAGGTAACTGTAATTGTACCTACAACTAATCTCGAAAAACAATGGAATGAGCGATTGGCGCTTGCGAAAGTAAAAGAACATTGTGATGTTTATGTAGTAAACACAGCTATTACAAAAAGTATTGTCACGGATTTATTAATTATTGATGAAATACATATCACTGCTGCTAAAACTTTTAGTGCAATATTCAAATGTGTAAGGTATAAATTAATTTTAGGTCTTACTGCTACGCTTGAAAGATTAGATGGTAGACATGTATTGATCCAGCGATTTTGTCCAGTCTGTGATAAGATTACTTTAGCTGATACAATATTAAATCATTGGATATCTGATTATACTGAATATTTAGTTCTTTTAGATGTTGATAATCTAGAAGAATATGATAGAATGCAAACAGAATTCATGCAGCATTTTGAGTATTTTGGTTTTGATTTCAAACTTGCAATGTCTTTCATTGGACCTAAAGGTTTTGACAATCGTAAGAACTATACTACTCAGATATGTCGTGATCCAAAGAAGTGGAATGATACGTTTAAACAAGTATCATATCATTCAGCGATGTTTCAACGATGTATGTCTGGCAGAAAAACGTTTATAAATAATCATTCTAAAAAAATAGAACTTGCTCGTAAGATTATTGAGATGCGTCCAAATTCTCGAATTATAACTTTCTCTAATAATGTTAAAATGGCTGAGGCTATAGGTTATGGAGAAGTGTATACAGGGCAGTTATCTAAGAAAAGAAGCGATACTATTCTTCAAGATTTTATTGATGGTAAAACAAATATCATTAATAGCTCTAAGAAATTAATTGCTGGTTTTGATGCTCCAAATATTAATTGCGAAATTATACTTGGACAAGATTCTAGTTCTATTAGAGCTACTCAGACAAGAGGTAGAGCATTAAGAGTCGAGGGTGATAAACATTCTGAAATATTTAATCTTGTGTTAAATAATACACAAGAATTAAAGTGGTTTCTGGATAGTCACAAAGACAATAATTTTGTTCCTATTGATGAGGAAAATTTGATGAAAGTATTAAATAACGAACAGTTTGAACAATATCAATATCCGTTGAGAAACTTTAGTTTAAGATATTAAGATGATACAAGAACGAATGCTAGAATTAGCAGTATTGCAGAATTTTATATCAGCTCTACCAAAGACCATTAATGATGGTAGATATGATAAAAAAGCAATCATGAAAAGATATTTCACTCTAAAAAGAGAATTTTTACAGCCATACGAAAAGGATTCCAGTCAGTAATGACATTAAACCATTTACAAGGCATAGATTAGCAATAAGAATATAAACGTATTCTTTACTATTTGAAAACTTGTAATCTAAGTATTGAAAGTGAGTTGGCTCTTATTGAAAGATTTGGGCTAACTCCAAATGAATTATTTATACTACGGCTATTGATTCTTGCAAAAGCAGAATCTACGCAAACATATCTTTTTAGATTCTTGCAGGGAGGTGAATCAAACAAATCGATGGTAAGGGATTGTTTGTATTCTCTGCAAGCTAAAGGTATTATATTGAAGGCTTATGATATACCAGCAGAAGGCCAGAGATTTGTACCTAAAGAGGTTTTATTTAGTAAATCTTTTGATAAGAATTATGAGAAAGCATCTTTAGAAATGGGTAGAGAATTGTTTAGTGTGTATCCTATGTTTGCTCTAATTAATGGAGTAATGGTACCAATTAAAACAGTTTCTAAACATTTTAATTCTATTGATGATGCTTATCGATTCTATGGAAAGACAATTAAATATAATCAAGAATTACATAATCATATTATTGAGTTAGTAAAATGGGCAGTTGATAATACTAATATTATTAACTGTTCGTTTAGTAGTTTTTTAATTAATAATTTTTGGGAAACATTAGACGCAATTAAAGACGGAGATCAAGGCAATATTAATTTTGATACAGTACGATTACTATGATTACAGAAAATCTACTTAATCAAATTGATAGTGGTAGAAGTGGTAAAAACCACGGATATTCAATTGGTCTTCCAAAACTTGAAAGGATTATAGATGGAGTAACACCATCTACTTATACTATTATCTTTTCTCCTAGTGGAGTAGGAAAAACTACCTTTGCATTATATTCTTACATATATAAACCATTATGTGAACACATGAGTGATAATAATTTTAAGATTGTATATTACAGTCTTGAAATGTCTGCAGAAATATTAATGGCAAAATTACTTTGCATGCATATTTTTGACACTTATGGAGTAGAATTATCATTGAAAGAATTATTGTCTCGTCGAGCAAACTATACTTTGTCCGATGAGTATTATAATATGATTCAAGATTCTAGACCTTGGTTGGAAAGAGTTGAAGAACTCTTGATTATATATGATAAGGGACTAAATGCAGAGGTATTATATTCTTCTCTAATGAAGCATTTGACTAATAATGGTAAGTTTACAGAAGGAGAGAATAGAAAAATATATATACCTAATAATCCTGATTGTGTTACGTTAGTAATTATTGACCACCTTAGTTTGGTTAGACCAGCAAATGGAAGAACTTTAAAACAAGAGATGGATTTGATTTCATCATACCTTGTTACACTTAGAAATATGTGTAAGATAAGTCCTTTAGTTATTATGCAGGCTAATAGAGAATCATCCTCTATGGATAGAAGAAAGGAAGGGTTGAATAATCTAACTATTAATGATTCTAAAGATACTGGTTCTCCAATTCAAGATGCAGAGGTTGTTATTTCAATCTTTTCTCCTTTTAGAGAAAGATTAGCAACTTATCGAGGTTATGATATCAAACAGCTTGGTCCTAACTTTCGAGTCATCTCTGTTCTTAAATCAAGATATGGAGAAGCAGATATAGAAGATCCATGTGCTTTTTATGGAAAAGTAGGAATCTTTAAAGAACTACCAAAACCAGATGAAATATATGATTATAGTAAGTACCTTACTACAGATTGGCTAATACATCCAGATGAAGAAAATAATGATTCGAAATTTAACTTTAATTTATGAGTATTGTATTGCCAACAAAACCAATTCCTAGTATTACGCAAGATCCAAAGAATCTAATTATATACGGAGTGCCAAAAGTTGGCAAGACGTCACTTTTGTCTACACTACGTAATCTTCTATTAATCGATTTGGAAAATGGAAGTGATTATATTAGTGCAATGAAAGTCAAAGTTAATAACTTTGCAGAGTTAAAAGAACTTTGTCTTGCAATTAAGGATGCAAATTGTCCGTATGATTTTATTGCTTTGGATACCATAACTGCGTTGGAGGAAATGGTAAAGCCTGTTGCATTAGCGTTGTATCGTAAATCTCCTATGGGAATGAATGATACTATTACAAACGATATTATTACTTTACCTCATGGTGCTGGATATGGTTTTCTTAGAACTGCAATGGAACTAGCAATTGATATGGTTTCTAAAGTTACTAAGAATATCATTCTTGTTGGCCATGTAAAAGATAAAGTATTGGGAAGTGCAGATTCTGCAGATGTAGGTTCTGTAAGAGATTTGGATTTAACAGGTAAAATTAATAGAATTTTATCTGCCAAATCGGATGCTATTGGTTTTATTCATCGTGATGATGATAGTAACTTGTGTATTAATTTCATTAATGGTAATGAAGTTACTGCAGGAGCTAGACCAGCACATCTTGCCAATAAAGATATTGTAGTTGCAGAAAGAATGGACGATGGTTCATTTGTTTCTCATTGGGAGAGAATCTATCCAAGTCTTAATGCATAATGGCAATTTTAAATTTTAAATTGTCAGTTGATACTGACACTGGTACTTGTACTGTCGTACCGTTTGAAGAACCAGTTAAAAAGCCTAGTAAAAAACACGAAGTAGTAGAAGAATCTACAGAGCCAGAATTACTACTTCAAGAAGGAAAGTATGCCTTTAATAAGGCAGCCATTTCATTAATGCAATTACGACAAGGAGATCGAATTGTAATTGCTTATGAAAAAGATGGTAGACCTGTTATTGGTAAACAAGAATTCTTTGGAGTTGGTAATGGTAATAAGTTATCTTCTGCTAATACTGTAATTTACAAAGGTAAAGATCGTTCAAATTTGGAAAAATTTGGAACTAAGTTTCAAGTAGAACCAAAGGATAATGGTATTTTCTATCTTGTAAATGATAAGACAGCAGCAATTGGTGATGTAAAACTTGATGACGATTTACAAGTTCCAGCAAAAGGAGGTATGGTCAATGTTCCATCATTTGATCTTGATGATTTACTGAATGATATACTTCTTCAGGATGAATCAAATTATACAATGAAGGGACTTGACTTTTCATTTTAATTATTAGATCATAAAAAAATATTTAGATGATGAAGTAAATGTATTTAAACTATTTTTTATATGCTTGATTTTCAAATTAGTAATGACGTTCAGCTCACAAACACTAGTAAAAGAAGACTTACACCTTGGGAAATTCACAAAGTAAAACTCACAAATGTTGAAAATGTAGAAATTCAAGGAAAGGCTGATCCTAGTAAGACCTATAAACTTATTAAAGTTAGGTTTGAGAATGATGAAGGTTATTACGAGGAATCAATATTCTATCCAACCGAAACAGATTCTGAAAGAAAGAAATTTCAGAGAGCAGATGGAACTGAATTTGAAAGACCATCTAATTGGGAACGTACTAAAATGTTTCTTTATGTAAGCTTGAATGCTCTTAATCCAGAAGGATTGAAGAAATTCCAGGCCGCTAGTGCTAAGTTTAAGAATTTTGATATGATGGCCAAGGCTTATGTAACTGTACTTAAAGATGCTATTGGTAAGGAATGTGAGATTAAACTTGCTGGTAGAAATCTCCAAGACGGTACAGTATCCGCAGTATTCCCATCATTTATTAATCTTGGACATAACGGAGAAGTGTATGTTTCCACGAATATTATTGGAGAGAATTTGTATTTTACACCATATGAAGAAAGGCAGCGTACTGCATTTAAAGGTGCAAAGCCGACAAGCATGCCTGATCTAACAATGGATATGCCGACAACGGATTCTGAGAAGGATAATTCCATGAAGGTAGATGATATTGCAGATCTTTTGGCGGATCTAGAATAATTTAGTATTTAAAATTTGATTTCTATAGATTATATCATTACAATTGCATAAATTTTTGTAATGTAAAATGACTATGGATTTAGATTTTAGTATTAAATTGCCTGTAACTAAAGAAGATATCCTCAGACATGTTTCGGAAGAGGATATCTTCTGTCATTATATAGGATTACCAAACATTCCTCGGTCTCTAATATGTTCTGTATTAAGAGAAGATAAGCATCCTACTTGTGGGTTCTTTAGAGGAAAGTCTGGTATCCTATATATGAAAGATTTTGCAACGAATGATTGCTTAAATTGTTTTGCTTTAGTGTCTAGAATGTTTAATTGTAATTATTATGATGCATTAAATATTATTGCATCTGACTTAGGCATTCAAGGAAGTTTAAAAGCAGAACGAAGTATTAATTTTAACAAAACATCTAGGTTTAAAACAAAACCACCTACAGAAATTCAAATTGAAGTACAAGAATTTACAGAAGCAGATAAAAAGTATTGGTCTCAATATAATATTACTCCGAAGTTGCTTGAGAAATATAATGTCTACTCTTGTAAATATGTATTTTTAAATGATTCTGTCTTTGCTAAGAGTAGTGATAAATGTCCTATGTATGGATATTATTTTGGAAAGAAAGACAATAAAGAATTATGGCGTATATATATGCCTACAAGAACTGCTTATCGTTTTCTTTCCAATACAACTTCAAATATTATTCAAGGCATGAGACAACTACCTCATCGTGGAAGGGTTTTGGTGATTACCAAATCTATGAAAGATGTTATATGTTTCCGGTCATTTGGTATACCTGCTATTGCACCAAATTCTGAACATCTATTTGTTAGTGATGAACAATTAGAAAGGTTAAAAACTAGATTTGATAAGATAGTAGTACTATATGATAATGATAGAACTGGTAAACTAAACATGGCAAAGATAAGAAGGGAACATCCAGAACTTTGCTATGTGTTAATACCGCCTGTTACTAAATGCAAAGACTTTAGTGATTATGTAAAAGCAAAAGGTGTTGCAAAAGCACAAAACCTAATAGATGAATATATGAATTGGTTAAATAAATAATAATGAAGAAGTAGAGTAAATTAAATACGTCGTGCATTGCTATCTTTACGGATGGAAATACAAGGACTTTTACATCAATAGAAAAGGCTAGTGAGTCAACTGGTTTATCTGTCTCTGCTATTAAGATTCGTTGTAATAAATCTGGTAGCAAAGGTAAAGATGGTATACAATTTAAATGGTTAGATGAACATACTAGGCGTCATTTTCAAGCTAAGAAAAGTAGACGCAAAGGAAATTCCTATGAATTACAAATTATTAATGAATTGTCTGATATTGGATTTACAGGATTAAAAAGTAGTCGTAGTGAATCTAAAAATATGGATAATAATAAAGTTGATATTTGTGATTCTAATAACGAATTATCTTGTTATATACAATGTAAGAATACACAATCTTCACCTAATATAGAAAAGATAAGTAAAGAATGTCCTTTGAAGGATAAGCCACTAATTATCTGTTGGAAGAAATCTTCTTCATGTACTAAAGAACACGAGTATGTTCTAATGCCTAAAAAGTATTTTTATCATTTATTAGAAAGTGAACGTCAAATGATTAAACGTAAATAAGAATGAGTTTCGTTGTTGCTTACGCCGATACGATTGACAATGTAGTTTCAATCAAAAGATTCGAAGCTCGTTCGATTAAAGAATGTCAGGATAAAGTTATGCAATATATCATTGATCAATATGATTGGGATGATAATATTGACTTTCCTGATGAATATAATGAATTCGTAGAATTTATGAAAGACTATAATATCCTACTTAGTAGTGTTACGGATATTGAATTAATTTAAGATTATGACTAAAAGATTAAGAATTGGCTTAGATTGTGATGAGGTTATCTCTAAATTTATGGAGCCATATATAAATAAATTTGGACCGCCAAAAAATGATGAGGCTATTACTTATGACTGTTTTCATAAGTTGAGATTTGATAAAGCTTTTTGGATGAATGTGCCATTGTTGAATGTACCCGATTTTAAACCAGCATTATTTTGTTCTAAAAGAGTACATAATAAACGCTGGAGTAAAAAGTATATTGCATTACATTTAGGTTTTACAGATGTACCATTTTATCAATTATATTATCAGCATGCTAGTAAAGCACGTATGATTAAAGGTAGAGTTGATGTATTTGTAGACGATTCCCCATCTAATGTAATGGATTTGAATAAGAGAGGAATTCCATGTTTGCTTATGGATTCTCCGTATAATAGACACTTTATGACTCCATTAAGAATTTATTCATTGCGTTATAGCGAGATTGAATATACTTATACACAAATCTTTGGACCATGTGTTTAGATAATATTGTAATAAAACCTATTATCGATAGTTTACAATTATTAAAAATCTCTGACGAAGTTTATTTTAGTGAAGAATATAGTGATTATGTAAGTAATAGTAGACTTGGATTAATTAATCCAGACCAGGATGGTAGTCCAGAGAAGTTCTTTGCAGGATTTGCTGGTAATAAAACCTATTCTGATAGCTTTATCTTTGGTAGTGCAGTTCATGAAAAACTATTGCAACCAGAGTATTTCACTATGTGTGACACTGTAAATAGACCTAGTGCTAAAGTTGGATTTATCAGTGATATGTTGTATAACAAAGAACATCGATATCCGACTGATGAAGAGCTTGTAAATGCTGCGATTGAAGTTGATTATTATCATGGTATTCTGAGTGAATCAATTTTTAGTAAGCTTAAACATGAGATATATACTTATTTAGATGCCAGATGGGAATATGAAACGCATAAAGAAGATGACAAAGATGTAGTTTATCTTGATCAAAAGAGTAGAGATAAATTCTATGAGTGCATGAATAATCTTGAGAATAATGCACATATTCAAAGTCTTTTGCATCCAGTTTCTATTTATGAACCTGTGCAATCCTTAAATGAGAATGCAATTATACTTCATGTAGAAGCAACTGTCGATGGAGGTCAACCATTCATTATTAAGTTAAAATCTAAACTTGATAATTTTACAATTGATCGAGAATGTAATCTTATTACTGTAAATGATTTGAAAACACATGGAAGAGCTATTGATGTTTTTCCAGATGCCATTCTTAACTTTCATTATTATAGAGAGATTGCTATGTATGCTACCTTGTTAAATATGGTTTGTCAGAAAGAATATAATATGGAGAATCCAGATATTAAAGGTAATTTTCTTGTAGTATCTACAATTCCACCATATGATACACAAGTATTCAGAATGACAAAAGATTTATTTAAGAAAGGCATAGAGGAATTTCATAGATTGTTAAAAATGGTTTGTTATTATACTTATTATGGATTACAAAACTAAGAAAGCATTATACGTACAGAATTTTTCAATTGGTTATGCTGGAAAAGATATGATGAATAAGCTCAAAGTTATTGGGCTTATTTGTTATCTTCATCAGAAACTAAATGAGAAAAGACCTATTACGTATTATGAATTAATACAAACTATTAATAAACCTGAAATAATCACAGATGACATGGTGCAAGCATTTTCAATCATATGCGAAGATTGGAGTTATGGATGCACCTCATTTCCTGACTTTGGTTTAAAGGTCAGTGAGATGGTTCCTACAATAAAAGAGTTATTAAAGGACTTTTTGCCATTTTAACAATTTTTATTATTAATTTATTTGAAAAGTGCAAATTTATATATTATAATTGCATTGCAATTTCGGATTCAGATAAGTTAATATGTTAATGTTTAAATGATGAATAATGCCTTTAATTTTAAATTTCAGAAAGATAGAGGTTAGTGGGATTGATAAGGATAAAGCTTTCTCTACACTTCCATTTTTAGTTCAAGGCGATGCAACTGTTGCATATAAAAAATGGAAAGAAAAGCAAATTAGAAATATCAATGAAAATATGATGAAGGAGTTTATGTTAAACTTCTTGGCGACAAAATCAAGAAATACTCCTGGCGTTGGTTATTATATTACTGTAGAACCTGCTTCGCCGTGTACAAAACAAAGACCTTATATTGTACATAATCATAGAAATCCTTCTGGCCCTAGAAAGATGAAAAAAACTTATGTATTAATTGGTGAGGAAGGACAAATTCTTGGACGTGCTTTTGTTAATAAAACAAATGCTATTAATATGGCAAAGGAAATCATGCAAGAAGGATATACTGGTCATATTGATATTGAATTAATGAAAACCGTTCCTGAAGGAGAGCCTAGAGTAGCAAGCCTTGATTACTCACCATCAAAAGGTACACATGTAGGAACTTGGATCTGTTTTGGTATAGAACAGGTTTAAATACAACAATCATTACTTATAAGGATGGAGTTGAAAGACTTCATCCTTTTTTACGCTTAATAGATTAATAACTTAAAATATTAGATGATATGAAGTTGATTAAAACTCTATAAAAGAGTATACAAATTAAAACTACATGAACGATTTTAGAAGTGTTAAAGGACAATATTTCTTAGAACAAATTAATTATGCTTCGGATAGATGCCCACATGAATCAGTTATTGAATCTGTATTTAATAATTGTTTTATGATGTGTACTAATTGTTTAATGACTACTATAAAAGAACCAACTAATAATGGTATAACTGACGGTGTTATTACTTTTAAAATGCCTGATGGCCAATTTTTAGGGAACGGTTTAATGGAAGTCAAACGAAACATATCCTTTGGTGGAGAAGCTTATAGAAGTCAATTAAAACAAGTGCTTGCATATTATTATTCAAGTATTATAGATAAGAGATATAAAGTTCTTTTACTTACTTCTGCTAGATATTTTAGTTATATCTGGATCCCTGAAAATATGGAAGCTGTAACAGAGCTTGCAGGAATGGTATCCCGTGCAAGACGATTACATCCAAATGTGTCTGCGAGTGAATTACCAAGATTTGTTAGTGATGATTGGTCTTTAGACTTACTAACTATTCATTCTTGGGATATAACACCAGACTTCGATTTTCTGGATCCAATTACTGAAATCTATAGTTTGTTGAATGAAGCGTGACGATTTACATTATGTAAATATTGTTATAGAAGAGAGTGGCATTGAAGGAGATTTGGAGTACAAGCCTGTGCTTGCCACTCTCTCTGACATGAAAGCCAAGCTAAAAGCAAGGGAATTGTATAGAGCTAAAACTTATGACAAGTTGTCAAGACCTAGATGGGAACAATTAAAAAGTAAACTTGATGAATACCTTGCTAATGTAGATGAAAAAGAGTGGGATGATAATGATATGTATCAAAGCGATGCAGAATTAATATTTAATTTTGTCGACTCTAATATACCTTTAGATGTTTTATCTAAAGCAGAAGATGTATATGAAAATCAAGATCCATACTATGAGGTTAAAATATTTAAAATGAAATTAGAGTAATGACTGTAAGTATTGATGAGTTATTGAAGGGGCAACCTACTATTATTAAGAATAAAGAGTTTTTCGCAACCGAAAGATATATAACTCCTTTTCTTGAACGTTTTAGGGATATTGCCGATGATTTTGAATGTAAAGCAGTGCAACCTTCGCAAATGTCTATTGAACGTAATGGCGAAGTAAATGCTGTCTATAATAAGGTGCTTATTGAAGCATCACTCCCACTTGAAAATGATTATGCTGAAGTTGTTGGTATGTCCTATGCCATCGACACAAGAAAACCAATATGTAAATTCTTTAGAGGCATTAAAGAAAATCTTGATTCTGGACATTTATATATTGATACAGATCAAAATATAGTATGTCAAGAACTAGAACCAGAAACTAACATTAATTTTTCTGTATTAGATAATCTAATGAATAGAGAATTCAATACCAATACTTGGAGAGAATCTCTCAAAACAATGGATTTCGATGCATCTAATGATAATGTTAACTTTAAATTAGGACAATGGATTCGTTTTGCGATTAATTTTAATATCACTAATGACTTTGGGTCTATTAAAATAGCTTCACAAGATATTGTGGCAGGCTATAAGGAATTGTTCGAAGAGTCGTCTTCTAACTTTTTCTGTGGACTTGGAGGTCATACTGACTATAATAAAATTTATAGCGCATTCAGTAACATAATCCATAATGGTAAAGATATTGTAAATGTAGCAGATAAAACTTATTTACTTAAATTAATTTTATCAATTGTATGATTAGACTTATTACTGGTGGTTTGAGAAGTGAACTTGATGAAAATGATGTATTGTTTGTAGAAGGTACGAATAATAAATTACTGATTTGTAATGGTGATTTATTTTGCAATCGTTCTTCTAATAGTGATATCTATACCTTGGTGAATTTGAATCATAACAAGAATTCAATTTCCTCTTACTATAGAGTGGGTATAGATGGTCATGTATTTACAATAAGAAGAAAAGCTGTTGTTGATCTTTGGGCTGAATTCTGTAACAATAAAGCTAATGATATTACCATTGTAGTTAATGGAGCTCAAGTAGGTAGTATATCTTCTCAACGAATTGCTGAAAGCCTTGGTGTTTCTAGAGAAGAAGCACTTAATATTATTAGAGAACAGTATAGTGATACTCTAGTAACTAACTAAAAAAATAAGATGATATGAATAATACATTTGATAAATAGTGCATGATAAAAGTAATAAAGCGCAACGGTAAGACAGAATTATTTGATCCGCAAAAAATTGAAAATGCTATCTTTAAAGCATTTGACGCTAATCATTATACTCTTTCTCAAGAAGAGAAAGATTGTATTTTCAATTTTGCTCATAGTATACTTGAAGACGATAATACAATCTCGGTAGAAAGCATCCAAGACTTAGTAGAGAAATTCTTATTTGATAAGAAAGAATGGTTTGATGTTGGTAAGGCTTATATGTTATATCGAGAACAGCATAAAATGGAGAGATTTATTGAGGAGAGGCTTGACTACATGGATGAGTACAGTAAGACTGCTGATAATGCTGCCACTGCTTCAGAGACTGACCCTAATAGTAATGTATCTCAGAAGAATGTAGCTACTCTTGACCCTGAAGTCTATAAGACTACTAATAGGAATGTACAGAGACGCAGAATGAAGAGACAACTCAAGAAAGACTTTCCTAATGAAGATATATATGAAAGATATATAGACCTACTTGAACATCACTATATTTATATTGGTGACGAAGCTAGTACTCCTACTATCAAGTTTTACTGTCAGGCTGACGACTTATATCCTTTGATGACTGATGGTATTGGTTCTTTAGATGGAGGTAAGACAGAGGGTGCACCTACTAACATATCTTCTTTCTCAGGACAGTTAGTAAACTTTATTCATGCTGCCTCTGGTCAGTGTAAAGGTGCTGTTGCTGTACCTTCTTACTTGATTACTCTTAACTACTACATAGTAAAAGAGTTTGGACCAAAGTGGTATGAAAAGCTTAACGTGATTATTACCAATGAACATTGTCTTAAGCAGCAGACTATCTGGGATAAAATCAGAGGTGCATTCAAGACCTTTGTATATGGCGTGAATCAAATGGCAGGAAATAGAGGTGGACAAAGTCCTTTTACCAACATTTCTTACTTTGACCATACTTACTTTAATGGTATGTTTGAGAGTTTTTGTTATCCTGATGGTTCCAAACCTGAGTGGGAAGCCGTAGATAAACTTCAACGCCTTTTTATGAATTGGTTTAATGAGAGAAGACTTAAATCTGTACTTACTTTCCCTGTAGAAACTTTCTGTATGGTCTATGATGACAAGGACTTCATAGATAAGGAATACAAAGAACTCTGTGCAGAGATGTATGCTAAAGGACACAGTTTCTTCACTTATATTAGTGACAGTGTGGATAGCCTGTCTTCATGCTGCCGTCTTAGAAATAAACTCCAAAAGAATACATTTAGTCCCACTTCAGGTATGACAGGTTTGAAGACTGGTTCTTGTAATGTCATTACTCTTAATCTTAATAGGATAGTACAATCTTGGGCAAGACAGACAGGAAAAATTAAAGAAGACAATGGTGGTATTATAGACAAAACGGTTAATATGTCTGATTTGAATGGTCTGAAAGAATATCTCATTGATATTCTTGAAGTAGTTTACAAGGCTCATATCTCTTTCAAACATCTGTTGTATAGAGAGGAAGATATGGGTATGTATTCAGTTTGCAATGGTGGTTATATTCATATGAAGGACTTGTATTCTACTATAGGTATCAATGGCCATAATGAGGCAGCAAGATTTCTTGGACTTGAAGTCAGTTGGAATAAACCTTATGTAGAATTCCTTCAGTTTATCCTTTCTACCATTAAGGAGCAGAATGAACTTCACTCTATCGAAGATAAGAAGTATCCTATCAGATTCAATTCTGAGATAATCCCAGCTGAATCTGTAGGCGGTAAGAACTATAGGTGGGATAAAGCCGACGGACTATGGGTACCCGAGGATGAAAATTTATATAATAGTTATTTCTATAATGCCCATGATAATACATCAATTCTTGATAAGTTTCGTCTTCATGGTAATGCTACATATCAGTTTACTGATGGAGGTTCCGCACTTCACTGTAATCTTGAAGACCATTTGTCCAAAGAACAATATCTGAAACTTCTTGACTTTGCAAGAGAGAATGGTACTCAGTATTTCACTTTTAACATTCCAAATAGTGAGTGTGATGATTGTCACTTTATTACCAAGCACCCTATTACTAAATGTCCTAAGTGTGGTTCTGAACATATTACTCAGTATAGTCGTGTCATCGGATATTTAGTGGCTACTAAATCTTGGGGAGCTGATAGACAAATAGAAGGAGCTAGAAGAACTTATTCTGATGGAAGAGCTGAGCTTAAAGATTGGGATAATGAAAAAAGTTGAGAATAGAGTATGCTGTGTCTGTGGTAAAATCTGTGGACCCAAACACCATGAATTTAGAAATGGTATGTGTCCTAAGCACTACGAACAGACAAGAAGATTTGGCCGAACTTTAGACACTAATCCAAGGAGTGTCTATGATGATAATGAAATCAGGATTCTTGATGGTTATGCGGAAATAGATACTTATAATGGAAAAGGTGAGGTATTAGAGACCTTTAAGTTAGATATTGAAGATGTACCTTTGCTTAAAGGTCATAAATGGAGAACTGTCTACAAAGGAAAACATAAGTCTCCATACCTTCTTACAGGACATGGCGGAACTCAAGGAAGTGGACAGATTTATTTCCATAGACTTGTCATGGGGATGCCTGATTGTGAGATTGATCATATAAACATTAACTCTAGAGATAACAGGAAAGAGAATCTTAGAATGTCATACAGAACCCAACAAGCAGCAAATACAAGACTAAGAGTTGACAACACTCAGGGTATTAAAGGAGTATACTTCATTCAAAGAGACAATGGTTATAGGGCCGAAATACAATGTGGTAAAACTCATGTATATAGTCCAAAGTATCACACTAAAGCAGAAGCTGCTTATATGAGACTTCTTCTGGAACAATTCTTCTATAAGGATATAGGAATCAATAACAGCTCTGAACTAAGAGAACTTGCTGAAACTATTACTCCTGAGCAGAAGATGAAGATCGATACATATTTTATGATAAAATCTAGAAATTGGATATGCTAAAATATTTATACTACAAAGAAATATTTCAGGAAGTTCCTGATGAAATTACATTGGGTATTTCAATTTCTGGATGTACAATACATTGTAAGAATTGTCATTCACAAGAATTATGGAATGATGTTGGAACGGATTTAACACTTGAAGAATTGCACAGATTGATTACACAACATAATGGTATAACCTGTGTTTGTTTTATGGGTGGTGAACACGATATTGCATATTTAATTGAATTATGTAAATCAATACATGATGATATTAAAGTTGCTTGGTATTGTGGTCTTGCTAAAGTTCCAGAAAAATACAATGATATTTTTAACTACTTAGATTTTGTTAAGATTGGTCCATATATAGAAGAATTGGGTGGTTTAGCATCGCCAAAAACTAATCAAAGATTCTATAAGATCAAGCATAGAGATGGTGTAAACGAATTTATTGATCTTACTAATATATTTTATCAAGTATATGGAAATACTTAAATTTTATGCGGATTGGTGTGGACCATGTAAAGTTCAATCCAATATTCTAAAAGATATTAATGTTCCCGTTAGAGAAATTAATATTGAAGATGAAGCCAATGAGGAACTAATTACTAAGTATAAAATTCGAAACATTCCTGTTGTAATTTTACTTGATGATGATGGCAACGAAGTAAAGAAATTTACTGGTCTAACACAAAAGAAAGATATTGAAGTTTATTTAAATTGATAAACAAAGATAAGGCTTTGGTAATTTATTACTGAAGCCTTTTTTATTTATGAATGATATTCAAGTAATATTAAGCGATGAACAACAAAATGCAGTAGATTATATAAAGAATTGGATTTTGCATAAGAAAGAATATGCGTGTGTACTTTCTGGATGTGCTGGTACAGGTAAAAGTACAGTTGTTAGATTTATACTTAATTTCCTTCAACAGGAGCGAATTAAATATTGTTTAACTGCGCCTACTCATAAAGCCGCATTAGTATTACAATCGATGACTGATCAGAATGTATTAACATTACATTCTCTCTTAGCATTATCTCCTAAATTAGATATTTTGGAATTAGATTTTAAAGAACTTGAATTTAATTCCAATCCAACAAAAAATATTCCAAATGAAGGTGTTATCATTTGTGATGAAGCATCAATGATTAATGATGAACTCTTTAAATTTATTGAAGAAAAATGTGCAGAACATAATGCTAAAGTATTATATGTTGGAGATAAAAAACAATTAGCACCAGTTAATAGTTTTGGATATTCTAAAGTCTGGAAACTAAAAAACTTTATTGAATTAACTCATATATTTAGACAAGATAATGAAAGTGCTTTAACTCCATTATTAGTTGATTTACGTAAACATTATTTAACAAACTTTAATTTGGATATTCGAGAAAAAGGAAGTACCTTTGTAACGACAGATGCGAGAAAGTTTTTGGATTCTATATTGGAACATTATAAGAAAGCGATTCATAAATCAGATATCTTATATACGAAAGTTCTTGCATATACAAATGAAAGAGTTAGATTATATAATGAGTTAATACATAAATCTATTTTTGGTAAAGAAAATCAATATGCTAAATTTGAGTTTTTAACTGCTTATGACAACTTTGAATATAATTCTATTTATTATGAAAATGGAATGGATTATATTATTGTTGATGATCCAAAAAACGCTCATATTTTTATTCCTAATGTAGGAAGTTTTCCAGGATATTCTGTTGAACTATATAATAGTTTTACAAAAGAAACTGGAATAGTGAATATCATTGATAAAAATATGGATAAGCAGTATATCGATTTACTTGCTTTTAAAATAGAAGATTATAGAACGCGAGCAATAACTACTAAAGATAAAAGGCTTAAAGGAATGTATTGGAAATACTATTTTCAAATTATGAATTCCTTTGCAGCACCATTTGATATTTATTATGACAATAGACTTATTAGAAAGAAATCTATTGATTATGGTTATGCTGTAACTGTTCACAAGTCTCAAAGCTCTTCAATTACAAATGTTTTTGTAGATATGAAGGATTTGTTTAAACAAAGAAATGCTGAAGAATTAAGACAATTACAGTATGTTGCGCTTTCTAGAGCAAGAAAAGATGTATATATTTATGTATAAAATAAGTTGTTTATGGTACGAAAGTGGATTGAAAACTTAGGAAAAGAAATAACAGCATGTGAATATGAGAAATTATATCCATACTTACATAATGTATACATCAGAGTTATTCCTGGATTTGCTGCTATTAATGATGATATTGACTCTTTCGAAAAGCATGCTACATGGACTCCTAATCGATTAGTATATTATAAGGATTTAAATTATCCAGATGATATGCGATATGAATATATCACAGAAGATGAATGTAAATTGTTATCAGATGCTTGGGATGTTTATTTAAAACAAAATAAATGAAAATAACCATTGTATATTCTGAACCAGAACAAGTGTCTTCAATTGATATGCCAGCAGAACTTGAAGTGTTGTATTTGGATGAGAATTCTTTAAAAACTCGAAGAAAAGCGCATGGTTTAAAGGGATCTTTTGCAGCGAAAGAAACTCCTTGTGTATTTGTCTATAATGATAAAAATGAAGTAGATAAAGTATTTTATGCAGAAGTCAGTAAAGATCCTATTCGAGACTTTTTAGATTGGTATGTTAAACTTGATAAATAATTTTGAATGAAACCTATAGACATTAAGGTAAAAAAATTAAGTGACACGGCTTGTTTGCCTGTTAAAAAATACGAGACAGATTACTGTTATGATTTAACGGCTGACTCTGTTGAAGAAATAGCACCAAACGTGTATAAGTATTCTGTGAATCTGGCATTTCAAATTGATAGACAAAGTTGTCCAGAATTAGAAGACTATTTACTTGATATTGATGCTAGACCTAGATCTTCTATTTATAAAACAGGTATGATATTAGCTAATTGCGTTCCTACAATTGATGAAAACTATACTGGAAATGTTCAAATGATTTTTTATCATGTTTTCCCTAATATGCCAAAATATGAAGTTGGAGATAGAATATGCCAAATAAAACTTGGATTTACTCCAAAACACATATTTACAGAAGTCGAAGAACTATCAACTACAGATCGTGGTAACGGAGGATTTGGATCAACTGGACGATAAATGAAAACAAATATATACTTAACTACTTATATCAAAAATAATCATGCTTTTGAATTAGAGGTTATTCAATTACCTCAAACAAGTATGCCAGAAGAGGGTATTATCGAATTTGTAAATAATGTATACGGATTTAGTGATTATGATTTATATTATTCATATCTAGATTTCGATCATTTTTATGAATTATGTGTTGCCACTTTAGATAATAAATTTATTTAGTTAAAAGATAAAACATGAGTAAAGAACAATACATCCATGAATATTTAGCATCAATAGATGTTAAATTACGAGTTATACTTGGTTGCGGAACACAAGAAGTATATAATCTTGAAGACGTTTCATTAAGCCTATTAAGAAAATCATGCGAGGCATGTGGATTTACATTACATGAAGAAGATGCACCAAATGGTTGGTCTTATGATTATGCATATTCTATTCGTGATAGTAAGAATAAAGTTCTTTGGATTGCTTCTGGTAGCTTGTGGTATGGAGGATTGAAATTAACTAAAGAGTGAAAAATATAAGTAAAGCAAAATCAATCACAAATCGTGATGATGAAATGCTTGCTTTGTATCTCAAGGATATAAATCGAATTCCTTTACTTGAAGAAGACGAGGAATTGGATTTATATCCTCTTGTTAAAGAAGGAGATGAAGCAGCAATTAACAAACTTATTAATGCCAATCTAAGATTTGTAGTTACTATTGCTAAACAATATCAAGGACAAGGTATTGAACTTATGGACTTGATTTCAGAAGGAAATAAAGGATTAGTTATCGGAGCAAGAAAATTTGATCCAGATAAAAATACTAAGTTTCTAACATATGTAGGATGGTGGATTAGACAATCTATTATACATGCATTAAATAGCAATTCTAGGACTGTACGTATACCTAATAATACTTTAGCAAACATTAATAAGTTTCATCAAATTAATGAATTCTATCAAAAAACATTTGGTAGAGATGTAACTATTGATGAATTAATTGATCTAACTGGATTATCACGTGATACAATTGTAACAGCCTTAACATCTAAAAAGAAAGTATTATCTTTTGATATGCCTTTCGAAAAGAATACAGAAGATGCTGGATGTCTTTTGGATGTTATTCCTAATAATGAACAAGATCCAGAAGAAGAATTGATGAATAAAGAGTATTATAAATACATTGAAGATGAATTACAGTATCTTCCATTAAGAGAAGCCACAATCATTAAAATGTATTTTGGATTATATACTAAGTCAATGAATCTTGATGAAATTGGTAATAAAATGGGTTTGACAGCAGAACGTGTTAGACAATTACGTGATGCTGGTTTGGAAATGATAAGAGAAAGGCTTTTGCGATATGAATAAATTAATAATATTATACGGTTTGCCTGGTTCTGGTAAAACTACGTTTTCAAATGAATATTGTGCGAATAATCCTAATACAATTCACTTGAATAGGGATTTGATACGAGCAATGTTTAACTCTAAATGGAGTAAAGAATTAGAGGATGTGGTTAAAAATACAGAATATTCTACAATGTACAAGGCGCTCGAATCTGGTTTTGATGTTATTCTTGATGATGTATCAAATCTAAATCCTAGTACATATTCAATTATTATGACATATGTTAAGGAATTGGAAACAAAGCTTAATTGTAAAATTGAAATTGTAGAAAAATGTTTTAATGTACCTTTGGATGAATGTATTAGACGTGATGCATCAAGAGTTATACCAGTAGGAGAAAAGGTTATTAAAGATTTTCATCATAAGTACAATCCAATTCTTGAAGCAAAAGAAAATGCTAAACATTTAGAGAAATTCAATAGTCAAAATAAAGATTGTGAACATGCAATTATTATTGATATTGATAAGACTATTGCTTTAAATACTACTGGACGACCCTGGTATGGAAAAGGTGCAGCAGAAGGTATGTTAGAAGATATACCTATTGATCCAATTATTAAGCATATCGTAAAGCAATATCCTTATAAAAAACTGTTTGTAACAGGAAGAGATGACGGTACTGATATTGCAGCTGCTACACAAAGTTGGTTGCAGAATAATGGCTTATTGGATGATAATAGTATTATTTTATTCCGTCACGAAAATGACTGTAGAACTGGAGTAGAAGTTAAAGAAGAAATCTTCTTAAACGAAATTAAAGATAAATATTTTATTGATTTTGTATTGGAAGATAGTAAAAAAATATCTGCCATGTATTATAAATATGGGCTATTTGTGCTATCTCCATTTAATATAAATGAGTAATGACTGAACAAGAATTTTTGTCTGCTAGAAAACCATTTTATATTGACTCTGATACTTTGTTGGTAAAGTTCTCTCCTGGCAAATACATGGATATGTGTATAAGCCAGTGGTTTACAGAATATAATATTTCATATCAATTTAAAATTAGAGGTTATCTAATGGAAACTGAGAATCATGAAGAAGATTTTCTTATGATTTATTGGAATAATTATTCGATACCAAATATTAGTATTGAAGTTTTAAGTTATCTATTTAGATTCTTTCCACACATCAAGTGGATAGGATTAGGTTGTCATATTGGAAAACTTGGTGAGATTTGGAAACCACAATTGAAGGTAGAATGTAACAGATATGGTAATTGAAGTATACGATCTTGAGTCTTTGTCTAATATATTTACTTATACTGGATATAGACTAAAAGAAGATCAGTACTATCAATTTTGTATTTGCGATTGGAGAAATGATTTAGAACCATTAATAAATCATTTAAAGACAGAACATTTAATGCAAGTAGGATTTAATAATGAAGATTATGATTATCCTTTATTACATTATTTGTTAAATAGTTATGATATATTTCAAACTTCTAGAGGACAAACAGTAGCACAAGCTCTCTATAATAAATCGCAGGATATTATCTCATCTGATTTTTCTTCTATTAAATATGAAGAGAAAATAATTCCACAAATCGACCTATATCGTATATGGCATTTACGCCATAGAGGTTGCTCTCTTAAGGATTTGGAATTCGCGATGAGAATGGAGAACATTGAAGATATGCCAATAAATCACACAACATGGTGTAAACCAGGTGATGAAGAAATTATATTAGCATATAATCTTAATGATGTTAAGGCAACTACTAATTTCTTTAATTTAACAATTGGTAAAACTGATAACCAACTTTATAAAGGGAAAAACCAAATAGAGTTGCGTTTAAAGTTAATGGAAAAATTCAAAATCAATTGTTTAAATTATCCTGACGTACGTCTTGGTGAAAGTATTATAACTAAATTATATGCACAAGCCACAAATCAAAGTGTTGCCAAATTAAAGAATATACAGACTACAGCTCGAAGCTCAATTAACTTAGCAGACTGTATACCAAACTGGGCTAACTTTAAAACAAAAGAATTTAATGAAATAAAACATAAATTTCAATCTACAATTATTACACAAATTAAAGATTCATTTGATGAATCTATATATTTTCGAGGTAATAGATTAGATTATGGTGTAGGTGGTTTACATTCTTCTAAAGTAGGAATATTCAATTCTGATGATGAATACATTATTGTTGATCAAGATGTTAGTTCATTGTATCCAAGTTTAGGAGTAACTTTAAAATTATATCCAGAACATCTTGGACCAATTTTTACTGATATATATAAGAATAATATTGTTGATGTTCGTCTAGCTGAAAAAGCAAAACCAAAAGAATTACGTGATAATGTAATTATTGAAGGTTATAAGAAGGCAGCAAACGCAATTTATGGTAAATCTAATGAAGAGAATTCTATCTTCTATGATCCTTTATATACGGCAAAAATAACAGTTGGTGGACAAATGTTTATTTCGCTATGGATTGAAACTTTATATAGGTTTATTCCAGAGTTTGAATTAATACAAGCTAATACAGATGGATTAACCTATAAAATACCAAGAAATCAATTAAACAATATAGACATCGTAACTAGATGGATGACAAAGTTAACAGGTCTTCAAATTGAAAATAATTATTATTCAAAAATGATAATTCGAGATGTAAATAATTACATTGCGCAATATGAAGATGGTCATCTAAAACTAAAAGGATGCTTTGAAATTGATAAAGATATTTATAAAGATCATTCCATGAGAATCATTCCAATTGCATTAAAGGAATATTTTATTAATGGAGTTCCAATTGATCAAACAATTAAGAATCATAAGGATATTTTAGATTTCTGTTTACGATTAAAAATTACCAGAGATAATATGGCAACATTTTCTGTATTAAATACAGATGGGACAATCAGTTCTACTCAGTTATCACGTACTACAAGGTATTATATGTCCAATCAATTAGGGGCGGGTATATTGACTAAGTTTTCTAATGATGGTTCCAAAACAAATATTAATGCAGGATATACTGCCGTATTATTTAATAAATATAAAGAATTAGATAATTATAATATTAATTATTTATTTTATATCCAAGAAGCAAATAAAATAAAGAATAGTATTGTAAATAATCAGTTAGATCTCTTTACTAATTATTAATTAAAATATTATGGGTGCAATATATATAGTAGGAATGCTAGCTTGCTTTCTTGGATTGTTATGGTTTAATCCACAAAGAAGTCTATCAAAATTGTTATCCTATGCTCTTATGTCCGCGTTCTCGTGGGTTGGAGTTTTCATTTTATTAATTGCTTATTTTGCGGGAAATGCTGACGATACGGAATGTTAATGTTTACAATTTAAAAGAAGCTGTGATTGCTTCTGGAAATGCATACAGGATAGATCCTGTTGCTATTACTGATGAAGAATTTGAGAAAGGGTTGAAGAGAATGACAAAGCTTGTTCAAGCAACTGATCATAGCAATGTCAAATCACATAGCCATGCGTTGGCTGGAATATTAGTATCATTAGATATTGTATATCCTAATTACATTTCTCCAGAAATGCAGAGATATCATTTCTTTGAAATAGTATCCTCATCAAGTAAGATGCATAAACTACTTTCTATGAATATGGACAATTGTTTTAATGAGTATGTAACACAAGAAAACATTGCTCTTATGAAACAATATATTGCAGAATATAACGCTATCGATAAGGATGATTCTGACGCGTTATATAAAGCTTGGATGAAAGTATTGTCTAATTGTCCTCAAGGATTGGAATTGTTTATGCATGTTACAACTAATTACTTGCAATTACAAACAATGTACTTTCAAAGGAAAAATCATAGATTAAAGGAAGACTGGGGTGCGTTTTGTGATTTCGTAGAACACCTTCCTTATTTTAAAGAATTAATACTTGGAATACCCAATGAAAGTAATATATAATAATATTATACCATTTAAAGGATTTGTGGCAATGAACTTATTTGGCGTATTGTTTGCTCGGAAAAAATATAAGCCATTAAGTCCTATTACAATTAATCACGAAGCAATTCATTCTAAACAAATTATAGAATTAGGTTTTATTGGTTTCTATATTCTATATATATTAGAGTATATAATGAGAATTATTCAACATGGAAATTTACATGTAGGATATCGTGATATCTCATTTGAAAGAGAAGCATATGCACATGAAAAAGATTTAGATTATTTAAAAACTAGAAAACATTATAGTCAATGGAGAAATCATGAGAAAAAGTACATACGATAAAATATATGATATTCTAACTAAAGGGAAATACGATATAGAAGCATTGTATGAAATTGGATTGCCTTTGGATTTTTCTGAAAGAACAGGTATAGAACCTCATACGTTTCATGAGTTCTATACTATGTATAAAAATGGTTCACAACAAGATAGTAATGATACTGAAAATGACGTAAATGATTTTAGTATTAATCCAGAAACATATACGTGGGCTACAAGTAGTAGTAGATTTAATACTATTACAAGTGATTATATTGACTCATTAATTAACAGATTGAGTACTACACAAGCTACAATCAGAGAAGCAGCTTATACCAATCAAAGCGCAACTACAGCTTCCAGTTGGTATTCTACTTCAGACATACTTATTTAATATTGAATAATATATGAATACTAATAATGACGAATACGTAGAATACGAAGAAGTCACTAATCAAGAAGATAAAAAACAAAATCTGATTAATACTATGACTTCTGATGAGGATTTTATGCGTAATTTTATGAAATTACATACTCCTCTCAATGCAACTCCATTGCCAGGAAGAAATGACATTTGTCCATTCTGTGATTCTGGATTAAAGTTTAAAAAATGTAAATGTTTTCAAGAACATCAAAAAGAATACAGAAATAAGTATTACTTATGAAAAACCCATATAAAAGAATATGTGTCCAGGGATTAGAACTTGCTTATGGTCCTATGATCCCTGGACCACAAGTGCGAGAAGACGTTTATATGCACTCATGTGATAATTGCAATTTTGTTAATTGGAAAGATCAGTGGTATGTAGTAAAAAATGTAGACAATCTTATAGAAACATTAATACCATGTAATACTGAAACAGAAATAGAATATATCATGCAATTGCAACACATGAATAAATTAATTAAATCATTATGATAGCACAATATAATGTACGTTATGACAAAGACCAGCCAATATTCTTTACATCAGACCTACATTTCTATCATGAAAATATAATACGATTTTGTAATCGTCCATTCTCATCTGTTAATGAGATGAATGAAAAGTTAATAGATAACTGGAATAAAACAGTTACAGATGATTCTATTATATTTGTATTAGGAGATGTTTGCTTTGGTAGTAGTTCTAATTGGAACTCTTGTTTAAGCGCATTAAAAGGAAAGAAAATCTTAATCCTTGGTAATCATGATATGAAGAATATCACCGATGGGGCAATGAGGTTTTTTGACTATGTAACACAACAAATGTTTATAACAATTAGTAATAGAAAAGTATATTTAAATCATTATCCTTTTTTATGTTATGGTGGATCATTAAGGCCATATAAGAATGCTGTATTTCAGTTATTCGGTCACGTACATACTTCAAGATTCACCAATACAGGAGAAGATTTCAAATTAATGAAATATTGTAATTGTTATCAATACGATGTTGGTGTTGATTTTAATGATTTCAGACCAATTAGTTGGCGTCTTATAGATGAAAGAATAAAAATCCAAGCAGATAAAAATGTAAATTATTTATATTGGATTCAACACGGATAAATTAATATGATAAATATTGATGAATTAATTTCTAAGAGCATGAAAGAGCAAAATCATTATAAACTCAATGCTCTTAGAAATTTTAAAAATGAAATATTAAAGTATAAGACAGCTAAAAATGCTAAACCTTATACGGATAACGCAGAGATATCTATATTGAAAAAAATAATATCTCAATATAAAGATTCTATTGAACAATTTAATGCTGCCGGTAGAATAGATTTGGCCGAAAACGAAGAGAATGAATTAAAGGAAATTCAAAAATTTATGCCAGAACCAATATCAGAAGAAGAGTTGAACACAATATTTCTTGAGGCTTGCGAACACAATGATATTGATACAAATGTTAATTACCTTGAATTCATTCCAAAAAATAAAATGGGACTTATTATCAATTATATAAAAGATAAGTGTCCTCAAAATGATCCAGTTCAAATTGTTGAATTAGTAAAATTGCATCTTATAAAATGAATAAACCTCAACCATTTATTGATAAAAAAGTAGAAAAATTTGCTACTATATGCGATGCAATGACTAAATTATATGCTAAGAAAAATCATGATTATGGTGACGCATTTAGCAAGTCGATTCAAGAATTTGGCACTGTAGCTGGTCTTGTAAGAATTAATGATAAATTTAATAGATTGAAAAATCTTATTATGGTTAAAGATAGAGAAGTTACAGATGAATCAATTCAGGATACATTGTTAGACATGGCAAGTTATTGCATCATGTTATCAATGGAAGAAATATGATTTGTATGTATTATTTATTAATTATAACAGGTATATTATTATTTTGCTTTATTTCGATAATGTACGCTTCTTTAATTAGTGATAAGATATGGAAAAGAAATTAACATTAAACACAGCTGAGAAAAAGATTTTTGGAATTTGTTCAGGAATAGCTAAGTATTGCGGTATAGATCCATTCTTTATACGTTCATTGTATGTCTTATTATTTCTTTTCTTTCCATTCGGAATAATTCTTGCATATGTCCTTTTATATTTTATAATACCTAGTGATTCAAATGGAAACAAATGATAATTATACAAAATCATTAGAATTATATACTTATCTTATTAAACAAGGTTTTGTTGACGTAACTAAAGAGGACCCTATACATTTCCACGAACAATTACCTGTAACATTTGATAATATATATACATTAACTTATCGCTTTAAAAGGGATGATGATGTATTGACAACTATATGTTACGGAGTTGATTTAGATTATAATTGGGCACATATTATTATAGAGTCGTATTATAATAAATGTATGTCAAAGTTTTGCCAACAAATGCCACCAAAAGATGTGCTTAAATATATACAATGGTTTATTGATAGAAATGAAGAATATATCAAGAAATTGTATAAGCAAAGCCAAGAACATAAAACAATAAACTTTGTTTAAAATGACAGACAATTTTGAGTTAATAAAAAACTATATGCTGACAGAACAGATTCCCTTGTTATCAAAAGATGCAGGGGATCTGTTCTTTTCTATTATGCTAATTAGACGAGGTAAAGATCATCCTGATTTGCCATCTGCAAATTATACATTTAAATCATATTACATTGACTCAATAGAAAAACTAGACATATCCAAACAAGAAATTATTACATGTTGTGACTTATTTAAACTTAGAGCATATGTTTCTGTGAACATTAAATCAAAAGAAGCTTTTAGTAAATATTGTTCTTATTCTTATGCTTTAAATATTTTAAATAATGAATATAAAAAACCATGGAGAGTACTTGATCATGTATTTGGAAAATTAAAAGCTTCTAATGAATCCAGATGGATTGTTGACGTAGATGATTGTTTACCTAATTCTATTTATTTAAAAGCAATAGAAAATATAATCAATGAATGTGATTCTGGATTTGAGAAGAATTGTATTTTAGAAGTTAAGACTAAATCCGGAGTACATATTATCACACATCCATTTAATTTACAACAATTTAACGATTTGTGTAATGTTAATAATTGTGGTGTACTAGATGTAAAAAAGGATCATGTAACATTGTTATACGAGAATTTATGATTTAAAATTTTTAACATATGAGTATATGTGGATATATATATAAATATACATATTCAAATGGTAAGATTTACATAGGTCAAACGCGTGTATCTATACAAAAAAGACATGCACAACACATGTTTGAAGCGACACATAATAATAAATGTAAGACTTTATGTGAAAAAGCAATCCAAAAATATGGTGAACCACTAATTGAAATAATTGAAACAATTGAAGTAAATGAAGATGAAGTAGATAAATTAATTTTATTATTGAATGAAGCAGAAATTAAATGGATCCATTATTATGATTCTACAAATATAAATAATGGATATAATATTCAACTAGGTGGCGAATATAATCATTTACCAAAAAAGATTTTAGAAGCAGAATGGTATAATTTATATAAAAAGTATAACTGTGGAGAACATTTGGCTTATATTAAAGATATATTAAATGCAGTCATCAAGAAAAATGGAATTGATAAAGACGGGAAAATTATACCATTTCATTTAAAAAGTTCTGATTTAACCAAGGATGAACGAAAAATATTATATGGATTAACATTTAAAATTCACAATGAATACACAACTACTTTTATTGGAATAATAAAACGATTTAATGGATTTGATTATATTGATAATATAATAGAATATGCATTTGATAATTATATAGAAGATATAAGACAAAAACTTTGGAAACAAATAATGAATAAGCAAGATAAAATTATTAAAATATGGTATAAAAAGAATATATGATACTTAGTATTGACTTTAGAACAGATATTCCAGCCTTTTATCCACAATGGATTCTAAATCGTTTTAAAGAAGGATTTTTATATTTTAAGAATCCAATGGCCCCATCAACTTTACATAAAGTAATATTAGATAAAGAGCATATCGAAGGAATCTTTTGGTGTTCTAAGAATTATGCACCAATTTTTAATGATTTGCATAATATTACTGATAATTTTCCAAGCGTATTTCATTATACTATTACTGGGTATAATAAAGATATAGAACCAAATGTTCCTGATTTAGAGCAAACAATCGCAACATTTCAAGAATTATCGAAAAGATATGGGAAAGAAAAAGTAATATGGAGATTTGATCCTATTTTTTATACAACGAGTTTTGGAGAAGAGGAAAGAATAACTACATTTGAATATATTTGTAAGCAATTACATAATTATACTGATAGGGTTGTTGTAAATTTCTGTACGCCTTATGATAAAGTCATAAAACATATGCCAGAAATAATCTTTCTTAATAACAAACAGAAAGAATCTATTATTCTAAAACTATTAGACATTTGTAAACATTATAATTTAAAGTTACAAATGTGTGGTAACGGATTACAATTTAAAAACTTGGATGGAATAGAAATTACTGGATGTCTTGATGAACATGTATTGAATTTAATGGATGTGTATCCTTCAAAGAAATCTACGCCATCTCAGTTTGGTTGTATGTGTTATCCAAATACTTCCATAGGAGAATATAATACTTGTTT